>Ga0182024_10000268_pt1 | contig 130466 bp, 122 predicted proteins | sample P32metaG_FD_120480 | JGI IMG/M metagenome (GOLD analysis project Ga0182024, IMG submission 120480) | Permafrost microbial communities from Stordalen Mire, Sweden - P3-2 metaG (Illumina Assembly) | ecosystem: Environmental > Terrestrial > Soil > Wetlands > Permafrost | place: Sweden: Stordalen... | reverse complement strand
GGTGACCTGCGCCCGTACCGTCTTCGCGGCTCGTTCGTCTCGCTGCTGCTGTGGGAAGGGCACAGCCTGACCTACGTCGCTGAGCAGGCCGGGCACTCGATCGCCACGCTCGCGCGCCACTACGCGGGGACGATGCGGGAGCTGGGAAACCAAGCCCCGCGTCCCCGCGGCTGAGGGCCATTCGGCAGGCCCGCGAGGAAGTCTGCGGGACGCACTGAGGACGCACACTTGGAATCCTCGATGACCGGAAGTGGACGAATCCCCTGCAAATACCTAGTGGACGATGCTGGGCTCGAACCAGCGACCTCCGCCTTGTCGAGGCGGCGCTCTCCCAGCTGAGCTAATCGTCCGGGCTGAGTAAATGTAGCGCGGCAAGGCGATCGCGGTCGACCGTAGACTGGCCGTGTGGGGCGACGCGTGGTGATCGGCTCGCTTGCCGTCCTCGTGCTGCTGGCCGCAGCGCCGGCCACCGGTGCGCTCCCCCTGGGCTCGCTGACGCCGGTGACGGTGACTCCGCGTTCCGGAGGGCGCCACACCCGCTTTCGGCTGAGCTTTCGCAATCCGGTGCCGATCGGCGAGACCGGGATGATCCACCGCAGCGACACGCTCTCGGTGCGCGGGCCGAGCGGGCGCGGCTGTCGCTCCAGCGAGTCGATGACGCTGCCGCCGGGAGGCCCGCATTCCGAGGTCCGGGTCACGCTCGCACCCGGCGTCAGAGGATGGTGCGCGGGCAGGTTCGCCGGCGAGATCATCGAGTTCGCAAGGGTCATCTGCGGCGGTCAGCCCTTGGCCGCGTGTCCCCAGTTCGTGATCGCTCCCGAGACGGTCGCGCGGCTGCGTTTCACGGTCACGCGCGCTTCTCACCGGCGCGTCTAGGATCACCCCATCATGGACTATGCGCTTCCCGACGGCACGCCGCTGGACCTGCCCACCGGGGCCACCGGCGCCGACGCGGCCGCCGCGATCGGTCCTGGACTGGCCCGGGCCGCCCTGGCCGTCAAGGTCGACGGGGCCCTGCGCGACCTGGCCCGCCCACTCCCCGAGGGACACAACGGCGGTCCCCCAAAGCTCGAGATCCTCACCGACCGCAGCGGAGAGGAGGCGCTGGCGCTGATCCGCCACGACGCCGCCCACGTGCTCGCCGCGGCCGTGCTGGAGCTGTATCACGGGGTCAAGATCTCGATCGGACCGGCGATCGAGAACGGCTTCTACTACGACTTTCAGTTCCCCACGGGCGTGACCGTCAACGATGGCGACTTCGAGCGCATCGAAGCCGCGATGCAGCGCCACATCGACGCCGACGAGCCCTTTGAGCGCACCGAGGTATCGGTCGAGGATGCCCTGGAACGCTTCCGCGCCGAGGACCAGCCCTACAAGGTCGAGCTGATCGAGGACCTGATCCGTGATGCGGATCCCGCCCACCCGCTCCAGACCGTGTCCCTGTATACCAACGGTCCGTTCACCGACCTGTGCCTGGGTCCGCACTCGCCGAGCACCAAGCGCATCAAGGCGTTCAAGCTGCAGTCGGTGGCCGGCTCCTACTGGCGGGGGGACGCTCGGCGCCAGATGCTCACGCGCGTGTATGGGACCGCCTTCTTCTCGGCCAAGGATCTCGACGCCTACCTCGAGCAGCTCGAGCGCGCTCGCGCCAACGACCATCGCCGCCTCGGCCCTCAGCTCGGCCTCTTCGGGTTCTCGGACACCGCCCCGGGGATGACCTTCTGGTATCCGGCCGGGACCCAGGTCTTCAACTCGCTGGTCTCCCTATCCCGCGAGATGGGGGCGCCCCGGGGCTACACCGAGGTCAAGACGCCGCTCCTCTTCGACAGCTCGCTGTGGAAGACCTCCGGGCACTGGGACAAGTACCGCGAGCACATGTTCGTGACCGAGTCCGCCGACACGCCGATGGCGCTGAAGCCGATGAACTGCCCCGGTCACGCCCAGCTCTACTCGATGCGCCCCCACTCCTACCGGGACCTCCCGGTGCGCTACTCCGAGCCGGGGCTCCTGCACCGCAACGAGCCCAGCGGCACGCTTCACGGGCTGCTGCGCACGCGTCACTTCGTCCAGGACGACGCCCACATCTTCTGCACCGAGGACCAGATCCAGGCGGAGGTGGCCGCTTGCCTGGAGTTCGGCTTCGCCATCTATGAGATCTTCGCCCTGGACGTCCGGCTCGAGCTCTCGACCCGGCCCGACCCGCGGATCGGCTCCGACGCGCTCTGGGATCACAGCGAGGCGGCGCTCAGAAGGGCGCTGGAGCAGCATGGGCTCGACTACGACGTCAACGAGGGCGACGGCGCCTTCTACGGGCCCAAGATCGACATGCACATCACCGACTCTCTGGGCCGCCCCTGGCAGTTGGGGACGGTCCAGCTCGACTACAACTTCCCCGAGCGCTTCAAGCTCGTCTACACCGGTGCCGACAACGCCGAGCACCAGCCGGTGATGATCCACCGAGCGCTCTTCGGGTCCTTCGAGCGCTTCATCGGGATCCTGCTCGAGCACCTGGGCGGGGAGCTGCCCGTGTGGCTGACGCCCGTTCAGGCGATCGTGCTGCCGATCGCCGACCGCCACCTGGAGTACGGGGCCAGCGTGGCGGCGCGCCTGCGCGAGGCCGGGGTCAGGGCCGAGCTGGACGAGCGCCTCGAGACGGTGGCCCGCAAGATCCGCGACGGCGAGCTCCGCAAGATCCCCTACATGCTGATCGTCGGCGATCGTGAGGCCGCGTCGGATCGGGTCAGCGTGCGCGAGCACCGCGGGGGCGATGAAGGTGCGGTTAGCGTGGAGGAGTTCGCCGAGCGCGTGATCGAAGAATCACAAATTCGCACCTAGGTCCAGCTATACTCGGCATCGTTGAGCCAAGTTCACCACACACGGCCCGGCGCCGCTTGACAATTCGCCGCCGCGCCAACTAGCTAGTGCCGGTACCTCGTAGGTTTGACCGGCGCCCGCCCGAGCGGGACCAGACCCGGATCAACGATCGCATCCGCGTGCCCGAGGTGCGGCTCGTGGGCGAGGACGGAAAGCAGATCGGGGTCGTCAAGACGCCGGAAGCGCTGGCCTACGCGCAGGAGCGCGACCTCGACCTGGTCGAGGTCGCTCCCGACGCCCGTCCGCCCGTGTGTCGCGTGCTCGACTACTCCAAGTACAAGTACGAGCAGGCTCAGAAGCTCAAGCAGGCCCGCAAGCACCAGCAGCAGATCACGATCCGGGAGATCAAGTTCCGCCCGAAGATCGCGCAGAACGACTACGACACCAAGAAGGGGCACGTCAGGCGCTTCCTGCTCGGCAGGGATCGGGTCAAGGTCACGATCATGTTCCGGGGACGCGAGGTCACCCACCCCGAGCGTGGCACCGCCCTCCTCGACCGTCTGGCCGAGGAGCTCTCCGACGTCGCCCTGGTGGAGCAGACACCGCTTCAGGACGGGCGCAACATGACGATGATGCTGGCTCCTTCCAAGGGCGTGCTCTCGGGCGAGGTCGAAGGCAGCAAGCCCCCCGACGACGCGCCCAAGCCCTCCGAGGATGGTGGCCGGCGCCGGGACTCGGGCGGCAACGGGCGTCACAACGGCGCGGCCGACGCGGTCGCGGCCACCGGCGCTGAAGCTGAAGCTGAAGCGCCGGCTCCGAGCGAAGCTGGAACTGAACGCGTGGCTTCGGCCCCGAGCGAAGCTGGGACCGAGAGCGTAGCTTCGGCCCCGAGCGACGCCACGTCGTAGCGCCTCGCGGCTGACTGCACCCGGCCCCTGAGCCGGCCGCTTGCCTTCAGACTGTTTTGCGGTGCTTTAATCGCACCCGCCGCGCCCGGCAGACTCGCACGCGGGCACGAATGGACTCCTGGATGCTTGACCGTCGGACGCGGGTTGCGCTGGCCGCGATGGCGCTGGCCGTCTTCGTGATCGCCAACGACTTCACCTCGCTGACGGTTGCCCTGCCTCAGATCGAACGGACCTTCCACGTCGATGTGTCCACCGTGCAGTGGGTGATGAACGCCTACACCCCGTCTGGCGCATCGTCTCGCCGCTGCCGCCCGCCCCCTCGCAGGCGCCCGGCCCGCCGGAGCCGGCGCTCGCCGGTTAGGCGATAGGCGCGCTCCCGCGCCGTCTGGCGCCACCAGCTTCGCTGCCTGGCATCGGAGCCGCGCCTGGGTTCTGCTTTACTCTCCGGTCGCGATGCCGAAGATGAAGACGCACTCGGGCGCCAAGAAGCGCTTCAAGCTGACCGCCACCGGAAAGGTGCGCGGCAGGCACTCGTTCACGAGTCACATCCTCGAGAAGAAGTCGCCCAAGCGCAAGCGCAGACTCGGCCGGCCGGCGGAGATCTCGGCTCACGACGAGAAGCGGGTCAAGGTCCTCCTGGGGGCCAAGACGGGAGCCAAGACCAGATGACCCGGGTCAAGCGCTCCATCCACGCGCGTAAGAAGCGCCGTGCGACGCTGAAGATGGCCAAGGGCTACCGGGGCGATGCCAGTCGTCATTACCGGACCGCCAAGGAGGCGGTGCTCAAGGCCGATCAGTACCGCTACCGCGACCGCCGCAACCGCAAGCGCGACTTCCGCCGGCTCTGGATCACCCGGATCAACGCCGCTGCGCGCCAGAACGGCCTCTCCTACTCCCAGTTCATGCACGGTCTGCAGACCGCTGGAGTCGAGCTGGATCGCAAGATCCTGGCTGACATGGCCGTGCGCGACGCCGACACCTTCCGACGGTTTGCCGACCGCGCCCGCGAGGCGCTGGCAGCCGGCTGACTAACACCAGCCGACCATCCAGCTCCGACACCCGGGCGCCGCTTCCTCGAAGCCGGCGCCTTTTTTGTTTCTGGACTCAAATGACCATCACCAGCTCCCACAACGACAAGCTCAAGGCGATCCGCAAGCTCGGACAGCGCCGGCGCGAGCGCGAGCGCTCGGGCCGTTTCGTCGCCGAGGGGGAGGACCTCCTGGCCGCCGCCGAGGCTGCCGGCTGGGCGCCGGTGGAGCGCTACTGCGCGGCGGGCAGCGGGCTGGGCGGGACCGAGGTGGAGCCGTCGCTGCTGGCGGCCGCCTCGGCCCTGGGGTCGGGCACTCGGGCGCTGGCCGTGTATGAGGAGCGATGGGCGCCGGAGCCCGCCGGACCGCTGTGCGTGTACCTGCACGGCGTCCGCGATCCCGGCAACGTGGGCACGATCCTGCGTTCGGCGCAGGCGTTCGGGGCTTCCACGGTGGCCTTCGGCCCCGGGAGCGCCGATCCCTTCGGCCCCAAGGCGGTGCGCGCCAGCATGGGAGCGGTGTTCACGGTGGGGCTCGCCCGCGCCTCCGATGCGGCTGACCTGCCCGGAACCAAGGTGGCCCTGGCGGCCGGCCGGGGCCGTGCGCTGCACGAGCTCGACCTGGGGGCCTGCGACGACGTCACCCTGCTGATCGGGTCCGAGCGCGAGGGACTGCCCGAGGAGCTGGTGGCGGCCGCAGACCACGTCGCCCGGATCCCGATCCGCAACCACTCGCTCAACGCCGCCATGGCGGCGACGGTGGCGCTCTATGAGGCGACTAGGATGGCCCGCGAATGACCGAGCGCATCGCCCAGATCGAGCAGGAGGCAGCGGACGCGATCGCCTCGGCCACCACCACTCAGGCGCTCGAGGACGTGCGCATCCGCTTCCTGGGCCGCAAGGCCGAGCTCCCCAACCTGTTGCGCGGCGTCGCCAAGCTCCCGCCCGAGGAGCGCGCCGCCACCGGCAAGGCCGCCAACCGCGCCCGGCAATCGCTCGAGGCGGCGATCGACGCCAAGGCCGGCGAGGTGGCTGTCGCCGAGCTCGACCGGCGCCTGGCCGAGGACCGCATCGACGTCACCCTCCCGGCCGACCCGCTGCCCGCCATCGGACGCCTGCACCTGATGACGCGAACCCGCCGGGAGATCGAGGACGTGTTCATCGGCCTCGGCTTCAACGTGGCCGAGGGACCCGAGGTGGAGACCGTCTACTACAACTTCGACGCGCTCAACCACGCCCGCACGCATCCCTCGCGGCTGCAGAGCGACACCTTCTACATCGATACCGGACCCACCCGCCCGGACATCTTCGACCCCCACACGTCGCTACTGCGGGTACACACCTCACCGGTGCAGATCCGGGTCATGGAAAGTCAGCCCCCGCCGGTCTACATAATCGTTCCCGGGCGTGTGTACCGCCCTGACTCGGACGCGACCCACACGCCTCAGTTTCATCAGATCGAAGGCCTGGCGGTCGACGACGACATCACCCTGGCCGACCTCCAGGGGACGCTGCTGACCTTCGCGCGGGCGATTTTCGGAGAGGAGCGACGCGTGCGACTGCGCCCGCACTTCTTCCCCTTCACCGAGCCCAGCGTCGAGGTCGACGTGTCCTGCTTCAACTGCGTCAACGGCGTGACCGCCGACGGACAGAGGTGCCCCCTGTGCAAGGGCACCGCCTGGATCGAGATCCTGGGCTCCGGGATGGTCGACCCCAACGTGTTCGCGCACGTCGCCGAGCACGGCTACGACCCCGAGAAGGTTCAGGGGTTCGCGTTCGGGATGGGAATAGAGCGCATCGCGATGCTCAAGCACGGGGTTCCGGACCTGCGGCTGTTCTACGAGAACGACATCCGCCTGCTGGAGCAGTTCTGATGTCTGAGACCCCGTCAGCGAGACGCTAGCGATGCGCGTCCCGATCGAGTGGCTGCACGAATACTCTGCCCCCGAGCTCGATGCTTTCGCGCTCGCCGAGCGCCTGGCCATGACCGGCACCGAGGTCGAGCGCGTCGAGCGCCACGGCGTGACCGCGCTCGAACAGTTCGTGGTGGGCAAGGTGCTCGAAGCCGGCCGCCATCCCGACGCCGACCGGCTCAGCGTCTGCCTGGTCGACACCGGCGACGGCGAGCCAAGTCAGATCGTCTGCGGGGCCCACAACGTCGCCGCCGGTCAGACCGTGGCAGTGGCCAAGCCGGGAGCGGTGATGCCCGACGGCACCCGGCTCAAGGTCGCCAAGCTCCGCGGCCGGCGGTCGCACGGGATGATCCTGGCCGAGGACGAGGTCGCGATCGGCACCGACCACGCCGGGATCATGGTGCTCGACGATGATCTGAGCGCCGGGACGCCGCTGGCCGAGGTGCTGCCGATCGCCACCGAGGTACTGGTGCTCGAGATCACCCCCAACCGTCCCGACTGCCTGGGCGTCTACGGCGTCGCCCGGGAGGCCCATGCCGCCACCGGTGCCCCGCTGGCGGCTCCGCCGTGGGCCGAGGATCCGGGGACCGAGGGGGAGCTCGCCGCGGCCAGGGTCAGCGTCGAGTGCCCGGATCTCTGTCAGCGCTTCACCCTCCGAGCCTTCGAGGACGTCAAGCTCGGGCCGTCGCCACCCTGGCTCAAGTCCCGGCTGATGGCCTCGGGCCAGCGACCGATATCCAATGTCGTCGACATCACCAACTACGTGATGCAGCTGACCGGTCAGCCGCTGCACGCGTTTGACGCAGACCGGGTGGCGGGGTCTGAGCTCGTCATCCGCCGTGCCCGGGACGGGGAGACGATGGAGACGCTCGACGGGCAGACGCGCACCCTGGACTCCGAGATGGTGCTGATCGCCGACGCCGACGGACCGACCTCGATCGCCGGCGTGATGGGGGGCGCCCGCTCCGAGGTGCAGGACAGCACCACGCGAGTGCTCATGGAGGTGGCCACCTGGGACGGCGCCAACATCCACAACACGTCGCTCAAGCTCGGTCTGCGCAGCGAGGCCTCCAGCCGCAACGAGAAGCAGCTTCAGCCCGAGCAGGCGATGTGGGCCCAAGCGGTGGCCACGCAGCTCATGGTGGAGCTGTGTGGGGCCCGGGTCGTTCCCGGGACGATCGACATCGGCGGCCCCGGGCCCGACCCGGCCACGATTCGCCTGCGCGACGCTCGCGTCTCCGGGCTGCTGGGTATCGAGGTCCCGCGCGCGCGCAGCGCCGAGATCCTCCAGGCGCTCGAGTTTCAGACGGCGGAGGCTCCGGACGGGCTCGACGTCACCGTGCCGCCGTTTCGCCGCGGGGATGTGACCCGGGAGGCCGACCTGATCGAAGAAGTCGCGCGACTGGGTGCGCTCCAAGACCTGCCGTCGACGCTTCCCTCGCGCCACGGCGCCGCCGGCCGCCTGACCGAGCGCCAGCGACTGCGCCGCCGGGCCTCGGACGCGCTGACCGCCCAGGGGCTGCACGAGATCGTCGGCTGGAGCTTCGAGGGCCCCGATGTCATCACCCGGTTGCGGCTGGGCGATCGCCCGACCGTGGCGCTCGCGAACCCGATGTCGTCTGACCAGTCGCGGCTTCGCACCACGCTGCTGGGCTCCCTGCTCGACGTGGCCCAGCGCAACCGCGCCCGGGGAGCGGGCGCCGTCCGCTTGTTCGAGGCGGGCGCCGTGTACGTACCGGATCCGGGTTCGCCGGATTCCCGACCCGCCGAGCCCTACCACGTGGCCGGGCTGCTGACCGGCCCGGTTCGCCCCGCGACCTGGCGCGACCCCGAGCCCCGGACGGCGGACTTCTATGCCATCAAGGGCGTGCTCGGGGGGATGCTGGACACGGTGCGCGTGCCTTGGAGCGTGGAGGAGGCGACTGACCTCGAGCCGTTCCTGCATCCCGGGCGGGCGGCGCGGATCCTGATCGAGGACCAGGTCGCGGGCTGGGTGGGGGAGATCCACCCGCAGGTCGCGGCCGCCTGGGATTGGTCGGAACCGGTGACCGCGTTCGAAGTCGATCTCGACGTGGTGGCGGCGCGGGTCCCGGAGACGCTCTACCGCGACGTCACGAGCTTCCCGGAGGTTCGCGAGGACCTGGCGGTGATCGTCTCTGACTCGGTGTCAGCGGCCGAGCTGCTGGCGGTCGTGCGCCGGGCCGGTGAGCCGCTGCTGGTCGGCGCCGAGGTCTTCGATGTCTACCGCGACCCCGAGCGGATCGGCGCGGGCGACGTGTCACTGGCGCTGCGGCTGCGCTTCCGGGCTCCCGACCGCACGCTGACCGACGAGGAGGTGGCCGCCCGGCGCCGCAAGATCGCCTCGGCGCTGTCTGACCAGGTTCAAGGGAGAGTCCGTGAGTCCTAGGACCAGCGTCGCGGTGTTCGGCGCCTCCGGCTATGGGGGAGCGTTGAGCGCCCACCTGCTGCACCGCCACCCCGGTTTCGAGCTGCGCACGGTGACCGCGCGCTCGGACGTCGGGCGCCGTCTGGACGACCTGTACCCGCACTACCGCGTGCCCCTGATGCTCGAGGAGCTCGACCTCGACCGCCACGCCGACGTGGACGCGGCGGTCGTCGCGTATCCGCACGGCGCCGCTGCCGAGGTCGTGACCGAGCTGCACCGCCGCGGAGTCCGCGTGGTCGACCTGAGCGCGGACTTTCGCCTGCGCGATCCGCGCGTCTATGCCGAGTGGTACCGCCAGCATCCCGCGCCCGCGCTGATCGCCGACGCCGTCTACGGCTTGCCCGAGCGATATCGCGATCAGATCGCCGGGGCCGCGATCGTCGCCAATCCGGGCTGCTATCCGACCGCCACCGTGCTCGGGCTGGCCCCGCTGGCGCGGGCCGGCCTGATCGGAGACGTGGTGATCGACGCCAAGTCCGGCGTCTCCGGCGCGGGGCGTACCGCCACCGACAAGACCCACTTCGTGACCGTCGACGAGAACCTCAATCCTTACGGGGTGCCCCGCCACCGTCACACGCCGGAGATAGAGCAGGAGCTGGCGGCGCTGGGGGCCGACCTGCACGTGACCTTCACCCCGCACCTGATCCCGCTCGATCAGGGCGAGCTCGTCTCCTGTTACGTATCGGTCCCGGTGTCCATCCCCGGCCGCCTCGGCGCGGGGGCCGAGGAGATCCGGGCGCTGTACCGCGACGCCTACGAGGATGAGCCGTTCGTCGAGCTCATCGATGGCCTGCCGGGGGTCCGCGACGTGCGCGAGACCAACATCTGCCGGATCGCGGTTCACCGCGACGAGCGCACCGGGCGCGTGATCGTCTTCGCGGTCATCGACAACCTCTGGAAGGGCGCTGCCTCGCAGGCGGTGCAGAACCTCAACCTGATGTTCGGGCGTCCCGAGGGGGAGGGCATCTCATGACCTTCTTCGCCGGTCGCTGGGTGCCCGCACCCGACCACGTCTCAGAGCTTGGCGGCAACGGCCTACCGGCCGGCTTTCGGGCCTCCGGGGTCGCCGCCCAGATCAAGGAGTCCGGCGCCCCCGACGTGGGCCTGCTGGTGTGCGACTCCCCGGAGGTCACGAGCGCCGCGCGGTTCACCGCCTCGGGCATCCAGGCGCCGCCGGTGCTGCTGTGTCGCGAGCGCTGCCGCCTGGACGCGCTGCGGGCGGTGGTCGTGAACGCCGGCAACGCCAACGCCGCCACCGGCCGGCCGGGCCTCGACAATGCCGCCAAGATGCAGGGGAGCGCCGCGATGGTCGCGCGCGTGCCCGAGGACCAGGTCGCGGTGTGCTCGACCGGAGTCATCGGGGTTCCGCTGCCGATGGACAAGATCAACCGAGGCATCCTGGCGGCCGCGCACGGACTCGACGCCGAGGGGGCCGGCGCCTTCGCGGCGGCGATCCAGACCACCGATGCCTTCGACAAGCGCGCGGCCCTCGAGGTCCGGCTGCCCTCGGGGACGGTCACGATCACCGCCCAGGCTAAGGGCGCCGGCATGATCTCCCCGGGCTTCGCCACGCTGCTGGTGTTCGTGCAATCCGACGCGGCGCTGGCGGCGCAGACCGGCGACCTGCTGCTGGGGGTGTGCGTCAAGCGCTCATTCGAGCGGGTCTCGGTCGACGGCCAGCTGTCCACCAACGATACGGTGATCCTGCAGTGCAGCGGCGAATCGGGAGTCCGGGTCGAGCCCGAGACCGATGATGAGCTGCGTTTCGGCGAGGCGCTGGATGCCCTGATGCGCCAGCTCGCGCTGATGGTGGTGCGAGATGGAGAGGGGGCCCGGCGGGTGGGACGCGTCCTGGTGCGAGGCGGCGCCCCCGAGGCCGTGGAGGCGGCTGCCCGCTCGGTGGCCAACTCCCAGCTGGTCAAGACGGCGCTGTACGGCGGGGATCCCAACTGGGGGCGGATCATCCAGGCCGTGGGCGCGGCTCTGCCGGGCACGGCTCCGCTGGCCGTCGACATCGCGATCGAGGGTGTGCAGGTGTGCGCGGGCGGCTCCTACGTGCCCCATGATGCGGGGGCGCTCGCCCAGGCGGTGGCTCGTGACGAGGTCGAGTACGAGATCGGGCTTCCGGGTGAGGGCGCGGAGACCGAGGTCTTCTTCTCCGACCTCGGCCACGAGTACGTGACCATCAACGCCGACTACACGACATGAGGGGCACGACGTGAGCATGCGCGACGTCGGGACCCTGCTCGAGGCGCTCCCCTACATCCGGGAGTTCCACGGCAAGACCGTGGTCATCAAGTACGGCGGTGCCGCCATGACCGACCCTGTGCTCAAGGAGGAGTTCGCCCGGGACGTGGTCCTGCTCAAGTACGTGGGCATGAACCCCGTCGTCATCCACGGCGGCGGTCCTGACATCTCCAGCTACATGCGGCGGCTCGACCTCCCGATCGAGTTCGTCGACGGCCTGCGTGTCTCCGACGCGGCGACCGTCGAGGTCGCCAAGATGGTGCTCGTGGGCAAGGTGAACAAGGACATCGTGCTGCTGATCAACCGCCATGGCCAGCCGGCCATTGGGCTGTGCGGCGACGACGGCCTGCTGTTTCGGGCCGCTCGCCAAGCCGCCCCCAGCGGTCAGGACATCGGCTTCGTGGGGCGCATCGAGCGCGTCGACGTCGACGTCCTCGACCACGTGGCACGCGATTACATCCCGGTGGTGGCGAGCGTCGGCGCCGACCGCGAGGGCAACTCCTACAACATCAACGCCGACGAGGCCGCGGGTGCGGTGGCGCGGGCCCTGGGCGCCTACAAGCTGATGTTTCTCACCGACGTTCCCGGCTGGCTGCGTGACCCCGAGGACCACGGAAGCGTCATCTCGGAGATCGGCGCCGACGGGGTGCAAGCCGCGCTACCCACCGTCGCGGGGGGAATGCGGCCCAAGCTGGCCGCCTGCCTGGAGGCCATCCACGGTGGCGTCTCGCATGCCCACATCGTCGACGGCCGGGTGCCCCACTCACTGCTCCTGGAGCTGTTCACCGACGCCGGCCAGGGCACGAAGATCGGACCGTCTCAATGAGCGAGGTGGCGGACGTGAGCCTGCACCACCTGCAGGAGCTCGAACGCGACTACGCGATCGGAACCTACGTGCGCAATCCGGTGCAATTCGTGCGCGGGGAGGGCTGCCACCTGTGGGACTCGGACGGGCAGGAGTACCTGGACTTCCTGGCCGGCATCTCGGTGCTCAACGTCGGCCACTGCCACCCGCGCGTAGTCGAGGTGGTGCGCGAGCAGGCCGGGCGCCTGATGCACGCCACCAACCTCTATTACACAGCTCCGGCTCTAGAGCTTTCCGCCCGGCTGGCGCAGAGCTCGCTCGGCGGCAAGGTCTTTTTGTGCAACTCGGGCGCCGAGGCCAACGAGGCGGCGATCAAGCTGGCGCGCCGGGCCCGGGCCGGCGGGAAGCTGATCGTGCTCGAGGAGGCGTTTCACGGGCGCACCTACGGGGCACTTTCGGGAACCCCGCAGGAATCCAAGCAGGCGCCGTTCGCGCCGCTGGTCCCGGGCTTCGAGGTTGTCCCCAAGTCCGCGCAGGCGCTCGCCGCGGCCGTGGACCAGGACACCGCGGCGGTGCTGCTGGAGCCGATCCAGGGCGAGACCGGGATCAACATCCTGCCCGACGAGCTGCTGATCGCCGCCCGAGTGGCCTGTGATCGCACCGGCGCAGCGCTGATCTTCGACGAGATCCAGACGGGAATGGGGAGGACGGGCACCCTGTGGGCCTACGAGCAGACCCCGGTCGTTCCCGACGCGATCACCTCGGCCAAGGCGCTGGGCGGCGGTCTCCCGATCGGCGCCCTGATCACCAACCATGGGCTCGCCGACGTCCTACAGCCGGGAGATCACGGCTCCACGTTCGCCGGTGGCCTGGTGGCGTCGTCGGCGGCGCTGGTGGCGCTCGAGCTGTGCTCGGATCCGGAGCTCCTGGAGCGGGTCCGCACCCTCGGCGAGCGCCTGACCCACGGACTGCGGGAGCTACCCGGCGTGGCCCAGGTCCGCGGCCGCGGACTTATGGTGGGGGTCGACCTTGCCGAGGGAGTATCGGGCCCGGTGCTGGCGCGGCGCGCGCTGCTCGAGCAGCGGCTGGTGATCAATGCCACCGGCCCGGCGACGATCCGGCTGGAGCCACCGCTGATCGTGGATGAGGCCCAGATCGACGAGGCGCTGGCGCGCCTGGGCGCGCTCCTGGCGTGAGTGGCGCGGCCGCAGCCAAGGTCGAGGTTCCGCTCGCCTACGACCAGCGGGCCGACGCGGCCGCGGCCCAGGTCCTGCGGCGGCTGCTGTCGGTGATCACCGAGAACCGCGAGGGCGCGATCACGGGCCAGGACCCCGAGCACCTGCACCAGCTCAGGATCGCCGTGCGCCGCTCGCGCACCGTCCAGCGGCAGCTCGCGGGAGTGTTCCCGCCGGTGGCGCTGCCGGGTTTCCGTGCCGAGTTTCGCTGGTTGCAGCGCGCCACCAGTGAGGCCCGCGACCTCGATGTCTACGTGCTCGAGCTCGAGTCCCTGCGCAACCTCCTGCCCGACTCCCAACGCTCCGATCTCGATCCGCTGGTGCCCGTGCTCGGCCACTGGCGGCTGGCGGCGCGCGCCGAGACGGCGACCGCCCTGAGATCGCTGAGGTTCGCGAACCTGGTCGCCGACTGGGAGCAGCTGCTCGAGTCCCTGGTCGAGCTGACGCTCGACGACCGCCCGGTCGCCCAGCGGTCGATCGGGACCGTGGCCTCAAAGCGGATCCGCAAGGTCTACGGGCGCGTGGTGAAGATGGGCGAAGCGATCGACGAGACCAGCCCGCCCGAGGCGTTCCACGAGCTTCGCAAGCGGGGTAAGGAGCTGCGTTACCTGCTCGAACTGTTCGCCACGCGTCTGTTCGACCCCGGAGTGGTCGCGCCGCTGGTCAAGTCCCTGAAGGCGCTTCAGGACGTGCTCGGGCGCCATCAGGATCGCGAGGTACAGGTGGCGATGCTGCGCTCGCTCGCCGGTGAGGTGGCCACGCTGCGGGGCGGGCCGGCCGCCTGCATGGCCATGGGGGTGCTGGTCGATCGCCTGCTGGCCGATGAGCTGGTGGCCCGGCGGGAGTTCACCGAGCGATTCCAGGTTCTGGCCGCGGAGTCCCAGGCGGCTCTGGTTAGAGAGACCTTCGTCTGAGGTAGCATCGGAGCCTATGGGATACAAGCTCCTCGGCTTCCTCGTCTGGCAGGGTGGAAAGGTCTATCTGTGCCGCCGCATGGGCGGCGTCTGGCCCAAGCTCGCGGTCGTCGGAGTCTCCGCGGTCGTCGTGGCCGGAGCGGCCGGAGCGATCGCCGCAAGTCGGCACCAGTCAGACGAGTAGGCACCAAACGTCAAGTTCGAGCAGGGATTAGCGGTGTGCCCGCCGAATGCCCGAAGGCGAGCCCGCCGCATCTAGACCGAGGCGGGCGCGACCGGCATGACTGAAACCGCCCCCGCCGAGACCCCCCTTGCCATCGACCGAGTCGAGCGCGGTCGTGGCGAAGGCGACAGCATCCGCCTGCGACTGACCGGCCGCTGGCTGGGATCCGGCCATCCTGGCGAGCACGACGCCCTGCTCGTGGTCCAGCTGCAGGGACAGCGTCACCGCTTCCCGGCCAACCGTGACCAGGGTGACGCGGCGCCCCCGGGGGCCTGGGTGGCGAGTTTCACGATCCCGTCCTGGGCCGAGCCCAGCCGCCAGGGTCAGGCCGCGCTGTGGGTGGGCAACGCGGTGATCCCGGTGCCGCCGCCGGGCACCAAGCCGCGACCGGCACCAGCGCCGGGGAACAAGCCGGGACCGGCACCGCCGCCGGACGGTGACGGAGCGGAGGTGGCTGCGGTTTCCCCGCCAGCGCCGGCACCCCCTCCGGTTTCCGCCCCGCCCCCGGTCCCCCCGCCGGCCGCGGTCGCGCCACCGGCGGTTGCCTCGCCCGCCTCGCCACCTGCCGGGGCCGGGGTCGGGGCCTGGGCCCGGGCCGGGGCCGAGCGGCCGGGCGGCGGCGAGGCCTCAGCCGAGAGCGGACGTGGGGGCCCGCTCGCGGACCTGCTCTTCAAGGAGACCGTCTCGGCACTGCACGAGGAGCTCGAGCATCGCTCCGCCGACGCCGCCCGGCTGCGGGGCGCGCTGGCCGACGCCCAGTCAGAGCTCGGGGCGCGCTCGGCGATGCAGACCAGTCTCGAGGTGGCGCAATCCGAGCTGCGCGCCGAGCTCGAGCAGCTGATGGCGGCGGTCGCCCGCCAGCGGACCGATTTCGAGGAACGACTCGCGCAAGCCCGATCGGAGCTCACCCAGGCGCAATCCGAGCTCTCAGAGGCTCAGCGCGAGCGCTCAGAGGTGCAGCGCGAGCTCACCGAGCTGACGGCCGAGCGCGACGAGCTGACGGCCGAGCGCGACGAGCTGACGGCCGAGCGCGACGAGCTGACGGCCGAGCGCGGCAACCTGACGGCCGAGCGCGACGAGCTGGCGGCCGAGGTGGTCAGCTTGCGTGAGCAGCTGGGCACCGAGTCCGCGGCGCTGCGCGATGAGGTGGCCGCGGCGCTGGCCGGCGCTCGCCGGCATGCCGAGGAGGCCGCGGCCGTGCGCGAGCAGCTGGCGGGCCTCACCATCTCGCGTGACTCCGCCCTCAGCGAGGCCGCCGGGCTCCGCGCGGAGCTGGAGCGCCTCGGCGCCGAGCTCGCGGTCACCCGCGAGCAGGTCGCCTCCAGGGGCGGTGACCTCGGGGAGGCCGAACGGCTGCTCGCCGACGCCCGAGCGCTGACCCAACAGCTCCGTGGTGACGCTTCGGACTGACTCGGGAGTTCCCTCGGGTACCGTGCGGATCCGTCCGCAGGCCTACGTACCGTCGCCTGCATGACCGAGTTGCCGGGGTCCGCCGCCGTCGGGATCGAGGCGGTCGAGTGGGTTTCGGAAGGCGGTGGAAACCTGATCATCCGGATCACCGGAAGGTGGCGACGGCGCCGCCCGGTGGCATCCAGCGGTCAGGCGACGTTGGTGGTCGAGGCCGAGGGCAGGCGACACCGCTTTGGGGCGCTCCCCGAGCCGCCCAGCCTCACCGGGGCGAGCCCGGGGATGTGGCAGCTGCGCTTCTCGGTTCCCGCCGCGCTCGCGCCTGATCTCGGAGGGCGAACCTGGCTACAGTTCGGGACGGTGATCGTCCCACTGCCGGCAGCCGTCTCCTCACCCGGGGAGCCCGGTTCGGCGGAGGAGCAGGAGGAGCTCGCCGGCGCATCGCCTCCTCCCGCAGCGAGCCCGCCGCCTCCGGCATCAGAGCCGGTTGCGGGTCCGGACCCGGGCCTCGAGGAGCCAGTTCTGAGAGCCCGGATAACGGATCTGGAGCGCGATCTGGGAAAGGCGCGTGCCGGGCGCGATGAGCTCGCCGAGTCGCTGGCCGAGGGTGAGCGGTCGCGCCGCGGCGCCGAGCAGCGCGCGCACGCTGAGCAGGCGCTGCGCCGCGATCTCGCGCGTCAGCTGACCGACAGCCTCAGAGAGAGAGACCGCACTCGGGAGGCGATGGGCGATCTGGCCTCGGCCGAGCATCGGATCCGGATGCTCGAGCACGAGCTCCGCGACGCCCGGCGGCGCGGCGACGAGGCCGAGCAGGCAGCCGCTGCGGCTCAGGCCGCCCGCGAGCGAGCCGAGCGCGAGCGCTCAGCTCGGGGGGGCGGGCTCGAGGGCGGCGAGATCGCGCGCCTTCGCCTCGAGCGGGATCTACTGGAGCGCCGGGCGGGATCGCGAGGACGCGTTCCCGCCGAGCCGAGGCTCCCCGCCCCCGGGGGTGGGCCGGCGGCGGGGTCCCCGACGGCGATCTTCCCGTCGGGTGCGCCCTCGCCGGCCGCCTCGCCGTTTGGGGGGATCCCCACCGAGGCTCTGGTGCATACGCTGCGCCGCGAGCTCGATGCCCGAGCGGGGGCCGAGGCCGGGCTGCGCTCTGCCCTCGTCGACGCAGAAGCGCGGCTGGCCGCGCGAGTGCTGCTCGACCAGAGGACGACGGTCATGCTGGGGCAGCTGCGGGACGAGCTTTCAGAGCTTCGCCAGTCGCTTCACCGGGAGCGCTCCCTCCGAGACGCGGCCGAGCGGCGTGCCGATGAGCTCCAGCGCCAAGCGGCCGAGCTCGAGCTCGGAGGCGGCGAGCTTCGACGTCAGGCGCAGGAGCGAGAGGCGCACGTGGCCAGGCTCGAGCAACGCGTGGCCGAGCTCGAGCGAGAGCTCAGTGGGCAGCAGGAGCGAACGCGGGACGCCCACGAGGCGATCGGCGATCTCCGTGAGACGCTCGAGCTACTCCGGCTTCCCGAGCCCGCCGACGAGCCCGCCGACGAGCCCGTGAGCCGGCCGGCCTCCTCAGCGGCCGAGCCGCCGCCGGCCGAGGACGCCGAGGACTCGGGCGCGAGGTCGCCCGATGCAGGGCCGGCCGATCCGGCCGGGCCGGTGGAGCCCGCGCGCCTCAACGACGCGCTGGCACGGCTGCGGGAGTCGATCGCCCCCCAGGAGGCCGCGGTTACGGACACTCGCCGGGATCAGGCGACAGCCGGCGCCGAGATCTCGCGGCCTTCGCTGAGGTCGACGTTCGCACGGTTGGCGGGCGAGGATGCCGACGCCGCCGGGCGGATCGTGCTCGAGCTGCTGTCGCTGCAGCGGATCGCCTATCCGCATCCGGTGTCCTACGACCTGATCCTCGGCGCCGATCGCGGCTGCGTGTGCGTCTCGGTCCTGGGCGGCCCCCCGGAGATCTCGTTGCAGAGCGCTCCACGTCCCGCCGAGGCGGTTGACTTCCAGGTCCTTGGAGACCCCGCGCGGATCGCTCGGCTCCTGACCGTCCGAGGGCTGAGGCGCCGATTCGGCCGCCGGGTGGCCAAGGTGGCCGGGCGCCGCGAGCGTCTGGCGGCGCTCGATGCGCTGCTCGATACGCCGCTGGACCTGATGGAGCTTCACCGTGCCGGGGTTCGCCTCGATGTCGTCGCCGCCCTGAAGCTGGTGTCGGCGATGGTCGATCCGGGGTGGACGGTGCGCGAGCGCTTCACGTTGGCACATCGCGACCCAGGCGGCCGAACCGCGTTCCTGCAGGTCAGCGACGGGCGGCCGATGACCGTGACCCGGGACGCCCCCGCGGGGCGGGTTGCGACCACCATCGTGGGCCCGACCGACGACCTGCTGCCGGCTCTGTGCGGCGCTCCGGACCCGACGAGCCGGATCGAGGGAGACCTCGGGCCGTTGACCGCGCTGCGCGGCTGGATCAATCGCGCACAGAGCGGCTAAACGCGCCCCGCGGACCCTCGGGAGGCCCCGCGGCGTCCGCCTCGGCGCCTAGAGTTCAGGGTGCCGCCAATGACCTCCACCTGCGCCCACCTCCACGTCCACTCCGAGTACTCGCTGCTGGACGGCGCGTGCAAGATCGATGCTCTCGCGGCCCGCGCGGCCTCCTTCGAGCAGCCGGCCCTGGGGCTCACCGACCACGGGGTCATGAACGGCTCGGTGGAGCTCTTCACGGCCTGCCGCAAGCACGGGATCAAACCGATCATCGGGTGCGAGGTGTACATCGTCGAGGACCACGCCCGGCGGGCTCCGGGCCGCCTGGAGCGCTTTCATCTCACTCTCCTGGCCGCCGATCCCACCGGGTACCGCAATCTCGTCAAGCTGTCCTCGGCAGGGTTCCTGGAGGGCTATCAGCGCGGCAAGCCGTCGGTCGACATGGCACAGCTGGCCGCCCACGGCGAGGGGCTGATCGCACTCAGTGGATGTCTGCAATCGCGCTTCTGCCAGCACCTGATCGAGGAGCGGCCCGACGACGCCCGCGCTCACGCCCATGAGCTGATGGGGGCGGTCGGCGCCGACAACGTCTATTTCGAGGTCCAGAAGAACGGCCTGGCGATTCAGGACCGCTGCAACGAGGAGATCGTCCGGATCGCCCGGGAGCTGGGAAGGCCGCTGGTCGGCACCGGAGACGTCCACTACCTGCGCCGGGAGGACTACCACCACCACGCGGCGCTGCTCTGCGTGCAGACGAAGTCGACGCTGAGTCAGCCCAAGATCAGCTTCGAGACCAACGAGTTCTACCTGCGCTCCAGCCAGGAGATGGCCGACTCGTTCGGCGCCTGGCCCGAGGCGATCGCCAGCACCGTGGAGATCGCGGAGCGCTGCGACGTCGAGCTCGAGCTCGGCCGACAGCTGATCCCCCGTTACCCGACCCCCGACGGAGCCGGGGAGGGCGAATATCTGCGCGACCTCGTCGACCAGGGACTGCGTCGCCGCTATGGCGATCCGGTCCCGGCGGAACCGCTCGAGCGCGCCGAGTACGAGCTGGGCGTGATCGACCGGATGGGCTTCAACGCCTACTTCCTGATCGTCTGGGACTTCGTCAAGTACGCCAAGGACTCGGGGATCGCGGTCGGGCCGGGCCGCGGCTCGGCGGCCGGGTCGATCATCGCGTACTCGCTTCAGATCACCGACGTGGACCCGCTCCGCTACGACCTGATGTTCGAGCGCTTCCTCAACCCTGAGCGAGTGTCGATGCCCGACATCGACATGGACTTCTCGGTGCGGGGCCGGGAGCGCGTGATCCGCTACGTGACCGACAAGTACGGCAAGGAGGCGGTCGCCCAGATCGTCACCTTCGGCAAGATGTTCCCGCGCGCCGCGACTCGCGATGCCGCTCGCGTCCTCGGCCACGACTACGGCGCCGGCGACCGTCTGGCCAAGCTGATCCCGGATCCGATCATGGGACGCGCTCCCAGCTTCGCCGAGTGCCTGGCGCCCGGCCAGCCACTGCGCGCCGAGGTCGACCGCGATGGCACCGCCAAGTCGATCGTCGACGTCGCGCAGGGCCTGGAGGGGATCATTCGCAACTCCTCGATCCATGCGGCGGCCGTGGTCATCTCCGACCGGCCGCTGACCGACATCCTGCCGCTCCAGATCGCCGACGCCGGCGCCGACGAGAACGGCGAGCGCGTGTTCCGGACGGTGACCCAGTTCTCCATGAAACCGGTCGAGCAGCTCGGGCTGCTCAAGATGGACTTCCTCGGCCTACGCAACCTCGACGTGATCGAGGACGCGCTCGACATCGTGGAGCGCTCGACCGGGGACCGCCCGGACATGAGCACGCTGCCGCTCGACCACGCACCCACGTACGAGATGCTGGCCCGAGGCGATTCCATCGGGGTGTTCCAGTTCGAGTCAGAGGGCATGCGCGAGGCGCTCAAGAAGGTCGGCCCCACCGAGTTCGACGATCTGATCGCACTCGGCGCGCTGTATCGCCCGGGGGCGATGGACCAGATCCCGACCTATGCCCGCGGCAAGCGAGATCCCGACTCGATGTCATACGCCGACAAGCGGCTGCGCCCGATCCTGGAGTCGACCAAGGGAGTGATCCTCTACCAGGAGCAGGCGATGCAGATCGCCAAGGACCTGGCCGGCTTCAGCGGCGCCAAGGCCGACGATCTCCGCAAGGCGATCGGCAAGAAGAACCGCGAGGCGATGGCCAAGCTCAAGCCCGAGTTCTTCTCCGGCTGCCGGGCGTCGGGGACTAGCGAGTCGGTGATCGAGCTGCTCTGGGCGACCAACGAGCGCAGCGCCGACTACTCGTTCAACAAGTCACACGCCGCGTGCTACGCGCTGATCTCCTACCGGACAGCCTGGCTGCGGGCCAACTACCCGGCCGAGTACATGGCGGCCCTCATCTCCTCGGTGATGGACACCAAGGACAAGGTCCCGTTCTTCGTTGCCCAGGCCGAGCAGATGGGAATTGCCATCCTGCCCCCCGACGTCAACCTCTCAGACCACGAGTTCGTGGTCGTCGACGGCAACATCCGCTTTGGGCTGGATGCCGTCAAGGGGGTCGGCTACCAGGCCGTGGAGGCGATCAAGCGGGCCCGCGAGGAGACCGATCCCGCCCATCCAGCCGCGCGGCCGTTCACGAGCCTGTTCGACTTCTGCGAGCGCGTCGACAACCGTGCCGTCAACAAGAAGGCCATCGAGGCGCTGATCAAGTGCGGGGCATTCGGATCCACCGGAGACTCGCGCAAGGGAATGCTGCTCGTGCTCGAGCAGGCTCAGGCGGCCGGCCAGAAGACCCAGCAGGACGCGCTCATCGGCCAGGGTTCGATCTTCGATCTCGGTCTGGAGCTCGGGGGCGACGGGGGCTGGGGCGCGGAGCCGCCGGTGGCGGCCTTCGCGGGACCCAGCCACGCGCCCATTCCGGGTGAGGAGTTCGATCGCACCGAGCTGCTGGCAGCCGAGAAGGAATCGCTCGGCCTGTTCATCTCCGCCCATCCGCTGAAGGAGGTGGGGCCGGCGCTGCGGGCCAAGGCCGACAGCTCGCTGGCCGAGCTCGCCGATCGCCGTGACGGTGACTGGGTGACGGTGGGCGGCATGGTCACCCAGGCCAAGCGGATCAAGACCAAGAAGGGCGACTGGATGATGTTCGCCACCCTTTATGACCTCGAGGCCTCGGTCGAGGTGCTGGTCTTCGGCAAGGCGCTGGCCGGCAACGAGGAAGCACTGAGCACCGACTCGATCGTCCTCGTGCGCGGCAAGGTGGACCACAAGGACCGCGACAAGACCTGCCTGATCGCCCAGCAGGTGGAGCGCTTTGAGCCCACCCAGGAGGAGGTGCTCGAGGCTCAGGTGCAGGCCGCCAAGCCGATGCTGGCTCCCAGCGCCCTGAAGCTTCGTCTCGACGCCACCGCACTGCCGGCGACCGCTCTGGTGGAGCTCAAGGATCTGCTCGCCGGGTTTCCCGGCGAGTCCGACGTCGTGATCGAGTTCAGCACCACGGTCGGCCAGCGGCGCCTGAAGCTCGGGCCGAGCTTCCGCGTGGCCCGGAGCGCCGGGCTGCACGCCGAGCTCGATGCCCTGCTCGGGCCGGCGCTGATCTCAGAGGCGGCCGGCGAGCTCGAGGTTCCGGCGGCCAGCGTCGCCTGAGACGGGACTGTCGACGGCGGGCGGCCGGCGTCACCGAGACGGACTACTTGACGTGCAGGTTGATGCCCAGGAGCAGTAGCGGCCAGAGCACTACAGCCAGAAATGCCGAGACCACCGGCTTGACCGCGTTGAGGTGGTTCAGGTAATGGTGGGCGGATGCGACCAGGACTCCGACGACCAGCCAGATGATGGTGGTCAGGCTTACTCTCACGGTGCCTCCTTCTGCTCTGGTTCGCGAGTCATCAGCTGGGCAGCCAGGGCCCGTGCCAGCCGCCGAAGCCCTGAAGCAGCCGGTTGGCTTCAGACGGTCCCCAGGAACCGGGCGCGTACTTGATCGCCTTGGGCGGATTGTCGAGTAGTGGCTGAACGATCCGCCAGCTTTCTTCGATGCTGTCCTGCCGGGTGAAGTGGCTGGAGTCGCCGATCAGGGCCGCGTGCAGCAGCACCTCGTAGGGGGTCGCGCCCTCACCCCCCTCGTTGGCGAACTGCATGTCGAGCTCGATCTCACTCGCCCCGCGGCGGTCGGCGCGCTCGGCGTCGAGGACGATGCGGACTCCGGTCTCGGGGTCGATCCGGATCACGATCTGACTGGGCTGGGGACGCCGGCGCGTGCTGGAGATGAAGGGCAGCCGCGGCGGGTTGCGAAACACGAGCCGCAGCTCGGTCACGCTGACCGGCATGCGCTTGCCGGCGCGGATGAAGAACGGGACCCCCGCCCACCGCCAGCTGTCGATGTCCAGTCGCAGCGCCACGTAGGTCTCGGTGTCGGAGTTACGCCGAACCCCGTCGATCTTGCGATAGCCGTCGTACTGTCCACGCACGGAGCGCGCTGGGTCGGCGTCGGGCATAGCCTTGAGCACGGAGTACTTGGCGTCCTTCTGGCTGTCGGGATCCGCGGCGGCCGGGGCCTCCATGGCCACGGTGGCGAGGATCTGCATCAGGTGGTTGACGACCACGTCGCGCAGCGCGCCGACCGGGTCATAGAAGTGGCCACGATCCTGAACCCCGAAGCTCTCGGCCATCGTGATCTCGACGGCGGCGACGTAGGTCCGATTCCACAGCGGCTCGAGGATCGCGTTGGCGAAGCGCAGGTAGAGGATCTCCTCCACTCCCATCTTGCCGAGGAAGTGGTCGATCCGGTAGATCTGGGACTCGTCGAGGTATTTGTGGAGCTGTCCGGCCAGCGCCCGGGCCGAGCGGAGATCGTGTCCAAAGGGCTTTTCGACCACGACGCGGCGTCCGCCTCGCACGAGCTTGGCCTCGCCCAGACCGGCGACGACGGTGCCAAACAGAGACGGCGGAATCTCAAGGTAGAAGACAGGATTGGAAGCGTCCCCTAGGGCCTCTGCCACCTTGGCGTAGGTCTCGAACTGGCTGAAGTCGCCACTGACGTAGGACAACCGCTTGGCAAAGCGCTTGAACACGGGCTCGTCGATCTGTTCTCCGCAGGCCTGGATCGCCTGGCGAGCATGATCGCGCAGCTGACCCGCCGACCAGTCCTCCACGGCCACGCCGATGATCGGGCAGTCCAGCAGCTCGCGTCGCTCCAGCCGATAGAGCGACCGAAACGTCATCTTGCGGGCGAGATCGCCGGTGATCCCGAAGATCACCAGCGCGTCGCCCGGACGGGTGGTGCCGACGCTCATCGTCCGGGCACGCTACCGGTCCGCGCCGGCGCGTGGCGCGCGCGCCCGTTTTGCGGTCGCGCGCCGTCGGGCGGCGAGTCCGCGCTTGCGCAGGGCAAAGCTGAGGTCGACCTCCTCCCTGGAGGGACCCTGGCGCTCGGGCCCCTGGGTCTCGAGCACGACCGGCAGCCGGTCAAAACGAGGTTCTGAGAGAAAGGCGGCGCAGCCCAGCTCGCCGATCTCTCCCGTGCCGATGTTGGCGTGGCGGTCCCGGTTGGAGCCCAGGGGCGTCTGCGAGTCGTTGAGGTGCAGGGAGTGCAACCGCCCCAGCCCGACGATCTGATCGAAGCCGTCGAGCGTCTCGGCCAGCCCGTCCGCGGTCCGGATGTCATACCCGGAGGCGAAGAGGTGGCAGGAGTCCAGGCAGACGCCAAGCCGCTTGCCGCCCCCACCGGCCTCGAGCAGGTCGCGGAGCTCCTGGAAGGATCGTCCCAGGGTGCCGCCGGCACCGGCGGTGTTCTCGAGGTGAAGCGGGCAGCCCTGGGTCTCCCTCAGCGCCTCGCCGATGACCTTGCCCGCGCGGCTGATCGCCTTGCCGATGTCGCCCTGCTTGGCCGAGCCGGGGTGCAGGACCACTCCTGTGGCTCCGATCCCGGCGCCCACGCGCAGCGACTGGATCAGCGACTGGCGGGTCTTGTCGCGGATCTCGCGGTCCTCGGATGCGCAGTTGAGCAGGTAGACGGCATGGATCAGCACCGCTTTGACCGAGCTCTGGGCCACGGCCTCGCGAAACGCCGCGAAGTCATCCTCGCCGTAGGCGGTGGGGCGCCACATCCGCGGCGACTGGTTGAAGATCTGGATCGCCTGGCAGTCCCGCTCGGCGCCGCGCTCGATCGCCTTGGGGAGACCGCCCGCCGGTGAGACGTGGGCGCCGATTAGCATCCTGTGACGGTGTCCATTCGAGTTCGCTTCGCTCCTTCCCCGACCGGCGCCCTGCACATCGGTGGCGCCCGGACCGCCCTGTACAACTGGCTGCTCGCTCGCGGCCAGGGCGGCGAGCTCGTGCTGCGCATCGAAGATACCGACCGCGAGCGCTCGACGCCTGAGAACGTGGCCCAGATCCTCGATGCCCTGCGGTGGCTGAATCTCGACTGGGACGTGGGCCCGATCTTCCAGTCCGAGCGCGCCGAGCGTCACGCCGAGGCACTGGTCCAGCTGCTCGCCGAGGGGCACGCCTACCACTCCAGCGCCACCGCCGACGACGTCAAGGAGTTCAAGGCCCGCCACGGGGACGACCGAGGGTTTCGCGGCGAGCCCGAGTCCGAGTCCGAGGGGGCAGTCCGGCTCCGGGTGCCCGACACCGGCGAGACGCTCGTGCACGACGTGATCCGGGGAGAGACGAGGTTTCCGAATGCCAGCCTCGACGATCCGGTGATCGCTCGCGCCGATGGCTCTCCGCTGTACAACTTCGCCGTCGCCGTCGACGATCTCGACGCCGGCATCACGCACGTGGTCAGGGGAGAGGACCATCTCTCCAACACGCCCAAGCAGCTGCTGGTGCTTGAGGCCCTCGATGCGACTCCGCCCGTGTACGCCCACCTCCCGCTGCTCCACGGTCCCGACGGGCGCAAGCTGTCAAAGCGCCACGGGGCGGCCTCGGTCCAGGAGTTGCGCGACGGTGGCTACCTCCCCGAAGCCGTCGATAACTACGTAGCGCTGCTGGGGGCGGGCTTTGCCTCCGACGAGGAGTACTTCAGCCTGGCCGAGCTGGCCGAGCGCTTCCGGCTCGAGCGTGTCTCGAAGAACCCCGCCGTGTTCGACGAGCGCAAGCTGCGCCACATGAATGGCCGGTACCTGCGCGAGCTGTCAATCGACGAGCTGACCGGCCGGCTGGAGCAGTTCACCGGGCGCACCGGCCTGCGCGGAGCCGTGGAGATCTCACGGGAGAAGATCCAGACCCTGGCCGACTTCTGGCCGTTGGTGTCGTTCGTCTTCGACGGGCCGGTGGACGATCCGGCGGCCTTCGAGAAGACGATCGCGGCCGATGGCGGCGTGGAGACGCTAGCCGCCGCCCGCGAAGCGCTGGCCGCCGCCAAACCGTTTGACGCCTCCACCGTGGAGGAGGCTCTGCGAGGCGTCGTTCAGAGCACCGGCATCAAGCCGGGCAAGGTGTTTCAGCCGGTGCGGGTGGCGATCGCCGGTCAGACCGTGTCTCCAGGTATCTTCGAGACTGTGGCCCTGCTCGGACGCGAGGAGACGCTATCTCGCATCGATGCGGCGCTGAGGCGAGCGCGGTGATTTGGCTCGGCCGAGAATTGGACGTAGAGCGCGCCAACGCTAAACCCTGATCGAACATTTGCCGATAAACGGGCCAATGACTGGGGAAGCGGCGCTTACACAATCGACGAGTGCCCGGCTCCCCGTAAAGAGGACTAAGTGAGCCATCGGTGGTATCTCTCACGGCTGCTGTGAAGCCCGGCCCCACCGATCCGTACGCGGGGCGTGAGCGCCACCACAACGAAGGGCACGGTCGGCGGCTCACCACGGCGTTCGAAGCGCTCGAGGCCTACCCGGCGCTGGCGGAGTCACGCAACCGCGTTCTGCGGCTGTTCGAGGACGGTCAGCCGTCCGTGTCGAACGTAGTGGCCGCAATCGAGGCCGATGTGGCGCTGACCGTCACCGTCGTCCGGCTCGCCAACCAGGTCGACGGTCCGATGCGCGGTCGGGTCGAGAGCGCCGTCGCCGGTGTCGAGGTCCTATCGACCACCACCGTGCAGGCGATCGCCAGCCGGGCGCGCACGTTTGACTTCTTCGAGCGGACCGCGGTCTGGCAGGGGCTTCCTGAGCGCTTCCGCCTGCACGCGGTGGCGACCCAGAGGGCCGCCGACCGGGTGGCCCGCGAGGTGGGCTACGACCAGCGCGACCGCCTTATGATCACTTCGCTGCTGCACGACATCGGCAAGCTGGTCCTGGTCCACGCCTATCCCGGCTACCCGGGACAGGTGCACGCCGACGCCCGCACCCCGGAGGAGCGCCTGCAACGCGAGCGCCGCGAACTGGGGGTCGATCACGCCCTGGTCGGGGGCGTGCTGGCGCGTCGCTGGGCGCTCCCGCGGTCGATCGCCAGCGTCATCGAACGCCATCACGCTGAGGACGCCGAAGGCGAAGCCGCCTTGGTTCGCCTGGCCGACATGCTGGCCCACTATGCCCTCGGCGGATCGATCACCCCCTCGGAGATGCTGGCGGTGGCCCGCACCGTGGGTCTCACTCCCAACACCCTGCGCACGGTGATGTACGAGCTGCCGCTACCGGCGGCCGACGGGCGGTCGCGCAACGTGGAGCCATGCCCGTTGTCGACCCGCGAGGTCGATGTCCTGCGGCGGCTCGCTCGCGGCATGGTCTACAAGCAGATCGCCACCGAGCTCGGTCTCTCCACCAGCACCGTCCGCACCCACCTGCACAACATCTACGGCAAGGTCGGCGCCATGGACCGCGCCCAGGCGGTGCTGATGGCCACCGAACGTGGCTGGATCTGACCGGAGCCTCCTCGCCGGGGCGCGGCCTGGTCTACGATCGAGAGCATGATCTCGATCTCGACCAAGTCACCGTATGCGCTCAGCGCCCTGGTCGAGCTCTACCGTCACGGCGACTCGGGCCCGGTGTCGATCGCAGAGCTGGCCCGGGGGCGGCAGATCCCGGTCCAGTTCCTCGAGCAGCTGTTCGCGACCCTGCGGCGGGCTGGGATCCTGCGCTCCCAGCGGGGGGTCAAGGGCGGTTACAGCTTTGCCCGCCATCCCGAGGAGCTCACCGTGCTCGAGCTGGTCGAGCTGCTCGACGGGCCGCTGGGCACCGACGCGCGGGGGATCTTCGCCGAGGCCGCTCAAGCCGCCCGCGGCGTGCTCGGGGAGGCAACCGTCGCCTCGGTGGCCGAGCAGGAGATCCGGGCCGCGGGCGCGCTCATGTACCACATCTGACCCGGGCGAGCCGGTGCCGTTGGCGTCGTAGGTGATCAGCTCGGGCTGCCTGCGAGAGGCTACCTACTCGGACCGAGTCACTAGGGTTCTCGCGGTGACCCGGGTCCCCAGCAACATCGCCGAGCTCGTCGGGCGCACACCCGTCATCAAGCTCACCCGGCTGGTCCCCGGGGTCGAGCTGTTCGGCAAGCTCGAGGCCGCCAACCCGGGCGGCAGCGTCAAGGACCGGATCGGGGTCGCGATGATCGAGGCCGCCGAGCGCGAGGGGAGGATCTCGCCGGGCAGGAGCACGATCGTGGAGGCGACGAGTGGCAACACCGGGATCGCCCTCGCCTTCGTGTGCGCGGCCCGGGGCTATGACCTCGTCCTCACCCTGCCCCAGGGCATGAGCCGGGAGCGCGAGGGCCTGCTGAGGCTCTACGGCGCCAAGGTCCAGGTGACCGAATCGCTGGGCGGGATGACCGAGGCCGTGGACGCCGCTCGGGAGCTTGCCGCCCACGATGACGTCTTCCTCCCCGACCAGTTCTCCAATCCGGCCAATCCGGAGATCCACCGGCGCACCACTGCCCCCGAGCTCCTGGAGGCGCTCGACGGTCGCGTTGACGTGTTCGTCGCCGGAGTCGGCACGGGGGGCACGATCACCGGGGTGGGGGAGGTGCTCAAGGAGCGCAATCCCGCCTGCCGGGTGGTGGCCGTCGAACCCCGCAGCTCGGCGGTTCTCTCAGGTGGCCGGCCCGGCCCCCACAAGATCCAGGGGATCGGTGCCGGCTTCGTGCCCGCGGTGCTCAATCGCGAGATCCTCGATGAGGTGATCACTGTCGAGGACGAGGACGCGATCGAGACCGCCCGGCTGCTCGCGCGGCGCGAGGGCGTGCTGGCCGGCATCTCCTGCGGGGCTGCCGTGTGGGCAGCCCTGAAGATCGCGGCCCGGCCGGAGTTCCGCGGGGCACGGATCGCGACCGTCCTCCCCGACTCGGGCGAGCGCTACGTCTCGACGCCGTTCTTCGCCCCCTGACGGCGGTCTGGCGGGGACCGCTCCTCGCTACGCTTGTTCGATGCTCGGCCTGGGGATGATGGCGCGCACCGCGGCGGAGGTCCGGCGCGATGTCGCGGCCGCACAGAGCCGCGATCCCGCGGCCCGGGACGTCGGATCATTGGAGATCCTGGCCGCCTGGCCGGGCGTTCACGCGCTCCTGGCGCATCGGTTCGCCCATGCGCTGTACTCCGCCGGCGTCCCGCTGGCACCGAGGATGATCGCCACGCTGGCACGGGCGCTGACGGGCATCGAGATCCATCCCGCCGCGCGGATCGGCGAGGGGTTGTTCATAGACCACGGCATGGGAGTCGTGGTCGGGGAGACTGCCGAGATCGGCGACGACGTGACCCTGTATCAGGGGGTGACGCTGGGCGGGACCGGATTTGCCACCGGCAAGCGTCACCCGACCGTTGAGGACAACGTCACCATTGGGTCAGGAGCCAAGCTGCTGGGTCCGATCGTGGTCGGCCACGGCGCCAAGATCGGGGCCAACACCGTAGTCATCCACGACGTTCCGCCCAACAGCACGGTGGTCGGCAACCCAGGCCACCCGGTGCGAATCGAGGGCCGCCGCCCCGAGGGGCCCGACGCCGACTGGATCCACCTGCCCGATCCGGTCGCGGACGCGATCCGGGGCCTTTCGACCCGGATCGCGGCACTCGAGACCGAGGACGGCAACAGGGAGGTGCCGGAGAGCGCGGTCGCCTCCTCGCCGCACGCCGGCGATGCAGCGGAGCTCGACGGCCGCGCCAACCCGTCGCTGGGTCCTAATCCCGCGGGCGGCTAGGGGCGATCGGCTCGTCGTCGGCGGGCTCGGTTTCGCCCATCGGCTGGCCGCCGGCGATCGGCTCGTCGGACATCTGCGACTCCGAGCGGCGCTCGCCGGCCAGCGGCGGCAGGGAAGCCGCGTGGTGGCTGGACTCGGGCATGTTGCGCCGGGCTCGGACCAGGTACAGCGGCCGGCCCTTGACCTCGTCGTAGATCCGGCCCACGTACTCGCCGATGATCCCGATCGCGATCAGCTCGATCCCGCCCAGGAGCAGCACGACGATGGTGAGCGCGCTGAAGCCGGGCAGGTAGGAGCCGAGCAACCGCAGCACGACCACGACCGGGATCGCGATGAAAGCCAGCGTCGAGATCAGGAACCCGAGCAGCGTGGCGAGCTGCAGCGGCCGGTGCGAGAAGGACGAAATGGCGTCCAGCGAGAAGCGCAGCATCTTGGAGACCGTGTACTTGGTCTCGCCGGCGTACCGCGGGTCTCGGTGATAGGGGACCGCTGCCTGCGTGTATCCGACCCACACGGTCATCCCGCGCAGGAAGCGGTTGCGCTCGCGCATCGAGAGCAGCGCGTCCAGGGCTCGGCGGTCGAGCAACCGGTAGTCGCCGGAGTTGTGCTGGAGCTCGACCTGGGCAAGCTTGTCGAACAGGGCGTAGAACCATCGCGCGGTGCTGAGCTTGAACCGCGACTCGCCGTCCCGATGCTCGCGCACGGCGTAGACGACGTCGCAACCGGCGCGCCAATGGTCGAGCATCGTCGTGATCAGCTCCGGCGGGTCCTGCAGATCGGCATCGAGCATGACGACGGCGTCGCCCTTGGCGTGATCGAGGCCGGCGGTGAGCGCCGTCTGATGGCCGAAGTTGCGCGACAGGAAGACCACCCGGACGCGAGGATCGTCGGCGGCCAGGCGCTCGAGCCGCATCGGTGAGCCGTCGGTGGACCCATCGTCGACGAGCACGAGCTCGAACGGCACCCCGTCCAGCGAAGCGCACACGCGGGCATAGAACTCCTCGATGGTCGCGTCCTCGTTGAAGACGGGCGCGACGACGCTCACCAGCCCGAGCTCGCGCGGTTCATCGGACGAGACCTGCGGGGGGAGGCTCATACCAGCATCCTAGGGTGCCACCGGCCCGGATGGTCGCCTTTACAGCAGGCCCCCGCCATGGGGGATGTAACCCAGGAGCTGGATTCCCTGCACCACGCCGGTCAAGACGACCGCCGTCCGGACGAGCCTGCGGTCGTGCCCGAGGGCGGCCAGGGGCAGGAGCCAGGCCACGTACCAGGGCAGCAATGAGCTCGAGGCGATGAGCATGACCAGTGTCGCCCAGCCGGCTCCGTCGATCCAGTCCATGCGTCCCCTCCAGACCCGCACCAGCAACCAGCAGCAAGTGACCACGAAGGCGGCCGCGAGCAGATAACCGGTGACGTGGCCGACCCCGGGCAGGCCGAGGCGCGTGGAGATGAAGCCGGGAATGCTCTTCCAATCGCCCTCGCTCTGGCTGCGCTGCACGGTCGCCAGCAGGTGGAAGGAACCCGAGCCGAACAGGGCGAAGCTCAGCGCCGCGATCAGGACCAGTCCAACGCCCGCGCCGAGCGCAAGGTTTCGGCGCCGGCTCCGAGCCTGGCGGGGCCCGCCGGCGGCCAGAGCGAAGGGCAGTACGAGCCCCGCGGTGAGCTTGATGCCGATCGCGACCATGGTCAGGCCGCCGCCGAGGCGCTCACGCGAGGAGAGGATCGCGTACACGGCTCCCACCAGGGCCGCCAGCATCAGCAGGTCGTTGTGGCCACCTCCGATCCCGTAGATCACGAGCAGTGGGTTGAGGCCGACCAGGGCGGCCGCCTTGACCGGGTCGTTTCCGCGCAGGCGCGCGCAGTGCCACACGAGCGCCACCACGGCGACGCTGGCCAGCGCCGCGGTCAGCTTGTAGGCGACCACGCTGGCCACGATCGAAAGCGGCGCCAGCAGGTAGCTGAAGGTGGTGAACACCGGCCCGTAGGCGCTCGGGACGTATGACCACTTCGCCCCGACGTAGGGGAAGATGCTGTCCAGGGCGATCGCGTGGGGCCCGTTGAGATACGGGTTGGTGGCATACAACGCTCCCATCCGCGCGTAGGCCTGGTAGCTGAACACGTCGGTCGAGGCCAGGGGCGGGGCCAGCAGGACCGCGGCGTAGAGCGCCGCGATCGCCATCAGGACGACCCGCGCCGACAGCTGTCCGGACGCGGCCACGACCATCGCGTAGGAGATGAACATCAACGTCAGGACCCCGATCGCGCCGCCCACGTGCAGGTTCAGGCCGGCTCCGGCGAAGGCCCCGGCAAGGCTCGCGGGAACCGGGCTGATGGTCAAGGGAAGCAGCGACTCGGTGTGTGCGGCGGCGATCGAGACCACCGATCCGGTCAGAACCAGGCCGACCACGGCCAGCGATCCGCGACGACTGCTGATCCGCTCGCGACCCGCCGCACGATCGCGGCGTGCGTCGAGCGCGCTCGACGAGAGCTTGAGGGCGCCGGTCTGCGTGGTGGCGCCCAGTGGCTCGCGAACGCTCATCGAAGTGAGGATGCCCGGGGCAGTGACAAGGGCGATTGGAGCATCGTTGTGATTCGGTTAGGGGTGCCGCTGTACGGGAGCTCTTGCGGATGCCAAGGCAGCGGGCGCGCCGCTCTTGATGGCGGGCACCAGCCACATCGCCTCCAGCGCGATCCGGGTCGACATCTTCGAACTACCCGCAGTCCGGTCCGAGAACACGATCGGCACCTCGACCACCTCAAAGCCCGCCAGGATCGCCCTGTAGGTGACCTCGATCTGAAAGACGTAGCCCTCGGCCCGCAAGCTCGGTAGGTCGATCCCCTCGAGGACCGCGCGTCGGATGCACTTGAACCCACCGGTCAGATCCTGGACCTGCACTCCCAGGATCGTGCGAGCGTAGATGCCTCCGCCGCGGCTGACCAGCCGGCGGATCAAACCCCAGTCGCGCACTCCGCCGCCCCGGACGTAACGGGAGCCCAGTACCAGGTCGGCGTGGTGGGCAGCTTCGATGAGCACGGGCAGGTAGCTCGGATCATGCGAGAAATCGGCGTCCATCTCGATGACCAGCTCCGCCCCTCCGTCCAGCGCGCGCGCGAATCCCGCAAGATAGGCTTGGCCGAGCCCGCCCTTGCCGGGCCGGTGAACGACCTCGACGTGGTCACTGGCGGCCGCCAGCGTGTCGGCGATCGCCCCCGTCCCATCGGGAGAGTTGTCGTCGACGATCAGGATCCGGTAGTCGGCCGGAGCGACCCGCTGGAGCTGGGCGCGGGCCGCCGCCACGATTCCCTCCACGTTCGACGCCTCGTTGTAGGTCGGGATCACGAGCCAGATGTCCGCGGTCATGCGGCCCCAGCCTAGTCGCCGCGCCGGGCGCTACGCTGCGCACGCTCGCGCCAACCTGCCGTGCTGACACGTTCACGCGCCAATCGGCAACATGTCGCCGGGGCACGCATCCTGATGGACGACGGCTACTCCGAATCCGGCAACCGGCCGCAAACGCGCCGCCCCGCGGCCCTGTCGGACGGCCGGGTTGGGCCGCCTCTGTCAGCCCGCTATCGGCGCAGGCGAGCGGGGGCCCTCGGGGTCCTGGCCGCGATCGCGCTCGTGCTCGGCGTGGTCATCGGCGCCGGATCGGGATCGGGCTCCATCCACAAGGCCAGCGTCGCCCCGAGCGGATACTTCACGCGCATTCAGGCACTGGCCGCAGCGGGCACCGGTTCGTTCGCGGCGGCCGAGCAGCGCGCCGAGACGGCCGCCATCAACCGAACGCTCGCCTACACCCCGTACGTGCGCATCGCGGGCTCGCAGCACCGTGAGATCGCGCTCACCTTTGACGACGGCCCGGGGCCGTATACGCCTCAGGTCCTGTCCGTGCTCGAGCGCACCCACACGCCGGCGACCTTCTTCGAGGTCGGGGTGCTCGAGAAGTACTTCCACGCCTCCACCGCGCAGATCGTCGCCCATGGCTATCCGATCGGCGATCACACCGAGACCCATGCTCCGATGTCAGAGCTCTCGCGCAAGCTCCAGCAGCAGCAGCTGCTCGAGCAGACGGCGGCGATCGGTGACTACGGCGCTCCCTTCCCGCGCCTGTTCAGGCCCCCGTACGGGTTGTGGAACTCGGCCACCCTGGCGCTGCTCAAGCGCTACCGGATGCTAATGGTGCTCTGGACGGTGGATACCAACGATTACCAGCTGCCGGGCGTCAAGGCGATCGTGGACGCGGCCGTCGGAGGTGCAAAGCCGGGCGCGATCATCCTCATGCACGACGCCGGCGGCAACCGCACCGAGACGATCGCGGCGCTTCCCCAGATCATCCGGAAGCTGCGACGCCGCGGCTACAAGCTGGTCACCGTCCCGCGCCTGCTGCTCGACAACCCGGCCCCCAAGAACCAGGACCTGGCCGGGCTCTCAGGCGCCGGATGACCCGCCGCGGCGCGGGCCGTTACCGGCGCACGTAGGCAACGCGGTTCCAGCTCGGCTCGGGGGCGAGCTCGATGGGCTCGCCTCCGCGGTCGGGCTGGACGTAGACGAACGCGTGGGAGTCATCGTCGAAGGCGACGTCGAGCTCGCCCTCCTTGACTCGCTGATCCAGCCAGGCGCCGCGGAATATGAGCCGGCGCAGCCAGTGCACGAGCGAGCGCTCGGAGGGGCCGACCAGCTCTGACCAGCAGTCGTTGACGTGCTCACCCAGGGCGCTGGCCGGATCGGTGACCTCACCGTTGACGACCAGGTTGATCAGGTCCTCGGCCTCGTCCTCCTCCACGGAGCCCCCGAGGAATCCGAGCTTGCGGGCGGCCTGCTCACAGCGCTCGCGGAAGTCACGCTCGTTGAACGTGAAGCGCAGTTCTCCGTACTCGAGGACGAAATCGTCGCCCGAGCTGTAGTTGCCGCGTCGGTACATAGGCGTCGGCATCATATGTCCCAATCCTTCTCTGCCGGGAGGGTGAAAGCGATGTTGCAGGGGGTGATCGGAACCAGGCTGCCGGCTCTTGGCGCCATGGAGCCAAATACCCCCACAATCCTGATCGTAGAGGACCATTGCGCGACGCGCAGGTTCCTCGCCGACAACCTCGCGGCCGACGGCTATGAGCCGCTCGAGGCCGACTCGGCGAGTGCCGGGAGACGGCTGATCGTGAGCCGCACGCCGGATCTCGCGATCGTCGACCTCGGCCTGCCCGATCGAGACGGGCTGGAGCTCCTGCGCGAGGTGCGGAGCACCGGGGACCCGCTGAGCGGCCTGGACCCGCTGCTGCCGGTGCTGATCCTCTCGGGCCGGGCGTCCGAGCTCGACCGGATTCGCGGCTTCGAGCGCGGGGCCGACGACTACCTGGTCAAGCCATTCTCCTACGGGGAGCTACGCGGCCGCCTCGCGGCGCTGCTGCGCCGAAGCGGCGTCCGCAGTCCGCAGCGCCGCGTGCGCGTGGGCCCGCTGGAGCTCGATCCGCTCACCCGGAGCGTGTGGGTGGAGGGGGAGGGCCTGCAGCTGGCCAACAAGGAGTTCGCGCTTCTGCTCGCCCTGGCCAGCGAGCCGACGCGTGTGTTCACGCGCGAGGAGCTGCTCACCGGCGTGTGGGGCTACCGGGCCCTGGGCACCACCCGAACCCTGGACACGCACGCCTCTCGGCTGCGTCAAAAGCTCCGAGCCCGAGGCCTCGGGTTCGTGGTCAACGTGTGGGGGGTCGGCTACCGGCTGCTCGACGCGAGGATCGGCGAGTGAGCGCCGCGGCGTCCCTCGGAGGCTGGATCGCGGCGGCGCTCGTGGCCACGATGGCGGTGGTCGTCTGGCGAGCGTGCGGGAACCGGATGGAGGCGGTGGCCCGGGCTTGCCACGAGCTCCGGGGACCGATCACCGCCGCCCGGCTCGGGCTCTCGCTCGGGTGCCGCGGGGGCGAGCTCTCGCCGGCTCGTCTGAGGGCGCTGGACACCGAGCTGGGCCGGGCCTCGCTGGCGCTGGATGACCTGGCTCAGACGCGCGGCGCCAGACCGCGGGTTCCCGAGCTCGAGAGGGTCGACCTGGAGCTCCTGGTCGCCGACTCGGTCGAGGCCTGGAGGGGCGGCGCGGCCGCCGCCGGCGTTGCCCTGTCGATGTCCTGGTCCGGTGGCCCGCGGGTGATCTGGGGTGATCGGCTGCGGCTCGCCCAGGCGACCGGGAACCTGATCGCCAACGCGATCGAGCACGGCGGCCGGCTGGTGCAGGTGTGCGTCGACGGTCGCGCCGGGATAACCAGGATCGAGATCCTCGACGATGGCCCCGGTCTCGACGCTCCCCTGGGGGAGCTCACCCGGCGCGCCCGACGCGGCCGCGGATTGCGCGGACGGGGCCTGGCGATCGCCGGTGACGTGGCCGCCGCTCATGGCGGTCGTCTGGCGGCTGCGCCTTGCCAGTGCGGCGCGCGGCTCGTCCTGGAGCTGCCCTGCCCGGGGCCCGGCCGTTGGAGTGCCTGCGCTCCCGGGTCGGTGGGGCGGAGTGGGAGAAAGGCCTGAGCGGGGCCAGGCACAGCCCTCGGACGGAACCCAGCGCTCACTGCACGTGAGCCGTCATACGTGTCACCTGCACTCGATCGTGCACGGTGGACAAATGTCGTAGTGACCCCACCGGCGTCCTGAACTCGCAGTGTTGGCGGGCTTTTCCGGATACCGGACAGTCGGAGTGGGAGACTGGTGGGACAATGGGTGGGTATTAGGTTGCATTGTGGGAGGCAGTGGGATACTGTGGGCGCCGCTTCAGGAACCCGGGTGGCAGGGCTCCTCCCACCCAGCCACCCGGGTTTTGAGCTTTCAGACAGCTCGCATGCGAACCATTGACCTTCCGCGGAACCTTCGAACACGCGCTCGACGCGAAGCACCGGCTGACGATCCCCGCCAAGTTTCGCGGCGCCTTGGCGAGCGGAGTGGTGCTCGCCGCGTCGCACGAGGTCACGCCGGGGGCCCCGCGCTGCGTGGCGATCTGGACGCCCGACGCCTACGACGCCTTCGCGGGGTCGACGCTGGCCGGTCTCAATCCCTCCTCGCCCAAGGCCCGCGAGCTCAGGCGCTTCTTGTTCAACGCATCAGCTGATGCCGAGCTCGACTCCGCCAACCGCGTGATGATCCCCTCGTTCCTGATGACCTACGCCGGCCTCGGCAAGGAGGTCGTCGTGACGGGTTCCGGAGAGTGCCTGGAAGTGTGGGATCGCCAGCGCTACGCACAGAACTTCGAAGAGGTCCTGACCCGCATCCCCGACATCGCAGCGAGCCTTGGCGACACTGCTTGACATGACCAAGACGCACATCCCGGTGCTGGCGGGCGAGCTGATCGATCTGCTCAACCCACGCCCCGGGGAGATAGCGGTCGACTGCACGGTCGGCGGCGGCGGCCACGCGCGACTGATCGCCGAGCGGATCGGCCCTGCCGGCGTCCTCATCGGGGTGGACCGCGACCCGCTCGCGGAGGAGCGCTTCGCGGCCCTGGCCGCCGAGGTGCCCTGTCAGACCCGCTTCATCCGCGCCGATTTCGTGACCGCGCTGGCCGAGCTGCACGAGGAGCGTCTCCGCGCCGACCTGGTGTACCTGGATCTGGGCATGTCCTCGATGCAGGTCGACACCTGGACGCGGGGCTTCTCCTACGCCTACGACGCGCCGTTGGACATGCGCATGGATCCCGACCAGGAACTGACCGCGGAGGAGATCGTCAACACATGGGACGAGCGCCGTCTGGCCCGTCTGCTGCGCGAGTACGGGGAGGAGCGCTACGCCTCCCAGATCGGACGGGCGATCGCGCGCGCCCGCCGGCGCGAGCCCCTGAGCTCCACCCAGCAACTGGTGGACACGATCAAGACCGCCGTTCCCATCCCGGCTCAGTTTGCCGGCGGTCATCCCGCCAAGCGCACCTTCCAGGCTCTGCGGATCGCCGTCAACGACGAGCTCGCCCAGCTCCAGGAGGCGTTGCCGGCGGCCTGGGAGCTGCTCGCGCCGGGCGGCCGGCTGGCCGCCATCTCGTTTCACTCGCTCGAGGACCGAGCCGTCAAGCGCTTCCTGGTAGCTCGCGCCCGGGGATGCATCTGCCCGCCGGAGCTGCCGGTGTGCGTATGCGGGCGCGAGCCCGAAGGAGAACTCCTGACCCGCCGCGCCGTGGCTCCGACGCCGGGCGAGGTCGCGACCAATCCAAGGTCCAGGTCAGCGCATCTGCGCGCCGCCCGCAAGCTGGAGGTCACGCCCACATGACGCCATCCGCGATCACACCGGCCGCTCGGGGCACCCGACGCAAGCCGGCTTCGGCCGCCTCCGGGGGGACCGCCGAGCGCGAGCGCGGCCGCAAGGCGCCGGCTTCGAGCTCACGCTCGGGCGGGCACGTCACCAAGGTCCGGCGCCAGACCGCGCCGCGCGCTCCCCGGCGGGTCTCGGGTCCGCTGAGTGGACGGACGCGCCAGCAGACCGCGGGGACGGCCACCGCGCCGGCGCGCGTCCGGGCGCCTCGCCGGCCGGCTTCCCGGCAGGCCTCGGGCACGCCCCTGCTGGCTCGTTCGGCGGCATTCGTCCGCGCCCTGCCCGACCACTCCCTGCTTGACCGGATCGTTCGCGGCCGCGCCTGGATCCCGCTGATCGGGGTGCTGCTGGCGGGCATCGTGGCCATGCAGGTGGAGGTCCTCAAGCTCAACGCGGGAATCGGCCGGTCCCTGGTTCGCGGCAGCGCGCTGCAGAGCCAGAACGCTCTGCTCCGCGCCCAGGTCGCCACCCTGGCCGATGACCAGCGGATCGAGACCAAGGCGGCGCAGATGGGAATGGTGATGCCGGCACCGGGCTCGATCAAGTTCCTGTCGCTCGGCAACACAGTCGCCCTTCAGCGGGCCCTGACCAGCTTCCATCAACCCGACGGGAGCGCCTTCACCTCCGACCTGACGGCCGCCGGACTCGGCCCGGGCAGCTCGTCCTCGGCGTCGACGGACTCGGGGTCGGCGTCGACGGACTCGGGATCGGCGTCGACGCCTGACTCGACCTCGTCGCTACCGGAGTCCAGCGACGTGGCCTCCAGCGACGGGACCACGGCTGCGGCGTCCCCCGGCGCGACGCCGGCCGCAGCGCCCACCACGACGACACCCGATGGGTCCTCGACCGGCAGCGTGGCCCCATGACGCCGGACCGGGCCGCGTAGAGGACGGTCCCCATGGCCGCGATCGATCGCCGGGTTGGATACATCTTCCTCGGATTCCTGGCCCTGCTCGCGGTGGCAGTGACGCGCGCCGTCTATCTGGGCGTGATCAAGGCCCCGACGCTCCAGCAGGCGGCGGTGAGCCAGCAGATCACCGAGACTCCGATCCCGGCTCCGCGGGGGACGATCACCGACCGCAACGGAGTGGAGCTGGCCATCTCGGAGCCCGCTGACGAGGTGATCGCCGACCCGCACCTGATCACCCAGCCTCAGGCGATGGCGCAGGTGGTAGCACCACTGCTGCACATGCCCACGCTGTCGGTGCTCGTGGCCCTGACCAAGCCGCACACCGGCTATTCCCCGATCGCCCGCGAGGTGCCGGCCGCCGCGGCCCAGCGGGTCATGAACCTCAACATCAACGGGATCTCCATGACCCCCGACCTCAAGCGCGTGTACCCGCGCTCCTGGGAGGCCGCGCAGATACTCGGGGGGGTCAACGCCGCCGGGGATGGTGACAGCGGCCTCGAGTACTACTACGATAACGTGCTCCAGGGCCAGGCCGGAGAGCGCAAGATCGTCAGCGACGCCCGCGGCCAGGCGATCGCGGTCGATGACGTCAAGCCCATGCAGTCGGGCCGGACGGTCCAGCTGACCGTGGACGCGGCGCTTCAGGACGAGGTGGAGCAGGTGCTCGCCGGGGTGGGCGCGCAGTACTCGCCCAAGAACGCGACCGCGATCGTGATGAACCCGGACAACGGCTCCATCCTGGCCCTGGCCAACTGGCCGCGCGTCAACGCCAACGATCCCGGCGGCGCGCCGGCGTCGGCCGACGAGGACCAGGCCGTCCAGTTCAGCTACGAACCCGGGTCCACGTTCAAGGCGGTGACCGTCTCGGGAGCTCTCCAGGACGGCGTGGTGACGCCCGACACCGAGCTGAACATCCCGTCGGTGCTCCAGGTGGCCGATCGCCAGATCCACGACGCGGAGAACCACCCCGACGAGACCCTGTCGGTCGCTCAGGTGCTCAAGGTCTCGAGCAACATCGGCGCCGACGAGATCGGCATGCGCGTCGGCCCCCAGCGCTTTGACTACTGGGTGCATCGCTTCGGCTTCGGCTCACCGACCCGCGTCGACCTGCCGGGCGAGCAGCAGGGGATCGTCTTGCACTACCAGCAGTACTCGGGCTCGTCGATGGGCAACCTCCCCATGGGTCAGGGGGAGTCCGTCACGCCGATCCAGATGGCCACCGCCTACTCGGCGATCGCCAACGGCGGCATCCTGCGCCCGGCGCACATCGTGCAGACGATCGGCGGCAAGGCCCAGGCGCCGCCCGCCGGGCACCGGATCATCTCTCCCACGACGGCTGCCGAGGTGCGCGACATGCTGCGCGGGGTGCTCGCCGACGGCGGCACCGCCTCCGGCGCCGGCATCCCGGGCTACGACCTGGCGGGAAAGACCGGGACGGCCAACGTCGTGGTCAACGGCAAGTACTCCGACAGCGAGTACGTCGCCTCGTTCATCGGCATGGTCCCGGCCAGCGCCCCCAAGCTCGTGGTCGCGGTCATGGTCGACGAGCCGCAGGGCTCGATCTACGGGGGCTCGGTGGCCGCTCCCGCCTTCCAGAAGATCGTCGGCTGGGCGGTGCCCTACCTGGGCATCTCACCCAACCCCGCGCACGTCGACACCAGCGACCAGAATCCGATCCAGCCGTGATGCGCGGGTCTGCCTGCGGCCCCCGCCGCAAGTACGGCCGGATGTAAAGCGCAGACCACTCAGCCGGCGAGCATCACCGCCAGCCGAGCCAGCCGGTCGTCCCATTGGCCGCCGACCTCGGCCATCCAGGAGACAGCGTCCGAGAGGGGCGCCGGCGTGACCCGATAGCGGACGTCGCGTCCGCTTCGCTCGCGCTCGAGCAGGCCCGCCTGCGACAGCGAGGTGAGGTGCTTGGTCACGGCCTGGCGCGAGATCGGCAGCCCGCTGGCGAGCTCGGTCGCGGTCGCCGGATGATCGGCGATCTGCAACAGCAGACGGCGACGCATGGGGTCCGAGAGGGCCTCGAAGACCGCGCCGGCGGCGTCCTGCGCCATCGCTCAGGCCGCCACCAGGGCCGGACCGAACCGAGTCCCGCCCTGGCCGGGGAGCGGGACTCCCACCAGGTCGAGAACCTCGAGCGGGCGCGTCTCGGAGACCCGCAGCCGTGTCCCGTGCTCGAGCGCGGTCAGGATCAACTCCACCCGCGAGGCGGGCTCGCCATCGTCTCCCCACCAGAAGGCCAGGCGGCCGGCTCGTCCGTCGTCGCCCGGCACGGGCGCCCTCACCTCCTCGACCCAGCCGGTACGGACCCGGTCGCCGGTCGTGAAGCGCGCGTCCCCGCCCGGGCGCAGCTCGAGCGAGACCTCGTCGGCGAGCCAGGCGCTCAGCCAGGCCGGATCGGTCATCGCCCGCCAGGCGTCCTCGATCGAGACCGGCAGCTCCAGTTCGCGTTCGATCTGATCGGTCATGAGATCTCCTCCGGGTGGGATGACTGGGCCCATGCGCAACCCTTGAGTTGCGCATTTGATACGGTGTTGCTTCGCAACCAATTGGTTGCACCTTAGCACCACCCGAAAGGAGCCTCGATGCCCCTCATCCCGATGGTCGTGGAGCAGACCGCTCGCGGCGAGCGATCGTTCGACATCTACTCCCGGCTTCTCAACGACCGAGTCGTGTTCCTCGGGGGCCAGGTCGACGAGGAGACGGCCAACCTGATCGTCGCCCAGCTCGTCCACCTCGAGTCAGACGACCCCGACAAGGACATCCACCTCTACATCAACTCCCCAGGCGGCTCGATCTACGCCGGGCTGGCCATCTACGACGCGATGCAGTTCATCGCCCCCGACGTGCAGACCATCTGCTACGGAATCGCGATGTCGATGGGCTCGCTGCTGCTCGCCGGCGGGGCCAAGGGAAAGCGCATGGCGTTGCCCAACAGCCGGATCCTGATCCATCAGCCCTCCGGCGGCTTTGAGGGACAGACGACCGACGTCGAGATCCACGCCAAGGAGATCCTCGCCCTCCGGGCCCGGGTCGACGAGATCTATGCCAAGCACACCGACCAGTCGGTGGAGCGCGTGCACGCCGACATGGAGCGCGACCGCTACTTCACCGGCGAGGAGGCGCTGGCCTACGGGCTCGTCGACCGCGTCATCGAGCGCCGCCAGCTCGTCAACGGTGCCCGGGGATTCGGCACCCGGTAGCCCGACTGGCTGCACCGCGACAGGCCGCGGGACCGGGCGCCCACCGGCCCCGCGGCCAAAGGGGCCGCCGGCTACCGTCTCGGTGCGAACGCACCTGCGGGGACGACCACTACCCTGTGTGAGCCATGCGGCTGGACCAGGTGATGCCGGGCGCCCCGGCCGGTGCGGGAGAAGTGCAGGTCACAGACCTCGCCTACGACAAGCGCCGGGTCGGCCCGGGAACGCTCTTTTTCTGCGTCAGGGGATTCACCCGTGACGGGCACGACTTCGCCCCTGACGCGGTGGCCCGGGGTGCCGTCGCCCTGGTCGTCGAGCGGCCCCTGGGGCTGGGGGTGCCCGAGATCGGTGTCGAGTCGGTGCGCGCCGCCATGGCGCCGGCGGCCGCCGCCTTCTACGGCGACCCCACAGCCGCCCTGAAGACGATCGGGATCACCGGGACCAACGGCAAGACCACGTCGGCCTTCCTGATCCGCGCCCTCTTGGAGGCCGACGGTCGTCCCACGGGGCTCCTCGGCACGGTCAAGAGCGTGATCGGGGGCGTCGAGTACGAGGTCCAGCGAACCACGCCCGAGGCGATCGATCTGCAGCGGACCTTCGCCGAGATGGCCGGACTCGGCGATCAGGCATGCGCGATGGAGGTGTCCTCGCATGCGCTGGAGCTGCACCGTGCCGACGCGATCCACTTCGCGGCCGCGATCTTCACCAACCTGACCCAGGATCACCTCGACTTCCATGCCACGATGGACGACTACTTCGCCGCCAAGAGACGACTGTTCGTGAGCTCGAACCCGCCCGCCATCGCGGCGATCAACTCAGACGACGAGTACGGAGCTCGCCTGGCGGCCGAGCTCCCCGCGCCGGTCAGCTTTGCCCTGCGCTCCGACGCCGTGTATCGCGCGACCGAGGTCCACACCGGCCTCGAAGGCTCGAGGTTCGCCGTCGAGGGCCCGGACGGTGAGCTGGAGCTGAGCTCTCCGCTGCGTGGGGAATTCAACGTCTACAACGTGCTCGGCGCCTTCGCCACCGCCCGACAGCTCGGCGTTCCGGCGGCGACCTGCGCCGACGCGATCGCCACCGCAGGGCAGGTTCCCGGACGGTTTCAGACGGTCGACGAGGGCCAGCCGTTCGCCGTCGTGGTCGACTATGCCCACACGCCTGACTCGCTGGAGAACGTGCTCCGGTCCGCTCGCGAGCTCACCGAGCGCCGCCTGCACGTCGTATTCGGGTGCGGCGGCGACCGGGATCGTGGCAAGCGTCCCCTCATGGGCGAGATCGCGCGCCGACTCGCCGACCGGGTGATCGTCACCTCCGACAATCCGCGCTCGGAGCCCCCCGAGTCGATCATCGCCGAGATCCTGGAGGGCGCGGGGAGCGACGTCGACCACGATCCCGACCGGCGGGCGGCGATCGCCGCAGCGATCACAGACGCGCAGGCCGGCGACGTCGTCGTGATCGCCGGCAAGGGTCACGAGCAGGGCCAGGAGTTCCAGGGCGGACACAAGCTGCCCTTCGACGACGTGTCCGTCGCGCATGAGATCCTGCGCGGCGCGCCGGTGAACGCCGGCGACGGCGATCGATGAAGCAGTGGAATGCCCAGCGGGTCGCTTCGGCGGCCGGCGCAAGCCTGATCGTGGCGCCCGAGGACGCCGGTGGGCCCGAGCGCGCCATCGTCGATTCCCGCCAGGCCGGACCGGGCGACCTGTTCGTCGGGCTACCCGGGGCCAGCGCCGATGGCGGGGAGTTCGCGGCGCCGGCGCTCGCGGCCGGAGCCTGGGGGGTCCTGGTGCGCCCCGAGTACGCCGAGGTTGCCGCCGCCGCTCACTCCGGGGTCGTGCTCGGGGCAGACGACCCGCTGGCCTCGCTCCAGGCGCTCGCCACCGCGTGGCGTCGCCAGCTCGGCGCCCGGACGATCGGGGTCACGGGCTCGACCGGCAAGACCTCGACCAAGGATCTCCTGAGCGCCCTGCTGACGCCGCACCGCCGCACGGTGGCCTCTCGGGCCAACTTCAACACCGAGATCGGCCTGCCGCTCGAGATCCTGGCCGCGCCCGCCGAGACCGAGGTGCTGGTGCTGGAGATGGGGATGCGGGGGAGCGGCCAGATAGCCGACCTGGCCGCGATCGCCGAGCCCGACGTGGGCCTGATCGTCAGCATCGGGCCCGTCCACCTGGAGCTGCTGGGCAGCATCGAGGCGATCGCCGCGGCCAAAGCGGAGCTGATCGCCGCCCTGCCGGGAGGCGGCACGGCGATCGTGCCCGCCGGCGAGCGGCTGCTCGAGCCCCATCTGCGCTCGGACATACATACGATCACCTTCGGCGACGGGGGAGACGTGCGCATGCTCGCCGGCCACGGCGAGCAGGTCGTGATCGAAGCGCAGGGCGAGCGGATCGCGCTCGAGGTTCCCTTCACCCAGGCGCATCTGCGCTCCAATCTGCTGGCCGCGGTCGCCGCCGCGCGCGCCGTCGGCGTGCAGCCGAGCGGCCGCGTCGATCTCGTGCTCAGCCCCGGACGCGGTGACCGGATGAGCCTGCCGGGCGGAGTTACGGTCATCGACGACTGCTACAACGCCAACCCAATGTCGATGCGCGCCGCTCTGACCGACCTCGCCGACACGGCGGCGCGCGCCGGCGGGCTCCGGCGCATTGCCGTGCTCGGCGACATGCTGGAGCTGGGCGAGCGCGAGCGCGACTACCACGCCGAGCTCGCGGGCGCCGCCGGCGCCGCCGAGGTGGACGTGCTGGTGACCGTGGGTCCGCTGGCCGCCGCGATCGGCGAGGGCTTCGACGGCGAGGCGCACGCGGTCTCGGACGCGGCCCAGGCGGCGACCATCGTGCCCGAGCTGCTGCGCGAGGGCGATGTGGTGCTGGTCAAGGCCTCCCGCGGCGTCGGGCTGGAGCTCGTCTGCGCGGCGCTGGGGGCGAGGGCGACCGCGTGAGCACCGGTTCGGCTTCGGGACCGATTCTGATCGCGGGCACGGCGTCGCTGCTGATGTGCCTGTTCCTCAGTCCCCGGTTCATCGACTTCCTGCGCACCCGGGAGTTCGGACAGAACATCCGCGAGGAGGGGCCGCAGGGCCATCAGACCAAGGCGGGAACGCCGACGATGGGCGGCGTCATCATCATCGCGGCGATCACCGTCCCGTTCCTGCTGCTGTCAACGCGTGACTGGGAGTCGCTCGGGGTCTTCGGCGCCTGCATCGCCTGCGCGCTGCTGGGCTTCGCCGACGACTACACCAAGATCGTGAAGCGCCGGTCGCTGGGTCTGCGCGCGCGCACCAAGCTGGTGGTCACGGTATTGATCTCGCTGGGACTGTGGTGGGTGGCGACCCAGAAGGCCAACATCGCGCCCACGATCCGCATCCGGCCCGGCGACATCACCATCGATCTCGGCCCCCTGTATCCGGTGTTCATCTACCTGGTGGTCGCCGGCACGACCACGGCGGTGAACTTCACCGACGGTCTGGACGGCCTGGCGGCCGGCTGCGCGGCGATCGTCCTCCTGGCCTACATCGGGATCACGTTCATCACCACCGGCGAGCACGACCTGGCGCTGCTGGCCGCGTCCCTGGTCGGGGCCTGCATCGGCTTTCTGTGGTTCAACAGCTTTCCCGCCAGCATCTTCATGGGCGACACCGGCTCGCTGGGACTCGGCGGCGCGATCGCGGGGCTGGCGATCATGACCAAGACCGAGGTCCTTCTGATCCTGCTCGGCGGGATCTTCGTCATCGAGGTCCTGTCGGTGGTCATCCAGGTCTTCTCCTTCCAGGTGTTTCGCAAGCGGGTCTTCCTGATGGCGCCCATCCACCACCACTTCGAGCTGCAGGCGTGGTCGGAGACCAAGATCATCCTGCGCTTCTGGATCGTGGCCGCGGCCTGCGGGGCCATCGGGTTCGTCGTGTACCAGCTCAGCGTCCGGGGATAGGGTGCCCGCCGCCCGCGGCAAGCCCAGGCCGCCCCTCCCCGGCGGTCCCTATCTGGTCGTCGGCCTCGCCCGCTCCGGGGTGGCCGCCGCCCTCGCCCTGCGTGCCCGCGGGGAGGAGGTGATCGGATGCGATGCGGGCACCAGCGCGACGCTGGGACTCGCTCAGGCCGCGGAGAGGCTTTCGCAGGCGGCCGTCGAAGTCCACCTCGATGCGTCAGGCGACGCCCTTGCCGCCCGCGCCGGGACGCTCATCAAGAGCCCCGGCGTACCCCAAAATGCCCCCGCGATCGTGGCGGCGCGGACCCATGACGTACCCGTGCTCGGCGAGCTCGAGCTCGCCTGGCGGCTGCTCGGAAATGAGTTCATCGCGGTGACCGGGACCAACGGCAAGACGACCACGAGCGAGTGGATCGGCCACATCCATCGCGAGGCCGCGCTGCCGGTCGCGGTGGCTGGCAACGTCGGGACGGCGGCGTCCTCGCTGGTGGGTTCGCTCGCGCCCGAGGCGACCATCGTGTCCGAGGCGTCGTCGTTTCAGCTCGAGGACACCGTCGCCTTCGCGCCCGAGGTTGCGGTCCTGCTCAATCTCGAACCCGACCACCTGGATCGCCACGCCACATTTGCCGACTACGTGGCCGCCAAGCTGAGGATCTTCGCCAACCAGGGCAACGACGACGTCGCCGTCGCCCCCGTCGCCCTCGACGTCGAGGATCTGGGCGGGTGTGCCCGGCGCGTGCCCTTCGGCGCCGACGGGGCCGAGCTGAGCGACCGGTCGGGATACCTGTGGTGGGACGACGAGCCGTTGGTGGCGACCAACGAGATTTCGCTCCCGGGCACGCACAACCGCTCAAACGCGATGGCTGCGGCGGCCGCCTGCCTGGCGCGGGGAATCGACCGCGACGCGGTTGCCGCCGGGCTGCGCACCTTCCCGGGGGTCGCGCACCGCTTGGAGGAGATCGCCGTGCGCGACGGCGTCGCCTTCGTCAACGATTCCAAGGCGACCAACGCGGCCAGCACGGCGGTGGCGCTGCTCAGCTACGGGGGCGGAGTCCATCTGATCGCCGGCGGTCGCGGCAAGCAACAGGATTTCTCGCCGTTGGCGCCGCTGGTCTCGGAGCGGTGCGTGGCCGTGTACCTGATCGGCGAGGCCGCCGGTGAGCTGGCCGACACCTTCAGGGACACCGGGGTGCCGATTCACCGATCGGGCGATCTGGCGGCGGCCACCACCGCGGCGGCGGCCGCGGCCCACGCACCCGAGACCGTGCTTCTGTCGCCCGCGTGCGCCAGTTATGACCAGTACCCGAACTTCGAGGCTCGCGGGGAGCACTTCCGCGAGCTCGTGAGGGCGCTCTAGATGGCCTCTGAGGCGGGGGCGTCGCGGGCGCCGTCGCGCCGTCGCGCCTCCGGCCGGCGGGTGGCACCGCCGATCGAGCACCGCATCCTGATGACGGCCACCCTGTGCCTGCTGGCCTTCGGGGCGGTCATGGTCTACAGCGCCTCCTCGCCGATCGGAGTGTTGAGCCCGGGCGGCGGCAGCGGAGCCGGTGAGTTCATCCGCTACCTGATGTTCGGAGCGATCGGGCTGGCGGCGATGCACGTGCTCGAACGCCGCGGCCTGGCGCTCCTCAATCGGCGGCTGGTCAACATGCTTCTGCTCGCCTCCTTCTGCCTGCTCGTGCTGGTCATGGTCCCGGGGTTCGGAGTGCAGGTCAACGGCGCCCGGCGCTGGTTCGCCGCCGGGCCGATCCAGTTTCAGCCGTCCGAGCTCATGAAGCTCGCGCTCGTGCTCTACGTGGCGCGCTACCTGGCCGACCATCCCAAGCGGATGCGGGGCTTTCGCCAGGCGGTGGCCCCCGTGGCGATCGTGGCCGCACCGGCCTGCCTGCTGGTCGTGGCCGAGCCCGACCTTGGAACCGCCCTGGTGATCGCCTTCACGCTGGTCGCGCTGATGCTGGCGGCGGGCATGCCGGTCCGCTATCTCGGCTTCCTGCTGGTCATCGCCGCGGTGGGGGTTCTGCTGCTCGCGGTCGTCCAGCCGTACCAGCGGGCGCGATTGACCTCGTTCATAAACCCCTGGGCGGCGAAGTCGACGGCGGGCTTTCAGGCGGTCCAGGGTCAGATCGCGCTCGGCTCGGGCGGGGTGCTGGGCGTCGGCCTGGGCAAGTCGGTGCAGAAGATCTTCTATCTGCCCGAGGCCCAGACCGACTTCATCCTCGGGGTGATCGGAGAAGAGCTCGGCGTACTCGGCATCCTGGGGGTCGTCTGCCTGTACGGGATGATCGCCTACGCCGGCCTGCGCACGGCCCGGCGGGCGGCAGGACGGTATGCCAAGCTGCTGGCGACCGGCCTGACGTCGCTGATTCTCTGCCAGGGGATCCTCAACATCTTCGTCGTGCTCGGGTTGGCGCCGTTGACCGGCGTGCCCTTGCCCTTCATCTCCTACGCGCCGACGAATCTGTGCGTGATGTTGGCGTCGGTGGGTCTCCTGCTGAACATCTCCTCACCGGGGGCGCGGAGGTTGGAAGTGGTCAGGCCTCCGAGTGAGAGCTCGGCGCAGCGCGAGCGGCGCCGCCGCGACCGCGGGGCACGTCGTGCCGGCGCCGGCGGCCGCCGGCGCGCTGCCGGTTGACGGCGCGCAGCCGGTTGACGGCGCGTGTGCCAAGCTCCCGGCGCCGGTCTGACCTCACTGATTTCTTGTCCATGGATCTCCAAGACTTCTGTTGTGCTCGAGCCTGCGCTGTCGACGGGCGCCCCGAGTGAAAGCTCCGCTGATCGTGATCGGCGCCGGCGGGACGGCCGGCCACGTCGTGCCCGCCCTCGCGGTCGCCGACGCGCTGCGAGCCGAGGGTGCCGAGGTGGTGTTCGCAGGCGGCGAGCGGGCAGAGCGCGAGCTCGTACCGGCCGCCGGCTATGAGCTGCGCGGCCTGCGCGTGGCGCCGCTGGCCCGCCGCAACCCGGCCAAGGCGGCGCGCGCGGCCGCCGTCGACGCGGGCGCGCTGAGACACGCCCGGAGGCTCATCGCCGAGCTCTCGCCCGGCGCCGTGCTCGGGGCCGGCGGCTACGTCGCCGGACCGGTCGGCCTGGCGGCGGCCGTGGCCCGGGTGCCGCTGGTCCTGATGGAGTCAGACAGCCACCTGGGGCTGACCAACCGCATGCTGGCGCCGCTGGCCCGCCGGGTCTGCCTCGCCTTCCCCATCGAGGGGCGGGAAGGACTGCGCTACCGCGTGACCGGCCGTCCGGTGCCTGTGCCCGCCCAGGATCTACAGGCGGCGCGAGCCCGCTTCGGCCTCACGGGTCAGGAGCCGTGCGTGCTGGTCTTCGGCGGGTCGCAGGGAGCCCGCTCGATCAACCGAGCCGCGGTCGAGGCCTTTGCGGGCGCGCGGTTTCGCGTGCTGCACGCCGCGGGCACTCGGGACCTGCCCGAGCTCAGCGCTCCGGGCCCACATTACGACCTCCGGGGCTACATCTCTGACTTCAACCAGGCGCTGCTCGCCAGCGATCTGGTGGTGGCCCGCTCGGGGGGGTCGGTATTCGAGATCGCCGCCCACGGCCGTCCCATGGTCCTGGTCCCGTATCCGTTCGCGACCGCCGATCACCAGGCCGAGAACGCCCGCTTCATCGAGCGCGCCGGGGCGGCGACGGTGATCCCCGATCGTGAGCTCACGGGGCCGCGGCTAGCCGCAGAGGTGGGAGCGCTCCTCGCCGACCCGAGCCGCCTGGCGAGCATGGCGCGGGCGTCGGCCGCGCTGGCCCGGCCGGATGCCGCACGCGAGATCGCCGGCGAGATCCTGGGCGCGGCGCGCGGCAAGTAGGGCAGGCTCGGCCGGCCGCTGCCCTCAGTAGGGCAGGCTCGGCATGCCCGGGCCGAGCTGGCCGTTGGCGTTCTGGGCCAGCTGGACGGCCCGCTGGGCCCAGAACACACCCGCCGCCGGACCGCCGCCGCACCCGCTGCTGTTTCCGGGAGGGTGGGTCCACATGAACGCGTCGGCGAAGGGGTAACCGGTGTCCGTCGTGTCCCGCGGGCCGAGGGCGCGATTCGGGGCGTTGCAGAGGTCCTCGACGCCCTCGGTGGTCGGATGCCGGTTGAGCAGCGGTCCGCGCCCGTTCTCGGCGGTGTTGACGATGAAGTGCGCTCCGTGGGTGAGCCTCGAGACCTTCATCGCCCAGCGCACCTCGTCGTTCGTCCAGTTCTCGTGGGTGTCATTGGTGAAGAAGCCGCGAATCGTGTTGACGTGGATGGCATTGAGGATCCTGGCCGTATAGGCAGGCGAGTTCGAGTCCGAGTAGCCGGCCTCGATGTAGACGACGGTGTGCGGCAGCGACCGCATCGCGTGCATCTCGTAGCGCAGATCGGCCTCCCATTCGGACAGGGAGTGGCTTTTCATGATGCAGCTCGAGGATCCGATCGCATCGAGCTCGAGCAGGTAGACCGCGGGTCGCCGGTCGGTGGCGGTGGCCATCTCGTTCACGCGCCTGCGGAACGTGGGGCCGTACGCGCGGACCTGAGCCGGGGTCGGGCAGGCACCCAGCGCGGGGTGGAGGAAGTAGGTGTTGATGATCGGGATCGATCCCGGGTCGGCGGTCATGTTGTGGCAGAAGATCTTCTCGGCCTGACCGAAGATCGCGCCGGGTCCGCCGCCCTCGGAGTAGATGCTGAAGCGCTGGGCCTCGGGCTCGCTGGCGACCTTGGAGAGCTCGGCGACCTGGTGGGCGAGCCCCGGGTCGGCCGCCAGCCTGGCCGCCAGCCGGCCGGACGAGAGCTGCCGCGAGAAGCTCGCCCAGGACTCGTCGTCGGGAAGGCTCTTGGGGTTGATCCCCAGCAACTGCGCGATCGCGCCCGCGGCGGCCCCGTGCGCCGGTCCGGGAATGAAGAAATTGGCGCCGATGAGCGGGTTGGCTCCCGGCGGAGTGGGCAGATCCAGGGGGTTGGACGAGTCCCGCTGGGCCGGATAGGGCTCCGCGCACTGCTGGGCATAGCTGCTGGCGTAGGCCACCGGCGCGCCCGAAGACGCGCTGGCCGGGTTGGGGTGAGCCACGCTCAGGGCGGCGACCAGGGTCAGCGTCGCCGTCACGATCCGGGTCACCAGCCTCCTGATCGCACCAGGTGCATCGAATGAGCGCACACCTACTCATCGGACGAGGCCGTGCGCCCCTTGAGGCCGGCCTCGACGGTTTGAGACGCAGGTCGGCCAGCCGGCCGCGGTGGTCGGTCCTATAGCCTCGGCCCGGAACTCGCAAACGCGATCGGAGGTGGAGTCATGCTGTTTGGCGATGAACACGTCCAGCGATACCGGGAGACCGACGGTGCCGAGGGCCACGACTGGCAGGGCACGACGGTCCTGATCTTGACCACCACCGGGCGCCGGTCCGGGCAGCCGCGCAGCACACCGCTCATCTATGGCCGCCACGGCGACGACTACCTGGTTGTCGCCTCCAAGGGTGGCGCCCCCTCGAACCCGGCCTGGTATGGGAATCTCGAGGCCGACCCCACGGTCGAAGTCCAGGTCAAGGGAGATCGCTTCACGGCCCGAGCGCGGACCGCGTCGAGGGAGGAGAAGCCCGAGCTCTGGCGGGAGATGGTCAGCCGCTGGCCCGCCTATGACACCTACCAGACCAAGACCGAGCGCGATATTCCCGTCGTGGTCCTCGAGCGGTCCTGAGCGCGACGCCCGACACCCGGGGCGACTGGGCCGGTCGCCGGCTGCACTTCGTGGGCATCGGAGGCGCGGGCATGAGCGGCCTGGCGCTCATCGCCGACGCACTCGGAGCCACGGTGTCGGGCTCTGACCGGGCCCGCTCCAGCTACATCGACCGCCTGGCCGAGCACGGGATCCAGGCGAACTTCGGACATTCCGAGGCCAATGTCCCCGACGGCGCCGAGGTCGTCTACTCGACCGCGGTGGCCCCCGACAACCCCGAGCGCCAGGTGGCCGCACGTGAGCTGCACCGGGCCGATCTCCTGGCCGAGATCGCCGCCCTGCGGCGGTGCCTGGCGGTCACCGGCACCCACGGCAAGACGACCACCTCGGCGATGGTCGTCCACGCGCTGCGGGGCGCCGGCATGGATCCCTGCTACGTGATCGGCGGCGAGCTCCGCTCCACGGGAGCCAACGCCGGATGGGGCTCGGGCGAGTGGATCGTGGTCGAGGCCGACGAGTCCGATCGCTCTCTGCTCAAGCTCTCGCCCGAGATCGCGGTGTTGACCAACGCCGAGCTCGATCACCATTCGACCTACGCCTCCCGCCTGGACCTCGACCAGACCTTCGCCACCTTCATGGCTCGCGCGGGTGACGGAGCGGTGGTTTGGGATCGTCCCCAGCTGCGCGCCCTGTGTCCGCCCGGAGCGGTCGCCTACGACGCCCCGGACCCTGTGCTGCACTCCGGGGGCTCGCGCTTTGGGTGGGGCGGGATCGAGGTCGAGCTGTCGGTCCCGGGAGCGCACAACGCCGTCAACGCCGCCGGGGCCCTGACCGCCAGCGCGCTAGCCGGAGCGTCGCCCAGCTCGGCGGCGGCGGCGCTCGCGGACTTCCAGGGGGCCCGGCGCCGGCTGGAGGTCCTGGGCGAGACCGAGACGGGAGCCGTCGTCTATGACGATTACGCCCACCATCCCACCGAGGTGGCGGCGGCGATCGCGGCCGCGCGAACGCTGGTGGAACGCCGCCTGGTGGCGGTCTTCCAGCCCCACCTGTACTCACGCACGCTCGCCCTGGCCCGGGCATTCGGAGTCGCGCTGGCCGCCGCCGACGCAATCGTCGTGCTGCCCGTCTATCCGGCGCGTGAGCGTCCCGAGGACTTCCCGGGCGTCGACGGGCGGCTGGTCGCGGCCGCCGCCGCCGATGCCGCCGGGGGCCGCACCGTGGCCTGGCTGCCCGGGTTCGAGCCCGCCCAGGCCCATCTGCGCGCCACCCTGCGGGCCGGTGACCTGTGCCTGATGATGGGCGCCGGGAACATCGACTCGCTCGGCCGGTCCCTGGTCGCCTGAGAGCGGTCCCGGGTCCGGGGAGCGATTTCCGGGATGGTTGTGCCGGCAACTGCCGGTCGGCCATCTACGCTGGCGACGGCATGTCAGAGCTTCCCGACGGCGTTGTGCCCGACTTCCCGCTGGCCCGGCTGACGACGGTCCGCACCGGTGGCCCGGCCGAGCTGTTCGCTCGGCCCGGGACGGTGACGGCCCTGCAGGAGCTCCTGGCCTGGGCCGACAGTCAGGGGCTGGAGGTAGGGGTCGTCGGATCCGGGTCGAACCTCCTGATTGCGGACGCCGGCGTCCGCGGACTTGTACTCAAACTTGACCAGGAGCTCACTCAGATCGAGCTGGACGGCACGCGCATCAACTGCGGCGGCGGCGCCCGCCTGCCCGCGGTCTCGGCGCAGGCCGCCCGGGCCGGGCTGCGCGGCATCGAGTTCGGGGTCAACATCCCGGGCACGGTGGGCGGCGCGGTGCGGATGAACGCCAACGCCTATGGCGGGGAGCTCGCGCGGGCGCTGGACTGGGTCGATGTGGTCGATGCCTCGGGTGCGGAGCGGCGCACCCCTGACCAGCTCGGGTTCGCCTACCGTCGTTCGGCGCTGCGGGCGGGAGAGGTGGTCGCCCGGGCGGCGTTCGCGCTGCAGCCTGCGGCCGCCGACGAGGTCAAGGCGACGCTGGCGGACATGCGCAGCCGGCGGCGGGCCGCGCAGCCTTCGGGGATCAAGACCTTCGGCTCCACCTTCAAGAACCCCGACGATCCGCGCGCGCAGGGGCGCAGCGCGGGGCAGCTGCTCGAGGCGGCGGGCTGCCGCGGGTTGCGCATCGGCGGCGCGAGCTTCTCGGCCAAGCACGCCAACTTCGTCGAGAATCACGGGGAGGCCACCACCGCCGACGTCATCGCGCTCATGGCCGAGGGACGCCGGCGCGTCCAGGAGCGCTTCGGAGTGACGCTGGTGCCCGAGGTCCAGACCCTGGGACGGGTTCCCATCCCGGACGACTGGGAGCGATCGTGAACCGGCCGCAGGGCGCAGTGCGCAGCCGGGGAGTGGGGGCGCGACGCGGGCGTGCCCGATCCCGCAGCCGGGGCCGGCGTCTTCGTCTGCCCCGGGTGCCCCTGCGGGTGCTGATCGCGATGCTGGTCGTGGTCGCCCTGCTGGCCGGCGCCTGGCTGTGGCTGCGTGACTCCTCGCTGGTGGCGGTGCGGCGGGTGGCGGTCACCGGCGTCAGCGGCCCCGACGCCTCCCAGATACGCACGGCGCTGGTCGCCTCGGCCAAGGACATGACCACGCTCGACGTGCAGATGGGCCACCTGCGTACCGTGGTCGCGCCCTATCCCGTGGTCAAGAATCTGCAGGTCAGCACGCAGTTCCCCCATGGCATGCGGATTCGGGTCATCGAGCAGGTACCGGTCGCCGTGGTCGTCGCGGCCGGTGGGCGCACCGCGGTCTCCGCGGACGGAACCCTGCTGCCCGACGCGGTCGCCAGCTCCTCACTGCCTTCGATCGACCTGGGAGTGGCTCCCGGGGGAACGCACGTCACGGGTCTCGCGCGCGGGCAGGTGAGGCTGCTGGCCGCCGCCCCGTACGCGTGGCTGGCCAAGATCGGCCAGGTCTCCACCGACCCCACGCACGGCCTGGTGGCCCAGCTGCGCAACGGGCCGGAGATCTATTTCGGAGCGGCGGATCAGCTGAGCGCGAAGTGGCAGGCGGCGGCTCAGGTGCTCGCCGATCCGGGCTCGGCCGGCGCCGCCTACGTGGACGTCAGCGACCCCGCCCGGCCGGCGGCCGGTGCCGGCTCGGACTCCTCCACGACGTCCTCCTCGAGCAGCTCCGCGGCCGCGGAATCGGGCTCGACGACAGCACAGTAACCCTCAGGTAGAGCTTGAGGCTAGAGATCGGGCAACTCTCCGCTCGGATCGAGACTCCTGCTATATGCAACGATTGTTGCGCGCGCCGGGAAAGCGTTGACTTCTCGCTCCAATTGGCCATAACGTGCCAAACTCGCCGTGCAGGCAAAGCGTGCCTGAAACACTCAACCCTACCTAGAGGGTCGGACGAACACTCATGGAAAGCGGAAGCTATCTCGCAGTCATCAAGGTCGTCGGCGTCGGCGGCGGCGGTATCAACGCCGTCAACCGGATGGTCGACGCCGGGCTGCGGGGAGTCGAATTCGTGGCTTGCAACACCGACGCCCAGGCGCTGGCGATGTGCGATGCCGACATCAAGCTCAACATCGGTCACGAGCTGACCAAGGGACTCGGCGCCGGCGCCAACCCCGACGTCGGCCACGGGGCGGCCGCCGAATCGCGCGACGACATCAAGGAGGCGCTCAAGGGCGCCGACATGGTGTTCGTCACCGCCGGCGAGGGGGGCGGCACCGGCACCGGAGCCGCGCCGGTGATCGCCGAGATCGCCAAGAACGAGATCGGCGCCCTGACCGTGGGCGTGGTGACCAGGCCCTTCTCCTTCGAGGGCACCCAGCGTGCCCGCCAGGCCCAGGAGGGGATCCAGCGCCTGCGCGAGAACGTCGACACGCTGATCGTGATCCCCAACGAGAAGCTGCTGGCGATCGTGGAGCGGCGCACCACGATCCTGGATGCCTTCCGCGAGGCCGACAACGTCCTGCGCCAGGGAGTCCAGGGGATCACCGACCTGATCACCATCCCCGGCCTGATCAACCTCGACTTCGCCGACGTGCGCACGATCATGCACGAGGCGGGCAGCGCCCTGATGGGCATCGGGACCGCGGGCGGCGAGAATCGCGCCGCCGAAGCCGCCAAGGTCGCAATCTCCTCGCCGTTGCTGGAGGAGTCGGTGGAGGGGGCGATGGGGATCCTGCTCAACATCACCGGCGGCCACGACCTGGGCCTGTTCGAGGTCAACGAGGCCGCCGAGATCGTCCAGGGCGCGGCCGATTCCAACTCCAACATCATCTTCGGCGCGGTGATCGACGATGACATGGGGGACGAGGTCAGGGTGACGGTGATCGCGACCGGGTTCGATCGCGGCCACAGCAGCCCCAGCACCGCCCGGGAGACGACCCGCCGCGAGCGTCGGGATCGCGACGTGACCATGGACGACCGCCAGCGCTCGTCGCTGGAGATCTCCGACGACGACATAGACATCCCGTCCTTCCTGAAGGACCGCTGATCGGCGACTAAACCAGTGGGCGCCGGCAGGCTCGTGTACTAGCCTGGCGGAGGTGACCCCGGCTGAGCAGACCCTGCGCCGAAGCCCTCTGCACGAGAGCCATCTCGCCGCCGGCGCCAAGCTCGTGCCCTTCGCGGGCTGGGAGATGCCGGTGCAGTACGAGGCGATCAAGGCCGAGCACCTCGCAGTGCGTCGCGATGCCGGCGTGTTCGACGTCTCCCACATGGGCCAGATCGAGACCAAGGGCCCCGAGGCGACCGCCCTTCTCCAGCGCCTGCTGTCCAACGACGTGCGGCGCATGCCCGAGGGCGGAGCCCAGTACAGCGTGCTGTGCACGCCCGAGGGCGGGGTGCTGGACGATCTCTTCACCTACCGGCTCGCCGATTGCCATTTCCTGACGGTCACCAACGCCGCCAACCACGAGCGCGACCTGGCCTGGTTTCAGCGCCAAGCCGAAGACTTCAACGCCGATGTGGTCGACCGCATCACAGACTTCGCGATGCTCGCGGTCCAGGGGCCGCGGGCCCGCCCGCTGCTCTCCCGACTCGCCGATGGGTCGCTGCCGTCGAGGTTTCACTGCTGCGGGCGCTCGATCGCCGGGACGCCGATGCTCGTCTGCGGGACCGGCTACACCGGTGAGGACGGCGTGGAACTGCTCTTCGCTCCTGGGCGGGCCGCCCCGGTCTGGGAGGCGATCGTGGAGGCCGGAGCGACCCCCGCCGGTCTGGGCGCGCGGGACACGCTGCGCCTCGAGGTCTGCTACCCGCTGTACGGCAATGAGCTCACCGAGGATCGAGGTCCGATCGAGGCCGGTCTGGGATGGTGCTGCCGCGAGCCGACGGGCTTCATCGGCTCAGAGACGGTGGCCCGGGTACGTGCCGAGGGCCCGGCCGAGCGGCTGGTCGCGTTTCGCATGAGCAGCCCCGGCATCGCCCGCCAGGGCAACCCGATCGCCGGCGGCGGCGAGGTCACCAGCGGGACCTTCTCGCCCTGCCTGGAGCGAGGCGCCGGAATGGCCTACGTGCCCGCCGATCGCGCCGAGCCCGGCAACGAGCTCGAGATCGACGTCCGCGGCACGGCGCGCACGGCCGTGGTCGCGCCCAAGCCCCTCTACCGCAAGGAGTCCTGAACGCCGTGGCCGATCCAAGCTATCCCTCTGACCTGCTGTATCACCCGGAGCACGACTGGGCGCGCGTGGACGGCGACGAGGCGACCTTCGGCATCACCTGGTTCGCCCAGGACGCGCTCGGCGAGGTGGTGTTCTTCGAGGCCCCGCAGGTCGGCAGCCAGGTCGCCAAGGATGCTCCGTACACCGAGGTCGAGTCCGTCAAGGCGGTCTCGGACGTGGTCGCTCCCCTGTCGGGTGAGGTCGTGGCGGTCAACGACGCGCTCGCCGACAACCCCGAGACGATCAACGAGGATCCCTACGGCGAGGGCTGGCTGGTCAAGGTCAAGCTCTCGGATGCCTCCGAGCAGGACGCACTGCTCGACTCCACGGCCTACGAGGCGTCGCTTGACTAGGTACACGGCCGCCACCGAGGCAGACCGCCGCGAGATGCTGGCGGTGATCGGCGTCGAGTCGATCGAGGAGCTGTTCGCCGACATCCCCGCCGGCCTGCGGCTGCGCGACGGCCTGGCGGTGGAGGGCGGGCACTCCGAGCAGGAGGTCTACGACGAGCTGCGGGCGCTGGCGGCGCGCAACGCCAGCACCGAGGACGAGCTCAGCTTCCTGGGCGCCGGGATGTACGACCACTACGTGCCGGCTCTGGTGGACTCGATCACCAGCCGCTCGGAGTTTCTGACCCCGTACACGCCCTACCAGCCCGAGGTATCCCAGGGCGGCCTGCAGGCGATGTTCGAATACCAGACGGCGATCTCCGAGCTCACCGGGCTGCCGATATCCAACGCCTCGGTCTACGAGGGGCCGAGCGCGGTGGCGGCCGCCGGCTACGTGGCCAAGCTGGCCAACGGACGCCGGCGCTTTGTCGTCTCCCGCGGGATGCATCCGCACGCGCGCGAGGCGCTGCGAACGCTCGCCCACGGCTGGGAGATGGAGGTCGTCGAGGCCCCGCTCAGCGACGGGGTGACCGAGCTCCCGGAGCTCGATGAGGACGTCAGCGCCGTCCTGGTCTCCCAGCCCAACTTCCTGGGGGCCGTCGAGGACCTGGCGGCCCTGGCCGCGCGCGCACACGAGGTCGGGGCGCTGTGCGTGTGCGCCTGCGATCCGCTGCCGCTGGCCCTGCTGCGCACGCCGGGGGAGTGCGGCGTCGACATCGCCGTGGGAGAGGGGCAGACCCTCGGCAACCGGCTCGACTACGGCGGTCCGTCGTTCGGCTTCTTCGCCACCACCGAGGCCCTGATCCGCCGGATCCCGGGCAGGATCGCCGGCGAGACGCGCGACGTGGACGGCAAGCGGGGATTCGTGCTCACCCTGCAGACTCGGGAGCAGCACATCCGCCGTGAGAAGGCGACCTCCAACATCTGCACCGCCCAGGCGCTCAACGCGCTGGCGGGCGTCATCTACCTGAGCTGGCTGGGGCGCCGCGGCATCGTCGAGCTCGCCGAGCTGATGCTGCAACGGACCGCCTACGCCCGGGAGCGCCTGGGTGCGCTTGATGGAGTCCGGCTCCTGCACCGCCAGCCGGTGGTGCGGGAGTTCGCCGTGGGGCTCGACGCCCCCGTGGACGCCGTCCGGGAGCGTTGCCTGGCCCAAGGAGTCAACCCCGGCTACCCGCTGGCCCGCGATTATCCGGAGCACGAGAACGCCCTGCTGGTGGCGATCACCGAGCGGCGCTCCCGCGCCGACATCGACCGTCTCGCGGACGTGCTGGGGGATGCCGTGGCCTCGGAGCGCGAACGCCACTCCGAGCGGACGAGCGCATGAGCGCCGCGGAGCACGGCCCCCGGGCGCGAGGCATGATCGCCGCCGCCGATGACGAGCTGACCATCTTCGAGCGCTCCAAGGCGGGGCGCCGGGCGTTCGTGGCCCCGGCCCTGGACGTCCCCGAGCGTCCGCTCGACGAGCTGCTGGCGCCCGGGCTGCGCCGAGCGGCTCCCGCGCGCCTGCCCGAGGTCTCAGAGCCCGAGATCGTTCGTCACTACAACCGCCTCTCCAAGCGCAACTTCGATCTGGACACCGGCTTCTATCCGCTGGGCTCGTGCACCATGAAGCACAACCCCAAGCTTCACGAGCGGGTCGCCGCGCTGCCCGGTCACGCCAAGCTGCATCCGCTCCAGGACCCCGCGCGCGCCCAGGGCGCGCTGGAGCTGATGTGGCGCCTGCAGGACGCCCTGGGGGAGATCGCGGGCCTTCCCCACGTGTCGCTTCAGCCTTCGGCCGGCTCTCACGGCGAACTCGCCGGCGTGCTCCTGACCCGCGCCTTCCACGAGGATCGCGGCGAGCACCGCACCAAGGTGCTCACCCCGGACACCGCCCACGGGACCAACCCGGCGACGGTGACCATGGCCGGCTATGAGGTGGTCAAGGTGGGGACCGACGATCAGGGCAACGTCGATCTCGACGATCTCCGGGCCAAGGCCTCCCGGGACGTCGCCTGCCTGATGCTCACCAACCCGTCCACCCTGGGCCTGTTCGAGCTCGGGATCGAGGAGATCGCGCGGATCGTTCACGGGGTCGGGGCCACTCTGTACTACGACGGCGCCAACCTGAACGCGATCATGGGCATCTGCCGGCCCGGTGACATGGGCTTCGACATCGTGCACTTCAACCTGCACAAGTCCTTCACCCAGCCCCACGGCGGCGGCGGCCCGGGGGCGGGTCCGATCGCCGTCTCGGATCGGATCGAGCCGTTCCTCCCGCGCCCCCAGGTGGTCCGGCGCCAGGCATCCCAGAACGGGTCCCCACCCGGCCAGAGCCAGACCCCGGAGTCCTACTTCGACCTCGACTACGACCGGCCGAAGTCGATCGGGCGCCTGCGCGGCTTTCAGGGCAACTACGGCGTGTTCGTGCGCTCCTACGCCTACATCCGCTCGCTCGGCGCGGCCGGGCTGCGCGACGTCTCAGAGACCGCGGTGCTCAACGCCAACTACCTGCTCGCCAGGCTGCGCGCCGACGGCGTCATGCAGCACCTGCCCGCCGCCTACGATCGGATCTGCATGCACGAGTTCGTGCTCTCGGGCGCGCCCATGAAGCGCGAGCTCGAGATCCGCACGCTCGATCTCGCCAAGCGGCTGCTCGACCACGGCGTCCATCCTCCCACGGTGTACTTCCCCCTCCTGGTCGAGGAGGCGCTGCTGATCGAGCCCACCGAAACCGAGACCAAGGAGACCCTGGATCGGTTTGCCCAGATCGTCTCCGCGATCCTGCACGAGGCCGCAGAGGATCCCGAGATCGCGCGCGGCGCCCCGTATACGACGCCCGTCCGTCGCCTCGACGAAGCGGGGGCCGCCCGGCACCCGGTCGTCCGCCAGCCGCTCGACTAGCTCTGGACGGCTGATTCCGGGGTCGACCCATCGGGGGCCCCGGCGGTGGCCTGGGTTCGAACTTCTGGCTGGGGAAGGGCGGCGTTGAGCCACGGCTGCGGCTGACCTCCGAGGCGCCTGAGGCGGGAAAGCGGGCACTCCGGATCTCGCAACGGCCGATTTCCCGATGCGAGATCAGGAGCACCCGCATGGCGAGTACTGCGGATCTCGCAGTCAAAAGGCACGCGTTGAGTGATCGGGAGTGCCCGCCGCGACGGCGTCCGCCGGGCGGCCGGGGCAACCGGAGCTGCCCAGCCACCCCGTCCTGGCAATGAAGTTCGCAGCCCGACAGCCATCAGAGCTCGTCAGACGCCGACCCGCGTCCGCGCAGCCCTCGCGCTCCGAGCACAGCGAGATCGATCGTCTAGTCGGCGTCGGCGACGATCGAGCCCACGCGCTCGCCCAGGGTCCGGTCCGGGGCGGTCGGAGTTGGGAGCCGCGGGGGGACGAGGCGCCGCGCCCACATCGGTGGACGACATTTCTCCTCCTCTTCCCGAACTCGGGGCTCCGACGAGCGCGAGCCCATACGCGAGGGCGGCGAACTGCCCATACTAAGGGCGCCCTGAGCAGCCGCCGATACGTCAGCGCACACCCCAGCCGGACCGCTTTTAGATGACGCCCGCCCCCGCATCCCCGGCCCGCCGCGCCGGCATCGACCCTGAGGAGCTCGAGCTGGCGGGACGCACCAGCGGGCTGCTCTATGCCCTCGGGGGGGTGACCCTGGCTCTGCTCCCGGTCCTGCCGGGCGTCACTCACGCTCACCGCGGAGTGCTGTGGGGGCTGGCCGTCGCGGCGTTCCTATGGGGCGTGTGCCAGGCGGCGCTGATCGATTGGAGGCGGACGCCCTGGTGGCTGATCCACATTTCGAACGTCGCCTCGCTGGTGCTGATCGCGGTCGCCGTCGCCTCCAGTGGCGGCGGCCGGTCTCCGGCTTGGGTATTCGTGTTCCTGGTCGCGATGCCGGCCGCCTACTTCTATGCCCCGCCGATCGCGGCCGCCTACCTGGCCGGCTGCGTGGCCGTCAACGCCAGCGTGCTCCTCTATGACCCCTCGGTCCTGCACCGTTACTTACTCGCGCAGCTGGTCATCGCGGTGCCCTGCTATCTGGCGCTCGGCGCCGCCACGCTGGCGGGCAAGCAGCTGCTACGCGGCCTGCGCCGGCGCTCCGAAGAGCTGGCCGCCGAGCAGGGGGCGCTGAGACGCGTCGCCACCGCGATCGCCGGCGGAGGCTCGCCTGAGCAGCTGTATGAGCTCGTGTCGGCCGAGGCCGGCGGCCTGCTGGGGGCCGGGGCCGCCGGGATCCTGCGCATCGACGACCCCCGCCACACCACCGTGATGGGCTCCTGGGCCGATCGGCCCGGCGGGCGCTATGAGGCGGGGACAGTGGTTCCGATCCGTCCCGGCAGCGATGTCGAGCAGGCGATCGCGACCCGCGAGCCGGTGCGGATCGTCGCCCATGCGGCCGGGAGTCCGGTCGATCGGCTGGGCTATCGGGCCAGCATCGTCGCCCCGGTCGTGCTCGCCGATCGGATGTGGGGCGTCCTGGCGGTGACCGCGCTGGCCGCCCGGCGTCTGCACACCGACGACGAACGGCGCCTGACCGAGTTCGCCAACCTGCTCGAGGTGGCGATCACGAGCATCGAGGACCGCTCAAAGCTACTGGCCCAAGCCTCCAGCGATGCGCTCACCGGTCTGGCCAACCACCGGACACTGCGCGACCGGCTGGACGCCGCGACCGTCAGGTGCTCCCGTGAGGGCGGGGCTCTGTCGCTGGCGGTGATCGACATCGACTACTTCAAGCAGATCAACGATGCCGGCGGTCATGAGGCCGGAGATGAGATGCTGATGCGCATGGCCGGCTGCCTGAGCGCTCTGGCCGGACCCGACGACATCCTGGCGCGCGTCGGAGGCGATGAGTTCGCCTGGGTGCTGCCTCAGAACACGCGAGACCAGGCGCTGGTCGCGATCGAACGCGCCCGGCGCGCGATCGCCGATGCCAGCCTGCCGATGGGCCCGATCACCGTGTCGGCGGGCATCTGCGACACGAGCGCCGCCCACGATCCGGCCGACCTGTTGCGCCGCGCCCACCGCGCCCTGTACTGGAGCAAGCAGCGCGGTCGCGACCAGGCATGGGTGTATGACCCGATCGTGGCCGAGGAGTTCTCGGCGGGTTGAGCCGCCCGCCCGCGCGCGGTGACGACGGGCGGGGATGGCTCCAGGCGGGGGCGGGAGGGCGTCGCTGCTTACTACTCTGCAGGCATGCGATTCGTGGTCTTCGGGGCGGGAGCGATCGGCGGCGTCGTCGGCGCTCGGCTGCATCAGGCCGGTCACCCGGTGGTGCTGATCGCTCGGGGCGCTCACCTCGAGGCCATCCGCAGCGAGGGCCTGATTCTCGAGACACCGGTGGAGCGCGTGGTGCTGAGCCTGCCCGCGGCCGGCGATCCGGCGGGCGTGGACTGGCAGGACGACGATGTCGTCCTGCTGGCCACCAAGAGCCAGGACACCTCGGGCGCCTTGGCGGCGCTGCGCGACGCGGCCGGGGCGCAGGTGCCCGTCGTATGCGTGCAGAACGGGGTCGAGAACGAGCGCGTGGCGCTGCGCCTGATGGATTCGGTGTACGGCGCGACGGTGATGTTGCCCGCCGCCCACCTCGAGCCCGGCGTGGTGCAGGCCTACGGCACCAAGCTCACCGGCATGATCGACATGGGTCGCTATCCCGAGGGGCTCGACGACCGCGCCCGGGAGATGGCGGGCGCGCTCGCCGAGTCGAGCTTCACCTCGCGGCCGGTCCCCGACATCATGCGGCTCAAGCACGCCAAGCTCCTGCTCAACCTGGGCAACGTCGTGGAGGCCCTGTGCGGCCCCGGCGAGGGCAGCGACGAGCTCACCGAGCTGGCGCGAGCCGAGGGCCGGGCGGCGCTGCAGGCCGCCCAGATCGACTTCGTCGCCGATGAGGTCACCGACGTCCAGGACCGCTGGAAACGCATGGGGGTCCAGGAGATCGGCGGCCGCCCCCGGGTCGGCTCCTCGACCTCCCAGAGCCTGGCGCGCGGCACCGGGACGATCGAGACCGACTACCTGAACGGCGAGATCGTCCTCCAGGGCCGGCTGCACGGAGTTCCGACTCCGGTCAACGAAGCCCTGTGCGTCATTGCCGCTCGGGTCGTCCGCGACGACACCGGCCCGGACGGTCTGGGCTCGATCCCCGTCTCCGACGTCCTGGCGGCCGCCGCGTGAGCGCTGTCGCCGACCCCCGGATCGCGGCCGACGCCGCGGCCATCGCCGCCCGGGCCCAGGAGGAGCTCGCCCAGCTGGTGGATATCTCCTCACCCTCGGGCGACGTGTCCGGAGCCGAGCAGGCGCTGGCCGTGTGCGCGCAGCTGCTGCCCCCGGGGGCCGACATGGAGCGCCCGGCGTGCTCGACGCCGGGTTGCGCCCCCGACCTGCTGGCTCGGCTGGTGGGTAGCGGCGAACGCCGGCTACTGCTGCTCGGACACGTCGACACGGTGATCGGCCACGACGCCCACCAGCCGTTGCGCGCCGAGGGCGAGCGGCTCTACGGCACCGGGACCGCGGATATGAAGGGAGGCGTCATCCTGTCGCTCGGGGTTGCCCGCGCCCTGGCCGCCCAGCCCGAGGCGTTCGACGAGCTTTCGGTGCTGCTGGTCTGCGACGAGGAGTGGCGGACCGCTCCCTTCGTCCATGCCCCGCAGTTTGCGGGCTACGACGCCTGTCTGTGCTTCGAGGCCGGTGAGCGCACGCCCGACGGAGACGAGGGGGTCGTGGTCCGCCGTAAGGCGGCCGGCACGCTCAGCGTGACCGCCACCGGCCGGGCCGCCCACTCGGGCAGCGCGCCCGCCAGCGGGCGCAACGCGCTGCTGGCGCTGGCCCGCGTCGCCGACGCGGTGGCGCAGCGCAACGATCCCGACGGCCCGGAGCGCCTGAGCGTCGTCCCCACCGTGATCCGCTCCGGGGAGGCGTTCAACATCGTTCCCGCCGCCGGCGAGCTCATCTTCGATCTGCGCGCCGCGCACATCTCCGCTTTCGAAGCCGTGATGGCCGCGGTGCCCAAGGAGATCGAGGGCGTTTCGCTTGAGCCCAGGATGGATCGGCTGTGGCCCGGCATGGATTCCGATCGGGCGACGGCGGGCCTGATCGACGCGGCCAGCGCCCGACTGGGACGCGGCATCGCCGGAGTTCACCGCGGGGGCGCGAGCGACGCGAGCCACTTCGCCGACAGCGTCGCTCTGACCGTGGACGGGCTAGGACCTCGTGGCGGAGGCGCCCACACCCCCGAGGAGTTCGTACTCGCCGAGGCGCTGGGCCAGCGCGCCGAGGTGGCGCTGGCACTCGCGCTCGAGGTCCTTGGGAACACTAAGAGTTAGCGAATTTCCCCGCTCAGGCGGCCCGGAGAGCGTGGTCACCTGCGATCCTGGAGGGATGAGCACCATGAGGAACAGGCCTGGCCCCCGGCGCCAGTCCGCGGAAGGGCTGTTGCTGCTGGCGGGGATCGTCGCGCTGATGTGGATCGTCGAGGCGATCAACGCGCTCGACGGCGGAGGCCTGGACACGGGCGGCGGCATCTATCCGCGTAACGTCGATCACATATGGGCGATCTTCACCGCCCCCTTCCTGCACCAGAACTTCTATCCCCACCTCGTCGACAACACGATTCCCCTGGTGTTCATGGGAGTCATCATCGCCCTGCGCGGCGCCGGCAAGCTGGCGCTGGTGACGCTGATCGTGATCGTGGTGGGCGGCCTGGGGACGTGGCTGATCGCGCCGGCCAACACCGACACCTTCGGTGCCAGCGGGGTCGTCTTCGGCTACGCCACCTACCTGTTCACGCGCGGCCTGTTCGATCGTTCGGCGATGGAGATCCTCACCGGCGCCGTGGTGAGCGTCATCTGGGGCGGGGCGCTGATATCCAGCGTGGTCCCCCATACCGGGGTGTCCTGGCAGGCGCACGTCTGCGGTGCGGTCGGCGGGGTCGTGGCCGCCTGGCTGCTCGCCGGACGCCGTCACCAGACCGGCACGGGCGCCGCGGGCGGGAACGGCACCCCCAGCGAGCATCGTCCGTCGCACGACGCGTTGGATCGCGCTCTGGCTCAGTAGCCTCAAGCGCCCATGCGGATCTTCTCGGGCATTCAGCCCACGGGGCGCAAGCACCTGGGCAACTACATCGGCGCCATCACCCAGTACGTGGCCGGACAGGATCGCGGCGAGGCGATCTACTGCATCGTCGACCTGCACGCCATAACCGTCGCCTACGACCCGGACGGGCTACGCGAGTCGGTCTATGACACCGCGGCCACGCTGCTGGCGGCCGGCCTGGATCCCGGGCGCTGCACCTTCTTTCGCCAGAGTGACGTGGCCGAGCATCCGGAGCTCTGCTGGCTGCTCTCCAGCGTGACCTCGTTCGGCGAGCTCAACCGGATGACCCAGTTCAAGGACAAGGCCGGCGCTCAGCGCGAGCTGGTCTCGGCCGGCCTCTTCAGTTATCCGGTCCTGCAGGCCGCCGACGTCCTCGCCTACCGCGCCCACGAGGTGCCGGTCGGGGAGGACCAGCGCCAGCACGTGGAGCTGATGCGCGATGTCGCCGAGCGTTTCAACGCGCGCTTCGGCGAGACCCTGGTGGTTCCCGAGGCCCGGATCCCGCAGGTCGGGGCGCGGATCATGGACCTGCAGTCACCCGAGCGCAAGATGTCGACGACGGGAGCGAATCCCCCGGGCACGATCTACGTGCTGGACGAGCCCTCGGCGATCGCCAAGAAGTTCCGCTCCTCGGTCACCGATTCGGGCAGTGAGGTGCGCCGGAGCCCTGACAAGCCCGGTGTCTCGAACCTGATCGAGATCCTGGCGGCGGTGGGCGGCGCGGCCCCCGAGGAGGTCGAGCGGGAGTTCGACGGGTCCGGCTACGGAGCCCTCAAGCAGACGGTGGCCGACGCGGTGATCGAGTATCTGGCCCCGGTGCGCGAGCGCTATCAGGAGATCCGCTCCGACGAGCCCGAGCTCGAGCGCACCCTCGAGGCGGGAGCCGACAAGGCTCGCGCCATCGCCTCCGACACGCTGCGCGACGTCCGCGCCGCAATGGGGGTGGGAGCGGTCCGGCACCCCGGTTAACGTCTAGCCCGTGACCCTTCCATTTCCGGACCTCGACCTTGATGTGTTCGCGGGCCCCTTCGATCTGCTGCTGACGCTCATCCTGCGCGAGGAGGTCGATCTGCTCGAGGTCGACCTCGCCGAGGTGGTGATCACCTACATCGATCATCTCGAGCGCCGCGGCGAGCTCGATCTGGAGGCGGCGACCGAGTTCCTGGTGCTGATCGCGGCGCTGCTGGAGCTCAAGTCGCGGCTGCTGCTTCCGGGCGAGGAGATCGAGGAGATCGATCTGGACCCCGGCGAAGCGGCCGAGGAGCTCCTGGCCCGGCTGCTGGCCGCCCAGCGCTACCGCGCCGCCGCCTCCTATCTGACCGAGCGCCTGGAAGCCGAGGAGGGCCACCGGTTCCGCTCGGCTCCGCTGCCCGCCAACCTGCGCAAGGCCTCGCTCCGGGACGCGAGCGCGGTCTATCGGCCGGAGATCCTGGCCGGGGCGATCGGCGACCTCCTCCAGGTGCCGCCCCCGGTCGACGTGCGCCACATGACGATCGCCAAGGTCACGGTGGCCGAGCGCCTGGCCCATCTGCGGTCGCTGCTGACCCGGGGAAGCTTCACGTTCTCCCAGGCCGTCGCCAGCGCCGACCGCGTGACCGTGGCCGTGACCCTGTACGCGCTGCTGGAGCTCTACAAGCAGGGCGAGGCGACCTGGACCCAGGAGGAGCCGTTCGCCGAGATCACCGTCCAAGCCGGCGCGATCCCCCGGAGGCTGACGGCGTGAGCCCGTCGGATGGCGGGACCGCCGGCACGGCGGAGCTCGAGCGCACCCTCGAAGCGCTGCTCTTCCTGAGCGCCGATCCGGTCTCCGCGCTCGCGCTGGCACAGGCGGCGGGCGCCGAGCTGCACGAGGTGGTGACCGCGCTGGAGCGTCTGCGCGAGCACTATGAGTTCGAACGGCGGGGGTTTGTCGTCCGCGAGCTCGCCGGTGGCTTCACGCTCACCAGCCATCCCGACGCCGAGCCGGCCGCCAGGCGCCTGCTGGCCAAGCCGCGCACCCCGCCGCTGACCCCCGCCCAGGCCGAGACCCTTGCCATCGTCGCCTATCTGCAGCCCGTGTCTCGTCCCGAGATCGCTCGCATCCGGGGCGTCAGCGCCGAATCGGCGGCCACCACGCTGCTCGAGCGCGGGATGATCGAGGAGGCGGGGAGGTCTCAGTTCGGAGCCGTCCTGTACCGCACCACCGAGCTGTTCCTCAAGCTGTTCGGCCTGGGGGAGATCGGCGAGCTGCCCGAGATCTCGGGCTTCGATCCCTCGCCCGAGTTCGAGCAGGAGCTGCGCGAGCGGCTGCTGCGGGCCGGCGAGGCGCGCGCCGGGGTGGCCGGGGCGGCCGGGGCGTTCTCGGGCGCGATCGACGCCTCCGGCAGCGCCGAGACGAACCCGGCCGACAGCGCCGAGACCAACGGCACTGGGCACTAGACAGTCGCTTAGAACGCTTTTCGTCGCAGGTCCGGCCGTCTCGAGATCAGATCAAGGATCAGACCCGGGATGGCGGCCCGCGCCGTCCTGCAAACGTCCCACTCGACCTTTCTCGCCGACCCGAGGGATGTTTGCATCCCCCCTGGGCGCAAACGTCCTGCGCAACGGACAGACGCAATCCAGTGGGGCGTTTGCATCCCTCCTGGGCGCAAACGTCCCGCAGCCCCGCGGCGGCGGATCGAGTGGGGCGTTTGCAGGGGCCCCCGCCGCAAACATCCGACCGTCGTGCGCAGACCGATTGCGTGGGACCTTTGCCGACCACCGTGGCCCATCACCAACCAACTCACCGCCGATTGAGCTGGCGAGATGACCCCAAGCGTCGACGGCGTTCGAGTTCGACCCTGCTGCCAGTAACCCCGCCAGTCCACGTCAGCCAGAGGGGATCGATCTTCTGCCCGGTTCCAGGAAACTGGTCAGCGCCCGCGCGTCGCGCTCCAAGGCGGCAGTATCGCGAGACGTCAGCTGCGCGAAAGGCTCGATCTGCACCCGGTCGCCGGCGAAGCGCCAGCCGGCGGCCGCCCGGCCGCGCACCAGGGCAAAGGCGCGGAAGATGCCGCCGCTGACGACGCGGGACTCGTGCTCGCCGAGCACCTGCGCTCGTGAGGTCCAGCCGAGCAGCAGCGGCTCGAAGGCGCCGAGCAGCCGGGGTGGCGGCAGCCTGCCCGCGGGCCGCCGTCCGGCCAGATCGACGAGCCCATCGGCGCGTTCGCGCAGATCACCGGCGATCGCCTGCAGCCCGGCTCGGGCGTCGCGCAGCGGCAGTCCCGACCAGCGGGCGAGGTCGCGCGCGGAGGCCGGGCCGTGCCCGACCAGGTAGCGCCGCGCGAGCTCGGCCAGTGCGATCTCCCGCGGGATCGCAGCCGTGGGCTCCAGCCAGTCGCTCACCCGCGCGTAGGCATGCTCGCGGCCCGCCATCGGCCCCCGGACGATCACGCCCTGGAGCGCCGCTGCAAACAGGATGTGGACAAGCGCCTGGCCGGCGACCGGGAGGTCGGCGCTCTGAAGTCGCTCGCGCAGAGCTCCGCGCGTCAGCGGCCCCTCGTCGGCCAGCGAGCGGTCGATCACGGTCACGGCCCTCGCGGCCGCGTCGACATCGACTCCCTCCTGGGCCAGTCGCCTGGCGTTGGAGGTCATCAGCGGAGGCGTGACCAGGGCCTGCAGCCACGGGTAGTCGTCGCTGGCGACCAGGTGCAGCGTGCCGCGGTTGAGCCAGGTGATGACCAGCGTGCGCTCGTGCGTCAGCGCCCGGTCGATGTCCGCGCCCGAGACCCCACGGCTGCGCGCGCGAATCGCCAGGCGGGCGCCTCGTCCGTCCTGGCCCTGGATGGCCAGCAGACGATGGGCGACCTCGACCGGGTCGCGCGCCGGGGCCCCCGCGAGCAGCTGAGCGGTCAGCCGCTGGGCGAGCACGCTCACCGAGCGTCAGGAAGTTCGCGTGGCCGGCCGGGGGTCCGACGCGGCCGGGCGGGCGCCCGCCGCAAGCTGCCCGCAGGCGGCCTCGATGTCGCGTCCGCGGGGCAGGCGCACCGTGGCTCCCAGACCGCAGCGCTCGAGCTCTGAGCGGAAGGCGTCGATCGCCTTGGGGCTCGAGCCCTGATACGGCGAGTCGGTCGGGTTGTAGGGGATGAGGTTGACCTTGAACATTCGCGGGTCGAGCACCTCGGCGAGCTGGCGGGCCTGCACGTAGGAGTCGTTGACCCCGGCCAGCATCACGTACTCGATGAACACCATCCGGCGCTTGCGTTCGTAGTAGGCGCGGCAGGCGGCGAGCACGTCGGCGAGCGGGTAGCGGTCGTTGACCGGCATCAGCTCCGAGCGCAGTGACTCATCGGCGGCATGCAGCGAGAGGGCGAGACGGATCGGCATCCGGTCGGCTCCCAGCCGCTCGATCCCCGGGATCCAGCCCACGGTCGAGATCGCGGTGTGGCGATTGCCGATCCCGATGTCGGGCAGCTTGGCGCAGGCCGGCAGGACCGCGTCGAGGTTCATCATCGGCTCGCCCATGCCCATGAACACGGCGTGGTCGACCGGGACCGGCGGCGCGCCCTCAGCGGGTGGTCGCCGGAAATGCAGCGCCTGGTCGAGGATCTCGGAGGCCGTCAGGTTGCGACCGAAGCGCATCTGGCCGGTGGCACAGAAGGTGCAGGTGAGCGGGCAGCCCGACTGCGAGGACAGGCACAGCGAGTGGCGGCCGTCGCGGTAGCGCATCAGCACCGCCTCGAGCGGCCGCCCGTCCGCGGTCCCAAACAGCGTCTTGATCGTCCCGTCGGCGGCGTGGGCCTCCTCCAGGACGGTCAGGCTCGAGAAGGGGACCGCCTCGGTCAGCCGGGTCCGAAGCTCGCGGGGCAGATTCGTCATCTCATGAAAGCCGGTCGCTCCCTGGGCGGCCCACCTCCATATCTGCCCTGCCCGGTAACCGGGTTCGCCGAGCGCGTCCAGGGTCTGCCCGAGCAGATTCAGATCCATGCTGACTATGGTGACAGCGCAATGCGTCTCGCGAAGTTCCTGGCCACGGCGGGGGTGGCATCTCGTCGGGGAGCCGAGGAGCTGGTGCGCTCCGGCCGGGTGAGCGTGGCCGGAGACACGATCGTCGACCCGGCGCGCAATGTCGGGCCGAGCGACGCCGTCGCCGTGGACGGCGAGATCGTCGCCGAGGCTCCGCGGCGGGCCGTGTACGCGGTCAACAAGCCGGCAGGGGTCGTCTCCACGGCCCGCGACCCCCAGGGCCGGCCGACGGTTGTCTCGCTGGTGCCGTCCGCGCTGCGCCTGTACCCCGTGGGACGGCTGGACATCGACACCACTGGGCTCATCCTGCTCACCAACGACGGCGAGCTCGCCCACCAGCTCACCCACCCGCGCTACGAGGTGCCCAAGACCTATCGGGTGGTCCTGGCCAGACCCCCGGTGCGCGACCGGGAGCTCACCGCCCTACGCCAGGGGGTGACGCTCGAGGATGGGCCCACCGCGCCCGCCCGGGTGCGCCGCATCAGCGCCGACACGATCGAGCTCGAGATCCACGAGGGGCGCAAACGGCAGGTCAAGCGAATGTGCGAGGAGGTCGGTCACCCGGTCCGCAGGCTCGAGCGGGTGGCCTTCGGGCCGTTGGCGCTCGGCGACCTTGCCCCGGGCGCCCATCGGGCACTCACCCGCTCCGAGATCAGGGCGCTGGCGTCCGCTGGACGAGCAGCAGGTCCCGAGGCAGACTAGTCGTCGTCAGGGCCGCGGCGACGGCGCCGCGGGTCAGGTGCACCGGCCGGCGGCTGACCAGGTGCATGATCGTGAACTGGTGCACGTGGCGCACCCAGACGGTGCGAAACCCGGGCACGTCGTAAGCGGTCTGCATCCGTGACGGGATCAGGTTGCAGGCCGCTCCCCACCAGCACAGCGGCTGTCCAGGGGCGGTCATCGAGATCACGTCGAGTTGGGTGACGCGCGCGCCGGCTCTGTCCAGGACGCTCAGACGAGCCAGATACAGAGACAGCGGGAGCAGCGTGCGGTAGTGCTGAATGAGAATCGCCCGTCCGGGTCCGTGCCCCGGAGAGGGGCCCAGCACGTGCGCCACGGCCCGCCAGTCGGGTCGCTGCATACTGCGGTCGGTGGCGATGCCGACCGTGGCGATGACGCCGATCGCGCACAGGGCCACGGTCACGGCCAGGCCGAGCCGTCGAGCCCGGGCCGCGGCCAGCCCGGCGGACACGAGGACCGCCGCGGGTAGCCAGAGGGCGATGATGTTCCGGGTGATGAGGTCGTCGAAGCGGAGCACGAGCAGCACCAGGGTGAGCAGGAAGCCGGCCACGGCGAGGCCGCCGGCGAGCAGCGCGGGCCCGCGTTCGGCGGGGCTGGCCCGAGCGGCCACCAACGCTAGGGCGATCAGGGCAAGAGCCATGGCCAGGTACTTGAGGACCTGGCGGTGCGGGGCGTTGGTGCCGATCAGGAACTGGGGGACGATCTGCGCCAGCCGGGGGCCCAGGGGCGCGGTGGCGATCCAGCTGTCGTGTCCGGTTCCGTTCTGGGAGATCGCGAGTGGGATCAGAGCCAGCCCGCACAGGGCGACGACCGCGACCGCCACCCGCACCGCGCGCCGATCGCGATGCTCGAAGGCCAGCCACGCTGCCTGGGGAACGACGGCCGCGAGGGCGTAGTAGTGGGTGGCCAGGGCCAACGCGCAGGCCACCGCCCAGAGGGCGAGCGTGCGGGGACCGGGTGCCGCCCGCGCGTAAGCGAAGGCGAGCAGCGAGACCGCGGTCAACAGGACGAGCAGCTCGTAGGAGCGCGCCTCCTGCGAGTACCAGATGAGAAACGGGTTGCAGGCGGTCAGGGCGGCGCAGATCACGCCGGCCCGGGGTGAGACCAGCTTGGCGGCGGCGCCGTAGGCGACCGGGATCACGAGCACACCCGCGAGCGCCGAGAGCGATCGCAGCCCAGCCTCCTGGTCGCCGAACACCCGCGACCACACCCAGGCCAGGCAGTAGTAGAGCGGCGGTGTCGACTCGCTCTGCGGGATCAGTCCCAGCATCTTGCCGGGGGAGAAGCGGACCAGCAGGGCGGTGTTGGCCTCGTCGAACCAGAAGCCCTGACGACCGAGTCCGTAGAAGCGCAGCGCCGCCCCCAGCCCGGTCAGCCCGGCGACCGCCATGGTGGCCGGGCCGACGCGGTCGCGCAGCGGCCACGCTCTGAGCCGGGGCGACCGGTCGAGCCGGTCGCCGCGCGCTAGCGAACCGACGCTCACGCGGGCGAAGCTAGCCCGGATGACGACTGCTCAGTCGTCGCTTAACAGAATTGCAACCACCCTCGGGGGCACGGCAAACGCCCCAAACGCCACTATCTTCACCTCATGCGACAGGATTCGAGGCACGCCGAAGGCCAGGTCGCTCTGGCCTCCGGTCCGGTGGCCAGCGCCGGCACGAGCACGGCCGACGCCACGCTGCCGGTGCCCCGGTTCGCGCTCAGTCTGCGTGAGTCCCTGCGCTGGCCGCAGATCACCCTCGGGCCGACCGCGGGAAGGATCGCCGTGGGCACGGTGGTGGTGGCAACCCTGGCCGTCGTCGCCTTTGCCGCCTCGGGCCCGACGATCCTGGTCCCGCGCAGCGCGCAGTCGTTCCCGAATTGGGAGGCGGGGCCGCTGCACGACGTCATGTCCCGCGTGCTCTCGAACCCGACCGCGCTCGGGATCGGCTTCAGTGCCGTGCTGGTGGGGATGATCGTCGCCTACGCGGCGGTGTTGGCGGCCGTGCGCTCGCTCTCCATGCGGACGATCGCGATCACGGTGGTGGTCCTGCACGTGATCCTGCTCATGAGTCCGCCGCTGCAGCTCACCGACCTCTTCAACTACCTCGGTTACGCGCGACTCGGCGCCCTGCACGATCTCAACCCCTACACCCACGTGATCAAGCAGGAGCTGTTCGACCCGGTCTACCGGTTCACCAGCTGGCACGCCCTGCGCAGCCCCTACGGGCAGCTGTTCACCGCGCTCACCTATCCGCTGGCCTTCGTGGGCCTGCCGGTCGCCTACTGGACGCTGAAGATCGTCACCGTCGCACTGAGCCTGGGCTTCATCGCCCTCGTGTGGCACTGCGCGCGGGCGCTGGGGCGCGACCCGCGATTCGCTGTCGTCTTCGTGGCCTTCAACCCGATCTTCCTGATCTACGCGGTCGCGGGATTCCACAACGATTTCTTCATGCTCGTCCCCTCGATGGGGGCGATCGCGTTGCTGCTGGCCGGTCGCGACCGGGCGGCCGGCGCCGCACTCATGATCGCGGTGGCGGTCAAGTTCACAGCCGTCCTGCTGCTGCCGTTCCTGCTGCTGGCGGTCGTCACCCGACCGCGTCAGGTGCGGATCCTGGTCGGCGCGGTCCTGGCGGCGATCCCGCTGGGCGCTCTGATCGTGGGGCTGTTCGGGTTTGCGATCCCCAACCTGTCCCAGCAGAGCTCGCTGCTGACCGACTACAGCCTCCCGAACCTGGTCGGTCTGGTGTTCGGCGTGGGGGGTACGCCGGACCTGCTGCGGGCGGCGACCGTGGCAGTGGTGCTGGTCATCGCCTACCAGCTCTATCGCCGGCGTGACTGGCTGACGGGGGCCGGCTGGTCGACATTCGCCCTGATCGCAAGCTTGGCCTGGCTGGTCCCCTGGTACATCGTATGGCTGCTGCCGCTGGCCGCACTGGGCAACAGCGTCGCCCTGAGACGCGTCGCCGCCGTGCTGACGGTCTTCCTGATCCTGACCTTCTTCCCGGCTACGCCTCTCTACACCGGAGCTCACGGAATCAACCCGTTGGCGACCCCGGCCGGCAACGCGTCGGCGTCACTCCAGGATAAGCTCGCGCAATAGCCGAGTGGGACGGCGACGAGGGCTCTGTTAGCTTCGCCACGTGCGCGCGCAAACGCCTCTCGCCCTTCCGCCTCTCCCCGCCGCACCGGTTTCGGCTGTCAAACCCCGTCGGGGTCGGGGGCTCGACCGCTTCGAGCTCGGGCTGCTGGGACTGTTCGCCGCGCTCTCCATGTGGGTGGTGGCCATCGACCTGTGGCAGGCGGTAGCCCAGAACGTCGTGTGGACGGGGACCGACGGCTTCTTCATCGTCGACCAGATGCAGTACCTGTCGTGGATCGAGTCGGCCTCGCACCACCTGCTCGTCTCCAACCTGTTCGTGCTGCGGCCCACGCCGTCGGACTACTTCCAGCCGGCGATCGCGATCTCGGGAGCGATCACGGCACTCGGGGTCGCCCCCTGGCTGTCGCTGCTGCTGTGGAAGCCGGTCGCCGTGGTGGCCACCTTCCTGGCGATCCGCGCCGTGGTGTACCGGAGCCTCACGGGCAAGCTCGAGCGACGCGCTGCGCTGACCCTGGGACTGCTGTTCGGCTCCTTCAGCATCGTCTACGGGAGCTTCGGGATCGTCGGCGACATGATGTCCACCTGGCAATCCTGGGGCTATCCCTTCGGACTGATCGCGGTGGCCCTGGTCGCCTTCGGCCTGCTCGGGTACGAACGGGCCCGCGCCGCCCGCCGGGTCGTTTGGCTACCGGGGATCCTGGGCGCGGTGGCCAGCACGTTGCATCCCTGGCAGGGCGAGCTGATGATCCTCGTCGTGGCCGGTGCCGAGCTGGTCCGGTGGCGTGAGAACGTCCGCTGGATCCGCAGGTCGCAGTGGCAGGTGCTGCTGCCGCTGATCACCATCGCACTCGTCGCCGCGCCGCTGATCTACTACGACCTGCTCGGCCATCTCGACCTGTCGTGGAACCTGGCCCGGCAGGCGAGCAAGCACACGTTCTCGTTCTGGTCGATCGCCATCGGCGCCGGGCCCCTGGCGATCTTCGCCGCGCTCGGTTATCGCGGTCGGCCCGACGACTTCTTCGAGCTCCTGCTCCGCGCCTGGGCTCCGGCGGCGATCGTCATCTACCTGGTTTCGGGGAGCGCGCTGAGCGCCACCCCGCTGCACGCCGTCAACGGGATCACGATTCCGCTCGCCATCCTGGCGGTCAAGGGGGTCCGGCGCTCCGGGTTGCGACGGGTGCCTCGAGGGCGCCTGGTGGCCGGCCTGGCGATCCTGGTCGGCACGGTTCCGGCCAACGCCTACGCCCTGGCGGTCGCCCACACCTACACCGACCCCGCGACCGGCAACGCGAACTTCATCACCGGTGACGAGCGCGCCGCGCTCAACTACCTCGCCCGCGATCCCGACCCCGGTGGGGTGCTCACCCAGTTCTACCTGGGCGAGGTCGTCCCCGGCCGTACCGGCCGGCGGACGTTCGTCGGCGACTGCCTGTGGTCAGAGCCCAACTGCATGCCCCGCTCAGAGACCGCCGACGCCCTGTTTACGGGCGCGCTGTCGCGGGCCGCCTCGCGCCGGTTCGTGCGCGACAGCGGCGCTCGCTTCCTGCTCACCAGCTGCGACGCCGGCGACGTCGATCTCAAGCGCCGGCTCGGCTCGCTGGTCGCCTCCGTCCGTCGTTTCGGCTGTGCCACCGTCTACGAGCTGCAGCCGCCCGCGCAAGCCGACGGTCCTCTGGCAGAATTACCGGGCAATGCGGCTGTTCGCGCTCCGAGGCGCTAATAGCGTCGAGGACAATGAACCGAGCGCGATCCTCGAGGCCACAGATGCTCTGATCCGTGAGCTCATGGATCGCAACTCGCTCGCCCCCGAGGCGATGGTGAGCTGCATTTTCACGCTCACCGAAGACCTCAACGCCGAGTTCCCCGCGGTCGCGGCTCGGGCGCTGGGCATGGACCGGGTGCCCCTCCTGTGCGCCCGGGAGATTCCGGTGCCCGGCGCGCTCCCGTCGGTGATCCGGGTGCTGATGCACTACTACGCGCCCGAGGGCCACGAGCCCCGACACGTGTACCTGGGAGGCGCCCGCGTGCTCCGAAGCGACCTCGACTCGGCACAATAGTTCGCGATGGCGATCGAGTTCGCGCAGCGCATCCGCAGGATTCCCTCATACCCCCTGTCCGCGGGCTACGACCTGGGAGGCGACGTCGCCATGCTCGCTTCCAACGAGTCGTGCTTCGGTCCCGCCCACGGAGTGCTGGATGCCGCCCGGGGCGCGCTGGGCGCCGTCAACCGGTACCCCGACCCTTCCTACTCGGCGTTACGGACGGGCCTGTCTGACCGCTACGGGATCCCCCGAGAGCGGATCGCGCTGGGCAACGGCTCGTGCGACATCCTCCTGTGCGCCGGCGAGGCGCTGCTGGAGCCCGGGGCCGAGGTCGTCTACTCCTGGCCGGCGTTCAGCGTCTATCCCCACCTGGCGGCGGCCTCGGGCGCGCGTGCCATCCAGGTCGCGCTCGACGACGAGGACCGCCACGACCTCGAGGCCATGGCGGCCGAGGTCACCGTGGCCACCCGGCTGGTCCTGATCTGCAATCCCAACAACCCGACCTCGACCTCGGTGGGCCTCGACGAGGTGGCGCAGTTCCTGCAGCGGATCCCCCGCCACGTGTGCGTGATCCTCGACGAGGCCTATTGTGAGTTTGCGCTGGCCCTCGGCGACCCCGACGCCTCGGTCGACCTGCTGCGCCGCTGGCCCAACCTGGTGCTGCTGCGGACCTTCTCCAAGGCCTACGGGCTGGCCGGCCTGCGCGTCGGCTACGGGCTGTGCGGCTCCGAGGACTTCCGCGCCGCGGTCGACCAGGTGCGACAGCCCTTCTACCTGAACATGGCCGCCCAGGCCGCGGCGGTCGAGGCCCTGCGCCACCAGGACGAGGTCGAACGGCGGGTCACGCACACCGTGGCGGCCCGCCTGGAGCTGACCGCCGGTCTGCGCGAGCTGGGGTTGTGGGTCGCCGAATCGGACGCCAACTTCATCTGGACCCATCTGCCCGAGGATCGCGTGGAGGCTGACGTGCTGGCCGGCCTGGCCGCCCGCGGGGTGCTGGTGCGCGCGGGAGGGGCGCTGGGACGCGAGGGATCGCTGCGGGTCACCGTGGGCACCGACGCCGAGAACGCGAGGTTCCTCGGGGCGATGGGGGAGATCCTGGGGTAGCTCCGGCGGCCGGTCGGGAGTCGCCGGCTGTTTCTGCGTTGCTCGGGCACGTTTTTGGCAGGGAAGGGGTGGCTGCGGAGCTTCGGTTGCCCCAGCCGCCGGCGGACGCCGTCCGCGCGGGCACTCCGGATCTCTCATCGCTTGCTTTTTGACTGCGAGATTCGCAGTGCCCGGTATACGGGTGCTCCCGATCTCGCTTCCCGAAATCGGCCTGTGCGAGATCCGGAGTGCTCGTTTCCCGCGTCGCGGGCCGGGAGGTCAGCCGCAGCCGTGGCTCGACGTCGCCCTTCCCCAGCCAGATGTTTTTCGCCAGCGCCCCGGACCACGATCTTTCGGAACCGAAGCCTTGCGCGCAAGCCGACGAGTCTGGTAGAACCCCGAGCGAAGCGCATGCACGACTCTGCCCGTACGACCTGCATCACCACTGCCGCCGGCCTCGGCTGGTCGTACTACGCGCGCTTCTACGCCTGGCGATTTAGCTAGGCGCTCGGCCCCACATCTCTGTGTCCGTCACGTCGCGGGCGCCCTGGGAGGCCGAGCGCCGCAGAATCCCGTGACCGTCGGCCAGCCCGGCGCATTCCCTACAGTTCTCCAGGCGCAGAAAGGACCTCTTGAGATGACAATCGCGATGAACACCACGGCCAACGGGGCGGAGCACCCGTACAGGCTGGCCGCGCGCTGGCAAGGGGCGGGCGGACGCACCGTGCTCGACGTCGCCGGGCGCAAGCTCGGCGGTGAGAGCTTCGCGATCATCGCCGGACCCTGCACGGTGGAGTCCCGGGAGCAGACGCTCGAGACCGCCCGCGCGGTGAGCGCCGCCGGCGCGTCCCTGTTCCGGGGTGGCGCCTACAAGCCGCGCACGTCGCCCTACGCGTTCCAGGGACTCGGGCAGGAGGGCCTGCGACTCCTGAGCGAGGCCCGGGAGCTGACCGGCCTGCCGATCGTCACCGAGGTCATGGACGCGCGTGACCTGGAGGCGCTGCTCGAGGTCGCCGACGTGCTGCAGATCGGCGCCCGCAACATGCAGAACTACACCCTGCTGACCGAGGTCGGGCGGGCCGGGAAGCCCGTGCTGCTCAAGCGCGGGCTCTCGAGCACCATCCAGGAGCTGCTCATGTCGGCCGAGTACGTCCTCAAGGAGGGCAACGAGGCGGTGATCCTGTGCGAGCGTGGAATCCGGACCTTCGAGACCGCCTACCGGTTCACCCTCGATCTCGCCGCCGTCCCGGTGCTCAAGGAGCTGAGCCATCTTCCGGTGATCGTCGACCCCAGCCATGCCGCTGGTCGCCGTGAGCTCGTCACCCCCCTGTCGCTGGCCGCGGCGGCCGTGGGCGCGGACGGGATCATCGTCGAGGTCCATCCGGCTCCCGAGACCGCGATCTGCGACGGCCGGCAGTCGCTGGTCGCCGATCAGTTCGGCGAGTTCGCAGACCGCGTCCAGGCGGCGGCCGCGGTCGCCGGCAAGGTGCCCTCTCGACCCACCGGCGCGCTGGTCTAGAGGTGGGGGTGACTGTTTCCGAGGCCGGCGGCGAGCCGAGCCCTCAGACGGCCGATCAGCTGCGCGATCAGCGCATCGAACGGGTCGAGCCGCTGCTCTCGCCGCGCGCGCTGGCCGATCAGATCGCCCTGCAGCCCCGGCACGCCGAGGTCGTGGTGCGGGGTCGCTCGGAGACCCACGCCGTCCTCGATGGTGTCGACGACCGCCTGTTGGTCGTCGTCGGTCCGTGCAGCGTCCACGACGTCGCGGCCACGCTCGAGTACGCCCGGCGCCTCAGCCAGGAGGCGGCGAGGCTGCGCTCGGAGCTGGCCATAGCGATGCGCGTCTACTTCGAGAAGCCCCGCACGACGACCGGCTGGAAGGGCCTGATCAACGACCCGCACCTGGACGGATCCGGAGACGTGAACGAGGGCCTGCGCATGGCGCGCGGACTGCTGGTGCAGGTGCTCGAGCTGGGGCTGCCGGTCGGCTGTGAGTTCCTGGACCCGATCACGCCCCAATACATCTCCGACGCCGTCTCGTGGGGAGCGATCGGGGCACGCACCACCGAGAGCCAGATCCACCGCCAGCTCGGGTCTGGCCTGTCGATGCCGGTGGGCTTCAAGAACCGCACCGACGGCGACGTACAGGTGGCGGTCGATGCCGTCCGTGCGGCGGCCGTGCGGCATGCGTTCGCGGGGATAGACGTGGACGGCACGCCGGCGATCCTCTACACCCGCGGCAACCGCGACTGCCACATCATCCTCCGTGGCGGGGCCCACGCCCCCAACTACGGGGCGCAGCCGGTGAGCGATGCCCTGACGCTCTTGCGCGTCGCCGCGCTGCCCGAACGCATCGTGATCGACGTCTCCCACGACAACAGCGGCAAGGACGCAAGCCGCCAGCCACTCGTCGCCCAGGAGGTCGGCGCGCAGATCGCCGAGGGCAGCCGGGCCATCGTCGGAGTGATGCTCGAGTCCTTCCTGGTCGGCGGTCGCCAGCAGCTCGATGTCCCGGAGGCTCTGACCTACGGTCAATCGATCACCGATGCCTGCATCGATTGGGAGACCACGGTCGAGGTGCTCGACGGGCTTGCCGATGCGGTCCGGGCGCGGCGCGCCGCGGCCGCCTAGTGGCCGCCGGCAGTGAGGATCGCGGTAATCGGGGTCGGGCTGATCGGCGGCTCGGTGGCCATGGCCGCGCGCGAGCGGCTCGGCGCCACCGTCAGCGGTCACGATGGCTCCCCCGAGGCTCTGGAGACCGCGGTGGCCCGGGGCGCCCTTGACCGGGCGTGCGCGACGGTGCGCGAGGCGGTGACCGGCGCCCAGGCGGTGTTCGTCGCGGTCCCCGTGGGAGTGCTGCCCGAGCTCGTCGCACAGGCGCTGGCGGCCGCCCCGGCCGACTGCGTGGTGACCGACGTGGGCTCGACCAAGCGCCTGGTGATCGGCGCCCACGAGGATCCGCGCTTCGTCGGCGGCCATCCTCTGGCCGGAGCCGAGACCGCGGGGGTGGAGCACGCTCGCGCCGACCTGTTCGAGGGGGCGACCTGGTATCTGACGCCCAGCGCGGCCACGTCCGGCGTGCTCTACGAGCGCCTGCACCGGCTCCTCTACGGCCTCGGAGCGAGGCCCACCGCGATCGACGCCGAGACCCACGACCGGATCCTGGCCACCGTCTCGCACCTGCCGCACGTGCTCGCCAACGTGCTGGTCTCTCAAGCCGCGGGGACCCTGGCCGCGGGCGGCGAGCGCCTGCCGGCCACTGGTCCGAGCTTTCGCGACGCGACCCGGGTCGCCGGCGCCTCGAGCGCGATCTGGACCGACATCTATTTATCGAACCGCGACGCCCTGGTCGAGGAGATCGACCGGGCCGTGAGCCGGCTTCACGAGGTCCGGGAGGCGCTGTGCCAGGGGGACGCGGACGCGATCGCCGCCTGGAACGACCGGGCGGCCGAGGATCGCCGGCGGTTGCTGGAGGCACAGCTGGCCGGCGATGAGCTGTTCGAGCTGCGCGCATCGGTTCCCAACCGGCCCGGTGTGATCGCCCGGCTCGCGCTCGAGCTCGGCCGAGCCGGAGTCAACATCGCGGACCTGGCCCTGTATCCGGCCCGGGACATGAGCGAGGGCGTCGTCGCCCTCTGGATCTCGGGCGAGGAGGCGACCCGGCGTGCCGAGGAGCTCGTCCAGGCGCTGGGCTTTCCGGTGGCACGCCCATGAACGTCCGCTTCGATCCGGGAGTCCGGCTTCGGGGGCGGATCGCCCCGCCCGCCGACAAGTCGATCTCCCACCGGGCGGCGATCATCGGCGCGATGGCCTCCGAGCCCGTGCGCATCGGCAATTACCTGGACGCCGCCGACACCCGCTCCACCCTGCACGCCGTCCGGGACCTGGGAGCGATCGTCCAGCACCAGGATTCCGAGGTGGTGATCAGGGGCTGCGGGATGCGCAACGCCCGGGCCACGGGCCCGATCGACGTCGGCAACGCGGGTACGCTGATGCGCCTGCTCCCCGGGTGGCTGGCCTTCCAGCAGGGGGCCAGCTTCACGCTGGACGGCGACGACTCGATCCGGCGCCGTCCGGTCGACCGGATCGCGCAGCCGCTGGCGCTGATGGGCGCGCGCGTCCAGGCCCGCGACGGTCGCTACCCGCCGTTCACCGTGCACGGGGAGCGCCTGGCCGGCGTTGATTACGAGCTTCCCGTGGCCAGCGCCCAGGTCAAGTCGTGCGTGCTGATCGCGGGGCTGGCCACCGACGGCACGACGGTGCGCGAGTCGATCCCCAGCCGCGATCACACCGAGCGGATGCTGCTCAGCGCCGGTGCCCGGGTCACCCGAGAGCCCACCGAGTCCGGCGGCTACGTCTCGAGCGTCGGCAACTCCGACGAGCTCGAGCTGGAGCGCGTCGACGTGCCCGCCGATTCCTCGAGTGCCGCCTTCCTGATCACCGCCGGCGTGCTGGTGGCGGGCTCTCGCCTGGTCCTCGACGGGGTCGGGGTCAACTGGACGCGATCGGGCTTCCTGCGCATCCTGCATCGCATGGGAGCCGTGGTCGTCGGCGAGGTGGAGGAGCCCGGGGCGTTCGGCCCGCACGAGCCGGTATGCGACCTGGACGTGAGCTATGCGCCCATCGTCGCCACCACGGTGGAGGCCGACGAGGTGCCGCTGGCGATCGACGAGCTTCCCCTGGTGGCTCTGCTCGGCTGCTTTGCCGAGGGCGAGACCGTGGTCCGCGGCGCCGGCGAGCTGCGGCTCAAGGAATCCGACCGGATCGCCACCGTGGTCGACGGCCTGCGCGGCCTGGGCGCCGACATCGAGGCGTTGGCGGACGGGTTCGTGGTACGCGGCACCGGCCGCCTGGCCGGTGGGCAGATCGACGCCCACGGCGATCACCGGCTGGCGCTGCTGGGGGCGGTCGCCGGCCTCGCCTCCGAGCACGGGGTGCAGGTGCTCGGGATGGAGGCCGCGGATGTCTCCTATCCCGGCTTCGTGGACGACATCGAGGCGCTGGCCTCCTGATGGTGGTCGCGATCGACGGCCCGGCGGGGGCGGGCAAATCGTCGGTGGCGCGCGCCGTCGCCCGAGAGCTCGCCTTCACCTACCTGGACTCGGGCGCGATGTACCGGGCGGTGGCTCTGGCGGCGCTCGCCCGCGGATCCTCGCCCGTCGAGGTGGCGGATTCGGTGCAGATCGAGGTCGGCGATCGGGTGTTCCTGGATGGCCGCGACGTCAGCGATGAGATCCGGATCCCAGCGGTCTCCGAGGCGGCGTCGCGGGCGGCGGCGCTGCCCGCGGTGCGCACCGCCATGGCTGCGCAGCAGCGACGGCTGCTGTCGGAAGGAGACTGGGTGGCCGAGGGCCGCGACATCGGCACCGTGGTCGCGCCCGAAGCCGAGGTGAAGGTGTTCCTCACCGCCAGCCCCGAGGTCCGCGCGGGCCGGCGGGCGGCGGAGCTGGGGGGCGACGTGGCGACCGTGCTCGCCGAGCAGGCGATTCGCGACCAGCGTGACCTCAACCGCGAGCACTCGCCCCTGCGCCCGGCGCAGGGGGCCGTGGAGGTCGACACCAGTGACCTGGCCTTCGACGAGGTCGTGGCGCGGATCGTGGCGCTGGTGAACCGGGCTCGCGGGAGCTCGGCCGCGCGGTAGGCCGCCGGGCGTCGCATACTGAGTCCCATGAAGGTTGCAATCGTCGGCTACCCCAACGTCGGGAAATCCTCGCTGGTCAACCGCCTGACCGAATCTCGGGAGGCGGTCACCCATGAGTCTCCCGGGATCACGCGCGACCGCAAGGAGCTGCGCACCGACTGGAACGGCCGGCCGCTGACCCTGATCGACACCGGCGGCGTGGACCTCGAGGACCGCGACGCGCTGGCTCGCCTGATCCAAGACCAGGCGAGGGCCGCCCTGGCCGACGCCGACGCGGTCGTCCTGGTCGTGGACGCCAAGGCCGGCCTGCGGGCCGGCGACCAGGAGATGGGTGAGCTGTTGCGGAGGGGATCGCTCCCGGTCCTGGTGGCGGCCAACAAGATCGACAGCGTCAAGGACCTTCCGCTGGCCGCCGAGTTCTACTCGCTGGGGCTCGGTGATCCGGTGGCCGTCTCGGCGGCCCAGGGTCTGGGCACCGGCGACCTGCTGGACCGGATCGCGGCTATGGCGCCCGACGCCTCGGACGAGGAGGCAGACGACGACGTGGTTCGCCTGGCGGTGATCGGGCGCCCCAACGTCGGCAAGTCGTCGCTGGTCAACCGGTTCGCCGGCTCCGAGCGAGTGATCGTCTCGCCGGAGGCCGGCACCACGCGGGATGCGATCGACCTGCCGATCACCTACGGCGACCGCGAGCTGATCCTCGTGGACACCGCCGGGATCCGGCGCCAGGCCAAGGTGGGAGAGTCCGTCGAGTACTACACGGCCCTGCGCTCCAGGCGGGCGGCCGAGCGTGCGGACGTGGCGCTGGTGGTCTGCGACGCCAACGAGGGGATCACCAGCCAGGACCTGAGGATCGCCCAGCTCGCGATGCGCAGCGGGTGTGCGACGGCACTGGTGCTGAACAAGTGGGATATCGCCGACGACGTCGATCTCGAGTACGAGCGGGCGCGGGCCCACAAGAAGCTGCGTCTGCGGCCCCGAGTTCTCACCGCCAGCGCCAAGACCGGGCGCCACGTCGATCGGCTGCTGATCGAGGCGATCGCGCTGGCCGACCGCAGCCGCGCCCGGATCCCGACCCCGCAGCTCAATCGCTTCCTGTCCGAGGTGGTGGCGGCGCGCCAGCCTCCGGTCGGAGCCGGAGGGGTCGGAGCTGGATCCGGACACCGTCTTCGACTCCTGTTCATGACCCAGACCGGAGAGCGCCCGCCGCGCTTCTCGATCCAGGTCAACTCGCGAGCCCGGGTCACCCGGGACTATGCGTACTTCATCGAGAATCGCCTGCGCGAGCGCTACCGCCTGGAGGGAGTGCCGGCGATCATCGATTTCGTGGCGCGCAACGAGCGCCGGCCGGGTGGCGCGCGCAACGCCGCGGCATGATTGATTCTTCGGCGTGGCCGAACTGATCTCAGAAACCGAGACGCCCGCCGAAGTCTTGCCCGCCGGACCGGGCGGCCGTCGCCGGTGGCCGGTGCCGGCGGCGATCGCGACGCTGGTGGCGATCGCCGCGGTGCTCGTGATCGCTCTGAGCGGCGCATCGCAGCCGCCGGCGCCCGACACAGCCTCCGCCGGCCTCATCCCCGCCGACGCGCTGGCCTATGTGAGCGTCTCGCTTGACCCGAGCCTCCCCGCAGTCAAGCAGGCGCTCACCGTCGCCGACCGCCTCCCCGACTTCCCGCTCGCCGGCGCGGCCGCGCTGAGCCGGCTCGGCGCCATCATCAGCGGCGGCCGATCCGCGGACTACGCGCGTCAGATAGAGCCGTGGCTGGGCGGCGAGGCCGGTCTGGCGCTGCTCAACACGACGACCTCGACCGCGGGCACGCTGATCGTGCTCGACGTCTCGGACCGCGCTCAGGCGCTGAGGTTTGTCCGGTCCGAAGGCGCGGTATCGCATGGCTCCTACCGTGGCACCGCGCTGCTCGCCTACCCCTCGGGTCTCGTGCTGGCCTTCGTGGGCGACCACCTGGTCCTCGGTCAGGCGGCGAGCGTCCACGCGGCGATCGCAACCGCCACCGGAGTGACGCCCTCGCTGGCCAAGGACGCCACCTACCGCCGTGCGACCGCCGGCCAGTCCGCCGGTCGCGTCCTGGACGCCTATGCCTCACTGGCCGGGGTCAGGAGGCTGCTCGCCCCCCAGGGCGGGGTCCTGGGGTCGCTCGGCGACCTGCTTTACCAGCCCGCTTTGCAGGGGGCGGCGATCTCGGTGACGCCGACCGCCCAGGGTGCACGCATCCTCGTCCACAGCGCGCTTGATCCCGCGCTCGCCGGCCGACACGGTTCGGCGGAGGCCCCGTTCGCCCCGACGCTGCAGGACGTGATGCCCAGCGGAGTCAGCCTCATGTTCGACGTCAGCAACCTGGGTCGCGCCGCGCCCCAGGTCCTGGGGGCCGGATCGGCGGCCGGGGTGACCGGCGCCATCGGTCCGCTGCTCTCGCGGCTGGGGGCAGCGCTGAAGTCCGAGGGCGCCAACGTCTCGAACCTCGTCTCGATCTTCGATCACGAAGCCGCGGTCGCGATCGTGCCCCACGGGCGGGCCCCGACGCTGGTGGTGATAGCCCGAGATCCCAGCCAGGCTCAGGCCAGGACCGAGCTCGCCGAGCTGCAGAGCCCCCTGGCCCGGCTGTTTCGCAAGACGGGGTCCGGCTCGAGCCCGGCGCCAGTCTTCGACGACCGTCAGATAGCCGGGATCACCGCCCATTCGCTGGTTCTGAGCAGCGGGCTTGCGCTCGACTACGCGGTCTTCCGCGGCCTGGTCGTCATCTCCACCAGCCTGCCGGGGATCGCGGCCGTGGCCCAGCGGGCCGACCCGCTGTCCGCCAACCCGTCGTTTCGCGCCACCCTGGGCGACCGCCCCAAGCTCGTCACCGGCCTCGTCTACCTGGCGCTGGACGACCTCGTGGGAACCCTGACGGGCTCGACGCAGAGCTCAACCTTGAGCGCCATGCGCCCCGACCTGGAGAAGGTCAGGGCGGTCGGACTGACCACGAGCCGGGACGGCAGCGACTCGATCGCCCAGCTGTCGGTGGCGATTGGGTAGGTCGGGCTTGTAGGCCGGGGCGCTACACCCGCGCCCACGGGCGCACCGGGCCGGGCGGCAGCTCGTGCAGCGCGTGGTCGACCAACCGCACGATGTAACGCGGATCGCCCACCCCGGCAAAGGTGAAGTCCATCTCCACGTCGGCCGCGGTGTCGAAGTCGACGCTGCCCACCCTGAGCAGGCGCTGGAGGATCGATTGGCGGGCGTTGACGTTCTGGATGCGCTCCAGGCGGGTTTGATGAAGCTCACGTGAGAACAGGCCGGTCTCGATGGTCAGCCGCCGGCTGGTGATCGAATAGGTCGTCCGCTGGCGGCGCAGGCGGCCGGTCGACAGCGCCGCCACGAACACGATCAGGACCCCGGCGACCACCCAGCCGACCTCCACGCGGCCGCCGACCAGCACGCTGGCCAGACCGCCGATCACGCCCGCGATCAGGCTGGCCGCCGACCCTCTGATGTAGAACGGCAGCATGGAGCGCCAGGACGGGTGGCCGTGAAAGAAGATCTGCTCGCCGGGCTCGGAGTTCACCCCGAGCAGCGTAACGCCGCCGCTGAGACCCCACCAGGGGTCGTCACCAGCGACCCATCTCGGTGCGGCGGCACCGGCGGGGACGACCACTAGGCTCACTGGCCGTGATCGCGCGCGTGCAGCCACTCACCCGGACGCGAGCGGTGCGGGGCCCGTTCGACTACCGGTTGGCCGCCGACCAGAGTCAGGTCTCGGTCGGGTCTCTGTTGCGGGTCCCGTTCGGATCGCGCAGCACCCTCGGGGTGGTGGTCGAGCTCGCCGAGGCCTCCGAGCTCGCGCCCGACCGGCTGGCCGAGCCCGAGGCGGTGCTCCCGGTCTCGATCGGCGCCGATCTGGTCGAGCTGGCGGATTGGATGGCGCGCGAGTACTGCTCGACTCCCGCCCGCGCGCTGACCCTCATGCTGGCGCCGGGGACCGCCGCCGGAACCGGGGCCAAGCGCGTCCTGGTGGCCGAGCTCACCCCCGCGGGAAGCGCTGCCCTCAGTGACGGGACACGGTTGACCGACCAGCAGCGAGGGCTCCTGGAGGCGCTCGCGCAGGCCGGGCCCACGGCGGCGGCAGGCCTTGGGAGCACCGGCCTGCGGCGGCTGGAGGGCCGGGGACTGGTGAGGCTGGATCGGCGCTCGGCGCCGCGCCGGCCGGCCCGTCACGCCGTCGGCTCGGCGTCGGTCCTGGCGCCGCCGCTCACGGGCGCCCAGGCGAGCGCGCTGCAGCGTCTGGTGGGCGCGCTGGGGCGGGGCGATGCCGACGGCGGGCACGCCGGCTACCTGCTCCAGGGCGTGACCGGATCGGGCAAGACCGAGGTCTACCTGGGCGCCGTGGAGGCGGCCCTGGCGGCCGGGCGCTCGGCGATCGTGCTCGTCCCCGAGATCGCCCTCACCCCCCAGGTCCTGTGGCGCTTCGAGGCTCGCTTCGGCGACGTGGTGGCGGTGCTCCATTCGGCGCTCAGCCTCGGTGAGCGCCACGACGAGTGGATGCGACTGCGCGACGGTCAGGCCCGGGTGTGCGTGGGACCGCGCTCGGCGGTGTTCGCGCCGCTTGACGACATCGGTCTGATCGTCGTCGACGAGGAGCACGAGAGCTCCTACAAGCACGAGGGAGATCCGCGCTACGACGCGCGCACGGTGGCCCACTGGCGCGCCCGGCGCCACGGCGCCGTGCTGGTCGTGGGCAGCGCCACGCCGCGACCCGAGAGCGTGGTGGGCATGACCCGGCTGCGGCTGCCCGAGCGCGTGGACCGCCGGCCGCTGCCCGCCGTGGAGGTGCTCGACATGCGCGGGCATCACCAGCCGCTGCACCCCGAGACGAGAATGGCACTGGCCGACCTGCGCCGCGCCGGCGGCAAGTCGATCGTGCTGCTCAACCGGCGGGGATGGTCGAACTTCCTCTCCTGCCGGGCATGTGGGCGCGTATGGCTGTGTCCGAACTGCGAGGTGGCGCTCGTCCTGCACCGCGCCGGAGCCCACGTGGCCTGCCATCACTGCGGGCACCGGGAGCGGGTTCCCGATCGCTGCCCCGCCTGTGCATCGGTGTCGGTGGCCCGTCATGGGGCGGGGACCGAGCGGATCGAGCACGAGCTTCGCGAGGCCCTCGGCCAGGACGGCTTTCCGATCTTCCGCCTGGATGCCGACTCCTCGACGCTGCAGGCGCGGGCGCAGACCCTGCAGCGCTTCGAGGCCGCGGCCTCGGGCGTGCTGGTCGGGACTCAGATGGTGGCCAAGGGGCACGACTTCCCCGACGTCTCGCTCGGGGTGATCCTGGACGCCGACCAGACCCTGCGGTTCCCCGACTTTCGCGCCGAGGAGCGGACCTTCGCGCTGGTCACCCAACTGGCGGGACGCACCGGTCGGGGGAACGGTGCCCAGCTGCCCAGCCGCGTGCTCGTCCAGACCCTGGCCCCCGAGGCACGGTCGATCGCCTTCGCGGTCGGCCACGATGCCGACGGCTTCATCTCCGACGAGCTTCACCACCGAGAGGCGCTGCGCTACCCGCCGTATGCGTCGCTGATCCGGGTGGTCTGCGGCGCCGAGGACGAGGTCCTGGCCCGCGACACGGCGACCGCCATCCACTCCGAGCTGGCGGCGCTGGATGCCTCGGTGCTGGGTCCCGCGCCCCTGTTTCGACTTCGAGGGCGGGCCCGCAGCCAGTTGGTGGTCAAGGCGACGCGGCGTCAGGAGGCGATCGACGCCGTGGGCCACGCCGTTGACCTCGTGGCTCCGGGCGCCGCCAGGCGCGGCGCGAGCGTCAGCGTCGACGTCGACCCCCAGTGACACCGCTCCGGGCCCGTCTCAGAGCGCCTCTCTAGACTGAAGGTGTGTCCGAAAACGTGACCAATCAGGCGGAGCTCGAGCCGGAGGCGGCGGAGCCCGAAGAGCTCGAGGAGACCGAGGCCGAGCCCGAAGAGGAGCTCGATCCCGAAGCCGTGGCCCGTCGCGCGGCCGCCCTCTCCCATGTGCGCAAGTTCGGCGATCCGGTGCTCCGGACCCGCGCCCGGCCGGTGGAGCGCTTCGACGAGACCCTGCGTGAAGAGGTCCGGCGGATGGGCGAGCTCATGATCGACGCCATCGGCGTCGGGCTGGCGGCCACGCAGGTCGGGGTCCTGCACCGCCTGCTCGTCTATCGCGTCCACCAGCAGACCCCGGTGGTGGCGCTCGTCAATCCCGAGATCGAGTGGAGCGGCTCTGAGCAGGAAACCCTCGAGGAGGGTTGCCTCAGCCTTCCGGATGTCCACGTGGACGTCGAACGTCCGGTCCACGTGCGCATCAACGCGCTCGACGAGTACGGCGACCCGATCACGATCGAGGCCTCGGGCCTCGAGGCTCGGGTGATCCAGCACGAGGTGGATCACCTCGACGGCATCCTGGTGCTCGACCGGATCTCGCGCCCGCAGCGCAAGGAGGCCATGCGGGCGTTGCGCGCGGCGCTCCCGGCCTCCTAGTCGTCGCACCCGCGTGCGCACCGTGTACCTGGGCACGTCGGGGTTCGCCGCCGAGGTGCTGCGCGCCCTCGCCGGCTCGGCACACCGTCCGTCCCTGGTGATCACCCGGCCTGACCGTCCGCGCGGCCGCGGCCGGCGGTTGTCGCCACCCCCGGTTGCCGATGTCGCCCGCGAGCTCGGCATCGCGGTCGACCAGCCCCCGTCGGTCAACGAGGCGCCGGCCCTGGACCGGATCGCCGAGGCCGATCCCCAAGTCGTGTGCGTGTGCGCGTTCGGGGCGCTGATCAAGGAGCCACTGCTCTCGGACTACGAGCTGCTCAACGTCCATCCCTCGCTGCTGCCCCGCTGGCGGGGAGCCGCCCCCATCGAGCGGGCGATCATGGCCGGCGACGGGCGCACGGGCGTCTCGATCATGCGCGTCACCGCCGGGCTCGACAGCGGCCCCGTCTGCCTGGTCGGCGAAGAGCCGATTCGCGCCGATGACACCTACGGGACGCTGGCCGCCCGCCTGCAGAGGATCGGCGGCGAGCTGCTCGTGCAGGCGCTGGATCGCCGTCCGGCGTTTCACGACCAGGATGACGCGGCGGTGACCTACGCCGACAAGATCGCCACCGGGGACCGCGTGCTCGACCCGGGGCGCCCGGCGGCCGAGCTCGAGCGCGTGGTTCGGGCGCTGACTCCCCATGTCGGCGCCGCCGTGCTGCTGGCCGACGGTGACCGGCTCGGGGTCTGGCAGGCGCGCGCCCGGCCCTCCGGGGCGGGCGATCCGGCCTCCGGAGAGCTCTCCCTCGACGGCCGGCTGCCGACGGTCGGGTGCACGCCGGGAGTGCTCGAGCTCGAGGTCGTGCAGCCTGCCGGCCGCCGGCAGATGCCCGGCGACGCCTTCCTGCGCGGCCTGCGCCGCGACTGACATGGCAGACGTCTCGCCCGCGCGCGCCTGCGCCTACGCCGTGGTGCGCCGCGTGTTCGAGCAGGGCGCCTACGCCGACCGCGCGTTTCACGCCGAGGCTCGCGGCCTGGATGGCCGGGAGCGAGCCTTCGCCATGGCGCTGGCCTACGGGACCGTCCAGCGCCGGGCGACGCTCGATCACGTCGCCGCTGCGCTCACCGACCGTCCCCTGGCCAGGCTCGAGCCGCCGCTGCTGGCGGTCCTGCGGCTGGGGCTCATGCAGCTGTTGCTGCTCGACGGGGTGGCTGTCCACGCCGCCGTGCACGAGAGCGTCGAGCTGGCCAAGCGCGACGCCCGTGCCGGCAGCGGGCTGGTCAACGCCGTCCTGCGCCGAGCCAGTCGGGAGGGTCGCGCGATCATCGAGGGTCTCGACGACGCGACCCCCGAGCACGCGGCGGTGCTGCGCTCGGTGCCCGTGTGGCTCGCCGATCTGTGGTGGCGGGAGCTCGGCGCAGCCGGGGCCCGCGAGCAGCTGGCGTGCGTGAACGCGCCCGCCGAGTCCTCGCTGCGCGTCAACTCGCTGGTGTCCGGCGCCGAGGCGGTGGCCTCCGGGCTCGGTGTGGCCGTACACCCGGCGGCCGGCCTCCCGGAGGGGCTCGTGCTCGACGAGCCGTTCGATGCCTACGCCTCCGAGCTGTGGGCTCGGGGGGCGGTCATGCCCCAGTCGCGAAGCTCGATGACCGTCGCGCGGACCCTCGCTCCGAGACCCGGGGACCGCGTGCTCGATCTCTGTGCCGCCCCCGGCGCCAAGACCACCCAGCTGGCCGCGCTGATGGCCGATCAGGGAACGCTGGTCGCGGTCGAGCGCCATCCGGGACGGGCGGCCGCGCTGCAGCGGACCCTGGATCGCATGCGGGTCACGTGCGCGACCGTGGAGGTCGGCGATGCCTCGGTGGCCCGGCCGGGGCCGGCCTATGACCGCGTGCTGGTCGACCCGCCGTGCAGCGGCCTGGGCACGCTGCAGTCGCGACCCGACCTGCGCTGGCGGACCAGCCCCCAGCGGATCGCCGAGCTCTCCGAGGTGCAGGCGCGCCTTCTGCGGGCGGGGGCCGCCGCCACCGCACCGGGGGGGACGCTGGTGTACTCCGTGTGCACCATCTCCCGCGCCGAAAGCGAGCACATCGTCGATCGCTTCCTGGCCGACCACGACGATTTCGCCGCCGAGCCGGCCGGGGAAGCCGGGCCCGAGGCGCCCTATCTTCACCTCACGCCGGCCCGGGACGGCACCGACGGGTTCTTCATCGCCCGCTTGAGAAGGGTTGACCGTTGAATGCGGCGTTACCCTTGGGTGGATAATGAGTGACACCGCGCCGAAGCTGGGGCCCGAGTGTCCGGCGTGCGGGGAGCCGTGGCTGCGCCCGACCACCGTGCCGGGCCGTTACCGCTGCGTCTACTGTCTGCAGCGCTGGGAGCTCGTGTCCGTGTGTCCCAACTGCGGCGAGCACTCGACGATCGTCCGCATGTCGAACACGGCGTTCGTGGAGTGCAACCACTGCCGTGGCAGCATGCTCAGGGCGGTCTAGTGCGTGTCTGAGTCGGCGGCCGAGCGCGGCACGCAGGTCGCCCTGCTGCAGCGGCGCGTGGCGCCGTCGATCCTGTCGGCGAACTTCGCCCATCTGGGGTCGCAGGTCCAGGAGGTGCTCGACGCCGGCGCCCGGGTCATCCACGTCGACGTGATGGACGGCCACTTCGTGCCCCCGATCACCTTCGGGTCGATCGTCGTGGGCGCGATCGCGGACCTGGTGCACGCCGCCGGTGGCCTGATCGACGTCCACATGATGATCGAGTACCCCGAGCGCCACGTCGAGGAGATCGCCAAGGCCGGCGCCGACGGGATCACCATCCACGTCGAGGCAACCCCCCACGTGGACTACACGTTGAACTCGATCCGCGAGGCCGGATGCACGGCCGGCGCGGCGCTCAACCCGTCCACCTCGATCGACACGCTGGCCGAGGTGGCCGGCGACACGCTGGATCTGGCGCTCTGCATGAGCGTGAACCCGGGCTGGGGAGGCCAGTCCTTCATGCCCCACTCGCTCGACAAGCTCCAGCGGATGCGCCGTGCCCTGCCAGACCAGGTGGCGCTCGAGGTCGACGGCGGCATCCACGAGGAGACGGCGCCCGGCGCCGTCTCGGCCGGAGCCAATCTGCTGGTCACCGGGTCGGCGGTGTTCGGGTCAGACGACCCGGCGGCCGCCTACGTGCGGATCGCCGAGGCGGCGGGCGCGCTCTGAGAGGGCCCCAGCCGGTAGAGCGCCGTCAGCAGAACGGCCAGGACGGCCGTTGCCCCGAAGTAGCCGACCTCCACGCGAGTGATCTCGTTGCCGACGATCGAGGAGACCATGAAGGCGACGAACAAGCCTGCAGCGGTCAGCCACACCGCCGCTGCGAAGGGCGCTCGTCCTCGGGCCAGCGCAGCCTGATTGAGCGTTCCCGAGACCAGGTGCAGACCCATCCCGAGGCCCACCAGCGCGAGCCCGTAGCGGCCGTAGGTGTAGCCCTTGTTGCCGAGCACGGCGGTCATCACCGGCGGCCCGATGACCAGGAGGCCCAGCGCCACCGCGAAACCGAAGCCGGCGATCACCAGGATGGTCGTCCTGATGGCGCGATGGAACTCGTCGGCGCTCTCGTGCGCCTCGAGGCGGGCGAGATGGGGGAGGATCGAGGTCTGCACGGCCTGGAAGAGCTGTAGGGGCGCGCGAACGATGAGCATCACGTTGAACACGAAACCGGTCAACCCGGTGATCAGCGAACCGCCTGACTTGGCCGCCACGATCAGAACCCCGGCGTTCATCAGCGCCTGCTCGGAGAGCATGATGCCGACCACCGACCCCGCAAAGCCGGCGCCGTGGCGCAGCGACAACTCGGCGGTGGCCTCTTCCAGCTGGACCTGCGCCGGACCCTCGCCCCCGGCGTCGGGCGCGGGGCTCACCAGCGGGTCGTCGTCGGCCGGCCCGGATGGCGCCGGGTCTGATCCGCTCACTCGCGAGAACGCGAATGGGATCACCGACAGCGACACAAAGGGCGCGATCGCCATTCCGAGCCCGACGACGCCCTGCCCCGACCCGATGCCGACGGCGACCAGGAGCGCCGGGATGAACCGCGAGGTCGACTCCAGGAACACGAGCCCTCCGTACAGGGCGAAGCGCTGGTGGCCGGCCAGCCAGCCGCGGGCGAAGTAGCTGGCGGCATAGGCCAGCACGCCGACGACCAGGATCCAGTACAGCGCCTCCGAGCCGTCGAACACGCCCTGCTGGATCTGATCTCGCAGGACCAGCGCGACGATCAGGAAGATCACCGCGAAGGTGAGCTGGATGGTCGCCGGGACCCGCAGCGAATTGTCGGCCAGGCCACGCGCGCGCCGGTCGGCGATCGTGCGCGAGAGCAGCTGCTCGATCGGCCGGTAGATCACCGACAGGATCACGAACATGATCGCCCAGCACAGAGAGATGCGGCTGTAGGACTCCACGCTCAGCACGTGGCTGGCCGTGGCCAGGTAGGCGAAGGTGAAGATGCCGGTGGAGGCGATCCCGATCGACAGGATGCGCGCCCCGGAGGCGAACGACTGACTCTTGTCGCCGACCGGGCCGGTCTCCGGATCGGGGTTGGGCTGCCCGGGGGCCACCGTGGTGGTCGAGCTCATCGGACGACCACTACCCGAGCTTGACGAGGAGCATCGTCCAGGGGAACGGCGAGCGCGTCCGCACCACCTCGCCGTAGCGGCTCAGCAGCTTTACGAAGCCCCCGCGAGTCCAGTGGTTGAGGTGGCCGGGAGTGTTGCCCAGGTCACGCACGTACGCGCCGCGGGCGACGTTCAGGGCGCGCCACAGCGGCTCGTGCGGGACCGAGACCAGCAGCCACCGCTCGGCGACCCGGGCCATCTCGGTGACCGCCGCCTCGGGATCGCCGACGTGCTCGAGCACCTCGGTGGCGGCGACGAGTTCGAACTCCCGGTCGGCGAACTCGAGCTTCTCGACCGGCATGGCGGTGAGCTCGAGGTTGGCCTGGGCGGCGAGGCCCGACCAGTGCGCTCGCAGCTTGGGATCCTCGAGATCGATCCCGACCACCCGCCCGTGAGGATGGTGGGGCGGATCTTCCTCCAGGGCCCGCGCCCATTGCGCGGTGAGCACGCCTTCGCCGCAGCCGACGTCGAGCACCGAGCGGGGAGCCGCCTGGGCGAAGAGCTCATCGAGGGTGCGCTGGAAGCCGGCCATCAGGCGGCGAACCACCGGATTGGTGGAGCCGTACTTATCGAAGGTGTTTCCGGTCGGGACGGCCGGGGCCGTGGTCATACCTTCAGCGCCTCGCGGTCTGAGTCAAGGTCGTCACGCGGGGGCTGGGGTCCGCCGGGCTCATAGTGCGAGGGCTCGACCCCGAGCTGGAGCTCGATCCTTCGCACACGTTCGAAGGTTCGCTGGGAGAGCGTGCGCTGGGCGGCGAGCAGGTCCCCGATCACCCCCAGGGCTCCGAGCAGCATGGCGGCGTTGAACAGGACGGCGCCGGCGATCAGCGACTGGACGTGCCCCTTGGCGGTGTGCGGATCTCCGATGAAATAGACGAGGAACCGGATGAAGACGGCGAACGCCAGGGTCCCCATGACCAGAGCTCCGCCCCAGAAGACCCGCAGCGGCTCGTACTGGGAGTAGATGCGGAAGATCGACAGCCCGTTGCGGCGGATGTAGGCCGGGATGGACGGGAACAGGCGCGAGTCCCGGGTCTTGGCATTGGTGCGGACGGGCACGTGGTCGATGGCGACCAGGAGCTTGCCGGCCTGGATGATCGTCTCCAGCGTGTAGGTGAACTTCGAGACCACCTGCATCTGCAGCGCCGCTTCGCGGTTGTAGGCGCGAAACCCCGAGGTGGTGTCGGGTATCTCGGTCGAGGAGGCTTGGCGCACGACCCAGGAGCCCAGGCGCTGCAGGCGTCGCTTGGACCGCGAGAAGTGCTCGTTGGAATCGACCTGCCGGTCACCGACCACCATGTCGGCCTGACCGCTCAGGATCGGGCCGACCAGCTTGGGGATGTCGGCTGCCTCGTACTGGTTGTCGGCGTCGGTGTTGACGATCACGTCGGCGCCGAGCTTGAGGCCCGCGTCCAGCCCTGCCTGGAAGGCCGCGGCCAGGCCCTTGTGATTGGTCAGGCGGACGATGTGGTCGACACCGCTGTCTCGCGCCCGCTGGATGGTCGCGTCGGTGGAGCCGTCGTCGATGATCAGCCATTCCACGGCATCGAAGCCCTCGATCTCCCGCGGCAGATGTGTCAGCGTGCGCGGGAGCTGCTCTTCCTCGTTGAAACAGGGAATCTGGATGATGAGCTTCATGGCTTGCCGGCGTGCTTGCGCTCAGCCACGCCGCGGTCCCGGGCATGGAGCGCTCGTGGGGCACGCGCTATGCGTCACACGGTAGCGGGATACTCGTCCACGATATGGATGCGACCACCGTAAGCAGACCCGAACAGGCCCGCGGCCTCCCGCTCTCACCGCCGCCGCCCGGCCGGGGCCAGCGGTGGCGCGAGCGTGCCCGGGTCACCGGTCGCGACCTGCATCGGCCGGCGCTGGCCCTCCTGCTGCTGGCCACCCTGGGGCTGCGCCTGTGGGGGGTCAAGCAGGGTCTGCCCTACAGCTACAACTCCGATGAGGCGAGCCATTTCGTTCCCCGGGCGATCGCGTTCTTCTCGCATGACTACAACCCGCATTACTTTCTCAATCCCCCCGCTTATTCCTACCTGCTCCACAGCGTGTTCGAGCTCTGGTTCGGAAGCGGCGACGCGACGGCTCGGACCTACGCGACCGACCCGACCTACGTGTTCGTGGTCGCGCGGGTGGTGGCGGCGGTGCTGGGCACATTGGCCGTCTGGCTCACCTATCTGGCCGGCGAGCGCTTCTTCAATCGCACGGTGGCGCTGCTCGGGGCGGCGATCTTCGGATTCGCGTTCCTGCCGACCTTCTACAGCCACCTGGCGCTCAACGACGTTCCGACCCTGGCCCCGGTGGCGCTCTCGCTGTACGGGATCTCAGGGGTCCTGCGCAACGGCGCCCGGCGCGATTACGTGCTCGCCGGGGTCGGGATCGGCCTGGCCGCGGCGACGAAGTACACGGGTGGAATCACCCTGATCTGCCTGCTGGGGGCGTTCGCTGTCGACGGCGCCGGCGGCGGACGGGCGCAGTCGGCGCGGCGGCTGGTGCTCGCCCTGGCCTGCGCCCTGCTGGCGTTCGTCGCCGCCAATCCCTATTCGGTGCTCGACTTCTCGGCCTTCCAGGCCGGGGTCGCGACCCAGCAGTCACTGGCCGGCGGGTCTGACCCGGTCAAGCTCGGCACCACCGCAGCCAGCGGAACCGCCTACTACATCTGGACCCTGACCTGGGGGCTGGGCTGGATGCCGTCGATAGCCGCCCTGGGCGGGAGCGTGCTGCTGCTCATCCGCCGGCGGCTGGCGCCGGCGCTCGTGCTGCTCCCCGCTCCCATCGCCTTCATCATCTTCATGGGCGATCAGCAGCGCTTCTTCGGGCGCTGGCTGATGCCCATCTTCCCGATCGTCTCCCTGCTGGGCGCTTACGGCGCGGTGGAGCTCGTGCGGTGGCTGATCGGCGTCCGCCGGGTTCCGGTCCTGGTGGCCGGGGTGGGCGTGGCCGTCGTCCTGCTGGGGCAGAGCCTGGTCAGCGTGATCCACAACGACGTCGTGCTCTCACGGCCCGACACGCGCAACACGACGCGCGCCTGGATGGTCGAGCACGTCCCCGCCGGCGCCAAGGTGGTGATCGAGCCGGTCGTCTCCGACGACTGGGCCCAGGACGTCGGACGGTCGCTTCCGTGGACCCCGACGGGAGCGCGCTGGCAGACCTGGAACACCTACGTGACCGACGTCGCCGCCAACGGGCAGCAGCTGCCGCCCGGCGAGCACCGCTATGTGACCATCGACGAGTACGAGCGAACCCTGCGCCCGGAGCTGCTCGACGAATACGAGACGAGCGGCTACTGCTGGGTGGTGATCGGCTCACTACAGGCGGGGCGCTCGTTCGCCCAGCCCAAGATCGCGCCCGCGGCGATCGCCTACTACGCACAGCTCGCCAATCACGCGCAGCTCATGTACCACGTCAGCCCCTTCTCGGCGACCCGGCGGGCGGTGCCCTTCAGCTTCGACTGGTCGATCGACTACTACCCCAGCCAGTACTCCCGCCCCGGCCCCGAGATGAGCGTCTACCGGCTCACCGGCGGCAAATGCGCCTCGAACTATGCTCACTGAATCGTAATGAGTGCGCCCACGGACACCGATCGCCGACACCTCGCCCGCGCGATCGAGATCGCCGAGCAGGGTCGCGGCCGCGTCAGCCCAAATCCGCTGGTCGGAGCGGTTATCGCCAACGGTGAGGGCCCTCTCGGCGAGGGGTTCCATGGCGAGCTCGGGGGTCCTCACGCCGAGGTCGAGGCGATCCGGGCGGCCGGCGGGTGCGATCTGGCCGGGGCGACCATGTACGTCTCGCTGGAGCCCTGTTGCCATCACGGCCGCACGCCACCCTGCACCGACGCGATTCGCGAGGCCGGGATCGCTCGTGTCGTGGTCGCCTGCGACGACCCTTCAGAGCATGCGGCCGGACGCGGCCTGGGAATCCTGCGCGACGAAGGAATCGACGTCGTGCTCGCCGATGGCGACCTGGCCGACCGCGCCCGGCTCCTCAACCAGCCGTTTCGCAAGCACGCCCGCACCGGGCGCCCCTGGGTTCTGTTCAAGTCGGCGATGACCTTGGACGGCAAGGTCGCCACCCGCAGCGGGGACTCCAAGTGGATCTCCGGACGGTCCAGCCGCCACCGCGCCCATCACTGGCGCGCCCAGTGCGATGCCGTCGCGGTGGGCATCGGCACCGCCCTGGCCGATGACCCGCTGCTCACCGCCCGCGTCGACGGCGTGGTCCGGCAGCCGCGGCGCGTGGTATTCGACTCGCTGGGCCGCCTGCCGCTGGACTCCCAGCTGGTCAGAGACGCGCGGCGGATCCCGCTCACCGTGGTGGTCTCCCGGGCCGCGCAGCGCACGGCCGCGGCCGCGCTGGAGGCTCACGGCGCCGATGTGATCTTCGCCACCGGCGAGCACGAGCCGGCGCGCGTGTGCTCGGCGCTCGACCAGCTCGGCGCCGCCGGCGTCGCCTCGGTCCTGCTGGAGGGCGGCCCGCATCTCGCCGGAGCCTTTCTGGATGCTGGTGAGATCGACGAGATAAGGCTGTTCCTGGCGCCGGTGATCCTGGGCGGCAAGACCGCGCGCGACCCCCTCGAGGGGGAGGGCGTGGAGCAGATCGCCGACGCCGTCCGCGCGTTGACCCTCGACTGCGACCAGGTGGGCGAGGACCTGCTGGTCTCGGCTCGGATCAGGGAGTGGTGAGGTGTTCACCGGGCTGATCGCGGACCTCGGGCAGATCGCCTCCGTGCGGGACGCCGGCGACGGGGTCCGCCTGACCGTCAACACCGCGCTCTCCGGCGAGCTCGCGACCGGCGACTCGGTGGCCGTCAACGGGGTGTGCCTGACCGCGACCGCGATCGGCGAGGGCCGCTTCGAGGCCGAGGTCATGAACGAGACGCTCGCGCGCAGCTCGCTCGCCGCCGCCGCCCCCGGCCTGGAGGTCAACCTCGAGTTGCCGCTGCGCGCCGCCGATCGGCTCGGTGGACATGTCGTGCAGGGCCACGTCGACGGCGTCGGCACCGTGCTGGCCGTGGAGGAGGATGGATTTGCCCGGCGCGTCGAGATCGGGGCCCCCGACGAATTGCTTCGCTACGTCGTCGAGAAGGGCTCGGTGGCGGTCGACGGCGTGTCGCTGACGATCGCCGACCTGGACGACGCATCGTTTACCGTTTCTCTGATCCCCGAAACTCTGGAGCGAACAAATCTCGGCGTCGCGGCGGCCGGGACGCGAGTGAACCTGGAGGTCGACGTGCTGGCCAAATACGTGGAGAGGCTGGTGACCCGGACACGATGAGAGAGACCTTGTCGACCTTTGCCACCATCGAAGAGGCGATCGCGGACATCCGCCAGGGCAAGATGGTCGTCGTCTGCGACGACGAGAACCGCGAGAACGAGGGCGACCTGACGATGGCCGCCCAGTTCGTGACGCCCGAGGCGATCAACTTCATGCGCAAGGAGGGGGGAGGGCTGATCTGCCTCGCCCTGACTCCCGAGCGCTGCGACGAACTGGGTCTCGACCTGATGGCCGCCAAGAACGAGTCGGCGTTCGAGACCGCGTTCACGGTCTCGATCGAGGCCCGGTCCGGGGTGAGCACGGGTATCTCGGCGGCCGACCGGGCCCGCACCATCCAGGTCGCGATCGATCCCAAGACCGCTCCCCGCGAGCTGGTGCAGCCCGGTCACGTGTTCCCGCTCAAGGCCCGCGCCGGCGGGGTGCTCGAGCGCGTTGGCCAGACCGAGGCCGGGGTCGACCTGGCGCGGCTGGCGGGCCTGATCCCGGCCGGGGTGATCTGCGAGATCATGAACGACGACGGGACGATGGCGCGGGTGTCCGATCTGCGGCCCTACTGCGAGCGCCACGACCTGAAGATGGTCACGGTCGCCGACCTCGTCGCCTATCGCCGCCGCCACGAAAAGTTGGTCGAGCGGGTTGTGGCCACCAACCTGCCGACCGCGTTCGGTGATTTCGTCGCCGTCGGCTACCGCTCCCTGATCGACAACAAGCACCACGTGGCCCTGGTAAAGGGGGAGGTGGCCGGCGAATCCGATGTGCTCGTCCGGGTCCACTCCGAATGCCTGACCGGCGACGTCTTCCACTCGCTGCGATGCGACTGCGGCGAGCAGCTGGAGTCGGCGCTGGCCACGATCGAGGAGGAGGGGCGGGGCGTGCTCCTCTACCTCAGCCAGGAGGGCCGCGGCATCGGATTGCTCAACAAGCTGCGCGCCTACAAGCTCCAGGAGGAGGGCCTGGACACCGTCGACGCCAATCTCCGGCTCGGCCTGCCCGCCGACCTGCGCGACTACGGCATCGGGGCCCAGATCCTGGTTGACCTGGGGCTGACCAGCATCCGCATCCTCACCAACAACCCCAAGAAGATCTCGGGCCTGGCGGGCTATGGACTGTCGATGACCGACCAGATCCCGATCGCCCACGCCCCCAACCCCCACAACGAGGCGTATCTGCGCGCCAAGGCCGAGAAGCTGGGGCACACGCTCCACCATCAGGGGTTGCCACTCGACGAGGAGATGTTCCACTCCGAGGCCGAGCAGGAGCGCGCCCGCAACGATGAGCTCTGATCGGCGGGTCGCGCTGTGCGTGGCGCGCTTCTACGCCGAGCTGGCCGACAAGCTCGAGCGCAGCGCGCGCTCGGCCCTCCAGGAGGCCGGTGTCGAGGCGGTCGAGAGCTTCTCGGTCCCCGGCGCCTTCGAGCTGCCGCTGATCGCCAAGTACGCCGTGCAGTCGGGGCGCTTTGACGCCACCGTCTGCCTGGGGGCGGTGATCCGCGGGGAGACCGATCACTACGACTACGTCTGCTCGGGCGTCACCGACGGGATAACCCGCGTCCAGCTCGAAACCGGGGTCCCGTGCGGCTTCGGGGTGCTGACGGTCGACACCATGGAGCAGGCGCTCGCCCGGGTGGAGGGCGGCGACAAGCGTGACACGGGTCGGCACGCCGTGGAGGCGGTGCTGGCCTCGCTGGCGGTCAAGGACGAGCTGACGGGTCGTCGCGGTCCCACCGGCTTCGCCGTCTAGCCGTTGCCCTTGCCCTTGCCCTTGCCCTTGCCCTTGCCCTTGCCCTGATTGTGCCCGCGGCCGCGGTCATGCCCGGGCGGGGCGAGTCCAGCGCCCCCGGAGTTCGACGTGGAGAGACTGGATGCCGCCGGCTTGGTGCTCGACGGTGGCTGGGGGGAGGGGGTGGGGACCTGACCGTCGGCCCGCAGCGCCTGGTTGAGGGCCTCCTGCACGACCGGGGTCTGGTTGGGGATCTTCAGCCGTTGCTGGAGGACGGGGATCGCGCTTGCGGGATCGCCTGACAGAGTCAGCGAGCGGCCGAGGTCGTACAGGGCGTAGGCGTAGGTGAGGCTCCCCGGGGCCGCGGCCGAGACCGCCTGACGGAGCGCCGCGATCGCCCCCTGGTAGTCGCCGTCGAGTAGCTGCTGGTGGCCGGTGGCCTGCAGCTGCTCGGCGCTCGAGCCGGCGTTGGAGCTCGAGGCGGCGGTCGTCGACTGCGACGCGGTGGTCGAGGACCGCTTCGCCGCCGTCGCCGAGCTCGCCGCGGGCGCGGGTGGTTTGGCGGCCCGGTGTGACCGATGCACGACTTGCGCGGTCTTGGAACGGTGCGAGGCCGACGCCGAGTGCCCCGGATCGCCCACTCCCGCCAGGGCGATGGCGCCCACCGCGAACACCGCCACCACCAGCGCGGTGAGGGCGAAGACGCGTCCCCGTCGATGGCCGCCACGCCTGGCCGGCACGAGCGCCGCGGCGGCGGTCGCGGCCGTGCTCGCCGGCGGCGCCGGCCGTCGGGGAGTGACGGCCGCCCGGGGGGTCGCGCTCGCCCGGGGGGTCGCGCTGCCCCGGGGAGTCGCGCTCGTCCGGGAGGTGACGGCCGCCCGGGGGCGACCGACGGCGCCGGCGCCCGCCGGGTGCATGCCGCCTCGGCCGGCGCGCCCGCCCCGGCCTGCGCTCGGGATGACCCGCGTCGCCTCGGTCGCGCGACCGGACAGGGCGTCCTGGAGGGCGGCCACGATGGCTCCGGCGGTCTCATAGCGCGCTTCCGGGTCCTTGGCCATGCCCCGGGCCAGGACCGGATCCACGGCCGGCGGCAGGTCCAGGTTGCGCTCGCTGGCGCTCGGGGGTGGATCCTCGATGTGCTGGCGCGCCTGCGCGGCGAACTGCTGGGCGGTGAACGGGCGCTCGCCGGTCAGCAGCTCGAAGGCGGCCACCGTCAGCGCGTAGCGGTCGCTGGCGCCGGTGGCATCGTGTCCCAGCGCCTGCTCGGGAGCCAGGTAGGCGGCGGTGCCGAACAGCTCGCCGCTGCTGGTGATCGTGTCCTCGCTGACCAGCCGGGCGATCCCGAAGTCCGCCACGTGCAGGATGCGGTTTCCGTCCAGCAGGAAGTTCGCCGGCTTGATGTCCCGATGGACGATCCCGCGGGAGTGGGCGTGATCGAGGGCCGAGGCCGCCTCGCGCAGCCAGCGCAGCGCCTCGTGACGATTGATACCCCCGAGGCGCAGGGCGTCGGCGACCGTCCCTCCCGCCAGGTGCTCCATGACGATGAACGCCTGACCGACGCTCCCGGGATCGGATTCGTCGAGGCTGTTGGAACCGGTGTCCCCGACGTCGAAGATCGTCACCACGTGCGCGTGGTTGGACACGCGAGCGGCGGCTCGGGCCTCGCGCTTGAAGCGGCGCACGGCCATCTCGTCGTGAGCGAAGCGCTTGGCCAGCACCTTGATCGCGACCGTGCGCCCCAGAACCAGATCCTCGGCACACCACACCGAAGCCATGCCCCCGGTGGCGAGGTGGCGGCGGATCCGGTAGCGGTCGGGAAGTTGCAGCGCGGGCGCGCCCTCGGCCCGGGGCTGCGCTCTAGAAGTCATCGGAACGGTTCTGTACCCGGCTCACTCGATCAATATCCACGATCGGCCTCCGATGGTACGGACCCGGACGCCATTTGTCGTCTGAGGTGGACGAGCATGTGAGTGGGTCCAGGACGCGGTTGCAAATGTCACAACCATCGGGTGACCGGCAGGCGCGGAGGTCTCCTATACTCGCCTCGATGTCCAAGACCTGTCACGTCTGCTCGAAGGGTCCGTCGTTCGGCAACAACCGCAGCCACTCGATGGTCGCGACCCGGCGCCGCTTCGATCCAAACCTGCAGCGGGTTCGTATCGACGACGGCGGAACGCCCCGGCGCGTGTACGTGTGCACGCGCTGCCTCAAGGCCGGCAAGATCACCAAAGCCAGCTGAGCTTGTAGAGGTGGCCGCACCCGGGCGAGCGACCGACCAGACGGGAGTGTCCGATCCGAGCATCGTGCGCTTCCGGGCACTGGTCGAAGCCGGGCTGGCGGCGCTCGAGGCGCGCCGCGAGGAAGTCAACGACCTGAACGTCTTCCCGGTTGCCGACGGCGACACCGGCGACAACATGGTTCTGACCCTGCGCGCCGTGCTCCAGGAGCTGGACCGGCTCTCAGGAGCCTCCGAGGGCCGCACCATCGACGACATCGGGCGCGATGAGATCGTGGCCTCCGTCGCTCGGGCGGCGCTGCTGGGCGCCCGGGGAAACTCCGGCGTCATCCTCTCACAGCTGATCCGGGGGGCCGCCGAGGAGCTGGCCAGCCGGCCTGGCGAGCTCGTCGATCCAGTCCTGATCGGCGCCGCCCTGGCCCGGGCCGCCGACCAGGCCTACGGATCGGTTCGTGAGCCGGCCGAGGGCACGATCCTGACCGTGGTGCGCGAGATGGCACACCGGGTGGCCTCCGAGCTGGCTCACACCAGCGACGCCCGGCTGGGTCCCGATGCCACCGCCGGCGAGCAGGACGAGGTGATCGCGCACGTGATCGCGAGCGCGCTGGAGGCCGGTCAGGAGTCGGTCAAGCGCGGCCCCGATCTGCTTCCCGTGCTGCGCGAAGCGGGGGTGGTGGATGCCGGCGGCTACGGCCTCACGGTGCTGCTGGCCGGGATCGTCGGCGCTCTGCGCGGGTCCGAGGCCCCCGAGCTCGAGCATCACCGGGCGGCGCGGGTCACTCACCCCGACCACGCCTCCACTACGTTTCGCTACTGCACCAATTTCGCCGTCACCGGCCGGGCCCTTGCGCAGCGCCACTTCGTGGCCGGTCTCGAGGCGCTCGGTGACTCGGTGCTCGTCGTCGGCGACTCCACCACGCTCAAGGTCCACGTGCACACCGACGATCCCGACGCCGCGACCGCGCTGTTCTCCGACGCCGGCGTCATCTCCCATCTCGACGTGGCCGACATGCGCCAGCAGGTGCGCCAGCGCGACGAGCGCCTGGGCTTACCATCCCCGCCCGCGGTCTGTGGCGCGCTCGGGGTCGTCAACGGAGCTGGCATGCGAGACCTGTTCCAAGGCTTCGGCGTCAGCGTCCTGGACGGCGGGCCGACGCTTAACCCCTCGACCTACGACCTGCTCGCGGCGATTCACGCCGTCGACGCCGAGGAGGTCGTCGTGCTCCCCAACAGCCCCAACGTGTTCATGGCCGCCGAGCGGGCGGCGGAGCTCTCCGACAAGAAGGTCACCGTGGTGGCCTCCCGGTCACCGCAGGCCGGCCTGGCCGCAGCGGTCAGCCTCGACCCCGGACGCCGGGCGGGCGAGAACGCGGCCCTCATGGCCGAGACGCTGCTGGGGGTGCGCACCGGCGCGGTCGCCCCCGCCGGCCGCGACGACTCCCAGGGCCGCTTTCGCTCCGGAGATGCGGTCGGCTTCGTGGAGGAGGAGCTCGTGGCCTGGGGAGAGCCGGCCGCCACGCTGCACGCCGTCCTGGAGCAGCTGGCCCAGGACGCGGAGCTGATCACCTGTCTGCGGGGCGCCCAGGCGCCCCTCGAGGACGCGCAGGTTCGTGAGCTTGTCGACGGCGGCGTCGAGCTCGAGCTGTCCGACGGCGGGCAGCCGAGCTACTGGTGGCTGCTCAGCGCCGAGTGACCGGGGCCGACCGCCGTTGCGGTCATCATCGCCCAAGAGGATGTCCGCCACCGCGTTTGCCAGCTCCCGGCCGCTTGACGACGCCGAGCTCGCGGCGGCGCCGGTGCGCTATCCGCGCCCCTCGGCCCTGACCCGGCGACTGCGCTTCGAGGGCTCCAAGGCCGAGCACGCGGCGGCCACGCTCGGCCTGGGCACCGTCGGCGACCTGCTCGAGCACTTCCCCCGCGACCGGCGCGAGGCCAGAGCGGTCGGCCAGCTGGAGCCGGGCGAGACCGCCACCGTGGTCGTCGAGGTGCGCAGCATCGCCTCGCGGCCGGTCCGGCGCCGGGGAATGCGGCCCCTGGTGGAGGCCACCGTCGCCGACGACACGGGGACGATGAAGGCTACGTTCTTCAACCAGCCTTGGCTGGTGACGCGTTATCCGGCGGGCTCGCGGCTGGTGCTGCACGGCAAGTACGAGGCACGCAACCGGTTTCGCGTGCAGGGCCATGCCCGGACCACGGAAGCGACCGCCGGAGACGAGGCTGTGGGGTGGGCGGGTCATTACCCCGCGGCCGAGGGGCTCTCCTCGACCCAGATCCTGGCCCAGGTGAGGGCTCATGCCGGCGCTATCGAGGAGGTTCCAGAGCCCCTGCCGGCGCGGCTGCGCGCCCATGAGGGCCTGCCCGAGCGGGGCGGCGCCCTGGCGGCCGTGCACCTGTCGGGCGGGGAGTCAGAGCAGAGCGTGGCTCGGCGCCGCCTGGCCTTCGAGGAGCTGCTGCTCGTGCAGCTGGCCCTGCTGCGACGCCGCCGTCTGCGCAGCCGAGGCAGCCGGGCTCCCGTCCTCGATGGCGAGCCCGAGCTGAGCGCGCGTTGGCTGGCGGACATGCTCCCGTTCACACCCACCGCGGATCAGCTGCGGGCGATCTCCGAGATCGATCGCGATCTGGGCTCCCCGCGACCCATGCAGCGGCTGCTCATGGGCGAGGTCGGATCCGGCAAGACGGTGGTCGCGCTGTACGCCCTCCTGCGGGCGGTCGAGCACGGTTTCCAAGGCGCCCTGATGGCGCCCACCGAGCCGCTGGCCGAGCAGCACTTCGCCACCATCCAGGCGCTGATGCCCGGCGAGGCCGTGCCGATCGGCCTGCTCACCGGATCCACGCCCGGCCGTCGCCGAACCGACCTGCTGGGCAAGCTCTCCAGCGGCGAGCTGTCCCTGATCGTGGGCACCCACGCGATCATCGAGGAGCCCGTGCGGTTCGCCTCGCTGGCGGTCGCGGTGGTCGACGAGCAGCACCGGTTCGGGGTTCGCCAGCGCGCGGCGCTGGATGCCAAGGCGAGCGGGCGGGGACCGGATCCCGCCAGCCCCCATGTCCTGCACATGACCGCCACGCCGATCCCGCGCACCCTCGCGCTCTCCCATTACGGGGATCTGGACTTCACGATCCTGCGCGAGCTGCCCCGGGGGCGCCAGCCGATCCAGACCTTCGTCTGCTCCACCGAGGCCGAGCGCGCCCGTGCCTATGACCGGATCCGCGAAGAGCTGCGCGCCGGCAGGCAGGCGTTCGTCGTCTGTCCGCTCGTCCAGGAGTCCGAGCTGCTGGCGGCGCGGGCGGCCACGGCCGAGTTCGAGCGCCTGCGGGGCGGCGAGCTGCGCGACTTCCGCGTGGTGCTGATGCACGGGCAGCTCGCCCCGGCCGAGAAGCACCAGGTGATGGCCTCGTTCGCGTCCGGCGCCGCCGACGTGATGGTGGCCACCTCGGTGATCGAGGTCGGGATCGACGTGCCCAACGCCACCGTGATGCTGGTCGAGGACGCCGATCGCTACGGCATCTCGCAGCTGCACCAGCTGCGGGGGCGGATCGGGCGCGGCGAGCACGCCTCACTGTGCCTGTTGTTCGGACCCAAGGGATCGCCGCGCCTACGCGGGCTGGCCGAGCACAGCGACGGCTTTCGCCTGGCCGAGATCGACCTCGAGCTGCGCGGCGAGGGAGAGCTGATCGGCACCCGCCAGAGCGGGCTCGCGCAGTTCCGGGTCGCCGAGCTGCCCCGGGACCGCGAGCTGCTCGAGCGCGCCCGGCTGCGGGCGGAGCGCATCGACGAGGAGGATCCCGAGCTGGAGCTGCCCGAGCACGCCCTGCTCGGCGACGCCCTGGCGGGCGTCTTCGGGGCCGAAGCGACGGCGCCGATCCGGGCTTGACCCGGCTGTCGTTGTTGTCACCGGCCGGACCGTGGGCTGACCCTCCGCCACGGGTTGGCGCCCGGCGTGCGGGCGCCTGAGAGCGGGCGGACGCCCCGGCTGCGCGCCGCCGAGCTGCTCTGCGCGGGGTTGGCGCCGGGCGGGCGGCTTCTGGTGGCGGCCCGGCCGCCTGGGTCCTTCGCGCGGCAGGCAAACGTCCCACTCGAGCGCCCGATGGGGGTCCGTGGGGCGTTTGCATCTCTCCTGGACGCAAACGCCCCAGTGGAATTCGGGTCGCGGAGGCGTGGGGTGTTTGCATCTCTCCTGGGCGCAAACGTCCCGCTGCGCCGGCGGAACCCGTCGGGTGGGACGTTTGCCGGCGTTCCGGCGAGCCGGTAGCCGCGCGGGGGCCGATAATCGGCGGCGATGCGGGTGATCGGCGGGGAATATGGGGGCCGCGAGCTGGTGGCGCCGAAGGGAAAGGGGACGCGGCCGACCTCGGACCGGGTGCGCGAGGCGCTGTTCTCGATCCTCGGAGACGTGGAGGGGGCGAGGGTGCTCGACCTCTACGCGGGGTCGGGCGCGCTGGGGATCGAGGCGCTTTCACGGGGAGCGGCGGAGGCCACCCTGGTCGACTCGTCCCGGGCGGCGATCGAGGCCGTCCGGCGCAACCTCGGGGCGTTGCAGCTGGAGGCCGAGGTGGTGGGTCAGCCGGTGGCCCGGTTCCTCGAGCGCGCACGCAGGAACGCTCGTCAATACGATCTGATCTTCCTCGACCCTCCATATCGCCTTGCGAGCAGCCTCGGACACCAGCTGACGGAGGCGCTGGCGGCGGTGCTCTCCCCTGACGCCCGTGTCATCGCCGAAAGCGACCGTCGGAGCCCTCTGCGCCTCGAGCTCGAGCTGCGCGACGAGCGACGCTACGGCGACACCCTGATCCAGATCCATGGCCCCCGATAACCGCATCGCCCTCTGTCCCGGCACCTTCGATCCCGTCACCTACGGGCATCTCGACGTGATCGGACGGGCGTCGGCGCTGTACGACACGGTGGTCGTGTCGGTGGTCAACCTCCCGTGGCGCAAGGGCAGCACGCTGTTCACCGCGGAGGAGCGGATCGGGTTTCTGCGCAATGCGACCCGAGAGCTGCCCAACATCGAGATCGAGACCTTCAGCACGCTTCTGGTGGAGTTCGCCAGGGAGAAGGGGGCGATGGCGATCGTCAAGGGACTGCGGGCGATATCGGACTTCGAATACGAGCTGGAGATGAACCAGCTCAACCGCCGTCAGGCCCCCGAGATCGAATCCGTTTACCTGATGGCCTCTCCCAAGTACAGTTTCCTTAGCTCGAGTGGCGTCAAGGAGCTTGCGGTATTCGGCGGTGAGATCGACGATCTGGTCACCGATGAGGTGGCTCGGCACTTGAAGGAACGGCTCGGCCGCTGACGAAACAGAGGTGCGCGAGATGGATGTTCTGGTACTGATCGACAAGCTGGACGACCTCGTCCACAACGCCAAACCGGTCCCCCTGACCGATCAGGTGCGCGTGGACAAGGAGGAGATCTACGACATCCTCGATCAGATGCGGGCCACGATCCCCGAGGAGATCAAGCAGGCGCGGTGGATCGTCAAGGAGCGTCAGGAGATGCTCGCCGAGGCCAAGCGTGAGGCCGAGCGGATCGTCAAGGAGGCCCGCGAGCGCCAGGAGCGGCTGATCTCCGATGAGGAGATCACCAAGCAGGCCGAGCGTGCCGCCGAGGACATCATCGAGGACGCCCGCGGACGCGAGCGCGAGATCCGCCTGGGCGCCGAGGACTACGCGGACGAGATCCTCAACACGCTGGAGGTCAACCTCAGCAAGTTCATCGCGGCTGTGCAGCGTGGCCGCGATCGCCTCGCCGGCAAGGACGAGCCGGCCGAGGTCTCCTAGCCCCGGCTCACCCGACGGTGAGCCGATGGCCTCGATCGAGGGGTCACGACACCGACGTCACGGCGCCGGCCTAGCGGATCTCGAACCCCTCCAGGCCCTCGGGCGACTCGTCGCTCTCCTCGACGCGGCCGACCTGAGCGCTGACCGGCCCCAGCCGGCCGAACTCCGCGACCGCCTGGACGGCCTCAGGCGGTCCCTCGAGAACGACCTCGACCGCTCCGTCGTCGCGATTGGCAGCCCAGCCGGAGACACCTTCGTTGCGCGCCGTCTCGCGGATCGAGTCGCGAAAGAAAACCCCCTGCACACGGCCCTGAACGACCAGCCTCCGGCGAATCGGCTCGTCGCTCATCGCGGGTAATTGTCTCGCGTCGCGCTTCCGTCCGCGGCGAGCGCAATGCTGGACAGCCCATGAACGCTCTCTGGCTGGCCTTCGGCGTGATCATCGGCGCGGGCATCATCGTCGCCGCGCTGACTCCGCGCCTGCGGGCGCTGACCGCGGAGGCCGCCCGGACGGGCGAGCTGGAGCGAGATCTGGTGCAGACGCGAGCCGATCTGGGGCACGAACGGGGGCGGGCCGCGGAGCGCCTGGCCACCGTCAACGACGCCCAGGAGCGGCTGTCGGCGTCCTTCAAGGCGCTCAGCGCCGAGGCGCTTCAGTCGAGCATGGCACAGCTCACCGAGCTCGCCCGCGCTCAGCTTCAGACCGCCCAGACGCAGGTCAAGGGGGATCTGGACAAGCGCCAGCAGGCGGTGGAGCAACTGGTGGCTCCGCTCAAGGAGCAGATCGTCCGGGTCGACGGGCAGCTGATGCGCCTGGACCAGGAGCGCCGCGAGTCGCGCGGCCGGCTGGAGGCGCAGCTGAGGACGCTGACCGAGACCGGCGATCGGCTGCGTAACGAGACGGGCGCGCTGGTGACCGCGCTGCGCAAGCCCAACGCCCGCGGCCAGTGGGGCCAGATGCAGCTGCGAAACGTGGTCGAATCGGCCGGGATGCTCCGGCACTGCGACTTCACCGAGCAGTCCTCGTTCACCGGCGGGGAGTCGACCCTGAGGCCCGACATGGTCGTCAACCTGCCCGGGGGCAAGCATGTCTTCGTCGACGCCAAGTCTCCGTTACAGGGGGTGCTGGACGCCTATCAGGCCCGTGATGAGGTCGAGCGCGAGCGGCACCTGCGCGACCATGCGCGGTTGCTGCGCAAGCACGTCAAGGCGCTCGCCGACAAGGCGTACTGGGCCAGCTTGGACTCGGCGCCCGACATGGTGGTGATGTTCCTGCCCGGAGAATCGCTGCTCGGCCCGGCGCTCGAGGCCGACGCCAGCCTGCTCGAGGACGCGATGGCCCAGCGGGTGCTGATCGCCACCCCGACGACGCTGCTGGCGATGCTGCACTCGGTCGCCTACGGCTGGCAGCAGGAACGGGTCGCGGAATCGGCCCAGGCCGTCTCGGAGCTCGGGCGCGAGCTGCACACCCGACTGGTGAAGCTCTCGACTCTGCTCGGAACCCTGGGCACGCGGCTCAACAGCGCGGTCCGGGCCTACAACGAGACCGTCGGGTCCTATGAGGCGCGCGTCCTCCCCGGCGCTCGGAGATTCGCCGACCATGGCGCGGTCGCCGAGGGGCGCGAGCTGCCCGAGATCGAGCACGTGACGGTGAGCGCGCGCAGCGTCCACGCGGCCGAGCTGCAACTGGACCTGGGCACCGAGCCCGGCCCCGACGAGGTCACTCCGCGCCGCCTGCGGGCCGCGGAATAGGTTCGGTCGCCTTCCCGCTGCGGCCCAGCCACCACGTCATGAGATCGTCGCGCTGGTGGGGCAGGGGCTCGGCGGTCGGCTTGCGCCGCTGGACGTAGGCGAGCGCTTCCTCGATGCCCATCCCCTCGCGGACGGCGACCACCCCTGCGGCTACCGCCGCCGAGCGCTGCCAGCCCGCCCGGCAGTGCACGTAGGTGAGGACGCCCTGGTCAAGCCAGGAGACCACCTCTCCGACCGCTTCCTCGAGCAGTTCGGGGGGTAGTCGCCCGAAGTCGGTCAGGCGCATGCGGTGCTCCCCGATCCCGGCGGCCGCCAGCTCCTCCTCGATCAGCGACCGCCGCCCGGGCTCGTACTCCTCGTCCTCGACCAGGTTCAGGATGCGCTGCACCCCCATCGCCTCGAGCATGCCCACGTCCTCCTCGTCCAGCGGGTAGGCGCCGATCAGCAGCCGGCTGTAGACATCGGCGAATCCGTAGGTGCGAAACCAGTCGCTCACACCTTCAATGATGGCTGGTGGCGCGCCGCGGTGTCCCGTTGTCGGGCCGCGGGGTCGGTTCGGCGGGCCCGGCCGTGATTGGATACCCGCGATGGCGACCAGGATCGCGGACTCGGTGCACGTGGCGGGCACCCTGGCCCGCGCCGGAATGCTGCGCCCTTCCCGGCCCGACCGGGCCGTGCGCGCGATCGTCGGCCTGCGCCGGTTCGGACCGTCGCTGGCCGCCGGCTACCTGGGAGCCGCGGCGCGCTATCCGCATGCGTCGGCGCTGATCGACGAGCTGGGCACGCTGAGCTTCGCCGACGTCGACCGTCGCACCAATGCGCTGGCCCGCGGCTTCACCGGCCACGGCCTCGGCGAGGGCGACACGGTGGCGATCATGTGCCGCAACCACCGGTGGTCCGTGGAGGCGAGCCTGGCCGCCTCCAAGCTCGGGGTGCACGCGGTCTATCTCAACACCGGCTTCGCCGGTCCCCAGGTCTCCGAGGTGGTGGCGCACGAGAACGCCGGCGCGGTGATCTACGACCAGGAGTTCGCGCCGATGGTCGCCGACGCCTGCCGGGACCGCCTGGCCTGGGTGGCCTGGGAGGAGGACCCGTCTCAGCGTGCCCATCCGGGGCTGGCCGAGCTGATCGCGACCCGCGTCGACGCGCCGCTGCCCCCGCCGGCTGCGGCGGGGCGAGCGGTGATCCTGACCTCCGGGACGACGGGCACCCCGAAGGGGGCCAACCGCCCCAGTCCCAGCTCGCTGGGCCCCGTGGCGGCGATTCTCTCGGTGATTCCGCTGCGGGCGCGGGAGACGACGGTGATCGCCGCGCCCCTGTTTCACGCCTGGGGCTACGCCCACATGCTGCTTGGCGCCGCGCTCGCCTCGACGATTGTGCTGCGCCGCCACTTCCGGCCCACGGACATTCTCGAGCAGATCGCCCGGCATCGGGCGAACGCGTTGATCGTCGTGCCCGTGATGTTGCAGCGGATCCTGGATTGCGGCCCGGAGGCGATCTCCGAGTACGACCACTCCTCGCTGGGCGTGATCGCGGTCAGCGGCTCGGCGCTTCCCGGCCCGCTCGCCCAGCGGGTGATGGACGTGTTCGGTGACACGCTTTACAACCTGTACGGCTCGACCGAGGTGGCCTGGGCGACGATCGCGACTCCAGCCGACCTGCGCGCCGCCCCGGGTACCGCCGGACGGCCACCCCGAGGCACGGTCGTCAAGATCCTGGACTCCGATGGCCAGGAGGTCGCGCCCGGTGCCAGTGGACCGATCTTCGTGGGCAGCGAGCTGCTGTTCGAGGGTTACACGGGCGGTGGCGACAAGGCCCGCCACGGCGCTCTGATGTCCACCGGGGACATGGGCCACTTCGACCGTGACGGGCGGTTGTACTTGGACGGCCGCGATGACGACATGATCGTCTCCGGGGGCGAGAACGTGTTCCCGTCGGAGGTCGAGGACCTGCTCGCCGGGTATCCCGGCGTGCGCGAGGCCGCCGCGCTCGGCGTGCCCGATGAGGAGTTCGGCCAGCGCCTGCGTGCCGTCGTGGTGCCCGAGCCCGGCGCCGAGCTCACCGAGGCCGAGCTGCAGGATCACGTCCGCGCCAACCTGGCCCGCTACAAGGTTCCCCGCGAAGTCGTGTTCGTGGCCGAGCTGCCCCGCAACGCGACCGGGAAGGTTCTCAAGCGCGAGCTTGGATAAGTCGGCCGCGGCGGGGATAACCTCGTCACATGGCCCTCCGAACCGACACCTTCGACCTCGGGGGATTGCGACTCAGCTCCGGAGAAGGACGCCGGCTGGAGCTGGGAGTCGCCATCCCTCCCTTCGAGCTCGCGGGCGAGCGCTACGCCGTCGAGCCCGCCCTCGTTCCCATCGAGCTGGACATCTCCCGCACCACCGGAGATGGCTACGCCCTGCGTCTGCACTTCCGGGCACGGCTGGCGGGGCCCTGCATGCGCTGCCTGGCTCCAGCGGCCCCCGAGTTCGAGGTGGAGGCCCGAGAGGTCTCGGTACCCAGGGAGGGGGACGAGCTGGAGTCGCCGTACGTGCAGCAGGGGGTGCTCGACCTGCAGTCCTGGGCCCATGACGCGCTGGCCCTGACGCTCCCGGCCCAGCTGCTGTGTCGCCCCGACTGCGCCGGCCTGTGCCCGGTGTGCGGGGCAGATCTCAACCTGGCTGGCCCCGAGCACGCGCACGAGCGCGAGCCCGATCCCCGGTGGGCCAAGCTTTCTGAGCTGCACTTCGATTAGTGCGGACGCGCTCGCGGCGGCCGCGACTCAGAGGAGTCGGGCGCAACCTCTGTTGACGACCGGCGGTTTCGTTAAGTTGAAAGCGACTATCGCCGATCATCCATGACCGTGGACCCAATTCCGGAGCTATCAGGCCCGAGCGAGCACGGCCCAGCTGTCGCGCCGCTGCGCGGGCTGCTGGAGCTCTCTCGGCTGATGCGCCGCCAGCCCTCGCTTTCCGAGGTCCTGGACGCCGTCGCCCGCACGGTCTCGCAGGTACTCGGTTTCGCCGCCGTGGCGATCAACACCTACCACCCGGAGACCGACGAGTATGAGGTGGTCGCGGTCCGTGGGAATCAGCGAGCTCGCGAGATCCTGCTCGGCGACATCACCAGCGCCGAGACCTGGGCCCCACTGCTCGATCCACGCTTCCTGCGGTGCGGCGTGTACTTCATCCCCGCCGGTCAGCTCGAATTCGACGAGACGGTCGCCTGGTACACGCCCGAGTTGAGCAGTGACGCGCCGCAGGGCGAGCGCAGCTGGCGCGCCGACGACGCCCTGTTCGCGACCCTGGACGGTCCGGGCGGACACCGCTACGGAGTCATCTCGGTCGATGAGCCCAAATCGGGCCTGCGGCCTGAAGACGAGCAGCTCGAGGTGCTGAGCGCCCTGGCCGCCCACGCCGCGCTGGCGCTCGACAGCTCGCGCCAGATGGGGGCCCTCGAGGCGGCCCTGGCACGTAACCGGGCGGTGATGACCTCGTCGCTGGACTGCGTGATCGCCATGGATGGGGCGGGAGCGATCGTCGAGTTCAACCCGGCCGCCGAGCGGACCTTCGGCTACCGCGCCGAGGATGTGCTCGGGCGTCAGCTCGCGGAGCTGATCATTCCGCCCAAGGACCGCGAGTCCCACCGCCGCGGGTTTCAGGGGGGCCTGGCCACCGGCGGCTGGCGCATCCTGGGACGCCGGGTGGAAATGACCGCGATGCGCGCCGACGGCACCGAGTTCCCCGTCGAGCTGGCGCTCACCATGGTCGATGCCAGCGGCCACGAGGGCCCCCTGTTCTACGGCTTCGTCCGCGACATCGCCGAGCGCCGGCGCGGCGAGGAGCAGCTCACCTATATGGCCTACCACGACCCTCTGACCGGGCTTCCCAACCGGATCCAGGTCGAGCAGCAGCTCGATCTGGCCGTGGCCAGGGCCCGCCGGACAGCCGGCGCCGTGGCGCTGATGTTCATCGATCTCGACGACTTCAAGGAGGTCAACGACCGCCTCGGACACGCTGCCGGGGACCGCCTGCTCGTCGACGTCGCCGCCCGGCTGCGTGCCGTGCTGCGTGACACCGATCTGCTGGCGCGCCAGGGCGGAGACGAGTTCATCGTGGTGCTCGCCGACCTGAGCGGCAACCCCATCCCGGCGGCCGAGAACGTGGCCTCCAAGATGCTGCATGCCCTGCGGGAGCCGTTCGTGGTGGGAGGCAGTCGAATCCGCACGCGGGCCAGCGTCGGCGTCAGCCTCTACCCCGATGACGCGCACGACACCGAATCGCTCCTGCGTCACGCCGACACGGCCATGTATCAGGCCAAGGCGGCGGGCGGCGCGCGGATCGCGTTTCACGAGCGCTCGGAGGCGATCCTGTCGCGGCGGGCCGGGCTCTCGGCCCAGTTGCATCGCGCGATGGCCGCGGGTGAGCTCGAACTTCATTACCAGCCGCTCTGGCACCTCGGGTCGCGCCGCGAGATCGTCGGGGCGGAGGCGCTGCTGCGCTGGCGCCATCCCGACCACGGGATGCTCAGGCCCGACGCCTTCATCAACCTCGCCGAGCAGAGCCTCGCCGGCGACGAGCTGGTCAGCTGGGTGCTGGCGCAGGCATGCGAGCAGACGCGGCAGTGGCGAGATCTCGGCCTCGCCCTGACCGTTGACGTCAACGTCGCCCCGCAGCAGTTGCTGGCTCCCGGCTACCGAGAGCGCTTCCTCGAGCAGATCCACACGTGCGGCCTGGAGCCCAGCGATTTCGTGATCGAGCTCACCGAGTCGGCGTGGAGTGTGAACTCCGCCGAGATGCTGCAGGTGATCGCCGACCTGCGGGCGCTCGGCACGAAGTTCGCGCTCGACGACTTCGGCGCCGGCTATTCGTCGCTGCCGCGTCTGCGGGAGCTGGACTTCGACATGATCAAGGTCGATCGCAGCCTCATGGTGGGGATCCCCTCCGACCGGGGCGCGGCGGCGGTCCTGGAGGCGATCTTCGGTGTGGCCGGCGTGTGTCACGCGCGGGTCGTCGTGGAGGGGGTGGAGACCCAGGAGCAGGTGGCCTTCCTCTCAGACCACGACATCGCCTATGCCCAGGGCTTCCTGTTCGGCCACCCACTCCCGCCCCGCCGGGTCACTCCTCTCCTGGTCCGCTACCTGGCCGAGCGCGCGCGCACCAGCCTCACCTCCCCCTGAACGGGGGGTCCGGGCGGTGGCGCCCGCCCGTGGCGCATTTCCCCTGCTAGCCTCCTGCCCCCGATGGCCGTCCCCAAGCAGAAGCAGTCCCACGCCCGCACGGCTCAGCGCCGCGCGCAGCACAAGATCGCGACACCGACCTACAACGCGTGTCCGCAGTGCCATAGCCCGCGGCGGCCCCACCGGGTGTGCCCGGTGTGCGGGACCTACCGCGGCCGCGAGGTCATCGCCGAGACCGGCGAACAGTCGGGTTAGCCCCCAGCCGCGATGGTCACCGTCGCCGTTGATGCGGGCGGGGCGGACCTGGGCCCCGCCGAGGTAGCCGCGGGCGCCGCCCGCGCCGCTGCCGAGGGGACCCGGGTGATCCTGTTCGGACCCGCGGCGGAGATCGGTGAGGTCCCCGATGGTGTCGAGGTGGTCGACGCGCCGATATCGATCGCCAAGGCCGCCGACCCGGCCTTCGCCGTGCGCTCCACTCCGGAGGCTTCGATCGTGCAAGCGGCCAAGGCGGTCTCCGAGGGCCGCGCCCAGGCGCTGGTGTCGGGCGGATCGACGGGCTCGGCGCTGGCCGCCGGTCTGTTCAACATGCGTCGCGACCGCGGCATCTACCGGCCCGCCCTGGCGTTGCCTCTGCCCAACCCCGGCGCTTCGCCCGTCCTGCTGCTCGACGTGGGGGCCAACGTCACCTGCCGGCCCGAGCACCTGGTTCAGTTCGCTCACATGGGCTCGGCCTTCGCCCAGGCGGTGATGGGGGTGCAGTCACCCCGGGTGGCCCTGCTGTCAAACGGCGAGGAGCCCGGCAAGGGGACGCCCGACCTGGTGGAGGTCTACGAGCAGCTTGCCGGGGCAGGTGGCACCGGCTTGAACTTCGTCGGCAACGTCGAAGGCAACAACGTCACCTCCGGCGCCGTCGACGTGGTGGTCATGGACGGCTTCATCGGCAACGTCACGCTCAAGCTGATCGAAGGTGTGTCGGGACGGACGCTGGGCCTGATCCGCGACGCAGCGCTGAGCTCGTCACGCGCCAAGCTCGGCGGCTGGCTGCTGTCGCCCGCGGTTCGCCGGCTCCGCGACGAGATCGACCCCGAGGGCCCCGGGGGCGCCTACATGCTCGGACTGCGCCAGGTGGGCGTGGTGGCTCACGGCCGATTCACCCGGCGCGGCTTCGCCCGTGCGATCCAGGTGGCGGCTCGCGGGGTAGAGGAAGACGTGATCAGCGCCACGCGAGCCGCGCTGCAGGCCGCGGGCGCGCTTCGAGCCCCCGGTAAGGGGGGAGAGGAGGATGGCGATGGGTAAGGGAAAACCGTCCGCACCTGGGTCTACGGTGTGGCGCCGATGAACCGCGAGCAAGTCTTCTTGCTGATTCGCGCCCACCTGGTCGACGAGCTCGAGGTTGAGCCCGGCGCCGTTCAGGAGTCGACGCGCTTCAGACAGGATCTCGAAGCCGATTCGCTGGACCTCTACACGCTCGTCCAGGAGCTCGAGGACTCCTATGGCGTGAGGATCTCCGACGAGGAGGCCAGCCGCATCCTGACCGTCGGACAGGCAGTCGATTTCGTGCTCGCAAGCGGTGCCCAGCCGGATGGACTCAACGGGGTGCAGTCCGGTGACGGCGCTCCCCGTGCGGTCCCCGGGCTGGAGCCGCGACCGGCGACCGCGAGCCAAGGCACCGACCCTGAGTGACCGTCGATCCCGAGCGGATGCGGTCCGGTGGGCAGGCGGTCTCGGACGCCGGCTCGTCCGCGCGCGGGGCGGGCGCTTCCGCCGACCTTGCCCGCCTGCTGGACCGGCTGCCCGAGGAGATGGTCAGACGGGTGTTCACGCATTCGTCCTGGACCGACCGCAGGTCCGATTCCTACGAGCGGCTGGCCTTCCTCGGAGACAGCGTGCTCGGGCTCGCGGTCTCAACGCACCTGTTCCCGAGGCTGGATGCCGAGCAGTACGGCCCCGGGCGGCTGACCAAGATCCGCGCCCAGGCCGTCTCGGGCCGCTCCTGCCGGGCGGTCGCGCTGCGGCTTGGGGTTCCCGAGCTCCTGCGCGCCACCGCGCCCGTGGGCGCCGTGGGCGTGGAGCCGCTGATCGCCACCGAACGTGTCCTGGCCTCGGTGATCGAGGCGGTGATCGGCGCCTGCTACCTGCAGTTCGGCTACCCGACGACCGCGGAGGCCGTGGTAACGGCCTTCGCTCCGGAGATCGAGGACGCCCTCGAGCGTCCAGTGGACTTCAAGTCCGCCCTCCAGGAGCGCCTGGCGCGGCGCGGCGAGCTGGTGAGCTACTCGGTGCTCGAGGAGCAAGGCCCCCCGCACGACCGGACGTTCACGGTCAGCGCGCAGATCCGCGGCGTCGAGATCGGCAACGGAGTCGGCCGCAGCAAGAAGGACGCCGAGCAGCTGGCCGCGCAGGCTGCCCTGGAGGCGATGGGCACGTGAGGGCCACGGCATGTATCTGAAATCGATCATCGTCAAGGGCTTCAAGTCGTTTCCCGATCGGACCAGGCTCGAGTTCGGCCCGGGCGTGAGCGTCATCGTCGGTCCCAACGGATCGGGCAAGTCCAACGTCACCGACGCCGTCCTGTGGGCGCTGGGCGAGCAGTCCCCGGCCGCGGTCCGGGGGCAGTCGATGCAGGACGTGATCTTCGGGGGCGCGCCCGGGCGCCAGGCGGCGACCCATGCCGAGGTCGAGCTCGTGCTCGACGATGCCGAGGGCAGCCTCGGGCTCGGCGCCCCCGAGATCTCGATCGTTCGTCGCCTGGACCGTGCGGGCGAGGGCGAGTATCGGCTCGCGGGGGCTCGCTGCCGGCTCGTCGACGTCGTGGAGCTGCTCTCCGACACCGGACTGGGCAAGGAGATGCACTCGGTCATCTCCCAGGGACGGGTCGAGTCGCTGGTTACCTCCAAGCCCCGGGAGAGGCGTCTGCTGATCGAGGAGGCGGCGGGCCTCGGCAAGCACCGCAAGCGGCGGCGCCGGGCCCAGCTCAAGCTCGCCCGGACTCAGGACAACCTGGACCGGGCGCTCGACGTCGAGCGCGAGGCGCGCTCGCGGCTGCGCCCGCTCAAGCGCCAGGCCGAGGCGGCCGAGCTCCACGCCCGTCTGGAGCGCCAGGCGCTGGAGATCCGCTGGGAGCTGTCTCGCGACGAGGTTCGTGGCCAGCGCCGGGCGATGGCCGAGGCCGAGACCGCCGCCGCCGAGGTCAGGGAGCGGCGCCAGCGGCTCACCGACGAGCTCGACGCCGTCGCCAAGCGCCGGGAGGCCGCCGAGGAGGCGCTGGCGGCCCGCAGCGAGCAGCGCGAGGAGCTCTCGCGCCGTGCCTACGCGGCCGGCGGCGCCGCCGAGCGGATCTCCTACCGAGCCGAGTCGGCGCGAGGCGCCGCGGCCTCGATCGCGGCGCGGCTGGAGCGGTGCACGCAGCTGATCGCCTCCCTGCGAGCTCAGGCCCAGGAGGATCACGAGGATCCCGAAGCGCAGGCGCGGATCGCGGCGCTCGTGGAGTCGCTGGCGGCCCTGGACCGCGACCGCGAAGCCGAGCTCAGGCGACAGCTGCAAGAGCTCGAAGCCGAGCTGGTCGCGGCCGGGGAACGGGTCGGCGAGCAGGAGCGGGCGGCGGCGGCGGCTCTCGGTGAACGGGAGGCGGCCGAGGCCGAGCTCGAACAGGTGCGCGGCACGCTGCGCGACGCCGAACGGCGCGTCGAGGCCGCGCGGCGGGAGGCGGCCCGTGTCGGCGGCGAGCTCGCCGCGGTCAACCAGTTCCTGAGAAACCAGACCGGCGCGCCTCGCGGGGCCACGGCGCTCGCTGACGAGCTCGACGTCGATGCCGGCTACGAGCTCGCCTTGGCAGCGGCGCTCGACGGTCGCCTGCGCGCTGCCGTCGTCGAGCATCGGGACGCAGCCGCGGGCCTGCTCGACGGCGCCGGCGCCGAAGGTGGCCGCGCGCTGATCACCGACGGCGCGGGGCCCGGCCCCACCTCGGCGGCCGGTCCGCCCGTGGCCGGTGCCGAGCTTCTGATCGATCACGTGCGGGGGTCCGACGCGGTCCTCGCCCTCGCGCGCACCCTGCTGCTCGACACCTGGGTGCTCGACGAGCTGCCGGCGGCCGGGAACGGGTTCCCGGGCGTGCTCGTCACCCGCGAAGGACGGGTGTGGTCGGGGCGCACACACGAGCTTCGTCAGGCGCCGGCGGTCGGCGAGGAGCGGATCCTCGCCGAGCGCAACCACCGCGAGCAGCTGCTCAGAGCCAGCGAATCGGCAGCCCAGGCCGAGATCGACGCGCGTGCCGAGTACGACCGTGCCGCCGCTTCGGTCTCCGAGAGCGACTCGGTCCGGGATCGCCTGACCTCCGCGCACCGCACGACGGTCAGGCAGCTCGACGAGGCCCGCGAGGAGCAGCGGCGCCTCGGAGCCCTGATCGAGCGCCGGCGTCATGCACCCGACGACGGGCCGGACGCCGGACGGCGCTCGCAACTGGCGGCCGAGCTGGCGGCCGAGCGGGGGATGCTCGAGCGCTCCGAGCGGGAGCGCGGCGAGCGCACGCGGCGCCTGGCGGGGCTGGAGGCGTCGGCTGAGCGCGACCGCGAGCTGGTGCCGTCCGTCGCCAGGGTGATCGAGGCCCTCGAGGATGCCGCCGCCGCGATCTCCGAGCAGCGCGCCCGCTTCGACGAGGCGCTGGCCGCCGACCGCCAGGCCGGGGAGCACGTCGCCGGCGAACTGCGTGCCTGCGCGCAGCAGGAGGCAGCTCTGCACGCTCGGTTGGGCCAGGAGAACGACGCTCTCACCGCGGCCGAGGTCCGGCTCCAGCGGGCGCGCGATCAGGCCGCGGACGCGCACGCCGAGCTGCAGCGGATCGCCGCCCGCCTCGGGCTGGACGCCGACCCGGCGACCGAGGCGCTGGGCGACGAGGAGCGGGAGGGCCTGCAGGCGCGCCTGGAGCGGGTGGGGCGCCGGCGCGAGCAGCTCGGCCCCGTCAACCCGCTTGCCCAGGAGGAATACGCGGAGGCCGTCGCCCACGTCGAGGAGCTCGAGGCCCAGAGGGCCGACCTGGAGACCGCCCTGCGCGAGCTCGAGAAGCTGATCGCCGACACCGACCGTCAGATCCGCACCACCTTCGAGCACACCTTTGCCGCCACCGCGAGCGCGTTCGAGGAGCTCGCGGCGCAGCTCTTCCCGGGTGGCCAGGGTCGCCTGCGGCTGGTCACCGAGCGAGAAGGCCAGGCCCGCGTGCTCGGGGGGCAATCACCGCCCGGGGCGGCCGGCGGCCAAGCTCCCGCGGCAGGCGAGGACCCCGAGCGCTCCGAGGAAGGCGAGGAGGAGCACTCCGAGGAGGACCTGCTCGGGGTGGAGATCGAGATCACTCCCGCCGGCAAGGAGTGCAAGCGCCTGTCTCTGCTCTCCGGAGGCGAGAAGTCGATGACGGCGCTGGCCTTCCTGTTCGCCGTGTTCCTGGCCCGGCCGTGCCCGTTCTACATCCTCGACGAGGTCGAGGCGGCGCTCGATGACCTCAATATCGACCGGTTCCTGGCGCTGCTGCGCCAGTATGCCTCGCGAGCGCAGTTCATCGTGGTCACCCACCAGAAACGGACCATGGAGGCCGCCGACTCGCTGTACGGGGTCTCGATGGGCTCAGACGGCATCTCCAAGGTGATCTCGCGCCGCCTGCCGGTCGCCGAGCAGGCCGCCTAGCCTCCGCGCCGGCCGGCCCGGCAAATCACATCCGGGGGTCGCTGATAACGTCGCCGCCGTCATGGCGCGCGAGTGGCGAGATCTGTTCATCGTGGACGGCCTTCCGGAGGCGGCATCGGAGGGCGAGACCGAGCGTGAGCAGCGTCGGGTCGGCCGCTTCCGGCGGTTGCGTGACAGCCTGCGCAAGACACGTCAAGCGCTTGCGTCAGAGATCCAGGCGACGCTCTTCGAGGACCTCTCCGACGAGACCTGGGAACGGCTCGAGGAAGCGCTGATCTATGCCGACGTCGGCGCGCAGACGACCGCCAAGGTGGTCTCCCAGCTCGAGTCGGAGGCCGCCGAGAACAAGCTCTCGGGCGGCCAGGCGCTGTCGGATCGCCTCGTCGAGTTGCTCACCGAGATCGCTCGTTCCGACGACGACAGGATCGACCTGAGGGCCACCCCCACGGTGATCCTGGTGGCTGGCGTCAACGGCACCGGGAAGACGACCACGATCGGAAAGCTGGCCTGGCACCTGAGCCGGGAGCTGGGCCGTTCGGTGGTGCTGGCCGCCGGGGACACATTTCGAGCCGCCGGCGTCGAGCAGCTCGAGGTGTGGGCGCAGAGAGCCGGGGTCGGGTTCGTCAAGGGTCCCCCCGACGCCGATCCCGCCTCAGTCGCCTATGACGCCGTGGAGCAGGTCAAGCGCGACGGCGCCGACGTGCTGATCATCGACACCGCGGGGCGGCTTCACACCCAGGATGATCTGATGGCCGAGCTCTCCAAGGTGCGCAGGGTGATCGCCCGGCAGATCCCCGAGGCTCCGCACGAGACGCTGCTCACCGTCGACTCGACGACGGGCCAGAACGGCCTGCGCCAGGCGCGGCTGTTCTCCGACGCCGTCGACGTGACCGGGCTCGTGTTGACCAAGCTCGACGGCACCGCCAAGGGCGGGATCGCCCTGGCGATCACGCACGAGCTGGGAATCCCGGTCAAGCTGATCGGGGTGGGCGAGCAGCTCGAGGACCTGCGGCCGTTCGACGCCGCCGAGTTCGCCCGCGCGCTGGTGACCTGACGCCCGGGATCACGGGCGCGAACCGCCCGCGCGCTGGTGACCTGAGGCCCGGATCACGGGGGCTGAACCGCCCGGAGCCCAGGTGGCGCCGCGCTACTGTCCAACCTACAAATGGACATCTGGGTCCTGTGGGTGGTCGTGGCTTGTGCCTTCGGCATCGGGGAGATGCTGACCGGGGGCTTCTTTCTGGCCCCGTTCGCCCTCGGAGCCCTGGTCTCCGCGGCCGCCGCCGAAGTCGCTGGCATGGGCGTCGCGGTGGTCGTGTTCGTCCTCGCCTCGATCCTGACGCTCGCCGTGGTCAGACCCGTCGTGCGCTCGCACCTGCGGATGCCGCCCCACCTGCGCACCGGCGCCGCTGCGCTCGTGGGCAAGCAGGCGATCGTGCTCGAGACGATCGCCAATGACGAGGGGGCCGGAATCGTCAGGATCGATGGGGAGGTCTGGACCGCGCGCTCACTGCACGACGATCAGGTGATCGAGCGGGGGACACGCGTCGAGGTAATCGACATCAAGGGCGCCACCGCGCTCGTGACCGAATAGGAGGGGCCATGGCAGGAGCCATCGTCGCCATCGTCGTCGTCGTCTTTCTGGTGATTCTGTTCGCCCGTACGGTGCGGATCGTGCCGCAGGCCAAAGCCGGGATCGTCGAGCGCTTCGGACGCTACAACCGCACGCTGAACCCCGGATTGACGGTGCTGATGCCGTTCGTCGATCGGCTCAAGCCGCTGATCGACCTGCGCGAGCAGGTGGTCTCGTTCCCGCCCCAGCCGGTCATCACCGAGGACAACCTCGTCGTCGGGATCGACACCGTCCTCTACTTCACGATCAACGACGCCAAGTCGGTGACCTACGAGGTCGCCAACCCGCTGCAGGCGATCGAGCAGATCACCGTCACCACCCTGCGCAACGTGATCGGCTCGCTGACCCTGGAGACGGCGCTGACCAGCCGCGACCACATCAACGCTCAGCTGCGCGGCGTACTCGACGAGGCCACCAACAAGTGGGGGATCCGGGTCAATCGCGTCGAGATCAAATCGATCGACCCGCCCGGCTCGATCCAGGAGGCGATGGAGAAGCAGATGCGGGCCGAACGTGACCGCCGGGCCGCGATCCTGACCGCCGAGGGCGTCAAGCAGTCCCAGATCCTGACCGCCGAAGGTCAGAAGCAGGCCGCTGTGCTGACCGCCGAAGGCGAACGCCAGGCGGCGATCCTTCGCTCCGAGGGAGAGGCCAAGGCGATCGAGACCGTGTTCGCCGCGATTCACGAGAACAAGGTCGACCGCGAGCTGCTCAGCTACCAGTACCTGCAGATGCTGCCCAAGCTGGCCGAGGGCGACTCCAACAAGGTGTTCGTGATCCCGTCGGAGTTCGCCGAGGCGTTCGGTGGGATCAGCAAGGCCTTCAGCTCCGCTCGAGCCTCCGACGAGGCGCCGGGGCCGGCCGTGAACTCGGGTGCCCCGGCGGCCAGCTCGGGCAACTCGATCACTCCGGGCCCCTTCGGTCCAGGTCCGAAGGAGCGATAGCCTGAGCCTCTAGGACATGTTCGATTCCCTAGCCGAAAAGCTCCAGGCCACGCTCGCCGATGTGCGCGGGCGCGGCACCCTGACCGAAGACGACATCAACGCCGCGATGCGCGAGATCCGCCTCGCGCTGCTCGAGGCGGACGTCAACTTCAAGGTCGTCAAGAGCTTCACCGGCTCGGTCAAGGAACGGGCGCTGGGGGCCGACATCATCGGCCAGCTCAACCCCGGCCAGCAGGTGGTCAAGATCGTCTCCGACGAGCTCACCGAGCTGATGGGCGGCGCGGCGCGGGAGCTCTCCTTCTCGCCGCGACCCCCGACGATCGTGCTCATGGCGGGGCTCCAGGGATCGGGTAAGACGACCGCCACGGCCAAGCTGGCGCGCTACCTGCGCGAGCAGCACGGATCCTCGGTCGCGGTCGCGGCCTGCGACGTCTACCGTCCCGCCGCCGTCGAGCAGCTGATCAAGGTCGGTGCCCAGGCCGGTGCCGACGTCTATGAGCAGGGAACCGACCGGTCGCCGGTCCAGATCGCCAGATGGGCGGCCGACCGGGCCAAGGCCGAGGGCAAGGACGTGTTGATCGTCGACACCAGTGGCCGGCTGCACGTCGACCAGGAGCTGATGGCCGAGCTCGCCGACATCAAGAAGGCGGTCTCGCCGACCGATGTCCTGCTCGTCGTCGACGCCATGACCGGCCAGGATGCGGTCAATGTCGCCGAGCAGTTCGCCCAGGTCGTCGACTTCGACGGCGTCGTGATGACCAAGCTCGACGGGGACGCCCGGGGCGGCGCCGCGCTCTCGATCAGGACGATCACCGGCAAGCCGATCATGTTCGCGTCCACCGGCGAGAAGCTCGATCAGTTCGAGCGTTTCCACCCCGATCGAATGGCTCAGCGCATCCTGGGGATGGGCGACGTCATGACGCTGATCGAGAAGGCGGGGGCCAGCTACGACGAGGATCAGGCCGCCGAGCTCGAGCGCAAGCTGCGCAAGCAGGAGTTCGGCCTCGACGACTTCCTGGATCAGATGCGACAGATCCGGCGGCTGGGCCCCCTGCAGTCGCTGCTGGGAATGATCCCCGGGATCGGCAAGGAGCTGCGCGGCGTCAAGCTCGACGAGCGGGAATTTGATCGTCTCCAGGCCATCATCCTCTCGATGACTCCCCAGGAGCGCCGGCACCCCGAGCTCATCAAGGGGTCTCAACGGCTCCGGATCGCCCGGGGATCGGGCACCAACGTCCAAGCGGTCAAGCAGCTGATCAAGCAGTTCGACCAGATGCGCAAGGTGATGCGCCAGGTCTCGCAGGGACGCACGCCGGATCTGGCCGCCATGATGCGCCAGGCCCGCTAACCTAGGCCGTCGCACATGTCAGTTCGACTCAGACTAACCCGCATCGGCGGACGCAAGAACCCCATCTGGCGGGTCGTGGTCGCCGACCAGCGTTCCAAGCGCGATGGGCGCGTGATCGAGACCGTCGGTCACTACAACGCCCAGACGGACCCGTCGACGATCGTGCTCGACGAGGAGCGCATCCGGGACTGGCTGGAGCGCGGGGCGCAGCCGAGCGAGTCGGTGCGCAAGCTGCTGCGCATCCAGGGCATCGGCCGGCCCTAGGGCCGTGAAGGACCTGCTGGAGTACCTGGCCCGGGGGCTCGTCGAACACCCTGACGAAGTCCGCGTAACCGAGGTGCAGGAGGGCGACGGATCCACCGTGCTCGAGCTCTCGGTCGATCCCGACGACTACGGGAGCGTGATCGGTCGCGGCGGACGGACGGCGATGGCGCTGCGCGCCGTGATCAAGGCGGCGGGCGTCAGCCAGCAGCGGCGCGTGTTCGTGGACATCGTCGACGCTTGAGCCCGGAGCAAGCCTGGCTGAGGGCGGGGATCGTGGGACGTCCCCACGGCCTCGACGGGAGCTTTCACGTCTGCGCGCCGATCGCCGGTCTCCTGGCCGCGGGCGCAAGGGTCATGGTCGGCGGCGCGGACCAGCGCATCGTGCGGCTGGCCGGCCACGAGGCCCGGCCGATCGTCCGGCTGGAGGGTTGCGAGAGGCGTGAGGATGCGGAGGCGTTGCGGGGCCAGGAGATCCTCGTCGCCCGCTCGGGCGCGCCCGAGCTCGACGAGGACGAATGGTGGGCCACCGACCTGGAGGGCTGTAGCGTGCGCGACGCCGACCTCGAGGTGGGGGTCGTTGCCAGGCTGCTCGAGCTGCCCTCCTGCGAGGTGTTGGAGGTGACGCGCCACGAGGGCGGGCCGGCGCTGCTGGTGCCGTTGGTCAAGGACGCGGTGCGCGAGGTCGACCTCGAGCGCCGCGTGATCGTAGTCGACCTGGATTTCCTGGGCGAGCGGTGATGGCGGAGCCCGGCGACCCGGGGGCCGCGGGCGGACGCTGATGCGGATCGACGTCTTCACCCTGTTTCCGGAGGCCTTCACCTGGTTCGCGTCTCAGCGCCATGTGGCCAATGCCCTCGCGCACGGGCACGAGCTGACCTGCATCAACTACCGAGACCACACGCCGCTGAGCGCCGGGCAGGTGGACGACACCCCGTTCGGGGGCGGCGCCGGCATGGTGCTGCGCGTCGACGTCGTCGAGGCGGCCCTGCGCGCCCGGTACGGAACCGATCCGGTCGCCCTCGGCGGCCGGCGGCGCGTGATCGCCCTCGAGCCCGGCGGCCGGCTGCTCGACGATGCCCTCGTCGACGAGCTCTCCGCCGAGCCCGAGCTGACGCTGCTCTCCGGCCGATACGAGGGCTTCGACGAGCGCATCGTCGAGCACTTCGCGAGCGACCGCGTATCGATCGGCCGCTACGTGCTGGCTGGCGGGGAGCTGGCCGCGATGGTGCTCTGCGATGCGGTGCTGCGCAAGCTCCCCGGGTCGCTGGGACACGAGCAATCCGCGGTGGAGGAGTCCTTCAGCGCGGCGCTCGAGGGCGGCCCCGAGTACCCGCACTACACCCGGCCTGCGGACTACCGCGGATGGCGCGTCCCCGAGGTCCTGCTCTCCGGTCACCATGCCCGGATCGCTCAGTGGCGGCTGGAGCAGAGCCGGTCTCGGGCGGCCGATGCGCGGCGGGCGCCGGATGCCGGAGGACAGGCCCGGAGCGACGCGGGCCCGGAGCGCGCTTAGCGGGCCCCCAACCTCATGGCGAGGACGGTCCGCTACCATAGGCCGCCGCACGGGTGGGCCCGCGCATTGGTGCGCCGCCCCAGCCTCGTCTTTTGTTCGCGCAGAACCGCACACCATGCGACTCGCGGGCGCCCGCACCGCCATGAGCACAGTTATCGACAGCCTGGAGCGTTCACAGCTCCGCCGAGTACCGGCGTTCGACGCCGGCGATCGCCTGCGCGTTCACTTCCAGGTGATCGAGGGAACGCGCCGGCGCACGCAGGTCTTCGAGGGTGTCGTGATCAAGCGCCAGGGCCACGGCGCCCGGGAGACGTTCACCGTCCGCAAGCAGTCGTTCGGCGTGGGCGTGGAGCGGACCTTCCCCTTGCATTCGCCGAAGATAGAGCGGATCGAGATCGCGGCACGAGGCGATGTCCGCCGCGCCAAGCTCTATTACCTGCGGGGCCGGATCGGCAAGCGCGCCCGGGTCCGCGAGCGTCGTTCGGCGCGTCCCGAGGTGGCGGTGGAGCGCGAGCTCCTGTACGGGGTCGAGCCCGAGGAGACCGAGGCTCCCGAGGTCGCCGTCTCTGAGAGCGACGCTTCCGAGGCGGCTGCCCCCGAGGCGGCTGCCCCAGCCGCCGACGCCGCAGGCGCCGAGGCCGCGGCCCCCGCCGGTGAGGCCGGCGGCGCCGAGCCGGCACAGGACGAGCCGGCGGCGGGCGAAGAGCAGGTGTGACGACGGCCAAGAAGTCGTTCGTCCGGTCGGCGGCGGAGCTCGTCGTGATCGTGGCGGTCGCGCTGGGCCTGGCGCTCGCCATCCAAGCCCTCCTGATCAAGCCCTACGAGATCCCCAGCGGCTCGATGGAGCCCACCCTCCACATCAACCAGCGGATTCTGGTGGATCGCATCGGCACCCACTTCAGCTCGCCGCACATCGGCGACATCCTGGTCTTCCACCCGCCGGCCAGCGAAACCTGCGCGAACCCCAACCAGGGGGAGAACAACGGCTCCCAGCCGGCGCCCGAGGCGTGCGCCACGCCGCAGACCAAGGAGTCCTCGCAGACCTACGTCAAGCGGGTGGTGGGCCTGCCCGGGGACCGGCTCTCGATCCACAACGGGCAGGTCATCCGCAATGGAAAGCCCGAGCCCGACAGCTTCGCGATCCCCTGCGACGGCGCGGGCGAATGCAATTTCCCGCGGACCTTCACCGTTCCGGCCGGCCACTACTACATGATGGGCGACAACCGTCCCGACTCCCTGGACAGCCGCTTCTGGGGGCCGGTTCCCAAGGACTGGATCATCGGCAAGGCGTTCTTCACCTACTGGCCGCCCGACCGGATCGGGACCCTCTAGCCCGTTACCTATCGCGGCATGTCGCGTAAGCGGAAATCTCCCCTGAGCTCGGTGATCGAGCTCCTCGTGACCGTCGCGGTGGCGGTCGGGCTGGCCCTCCTGATCGAGACGTTCGTGGTCAAGCCCTACCGGATCCCCAGCTCCTCGATGTTCCCGACTCTCCATATCGGGCAGCGCGTGCTCACCAACCGGCTGATCAGCCATCCCAGCCTGGGCGACGTGGTGGTCTTCCACCCGCCGCAGGGAGCTGACCCGATCAATCCGGTGTGCGGCTCGGACTCCGAGGGCGCCGGGCACCCCCAGGCCTGCGATGTCCCGACCAAGGCCGAGTCCTCGCAGACCTTCATCAAGCGCGTCGTCGGAGGGCCGGGGGACCGGATCTCGATCGTCGACGGGCACGTGCTCCGTAACGGAGTGCGGGAGAAGGATCCCTACATCGAGCCCTGCGCCCCCGGCAGTTCCTGCAATTTCCCCAAAGCGATCACGGTTCCGCCCGGCCATTACTTCATGATGGGCGACAACCGTGGCGAGTCCGACGACAGCCGTTTCTGGGGTCCCGTCCCCGAAAAGTGGATCATCGGGGTCGCCTTCTTCACCTACTGGCCCCCTGACCGAATCGGCACCCTCTAGCGCCTCTCCGAGGCCCCGTTCGGCGACCTCGCCCTCGGGCCGACGGCGAGCCGCCCGGCCGGGGCGACGGCTCCTGGGTTTTGACCGCGGCCTCGGCGTGAGGTTCGTAGCCGGCGCCGACGAGGCGGGCCGGGGGTGCCTGGCCGGCCCTCTGGTGGCGGCCGCCGTCCTGCTCGATCTCGACCGCCTGGGCCCGGCCCAGGCCCGGGCGCTGGGCATGCTCAACGACTCCAAGCAGCAGACGCCGGAGGGGAGGGCAGCGCTCTATCCGGTGATCCTCAGCCTCGCCGCACGGGTATCGATCGTCTCCCGATGCGCCCCGAGCATCGACTCCCGAGGATTGCACAAGACCAACCTGGCCGCCCTGCGCGACGCCCTGCGCAACGTCGCCTGCCCGGGCTGCATATGCCTCAGCGACGGCTTTCCGGTCGCCGGCATCGGCTACGAGCAACGGGCGGTGATCGGGGGCGACGCCAAGAGCGCCGCCATCGCCGCCGCCTCGGTGCTGGCCAAGGAGACCCGCGACCGCTACATGCGCCGGGCCGACGCCGCCCATCCCGGCTGGGAGTTCGCCCAGCACGTCGGCTACTCGACTCCCGAGCACCGCGAGGCGATCGAGCGTCTCGGCGTCTCACCGCTGCACCGCCTGTCGTTTCAGTCGACGGCCTATCAGCAGCTCGCGCTCGGCTGACGCATCCGGGTTGCCGGCGGTGGCCAGGCTGCGAGCGCCGAGGCCGGGGTGCCGGCCCGGCCTGGCTCACCGGCCCGGCCTGGATCACCGGCCGGCTTGGCTCACCGGCCGCTCTGGTCCACCGGCCGGCCTGGCTCACCGGCCGCTCTGGTCCACCGGCCCGGCCTGGCTCATCGGCCGTCGGGTCCACCGGGCCCTTACTGTCCGAGCCACCGAGGCGGACTTGTCACACCTTTGAGTCGCGGTGTCACCGGAG
>Ga0182024_10000267_pt1 | contig 130677 bp, 133 predicted proteins | sample P32metaG_FD_120480 | JGI IMG/M metagenome (GOLD analysis project Ga0182024, IMG submission 120480) | Permafrost microbial communities from Stordalen Mire, Sweden - P3-2 metaG (Illumina Assembly) | ecosystem: Environmental > Terrestrial > Soil > Wetlands > Permafrost | place: Sweden: Stordalen... | reverse complement strand
GCGCAGGTCGTCCGGGACCCGCAGCTTGCCCAGCGCGCTCTTGACGGCTGCTTCGAGGTGGCGTCTCAAATTTCCTTTAGACGCTTTTAGAAGTTTTGAGGGCGTGAGCGCGATCGCCGGACGAGCCGTGAGCCGGGATGACCTGCGCGGACGGGCCGGCGGTGGTAGAGCTACCGCTGGGCGCTGAAGGCGGCGACGATGTCCTCGGGGCTGAGGCGAACGTCGAGACCGTCGACGCTGAATCCGCTGCGGGAGACGCCGACGAGCAGCGTCTCGTCGGTTGCGCCCGGTACGAGCGCGCGGTGCTGGATCAGTCGGCTCAGATCGCCTCGATCGAGCTCAGCGCGGTCGCGCCACTTGATCGAGCCGACGAAGTCGATGTGCGCGCTTGTGACCTGATCGCGGCCGCCGACGAGATCGACCTCCACGCTGCCGTCACGGTTCCAGAACGAGCCGACGAACTCAGCGCCACCGAAACGCTCGTCGGGGAGCAGGGTCTGGATTGCGCTGCGCACGAGCGGCTCGATCGCGCGGCCCGCGAACGACGTCCACGAATCGCGGATCTGTCGGTAGACGACGTCGCCGCGGCCTCGCTCGAGCGCGGGGATGCCAGCACGGATGAAGCGAAGCCAGAAGCGCAGGTAGGGATCGGCTACGAAGTAGCGCGACAGCTTGGGGCGTGGCTGGGCAGAGTACGGCAGTGCCTTGTCGACCACACGCTTTGCGATCAATGTCGAAAGCGTGGTCTCCAATGTCTTGTTGGAGATCTTCGCTCGCTGCAAGATCGACGTGAACACGCGCTCGCCGGCGCCGATCGCCTCGAGTGCGCCGCGGGCCTTCAGCTCTGCCGGGAACTCCGCTCTCAGCGAGCGTTCGCCGAGCACGATCAGCGGCGACTCAGGGTTCTGGAGCTCGCGGTGCAGGAACTTCCAGAGGTCCTCTCCGCGGTGCCAGATCTGCGCGAGCCGCGGGAAGCCACCGATCGCCAGGTACGCGTCCAGTGTCGCTGTGGCGGGAAGGTCCAGCATGTCGCCGATCGCCGCAGGCGAGAGCGGCCCCACCGTCATCTCGGTCAAGCGTCCATACAGCGGCCGGCCGTAGTCGTTCAGGGCAGCCATCATCGACACGTCCGAGCCGATCAGCAACAGCAGCACCGGCTGGCCCTCCAGACTGCGGTCCCACTGCTTCTGGATGATCGCCTCGATCGCGGGCTCGCTTTCGATCAGGAACGGCAGCTCGTCGATCACGAGCACGATCGGGTGCTGCACCGAAGCGTCGCTCGCTGCGATCGTCAGCGCGGCCTCCCAGGAGCCGATCGGTCCCGCCGCCGCGACCGCCGCGCCAGCGGTCGCAGATGCGGCGATCTGCTCGCTGAAGCTGCGCAGCTCCTCGGCGGCGCTCTGGCGCGAGGCCGTATAGAACACGGCCTTGAGGCCGCTGCGCCCGATGAACTCCTCGACCAGGCGGGACTTGCCGATCTGGCGCCTACCGCGCAGGGCCAGCATCTGCCCCGACCCACTCTTGCGCACCCGATCGAGATGGCCGTCAAGCTTGGTCAGCTCGACCCCGCGCCCCACAAAGCGTCTCGCGCTCACCAGTGAAGTGTAGCACGGTAAACACTAGTTGATTACACTTCACATTGGTACATTACTGGAATCATCGCCGCCGCCTGCCGGATCAGCCTGTCTACAAATGTCATGTAGCTGGGAAGATTCAGATTAGTCGCCATATTGCTCGGCACTTGGACTACGATCCGCCCATGCCCAGCTTTGCAGCAGGAAACACAAGCCCTCGGGTGCTGTGTCTCGGCTTGGCGCTGCAGCGCGAAGACACTGTCAAGGGCATCGACCGCCGACTCACGCGCCTGTTCTCATCCGCGCGCTTCACGCGCGGCTCCGCGCACAAAAACCTGCCGAGCCTGGCGGCCGACGGCCTCGTGCAGCTCATCGAAAAGGGCGCCGAGCCGTCGCTCGACCGCTACGCCGGCACCGACAAGGGCGAGGAGCGGTTCCAGGCATGGCTGCACCAGACCGAGCTGCCGCCGGCAGTGCGCGACGCGCTGCACTGCAAGCTCGAGTTCTACGAGCTCGACGACCTGCCCGCGCTCGTCGAGGCCGTGCGCGAGCAGGAGGAGGCATTCACCGCCGCCACCGACATCGCCCACGAACGGCTGCAGGCCGAACAACGCGTGCGGCGGGCCAGCGGCAACGCCACCGACTGGCGCTTCGAGCTCCGCCGCATCAAAACCAAGGACGCGGCCAAGCTCGGGGGGCTGATGGCCGAGCGCCTGGAAGCGCTGCGCGAAGAGCTCGAAGAGCTGCTCGTCAGGGCGCAGACGGCAAGCAGCGAGGTTGGCTGATGGCTGCGGAGCTGTTGGCGGTGGACGGTGTCTGCAAGGGGTTCTGGCGCGGTCGTTCGTGGTTGGGCGTGTTGAAGGACGTCTCGTTCGGGGTGGATGCTGGTGAGGTGGTCGCTGTGATCGGGCCGCGGCTTGGTGGCAAGACGACGTTGTTGCAGGTGGCGGCCGGTATGGAGTCCGCGGATTCGGGGTGTGTGACGCTGGCTGGCCGGGCGCTCGGGGATCGAGGCGAGCGTCGGCGGCTGGGGCGTGGATCGGCTGGTGGGCGTGAGCGCAGCGCGCCGGTGTTGGGGCGTGACGTGGTGTGGGTCGGTCGCGATGGTCCGCATCAGGAGCTCGAGGTCTCCAAGTACGTAGGTTGGCCGTTGGCTGTGCATGGCGGACGTCGTCGTGATGCGCGGGTGATGGCCGCGCGTGCGCTCGAGCGAGTCGGCGCGGAGGATTGCGTGAGCCGCTGTTGGGGGGAGCTGTCGAATTGGCAGCGCGTGCTCGTCGGCCTCGCGCGTGGGTTCGCGGGGAGTCCGCACGTGGTCGTGATCGATGATCTGCTCGATGGGCTCGGGAGCCGCGATACGGAGGTGGCTTCCGATCTGCTGCATTCGCTGGTGGAGGAGTCCGAGCCGCGCTGCGCGGTGTTGATGAGCGCCGGCTACTTCGATACGGCGGTGGTGATCGCCGATCAGGTGTGGGCGCTGACGCCGCGCGGGACGTTGACGCGGCGCTCCGGCCGGCGGCCCAGCTTCACTGACGAGCGCGATGACGTCGTCGTCCCCTTCCCCAAACACGCCGAAACGCAAGGATCGCGAAGCACAGGCCCCACCTAGGTGCTCGAGCTACGCGACGTCGCCAAGCAGCACGAGCTCGGACACGTCTCAGTCCGGGCGCTCGACGGGGTGACGATGACGGTGCAGCGAGGCCAGTTCGTCGCGCTCTACGGCCCCAGCGGCTCGGGCAAGACGACGCTGCTGGACCTGATCGCGGGGCTGCGCCTCGTGCCCGACAGCGGCGCCGTGATCGTCGACGGCCGCGACGTCGCCGCCATGTCGCGCGCCGAGGGCGATGAGTACCGGCTGCGTCAGCTCGGCATCATCGGCCACCCCGGAATCCTGCAGCCCGGCGCCACCACGGTGCGGGCCGCCTCGGTGCGCCTGCTGATGGACGGCGTGCGCCACGCAGACCGCAAGGTGATCCCGCTGCTCGTGCGGCTCGGGCTCGGCGATCGCCTGCGCCATCGCGTCGAGCAGCTCTCAATGGGCGAGCGCCAGCGCGTCGTGATCGCGCTCGCGCTCTCCACCGGCCCGCAGCTCGTGCTCGCAGACGAGCCGACCGGGAGCCTCGACACCGAGAACACGCGCAACGTGCTCACGCTGCTGCGCGATCTCTGCCACGAACGCGAGGTCGCGCTGCTGCTCGCCACCCACGACCCCGAAGTGGCCGCGTTCGCCGACGAGACCCACGAACTGCGCGACGGGCGGCTGAAGCCCTACGGGGCAGATCGAAGCGCGACGTTCGCCGAATCCTCCTCGCGGCGGCGAGCCTGACGGGCAGGCGATGAAGCTCTCGGGCGTCCGCTACATCTACGAGGGTCACATCGGCGCCAGGTCGGTGCTCGTCCAGCACGCCTTCGCGATCCTCGGCATCGCGGTCGGCGTGGCGCTGCTGTTCGCATCGCAGGTCTCGAGCACCAGCCTCACGCACTCGGTCGCGCAGATCAACAGCGAGATCGTCGGCGACGCGCAGGTGCAGCTCGACGCGCGTGGACCCGAAGGCTTCCCCGAAAGCGTGCTCGCGCAAGCACGGCGCCAGCCAGGCGTGCTGGGCGTCCTACCGATCCTCGAGCGCCAGGTCAACGTGATCGGCGGCCGGGTCGAACGCCCCGTCGACCTGGTGGGCGTCGAACCGGCCTCCCTGCGCTCCACCTTCCCGCTGCTGCGCAACTTCTCGACCAAGCAGCTCAGCGACGCGAGGGGAGTGGCGCTGCCGGCGCCGCTGCTCGGCGAACTCGAAACCGACGGACAGGTCGAGGTGCAGGTCGGCGGGCGCTTCGTGACCTCGCTGCTCGGCCCCACGCTCACGCAGGCAAACGTCGGCGGGCTCGTCCACAGCCCGATCGCCGTCTCCGCGCTCGCCTACGCCCAGGGCATAACCGACAGCCCGCACCGGCTGACGCGGATCTTCGTCCACTACCGAGCAGCCGACGCCGTCAGCGCTCGCCGCGCGCTCGCTCGCCTCGCCGCGCGCTCGAGCCTCAACCTCAACCCCGGCAACTTCGACTCGCAGCTGTTCGCCGTCGCCGTCTGGCCCGAGAACGAGAGCGAGCAGCTGTTCAGCGCGATCAGCGCCCTGGTGGGCTTCATGTTCGCGCTCAACGCAATGCTCGTCACGATCCCCTCGCGGCGCAAGCTGATCGAAGACCTCCGCGAGCAGGGCGCCGACCGCCGCGTCACGGTCGAGGTGCTGCTGCTCGACGCGCTCGTGATCGGCCTCCTCGCGTGCGCGCTCGGGCTGGCGATCGGCGAGGGCCTGTCGCTCGCCGTGTTCCGCACGCAGCCGGGCTACCTGTCGTTCGCGTTCCCCGTGGGCAACGCCCGCATCGTCACCTGGCAGAGCGTCGTCATCGCCGTAGCCGTCGGGATGGTCGCGAGCGTCGCCGGGGTGCTGTGGCCGGTCAGGCAGATCTTCGCCCGCCGGCTTGGAAGATCCAGTCGCTTCACGCTCGAGCGGAGAACCCGAATCGCACTCCAGCTCTCCGTCGGAGGGCTCTCGCTCGGGCTCACCACCGCGATTCTGCTGCTCGACACCAAGGCCGCCGTGCTCGGCAACGCCACGCTGATCCTCGCGCTCGTATGCCTGCTGCCGCTGCTGTTCGACCTGCTCCTGCGCGGCGTCGAGTACACGTCGCGGTGGCTCGGCGGCGTCGGCGCCGCGATGGCGGTCGACGAGCTCAGCGCCCCACAGACACGGGTACGGTCGGTCGCGGTCGCCGTGCTCGCGGCCGTCGCCGTGTTCGGCGTCGTCGAGTTCCAAGGAGTCGCCACCAACCTCCAGAACGGGCTCGACGCCTCCGCGCGCGACCTCGACTCGAGCGCCCAGATCTGGATCACACCGCGTGGCAGCTCCAGCCTGCTGAGCACGGTCGCGTTCGACCCGCTCAACACAGAAGCCCTTGCAGGCGTCCCCGGCGTCAGCAACGTGGGCGTCTACCGCGGCAGCTTCCTGGACTGGGGCAAGCGCCGGCTGTGGGTGATCGCGCCGGCGCCCAGCTCCAGAAGCCTCGTCCCGGCAAGCCAGCTGCTCAGCTCAGATCCGGCGCTCGCCTCGCGCAGGCTGCGTGGCGGCGGCTGGGCGATCCTCTCGCGGGCGCTCGCCACCGAATACCACCTGCACGTGGGGCAGTCGTTCACGATGCCATCGCCACGCCCCCTGCGGTTGCGACTGGCGGGCGTGACCACCAACCTGGGATGGCCGCCGGGCGCGGTGATGCTCAACGCCAGCGACTACTCACACGGCTGGACGAGCGCTCAGCCGAGCGCGTATCAGCTGCAGACGGCGCCCGGCACATCGGTGTTCGCGGTCCGTGATCGTGTCCGAGCATTGCTGCGCTCGCAGCCGGGGCTCGCCGTGGAAACCTCCGCGGAACGCGAGCAGCGCCACTATGCGCTCGCCGCCCAGGGCCTCGCACGGCTCACGCAGATCCGCCGGCTCGTACTCAGCTCCGCGATCCTCGCGATCATCGCCGCGATGGCGTCGCTGCTGTGGCAGCGACGCGATCGCATCGCCTTCAACCGCAGCAACGGCATCCCGCAACGAGTGCTGTGGCGCTCACTGGTGTGTGAGAGCGCGATCCTGCTCACAGCCGGCAGCCTGATCGGATCGATCTTCGGCCTCTACGCGCAACTGCTGGGCAGCCACTTCCTGTCGACAGTTACGGGCTTCCCAATCGTGTTCAACATCGAAGGCGTAGCCGCGATCTCCGGCTTCGCGCTGGTCAGCCTGGTCGCTGTTGCGATTCTCGCTGTACCGGGATATCTCGCCGTGCGTGTGCGGGCCAGGTCCGTCAGCCCGGCGTACTAACGCGTATCCGACGGGTTTCCAAAGCGACACTCCGAACCCTGCACCCCTTTCGCGCAGACAACTGCGCGTTCTGCTCGCCGCTGCCGTCAGGGAGCTGAGCTGGGGCCTGCCGGCCGTCGCACGCGAGGTACGCCACTGGCGCACGCTGGCCGAGCGCATACCCGACGCACCGATTCGCGAAGACGCGCTCGGCGCGCTTCACCGCAAGCGCGGGCAGAGCGACGGCGCCGCGCTGTTCACGATCCTCCCGCGCGTCCGCAGCGCGCCGCTGCTGCGCCTGCTGGTGGCCTACCAGCTGATCTGGGACTACCTCGACAGCGTCCACGAGCGCTCACCTGACGAGAGCAACGGCCGCCAGCTTCACCTCGCCCTGATCGACGCGCTGCAACCCGGCACCGAGCGCAGGGACTACTACCGCCACCACCCCTGGCAGGACGACGGCGGCTACCTGAACGCGCTCGTGGACGCCTGCCGCGAATGCTGTCTCGAGCTGCCCGGATACGAGCAGGTGCGCCCGCTCGTCGTGCGCGAGGCACGACGAGCAGAGGTGCTTGCGCTGAACCACCACGTCGACCCGGCGCTGCGCAACACGAGGCTCGAAGCGTGGAGCCGGCAGGAGTTCCCGGCGGGACACGAGGCGCGCTGGTTCGAGCTCTCGGGAGCCTGCAGCGCCGGCCTGACGATCTTCGCGCTGCTCGCGCTGGCCACCGAGCCGATCTACGCCGCCGCGGCGATCGAGCAGACGCACAGCACGTACCTGCCGTGGATATCGGTCGTCGCGACGATGCTCGACAGCTACGTCGACCTGAACGAGGACGCCGAGTCCGGCGACCACATCTACGTCGCGCACTACGCCTCGCCAACGCTTGCAACCGAGCGCGTCTGCTGGCTGCTGCAGCGCAGCGTGCGCGAGGCATCGCGGCTGCGAGCTGGCGAGAAGCACATCCTGATCGTCGCGAGCATGGCGGCGCTGTACCTGTCAAAGGACAGCGCGCGCACAGCGGCCACGCGTGAGAGCACGAGGCTGCTCGCCGCCGCCGGCGGCTCGCTGACCCGTGTCCTGGTCCCGATCCTGCGGCTGTGGCGGACGGTCTACGCCCTGCGCTCGAGCTGAATCCGAGCACCTCATGCCCTGCACCCAACTCAAACACAACACAAGGAGAAGAGAAGATGCAGCTCTCGAAAACCCCTTCACTGATGGTTCGCGCCAAACGTGAGCTACCACCCAGCGGTCAACTGCCGGCGGCGCTCCAGACGGTTGGCTGCCGCTGGTTCGCGTTTCACTACTTCGAGGAGGCGCGCAGGCGCTTCGGCGACCGCTTCTGCGTGTACCCGCTGTACATGCCGCCGCTCGTGTTCCTGTCAGACCCCGAGGAGATCCGCGCCGTGCTCGCCGCCGACCCGGCGGTCCTGCACCCCGGCGCAGGCTCGAGGATCCTCACGCCGCTGATCGGCAAGCGCTCGTTCATGCTGCTCGAGGAGGACGAGCACATCGCCAGTCGCAAGACCGTCACGCCGGCCTTTCACCAGCGGATGATGCGCGATCACACTGCGATGCTGCGCGAGCTCGTCGCGCGCGAGGTCGCGAGCTGGCCGCTGGACACGCCGGTGGCGCTGCACCCGCGGATCCGCTCGCTGACGCTGAGAGTGATCCTGCGAGCGATCTTCGGCGAGGGCGCGCGAACGCTCGAGCAGCTCCACGCCGAGCTGATGAGAATGCTGAGCATCACGACCAGCTTGCTGCTGCAGGAGCAGAACCTGCGACACCTGCCGGGATGGCGCCGCGCCTGGAGGGCGTTCGTCGCTCAGCGCGCCAGCGTCGATGAGCTGATCTACGGGCTGATGGCGCGCCGCCGTGCCGGCGGCGAGGCCGAGCAGACGGACCTGCTGGGGCTGCTGCTCGACGGCCGCCAAGCCGACGGCTCGGCGATGAGCGACAGCGAGATCCGCGACAACCTGATGTCGATGATCCTCGCCGGCCACGAGACCACCACCGGCGAGCTCGCCTGGGCGTTTCAGCTGCTCGCCCACAACCAGCGTGTGCAGGAGCGCCTGCGCGAGGAGGTCGACGGCGGTGGCGAGGAGCAGTACCTGACCGCGACCATCTACGAGACGATGCGGCGCAAGCCGGTGTTCCTGTTCGTGATCCCGCGCGAGGTGATCGCGCCTGTGGAGATCGGCGGCTGGACCTACCGGCCGCCCGTGCACCTCGCCGGTTGCACCTACCTCATGCACCATCGCCCCGAGCTGTACCCCAGGCCATATGAGTTCCGCCCCGAGCGCTTCATCGACGAAGCGCCGCATCCGCGGACCTGGCTGCCGTGGGGCGGAGGCCGCAAGCACTGCCTCGGCCGGCACTTCGCGCTGCTCGAGATCAAGACGGTCCTGCGCGAGGTGCTGGCGAGCAGGCAGGTGCTGCCGGCGAGCGCGCGGGTCGAGCCGCCCCGCTGGCGCAGCGCGATTCTCGTGCCCGCAAACGGCGGGCGCGTGATCCTCAGAGGGCGCGGCAGGTAGCGCACGACGTTGCTCCAGCAACGCTTCTCGTGCCCCGGCAACGTTTCCCTTTCCTGGGCACACTTTCGGGCTATCGGTGGTAGCTCGCTGTGCCAGCATGCAAAACCATGTTGCGCCGAGCAACGTTCTGGCGTTCCCCTTGCCGCGTATGGACGCGCGGTGACGCCAGGCGACGCGCTGCTCGGTGATTCAGCTGGCGCCCGCGCGAGCGGATTGCCGCACGGGCGTACCCGTGCACTCGACGGCGGGCGCATCGAGGGTCGCCGACGAGCGTCGCGCGCGGCTGATGTGCGCGGACATCCTGCGCCGCGAGCGCGACTACCCGATCGTCGGGCTGAGCTGCCGCCCGGGCAAGCGCGACCCCGCCCTCGCGCCTGAGCAGGTGCGAGATCGGATCTGGCCCACAGCTCCGATCTACATCATCGAGCCACGCGAGTCACGCGCGATCAACGAGCTCCTGCCGGATGGCCTCGGCGCATACAACGGCGCAGCCAGGATCTGGATGCCGGGAGTCGAGGAGAACAGCGACCCCAGATGGCACCCGCTGATCTACGACAGCACCGGGGTCTACGGCGAGCAGGCGCTCGAGCGGCTCGCCGCGGAGTTCCCGCCACGCGCGCCGCAGAGGACCGAGATCGCTTCGCAGGAAGTGGCCGTCCTACGCTCCGAACTTGACTCCGCGCGCCGGCGCGCGGAGTCGGCTGAGCGCGAACGCGACGCGCTCGAGCGACATCTGCACGCGTTGCAGCAGGCCGGCCTCGACGCGCAGGAGCGGCTGGGATGAGCGCCGGCCGGGAGGGGGGCCCGGCTTCATCGGTCCCGAGCCTACGTGAGCCACGCTACTCGCAGTCACTGGAGCGAGGCCTCGCGATCCTGAGCGTCTTCACGCCCACGCGCCCGGTTCTGGGGATCGCCGACATCGCCGATGGCCTCGGCATGAGCCGCTCCACCACGCACCGCTACGTGATCACGCTGGTGGCGCTCGGCTACCTCGAGCAGAACGCCTCACGCAAGTATCGCCTCGGCGTTCGCGTGACAGACCTGGGGGTGGCGGCGCTTCACTCGAGCGGCCTGCGCGAGCTCGCGCACCCGTATCTGCTGGAGCTGCGAGAGCGCAGCTCCAGGACCACGAGCCTCGGCGTGCTCGACGGCAGCGAGGTTCTCTACATCGACCGCGTGCGCAGCTTCCGCCGCGGCCAAAGCGCGATCGAGCCGGACCTGCACCCGGGCTCGCGCGTGCCCGCCTACTGCACCGCGATCGGCAAGCTGCTGCTCGCCCATCTACCCGAGCCAGAGCAGCATGAGCTGATCAAGGGCCTGACGCTCACCAAACGCGCGCGCCACACGATCACCAGCAAGAAGGCGCTGCGCGAGCAGCTCGAGCAGATCAGTGGCACCGGCATCGCCTCGAGCGAGGAGGAGCTCGCCGCCGACGTGCTCGCAATCGCAGCACCCGTGCGCAACCAGGCGGGCGCGGTGATCGCAGCGGTGAGCATCGCCGCGCGCCGCTCGCTGCTGAGCCCGGACGAGCTCAGCGACGCGCCGGCCATGCAGCTGCAGCAGACCGCCGAGCAGATCTCCGCCCAGCTCGGATACCAACCCGACATCGAACGTGCGAGCTGAGCATGTCAACGGCGTCCAAGCCCGCCAGGTCGCGAGCGCACGCCGAGCAGCGTGTGATCACCGCCCTGCTGATGGCCAGGGTCGACGAGCTGCGCCACGCCCGAGCGCAGTCCCTGGAGCGCCTCGCAGGCGCTTCCGACGTGTCGATGTGGACGCTGCACCAGCTGCGAGGCGAGCAGTCCGACCCGCGGCTTTCGACTGTGCTCAGGATCTGCCGCGGGCTAGGTGTCACAGCCGGCGAGCTGCTCGACGAGCTGCCGCTGCCGACCGAGCCGCGCCAGCGCCACCACGCGTCGCGGCGCCGGGAGCTCGCGAAGTGACGTCGGGCAACCTCACGATCGCAGCGAAGCTCGTGCCGTACCTGCGCAACGGCATCAAGCGAGAGCTCAGCGCGACGCTCGCGATCCTCGCCTTCCAGGTCGATACCGCGCTCGACCCCACCAGCTACTACGACGCGCTCGCGCGCTTCGACGACGCCCGCGCGCTATTAGAGGCAGTCGGCGTCAGCGACAGCGCACAGCAGCGCGAGCTCGAGCTCGACTTGTACCGCTGGCCGCGGCTCGTACTCGAAGCGCTCGAATCCGAATACAACGTCGAGCTGATGCGGCTGCAGGACCGCGCCGCCGAAGGCTTCGAGCTGCCCTCGCGAGAGATCCCAGCACTGGGCGCGCTCGTAGCGGAGGTCCGCAAGAAGGTCGGCGCCGCGCCCAGAGACAGCAGCAAAGAGTCGATCAGGCAGCTGGCACGGCGAGTGCGAAGGAGCCGGGGCCATGGCTGAGCACAGGCCCTGGCACCGGCGACTGCGACAGTCCGGCGCGCACCTCCACGGACGGCCGGCCGCAGTGTTCAATTCCGTCGATTACCTCGCGAACGCAAAATATCTCCTGTTGGAGTCCGAAACGCCAGACGGCACAGCTGTGGCAACCACGATGCTGTTCGCAGCCGTCGATGACACGATCTTCCTTCGCACCAGAGCCGACTCCGCCAAGCTCAGCAGGATTCACCATCGCCCCGTCGTCAAGGTCGCCGCCTGCACCATGCGAGGACAGCCCCGCGATGACTACATCGAGTGCATCGCATGCGTCGCCACGCCTGCAGGTGAAGCAGAAGCGCAGGCAGCGCTTCGCCGCGGCTACAGCGGCTGGTACCGGCTGCTCAGCAGGCTCGCGCGCGGCCAGCATCGCTACCTGGAACTCACACCCGTTGCGGTGAAGCTGGGGGCGCTCGTGGAGGTCCAGGCGCCGGCGCGCACGTGTCACAAGATCGGCGCTCGCGCAAACCTGCCTATAGATGCCCGACGCAGGTGACGATCGTGACGCGGCGCTCATGGTTGCAGTGGCGGCGCGGGATGACACTGCCTTCGTGGCGCTCTATCGGCGCTACCTGCCGGCCGTGCTGCGCTGGTGCCTGCGGGAGACCGGCAACCGGGAGATCGCCGCTGATCTGTCGGCTGAGGTGTTCGCGGCGGCGTTGATCTCCGCGCGGCGCTATCGCCCGGAGCAGGGGTCGGTGTTGGCGTGGCTGCTGGGAATCGCGCGCAACAAGCTCCTGGAAAGCCGGCGCCGAAAGCGCGTTGAGAGCTCGGCCCGGCGCAAGTTGCAGCTCGAGCCAGTTGCGCTGAGCAGCGGCGACCTCGACCGGGTGGATGAGCTCGCGAGCCTCGACGAGAACATCCTCGCGCTCGCCCAAGGCCTGCCGACACCGCTGCGCGAGGCGCTCGAGGCGAGGGTCGTGCAGGAGCGCTCCTATGAGGAGATCGCCGCGGAGCTGCGCTGCTCGCAGTCGGTTGTCCGCCAACGTGTGAGTCGTGCCCTGAAGAGCCTGAGGTCCCAGATGGAGGAACGATGAGCGACTACTTCGACCGGGTCGAGCAGGGTATGCGCGAGGCCGTGCGCCGCGGAGCCCACATGCCGTGGTACTCGCGTCTGCGTCCGCGACCGTCGCGTCCTGTGGCGGTAGCCGTCGCGTGCCTGCTCGCCACCGGCTCAGCGCTGGCCGCGACCGGCGCGTTGCGCACCGGCGAACCGGTGGGAGCCACCGTGCAGGCGACTCCCAACGCCGACGAAGGCGTCGCGATCCCTGGGAGCGCCCGCCTGCTCGGACTGCGTGTAGCCGATCCAGACGGCGGCCCACCATGGGGACTGCGTGTCCTGAGAACGACCCGAGGACTGACGTGCCTGCAACTCGGGCGCGTCGTCGACGGGCGCATCGGCGTGCTCGGAGAGGACGGCGCCTTCGATGACGACGGCGCGTTCCACCCGCTGTCGGTGGACTTCCTCGACGGCGACGCCTGCGGCACCGAGGACGCTCACGGCGATGCGTTCGTCAACGAACAGCTGCACGGGACGCCGGCGAGCGCGCTGACATCGCACCAGCAGCGGGTCTCCACCGGCTGCTACACGGCGAACCCGCCGTCGCGGTCCTGCCCGCCATCTGATCTGCGCGACGTCTACTTCGGCCTGCTCGGACCTGACGCCGCGAGCGTCACCCATGCCACCCCAGCCGGAGGTACGGCCACGACGCCAACCGCGGGCCGCGACGGCGCCTATCTCGTCGTCCTGCCGCACACGGTTATGCCCTGCAGCTCCTACCAGCTGTTCTGCAACCGCGGCAGCCAGCGCTACTCGACGGGCGGCCCCGAGCTGGAACCATCTGCAGCGATCCGCGCGGTCAGCTATCGAGGAGCGCCGAGCTGTGAGCTTCCCACCCCAGCCGAACTCGCGCGTCTCCACCTTGCTCGCAGGTGCCCGGCGGTGGGCTACGTCGCCGCGCCCGCCCCGCGGATCACGCCGGCCCAACTGGCGAGCTCGGTCAGCGTGCACGCCGAACCCGCACGGTCACCGGAGCTGCTGCTCGTGATCGAATTCACAGCGCGCGCCGCCGTCACCAACTTCGACAGCCACTACGAGATCAACGTCGACGGCCCGAGCGATCCGACCGGCCCGCGATGCCCGGTCTCAGCAGAAAACAGCTTCGGCCCGACACAGGAGAACATCCGCGCGGGCCAACGCATCCGCTACACCCAGTTCGTGCACCCAGGGTGTCCCGGCCGCGCGCACATAACCGTCGGGTTCGTCACCGTCAACGGGCCATCCGGAGCGACGCCCGTACCAGGGCTGCCCGGGCAAAGCGCCGAAATACCCGTGGGAGAAGCCAACTTCGAGGTTCGGTGAGCACTGAGGCGTCGGCTCGAGATCGGGCTCCTCCGCCGGCGATCGGGGCTCGTGCGAGAGAACCGTCCCAAGTGACGCGTAGGTTCGGGGAACTATCCCCGAGCAACGGAAACGCTGGATGCACAACCGAGCCCTGACTCCCGAGTTCGCAGCTGCGCTGCGCTCACTTGCCGAGGTCCAGATGCAGATACAAGCGTCTCGGTCCGCCACCCTAGACGCGCGGGCGATCGGCGTAGTCGGAGTTGACGCGGCCGTCACCACGCTCATCCTCGGTGCTGGCATTGGACATCGAGCAACAATTGTCGCCCTTGCAATGCTCCTGCTGTCCGCCGGCATTGCTGGACGTTGTCTCTTCCTCGGCGGGTCCGACGAGATCGGACCGTCGGTGATGGACCTACTTGACTTCGGGGTCAATGACTGTGGTGTTCTCGAAAGGTCGCTCTCGACAGCCTCGCGGAAGACGTCCGCGCGAATCACCAAGCTCTCGCCCGCAAGGCTCCGCGCCTGACAGCGGCCTTTGTCATGCTGGCGCTCGCCATCACGATCGCGATCATAGGAGGCGTACACTGAGGATATGGAGCGCCATGCCATTGATCAACGACCCGGTGCTACACAGTCAGGCGATGCACGTGCTCCCCAGCACACTGGTGAGCCGACCCCCGAGGTCCTGCCTCGCGTTGAATCCGTCACGTTGCCGCCGTTCTTCGCCGTGTCCCCAGGTCTGAAGCAGCTTCCCGCGCGGTTGCGCGTGCTGCTCAGCCGCGCTTCACCCAATCACGAGGTTTGAGTTCTTGCGAGGCTCGCGCGCATAGCGCCCAGCCAGGTACTCGTCGACCCAGGCGTGCGTGCTGCGCCATGTACCGTCGGAGGCCTTCGAGGCCTTGAGACGGCCCCGCGTCGCAGCGACGCGCAGCTCCGGAGTGCGCTCAGGTATCGCCTGCGATCTCCCTTGAAGATGATCGCGGGGGGATAGCCGAGCCTGACGAGCAGCAGGTTGAACCCAGTTGGCGATCGGCGTAACCGCGCACCTCCAGGTACTCCCTGAGGTCCTTGTTGCCCACCGCTCGGCCCTCCTCCAGCAGCTGCTCGACCTGCTTGAGCACGAGCGTGTTGCCCTCAATGGCGGTCGAGTGGTGAGCCTCCTCGAGCCATATGCCGCGCCAGATTCCGTCCGCCTCGCCAGGCGAATGTGCGGTTGATGGCAAAGCAATTGCACCGAACAAGTGTGGGCACGCGCCGGCGGCGCGTCCGGACGGTACACCAGTGGTACACTTGAGCAGTGGCTACATCTCATCATCGCATCCAGGTAACCGAGGATCCCGAGCTGACACGCGCGCTGCGCGCCGCTGCACCTCACCTTCCAGCTGGGCTTTCGCGCTCGCGCCAAGTACGCGAACTAGCGATCGCAGGAGCACGTCACATCGCCGACGAGCCCCCGACCGAAGAGCGGCGCCGCTTGTTGCTCGAAGGCCTCGCCGAGGGCTTCGCAAAGCCCGAGACCGCTGGCATAGACTGGGACCTGCTGCGCGACGGCAAGCTTCGTGCCTGGCCCGTCCGCTAGCGGGGTCGACTGGGGCGAGCTGCCGCTGCTCGTTGATACCTCCGCTTGGTCACGTGCCCACCACGGCGCTGTGCGCGAACGCTGGGTCGAGGTGCTGCTCGCCGGACGACTGCGCCTCTCGCCGACCGCGCGGCTCGAGATCCTGCTGAGCGCGCGTAGTGGTGAGGACTTCGACCTGCTCGCCGAACGGCTCTCAGCCGTGCGCGTGGCGCCGCTCACGGCCGCCACTGCTCGCGCCGCGCAGGACGCTATGCGCACGCTCGCCCACCGCTCGGCTGGCGCGCAGCGAATACCGATAGTCGACTATCTGATCGCAGCCGCTGCCCAAGAAAGCGGAGCCGCCGTGCTCCATTACGACCGAGACTACGACACGCTCGCCGAGATCATGGCGTTTGAGTCCATCTGGCTCGCTCCGCCGGGCTCGCTTGCATGACTGCGCGGCGCTACGCCCCCGCGGGAATCCGCTCGAGCGAGCGCTGCAGCGCCTCGAGCACGCGCACCACGCGCAGGCCGCTGTAGCCATCGGAGCGGGGGGTGGCGCCGGTGCGCACGCACTCGATGAAGTGCTCGCACTCGATGCGCAGCGGCTCGAGGTTGGGGATGCGCGGCGAAAAGGTGTCGCCGGAGCGCGCGATGTACTCGCCCCACGAGCGCGTGTCCTCGTCGAAGCCCTTGTCGTAGATCGTGAGCTTGCCCTCGATCAGCATGTCGTCGAAGGTCGCCATGCGGCGCGCGCCCACCACCGTGATACGCCGCTCCTTGTGCGGATCAAGCCACGACAGGTGCAGGTGCGCAACGATGCCCGAAGGGAAGCGCAGGTAGCAGAACACCACGTCCTGCACGCCCTCGCGCACATAGCTCGCGCCATGCGCGATGCACTCCTCGGGCTCTTCGCCGATCAGGTGCAGCGCCACCGACACGTCATGCGCGCCAAGGCTCCACAGCGCGTTCTCATCCGCTCTGAGCTTGCCGAGGTTGAGGCGGTTGCCGTAGATGTAGAAGAGGTCGCCGAGCTCGTTGGACTCCACCAGCTCCTTCAGCCGCGCAACCGCGGGGTGGTACTCCAGCAGGTGGCCCACCATCAGGATCGTGCCCGCCTGCTCAGCTGCCGCCACCGCGCGTTCTGCATCGGCGGCGTTGGTCGCTAGCGGCTTCTCCACGAAGCAGTGCTTGCCGGCCTGCGCAACCGCGATCGCAAGCTCCGCATGCGTCGGCACCGGCGTGGCGAGCACGACCGCGTCAAGCTGCTCGTCGGCGAGCAGGTCCGCGAGCTCGGCGGTGGCGCGCGCGGTGGGGAACGCGCGCTGCAGCTTCTCACGGGCGCTTGCGTCCGCGTCGCACAGCCATGCAAGCTCGCAGCCGGGGATCGTTGCGAAGTTGCGGGCCAGGTTCGGGCCCCAGTAGCCCAGGCCGACCACGCCGACGCGCACAGGACGGGACTCGTCGCTCATCGCGCGGCTGCTCGCAGTGGGCTCATCGGCTCATAGTGTCGCGTCTGCCGCGGCCAGACGTCCGCTCCCGCACAGCTCGAGCACCGGATCCGGTGTACATTTAATTCGAGCATGGGGGCAGATTCGAAGGGTGTCGTTGGCGGGACGCTCATCGCATTGGCGTTGGCGTGCTCGACGCTGTTCGCGTGCAGCGCTGTCACGGCCCAGGCGCAGGAACCGAACAACGTCACGTTCGCCACCGCGCAGCCGCTCGAACTGACCTGGCGGCAGCTCAAGACCGGCAAGCGAGTCGAAGTCTGCAACGCGGGCCGAGCCAGGATCGCAAAGCCCGCGGTCGTGCCCACGGACTTCAAGCTCTTGCGCTACGGCACAGCCATTGCGCCCGCAAGTGTGATCGCCGTGAAAGCGCCCCACAGCATTGCCGCGGGGGCGTGCGCGCCGGTGGTGGTGCGCGCCGTGAACGGCTCCGGCGAAGCGCCGATCGAAGCCGGCGAATACAAGGGAACGCTGCTGCTGATTGCCGCGGGCGCAGGCAGCGCGCGCCTGCCGACCACGATCACCGCGCCCGAAGGCAAGCCCCCGGTGCCGGCCGGCGTCGCCGAACCGGTGACGCTGTCGATTCACAACTCCACGCCCTGGAGCCACGGCGCCGACGGGGTGCTGCTGCTGAAGCTCCCCGCAAGCGGCGAACTGGCGATCGGCAAGGGCTGCGGCGAGGCATCGGCAAGCAACGCAAAGGCCTGCGGGTTCATCGGCAACCTGTATCAGGGCGGACACGTGATCTCAATCGACCTCCGCGGAGAAGCGGTCGCGAACCCCAGCCAGCACGTCGAGGAACTGCCCGTCCGGCTGCACGCGTTCGGGCATGCGGTGGGCGCCTACGAAGGCACGGTTGCGCTGGCCAGCGCAGGCGGGCCCGAACAGACGATCAAGGTCAAGGTCAACGCCAAGGACTCCTGGGTCTGCGCGGTGCTGGCGCTGCTGCTCGGCGTGCTGCTGGCGCTCGTGCCGCAGTACTACAACGGACGCATCCGCCCCCTGCGCGAGCTCCTCGAACGCAACGACAAGCTGCGCTCGCTTTACCACGCCACCGCAGTCGCCGGGATGTCGATAGCGATCAGCGAGGACAAGCTGCAGAAATACACAGAAGCCGTTGCCAAGGAGATCAAGAGCTACACCAAGAGCGCACTCCTGCTTGAACAGAAAAGCGAGGGCTACAAAGCGATCGACGCGGCGCTGAAGCTCGCGGAAGACGACGCGGGTATGTTCTCGAGCGACAGCGATTTCGGACGGTCACTGGGCCGGCTGAGGCAGGAGACCGACGCAACCTCCGCGATGCTCGTCAACAAGGAAGTGGGCGACATCCCCGAGATCCTCAAGGCCGCAACCGCGCTGCTGGAGGTCAGCGAACTGGGCGTGGGCGAGGCAACCGTGCGCGCCAAGCGCTGCGAAGAGTTCCTACCGACGATAAAAGCCTGGCGCGCGAACGCCCAGCGCGTGCTGACCTACGCCGTCTGGCTGAAGGCGGTCAGCGGCAAGCAAGCGAGCCTGACAAGCACCGCCGACAAGCAACGGCTGGCTCACGCCGCCACTGAGCTCTTTGCCTTGCGGCAGGCGCTATTCGAAGCCACCGATGCCGCCGGCATTACCGGCGCCCAAGCGCCGTGCTGCAGCGACTCGGCTTTCTGCGACATCACCTACCTTGCGCATGAGCTCGACGTGGCGATGCCCGGACCAGACAAGCACCCCAAGGACGTCCCCGGAGATCTCGCCGAGATTGGCTACCAGCCACCGGAAGGCTTCTTGACAGCCAAAGAGGTCGGGGAAACCCCCGCGACCTCGCACGCCGCGGCTGCCAAGCCGGCGACGTTCCGCTCGCCGCGCCCGGCGATGCTGCTCATCGACTTTCTGCTGCTGGGCATGACGATCGCCGTCGCGATCGTCGCGGGGCTCAGCGTGTTCTACTTCGGAAAATCGTTCGGTACACTAGAAGACTATTTGACGGTGATCATCGTCGGCACGGCCGCCCAGGTTGTGCTCAAGGCGATCCTCGGCCAGCTCTCGACCCTGCTCAACGACCTCTCGCCCCACGCGCCGGCCGAGGCCGCGAAACTAGTCGTGCAGAGCACGCCCAAGCCGGCTCCAGCCGTCACCGGCACCTAGCGTCGCGCCTTGCCGCGGCGGGAGATGCCGCCGAGCGCCTTGCCCGTCGCGCTCGCCAGCTCGCCGCTGCTGGGCACGTCGTCGGGGTCGACGAAGGCCTGGATCATCAGGCCGTCGGCGGTGCCAAGCATCATCGAGGCGAGGTAGCGCGCCTGATCGCGCTCGAGCGCTGCGCCGGCCGCCTCGAGGATCCAGTCGGCGACGCGATCGCGCTGGCGACGGTAGTGCGCAGCGAGCTGCGCGCGCAGTTGCGGTGAGCGCCCGCTGCGCGCAAGCGCCTCGATGAACGCCTGGAAGTAGGGGCGCATCGAGTCGAACTCGTCGAGCGTCACGCGCAGCGAGCCCGCCATCAGCTCCGCCAGCCCCGCATCCCCCCGGCCGCGGATCGCGCTGCCGACCGCGTCCGCCCAGTCCTCGAACGCGAGCCCGATCGCCTCGTTCAGCAGCGCTTCCTTGGAGCCGAAGTGGTAGCCGATCGACCCCAGGTTGGTGTCCGAGGCGGCCACCAGATCGCGCGCGCTGATGTTGCCGTACTCGCGCTCGGCCAGCAGCATGCGCGCTGCCTGCAGCAGCCTCACTCGGTGGGAATCCCGGTTCGCGTTCGACATCTATAGTTATACGTTGTATAAGACGTTGTACTAAACAACGTCCAAACTTTTAGAGAGGATCGCAGATGGCGCAGACCGCAACCCCGCAAGAGGAGCACGTTCGCGACGCTGTGCTCGAGCACGCGTCCAAGCACTCCCGCCTGATCCGCTCAGCCAAGGACGGCCGCCTGGTGAGCGCGCTGATGCTGCCGTGGTTCCAGCTGTGCCCGCCAAAGGGCTTCGGCGTGATCACCACCACCGGGCGCAGAACCGGCAAGACGCGGCGCAAATGCGTTCGCGTGATCCGCCGCGGCGAACGCGCCTACCTCGTGCAGCTGCGCCCGCCAAAGCTCCAGCGCGAGCATCCAGAGACGGTCGCAGGCTGGGTCTGGAACATCCGCGCCAACCCGCAAGTGCGCCTGCGCATCCGCGGCGGCACCTTCGCAGGCCTCGCGCGCGAGCTCACCCAGCCCTCCGAGCTGGCGCTCGCGCGAGCAGCAATGACCGAGGGGGTCAACCTCGTCGACTACGGCGAATGCGACCTGCACATGCGCGGCCTGCCCACCCGCGCCAAGATCGAAGAGCTGCACGCCTACTGGTTCGACACCGGCGTGCCGCTGGTGGTGGAGTTGGGGTAGCGCCGGACCGGTTTTTCAGCGGCCGGGCGACGCTAGACTCGAGTGTATGACCGCCAAGGAAAAGCTGCTCGAGCAAGCGCCTAGTTGGAGCGAGGAGCAGGCCGAGCGCGCACTTCTGGCGGTTGAGACTGCGCCGAAGTCGGTCCTCGATGAGTGGGGCGACCTCGACGCGCAGACCGACGCGACGACCGTCGCGTCAATGCGCGAGCTCGACGAGGAAGAACGTGCCTCGGGGCTCGAGCCGTGGCGTCCGTAAGACCGGCGCGCGGAGAGATCTGGTGGCACGAGCCACCCCATGGTGAGTAGCGATCCGCCCAGCTCGCGCGCGGTCCGCGTGGTCGTGACCGGCGCCGTGCAGGGTGTGGGCTTCCGCGAGGCCACCAGGCGCCGTGCGCGTGAGCTGGGGCTGATGGGGTGGGTGCGCAACGACGACGACGGCAGCGTTGCCGTGCACGCCGAGGGCGCGCCGGCGGCGGTCGATGCGCTGGTCGCGTTCCTGCACGAAGGCCCTCGAGCCGCCGTCGCTGGTCATGTGTCCGTCGAGAGCGTCAAGGTCGAGGGCCACGAGCAGTTCGCGATCCGCGGCGTCAGCGCCGGCGTGTTCGTCGTCCAGCAGCACGCCGCCACCGCCCGCCATTTCGACCTGCGCCTCCAGGTGGACGGAGTGATGCGCTCGTGGGCGGTGCCCAAGGGCCCGTCGCTGGACCCCGCCGCCAAGCGCCTGGCCGTGCAGGTCGAGGACCACGGGCTCGACCACAACAACTTCGAGGGCGCCACCGGCGCCGGCGGCGTGATCGTGTGGGACCGCGGCTCCTACGAGCAGGGCGGCCGGGTCGCCTGGCCCGAAGCGCTCGAACGCGGGCACGCGGTGTTCGTGCTGCATGGCCAGAAGCTGGACGGCGGGTTCGTGCTGCAGCGCACGGGCAAGCCGGGCATCAAGTCGCAGTGGCTGCTGCTCAAGCGCCGCGACGAGCACGCGCGGCCAGGCTCGGACGTCGTGGCCGAACAGCCCGCGTCAGTTGTGAGCGGGCGCACGCTGGAGGATGTGCTGAGCGGCGGCGGCTGAGCCGCAGCGGCCCGGGGCGAGGCGGGGTTGCTCGGCTCAGCTGACGTCGCGGCGCGCTACGAGCGGCAGGCCGATCAGCGCAAGCACGACGACCCACGCGACCAGCACGAGCCCGCCCGCCGCCGGCGACAGCAGGTGTTCGGTCTTCAGGCCGATCAGCGCGTCCTGCGCGCGCGTCGGCGTAAAGCGCCCGACCGACGGCACCAGGCCGAAAAGCAGGTTGTCGACGATGAAGCCCCACGCCAGCAGGCCGATCACCGCGCCGACCTGGTTGCGCACGATCGCGCCAAAGCCCACGCCGAGCGCCGCCCACAACGCCGTTGCCGCCAGCGTCCCCAGGAGCAGCAGCGCGACTTCGCCGCCGCTCAGCACGAACGTGATGCCGCGCGCGTCGATGATCAGGTATCCGATCGCAAAGCCCACGCCCTCGCCGACCACGCCGAACACGAGGCCCGCGAGCAGGCCCGCGATGACCTTCGCGCCGAGCACGCGCGAGCGCACGGGCGTGAACAGGAACGTCGGGCGAATCGTCCCGAAGCGAAACTCGCTGGTCACCAGCAGCACGCCCGCAAGCGCCGAGAAGATCCCCGCAAGGCTTCCCAAGCTGAGCGTCGTGCGCTGATCTTCTACCGAGGACAGGCCGCCGATCTTGCTCAGCAGGCCGGTCAGCAGCGCGAACAGCAGGATCAGCGCGATCATCCCCAGCACCAGGCCAAGCGTGGTGCGCGTCGAGCGCACCTTCAACAGCTCCGCCTTGACCTGCGCGATCACGGCTTCGCCTCGGGGGTTGCGGCTGCGCCGCTGGCGGCGGTCCCGTCTCCGCCGGTCAGCTCGAGGAAGATCTGCTCCAGCGAGGAGCCTTCGGTGACGAGCTCGTGCAGCGCCACACCCGCCGCGAACGCGACGTCGCCGACGTGCTCGCTGGTGGTGCCGTGCACGAGCAGTACCTGCTCGCTGCTCGGCGTGCTCTGCAGCTGCTCGCGATCCAGTGCTTGGCGCAGCTGCGCGACGCTCGGCGTGCGCACGCGCACCGAGCCGCCGACGCGGGCTGTGAGCTGCTCCAGCGATGACTCCACCACGAGCCGCCCACGGTTGATGATCAGCACCTGGTCGACCGTCTGCGCGACCTCCGCGAGCACATGGCTCGAGATCAGCACCGTGCGCCCCTGCGAGGCAAACGCGCGCAGGAAGTCGCGCAGCCAGCGCACCCCCTCGGGGTCAAGGCCGTTTGCGGGCTCATCCAGCACCAGCAGCTCGGGGTCGCCCAGCAGCGCCGCCGCCAGCCCCAGCCGCTGGCGCATGCCCAGCGAGTAGCCCTTCACGCGGCGCCCGGCAGCGTCGGTCAGCTCCACCAGCGCCAGCACCTCATCGACGCGCGAGTCCGCCAGCCCCGCCGCGAGCCCGAGCGTGCGCAGGTGGTCGCGCCCGGAGCGGCCGGGGTGGAAGTCGGTGGCCTCGAGCACTGCGCCGATCCGCAGCGCGGGCTGCTGCAGCTGCGCATACGGCTGGTCGAACACCAGCGCGCGTCCGCTCGTCGGCACCGCCAGGCCCAGCAGCATCCGCAGCGTCGTCGTCTTGCCCGCGCCGTTGGGGCCAAGAAAGCCCGTGATCGTGCCCGCGTCGAGCTCGAACGACAGATCCTCGACCGCCAGCAACCCGCCAAAGCGCTTCGACAGCGACTCCGCGCGAACGACCGCGCTCACGCGCTCAACACTTCGCCCGACAGCAGCAACCGTTCACGCAGGCAGAGTAGTTCACGCATCGGCACCTGCATCCGCCTGCGCCAGTCGCTCCCTGGCGGCGCGCGGCTCGACGCATGATTGACTTGTGTCGTGAACCGCGTGCACGGCTTGATCTGCTCATCCGGCTGGTGGGCGCGGAGCGTCGAGCGCGAGCTGCTGCCGTGGGGACTTGCGGGCGTGGATCTCGGTGAGGAGGTGCTGGAGATCGGCCCCGGCTTCGGTGCGACGACCGGGGTGCTCGCGCGACGCCCAGGCTCCTTGACAGTGCTGGAGCTCTCAGAGAGCTACTGCGAGCACCTGCGGGCAAAGCTCGACAAGAACGTCGAGATCGTGCAGGCGGACGCGACCGCGATGCCATTCGAGGACGATCGCTTCTCAGCGGTGGTGTGCTTCACGATGCTCCACCACGTGCCCTCGCCGCAGCTGCAGAACCGGCTGCTGGCAGAGGCCGCCAGGGTGCTGCGCCCGGGCGGCGTGCTCGCGGGCACCGACAGCATCGGCACCAGCCGTGCGTTCAAGCTGCTGCACGTGCGCGACACGCTCGTTCCGGTGGCGCCGGACGTGCTGCACGCGCGCCTGGAAGGCGCCGGGCTCGTCGAGCCTCAGGTCACGCGCGGCGGCAGCTCGTTTCGCTTCAGCGCGCGCAAGCCCACCTAAGCACCCGGCCGCCGCAGCCGCCGCAGCGGCCGCGCATGCGTGCCCGGGGGCACGTGGATGGTCGACGTGCCGACGGTCGTCGATTGACCGTATTCACCGAATCGGGTGTAGCTGACTTCGATCGTGACGGTGCGCGTGCCCGCAGCCGAGAGTAGGCCCTCGATGGGGATGCTCACGGTCGCGCCGCGTGCCACGTTGCTGTCGGAGCCCGCTCCCGCGACGCCAACACGACCGATGCGCGCGGACACGTAATAGCTCTCTGCGGCGCTCGTCACCGGGTAGGGCGCCGTGAAGGTGAGCTCGGCCGCAGCGATCAGGCGGCCGTGGATCTCCAGGTGCACGCGCAGCGGCTCGTGGGTCACCGGTAGCGGCGCCGGGCGCGGCGGCGGGTAGTTGGAGAGCCCGCATGGGCGCGAGTGTTCTTTGCCGGTGATTGTGCACAGCTTGCCGTCATAGCGATAGGTGATCGCGGTCAGCGCGCCGTTGGGGTCGGCGGGGCCGCTGTAGGGAAACGGCGCGTCGCTGCCGCCGGTCTCGCTGACGCCGCCCAGCCGCCTGCCGCTGGTGTACCGCTGCACGATCAGGAAGGCGCCCAGTCCCGGCAGCACCGGCTGCGTGCGCGTCACAGAGCCGGAGCGGAAGGTGATGCTGACGGCGTGGCGGCCGAGCAGCCCGAAGGAGATCTCACGGCGATCCGCCGCCACGCCGTGCCCAGGCGGGGGATTGCTGGCAGCGCTCGCCTCCAGCCCAACGCTGTCACCGGCATAGGTTTCCCCCGGCCCCGCGCAGTTCTCGAAGTTCCAGCCTTGGAAGTCCGTGAGCACGTCCGGCAGCGCGTCCGCGGGCAGCGGGTGGAACAGCCCATCGTCGTGGAACGCGCCGTCGCTGCCGAGCTCACCGAGCTGGCCATGCTCGACGCGGCCGATCTGCACGCAGATCAAGCCGCGCGTGGTGTGCACGACGCGCATGCCCCACGGCAGCCCGCCGGCCGGGTCGGGCGCACGCAGCGACAGCAGCCGCGTGCCGCCCAGCACCGGGATGCCCTCGCCGGCGATCGCGCTCGGCTTGGCGGTGCGCACCGGAGCGCCCGTGAGGATCACGCCGCTGGCCGCCAGCGCGATCGCGGTGGTGGTGAGCGCCAGCGCCAAGGCGAGCAGCGCCACGCGCACGCGTGAAAGCGAGCCGAGCGGGCGCAGCGCGCGTCCGCGTCCCGCGAAGGCGCCCGTCAGCGCGTGCCGGCGGCTGCCCTGCCGGCGGTGTCCCGCCTGCACCAGCGCAGCTCCGAACCTGTCGATCGCGTCCATCTCTAAGCCTCCTCGGTCCCGGTGTGAAGCTCGGCGCGCAGCTCCGCGAGGCCGCGGCTGACGCGCTTGCGCACCACCGCCTCCGAGCACTTCAGCCGGCGTGCAAGCTCGTCGTACTGCGCTTCGTCGAGCACGCGACCCCTGATCGCCACGCGCTGCTCGCCCGACAGGCGCTCCAGCGCCAGCAGCGCGGAGTCGCCGGCGGCGCCCGCGGCGCGCTGCTCCACGCGCTCGAGATCCTCGTCGCTGAACTCCAGCGGCGCGATGCCCAGCCGCCGGCGCGCGCGGTCCTCGACACGGCCGCGACGGATCGAGTCGACCAGCTTGCGATGCGCGATCGTGAACAGCCACGCAAGCGCCGAGCTCTCCGGCCGCGGGCGGTAGCGCGGCAGCGCCGCGAGCGCCGCCGCGAACGTCTCCGCCGTCAGGTCCGCCGCGAGCTCGCGATCGCCAGTGCGGCGCAGGAAGAACGCCAGCACCGCATCCACCCGCCGCCGGTAGAACACGCCAAAGGCCTCCGCGTCGTGCCTGCCCGCCACCAGCAGCTGCTCATCGCCACGATCGTCATCGCCGTCCACAACCATTACATCGTGCAGCCGCGCGATCTGTGACGGCTGAGCTTCGATCGCCTGACTATGGCGTCTCTCGGGCGGCACCGCCGTCGACCTAAGTTGACCATGTGGCCTAGTTCCTTTATTCTGCATCAACTTTTGCGCGGCAGCGGCTGCGCATGGCTATCCGACCGAGACGCCGATCCGAGATCGACGACGGCGACTGAATTGACATGACGTCGCACAAGAAATGCATCGTCAGACGCGTACTCTGCGATGCCAACAAGATGATCGTGGCGGTCGGCACTCTCTTGGGTGCGCTGGCGGCTCTGATCACCGCCATTGCACTGCTTGTGCCCGGGAACCCACCGGCTCTCGAAGCGAGCTTTGAGGAAGCCAACGTCGAACCGAACGTGCTGCTCGAACAGTACGTGGATACGGGGGAAGCTAGCGCGAGCACCGGCAATGGGCATTGGACGCCGCCGGACAGCTATCGACTCGCGGCCGACACCGCGCCCGCGTTCGCGCGCCCCGCGATCAGCGACCTTGCGAGCGTGTCCGCGGGCTCGACCGCGACGAGCGCGAGCTCTTCGACCACGTCCAGCGCCACACAGGATGAAGTCGCGTTGCAGGAAGAGCAGAAGGTCAAGGAAGAACTGCAGCTGCAGCAAGCGGAAGCGTCGAAGGAAGCGGCAAAGGAGCAGGAACAGGCGAAGCTGGATGAAGAAAAGAAACCCGTGGGTGGAGAACCGCAGCGCGCGCAACAGGCGAAGGTCGAAGCGGCGACTGCGGAAGCAAAGGCGGCAGAGGCACATATGGAAGCGAGCTTGAGAGCAACGGAAGCAGCAACGGTTGCGAAGGAAGAAGAACACCCGCGCTTCACTGAACCGCCGGCGTCCTCCACGCCACTTCGGCTCGATGGGAAAGCCAAGGTTCTCACCGGTACCGGTGCTCCGACCAGCGAGGTCGAGGCGGTCATCCAGATGGCTGGCATCGAAACGTCCGCTGTCTGCGGCTCATCGTGCCCGCTCAGGCCAACGGTTGAAAGGGCGATCGCTGACACTTCACCGGATCTCCAAGAGGCAGCAAGAGAGGTCGCCGCGGTGTTCCACGGCTCGCGCGCGCGGGTCTTCGAACACAAGTCCCAGCCAGTCGGGGTGACCGTTGAGTACGCGGTCGACTTCGTCGGATATGCCGGCAAACGGACGGTCCTGGAGTGGACCCTGTGCTCGCGGCGCACGGAACGGCCGCTGCCGCGAGAGTGGTGGCGAAATGTGATCGTCAAGCAGATCGAACCGACGAGCGACAAGACGAAGGTCGCCGGGAGCTTCTGGGCTCCGATACCGCCGCGACGGGGCGACTACTATTTCCGGCTGAGGGTGTTCTACGACGGGTCAGAAGTCGCGCACACGAAAACCGGGCAGTTCAACTGACGCGGGTCACAGCGTCTCGATCGCCTGCACGCAGCGCTCGGCCGCATGGCCGTCGCCATACAGCGGCGGGCGCTCCGCCGGCGGCTCGCGCGCGAGCGCCGCGAGCGCCGCGTCCGTGTCCAGGTCCACGAGCGTGTTCCAACCGGCCTCCACGGTCTCGACCCACTCGGTGTTGGCACGCAGCGTCAAGCACGGCACGCCCGCCAGGTAAGCCTCCTTCTGCACGCCGCCGGAGTCCGTGAGCACGGCGCGCGAGTGGCACAGCAGCGCGCTGAACTCGATGTAGCCGAGCGGCTCGCTCAGCTTCAAGCGATCGTTGTCCAGCAGCTCGGCCGTGAGCTCCGCCTCGTGCAGGCGCGCGCGCGTGCGCGGGTGCACCGGGAACACCACCGGCAGCGCCATTGCGCCGATCAAAGCCACCAGCGCGCGAAGTCGTTCTGGATCATCGACGTTGCCCGCCCGGTGAGCGGTCAGCAGCAGGTACCCGCCAGGCGTGAGCCCGTAGGCAGCCGGCGCCTGCGTGTTCGCACGCGCCTTCGCCTGCCAGCGCAGCGCGACGTCGACCATCACATCGCCGACCATCATCACGCGCGCAGACAGCGACTCCGCTCTGAGGTTCTCGACGCCGAGCTGCGAAGAGCACAGCAGCAGCGTCGAGAGATGGTCGGTCAGCACGCGGTTGAGCTCCTCGGGCATCGTGCGATCGAACGAGCGCATGCCCGCCTCGACGTGCACCACCGGGATCTGCGCCTGCGCGCCGGCAAGCGCGCCCGCCAGCGTCGAGTTGGTGTCGCCGTAGACGAGCACAGCATCGGGGCGCACGTCCGCCAGCAACGGCTCGAGCGCTGTCAGCATGCGCGCCGTCTGCGAGGTGTTCGAGCCGCCGCCGATCCCAAGCTCGCGCTCCGGACGCTGCAGCCCGAGCTCGCTGAAGAACACGCGCGAGAGCGAGTCGTCGTAGTGCTGGCCCGTGTGCACCAGGATCTCCTCGTGGCGCGCGCGCAGCGGGCCCGAAACGGCAGCGGCCTTGATGAACTGCGGCCGGTTGCCGACAACGGTGAGGATGCGCACGTCGGTAGCGTAGTCATCGCCGCAGTTCGAGCGGTTGGGGGAGCCGATGCAGGTGTATGGTTCGCGTGTGGGCACTGTGCAAGGCAAGGTGGCGTTGATCACAGGCGGCGCCCGCGGCGTGGGCGCTGCGACCGCCGCCCAGCTCGTGGCCCGCGGCGCCAAAGTGGTGCTCGTCGACCTCGACGCCGAGCCGCTGCGCGAGCTGGCCGAACGCCTTGGCCAAAGCAGCGCGACCTGGCTCACCGGCGACGTGACCGAGCTCGCCGACATGCGGGCGGCGGTCGCGCACGGAGTCGAGCGCTTCGGCGCGATCGACGTGGTCGTGGCAAACGCCGGGATCGCCAGCTACGGCTCGGTGGGCACCGTCGACCCAGAGACCTTCCGCCGCGTGATCGACATCAACGTCACCGGCGTCTTTCACACGGTCCGCGCCGCGCTGCCCCAGCTCGAGCGCGCGCGCGGCTACGTGCTGGTCGTCTCCTCGGAGGCCGCCTACATGCCTGCACCAGGCCTCGCCGCCTACAACGCAAGCAAGGCGGGCGCCGAGCACTTCGCCAACGCGCTGCGCCTGGAGCTCGGCTACAAGGGCGTCGCCGTCGGCAGCGCGCACATGTCCTGGATCGACACGCCGATGGTGCAGGACGCCAAGCAGGACCTCGCAGCCTTCCGCGAGATGCTGGAGAGGCTGCCGGGGCCGTTCGGCGCGACGACCTCGGTGCAGCAGTGCGCCGAGGCGTTCGTCAGCGGCATCGAAAAGCGCGCCAGCCGCGTCAACGTGCCCGGCTGGGTCGGCCTGCTGCGCTGGCTGAAGCCCGCTCTGTCCTCGCGCCTGTTCGAGCTGCTGAGCAGGCGCGACGCCAAGCGGACCGTGCCGCTGATGGACGAAGAGGTCGAGCGCCTCGGGCGCTCGGCGAGCGCGCGCGTGCACGTGCCGGCCGGCGCGCACGAGCATCCCGCCGAAGTCGTGGAGTCGCGCTGAAGCCTCGGTAGTGGCTCGGCCGGCGCCGCTGCTGCAGGCGAGTGAGGGCCGCGAGTGTCACACGCGGATGCGCTCGCGCAACGAACACGTAGTGCTGTCCTCGCGAACCGATGACGCCGGGCTGCTGCGCCAGATCGCCGACGGCGACGAGCGCGCGTTCTCGATGTTCTACCGAGAGCACCTCGACGCGGTGGTGGCGTTCTTCGCCAGGCGCGTAGGGGACCGCGAGCTGGCGCTCGACCTCACCGCAGAGACCTTCGCTGCAGTGGTCATCGGCGCCGGCACCTACGCAGGCGACGCGCCCGCGGTGGCATGGCTGTTTGGCATCGCGCGCAACAAGCTGCGTGAAAGCCTGCGCAGGGACCGGGTGGAGGACGCGGCGCGCCGGCGCCTGGGTATGGAGGCGATCTTGCTCGACGACGCGGGACTCGAGCAGATCGACGAGCGCGCCGGGCGGGGGGAGAGCAAGCTCTTGCAAACGCTCGGTGAGCTGCCCGAGGCGACGCGCTCGGCGCTAATCGCGCGGCTGCTCGAGGAGCAGGACTACGGGCAGATAGCTGCGCGTCTGCAGTGCTCAGAGCAGGTTGTCCGCCAACGCGTGCATCGCGGCCTGAAGAAGCTGCGCGCGGGCCTGAAGGAGGAATCGTGACCGACCCATTCGAAGAGCTCGAGCGCCAGCTGCGACGCGCCGTTCGCATCAGCAGCGGCGAAAGATCGAGGCGCGCGTGGCGTGGGCACAGGCGCGCGTGGGCGATCGTGGCAGTCGCGATGCTCGTGGCCAGTGCCACCGCGCTTGCGGCCACGCGTCTGGTGGGAGGGCAGAGCCTCGAGACGCAGGGACGCAAGATCGCGCTGCGCGCGGCCCGCGAAACGGCCAGCGTGCCTGCCTGCCTGCAGGTCGGCGGCCCGTCGACCGGGCCGGTGCTCAGCGAAGGCGCGCCGCTGGCGGCGATCACCGTGCTGCTGCCATCGCTGGCGACGCCCGTGTCTTCCCGCGAGCGCGCCGCGACACTCGCGCAGTTCGTCCGCGCCAGGCTGAACGCGATCCTGCTGTCGCGGACGCTGCGGACGATCCCCGTCACCCCGCACGTGCAGCTGCTGGTAGCGGTCGGGGTCGGCGAATCCGGCGGGGAATCCGTGCGCAGCCCGCTGGCCTGCGCGCGCGCAAGGCTGGCCCGCGCGCAGCAGCTCGATGGCAAGCGCCCAGCCACCGTGCAGCGCTGGGCGCGCTGGCGGCTCGGGCAGATGCGCGACACGGTGCCAGGGCTGCAGACGCTCTACATCTTCGAACTCCCGGTGCCGTTGCCGCCGCACGTGCTCGCCGGCGGCGGCACCGCCGATCCGGTGCGCCCGGGACACGCCCTGAAGCCGGGCCTGCCGCTGGTCGCCGGCGAGCCCGGCGGTGCGCGCCTGCTGATCGGGATCGCCGCGCGCGATGCCGCGCACATTCGACTGCAGACCAGAGACACCGGCGCGATGCACGGTTTGCCGACGCAGGTGGCGGTCAGAGAAGGCTTCTATGCCGTGACCGTGCCGCGCGGCGTCAGGAAGTTCCGATTGATCGAAGTTGCGGCGGATGGGCGAATGCTGCGGCCGGTCGATCTGCGCCAATAGGACGGCTCGTCCCGAGGCGACTGAGGAAGTGGCTAATCTGAGATGCATGATGACCGCAGCCGAGCCGATGACCGCACGCGGCGCCCACTACACGGCGCTGCTCGAAACGATCGATCGCCAAGGTGCGACGAAGCTGCACGCCAAAGAGCGCGAACTGCTGCTCGAAGCAGCCGACGCGCTGCTGTTCGGGGAGGCGGAGAACCGGCAGCAGCTGCGTTCGGCGGAGGAGCTGATCGAGTCGCTGGAGGAGAGCGAGCGCTGGACACCAGAGCGCTGCGATGACCTTCGCGAACACCTTTACGGCTGCGACGACACAGCCGCCACCACCTGAGACGGGCTGAGCCGATGGACTGGTTCGCGGGCGCGCTCGAGGACCAGGACGTGCTCCGGGCGCTGTACCCCGACGCGAAGGACACCGCCTGGCGCAAGGACATCGGCTATCTCGACGAGATGGCACGCGCGCTGATCGCCGCGAGCCCGATGATGCTGCTGGCGACCACCGCCGGCAGCGGGCGCTGTGATGCGAGCCCGCGCGGCGGCCCGCCGGGGTTCGTGACGGTGCTCGACGATCAGCACCTGGCGATCCCCGACGCCACCGGCAACCGCCGCCTCGACTCGCTGGCGAACATCGTCGAGGCAGGCCACGCCGGCCTGCTGTTCATGATCCCCGGCCGCACCACCACGTTGCGCGTCAACGGGCGCGCCTGCGTGAGCGCCGAGCCCGAGTGCCTGTCGCGACTCTCAGCAGTGGGGAAGCCTCCGATCACGGCGATCGTTGTCAGCGTCGAGGAGGTCTACGCCCACTGCCCGAAGGCGTTCGTGCGCTCGCGGCTGTGGGAGCCCGACAGCTGGCCGGACGCGCAGACGCTGCCAGCGTCGGCCGCGGTAACGCTCGCGCACCTGCGCGACCCCGAGCTGACGATCGAGCAGGTCGAGAGCGTCGAGCGCGACAGCCTGAAGCACCGGCTGGCGTAGGGTCGGCGTCCGTGCGGGCGATTCATGGCCTCGCATCCGGACCGATGGCCATGCTTGATGGCGTGGAGGACAGGCCCCCAGTAGTCGAGGCAATTGACCCGGCGGGCGCTCGGGTCGTGCTCGACCCTCGTGTGTGGAACGAGAAGATCGTCCGCGACCGTCCAGAGGTCGCCTCACACAAGGATGAAGCACTGCGGGCGGTGTCCGCACCGGACCACATCGCGCCCGACCCCGCCTCCGCGGATCGCAAGCGCTTCTACCTGCGCGGCGCCGGTCCGAGTCGCTGGCTGCTCGTGGTCGTAAGCTATGAGCAGACGCCAGCACGGATCATCTCTGTGTTCGCCAACCGGAAGGACCCCAAGACATGGAGCGCGTAAACATCACGATTGGGCCGTTGACGTTCGACAGAGCGGACTACGACGCCGACAGCGACGTGCTCTACCTGCACGTCGGAGAGCCGCAGGCAGGGGAGGGCGAGGAGACCCAGGAGGGCCACGTTCTGCGCTACGCGCCGGGGACGAGCGAGGTGGTCGGGCTGACAGTGATCGGTGCTCGGCACACGCTCGAGCGCGATGGGCGCCTCTCGATCACCGTGCCCGAGACGATCGAAACGACTGCCGAGGATCTTGCTCCCGCGCTAGCTGCGGCTTAGGGATGTGGTCACACAATGCAATCGGGATGATCCCGTTGCCGACGATCAAATCTGTGAAACCGCAGAAATAGCTGGCTAGGTGGCTGGCGCTGGGGGCCCGTCACAAAACGCTCACGTCCTGCGTCAATGTCGGCATGGCCCTCGAGCAGGCAGGCAGCGAGATCGGCGATCGGACGCTGCTGGAGCGGGCGCGCGACGGTGATGCCGAGTGCTTCGGCGAGTTCTATCGGCGCCGGCGGCGCGTGGTGCTCGCGTTTCTGAGACCTCGTGTGCGCAGCGCGGAGCTCGCTGCCGACCTGATGTGCGAGACGTTTGCCAGTGCGCTGGTCGCGGTCCACCAGCTCGACCGGGAGCTGCCGCGTGAGCCGGTCGCGTGGCTCGTTGCGATCGCACGCAACGAGCTGCTCGACGCATGGCGACGCGGCACGGTGGCAGAACGCGCCCGGCGCCGGCTCCAACTGGAGCCCGTGGTTCTTGGTGACGAGGATCTGACCGCCGTCGATGACGCGGCCGCCGACGCCGACCTGCTTGCACAGCTCGCCGAGGAGCTGCCGCCCGATCAGCTGCATGCCCTCAGCGCGCACCTGTTCGAGGGCCGCGGCTATGAGGAGATCGCACAGGAGCTCGGCTGCTCGCAGTCGCTGGTGCGCAAGCGGGTCAGCCGGGGCCTGATAACGCTGAGAGCCAACCGAGGAGTGAGGTCATGAGCAGCGCCCTGGAGCAGTTCGAGCGCTCGCTAGTGCGAGCGTCACAGACGCTGCACAGCGAGGCCCAGCGGCCGGCGACGAGCGTCGGCCGCGCCCCGCGAATCGACCGTGTACGGGAGGCGATGCGGCGCCGTGGCTGGCGCATCCCGGCAGGAGTGCTGCTGCTCGGCGCGCTGGCCGGCGCGGGCACCGCTGTGTTCGGCCCGACGGGCAACCCCAGGGAAATCACGCAGATCGAGTGCGGGCAGCAAGGAAGCTCGGCGTTCGTGACAGGAGAACCGCTGCGCGACTGCACGACACTGTGGCCGTCGCTGTATCACCGCCGCACGCCACGCCTGACCGCGTGGGTCGCAGAAACCGGGGGCGTGGTCGTCGTCACACCTGCCGGCCAGCCCCCGGCCGGCGCAGGCTGGCGGCGACTGCCGGCCGGTTGGAAGGCCGATTCGGTCGTGCTCGGGCTACATCTGCAGCTGGAAGACATCACCAGCGGCCTCGAAGCCCACCTGTGCTGGTCAACGTCCTCAGCGAGCTCGCTCGTGAGATCGATCCTGCGCTCCGATGGGCTTGGCTCCTGGCAGGTTCACGTGCACGAGAACCTGCCAGATGGGGCTCACCCGAACTGCTTGACGGTCGTCTCCGTCGTGGGCGGCGAACCTCACTCGGTGCTACTCGTCGAGACGCCGGTGCAAGATCCGGGCGACCCGGCGCGGATGGTCAACACGCCGAGCGGTCCGGTCGAACACGCGCGCCTGACCGCGACTGAGACAACGGTCAACCGGATGCTGAAGAGCTCTGGGCAGTGTGCGACCGCTGGGCGGGCCTCGGCGCTGTGGCGAACAGCGGCCGCCGCTGCCGGCATACCCCGTGCTCGCTATGTGCTGTTCACGCAGGCCGACGGCGCGAGCGGCTGTGCACGCATACTCGTGACGAGCCCGGGAGGCGGCGGTCCGGCCGACGTCTACGCCACGGAGCTGCCGTAGCTCACGGCTCGTCGTCCCTACGCGCGTCCCAAGCCCGCCCGATCTCGCGCATCAGCGCCGGGTAGACGATCAGATGGCGGAACGGCGCGATCGCGGCCATGTACGCGTCGCCGAGCCTTCCTCGCGGCTTGACGTACACACCCATATGCGCGCGATAGAGGCCATCGCCCTGCTCGACCCAGGCGAACTGCAGTACGGCGTGAACGGTGCGGTTGGAGATCTCAGCGGCCGACTCGAAATCGGTGCGATACAGAGGCACGAAGTCCTTTGCGTGCACCTCCACGTCGCCTGCGCTGTGGCGCAGGTCCGCTGGCAGCCGCGCGCTGAGCGTGGTGTCGCTCGCGTCGGGGATCGCGAGCGGAGTGCGCACTTCATCCCACCCGAGCCAGCCGCCGACGCGATAGCGGACGGCGAACAGGACGCGAGTCGCACAGGACGCGCCTTTGGCTGGGTCGAGCGAGGACATGACCTCGAGAAACGACGCGAAGTCCTCGGCGCGGCCCTGCGCCGGCACCGCCCAGACGTCTTCCAGCCTGAAGTCGGGTGCGACCTCGTCGATCCGCCAGGCGTGGGCTTCGTGCTCGCTGTTGGGAATCCTCATTGCAGGACTGCTCTGTATGCGACGCCTGTGCTCTGCGCGACGCTCAGGCGGGCGCCTGCGCTCCCAGCTGACCCTGTGCCGCAAGCAGTTGGGCCTGCATCGCCTCCGCGAGCGCGAGCATCGCCGAGCGCGGGCGCACCATCACAGTGAACTCGTCGATCAGGCCATCCTCGCCGGTGTGAAGGAAGTCGCAGCCCTGCAGCTCGCGGTCTCCCACGCGCGCTTTGAACACCAGCGCGTGGTCGCTTTCGCCCTCGCCGCCGATTTCGCGTTCGTAGCTGAAGTCCTCAAACACGCGCATCACCGCGCCGAGGATCGCGCCGAGCGCCTCGCGCCCGTGGTAGGAACGAAATACGACTGGGCTGTTGAACACGACCTCCGGCGAGACCAGCTCGAGCACGCGCTCGATCTCGCCTGTTTCGATTGCGCTGCGGAACGGGTGCATGGGACGCGACCTTTCTGTGGGGGTGCGTGAGCGCGTTCGCGCCGGCACAAGATAACATACATGCATGCATGTAAGTGCGCCACGGACGCAAGCAGAGCGGAGCGCGCGCACGCGCAGCGCCATGCTCGAATCGGCCGCGCGCGGACTGTCGCGCTACGGCTACCGCAACCTGATCCTCGAGCAGGTGGCGAGCGATGCCGGCTACACCCGCGGTGCCCTCTACCACCAGTTCAAGGACAAGGAGGACCTGGCGCTGGCGGTGATCGACTGGCTCGATGAGACCTGGCGAGCGGAGGTCGGCCGGCTGATCGAGCACGAGGCCGACCCGGTCGCGACACTGCTCGCGCTGGCGCGCGGTCACGCTGTCTTCTGCAGACGCGACATCGCGCGCGTGGCAATGGCGCTGAGGCTCGAGTTCAGCGGTCAGGATCACCCGGTCGGACGCCACCTCGAGCAGGTCAACGGCGGCCTGCTCAAGCGCTGCACACGCCTGATCAGCGCTGGGCGCAGAGCGGGCACGATCCTGCCGGGCCCGCCCGCCAGAGTGCTCGCGCTCGCCTATTTCGGCGCGCTCGAGGGCGCGGTCATCCAGCTCGCCGGCCAGGCACCATATGACGAGCTGTTGGCCGAGCGCGCGGTCGCCGGCGTGCTCGGGCTGGGCGCGGCGCGCGCCGCCGGCGGATCACGGCTGTAGCGCCTCGCACCATGGGCCCTGTCGCATCGCACCAACACGATGCGGCAGGGTTCTCCAGAGCTGCGGGGTGCGGCGAGCGGGTCAGGCCGTAGCCACCGCAGCACGCGCGCCGACGAATTCGCGCAGCGCCTCGTTGACTTCCTCGGCGTGTGTCCACGAGATCGCGTGCGGGCCGCCTTCGATCACCACGAGCTTCATGTCCTTGATCAAGCCCGGCAGGCGCTTGCCCGTCTTGTCAAACGGCAGGATCCGATCGGCGTCGCCCTGTATGACCAGCATGGGCACGTCGATCTTCGCCAGATCGGCGCGGAAGTCGGTCTCCCATGTTTCGATGCATGCCACCGCGGCTGTCGCTGAAGCACTGGTCGCGAGGTTCCAGCTGGCCTGGAACGCCTGCTCGCTGACCAGCGTCCCGCCGTAGACATCCATGTTGTAGAAGTTGTCGAGGAAGCCCTTCAGGAACGCCGGGCTGTCGGCGGTTGCCTGCTGGACAAATCCATCGAACAGATCGCCGGGCAGCCCATCCGGGTTGTCGCTGGCCTGCAGCAGGAACGGTGGGATCGGGGACACCAGCACAGCTCGCGACACCCGTTTCGAGCCGTATGAGCCCAGATAGCGCGTCACCTCACCGGTGCCCATCGAGTGCCCGACCAGCGTCACGTCGCTCAGGTCGAGCTTGTCCATCAGGGTATGCAGGTCCGTCGCAAACGTGTCGTAGTCGTAGCCAATCGTCGGCTGGCTGGACTTCCCGAACCCACGACGGTCATATGTGATCACACGGTGCCCGGCTTCGATCAGGACGGGGACCTGCTTGTCCCAGGCCCGGCCGCTCAGTGGGTAGCCGTGGATCAGGACCACAGGCGGTCCCGAGCCGTGGTCCTCGTAGTGCAGACCGATCGACCCCGAGTTCTCATCACCAACATGTATGTAGGGCATGACTCTCCTTCGGTTGAGCGTTTTCATCCCGGCCCGATAGGACCGGGCTTGGTCGCTGACCGATCGTCATCCCCGGCTGGCGGCCGGTCCCGAATCAAGTTACTCCTCTGTGGTCGGTGGCGCGGGGTCGCCTCGACATGGCCAGCAGGACACGCCAGGCGCTTGCTTTCAGTTGCTGCGGCCGACGAGCACGACGACGCTCGCGACGGGCCCGAACATCGAAAGCGCTCCGCCACTGAGCGCGCTCGGCGCAGCCGCGTGCAGGGCTCCCGCTACACGCAGCGCCGATGCGCGCGCGCCGGGACCATAGAGCACCTCGTCATGTGCTCGGTGTCCGGCGACCGCGGTACCCAGGATCGTGGCGCTCACCGACGGCAGGCGCGCATGTACCGTCGCCGCCACGCTCTTCAAGCGCCGGGTGCTCGCGAGCGGACCTTCGCTGGGGGAGAACAGGCCGGTCTGGTCGACGAGCACGACGGCCGCGAGCGGGCGTGTCACCACCGCGGGCAGGTCCGTGGCCTGGCGGACAGCTCCCAGGCTTGCGCTCACGCTGCCGCCATAGACGCCGCCGACCGCCGGGAAGGTGGCGTTGCCGTTCTGGAAGCCGACTTCGACCGACCCGGTGCCCGGTGGGGCGAAGCCGGACAAGAGCAGCTGACCGCCATGCGCGACCGCCACCGGTGGGTTCGTGCCGGCCAACGCTTGCGCGTCGAGGCAGTCGAAGCTCACCAGAGCGAGCTGTGCGGCGACCATCACGCAGTCCTGCGGGTCGTAGCTCTGACCATCCGGCGCCAGGCCGCAGGACTGCCCGGGAATCACCCACCAAGAGGCTGTGCTGGTCGCACCCCACAGCGCGCTGCGCTGATACCAGGCATAGGCGAGCTGGTCAGCCCACTGCCCGGAGGTTTCGTTGTCGTACCACTGCGGCAGAGACTGCTTCGACCAGCGCGTGTTCGTCAAGAAGGGCACCGCCGCAAGCAGCGAGGACGGCGGTGATCCAGAGCCCTGGTAGGGCGCGCCGCCCGTGCAGACGTCCGCGGACGCTGCGGGTGCCCGTGAAAGGCTGACTGCGAGTACGGCGAGCACGAGCACCAGCGACAACGCGATCCCAGATAGGCGAACAGGGCGTTTAGGCACGACCCGAGCGTACCTGTATCTGCGGGTGGGTCGCGCGGTCATAGTTGAGGCGCAGCAGCGCGATCACGTCCTCGACGTCAGCATCGCTCTCGATGCGCCGCGCGGCTGGCCCCTGCTTGCCGGGGAAGACCGGGTGATCGGCGATCCGACCCTCCTGGCGAAGCTGAGTCCAGACGGCCTTGGGGAAGCTGAAGTGCGCGGCGTGGTCGCCGTGTAGGTGGCCAAGTGCGCGCCGTCCGACGGTGAACGCGAACTCGCCGCGTCGGCCGGGACCGGCCTCGACACCTGGCCATGAGGTGACCTCAGTGGTGATGCGCTCGCTGGCGGTGGGATGGTCGGTAGCGGTCATGGAGGACCTCCTGGGAAGCAGATATGTGGATGAACGTGGCATGCTACAAGTTCAAGTAAGCTTTAAGTCAAGGCCAATGTCCGAGCTCATGACCATCGGCGACGTCGCCCGCCGCAGCGGGGTGGCCGCATCCGCCCTTCGCTTCTACGAAGACCGCGGGCTGATCACCTCCGAGCGCGCGGGCTCCGGTCACCGCCGCTATCCCAGGCCGATTCTGCGACGCATCGCCTTCATCGTCTATGCCCAGCGAATCGGTCTCACACTCCAGGAGATCGGCCTCGAGCTGGCCAAGCTCCCCGACAACCACGCGCCCACCAGCCGCGACTGGTCCCGCCTCTCGACCAAGTGGTCGAGAAGAATCGACGCGCGCATCGCCGAGCTCGAACGCCTGAAGAACGGACTGACCGAGTGCATCGGCTGCGGCTGCCTATCACTCGACCGCTGTCGCCTGGCCAATCCCAGCGACTGCGCCGCAGCCGGCGGCCCAGGGCCCCGCTACTGGATCGGGGACCGGCCGCTCGATCCGCCGGCCGTCACTGCCAAATCTACAGCGGTGGGACCTGGTTGTTGACCTGCGTTCCGTGATACAGGTGGTCCTGATCCCTGCACGCAGCCGGGAAGAAGAACTGGACACTGTCGCTGCGGACGCCGTTGTAGCTCGCGAACAGGGTCGCGCGCCCGACCGTTCCCACCGCGCATTTCGGGTCGTTGCTGGCCACCACGCGGGTGACGATCTTCATGATGTTCCCGGGGTAGCCCCACATCACGGCGGTGTGGGAGTGGTAGACGAGGTGATGCGCGACCGTCATCGTGATCGCGCCCCGATGGTCTTCCTGGCAGATGATCCCCGAGACCGTGTTCGCTTCGAGGTTGATTTCGCCGTGGCCGCGGGCGAAGCCGCCCGCTTCGCCCGGGGAGCCTGTGTGGAATCCCCACGGCGGAATCCCGTAGACGATCGGGACCGAGCCGCAGCCGGGCGAATACGCGGCCGCCTGACCGGAGATGCCGATCAGCGCCAGCAGTGACGTCAGCGTCAGAACTACGAGTCCGATTCGCGGCGTGATGTGGTGCCCCCGCATTGCCATGCGGACAATAGTCGTTCACAGCCCGAGTCGCTCATCGGGCAGCTCCTCGCCAGTCCCGCAACTACGCTGCTGCCGCGACCACCGAGGTCGACCAGTCGATCACCGACGTGGGCTTGACCACGTGGCGGCTGAGGCCGAGCTCCTTGGGGTCGAGTCCCAGCGCAAGTCCGACGAGCTGGGGCAGGTGCAGCACGGGCATGTCCAGCTGGCGCCCGACGACGCCCGCGGCGAGCGGCTGCTGCAGGTCGAGGTTGAGATGGCACAGCGGGCAGGGCGTGACCAGGCAGTCGGCGTCGGCGTCGATCGCGTCGCCGAGGTGGCGCCCGGCCTGCTTGAGCGAGGCTTCCTTGTTCATGGTGATGATCGGAAAGCCGCAGCACTTGCGCATGCCCGCATACTCGATCACGGTGCCGCCGAGCGCGGCGATCACCTGGTCGAGATAGTGATCGCGCGGGTGCTCGGCGTCGATGCCCAGGCGCTCGCGCGGACGCACGATGTAGCAGCCGTAGAAGGGGCCGACTTTGAGGTTCGTGAGCGGGCGCTTGACGCGCGCGGCGAGGGTGTCCAGGCCGATCTCCTCGACGAGCAGCCACAGGAAGTTCTTGTTGGTGAGGCCGGCCTCATAGGTCAGGCCCTCGCCGGCGAGTGTCGTGTTGACGTGCGCGCGGTACTCGGCGTTTGCATCCAGGCGCTCCTGGCACTCGCTCTGCGCGCCCTGGCAGGTGGAGCAGATGTTCATCATCAGCTCGGCGCCGTCGACCTGCTGCGCGAGCGCGAAGGTGCGCGCGTTGAGGGTGTCGGCGAGCTCCTGGTTGTGCTCGGCGATCACGCCTGCACCGGTGCAGCAGGCGCGGTCGAGCTCGACCAGCTCGATGTCCAGCAGCGGCGCGACCTTGGCCATCGATCCGTGCAGCTCGGGGGTGAAGCCGCGGCTCACGCAGCCGGGCCAGTAGGCGACCTTCATCAGCTCATCCCTCCTTTGGTCCGTTGGCCCCGGGTGGGAGGTCCGTTGGCTCCGCTCCGGTTGGCGGCGCTTCCGAGCCGCCGATCTCGTGGGTGACGCCCGCGGCGACGGGGTCGTCGAACGACTCGGCGGTCTCGACGGTCTCGTCCTCGCCGGTGATGTACAGGTTCAGCTCATAGCGTTCCGGGCGGCTCTCGATTTTCTCGTAGATCGCCTGCACGGCCTTCAGGTCGGGCTTGGGGATCTTGTGCGGTTTCAGCGCGCCCATCGGCGTGACCTTGCCGCGCACGACCGCCTTGAGGATCGCGGGCAGCGAGCTCAACAGCTCTTTGCCGGCGGGCGGCGCGAATTTGCCGAACCACGAGTTGCCTCCGTAGGAGCGCGGCAACAGCTCGGCCTCCCACAGCAGGCCGTTGTCCTTGATCAGCGTTGTGAACGCAGCCTCGTGGCGCTCGCCGTTGTTCTGGTCGACGATGTGGTGATCGCCGATGGCGATCCGGCGCAGGCGCATGATCTGACCCATCGGGTTGACGCCCTTGGGGCACGCCTCGACGCACTTGAAGCAGTGCGTGCAGTCGAAGATCCCCTGCGGGTCTTCGGCGAGGTCGGTGAGCCGCTCGAGCTGCTGATCGTCGCGCGGGTCACCGACGAAGCGGTAGGCCTTGGCGAGCGCCGCGGGCCCGATGAAGCCGGGGTCGACCTCCATCGCCAGGCAGTCCGAGACGCACGCGCCGCACTGGATGCAGGCCATCGTCTGGGTGACGTCGACCATCGACTCTTTCGAGACCAGGTACTCGCGCTCGGGCACCGGCTGCTTGGCCAACAGCCACGGCGTGACGCGCTGGATCTTCTTCCAGTGGACCGCATCCATGTCCACGATCAGGTCCTTGATCACGGGCATGTTGCCCATCGGCTCGATCTCGATCACGCCGTCCTTGGCGCCGAGCTTGGCGGCGTCGAGATGCGTGTGGCAGGCAAGCGCAGGTTCGCCGTTGACGCGCACGCCGCAGGAGCCGCAGATCGCCTGGCGGCACGAACAACGCACGCCGATCGATCCATCAAAACGGTCTTTGGCCTGCAGGATCGCCTCGAGCACCGAGCGGTGCGGCTCGAGCTCGACCGTGTGCTCGTCCCAGTAGGGCGCGTTGCCGGACTCGGGGTCATAGCGGCGCAGCTTGAGCGTGAACTGCTCAGCTGGGCGGTCGTGCGCTTCGGGCATCAGTATTTCCTCTCCTCAGGCTGCCACTGCGTGATGGTGACCGGTGAGTAGCTGACTTGCGGTGATCCGTGATCGTCGAGCGTGATGTCGATGTGCTTGAGCCAGTCGGCGTCGTTGCGCTCGGGGTAGTCGGTGCGGAACTGCGCGCCGCGCGACTCCTTGCGCTCGAGCGCGCCGATCAGGGTGGCCTCGGCGCAGTCGACCATGTAACCAAGCTCCAGCGCACCGAGCACGTCCTGGTTGAAGACCGTGCCGTGGTCGTCGATCCAGGCGCTGTTCGCCTCCTCGCGCAGGCGGCCGATCGTCTCGAGCGCGCCGTGCAGACCGGCCTCGTCGCGGAACACCGCCGCGTACTTGTTCATCGTCTCGCCGAGCTCGCTCTTGATCTCCGACACGCGCCTGCCGTCGCGCGGGCGCGCGATGATCGCGTCCAGGCGCTCGGCGTCCTCGCGCAGCTGCGCATTGGCGTCAACCTCCGGCATCGCCATGCTGGCGGCGCGCTTGGCCGCATGTTCACCGGAGCGCCGGCCGAAGATCAGCGTGTCCAGCAGCGAGTTGGCGCCGAGCCGGTTGCCGCCGTGAACCGACACGCAGGCGACCTCGCCGGCGGCGTACAGGCCCTCGATCGGCGTGCGCCCGTCGACGTCGGTCTTGACGCCGCCCATGATGTAGTGCTGGCCGGGACGGATCATGATCGGTTCGCGGGTGATGTCCACGCCGGCGAAGTCCTTGCCCAGGTTGACGATCTCGCGCAGCGCCTCGAGCGTGCGCTTGCGCGGCACGACGGTGACGTCGAGCAGGATGCCGGCGCCGTTCGGGCCGACGCCGCGACCCTCGTTGATCTCGATCTGCTCGGCGCGCGAGACGACGTCGCGCGAGGCCAGCTCCATCTTGTTGGGCGCCGATTTCTCCATGAAGCGTTCGCCGTTGGCGTTGAGCAGGTGCGCGCCCTCGCCGCGTGCGCCCTCGGTGATCAGGATGCCGGTCTCGACCAGGCAGGTGGGGTGGTACTGGACCATCTCCATGTCCATCAGCGGCGCGCCCGCGCGGTAGGCCATCGCGATCCCGTCGCCGGTGACGATCAGCCCGTTGGTGGTCGGCTTGTAGGCCTGCCCGGCGCCGCCACAGGCAAGGATCACGTTCTTGGCGGTGAAGCTCTCCATGCGCCCGGTGCGTACGTCGCGCGCGATCGCCCCGCAGCAGTTGCCGACCTCGTCGCGCAGCAGCGAGGTCGTGAACCACTCCTCGTAGCGCGCCACCGTCTCGTGGTGCTTGAGCAGCTGCTCGTAGAGCACGTGCAGCATCGCCTGGCCGGTGATGTCAGCGACGTAGGCGGTGCGCTTCGTCGAGGCGCCGCCGAACGCGCGCAGGTCCATCTCGCCCTTGTCGTTGCGGTGGAAGGTCACGCCCATGTGCTCGAGCTCCATCACCTCGGCGGGCGCCTCCGAGCACATCACTTCGATCGCGTCCTGGTCGCCGAGGAAGTCCGAGCCCTTGACGGTGTCGTAGGCGTGCGAGCGCCAGTCGTCGTCCACGCTGATCGCCGCGTTGATGCCGCCGGCGGCGGCCACCGAGTGCGAGCGCACGGGGTGGACCTTGCTCATGATCGCGACGCTTGCTCCGTCTTCGGCGGCGGCCAATGCCGCACGCTGGCCTGCGAGACCGGCCCCGATGATCAAGACGTCGTGTGCTGGCATGGCTCCCTGGGGTTGCTTTGAGGAGGGGGAAGAGGACTACGTGGGGGTGGGACTGCGGGCGGGACTCTATAACGAGCGGCAAGCCGAGCGAACCCCAGGCGCAGGCGAGCCCGCTCAGGTGGCCGGTCGCGCCGGCGGCGCGGGCCGCAGCGCCTGGCGCACCTGCGCGAGCGTGACGACGCCCTGCAGCACGCCGTCCTCGTCGACCGCCACCATCGCCCCCAGACGGCCAAGACCTTCAGAGCCGAGCAGCGATTCAAGCGGCGCCTGCTCGCCGATCCGCACCGGCATGTCCTGCTCGAGCACGTCCACGACCGCCAGCGCCGGGCGCCCGGCGGCGATCTCGCTGTCCACGCGCTGCTGGCGCACCACGCCGAGGAAGTGACGCGCCGGGTCGACCACCGCGAACCAGGGCCAGCGGTAGCGCAGGAAGAACTGCTCCTGGGCGTCCAGCAGCGTGACGTCCGCGTCGATCGTGACGGGCTCGCGGTCCATGATGTCGCCCACGGTGATGTTCTGGATTCGCCGCCCGAGCGTTCCCTGCAGCACGGCAGCGCCGGCGGACTGGTACAGGAAGAACGCGAGCAGCATCGTGAACAGCCCGATCAGCGAGGAGCTGTCGGCGATGAACAGGTACAGCCCGAACAGCCCCACCGTCAGCGCGAGCGCCTGGCCGGAGCGCCCGGCGGCCTGCGTGGCGCGGTTGCGGTCGCCGGTGCGCCACCACACCAGCGCGCGCGCGATGCGCCCGCCGTCGAGCGGGAACGCGGGGATGATGTTGAAGGCGAACAGCGCGGCGTTGACGAAGCCCAGCCAGCCGAGCAGCGCGATCACGGGCGTGGTCTTCAGCCCTTCGCTGGTGAGCGCCACATCGGAGATGGTGCCGCTGTGGGCGAGCAGCGCGATCAGCCCCAGGCACAGCCCGAACAGCGCGAGCGTCATCGCCAGCCCGGCCGCGGCGACCAGCGCTTCCTCGCCGGCGCTTGCGGGCTCACGGCGCAGCTGCGAGAGCCCGCCGAAGAACCACAGGTCGATGCCGGCGACGCCGATGCCCATGCGGCGCGCCACCAGCGCGTGCCCAAGCTCGTGCAGCACGATCGAGGCGAAGTAGCCGAGCGCGCCGGCCACGGCGACCACGTAGGCGGTCGTCTGCGAGCCGCTCATCACCTGTGGGAAGTATTCCTGTGAGAGCCAGTAGATCAGCAGGAACAGCACCACGAACCAGCTGGCGCTGACGCCGACACGAATGCCGAAGACGTTTGCCAACTGCATGTTCCTACGCGGACGCATGTGTCAATGGTAGGCCCGGGAGGGGCCGGCCCAGGCCCTTTAGGCCTGCGGTAGTGAGCGGGCGATGATGCCCTCGAAGTCGCTGCCCGCCGGCAGCGTGCCGTACTCGAGTCCGCCGTCGCCGCCCAGGCGCGCGGCGCAGAAGGCGTCCGCGACGGCGGCGGGCGCGCTGCGCACGAGCAGCGAGCCCTGCAGGCACAGGGCCATGCTTTCGACGACGCGGCGCGCGCGCTGCTCGAGCGTGGCGGGGTCGGTGAACTGCTGCTCGAGCTTCGCGACGCTCGCGTCGAGCTGGGCGTTGGCTCCCTGTGCCTGCTTGACCTCGTGCAGGAACACCTCCAGCGAACGCGGCGAGCGCGTCAGCGCGCGCAGCACGTCGAGGCTCATGACGTTGCCCGAGCCCTCCCAGATCGAGGCGAGCGGCGCCTCGCGATAGAGGCGCGGCATGCCGGACTCCTCGACATAGCCGGCGCCGCCGAGGCACTCGAGCGACTCGAACGCATGGTTTGGCGCGCGCTTGCAGCTCCAGAACTTGCCGACCGCGGTGGCCAGGCGCTTGAACAGCTGCGCGTCGCTTTGGTCCTTGCCGGCCTCAGCGTCGATGTGCGCCTCGTCGTAGGCCCGCGCCAAGCGCATCGCCAGCGCGGTCGTGGCCTCGGACTCCAGGCACAGGTCGGCGAGCACGTTGCGCATCAGCGGCTGGTCGATCAGCGTCTTGCCGAAGGCGCTGCGGTGCGCGGTGTGGTGCAGCGCGCTGACGACGCCCGAGCGCATGCCGGCGGCGGCGCCGATCACGCAGTCGAGGCGGGTGTGGCCGACCATCTCGATGATCGTCGGCACGCCGCGGCCGGGCTCGCCGAGCATCCGCGCCCACGCGCCGTGCAGCTCGATCTCAGACGACGCGTTGGAGTGGTTGCCGAGCTTGTCCTTCAGGCGCTGGATGTGAAACGCGTTGCGGCTGCCGTCGGGCAGGATGCGCGGAAGCAGGAAGCAGGAGAGGCCGTCGTCGGTCTGCGCGAGCACGAGGAACAGGTCTGACATCGGCGCCGAGCAGAACCACTTGTGCCCGACCAGCGTGTACTCGGCCCCCGCGCCGCCGCCGTTGATGGGCGTTGCGAAGGTGGTGTTGGCGCGCACGTCGGAGCCGCCCTGCTTCTCGGTCATCGCCATGCCAGCGATCGCGGAGCCCTTCTCGGAGGCTGGGATCGAGCGTGGGTCATAGCTGGTGGCGGTGACCAGCGGCTCCCACTCGGCGGCGAGCTCCGGCGTTGCGCGCAGCGCAGGGACGACCGCGAAGGTCATCGTGATCGGGCAGCAGAACCCGGCCTCGGCCTGCATCGCGGTCATGTACAGCGCGGCGCGTGCGGTGTGCGCGAACGGCTCGTCGCTGGTCCAGGGCAGCGAGTGCAGCTCGTGCTCCACGCCCATGCTCATCAGCTGATGCCACGCCGGGTGAAACTCGACCTCGTCGATGCGGTGCCCGTAGCGGTCGAACGTGCGCAGCACGGGCTTGTTCTCGTTGGCCAGTCGCCCCCACTGCTGCTGCGGGTCGCCACCGACGAAGCGCCCGAGCGCAGCAGCGCGCTCCGAGACCCAGCCGGCGCCCTCGCGCTGCGTGGCCTCCACCAGCGGCAGGTTGCTGGAGAAGACGTCGAGACCCTCCAGTGGCGGCACCTGGTTGAACACCGTGTGCGTCTGCCACGGCGCGCCCTCGCCAACCGCTCCCGACATAGTGCTGGCCATCACATGACAGTCAAGCAGAGAGTAGGCTGCGGCGCGATGTTGAGGGCGATTTCCCCCCGGTTCGCAGCGCTTGCGGCTAGTGCGCTGTTCCTGTTGACAGCTGCGTTCGCGACCGTGGGCGGCGCCAGCGCTGAAACGGTCCCCGACCTGAACCCCGAACCGCCGAAGCTGGCTTATGCCACCGAGACGGCCAGCGGGACGTCGAAGGTGTGGCTGGCGGCAGCCAACGGCAGCGACCCGAAGCTGCTCGGCTTGGGGCAGCAGCCGCTGCTGTCGCCGAGCGGCGAGTCGGTTGCGGTGGCGCTGTTCGGCACGGTCGTCGGCAACCAGGAACAGGGCCCGTCGCTGGGCATCTATCCCTCCTCGGGCGCTCCGATCGCCGACTACCTCAGCCTCGAAACCGCGGTGGCCGCGCCGCTTGCCTGGTCGCCGGACTCGCGTTACCTGGCGGTGGTGCTGCAGTCCAACGGCACCAACGACATTGCCGATGACTCTGGCTTGGACGTGATCGACACGCAGACCGGCGTGGTTTCGACGATTGCGCACGGCGAGGTCTACGGCGCAAGCTTCGCCCGCGACGGCAGCGACAAGCTGGTGTTTGGGCTGTCGCACTCGGAATCGTTCACAAGCGACGTAAACCTGTACACGAGCGAAGCCGACGGCGCCGGCCTGCACCGCATCACCAGCGACGGGCACAGCCTGTTCCCCGTGTGGGGGCCCAAGTACATCGCGTACGACCGCGAGCGCAGCCGCCACCTGTCGCCCGAATACCAGATCTGGCTGGCGACGCCGGCAGGCGTGCGCGTGCGCAAGATCACCCACATCGCCGTTGGCGCGCTGCTGCAGGGCCTCGTGCCGCTCGAGTTCTCAGCCAACGGCAGCAGGCTGCTCGCTGAGCTCGAGGGCGAGGACACGAGCAACGCCTACGCTGTCACCGTCGCCACCGGGCGCGCACGCAGCATCACGGTCCATGGTCAGGCCACCCAAGCTGCGGGCATCTCGAGTGATGGCAGCACGCTGCTGCTCGACGCCGCGTCCTTCGAGCAGCCGCCCTCGCACGGGCAGATCGTCACCGAGCCATTCGCCGGCGGGCACGCGAAGGTGCTGGTTGCGCATGGCGCGGAGGGCAGCTGGAACGACTGACGCGGGCTAGTTCGCTGCTGCCATAGTGCGCGGAGCCAGCCATCCTCGGCTTTCCAGGCGCTCCCACGCGATCGCGACCTCACGCGTACCGAACACCTCGCGCTTGCGTGGCGTCCACTCGGCGACGACCTTGGTTGCCTGCTCCGGGGTGGCGGCCCCCTCAGACGTAGCGGCCCAATGGACTGTCGTGAGCAGCTCGAGCCCCAGAGGGTTTTCGAAGCCCTCGATCAAGCCGGATAGACGCTCGACGCGAGCTGTGGCATCGGCGTCTGCTGCCAGATAGGCATGGGCTCCGCTCGCGGCGCCCTCGAGGAGAGTCAGATCGGAAAGTGTCGTGCGGTCTCCGTAGCCGACCGTGAAGTGCCCCTCCATATTCTGGAGCGCGTGGTTCAGAACCTCGGCGTACGGACCGTACTCAGCCTTGACGAAGACGAGCTTGAGCGGCTCGCCGGCGACTTGGAGCAGATATGCCAGCTTCTGTGCGGCACGGAGCGTGAGAGCCGATGTTGGATCGCGTCGGTAGGCCGCGAACGCGACGATCAATGCGGCACGTCCGCGCGTCATCCTCGGACGTTTGGTCGCCGAGCGCTGCTGGCGCACTGGAGGCGGCGCGCCCGGTCCGTAGAGATTCACGCGAACGCTCTTCAGCGGGGATAGCGCAGCTTCGATCCGTGGTCGCACCTCATCCCACCGTAGGCCACCGTTGCCGCATCCAAGCGGCGGGATAGCCACCGAGCGAATCCTGTGTTGCTCGAGCACGTGGACGAGGTCGGCTAGACCAGCATCGATGTACTCCATCCGTGCTTTGCCGCGCCAGTGTTCCTTGGTCGGGAAGTTGATCAGCAGTCGTGGGCCGACCATCTGCCCAGTCTCGAAGACGAACATACTGCCCGGCCTGACTTCGTTGTGACGGCAAGCGCGCTGGTAGGCCCGATAGTTGTCGGGGAACGCCTTCCTGAACTGTAGTGCGACACCCTTGCCCATCACGCCGACCGTGTTCACGGTGTTGACAAGCGCCTCGGAGTTGTCCGAGAGCAGGTCTCCGCTACGGTGCTCGATGGTCGTCATGCCTATGAGTAGTACCAGCCTCCCCGGACAATCACGGGAGGTGGATTCGCCATCCCGGCGAGCATCGCAGCGGCTCGATCGGCGACTGCGCGAGTCATCGCACCGACCAGTATGACCGCCTCGATGGGTACACGTCGATGGACCAGGAACTCTGCCTGGCGGCGGTATTTCCGATCGCCGTCCTCGTCGGTGTCTCGCCAATACTTCGCTTTCATCAGCGGCCAATCAAGGTCATCGAGCGCTGCAAAGTCGTCGAACTGCTCGGCCAGTGGATTGACGGGGTGGCGGTTCACGACTACGAATCGTCCGGGCTCGGCCATCTGGTCCACCGAACCGACCAGATGGACGATCTCCTCCTGCGAGCCCTCGTACTCGGGCACGTTCCCGTACCAGATGGCCGCGAGCATGGGCGAGCGGGGCGCGTAGTAGAACGGCACATAGTCGGCGAGCGTCCCGCCGGCGGCAACCTCCACGTCTGTTCTCGCGCGCTGCGCCTTCAGGCTGGAATGAGCGATTCCAACTGGGCTATGCCTGGCGGCGATGCATGCCCTGTCGCAGTCAAGCTGCCCGCAGGCCACGATCGAGGCGAGATTCTCGACATGCGTGATGTGGTACGCGGCCGTCTCGCCCTCGACCCAAGGGCTCGGCCTGCCTGGGGGCTGCTTGGGGCGCATTGCACTCGGGAGCGAGTCTAGCCGCGAGCTCTTGCCGAGTCCGATTCGAAGCAATGCCTTCGTGGGTGGGAGGCCGCAGGATCGATGCCCACCCCACCCGCGATAGCATCGGCCGCCCCATCCCCTCGGAGGATCGGCAGTCCGCTGGCCCCAACACGGGCGCGGCCCGGCCTCCGGCCAGAGACATAACAAGGATCCCGCCCATGGCCAAGATCAAGGTGAAGAACCCAGTCGTCGAGCTCGACGGCGATGAGATGACCCGGATCATCTGGTCGTTCATCAAGGAGCAGCTGATCCTCCCGTATCTGGATGTCGAGCTCGAGTACTACGACCTCGGCATCGAGCGCCGCGACGAGACCGGCGACCAGGTCACGGTGGAAGCAGCCGAAGCGATCAAACGCCACGGCGTTGGCGTCAAGTGCGCGACGATCACGCCGGATGAGGCGCGCGTGGAGGAGTTCGGCCTGAAGGAGATGTACCGCTCGCCCAACGGCACGATTCGCAACATCCTCGGCGGCGTGATCTTCCGCGAGCCGATCGTGATCGCGAACGTGCCGCGGCTGGTGCCCGGCTGGAGGAAGCCGATCGTGATCGGCCGCCATGCGTTCGGCGACCAGTACCGCGCCACCGACATGGTCGTCCCCGGCCCGGGCAAGGTCACGCTCGCGTACACCCCCGCGGACGGCGGCGAGCCGATCGAGCTGGAGGTGTACGACTTCCCGAGCGGGGGAGTGGCGATGGCGATGTACAACCTCGACGACTCGATCCGCGACTTCGCGCGCGCCTCGCTCAGATACGGCCTGGAGCGCGTGTACCCGGTGTACCTGTCCACGAAGAACACCATCATGAAACGCTACGACGGCCGCTTCAAAGACATCTTCGAAGAGGTCTACCTCGATGAGTTCGTGGGCGACTTCGAGGCTGCAGGCATCACCTACGAACACCGCCTGATCGACGACATGGTCGCCTCTGCGCTGAAGTGGGAAGGCGGCTATGTGTGGGCGTGCAAGAACTACGACGGCGACGTGCAGTCGGACACCGTCGCGCAGGGCTTCGGCTCGCTTGGGCTGATGACGAGCGTGCTGATGACCGCAGACGGCAAGACGGTGGAGGCGGAGGCGGCGCACGGCACCGTCACGCGCCACTACCGCGCTCACCAGCAGGGCAAGCCCACCTCGACCAACCCGATCGCTTCGATCTTCGCATGGACGCGCGGCCTGTCAGCGCGCGGACGCATGGACGACACGCCCGAGGTCAGCGCATTCGCTGAGACACTCGAGCGGGTCTGTATACAAACTGTGGAAAGCGGCAAGATGACCAAGGACCTGGCTGTGATCATCGGTCCTGAGCAGCCGTGGCAGACCACGCAGGAGTTTCTCGCGTCGATCGACGAGAACCTGCAGGCTGTCACCGCCTGAGTCAGCTGCCAGACGAACGCCGAACAACTATTTAAATATTTTTATAAGGAGATGATGAGTTCGTGAGCAAGCCAGTACGAGTTACCGTCACCGGGGCAGCCGGCCAGATCGGCTACAGCCTCGTGTTCCGCATCGCCAGCGGGCAGCTGCTCGGCCCCGACCAGCCCGTGGACCTGCGCCTGCTCGAGATCCCGCAGGCGATGGGCGCGCTCGAGGGTGTGGCGATGGAGCTCGTCGACTGCGCCTTCCCGCTGCTCACCGGCCTCGACCTGCACGACAGCGCCGACGAAGCGTTCGACGGTGTCAACATCGCGCTGCTCGTCGGCTCGCGCCCGCGCACCAAGGGCATGGAGCGCGCTGAACTGCTCTCGGAGAACGGCAAGATCTTCACCGTGCAGGGCAAGGCGCTCAACGACAACGCCGCTGAGGACCTGAAGGTGCTGGTGGTGGGCAACCCCGCCAACACCAACTGCCTGATTGCGATGAACAACGCGCCGGACATCCCCAGCGAGCGCTTCACCGCGATGCTGCGCCTCGACCACAACCGCGCGATCGCACAGCTCGCCAACAAGCTCGAGGTGCCCGTCACCGAGGTCTCGCAGATGGGCGTATGGGGCAACCACTCGCCGACCATGTACCCCGACCTGTTTCACGCCAAGGTCGGCGGCCACATAGCGGCAATCGCCGTGGACGACCAGGCGTGGATCGAAGATGAGTTCCTGCCGGGCGTCGGCAAACGCGGCGCCGCGATCATCGAGGCGCGCGGCGCCTCCTCCGCAGCTAGCGCGGCGAGCGCAGCGATCGACCACGTGCACGACTGGGTCACCGGCACGAACGGCGCCTGGGTGTCGATGGGCATCGCCTCCGACGGCTCCTACGGCATCCCCGAGGGCCTCATCAGCGGCTTCCCGTGCACCTGTGAGAACGGCAGATACGAGATCGTGCAGGGTCTCGACCTCGACGCGTTCTCGAAAGAGAAGATCGACGCCTCGATCGCCGAGCTCGTCAGCGAGCGCGACACCGTCGAGGAGCAGGGTCTGATCTAGCCGGTCATGGCACGCGTCGCAGCTCTGGCCGTAGTGCTCGCCGCGCTGGCGGGCACCCCGGCCGCGGCTGCGACAGGCGTGCCGGTGTGGCCGGCGGCAGGCAAGCTCGCGCTGCCGGTGGGCGCGAACACGAGCAGAGGCCATCAGGCCGCTGCGCTCCAGGGCGTGGCGTGCACGAGCGCGGGCAACTGTGTAGCCGTGGGCTATTTCACGGACGCGACCAAGAGCACGCAGGCGATGGCTGTCGCTGAGACGGGCGGCGCGTGGGGGCGCGCAAGCGAGCTGACGCTGCCGGCCGGCGCGAACACGGCGGCAGGTGCCCAGCAGGCGCAGCTCAGCTCGGTTGCTTGCACCGGTCCCGGGAGTTGCGTTGCCGTCGGTCGCTTCACAGATGGGGCGGGCAGCTCGCAGGCGATGATCGTCGATGAGGCCAGCGGCGCGTGGGGTGGCGCAAGCGAGCTGACGCTCCCCGCGGGCGCTGATGTGAGCGCCGGCGCGCAGGCCGGCCTGAGCTCGGTCGCGTGCACGAGCTCAGGCAACTGCGTGGCTGTTGGCTTCTACACGGACAGCAGCGGCAGCAAGGACCGCCAGGCGATGGTCGCGAGCGAGACGAGCGGCGTGTGGGGACAGGCGAGCGAGCTCGCGCTTCCCGCGGGCGCGAACACGGGCGCAGGCGAACAGGACGCGAGCCTGCGATCCGTTGCGTGCGCAGGGCCCGGGAGCTGCGCGGCCGTGGGCTCCTACACCGACACCGGCAAAAGCTTCCAAGCGATGGTCGTGGCCGAAGGCAGTGGCGCTGGAGTGTGGGGGCAGGCGAGCGAGCTGGCGCTGCCCGCGGATGCGCTCGGCGTCGGGCCGCTCGCGCCGGCGGGCGCGCGCTGCGGCCCGGGCGCATGCCTGCAGACAGCGACGCTCGATTCGGTGACGTGCACCGGTGCCGGTAGCTGCGAGGCTGTTGGCAGCTACGCCGACGACAGCACCGAATGCAGCTACGAAGCCCCTGACGACTGCGGTGTGATCTTCGAGGCGATGGCAGCCACCGCGACGAACGGCGCGTGGGGCCGGGCGCTCAATGTGAGCAACAGCAGCTCAGGGGCCGCGCTCAGCGAACTCGCTGCAGTGGCGTGCACCGGGCCGGGCAGCTGCGTAGGTGTAGGCCAGCAGGCCTTCGTCGAGCGGTACATGGCTGGTGTGACCTACGAAGACCACCCCGCATTTCTCACCGCCGAGACCAACGGAGGTTGGGGTCAGCTGCAAGCTGCCAGCCTGCCTGCCGGCGCAGCACCCGTGCAGGAGCCGCCCTCCGGTACCCCGACCCCCGGCGGCCCCGAGGGACCAGAGGAACGCGCCGACCTCGACTCAGTGGCCTGTACGAGTCCCGGTAACTGCGTCGCGGTCGGCTACTACCTCGACAACAGCGAAAGCACCCAGGCGATGGTGCTCGGCTCGGTGACCTCGCTGGCGCTCATCACCAAGCAGACGATCAGCTCACGCAGGCACAGCGCGCGGTTCAGCTTCCGAACCGAAGGTGAGACGCGTGGTTTGCAATGCGCGCTCGTGCGTATTGCGCGTGGCACTCGCGGCAAGCACAGGGCAGCACCCAAGCCGCGCTACGCCTCCTGTCACTCGCACAAGCGCTACACGCGGCTCGCGCCCGGCCGCTATGCGTTCTATGTGCGTACCGTGGGGGCCGGGGCTGAGAAGACGCCGGCGAGTCGCAGGTTCACCATCGGCTGAACGGTGCGGCACGGTGCTACACTTATTTTGTGCCAACCGCCCATCCCCGTCACACGATTACAGAGACTCCGTCTGTGCAGGAGGCCCTGGCTGAATTGCGCTCCCGTCTGCACGGCGAGCGGATCGACTACGCTGAGCTGGTGGTGCTCGGTGCGCGGGTGAAGGCGCGCCAGTTGCCAGATGACACCAAGGTCGCCCGCGAGGCCGCGCATCGTCTCGCCGAGCTGATTCGTCGGCGCTCGGTTCCAGGCGACGTGCAGGCCGCCGACGAGGTCAAGCGTCTCGGGCTGATCGCAGACTGACACCTCGGCGTGCTCCTCTTGGATAACTCCGCGTGGGCACGTCTGGGCTCCGATCGTCTCGATCTCGAGCGCGCCAAGACGGTCGGCGAATGGATGTATGACCTGGAGCTGGCCACATGTCTGCCGTTTCTGCTCGAGGCAGGCTACTCGGCGCAGTCAGGCACAGACCGCGCCGCGATCATGTCCGACCTGATCCGACTTCCGCGCGTGGGAATCGATCGAGAGGTGGAACGGCTTGCGATGCAGGCGCAGCGCGAGCTCGCTGAAGTCGGCCACCATCGCCTTGCGCCCGCCGATGTCATGATCGCTGCCTGTGCGCATGCTGCTGGCATGGGAGTGCTGCACTACGACAGCGACTACGACGTCCTTGCCGAGCACACGAGCCTGGACTTCGAGAGCGAATGGCTGGCCCCACGAGGCGCACTTTGAAATAAAGGGGCGCGGTCATCCTGACCACGCCCCTTATCTCAAGTCAACTCACCGATGTTCCGCTGGAGACGAGAAGGCGTCCAGCGAAGTTCGGTGAGGTAAGTCCGACGAATCGAAGTCCCTGGCAAGGACGCAGGGAGCGTGGCGTGCTTTGCACGCGAGCGACCGCATCGTCCCCGGATGGGGGAGGACGCCGCCAGGGGCTTCGAGGCTAGGACTTGGGGTACCAGCCGCGGCCTTTCTTCTCTACCTTGTTTTCCTGCTCGAGCCCGGGGAGCACCCGGTAGAGGTAGTTCTGCTTGATGCCCATCTTGGCGGCCAGCTCGGGGATCGTGATGCCCGGCTGTCCCTGTACGAACGAACGCGCCTCGGCTGCGCGAGTGCCGCTGCCTTTGCGACGTCCCGCACGCCTTTTCGCCGGTTTACCGGCGGCTTTCGGTGCTGCGGCTTTCGGGGCCGCTGCGGGGGCTGCTGCTGCCGGAGCTTTTGCTGCTTTTGCTGCTTTTTTGCGGCTGGCGGAGCCACGCGGGCGTCCGGGCCCACGGCGGCGTGTAACGGTGGCGGCGGCAGCTGAAGCGGCCGCGCCGGCGTCGGAGGCAGCTGATCCGATCACACCTGCCAGGGCCGCTGCGGCGGCCTCGAGGCGGTTGAACTCGTCGACCAAAGGCCGGAGCTCCTTGAGCCGGCTTGTGATCTCTTGGCGCTTCTCATCAAGGAAGTCGGTCACGGTGTTGAATCCTCTTCACTAGTGTCGATGTGGGTAGTCACATCACTTATCGCTTCACCTTACACTAGTTCTGTTTGCCGACCCGCTCCATCAGTGCACGAAGACGTTCAAGTGTGCGCTTCGCCTCTCGTTCGGGCATGCCACCGACGAGCGCGCGACTGACCAGCGCACCCACCGGGCCCAACGGCGGACGGAACTCATTGCGGTAGTCAAAGCGGGTTCCGTCGTCCTCGGCGGTGAGGATGTATTCGCTGTGTGCGTGCGAGCGCGCGGGGCCGCGGCCCTCCCACACGGCGCGCTCGCCGGGCCGGCAGTCAACGAGCGTCCAGTGAACCTCAAGGCTCACGCCCCGTAGATGGATCTGCTGGTCCATCATGTAGCCGACCCGCGGCAGGCCGTCATCGGCGTGCACGAGCTTGCGGTGAATCGTGACCCATTCGCCCAGGCAGGAGGGGTCCATGACCGTCTTCCATACATCCGCAGGGGGCGCTGCAATTTGAATGGATGCTGTAACGAGACTCATCGGGCGGCCAGCGGCTCGGTCTGCTCCCACTCTGCCAGCGCATGCTCGACGGCCGACTCAAACGAGTGCAGCCGTACTCCCAAGAGCTCCGCCGCACGGTGGTCCGCGGGTAGAAGATCCTCCTGGAGGCCCTCCATCAAAGGCAGTACCAGCGCCAGATCCTCGCCGGCAATCGCGGCTGCAAGGCGTGCTGTGAGGCCGGTCAGATTCACTCCCAGCGTGAGCGTCGGGCGACGAACGAGCATCAGCTCGGCGATGCTCGTGAGCATCTCACCGTAGGTGAGCACGTCGGGGCCACCGATGTCCAGGCTGCGGCGGGGCAGCTGTGCGGTGGTGGACGCGCTCAGCATCTCGATCACGTCGCGCTCGTCGATCGGCTGTGTGCGCAGCGTCTGCCATGCCGGCAGTGTGAGCACCGGCATGCGCTCGAGCAGGTGCACCAGCAGCCGGAACGAGCGAGACCGCGCGCCGATCACGATCGACGCGCGCAGCGCCAGAGAATCCGGGATTGCTTCGAGCAGCACGCGCTCCACCTCAGCGCGGCTTGCCAGGTGGCGTGACATGCGCGCCTCCGTGCTCGCGCCCGCCGGCGTCAGTTGTGTGAGTGGGCGCGGTATAAGGCCGCCGAGGTACACGATCCTGCGCACGCCCGCGCGCTCGGCCGCTGCGCCGAAGCTCTCGGCCGCGAGACGCTCGCGCTCCGGGAACGCCAAGCGCTCGTCGGCAACGCGCTCCATCGAGTGGATCAGATAGTACGCAAGCTCCACGCCGGCCAGCGCCTGCTCGAGGCCCTCCCCGGTGCGCACGTCCGCGCGCACCACCTCCACCTTCATCGCTTGAGGGCGCCGGCGTTCGCGCCTGGATGTGGGCGTCAGCGCCGCGCGCACGCGCTCGGGGTCGCGGCCCATTGCGCGCACCTCGTGTCCGTCAGCGCACAGCCTGGGAACGAGTAGCGAGCCGACGAACCCGCTTGCGCCAGTGACGAGGATGCGCATCTACCCAGATCATGACGGGTCGCGCGCTGCGCGCACGGAACACCCGGAAAGTGCGGCATGATCGACGCGATTGTCACAGGAACGTGACTGATGGGCACCTATTTGCGGGTAATTGGATTTGTTTGCGATTTGCGGGGTGAGGGTCCAGCGTCCCTTGAGTGGCCGGCCGAATGATGCTTTGATCGCGGCCGTCCGTTCAATCCGTCTCGTCGCTGGGGGTATGTGCTGGTGCAGGCAAAGCAGATCAAGCGAGCGCCGAAGCGCGCGACGCCCAAGGTCAGCTGTGATGAGTGCTACTTCAGGGTCAACCTGTTGTGCGCGCTGGAGCTGTCGGAGCCATGCGCGACCTTCCGGCCCAACGAGGCCCAGCTCAAACCACCGCAACAGCTGCGGTTCGTGTTTCGACAGGAGCGCCGCACCCGCGCCGCCTGGGCGTTTCCATCGGCCCAGGAGCAGGCTGCGCTTCACGCCTAGCGAGACATATTGGGTCTCGTGTCCGGGTATATTGGACCTAGACCTGCAAGCTTTCGGCAGAGGCGGTGGCCCCAATGGCAGCGAAGGACAAATCCAGCAAGGCCGGCGACGCCGCGCGCAACGCGCAGCAGAGCCGGTACATCCAGCGACTGGTCGAAGACGAGGACCTGCGCGCCAACCTGATCTCAGCGTACGCAGCAGCACGCAGCGCGTATGGGCGAATGAGCAACGGCAAGCCCGCCGCCCAGGCGCTGTTCGAGGACCGCAAGCTCCAGCAGGAGCTCACCAATGCGGCCAACGCACTGCGCGAGGCCGGCAGCTCGCTGCGCGAGCCGCCCAAGCCGGCGCGCCGGCGACGTGGCGCGGCACGCTCGCTGCTGCTGCTCGCGGTCGGCTCCGTGCTCGCGGTCGCGCTCAGCGAGAGCCTGCGCTCGAAGCTCCTGGACCTCCTGTTCGGAGCTGAGGAGGAGTTCGACTACAGCCCGACAACCGCTCCTGAGACACCCGCTCCGGCGGGCGTCGCGGGCAGCTGAGCCGCGGGGCTTCTCCGTCATGCGCCGATGAGCACGGATGCAGCAGTCGTCGAGGACCGGGACGCCGCCGAAGGCGTCCGCTCGGAGGGTGCGCGCTCGCAGACGCCTGCGAGCGACGTGCGCTCCCGCTCGCTGACCGGCGAGAAGGCCCGCAGGATCATCGACGCGATGCGTCGCAGCGTCGCGCGGCGGGGAACCGCCGCGTCGACGTTCGACCACGTCTCGCGCGAGGCCGGCGTCTCGCGCGGCCTGCTGCACTACTACTTCGGCACCAAGGAGCAGCTGCTCGCAGAGGCCGTCAGGCGTGACTGCGAGCTGCGCCTGGAGCGCCTGGAGCGCCAGCTCTCGACCGCCAAGACCGCCGATGACTTCATCGGCCTGATGGCGCAGAACCTGCAGGACACGATCCGCGAGGATCCCGACTTCGTGACGCTCGTGTTCGAGCTCTTCACCCTGTCGCGTCGCAACGAGGACATCGCCGTCGAGTACGCGGGGCTGATGCGCAGCACACGCGAACACGTCGCCGTGATGCTCGCCGCCGCGCAGCGCGAAGGCGTGGTACGGCTGCACGCAGAGCCGGAAGCCGTGGCCGAGATCCTGTTCTCGCTCGGGGATGGGCTTGCTCTGCGCCTACTGACCGAGCCAAAGCGCGACTTCAGCGACACGATCGACGCTGGCATCACGTGTGCACGAGCGTTGTTGACGGATTGACGCACCTATAATCGGCAACCCTATGCCGATATACGAATACAGACGACCGGACGGCACCACGTTCGAGATCCAGCAGTCCTTCAGTGAAGACGCGCTCGCCGTCGACCCCGACACGGGCGTGCCCGTCGAGCGAGTTCTGCATGCGCCTGCCGTTCACTTCAAGGGCAAAGGCTTCTACAACACCGACTACGGCACGCGCAATCGCCAGCGCGAGACGGCCGCCGCTGCCGCATCGTCTCGGGACGGGGAGAAGTCCTCGTCTGAGAAGTCCTCGAGCGATAAGTCATCCTCCTCTGAGAAGTCCTCTGGCGAGAAGTCATCCTCCTCGGAGGGCTCGTCGTCTTCCTCGTCTTCCTCCTCTGAGAGCAAGAGCGAGAAGGGTGCGTCGAAGTCGGACTCCAAGCCCGTCGCCGCGAAGAGCTGAGCCGGCGGCGTCAGCCGCTCATGAACTGCGCGACGTCCGCGCGCCGCGCTTCTTCTGAGATGGTCAGGCCTTCTTCGCCGCTGGGGAGCGTCGTCTGACCGGTTGGCTTGAGCACGTGCGTTGGCGGCGTGCCGGTGATTGCAAGCGCCGCGAACATGCCCAGCAGTTCGGTGCCGCTCATGTCAGAGATGATCGCCGGGGGGGCGTGCCAGGCGATCCACGGCAGTCGGAAGAAGCTCGACACGGACAGCAGCCGGTTCTTCATGTCGGTGAACAGCGCCTGCTGGTGTTCCTCGCGTTGGATGTCGGACTCATTGGGCGCGCACAGGTTCTCGCGGGTGCGCGCCAGCGCCAGCGCCTGCTTGCCGTTGATGTGGTGCGTGCCGGCGCTCAACCGCAGTGTGTAGCCGCCGTCGGCGGAGCCGCCGTCGAGCTGGGAGATGATGCAGCCGCCGCTGTAGGTGACGCCGCCCATCGCGTCGATCAGCTGGGGGAAGTTTTCGAAGTTGACTTCGACCACGTGGTTGATCGGAATGCCCAGCCAGTTCTTGATCACCGACACCGACTCGGCGGGCCCGCCGTACTCGTGAGCAGCGTTGATCTTCTGCAGGCCGTGGCCGGGGATTTCGATGACGGTGTCGCGTGGGATCGAAAGGCGGGCCGCGTGCCCGTCGCCGGTGCGGATCAGCATGATCGTGTCCGAGCGCCCGAAGCCGGTCGTTTCTGCCCCCGGTTCCTTGCTGTTCTTCTGTCGCCGGTCGGAGCCGAGCACGAGGATGTTGTTGACCGACGTGAGCGGGTAGCCGGAGGGATCGAGCACGCTCGAGACATTCGACGGCAGCGACGTGCGCTCGAAGTGCGAGCTGATCAGGAACAGCACCAGCGACAGCAGCACCCAGCAGAACGCGAGCCCGATCAGGCTCAGCACGATGCGCTTGGGCGTCGCCCAACGCCGCCAGCGCGCGCGCGTCAGGCCGCCGGCGCGTGGAGCGGCGGGGCGGGCGCTGCGGCGCCCGCCCTTGCCCGGGGCGGGAGGCGCTGCAGCCGCGCGTGCGGGCTGCTGCTCGTCCTCGCGCCGCGGCGAAAGACGCGGGCGGGCACGGTAGCGGGTGTAGCGCGGAGGCTCTTCGCGATCGTCGGCCATCGAGGGGACCCTATATTTGCGAGATGACCACCACGGAGGCGCCGGTCGGGCGGCTGGTCGTGTGCCCGACCCCGATCGGCAACCTCGAGGATGTCACGCTGCGCGTGCTCAGTGCGCTGCGCGAGGCGGACGTGGTCGCCTGCGAGGACACGCGCCACACCCGTGTGCTGCTCGACCGACACGGCATCGCAGCGCGATTGACGAGCCTGCACGAGCACAACGAACGCGCTCGCGCGAGCGAGCTTGTGCAGCGGATCCGCGAGGGCGCGGTGGTGGCGCTGGTGTCCGACGCGGGCACGCCGCTGGTATCCGATCCGGGCTTTGCGCTCGTGCGCGAGTGCCTCGCCGCGGGCCTGGCGCTCGAGGTGCTGCCCGGACCCAGTGCCGTGTTGACCGCGCTCGTGGCGTCCGGGCTGCCGGCTGAGCGCTGGCGCTTCGTTGGCTTCCTGCCGCGCAAGAGCGCTGAGCGCGCGCGCCTGCTCGAGCGCGCTCAGGAGACGCTGGTCGCGTTCGAGTCGCCGCGACGCCTCGCCGCGACGCTCGCGCAGCTGGCCGAGCGCGAGCCGCAGCGGCCGCTTGCGGTCTGCAGGGAGCTGACCAAGATCCACGAGGAAGTGCGCCGCGGGTCCGCAGCCGAGCTGGCGGAGCACTATCGCGAGAGCCCCGCACGCGGCGAGGTCGTGCTCGTCGTGGGCGCGGCTGCTCGAGGCGAGAGCGTGGGAGCGGAGGCGCTGTCGGCGGCGAAGGAGCTGGTGGACGCCGGCGTGCGCCTGCGGACCGCCGCCGCGATCGTTGCCAAGCTCACCGGCGTGGGCGCCAATGAGCTGTACAGAGAGCTGACGGGCGGGGCGGACGGCACTACACGATAAGTGCTAAATCGTGTAACATGTTCGGTATGGGTCAGGCGACGACCAGATTGAATGTCACCCTCGACCCAGAGCATGCGGCCAAGCTCTCGATGCTGGCCGAGCGGGTACACGTCCAAGAGGGAACCCTGGCACGGTCGCTGCTGTCGAGCGCGCTCGACGAGGCCGATCCGGACCCGCGCATGATTACCGCGCTGCTCGACGGCATCCCGGGTGCATACGAGGACGCGCAGCTCGGCTTGCAGCAGGTCAGGGAAGGCAAGACCGTCCCGCTCGACGCACTCTTGTCGGAATCGCCTGAGTGGCGCGAGTCGAGCTGACTGCCCGGGCGATCGAGGGGCTCGATCGCCTCATCATCACGCACAGCCTGCCCGCGGATACTTACGCGCGTGTGTATCGCTCGCTGAGCCTGCTGGAGCGATTCCCGAAGATCGGGCGAAAGGTCACAGGGCGCTGGCATCAGCTTCGCTTCATCCTTGGTCCTTGGCGATGGCTGCTGATCGTGTACATCTACGACGACGAGAGGGAGCTCGTGTCCATTCTCACCATCCAGGACGCGCGCTCGTCCACGTCGGTGACGAACCTGATCGCCCCCCGGTAGCGTGAGCGCAACCGTGTCCTTCTACGTCACCACCCCCATCTACTACGTCAACGCGGCGCCGCACCTGGGCCATGCGTATACGACGATCGCCGCCGACGTGATGGCTCGCCACCACCGCCAGCGCGGCGAGGAGGTGTTCTTCCTGACCGGCACCGACGAGCACGGCGAGCCGGTGGCGGACGCGGCGCACGCGCTGGGCATCGAGCCTCAGGATCTGGCAGACCGCAACGCCGAGCGCTTCAAGGCGCTTGCACCGCAACTGCACGCGAGCAACGACTTCTTCATCCGCACCACCGATCCCCAGCACGAAGCGATCGTGCAGCAGGTGCTCTCACGCGTGCGCGAGAACGGCTTTGTATATGAGGGGACCTACGAAGGCTGGTACTGCCCACGCTGCGCGGACTTCAAGGCAGAGAACGAAATCGACGAGGACCGTCGCTGCCCGATCCACCACATCGAGCTGACGCGCGAGCAGGAGGACAACTACTTCTTCAAGCTGTCGGCTTTCCAGGAGCGCCTCGAGGCGCTGTATGCCGAGCGCGAGGACTTCGTCGTGCCGCGCACGCGCTACAACGAGGCGCTGTCGTTCATCCGCTCGGGCCTGCGCGACGTGCCGCTGACGCGGCACAAGCTGACATGGGGGGTGCAGGTGCCGTGGGATCACGAGCACGTGTTCTACGTGTGGTTCGACGCGCTGCTCAACTACTACTCCGCGCTCTCCTACGCGCCCGCGCCGGCGGGCGTGACACTGCCCGACGGGGGGCTCACCGAGCTGATGTGGCCGCCCAGCTACCACCTGATCGGCAAGGACATCCTGCGCTTTCACGCGGTGTACTGGCCGGCGCTGCTGATGGCGGCAGGGCTCGAGCTGCCGGAGCACGTGTTCGTGCACGGCTTCCTGCTGCTTGACGGCGAGAAGATGAGCAAGTCACTGGGCAACGTGCTCGACCCCTTCGAGGTGATCGAGCGCTACGGGCCCGACGCGCTGCGCTTCTACCTGCTGCGCGACGTGCCGTTCGGCCAGGACGGCTCGGTCTCGACAGCATCGTTCGAGCTGCGCTACGAGAGCGAGCTCGCCAACGAGCTCGGCAACCTTGCCAGCCGCACGATCGCGATGGTGCATCGCTATCGCGAGGGCATCGCGCCGGTGGTCACGCCCGATCCCGAGCTCGACGGCGAATTCGCGGCTCTCGGCAGTGAAGTCGAAGCGATGATCGACCGCGCGGAGCTGACCGCGGCGCTCGATGCGATCTGGCAGCGCGTGCGCAGGCTCAACCGCTACGTCGAGGAGCATGCACCCTGGCGGCTGGCGAAGGATGACGCACGCGCACAGGAGCTCGACAACGTCCTCGGCACGCTGGTGGTGGGTCTGCGCGTGCTTGCGGTGCTGCTGCACCCGTACATGCCGTCGAGCACCGACAAGCTGCTCGCGGCGCTGGGCAGCGAGGACCGCTCGCTGGCGGGCGCTCGCTGGGACTCGATGCAGACGCTTCGCGAGCCGATCGGGGCACTCGAGTCGCTGTTCCCCAAGTCCGCGTGACTCGCCGAGCCCGAAGATGATCGACTCCCACACCCATCTGCACCTGTGCGAACAGCCCAACTCGGAGCTGGTAGCGGCTGCTGAGGCGGTCGGCGTTACACGCATGCTGACCGTCGGCATCGACGGGCGCTCGTGCCGCGAGGCGCTCGCCGCGGCCGAAGACTTCCCCCAGGTCTACGCTGCGGTCGGCCGGCACCCAAACTCGTCGAAGGGCTTTGACGACGCCGACCTCGCTGAGCTGCGCGCGCTGGCGGCGCACGAGCGCTGCATGGCGATCGGCGAGAGCGGGCTGGACTTCTACCGCGACACGGCCCCGCGCGCTGACCAGCAGCGCGCGTTCGCCGCGCAGATCCAGCTGGCGCGCGAGACCGGCAAGCCGCTCGTGATCCACTCCAGGGCGTCTGATCGCGAGACGCTCGAGCAGCTCGCCGCTGAAGCTGACGGTGTCAGCGTCGTGATCCACTGCTTCTCGATGCCCGAGCAGCTGGATGAGTGCGTGCGCCGCGGCTATGCGATCTCGTTTGCGGGCAACGTCACCTACAAGAGCGCCGCCGAGCTCGCAGAGGCGGCGCGGCGCGTGCCCGAGGAGCTCCTGCTGCTCGAGACCGACGCGCCATACCTGACACCGCAGGTGGTGCGCAAGGAACGCAACCAGCCGGCGTTCGTGATGCACACCGCGGCGTTCGTGGCGGAGCTGCGAGGGGTGAGCATCGAGCAGCTGGGCGCGGCGGTCACGAGCAACGCGGCACGCGTGTTCGGCTGGGCATGAGCATCGTGGCCGAGGGCCCGGTAGAGCCGAGCTTGCAGCCTGACGGCCCGGTGCAGCCGAGCCTGCGGCGAATGCGCCGCTTCGGCGTGCGCCCCGACCGCGACCTCGGCCAGAACTTCCTGATCGACTCGAACATCCTTGGCGTGATCGGCCGCGCGGCTGCGCTCGAGCCCGAAGACGTCGTGCTCGAGATCGGCGGCGGGCTGGGGGTGCTCTCGGAGTACCTCGCGCAGCGCACCGCGCACGTGCACGTGGTCGAGATCGACGAGCGATTGCGTGAGGCGCTGGGCGACGCAACCGACCCGCACGCCAACGTCACCGTGCACTGGGCCGACGCGATGGCGATCGACCTGTCCGCGCTCGAGCCCGCCCCGGAGAAGGTCGTCGCCAACCTGCCCTACGGCGTTGCGGCGAGCGTGCTGCTGCGCACCGTCGAGGAGCTCCCGAGCGTGCGCACGTGGGTGGCGATGGCGCAGCGCGAGGTCGGCGAGCGCTTGGCGGCGGGAGCTGGCAGCGGCGCCTATGGCGTGCCGTCGGTGCTCGCGCAGCTGGCGTGCGAGGTGGAGGTGTTGCGCGCGATCCCGCGCACGGTGTTCCACCCCGTGCCGAACGTCGATTCGGTGCTCGTCGGCATGCGCCGCCGCCGCGACGGCGCCGGCGTGGCGCCTGAGGTCGTGACGCCGGCGCTGCGCGCGCTGGTCGCGGGCGCGTTCGCGCACCGGCGCAAGACGTTGTCGGGCTCGCTCGGCCTGGCGGGCGCGTCCAATGGCCTGCCGCCGCGCTCGCGAGCGCAGGTGCGCGAGGCGCTGACGCAGCTGGGGCACCCGGCGGACGTGCGCGCCGAGCGCCTGTCGCCAGAGGACTTCCGCGCGCTCGCGCGCCTGCTGGAGCTGTGAGCGCCGGCCGCGCAGGCACCGGCGGTGGCGGGAGCACGCTGGCCCCCGGCGTGCATCGCGCACTGGCGCCCGCGAAGATCAACCTGGGCCTGTTCGTCGGGCCCGCGCGGGCCAGCGACGGCAAGCATGAGCTGGTGAGCGTGATGCAGTCGATCTCGCTCGCGGATGAGGTCACGCTCGAACTGGCGCCGCCGGGCAGCGACCGCGACGAGGTGATCTGCCCCGGGGTGTCGGTGGCGGCCGGCGAGAACCTGGCGGCAACGGCGCTGCGGGCGTTTCGAGCGAGCACGCGATGGCGGGCGCCGGCGCTGCGCGTGAGCATCGTCAAGCGTATCCCCGTAGCGGCCGGTCTGGGTGGTGGCTCAGCCGACGCCGCCGCCACGCTGCGGCTGGCCAGACATGCCTCGGGCCTGGGCGATCAGGCGCTGCTGCGCAAGCTCGCCGCCAAGCTCGGCGCCGACGTGCCCGCGCAGATAGCGCCCGGGCGCTGGCTGGCGACGGGCGCCGGCGAGCAGCTCCAGGAGCTGGCGCCGATGCGATCGCGCTTCGGCGTGCTCGTGCTGGCGCTGCCCGTCGCGCTGTCGACCGCCGCGGTCTATGCCGAGGCCGACAGGCTCGAGCAGGCGCGCACGCACAAGCAGCTGGAGCAGCGCCGCGCCGAGTTGGCTGCGGCGCTCGAGCACGGCGCCGCGCTGCCGGCGGACCCGGAGCTGCTGCACAACGACCTGCAGGCCGCAGCGGTGTCGCTGTGCCCGCAGATCGAGGGCGCCCTGACGCAGGCGCGCGCGGCAGGCGCGGAGCTGGCGCTGCTCAGCGGCTCCGGCCCCACGGTGCTTGGCCTGTTCGGATCGACGCAGCCGCGACGCGGCGCGAATGCCGGCGAGGGCGGACTCGTGCTGGCGCAGGCGGCGGCCACGAGCCTCGCCGATCGCGTGCCGGCGGCGATCTACGCCGCGCCGGTGGACGGCACGTTCGCGCGGGCGGTCACGCTCGGCACGAGCAAACGACGCCTGCGTGCGTAACAATCCCCGCAGGATCCCATGACCAGGGCACAAATCAACGAGCTGGTGGCAGCAGGAGCCGGATTGGTCAGCCTTGGGCTGTTCACCGGGCTGGTGCTCGTTCCCGTGTGGTCGTCCTACGCGCGCGTCTGGGAGCGGCTGGCCGCGACCGTGCTGTCGTTGTATGTACTGGCGGTCCTCGTCGGTGCCGGGGTGGTCGGCGCACTTGCTGCCGTCTACTTCTGGGGCTGACAGGCGTGTCAGATCTGGCAGCGCTCGACGCGATCACGGAGGCGGTTGAGTCCGGTGCGGGCCTGCCGGAAGTGGTGCGCGCGGCGGCAAGGGCACTCGAGGCGAGCCTTGCCGTGACCGACGCGTGGGGTGCGACGCTGGCGGTCGCCGCGCGCTCGCCGGCGGAGGAGCGCTCGCTGCTGTCGCAGGGCGATGGCGTGATCAGCGCGCCGCTGCGGGTGGCTGACACGGTCGTGGGGACGCTGCACATGCGCGTCAAGACCGAGCCGAGCGATTCGATGCGCCGGCTGCTGCTGACGATGATCGCCTCGGAGGTCGAGCGCGTGCGAGCGCCCGAGCGGGTCTCGGAAACAGCCTCAGCTGACTTCCTGCGCGCGATCCTGAGTCGCGAGCTGACCGACGGCGCGGAGCTGCTGGAGCGCGCCAAGGAGCTGTCGCTGGCGATCGAGGACGGCGCGAGCATGCTTGTGGCGCGCGCGCACCCGCAGTCGCCGACCGACGAGGGCTGGCGCGGACGCGTGCGCGCGGTCGCCGAGCGCGGCGCACGCGCGGTTGCCAGCCGCTCGATCGCGGCGCTGTCCGAGCGCGAGGGCATCGCCGGCGCCGAGGTGCTCGTGCTCGTGCCCGGCGGCGAGGAGGCCACCGCTGCGCGCGCGGCGGATGCGGTGTTGCACGAGATGGAAGCGAGCCTCGCGGGCTACACGTTCGCGCTCGGACGTAGTCGCGTGACCGCTGAGCCCTCCGAGCTGCCGCGCGCCGCCAGCGAGGCGCTGCTGGCTGCGAACGTCGCCCAGGGCTCATCCGACGGCGCGGCGCTGGCGTTCGACCAGACCGGCGCATACCGGCTGCTGCTGTCGGCGATGAGCGAGAACCCCAGCGAGCTGCAGCGCTTCTACGCCGAGACGGTCGAGCCGCTGGTGGCCTACGACGAGCAGTACGAGACCGAGCTCGTGCGCACGCTCGAGACGTTCCTCGAGGCGGACGGCAACGTCGCTGGGACCGCGCAGCGGCTGTTCACGCACCGCCACACGATCTACTACCGCCTGGAGCGCGTGCGCGAGCTGTCCGGCCTGGACGTCAGCTCGAGCGACGGTCGCGAGAAGCTGAGCCTCGGGCTGAAGTCGATGCGCGTGCTGGGGATCGCCTCCACCGGCGGTCCTGCCTCCGAGGTCGGCGCCGAAGCCGGGCGTGTGCCCAGGCGCTCGGCCAGGCGCACCTAAAGGCGCGCGCCGAACTCGATCACGTAGGTGGCGCCGCGCCCGCGCGTGTTCAAGACCGCTGGCACCGCCGAGGTCGATGCGACGCCGGCGTCGCGGTATTCGCTGCTGAGCATGATTTCGCGATGCGGCGGCGAGGCCATCCATTCCTGGACGATGTGCGCCGGCGTCGTATCCCCGCCGGTGCCCCACGCGATGTTCTGACCCACGGCGACCTCAGCGGCGTGCGCCCGGTAGCGGGTCACATCGACCAGCGACATCGGCGTCTGTCCCGACGGGCCGATGTCGGCGAAGTAGTCCCCATGCACCATGCTCACGACCTGCGTGGCAGCGACATGGCCCAGTTCGTGGTTGGCGTGCAGCGCCCGCAGGCCGCGCACGGTCCGTTCCCTGTTGACCAGGCACAGCGTCGCCGCGTCCGCCGCGCCCAGGTCCTTGGCGGTCGGGCGCAGGTTCGCGTTGGCGCAGCCAGGCGGAGCCGTAGCCGCCCCCGCGGTGCTTGCCGCGAGCGCGCCAACGCATGCCAGCAGCGCCCCAATCAGCGCAGCTCCCAGCCTGCTCCCACGTCCTGTCGTCGCTTCGGACAAGTGGGTCAATACTTGCAGGAGCGGTGGATGGGCGCGTTGCTGCATTGTTAACGGAGGTCCTGCATGCGACGATGTGGGCCCGTTGGGGAGTGGGGTAATAGGCAGCCCGGAAGACTTTGGCTCTTCAAGTCCTGGTTCGAGCCCAGGCTCCCCAGTCAGGCAAGGCGTCCCAGCCTAGTGCGAACATGTGTTCGTGTCTGGCGGGGGCCCCCGATATTCGGAGCAGGAAGCACGGAGCGCGGTGGCGGCGTCGGAGTGCTACGCGCAGGTGCTCAGGCAACTGGGAATGCGCCCGGCAGGGGGCAACCACCGAACGCTGCGTCGATACGTCGAGCAGGTCTGGAAGATCCCAACCGGTCACTTCGACCCCGATCGCGCACGAAACGAAGCGCTTCGCAGAGATCCGATCCCGTTGAGTCGCATTCTGATCGAGGGGTCTACGTACTCTCGCGCGCATCTCAAGGAGCGTCTGTTCAAACAGGGCCTTAAGACCCGGAGTTGTGAGCTTTGCGGCCAGGGAGAGATTTGGCAGACGCGGAGGATGGCATTGATCCTTGATCACATCAACGGTCACGCTAACGACAACCGGCTCGAGAACCTACGCATCGTCTGCCCCAACTGTGCCGCGACTCTTGACACGCATTGCGGCCGGCAGAACCGGCTTGAGCGCAACCCACGCATGTGCTCGCACTGTGGCCGCGAGTTCTGGCCGGCATATGCGTCTCAGTGCTACTGCTCGCGGTATTGCGGCTCTAGACGCAAAGGCGACGGACGTCCGCAACCTGAGCGACGCAAGGTCAGTCGCCCGCCCTACACCCACCTGATCAGAGAGATCCAGGCGCTCGGCTATGCGGGCACAGGCCGCCGGTACGGCGTCTCGGACAACGCGATTCGCAAATGGCTACGCCAGTACGACCGGGAACGATCAGGCGACTCACAGAAGCTGCGGCCACTGGAATAGCATTGTTCGGGTGAGCGCCCCGACGGTTCTGATCCTGGCTGCGGGCCAGGGAACGCGGATGCGCTCGAACACGCCGAAGGTGCTGCACCGGCTGTGCGGCCTGGAGATGGGGCTGTGGCCGGTGCGCGCGGCGCTCGCGGCGGGCGCGGGCAGGGTCGTGGTCGTGGACTCGCCGGAGCGGGCGCTCGAGCCGCTGCTTCCAGATGGCGTCGAGCTGGCGGTTCAGGAGCAGCCGAACGGCACCGGTGGGGCGGTGGTGGCGGCGATGGCGATGCTGAGCGCGGCCGGCGGGCCGGCGCCAGAGCCGAGCGCGCCGGTGGTGGTGCTCAGCGGCGATGTGCCGCTGGTGAGCGCGCAGGCGATCGGCGAGCTGATCGAGGCCCATCGCGAGAGCGGCGCCGCGGCGACGATGGCCACGACGGTGCTGGAGGATCCGACGGGCTACGGGCGCGTCGTGCGCGACTCCAGCGGCGCGCTGCTGCGCGTGGTGGAGACCAAGGAGCAGGGCGACTCGACGCAGGCAGAGCGCGAGATACGCGAGGTCAACACCGGCATCTTCGCGTTTACGCTGCAGGCGCTCAGCGACACGCTGCAACGCGTGAGCGCAGACAACGCGCAGGGCGAGCTGTACCTGCCGCAGGTGATCGACCTGCTGCGAGCGGAAGGCGCGGCGGTGGCCGCTCACGTCGTCGAAGACGAACGGCTGGTGCTCGGCGTCAACGACCGAGAGGCGCTTGCACATGTGCGTGCGCTCGCCCAGGCTGCGATCCACGAGCGGCACATGCGCGCCGGCGTCGGCATCGTCGACCCGGCGGCCACGGTGATCGACGTGGACGTGCAGATCGGCCAGGACACGCTGATCGAGCCGTTCACCACGATCAAGGGCACGACGCGCATCGGGCGCGAGTGCACAGTGCGCCACTCATACCTAGTCGACTGCGTGCTCGAGGACGGTGTCAGCGTCGGCCCGTTCGGCTACCTGCGGCCGGGCACGGTGCTGCGCAGCGGCAGCAGGGTGGGCACGTTCGTCGAGGTCAAGAACTCCGACGTCGGTCGCGGCGCGCGCGTCCCGCACCTGTCCTACATCGGCGACGCAGACGTCGGTGAGGGCACGAACCTGGGCGCCGCCACGATCACCGCCAACTACGACGGTCGCGCCAAGCATCGAACAACCGTCGGCGCCGGCGTGCGCACGGGCGTGGACACCACGCTGGTGGCGCCCGTCAGCATCGGCGACGGCGCTTACACCGGTGCCGGGTCGGTGATCACCGATGATGTGCCCGCGGCCGCGCTGGGCATTGCCAGGGCGCGCCAGGAGAACATCGAGGGCTACGCCGAGCGCCGAGATGACTGATCGGGCCAGGGTCTCTACACTCCCCAGGAGATGAGTGCGATCGAGACGCGCACCCAGTATTCGCGGGCCAGCCTCCCGATCGATTACAACAAGCGGCTGATGTTGTTCAGCGGGCGCGCGAACCCGCAGTTGGCGATCGACATCGCCGACAAGCTGGGCGTGGACCTGGGTCCGGTCGAGTTGAAGACGTTCTCCGGCGGCGAGGTCTACTGCCGCTACGAGGACTCGATCCGCGGCGCGGACGTGTTCATCGTGCAGTCCACCTGCGGCAACCCCGAAACCGGGGTCACGGCGAACGACTCGCTGATGGAGCTGCTGTTCATGATCGACGCCGCGGTCGGCGCCTCCGCGCACCGGGTGATTGCGGTGACGCCGTGGTTCGGCTACTCGCGCCAGGACAAGAAGTCCGCGCCGCGCGAGCCGATCTCAGCGCGTCTGGTCGCGCGCATGCTCGAGGCCGCAGGCGCCGACCGGGTGCTGACGATGGACCTTCATGCCGGCCAGATCCAGGGCTTCTTCCAGAAGCCCGTCGACCACATGACCGCGCTGTTCATGCTCACCCAGTACTTCTCCGACCTCGGCCTGCCCGACCTGGTGGTCGTGGCGCCGGATGCGGGCAGGGTCAAGCTGAACAAGAACTTCGCCTCCAAGATCGGCGCCGAGCTCGCGATCCTCGACAAGGAGCGCCCCGCCCAGCAGGTCGCGGAGATCGGCTACGTGATCGGCGACGTCAAAGGTCGCACCGCGGTGATCGTCGACGACATGATCGACACCGCCGGCACGCTCAAGGCGGCAGCCAAAACGGTCATGGAGGAAGGCGCCGAGCGCGTGTACGCGGCGGCCACCCACGCGGTGTTCTCTGGCAACGCCTTCGAGAACCTCGCCGAGTCGGGCCTCGAGCAGATCGTCGTGACCGACACGATCCCAATTCCCACCAATCGCCCGGACAACGTGCGCGTGCTGCCGTGCGCGGAGCTGCTGGCCGACTCGATTCGGCGGATCTTCGTCGACGACTCCGTCAGCGAGGTCTTCGGCGGCGAGAACCAGCTGTTCTGAGCGCTCCGACGGCGATTGCTAGAGTCTGCAGTCGCCCATGGCCGACGCCACCACCAAGCTCAACGTCAACAGCCGCGAGGCAGCCGGCTCGCGCGCCGTGCGCCGCCTGCGCCGCAGCGGTCGCGTGCCCGGAGTGCTTTACGGCGGCGGCTCCGAGCCGCTCGGCTTCGACGCCGACGAGCGCGAGCTGCGCCACGCGCTTGCCGGCTCGGGCGCAGTGCTGGACCTGAGCGTCGACGGCGACAAACCGACGCCGGTGGTGCTCAAGGAGGCCCAGCGCCACCCTGTGCGCGGCGAAACGATCCATGTGGACCTGTTGCGCGTGAACCTCAACGAGGCGATCCATGCGGTTGTGCCACTCGAACTGACGGGCATCGACGACTCTCCCGGCGTCAAGGAAGGCGGCGTGCTCGAGCAGATCACACGCGAGCTCAACGTCGAAGCGCTGCCCACAGCGATCCCCGAGTCGATCGTGCACGAGGTCGGCGAGATGCAGATCGGCGAGACCATCCTGGTTGGCGCGCTCGCGCCGCCGGAGGGCGTGACGCTGCTCGACGACCCCGAGGAAACGGTCGTCGCAACGCTGTCTCCGCCGCGGCTGCAGAGCGAAACCGCCGACGAAATCGAAGCCGAGACAGAGCTCGTCGGCGAGGGCGGCGCGGGCGACGGCGGCGACAGCTCCGAGGGCTCCTCAGGCGAGGAGTAGCGCCCCCTGCGACTGAGGCGCTCGCTGAGCGGCGCGAGGCGGCGTCCTCACTCGCTCGCGTGCAAAGCACGCCACGCTCCCTGCGTCCTTGCCTCGCTTGCCCAGCGACCGCCTCAGTGTCGCGGTCACAGCGCAATCCAATGATGTTCGGGGCAAAGATCGATTGGCTGATCGTCGGACTGGGCAACCCCGGTCGCGAGTACGCGGGCACGCCGCACAACGTCGGCTTCCAGGTGGCCGACGCGCTGGTTGAGCGCTGGAATCTCGGGAAGGCCAAGGACCGCTTTCGCGGGCGTATCGCCGAAGGGCGCGTTGGCCCGGGCGGTCCGCGCGTGGCGGTGCTGCTGCCGCAGACCTACATGAACGACGCGGGGCGCTCCGTGGGCCCGGCGCGCGGCGCACTGAAGGTCCCGCTGGAGCGCGTGCTGGTGTTGCACGACGAGATCGACCTGCCGTTCGGCGACGTGCGCACCCGCCTCGGCGGTGGCCTCGCGGGCCACAACGGGCTGAAGTCGCTCAAGCGCGAGCTGGGCGGCGCGGACTTCATGCGCGTGCGCGTCGGCGTCGGGCGCCCCAATTCGACCGACCCGGAGATCGTCTCCGCGTACGTGCTCGGCCGCTTCAGCCAAGACGGCGCACAGGTGGCGGAGCTGGTCGATCGCGCCGTCGCGCAGGTCGAGCAGGTCGTACTCGGGGAGGTGGGGTGATGGCCGGCGGGACGGGAGCACTACGCACGCTGCTGGGGCTCGCGCAGGACGATGAGTCGACGCTGAAGCTCGCGCACGAGGGCGGCCATGCGTTCGTGTCCTCCTCGCTACGCGCCTATGTGATCGCTGCGCTGGCCGAGATCGACGCCGACGCGCGTGCGCGCCCGACGCTGGTGGTCGTCGGCGACGATCGTGCCGCACGCGACCTGGCGGGCGATCTCGGCGCCTGGCTGGCGCCGCGACGCGTGCGCTACTACCCCTCCAGGGGCGTGGCATACGAGTCGCATCTGGCGCCGCCAGCCCACCTGGTGGGCCTGCGCGTCGCCGCGCTGGACGCGCTGCTCGGCGCGAGCGCGACGGCCGACGGCAGCACGGGTGACGGCGCCGAGGCGGAGCAGCCGGTGGTGGTGGTGAGCGCGGTGGCGCTGTCGGAGAAGGTGCCCGACCCGGCGCTGCGCCCGCACTCGTTCACGCTGCGTGTGGGCGAGCTGCTGGACCTGGATGAGTGCGCGGCGGAGCTCGTCAGCGCGGGCTACGAGCGCACCGACCAGGTCGAGGAGCGCGGCCAGTTCGCGCTGCGCGGCGGCCTGCTCGACGTGTTCCCGGCGACCGAGGAGCGCGCGGTGCGCGTGGACATGTTCGACGTGGAGATCGAGTCGCTGCGCTGGTTCTCGACCTTCACCCAACGCTCGCTGGGCGAGGCCCAGGAGGTCGAGATCGCGCCTGCGGCAGAGCTCGCGCTCGAGCATCGTGAGCTGGCGGAGATCGCGGCGGCCACCGGCGCGTTCGCCGCCGCCTCCGGCGGCGAGGGCGAGGAGGGTGAGCGCCCGGACATCGCCGAGCTGCTGCCGGTCGAGCGCTTTGGCGCGCTGCTGGACCTGGTTGGGGCGGAGACCGAGCTGATGGTGGCCGCCGAGGAGGATCTGGAGCCGGTGCTGAACGATCTGTGGAGCGACGTGTGCGCGGCCTTCGGCGATGAGGACGCGCATCACCTGTATGTGAGCCCGCAGAGCATCCGCTCGACGCTCGCCGAGCGCTCGCGCATCTGGCTGTCGGGGCTGTCCAGCGGGCAGGAGATCGAGCTGCGCGCGCAGTCGGCGGACACGGCCGCGCGCTCGCTGGCGGAAGCCGAGCCGGAGCTGGAAAAGCTGGTGCGCTCGGGCTACAGGACGGTGGTCGCGTTTCCCCGGCGCGGCGAGGGCGAGCGCGCGGCATACAACCTGGGTCGCCTGAAAGCGACCTGGCTGGGCGAGGGAACAGACGGCGCCAGGGACGCCGGTGGATCCGGCGCGACGGGCGTTGGCTTCCAGCCGCTGGAGCCGTCGCTGCGCTTCGCTGCGGTGTCGCTGCGCGAGGGCTTCGTCGCACCGCAGCTGAAGCTCGCCGTGTTCCCCGAGCACCGGCTGCTGCGCCGGCGCAGCGCCTCACGGCCGGGCACGGGCGCCGGGCGCGGTGGCGTCGGTGGCGCGCGCCGCGGCGCGCTGCGCTCGTTCACCGAACTGCGAACCGGCGACATCGTCGTGCACGAGGACCACGGCGTAGCGCGCTTCGCGGGCTTTGAGACGCGCACCGTGGCGGACGTCACCCGCGACTACCTGTACCTCGAATACCAGGGCGATGACCGCGTGTTCGTGCCCACCGACCAGCTCGCGAAGATCTCCAGATACGTCGGCGCGGGCGCCGGCACGAATCCGCCGCTGAGCAAGCTCGGCGGCACGCGCTGGGAGACGATGAAGGCGCGCGCGCGCCGTGCCGCGCAGGAGCTGGCGGGCGAGCTGCTCAGCCTGTACGCCGAGCGCCGGCGCCGCAGCGGCCATGCCTTCGGCCCCGACACCGACTGGCAGCGCGAGTTCGAGGAGCGCTTTCCGTTCACCGAGACGCCCGACCAGCGCGATGCGATCGAGCTGGTCAAGTCCGACATGGAAGCGCCGCGGCCGATGGACCGGCTGATCTGCGGCGACGTCGGCTACGGCAAGACCGAGGTGGCGCTGCGCGCCGCCTTCAAGTCCGCCGTCGAGGGCAAGCAGGTGCTGATGCTGGTGCCCACGACGATTCTCGCCCAGCAGCACTACGGCACCTTCTCTGAGCGCCTCGCGGACTACCCGTTCACGCTCGAGCACGTCTCGCGCTTCCGCGCGCCGGCCGAGCAGAAAGCGGCGATCAAGGGCTTCGCGGAGGGGCGCGTCGACATCCTGATCGGCACTCACAGGGTGCTCTCGCGCGACGTGCGCGCCAAGGACCTGGGCCTTCTGATCGTCGATGAGGAGCAGCGCTTCGGTGTCAAGCAGAAGGAGCTGCTGCGCCAGCTGAAGCTGAAGGTGGACGTGATCGCGATGTCCGCCACGCCGATCCCACGCACACTGCAGATGTCGCTTGCGGGGCTCCGCGACATCTCCGTGATCGAGACGCCGCCGGAAGGCCGGCGGCCGGTGCGCACCTACGTTGGCGAGTACGAGGAGGAGCTGGTCAAGCGCGCGATCATGCGCGAGCACGAGCGCGGCGGGCAGGCGTTCTTCATGCACAACCGCATCGAGTCGATCGAGGAGACCGCCGAGCGCCTGCGTGCGCTGTGCCCGGGCGTGCGCTTCGCGGTGGCGCACGGGCAGATGCCCGAGGGCGAGCTCGAGAGCGTGATGATGGACTACCTGCGCGGCGGCGCCGACGTGCTGGTGTGCACATCGATCATCGAGTCGGGCATCGACATCCCGCAGGCGAACACGCTGATCGTCGAGCACGCAGATACGTTCGGCCTGGCCCAGCTCTACCAGATCCGCGGCCGCGTGGGACGCAGCCGCGAGCGCGCCTACGCCTACCTGCTCTACGACTCCGCGGCCGCGCTCACGCCCGAGGCCGCGCAGCGCCTGTCGGCGCTGTCGGACTACACCGAGCTGGGCGCCGGCTTCAAGATCGCGATGCGGGATCTGGAGATCCGCGGCGCCGGCAACCTCCTGGGCGACGAGCAGTCCGGGCATGTGGCCGCGCTGGGGTTCGAGCTGTACATGCAGATGCTCGACGAAGCCGTCGCCGCGGCCGAGCCCGAGCAGGAGGGCGAGCCGCTGCCGGAGCCGGTGCGCCTGGACGTGAACGTCGATGCCTACGTGCCCGCCGACTACGTCCCCTACGAGCAGGCCAAGATCGAGGTCCATCGCCGCGTGGCCGGGGCGCTCGAGGTGGCGGACGTCGAGCGTCTGCGCGAGGAGCTCGAGGACCGCTTCGGGCCGGTGCCCGAGCCGGTCGAGAACCTGCTGGCGCTGCAGCGCGCGCGCATCAAGTTCGGCCAGGCAGGGGCACGCACGGTGAGCTTTCACGGCGATCGCCTGGCCGTCGTGCCGATCGAGCTCGACTCCTCGCGCGCGCGGCGGCTGCGCGAAGAGCTGCCGGGCGCGCTGTACGAATCGGGACGCTCGCAAGTCTCGTTGCGCGTTCCAAAGGACGGGACCGAGCGGTTCCCCAGCGTCGTAAAGGCGGCGGATGCGCTGCTGGCGATCGTGCGCGAGGCCGCTTAGGAACTCGTTAGCTGCCTGTTAAGCACAACAGATGTGCTTTCCGCTAGAGTGCCCGCGTCGTGTCCAAGACTCTTAGGTCCACCTCGGCGCTAGGCGCCGTTTTGTTTGCCCTCTTCGGGATCTCCGCCTGCGGCGGTATCCCCGGCGACGCCGTCGTGCAGGTAAACGGCACGGCGATCACCAAAACCGCGTTCGACCACTGGATGGGGGTTGCGTCGGCTTCGGGTGCAACTGGAACGACCGAAAAGCCAGCGGTGCCGGAACCGCCCAACTACACGACCTGCATCGCCCACCTCGCCAAGATCTCGCCGAAGCCGGCGAAAGGCCAGAAAGCTCCGACGACGGCGCAGCTGAAGTCGGAGTGCGTGACCCAGTACAAGTCGCTGCAGACCGAGGTGCTGGGCTTCTTGATCTCATCACAGTGGGTGATCGGAGAAGCGTCGTCTCTGGGCGTCAAGCTGAGCGACGCGGAAGTCAAGAAGGAATTCACGAAAATCAAGTCGACGCAGTTCCCGAAAGCGTCCGAATTCGAAAAATTCCTGGCGAGCTCCGGTCAGACCGTCTCAGATCTGCTGCTGCGCGTGAAGCTGAACCTGCTCTCGCAGAAAATCCAGAAGAAGATCGTCAAGCAGAAGAGCACGGTCACCGAAGCCCAGGTCGCCAAGTACTACAGCGAAAACAAGTCGAAGTACGGCACGCCGGAAAAGCGCAACGTGAGGATCATCCTCACCAAGACCGAAGCGCAGGCCAGCAGCGCAAAGAAGGAAGTGGAATCGGGCAAGAGCTTCGCGAGCGTCGCGAGCAAGGTCTCGATCGACCCCACCAGCAAGGCCAACGGCGGCCTATTGAAAGAAGTCGTCAAAGGCGAGGAGGAGAAGGCGCTGGACACGGCGATCTTCTCGGCCTCCAAGAACGTGCTCGGCGGTCCTGTCAAGACTCCCTTCGGCTACTACGTCTACGAAGTCGTAAGCGCCACGCCAGGCACGCAGCAGCCGCTGTCGGCGGTAAAGGCCACGATCAAAGAGCAGCTGGTCTCGACCGGTCAGCAGACCGCGCTCAGCAAATTCGTGAAAGACTTCAAAACCAAGTGGCAGGCCAAAACCGAATGCCGTTCTGGCTACTCGGTCGCCGACTGCAAGGGCTACAAAGCCCCCAAGAGCAGCACAGCCACAAAATCGGTCGAATAGCCGGTCCGCTCGCATGAGCGAGATCGATCGCATCCACGGGCGCCAGATCCTCGACAGTCGCGGTAATCCCACGGTCGAGGTCGAGGTCGAGCTGCGCAGTGGCGCGCAGGGCCGCGCTGCGGTGCCCTCAGGGGCCTCCACCGGCGAGTTCGAGGCGACAGAGCTGCGTGACGGCGACGCGGCCTATGGTGGCAAGGGCGTCACAAACGCGGTGGCGAACGTGGACGGCGAGATCGCACAGGCGCTCACGGGAATGGACGCAGCCGGCCAGGAGGCACTCGATCAGGCGCTGATCGAGCTCGACGGCACGCCAAACAAGTCGCGCCTGGGCGCCAACGCGATCCTTGGAGTGTCGCTCGCGGCAGCGCATGCGCAGGCGGCCGAGGAGGGCCTAGCGCTGTGGCGCTATCTCGGCGGCGCCGATGCTGACCTGCTGCCGGTGCCGATGATGAACGTGCTCAACGGCGGCGCGCACGCGGACAACAAAGTCGACTTCCAGGAGTTCATGATCGTGCCCTGCGGCGCGCGCACGTTCTCGCAGTGCCTGCAGATGGGGGCAGAGGTGTTCCACGCGCTGAAGGGCACGCTGCACCAGCGCGGCCTGGCGACGGCAGTTGGCGACGAGGGTGGCTTTGCGCCCGACCTGGGCTCCAACGAGGAGGCGCTCGAGATGCTTCTCGCCGGCATCGAAGCAGCCGGGTACCGTCCCGGCGAGGACGTCGCGATCGCGCTCGATCCTGCCGCCAGCGAGATCTTCAAGGACGGCGCCTACGTGCTCGAGCACGAGGGCCGCACGCTGAGCGTCGCCGAGTTCGCGGATTACTGGGCCGACCTCGCTGCGCGCTACCCGATCGTGTCGCTCGAGGACGGCATGGACGAGGAGGACTGGGAGGGCTGGCGGGTGCTGACCGAGCGCCTGGGCTCGAGCGTGCAGCTGGTGGGCGATGACATCTTCGTCACCAACACCGAGCGCCTGCGCAGGGGCATCGAGACGGGCGTGGGGAACTCGATCTTGATCAAGGTCAACCAGATAGGCACGCTGACAGAGACGCTGCAGGCCGTGGCGATGGCGCGTGAGGCCGGCTACACGGCGGTCATGAGCCACCGCTCAGGCGAGACCGAGGATGTCACGATCGCCGACCTGGCGGTTGCGACCGGCTGTGGGCAGATCAAGGCCGGCGCACCTTCGCGCTCGGACCGCGTGGCCAAGTACAACCAGCTGCTGCGCATCGAGGAGCAGCTGGGTGCCAGAGCGCGCTTCGCCGGCCGCAGCGCCTTCCGCCGCGCTTAGTTAGGGCCCGGCTAGCCGCGCGGAGGTCCTCCTGCAGCGGCAGGATGTTCGCGAAGTGCCGCGAATCGGGGTAGGCATGGCCACCCTTTCAGCATCCGCTCGCTCCAGCTCGAGCCGCACCTTCACGGCGGCGCGCGTGCGTTGGGACCGCTTGGGGCGCGTGGCGATGCTGTGCGTGCTCGTGGCGCTCCTGTACCTATACGTGAGCGCCGGAGTGCACATGCTCTCGACCTGGCGCCAGTCGCGCCACGACGGCGCTGCTGTGGCGAGCATGGAACGCGAACACTTCGCGCTGCTGCACCAGCGCGAAGCGCTCACCGCCGCGGGCACGTTGGAAACAGAGGCGCGTCAGCTGGGCATGATGAAGAGCGGCGAGCAGCCGTACGTGATCAGTGGCCTTCCGAGCAACTGACCCCATGCCGCTGCTAGCCTCGGCGCGTGTCGTTCGAGACGGCTATCTACCAGTGGCAGCAGGGCGAGCGCAGGCTGGCGAGCGCGCCGGCGGAGCGCCAGCCGCTGCTGGAACGCGTCACCGACGCGCTGGTTGCGGAGTTGCGCCGACGCTTGGGCGGGCGCTTTGCGGCGCAGGAGCTCGTGGACCTCTACGAAGCGGGCGCCGCATGGTGCCTGCAGGTGGCGATGAAGCAGGCGCCGCAAGACCCGTGGGCATGGGAGGCCGGCGTCGTGATCGATGCAGCGTTCGCGAGATACCTGCGCGAGGCCGCCGACTACGCAGGCGGACGCAGAACGCTCGCGGAGGCCTAGCGAGCGTCCTACTCGTCGGTGCCGGCGCGGCGGATTACGATCCTGTCCTCCTCGACTTCGACCTCGACGGTGCGATGGCCGGCCCAGTGCTCGGCGTAGATGGCGTTCTCCTGGATGGCCGGGTCCAGCCACAGGCCGTAGCCCTCCTCGCCATGGTCGAAGGTGCCCTCCAGCGGCCCAGTGTTGCGGGCTCCAGCGCGACGACCGCGTCCACCGCGGCGGCTGCGCCGGCGCGTGCGCGGAGCACCACCGTCCTCAGCCTCCTCCTCATCGGCGTCCTCACCCGCCTCGGCTCGCTGCTTGGCGGCCTCGGCCTCGGCCTTGGCAGCCTCCTCCTCGGCGGCCTCGAGCTCGGCGGCGATCAGCGCGTCGTCCTCGGCGCGAAGGTCGATCTCCTCGGGGTAGTCGCCGGCGCCGCTGCCCTCAGGCGCCTCCTCGTCACTGACCAGCTCGTTCTGGCGCTTGAACTGCTCGATGTCGCGCACGGTGACCTCGAGCTGGTGCGCGACCCAGGCGTCGGTCCGACCCTGTCGCACCCAAGCACGGATCTGGTTGAGGTGCGGTCGCAGAGATTTCCGGGGCATGGACGGTCCGGGAGACTAGCGCAAGCGCTCGCGCGGCGCGGCGGAGTGCTCATCAGGCGCGGCCGGAATGTGCTCCAGGGCCCCCGATCGACCGTCCAGCACCGAGCATTTGAGAAATTGGTATCGCGTTCCCCCGGTCCTGCGTCTATGCTTCGCGTTCCGGCGGTTTGGGGTTGCGCCGGGTCGCCAAACGGCAACGAGGAAGGTGCACCCAAATGCTGGTTCTGACGCGCAAGTCCAACCAGAGCATCATGATCGGGGACGAGATCGAGGTCTCCGTGCTTTCGGTCATGGGCGAGAAGGTGCGCATCGGCATCCAGGCACCCCAGCGGGTGCCGGTGTTCCGTAAGGAGATCTACCTGGAGATCCACCGCGAAGGCGGTGCGCCAACCCCTGCCAAGGATGGCGCCGCACCCGCGGAGCATGCGGCCGGCGTCGACGAGTCGCTGCAAGAACTGGGCGAGGGCAGCTAGACCCGAAGTCGCTCCAGCAGTTGGCAGGATCGGAGCGACTCAGCCGAGCAGCAGGTACAGGGTCCGAAACATCACGACCGTGACTACGGCCGCTGTCGCCATCAGCGTGAGCACGAGCAGCACGAAGCGCACCGACCCGCGCTTGTGACGGCGCTCGAGGTCGCGCTTGAAGGCGCGCTGCTCGGTGGTGCGACGCAGCGAGTCGCGCCGGCGGCGGTCGAGCGAGACCTCCTTGACGAAGGCCCGCTCCCAGTCGGCGAGGCTCTGGCGCATTTTCATGGCGCTCATGCTGACGGCGCGAGCGCCTTGGCGCGCTCGTACACGGCGACGAAGCGCAGGTAGTTCTCTGCGATCTTGCGCGCACCGGCGGAGCGCTCGATCTTGCCGTCGACGTAGGCCTTGAGCGGGTCCCACCAGATCGAGCGCCCGATCGCAAAGCCGATGTAGCCGTCCACCGGCGCGGCAGCTGTGAGCCACTGGTCCACCTTGGCGTCGTCGGCGCCGCGGCCGAGGACCACGCAGTTGACGCCGTCGCGGCCGCCGCTGCGCGCTTGGGCGACGAGCATCTCGCAGTCCGAGCGCTGATCCACACCCTCGATCTTCCAGATGTCGACAACGATGCCGGCATCTTGGAGCTCAGCGATCGTGCGGCGCATCAGCTCGGGGCGCAGCTCAGCGTCGTAGCGATCGCTGTCACCGCCGACCGACTGCAGCTGGTCGTCCTCGGCAGGCACCAGCAGCTCGAACAGGAACTTGCGCTCGTGCTGCTTCAGCCAATCGCTGAGGCGCAGCAGCTTGCCGACCTGCTCGCGGTTGGCCTCGGCGTCGCCGTCGGGGTTGTAGCGCACCAGCACCTTCGTGTAGTCGGGGTCGAAGCGTTCGATGTGCTTGCCGAAGTCATCGCCGTACTGGAAGTCGAACATGCTCTGCCCGGAGCGCTCGGCCGGCATCGCGAGCTTGAGCCCGCGCTCGTGCGTCTCCGCCGGCACGGTCGAGCCGAACTGCTCGTCCACGAGGACGCCGGTGTAGGACGGGTCGGCGCCCGCGCCGACGGCCTGCAGCATGCCCTCGAAGATCAGGTGCTTGGCGTCGGCGATGATCGCCGTCTGCTCGGAGTCGGGGTCGCCCTCGATGCCAAAGAACTTCTTCTGGAAGGAGCCGCGATGATCGAACGCGAGGATGTAGAGCTTGCTGTCGGTTCCGGGGTTCATAGGACTGAGTATTCCAGAGGCATGCGGGCTGTGGTCGAGAGGTCCTTAGAATGAGTTGACGATGACCTCCGGAGCTGATCTGTTCGTGGTGTGCAAGCAGTGTGGCTCCGAGGTCAGCCCGTATATCACCGAGTGCCCGTACTGCGGGACCAGGCTGCGTCGCCGAGCCCCGAAGCTGCCGCCGAGGAACGCGCCCGAGCGCAGCGGTCTGCGCTCGCGCGCGATGTCGCTGCTGACCCGCTCCAAGCCCGTGCGCAGCAGCGCCGGGGTGCGCACCAGCGCGCGCACCCGCACGCAGCCGAGCCGCTGGGCGGCAGAGCGCCCCTACGCGACGATCGCGCTGGTGGCGGTGAGCACCGCGGCGTGGGTGATCCAGCGGGCGGAACCGCAGCTGTACCTGCGCGGCGCTGTGCTCGGCCCGCTGGCCGGCGAATGGTGGAAGCTGCTGACAAACGGGTTCGTGTATGTCGACGGCTGGTACGCGTTCGTGGCGATCGTGGCGGTGGCGATCTTCGGCTGGCTGCTGGAGCGCCGCCACGGACCGGCCGTGGTGCTGGCGCTGTTCCTGGGCGCAAGCGCGCTCGGTGGGCTGCTGGCGAGCGCGGCGTATCCGATTGCGCTGGTGAGCGGTGGCAACGCCGGTGCGCTCGCGCTGCTGGCCGCATGGGCGGCGCCAGAGCTCGAGGCGGCGCGCGCCGGCGTGTACCGCGAAGGCGACCTGCTGGGTACCGGCGCGCTGGCGGCGCTGCTGCTGGCGCTGCCGTTCGCGCGCCCGGAAGCGAGCTGGCTGGCCGGCGTTACCGGGGGCCTGCTGGGCCTTGCGGTCGGCTTGGGCATGCACGGCTTGGGCAAGTCCGAGGCGTAGGATGGTCGTGCGATGACGATGACCCATGCGGTGGTGCTGATCGAGGCGGAGCGCGATGCGCTTTCGAGCCTCGGCGGCGCGCTCGCGGACATCGACGGCGTGGCCGAGGCCTACTCGGTCACCGGCGAGTGGGACTTCGTGGCGATCGTGCGCGTACCCGACCACGAGCAGCTCGCGGACGTCGTGACCGCCCAGGTCGGCGGCCTGCCAGGGGTGCTGCGCACACAGACGATGGTTGCGTTCGCGGCCTACTCGCGTCACGACCTGGAATCGCTGTTCTCGATCGGGGAATAGTCGCGCTACTGCGATGAAGGCGGCGGCGATGAAGCACGAGTACGGGCCCACGCTCGGGCAGCTGCTGGCGCCACGCTGGCATGCGGCCTCGCGGCTGCTGCGCGCGACCGCAATTATCGCCGGCGTGGGCCTGCTGGCGTTGCTGGTGGGGGCGGGCCTGACGCTCGAGAACGCCAAGTTCTCGCACGGCGGCAGCGTGCCGTTCAGCTTCAGCTACCGCGACCTGTACAGGGTCGCGCCGGAACCGGGCGGGTTCGTGAAAGTGGAGAGCCGCTGGCCGGACGGCGCGCTGAAGTACTCCTACGCCGTGGACCCGCTGAAGCTGCCTGCGTACTCGGGCGAACTGACCGGCGAGATACCGCTGTACGAGCTGGTCTACGCACGCAGGCTCAGCCAGCGCTACAGCGACTTCGAACTGCGCGGCACAGGCAAGACACGGGTCAACAGCGTGCTCACCGGCTACCAGGTGCTGTTCACCGCGGACATAGAAGGCCGCAAGATGTACGGTCGTGACGTGCTGCTGCTGCCGCAGCGCACCGGCGTGCGCGAAGGCGTGGTCGTAGCGATGCTGACCTCGCCGAGCGCCAGCGCACAGGTGAGCTCGCCGATGGAAGTGGGCGAGACAGGCGTAGTGCTGCGTCCGCTGAAGACGTTCGCGTTCGGCTAGCCGCCGGGCACGACGTCCGCTGCCGGCACTTCGACGCCCGGCGTGACGTCCGGTGTCGTAGCTTGGCCGCCGGCTTCTGCGGCTTCGGTGCCGGGCGGCGTGCTGCCTTCAGACGCGGCTGGCGTTTCGGCAGGAGCAGTCGGCGTCGTGCTCGTGGGCGGCGCGACCGTCACCGGAGTGGTCGTGGTGGTCGTGGTTGTGCCGCTCGCGGGTGTCGTGGACGGGATCGTGGTGGCGGCAGCAGGGAGTTCGGTGGTCTCGGTCGTGACCTCGGTGACGGGCGGCGCCGGCGTGGCCGGCTTGGTTGCCGCAACGTCGGTCGTAGGCGTGGTCGTGACGGGCGCAATCGCAACCGCAGGCGCGATCTTGGCCTTGATCTTCACGTGGCGCAGCTGACGTCCGGCGGCCCTGCCCGAGGCGCTGCCGGCGCTGATCGGCTGAAGCGCCTGGTGGACGACCACCGGTTCGCTGTAGTGGCCGGTGCTGACGGCGGCTGCCGCGAGCGGCTGGTGGTGGTGGCGGTGCACATCGACGGCGCTGCCTGCGGCAACTGCGCCGGCAGTGACTATCGCTGCGGCGGCGAGCCCGACGGCGGCCTTGGTGGCAAGCGCGCCGGCGCCGGCGGTCATCAGGCCGCTGGCCACGCCGCCGCCGCCGGCCACCACCCCTGCTCCGGCCGTTGCGCTCGCGCCGACGGTGGCGCCGGCGCCACCGGCGACGTGCGCTCCGCCGGCGGATGCGGTCGAGCCGAGCTTGGCGAACAGCAGCTTCTTGAGCAGCAGCAGCGGGCCGACGGGCATGATCATCGCAAGCGCGCGGTTGTTGTCCTTGAGCTGCTTGCGGAAGAAGGTGCAGCGATCGCAGCCGCGCACATGGCGGCGCGCTGGCGTGCTGAGCTTGGTCAGGCCCTCAGCGACCTCGCCGAGCTCGAGGCGGACTTCATCGCAGCTGAGCTTGCGCGCCTCAGCTGCCTCGGCAAGGCCGATGCGAGCGCGCACGAGCAGCGACTTGACCGACGGCACCGTGGTCTCCATCGCGTGCGCGATCTGCTCATAGGAGAGCGCGTCGATCTCACGCAGCAGCAGCGCGGTGCGCTGCGTCTCGGGCAGGTGGTGGACATCCTCGATCAGCTCGCGGAAGCTCTCGCGACGCATGACCTTGTCGCCGGTGGAGATGCCCTGCTCGGCGTAGTGCACATCCATCGAGTCGACGCCGATCGCAGAGGCGCGGCGCAGGTGGTTGAGCGAGCGGTTGCGCGCGATCCGATACAGCCAGGGGCGCACGTTGATCTCGCGCTCGTCCGCGAGCACAGCGTTGAAGGCGGCGGCGAACACCTCCTGCAGCACGTCCTCCGCGTCCTCGCGCGAGGCGAGCATGTGCCGGCAGAAGGACAGCAGGCGCGTTTGGTAGCGCGCGCACAGAACCTCGAAGGCGGCGTGCTGTCCGCGACGGGTGAGCGCGATCAGGCGCTCGTCGGACTGCAGGCGCAGCAGCGCAGACGGGCCACGAAGGCCCGAAATGCTGCTCGGATGTGTGAGAGCTGAGACCTCCATGGACAGTCCGGTAGCTGCAGTCGCTACTGATGACACGCTAGCAGCGCAGAAGTTGCGCGATAGACGTTAGTTGCCCGGGTAAAGCGGGCCTCAAACCACCGGCAACAGGCCCAGTGGTGCGGCAGGCGTCGCGCGATGGCGGTGCAGCCGCCTTCCATACACTGGCGCGGCCCGGGTGGCGAAACAGGTATACGTAATCGACTTAAAATCGATGGCCTCTCCTGAGAGGCGTGCGGGTTCGAATCCCGCCCCGGGCATGGATGCGCAGCGCGGAAATGGGTAGAGTCGCGCCGATGTCGGCCCAAAGCGAGAGCGCGCAGGAGACGAGGACCTTCCACGGCGGCCGACTGGTCGCAAGGCGCCTGAAGGCGCACGGCGTGAGCAAGCTGTTCACGCTCTCGGGCGGGCACCTGTTCTCGATCTACGACGGCTGCCGCGAGGAGGGCATCGAGATCGTCGACGTGCGCCACGAGTCGACCGCCGCATTCGCGGCTGAGGGCTGGGCGAAGGTCACGCGCGAAGCGGGCGTGTGCGCGCTGACGGCGGGCCCCGGCGTGACCAACGGGATGAGCGCGATGGCCTCAGCCCAGGCGAACCACTCGCCGATGGTTGTGCTGGGCGGCCGCGCGCCCGCGATGCGCTGGGGGCAGGGCTCGCTGCAGGAGATCGACCATGTGCCGTTCGTGCGGCCGTTGACAAGGCTGGCGACGACAGCGCAGAGCACCGAGGACATCCCCGGCCTCGTGGACGACGCGTTCGCGGCCGCGTGCGCGCCGCACGGCGGCCCAGCGTTCGTGGACTTCCCGCTGGACTACGTGTTCATGGAGGCCGCTGAGCAGCAGAGTGAGGGCGGCCCGCTGTCCGCCGGCTCGGCAGCGCGCGGCAAGGGCGCTTCAGGGGAGGCGCTGGAGCGCGCGGCGGCGCTGCTGGCGGCGGCGGAGCGCCCCGTGATCATGGCCGGCACCGACCTGTACTGGGGCCACGCCGAGCAGGCGCTGCTGGAGCTGGCGCACACGCTGCGCATCCCGGTGTTCTTGAACGGCCTGGCGCGCGGCTGCGTGGCGGCGGACGACGAGCTGTTCTTCTCGCGGGTGCGCTCGCAGGCGCTCAAAGGCGCAGACCTCGCGCTGGTGGTGGGCGTGCCGATGGACTTCCGCCTGGGCTTCGGCGCTTCGTTCGGCGAGGAAACAGAGATCGTGGTGATCGACGCGGCTGAGCCCGAGCGCGACCACCAGCGCACACCAGCGGCCGAGTGCTACGGGCCGATCGCACAGACACTCACGGACCTGCGCGCGGGAGCGGGCGCGGAGGCGCTTGCGAGCGAGGACTGGATCGCGGGGCTGCGCGCGGCGGAGAGCGAGCGCCGCGAGGCCGAGCGCTTGGAGCTCGAGGATGCGCGCGCGCCGCTGCATCCGATGCGGCTGTACGCGGAGCTCGCAAGCGTGCTCGACCGTGACGCGATCGTGATCGGCGACGGCGGCGACTTCGTCTCATACGCAGGCCGCGTGGTCGACAGCTACCAGCCGGGCTGCTGGCTCGACCCAGGTCCGTTCGGCTGCCTGGGCACCGGCTGCGGCTACGCGCTCGCGGCCAAGCTCGCGCATCCAGAGCGCCAGGTGGTGCTGCTGGTGGGCGACGGCGCGTTCGGGTTCTCAGGCATGGAGTTCGACACGCTCGCGCGCCACGGCGTCAACGTGGTCGCGGTGATGGGCAACAACGGCATCTGGGCGCTGGAGAAGCACCCGATGGAGTTCCTATACGGCTACTCGGTGGCAGCGGATCTGCGGCCCGGCACGCGCTATGACCAGCTGGTGCAGGCGCTGGGCGGCCACGGCGAGCTGGTCGAGCGCCCAGCGGACCTGCGCCCGGCGCTCGAGCGCGCGTTCGCGGCGGGGCTGCCGGCGCTCGTGAACGTGCTGACGGACCCGACCGTCGTGTACCCGCGCAAGTCCAACCTCGCCTGAGCTAAGCGGCTCCCGCCAGCTGCAGCGCGCCCCCATAGAGGATGTCGTGCTCGGAGACCTGGATCTGCTCGAGCTCGAACGCGCGCATCGCCTCCTCCAGCAGGATCATGCCCGCGACGATCGTGGGCGCACGGTCGGGATGCAGGCCCACGACCTCGCGGCGCTGGCGTTCGTCCATGTCCGCAAGCCGTGCCAGCAGCAGTTCCACGGTGCCCAGCCGCAGCATGTAGCCGTGCACGCGCGCGGGGTCATAGGGGTCGAGCTCCTGATCGATCGACGCAGCCGAGGTGGCCGTGCCGGCAACCGCGATGCCCTGCGCGACGCCCGCGCGCTCACTCGCCGGCAGCCCCTCGAGGAACGTGCCGCGCGCGTCGTGCGCGAGCGCCCGCAGCTCATCGGGGCTTGGCGGGTCGGAGTGGATGTGGCGCTCGCTCATGCGCACCACGCCGGCATGCAGCGAGGTATGAAAGCCCGCGCTGTGCCCAACGCCGACCACGAACTCGGTGGAGCCGCCGCCGATGTCGACCACCACGGTTGGCTCGGCGGCGCCCGGCGAGGCCTCCGTCGGCCGGCCGGACATGGCTCCCAGGAACGTGAGCTGCGCCTCCTGCTCGCCGCTCAGCACGCGCGCGTCAAGGCCGAAGTCTTTGCGCACGTGCTCGGCGAAGCTCGCGCCGTTGGCGGCGTCACGCACCGCCGAGGTCAGTACCGCGAGGTTTGCGCCCGCGCCGTGCTCGTCGATCAGCGCGCGGTAGCTCCTGAGCGTTGCGAACACGCGCTGCATCGCGTCCTCGGCGAGCGAGCCGCTGGCGTCGACGCCATGGCCGAGGCGCGTCACGTTCGAGCGGCGCTCCAGCTCATCGACCGCGCCGCTGTGCGGGTCGACCTCAGCGATCAGCAGGCGCGTGGAGTTGGTTCCGATGTCGACGACCGCCACGCGCATCCGCGGGATGCTAGAGGTGCGGGCTCGGTGGGGAAGAGCCGGGGGCGGCGCCGCTCAACCCTGGCCACTTGTGCGGTTCTTTGCTAGAACATAGATAGCGACGCGGGGTGGAGCAGTCTGGTAGCTCGTCGGGCTCATAACCCGAAGGTCGCAGGTTCGAATCCTGCCCCCGCTATCGAGGAAAAGCCCCGCGACAGCGGGGCTTTTTTGTGGGTGGACCTGGTCGGGGTGCGGCGCCATTGTTCCAATATCGTTCCAATTTGTTTTGGAACTTCGATCTAACGGCGTCCGGCAGGGAAGCATCAGCGGTCCTTGTCCGGGGCGCCATCGAGGCGGAACGGGGTGTCAGGCGGCGGGAACACGAGGTATCCGTCTACTGGGCGAGCCGTCGGGGGATATTGGCCAGGTGGTCCTCACCGAGCGCTCTGACGTGCTTGCGGTAGTCCCGGTCGGTGAAGGTCGTGCGGTGCGGCTTGCGCATGCCGTTGATGACGACGATGCTCGGCGCTTTCAGTCCTCGGCGGCGCAGCTCGGCGGGCGCGGCGTTCTCGAGCAAGCAGAACAGGCGGAACTGCTCGCGGCCCGGCCCGGTGAGGCGAATCTCGTAGTAGCCGCCCATGCTGCCGTGCATGGCCTCCCATTTGCCGCCTCCGCTGAACTGCGGCGGGGGAGCGGCGGCGACAGCATCAAGAACAGCGTTGAACTGAGCGTCGATCTTGGTCGGGCATTCGTCCAGGAACTCCACGGCGGGAGCGCTGCCGTCCCGATGCTTGTAGTACTCGATCTGCCAGGCCACCGGGTGAGGGTAGCCTCGGGTTCGGCGGCTCGGGCTCGCTCAGGCGGCTGTGGCGCTCGCGCGCTTGGGCTCTTTGAGGCGGTCGCGCTTCTTGCGACGCGGGACGACGATGATGTCCGCGTCGAGATCGTTGGCGATCTGTACCACGAGCCTCAGCTCAGGATTCGATGCTGCGGTAAACAGGCGGCGAATGCTCGATGGGTTGCGCCCGATGCGCCGTGCCAGGTCGGTCTTGCTCATCCCCGTGCTCTCGCGCAGCTGATCGAGAGAGCGAACGACGGAGTCGATCTGCTCGATCTCGCTCCGCGCGCGCTCGTACTCGGCGCGAAACTTTGGATCACGCATCCGCTCGGCGCTTCGTCGCTCATGGAAGCTGGCTTGGCTCATCGACACTCCTGGCTGGCTGGTGGGTGATGGCATCGTATCATAGGTGCAACACAGCGGAACTATGACACGCTCTCGCTGACTGTCTCGAGGCATGCAAGTAGGCAACCCATGCTCGGGGCAATCCGCCGAGGCGTCGAGGGTTGGCTGTCAGCCCCAGAAGATGCAGGTCGGGTCTCGGTCCACCTCGTCGAGGAGCACGCGTATGTCCGGTGTCGGCTCGATCAGGTCATAGCGATGCCAGCGGTCGTTGCGGTCGCTCCAGTAGAGCGTCCAGACGCCGCTCTTGGCCGTGTAGCGAAGACGCGCGACGCCTCGGCTCGTCCACTCGGGGCCGTAGTCCTCGCGCCAGGGCGCGCGCCGTTCGACGATCGTCACCGCGCCTCGGCTGAGCACAAGCTCGGTGCGGACCTGGTGCAGGGCGTGGGACGGGACGTGCTGCTCGCAGTAGTGACGGATGGCGGCGACGTCGAGCCCGGAGAGCACGCGGAGGATCGTAGCCTGCGCGTCGCTCACTATGGGGCGGGACGCTGGGGGTCTGCATCTCCTTCGGATGCTCCTGTGATACGGAATGTCCCTTACCACGGCCCTTGGTCGGCGGCCGAGCTCTCACAGATCACCACCGCGAAAACCGGGGTCTGCGCAGTGTTCTCGTCAGGACGAGTCCCGCAATCGAGCGAGCCATCCCAAGCCGAAGTTACCCTCAAGAAGAAAGAAGAAGCATCCAACTCTTCGGACTTCGGTCTACTCGCCCGTCATCGTCTGGCAGCTCGCGCCGAGACCCTCGGCACTGCTCAGGGCACCTTTGACGGCGACACGTCTCTACAGACCGGTACCGAAGTCATACAGGGCCCGCCGTCGGGACGGGTGTCGACAACGCAGGAAGGAACATCATGGGCTGGACCGCCGGACATCTACAGGGACCATTCACCGCACGCGCCGCGATCGAGTTCGATCTCGGTGCCGAGTCAGCTGCGCGCGTGATCGACACTGCTCGCTACGGTCACGTCATCTATGCAGCGGTGCGCTCAAATGACGGCCAAGAGGTGTTTGGTCTCGTGCTGTTGGCAGAGTGTCGTGACGGCGTGCTCTACACCAAGCCGATCAGCGAGGACATGGGTCCCGCCGAGGATTGCTGCCCCGCACGCATCCTCGATCAGCTCACCGAGCCGAGCAATCAGCATGCCCGAAAGTGGCGGCAACGCTGTCGCGCCCGCCTGGCCAGGCCACGTCCACGTCAGGGTCAGAAGGTGGTTTTCACCAGGCCGCTCCAGTTCGCCAACGGTGATGCTCAAAGCACTTTGACTTTCCAGGGCGGTTCGCGGTTTTGCTCAGCCGACGGCAGGCTCTATCGCATTCGATCTTGGCGAGAGCTCGATTACAGCATCGAGCCATAACCACCTCGCCTCGTTGACGGACTCGCATGCGTTACGTTGAATCTGGAGTTACTGCTCGCTCAACAGCCGCCTCGACCGAGTCGACATAGCTCGCGCGCAAAGTGTCGTCCTGTTTACGCCCCCACACCGTGAAGCCTTCGGAATCCTCTTGTTCGACTTTGGCGTTCCATTTGCCCTCCGACACCAGGCGCACGCGCAGCCGGCCCGCAGTCGCCTTCGCGGGCGCGATCGACAAGAGCTTGCGGCCGGTCTTCTCTTGCAGAAGATGACCACCCGTGGTGTCGATTGCGAAGACGTCCTTGCCCTTCCAGACCAAAAAGTCCGGGTAGAAGTTTCGAGTCGGACCGACGCTGATGAGCGGGATGTTGTAGCCGCTGCGCGACGGATTGCGATACCACGTCAGTCCGGTTGCATCGATTGCTCGCGCGAACGGGATCTCCATGTCGTTGAGCCCGCTGTAGCCCTCGTGCAACGCGTTGTCGAACGTCTCGATCTCGTCGCGTCGCACAAGTGCGGGGCCGACGATGTACTCGTCGACAGCCTTCTGCTTGAGATAGACGTTCTCGATGTACGCGTCGACTACGTCCTGCGCGACGCGTGCGATTTGCGTCTGCGCCCGGCTGCCGAACCCGACCATAGCGTCGAACTTCGGCGCGTCTGTGGGCGCCACGCCGAGCGCACCGGAAAAGCGGCGCAAGACCTCGCGCTGAAACAGCCAGCGCGCGGCGACGAGGCTGGTGTGCTCGAACTCTTCCCACTCCAGCTTCATCTCGTCGTCGACACCAACCATGCGCTGGATCAATGTGCGCCCGCCTGCACTCTTGACGTTGGAGCCGTCGTCGTTCCGATAGTCGGTCAGGCCATCGAGCAGTTCTGCGATCGGGCCGATGGCGTCGTCTGTGATGTATGCAGTCTCAAAGATGCGCTTGTCTTCCTTCGCCGGGACCGATTCGGGCTTGGCTTTGCCAGGGCTGGTCTCGACGATCTTGATGCCCGGCGCATCCGACTTCAGCTTCTTGTTTACCTTCTTGAGCAGGTCTGCGAACACGCCGCGTTTGTCGACGCGCACGTAAACGTGCGCAGAGTTCAGCCGCTCCACCGGGTAGTGCTGTGCGCCAGGTTGTCGCAGCAGCCGGCCGATGATTTGCTCGACCGCAATGTTCGAGCCCATGCTCTTGTCGATGTACGCGAAGTAGCAAAGCGGATCGTCCCAACCCTCTTGCAAACTCAGATTGAAAATGACGTGTCGAAAGTTGCCAGCGACGAAGTCGTCGTAGTCCTTGTCCGCTCCCTTAAACAGGCGGAAGTCCGGCGGCAGCGGATAGTCCTTGTCGGTTTTCAGCGAGCAGTACACCGCGATGTCGGCGGGGTCGACGTCGCACTTCTCGGTTAGGTAGCGCCAGATGAGAATCGGCGGCGAGCGCCGCTGCAGAAACGGCTGCTTGGGGTTGTCTGTCTGCAGGCTGTTGCCCTCGATGATGTTGGTCTTGCAGATGTAGAGCGCCTTCGGTGAGCCGACGCCGTGTGCGCTCGCCTCTTCTTCGACCTCGCGCATGTCGGAGATCAGCGAATCGATGGTCTCCTCCATGGGAGCTTCGTAGCCGCCGAGCAGGATCGCGCTCTTGACCAGGCCAGAATCCGCGACAGCCTTGGCGTCCACGTCGGTCACCAGCTCCTGGTCGGTCCAGCCTTCCTCGCGCAGCAGTTTGACCTCGGCGCCGAGCTGCGCCGGCAGCTTCATGGTCGCGCTCGCAGCGATGAGACCGTCGGGCTCTAGTTCGAGCAGGAGGTCCATCTGCTGATCGGTCAGGTTGTGGCCCTCGTCGTACACGAGCAGCAGAGGCCGACGGCGATCGTTCGCGTCGAGGCGCAGCTTCAACGCCTCCCACGTGCTGTCTTCCGCGGTGTCGATCTCGCTCTTGAAGATCAGGCGCTCGCCCTTCTCCTTGTCCTTCTGGTTGAAGGTTCCGACCGTCGCGAAATACACGAGCGGTTCTGTCGATTCGCGCACATCGGTCTGGTCGTACTTCGCGAGGTAGCCGAAGCGCGCGTTGCCGAGCAAGTGGTGGTACTTGCCGCCGGCAGCAAGGTTGGCGTACGTCTGATCGACGACAACCTTGCCCTTGGACAACCACAAAACGATGGGCGCGATGGGCAGCAGCGTCGAAATCGTCGACACCGCATCTGCGAGCATCACTGTCTTGCCCGACGCGGTGATCGAATCGAGCGATTGATAAAAGGGAACGACGCGCAGGTTGCCGCGGCGTCCGCGCATCGGCGGTTCGTCGTAGTACTTGGCGAACCGATCCGCAATCTGGTCGGCTGCCTTTTGCTGGAAGTCCTTTAGCTCGATCACTGCTCGTCGTCGGCGTAGTACGGCTCGCCGCGCAGATCGAGCCCAAAGTCCATGAGAATGCGATCAGGGATCGGATAGAAGATCACATTGCTCGTCTGGAACCGGTACAGCCGCGCGTAGACGTGATACCGCGCCGCAAGTCCTGCTGCTTGCGCCTCCTTGGCGCACGCTTCGTACGTCGCCTCCGTGAAGTCGGTGTTGCCCTTGGTGCCGTTCCAGATCAGAAAGAAGCCCTCATCGTCAGAGTTGTGCGCCACCAAGTACTTGAATTTCGTCGGATCGGGCACGCCCACGAGTGCATCGCGACGACGGGACGCCGCGTCAAAGTGCGACGCGATCAGCGTGTCGGCCAGCTCTTCGCGCTCCATGTTGAGCAGTGCGTCCGCATCAACGCGCTTGCCGAGCGTTGCAAAGCGGAAGCCGCCGCCGAGCGGAGGTCTTGGCCCCTTCTTCCAATCTCCAGTCACCACCCGGCGCAGGCGGTCAGCCGTCAGCGAGCGCGCATAGGAATCACCTCGATCTGGGCGTCCCTGCTCTACGAGAATGAACCGGCGGTCCGCTCCAGTGCTGGCGTTGAGATCGAGTACTGCCTGGCCCGCGGTCCCCGATCCGGCGAACGCATCCAGCACAAGTCCGTCGGGCGGACACCACATCTGGATGATCCGCTCGAAAAGTCGCAGTGGCTTGACCGTCTCGAATCCGTGCTCATCCCCAACAATTGCGTCGAGTTCATCGACACCGGTTTGGCTGTGACCAGAGACCCCGTGCACCCACGAGGTTGAGCCGACGGCGAACGGTTCGTCGTAGAAATCCTCGTCTGCCCAGAACGTCATCGGGACCTTGCCCTGCTTGACGTCCTCCAGGTAGTTCTTGCGCTGAGGTCTGGCCGTTCCTTTGACACCGAAGTAGATGCGCGGCCACGGTCCGTGAAGCAAAGTCTCTTCTGCGCGCGCCCGCGCTTTCGCAAGCGGAGTGCCGTCGAGCACGATCGCGCGAGCTGGCGTCAGCTCAGCCTCCGGGAGCCCGATCACTCGGCTCCGCTTGGCGCCGTCGTCGAGATACTCGAGCTTAAAGTCGCTCCCCCATCCGCTAAGCCACCGAAGGATCTGCGCCTGCTCGTCACGCCAATGACTGCCATTCGGCGGGTAGTGCATTTTGCCGGTGAACGGCGACTGAATCCCGAACACCATGCCCTGATGTGTGCTGCCACCCGTCGCGGACGCATCGCCGCTCTTCCAAGCACGGGGGTCGCCGTCTCGCGAGCTGTACCGTGCGTCCATCTCTTCTGACCGCGGTAGCAGACTGGTTCGCGCACGCTCCTCATCCGCCGCGTACGCCAGTACGTACTCAGTCGCTGACGATATGTGGCCCTTGTCGCTGCGCGGTGAGTAGCGCTTCTGCCAGTTTATGATGCCAAGCCGGTTGGTCTCGCCAAACAACTCGTCGAGCATCTGGCCCAGCCGGAACATCTCCCGATAGTCAATGCATATGGCGAGAACGCCGCTCGGCTTGAGCATCTCCTTCATCAATTGGAGCCGCGGCCACATGAACCGCATCCACTTGGTGTGCCGGTCTCCGTCGTCCGCGTTGACCCACTCGCCGAGACCGGGATCGTTCGGGTCCTCCTCCCACCGATCGTTGTAGCGCCAGTCGTGCCCGGTGTTGTACGGCGGGTCCGTGAGGATGAGGTCGACCTGGCCGCGCTCGCGAAACAGCGTAGCCATTGCCTGCAGGTTGTCGCCCTCGATAACAAGGTTGCGCGCCTGATCACGCTCAGGCCCGGTCGAGTACTTCTTGATCGTGCGGCCCACTCGGGGACGCACCCGGCGGGGCAGCTTTCGAGCGTTCGCCTTGCCCGAGAAGTCGATGCGGATGCCGCCTTCGTGACCGGCCTCGACCAGCTCAATCAGCTCATCCCGCGAGAGCTCGTCCAGAGGACGAGCACCGTTCAACGGATGGACGACAGACGCGGGCACGCCCAGCTAAAATACGCGACGTGTCGGCGGCGCGCAGTCTCGCTGTGGCACCGCCGCGAAACGGCCTAAGCCTCGCCCCCGTGAGGACCTATCGAGCCTCCTTCGTGTATATCCAGCGGACTGAGTCGCGCGCTGCCCGCTTGCCACCCGGTCGATACATCCGACGGATTGGCCCGTCCTCTGGGGCTCCGTAGAGAGCCGCGCTCATGCTCGCCGCTGGTGTGCTTCCACTGGTCCGAAGTAGTCCCTGTCGGAGAGCCAAGTCGGTGATCTCGCGCGCCGTCAGGGGAGTCTTTGCTTTGCGCAAGACCTCCTCCGCAGCCTGAAGAAACGTCATGCCGCCAGAGTATCTATCGTTGCTGTCGACTTGGGCCTCTGACCCACGGTGCGGCGTGGGCGGCGATCGAAGCTTTCCTCGGCCCGCCAGGCTCGCGGTCGATATAGCCATCGGCCCAGATGGATGAAGCCGCTTCGCTTTCCCGGCCGCGCCACGATCGGTCCCGCACAGGCGATATAGCCTCACGCTGTGTCCTCTCGTCTGCGCGCAGAATCCGTTTTGCGTTCGTGTGCCGATCAACGGCCAGAACCCAGAACAGACCAGATGCACAAGGATGCTGTCGCTGTGCGCCCGCTGTGCAAATTCGTTGGCCGCTCCGCCGTACTGACGGTCATTAACCATGTGATGACGGCGGCGAGCATAGGTGCGTCCCGGGGTGGCGGGTACGCCCGCTACCTGGAGGGCAAGACGGTGGAGCCCGAGCGTGGGGACTACTACCTGACCCCGGATGGGGAGATGGCGCAGGCCCCGGGCCGCTGGCTCGCCGATGAGGAGACGCTCGCCCGGTTGGGGATCGAGGCGGGCGAGCCGGTGGATGGCGCTGACTTCATCGTGCTGATGGAGGGCCGTCACCCTGGCACAGGACGATGGCTGCGGCGGGAGGGCGCCGGTGGCAGCCGTGGGGGCGGGATCGATGTGACGTTCAGCGCACCGAAGTCCGTGTCTGCCGTGTGGGCGCTGGGGGACCCGTGGCAGCGGGAGCGGATCGAGGCGGCGCACGGGCGCGCGGTCGAGCAGACGATCCTTTACATGCGTGAGCGGGTGCCGCTCGTTCGGCGTCGCTACGGCGGCGAGGTGGTCGAGGAGCCCGCCCGCGATGTGATCGCAGCGGAGTACCGCCACACGACCGCCAGAGGCGTGTCGGGCGAGCAGGCCCCCGACCCTCAGCTGCACAGCCACGTCGTGATCACCGGCGCGGTGCGCGAGGACGAGCGGTTCGTTGCGGTCGCCTCACGGCCGATATTCCGCAGCGCACGTGAGCTGGGCGCGTTCTATCGCTCCGCGCTCGCCGGCGAGCTGACACACGAGGGCTATGGGATCGAGCAGGCGACGGGAAAGGACGGCCGGTATTTCGAGATCGCCGGCGTGCCGAGGGAGCTGTGTGAGGCGTTCTCCGGTCGCAGCCGTGAGATCGCCAGGGCGGCGGAGCGGTTTCGTGCCCGTCATGGGCGTGCGCCTGAGCGTGGGGAGCTGCGTGAGCTGGCGCTCGAGAACCGCCGCGCCAAGACCCTCACGACCCGGGGCGACTTGCAGCGTGTCTGGACGGAGACCGGTGGCCGCTACGGCTTCGGCTCCGATGAGACGCTGCGACTGCTCGCCGCGCCCGGACGCGACCGCCCCGATCGCTCGGTTGAGGACCGTGTGGAGACAAGGCTGACCGAGCAGCACGCCGTCTTTCAGGAGCGCGACCTGCGCAGCGTCGTGCTGGAGCAGACCGCCGGGGAGATGTCGCCGGATGAGGCGCTCGGGATCGCACGGGGAATGGTGCGTGACCGGCGGGTCCTCAGCTTGGAAGGCGGACGGATGACTACGCTCGCCGTCCGCGCCGAGGAGCAGGCGATCGAGCGACGAATCACCGTACTTGCCCAGCCCGCCGGGCGGGATGTGGGCGACGCCGCCAGAACCCAGGCCACACGGGAGGTCGCCGAGCGGATCGCCGGATACCTGAGCCCGGAGCAGGATCAGGCGCTGCGAATATTGACAGGGCCTGAGCGGGTCGCGGTTCTCGTCGGCCCCGCCGGGACCGGTAAGGGCGTCGTGATCGACACGGCCGCACGCGCAGAGCAGCTCGCCGGCCACGACACGATCGGCGTCGCCGTGTCCGGCTCAACCGCGGAGCGACTCGGCGCAGACAGCCCCGCGCTCGCCGGACGCACGCTCACCCTCGACGCCCTGGTCGCCCGCGCTAACACAGGCACCGTGCGTGTCGACCAGGACACGACGGTGTTCTTCGACGAGGCCGGGATGGTCGACCACAAGCGCCTCGACATCCTCACCAAGCTCGTGGAGCGCTCGGGAGCGAAGCTGATCGCCGTCGGCGATGGCAAGCAACTCCCGTCGATCGGCCCCGGCGGCATGTTCGACCGCATCGCCGAGCACGCGCCCGTCGCCGAGCTCGCTGACATCCACCGCACCCGCGACCCGCACGAGCGCAAAGCTTGGGCCGCGTTGCGCGCCGGGGAACCCGAGCGCGCGATGGCGCACTACCAAGCCCGGGGGCAGCTCTACTTCATGGACACCCGCGATGAGGCCGGTGAGGCAGCCGTACAACGCTGGGCATCGCTCACCGAACACCACGATATCCGCCAGGTCGCGCTGATCGCCGACGCGTCCAACCAGGAGATCGACAGGCTCAACGCCCGCGCCCAACACCTCCGCGCCGAGCGCGGCGAACTCGGCACGCGCGAGATCCCACTCCCCAACCAGCACTACGGACTGCGCGAAGGCGACCTGATCGCGTTCACCGCCCAACACAGGCCATCAGGAAAGGCCCGCGTCGAGAACGGCGCCCGCGGCCAGGTCACACACGTCGACGAACAGGACGGCCTGACCCTCATGCTCGACGGCTCAGGTCGCCAGGTCGGGCTCGCCGGCAAGGATCTGGAGTCTCTGCGCCTCGGCTACGCGCAGCACGTCTACCGCCAGCAGGGCGCCACTGTCGAGCGCTCCGTCGTGCTTACTGGCGGCTGGCAAACAAGCAAGGAGTCCGCCTACGTAGAGGCCAGCCGTGCCCGTCAGGCCACCGAGTGGTTTCTCGCCCGCGACGAGCTCGGCACCGAGGGCCAGGACGAGCGACGCGTCATGCAACTCGCGCACAGGATGCGTCAGAGCCGGGCACAAACACCCTCCCTCGCGCACCCCGAGTTGCCCGACCCAGGCTGGAGGCGAGGATTCGATCTCGGGCGGATGCGCCCGCCAAGCCTCGCGCGCTGGCTCACCCGCACCGCGCGGAATCCCGATCGCGCACCCGAGCGGGACACGTCTCGCGGCGACCGTTAATGAATTCGTTGGCCGCTCCGGCGTGCTGACGGTCATTAACCAAGACAGCACAAACAAACCAAGAGCTTCCGAAGGGAACAGCATGACACCCGTCACGAAGTCGACAAACGAGCCGTCCGTCGCCGATCCATCGAATACGCGGCTGCGAGACCCACTGCTACGCCCAGAGGAGGCCGCCCAACTGCTCTCCGTGAGGACGAGCTGGATTTACGAAGCCGTGCGGGCTCGTCGTCTTCCATGCGTACGGGTCGGTCGCCACATTCGCTTCACGCAGCGAATGCTGGAGGAGTGGCTGGCCGACAACACCCATGCCTGACCGCGCGCCCATGCACTCCACGCCGCATCCCCGGTCTCGCCCGGTCTCGACACCGATGCCCGCCGGCCGCTCTGCCGCCTACAATCGAGCGGTCATGGCTAAGCGCTCCTACGGCAGCGGTCGTCTCTTCGTGTACAAGGACAAGACGGGCAAGGAGAGCTGGTACGGCTCCTGGCGGGCTGGAACGAGGCGAGTCCAGCGCAAGATCGGTCCCAGGCGCTCACAGGGTAGCACGGGCGGCCTGACGCGGGTTCAGGCCGAGCGCGAGCTTCGCAAGCGGATCGACCATGACCTCGTGCTCGCCACCGCCGAGCGTAAGACCCTCGCCGACGCCGGCGCGCTCTACATCGATCATTTGGAGCACGTGATGGATCGCAAGCGCTCGACGATCCAGGACTACCGCGGATACATGCGTGGACACCTCGAAGGATTCTTTGGCGATGCGCCGATCGACAGGATCGACCCGGCCAGGGTCGCCTCCTATCTCAAACGCAAGCGCGCGGACGGCCTGTCGAGCAAGACGGTCCAGAACCACCTGAACTTCCTGCACGGCGTCTTCGCCTTCTCGCTCAAGCGCGGCTGGGTCCTGACCAATCCGGTCGCGCACGTAGATCGCCCCAAGAAGGCGCGCTCGCCACACCGGCGCATTCGCTTCCTGCAACCCCGCGAGCTCGACGAGCTCATAGACGCGGTCCCCGACGACTCGCTGGGCACCGTCGAGCGACCGCTCTACCTGGCCGCCGCCTTGACCGGACTGCGTCAGGGTGAGCTGCTGGCGCTGAAGTGGATGGACGTCGATTGGCTGGCGGGCCGGGTGCGCGTCGCCGACAACTTCACCCGCGGGAAGTTCGACAGCCCCAAGTCACATGAAGGACGCTCGGTGCCGATGGCCGACCGTCTGGCTCGAGAGCTCGAGCTTCACTCCCAGCGCTCGGCCTACCGCACAGACGAGGACCTCGTCTTCTGCCATCCCCACACCGGTAACGTGCTCGATCCATCGAAGATGCGCAAGCGCTTCGGCGAGGCCATCACACGGGCCGGCGTGCGTGAGATCACGTTCCACGAGCTGCGCCACACGTTCGGCACGCAGATGGCAGCCGCAGGCGCGCCGCTGCGCGCGATCCAGGAGTGGATGGGCCACGCCGACGCCAAGACGACCGAGATCTACCGCCACTACGCCCCCGACCCGACCAACGGAGCGCAGTTGGTCGAGCGGGCCTTCAGCACAACCCAGCCGTCGGCGTCGGATGAGAGCCCAACGCAGGAGCAAGCACGATGAGCGCCACAGCAGACGGGGTGACGATTGAGCGCGCCGGACGAGCGCTGATCGAGGCGACAGCGGCCCCAACCAAGGTGATCCTGTTCGGGTCGCGCGCTCGCGGCGATGGGGACGAGCGAAGCGACTTTGACTTCCTGGTGATCGAGCGGGAGGTCGACGACCGCTTTGGGGAGATGGTGCGCCTAGGACGGATTCTCGGGCGGCTCTTGATCCCGGCCGATGTCGTGGTAGCCAGCGAGCAGCACGTACGGAAGTGGGAGTCGGTCAAGGGCACCATGATTCACGAGGCTATGAGCCAGGGCCGTGTCGTCGCCGAGTCCTGAAGCACGCGAGCTTGCGCAATTGCTGGTCCGCAAGGCCGAAGGGGACGAGTCGGTCCTCGACAGGCTTTTGGGTGATCCGGACGTGCCCGACGACGTACTCGGTTTTCACGCCCAACAGGCGATCGAGAAGCGTCTCAAGGCGGTGCTCGCCTTTCACGAGCTCGAGTACGACCGAACGCACAGCATCGGATATCTCACATCCCTACTCGAGCATCACGGAATCAATCTTCCCGCAAGCCGCGAGCAGATCGAGGAACTGACCCCATGGGCGGTCGCCGCTCGGTACGAGGACACGTTTGAAGAAGTGCTCGATCGCGGTGCCATCCGGCAGCAGATGTCGGTCGTCCGTGAATGGTCGGGACGCCTGCTGTCCGGATAGGGATAGGAACAAGGAATGCTGCAGTGCGGTACTGCAGCATTTCGCTGGGACTGCATTTTGGGCATCAATGCTCCAACCCGCAGTTGGGCCCTCCCGCCAAGCGCGCCGCAGACTTGAGGGTCGTATCGTTCGCGCATGGAGGCTTTTGAGTCGTTCGTGGCGCTTGCGTTGGAGACCGAGGGTTTTGTCGTGTCGGAGGCGCTGAAGTTCTCGGTGACTCAGCAGACGACTTCCGGGCTACAGAGCCATGGTTATGAGGTGGACTTGGTCGGCGCTCGCGGTGATCGCCTCGTCTTGGCGTCCGTGAAGTCGTACTTCGGTTCCAAGGGAGTGTTTGCAGAGCACGTGGCTGGTGTCGCGGCGAAACCGGAGCACAACAAGCGGTATGCGCTGCTGAATAACCCTCTCGTGCGCGACACCGTCGTAAATTCGGCTGCGGAGCGCTTTGGCTATGCCGTCGAGCAGACCGAGCTGCGATTCTACGTCGGCAAGTTTGCTGGTCGGCCGGGAACCCACGACACACGCGTTAGGGAATGGTGCGCCAGCCAGCACGTCGGCGCGGGACCGATCAAGGTCATAGCCGTCGACGAGGTTGTCGAAAAGGTGCGCGCGATCGCAACGAGCACGCAATATCGAGACAATGCGGCGCTCGTCGCGTTGAAGGTCTTGGACGCGGCCGGTGCGCTCAAGGCTCCCAACGAGTAACGCCGCTGGGAGACGTGACTTTGTCTCCCAACTGCTCGAACGGCTTGGTGTAAAACGCGCGTCCGACGCCCTGTCCCTGGTGAGTCGCGTCAACTTCAGGGTGGCATCTGCGGCTCAGCGATTACCCAGCGCGTTCGCGATGAGGCGGGATGGCCGTGTTCTTCTTCGGCAAGTTGCTTCATGACGCGCTGGACGAGCGGGATCCCAAACCGTTGAGGCTCGCCATTGTTCCATTCGTTGTTCCAATTTGAGCGAACCCGGCCCGAGCGAACCATCCACAACCCCAATAAACACGGGCATCCCCACCGTACCCAACCTACCCCCTGCGATCTCATAACCCGAAGGTCGCAGGTTCGAATCCTGCCCCCGCTATGATGAAGGCGAAAGCCCTGGAAATCCAGGGCTTTCGTCGTTCTAGGGCTCGGGCGCTGGTGGAGCTTCCTCCCGAGATTTCCTCCCAGGATCGGGGTCGGGTTGGGGGCGCGTCGCGTCAGCGAGTAGCGACGCTGCCCAGCGGCTTGCGCTCTCGGCCGCTGCGAGCGCGGCGGCGCGATCGAACGCGATCGGCTCGTCGTAGCGGAGTTCGGCTGCCCAGGGCGTGAGCCACGCGGTGTCCGAGATGTCTTGTGGAGGCTCTGTGCCCGTCTCGCGTACTTGCCGCAACAGGTACTTGAGATCGTGGGTGAGGGGGAGGTCGGCGTCGGCGAGCACGAGTGCGACCTTCATGGCCTTCTCGACCGCCTGCTGTGCGTGAAACCCGACGATGTTGTCGTCGATGTCTGCGTTGTCGGCGAGCACTCGGCAGGCTTCGAGGTCGCCGTTGGCCCGGCGCAGCAGCAGCTCGGCGTACTCGATCTGTTCAGGACTCGGCGAGAACACGACCCTCGCGGAGGGCTCGGTGCACCATCGTGCCTCGTACCTTTGATCGCCGTTCGGCGAGCGCCGCGTCCATCACGATCAGGTCGACGGGTGCGTTGAAGTCTCCGAGAGCGTTGCGGAGCCTGACGGCCTCGGCGAGGCGATCGGGGACCGTCTCCTCGATGACCAGGAAGTCGAAGTCGCTGCCGTCGTTGGCCTCGCCGCGGGCGCGTGAACCGAACAGGATCACCTTGGCTGGCGCTGGCGCTGCCTCGATGAGCGCACGGCCTGCACGGTCGATCATCGCCTCTGCGGTGACGGCGTTCATGCTCGCCGTTCCTTTGCGACGGCTTTGTCCAGCGCGGCGCATGTCGATGTACGCATAGCGCGCCCGATTGTAGCCCGGCCTACGACGGACGCATCGATCTGAGAGTTAGGGCCGCGGACTGCACGACGTTCGCGCTGAGCGCGTTGCGTAGCTGTCTCGTGCGGTGACGAGTTGCCCACCGAGTGCGTCCGCGAGGCTCCGCATCCGGTCGAGCCCACGCCGCTGCAATCGTTGGCCTCCCAGCGCTGGACTGGCTGTTCGGCGATCCCGTTCGGCGATTCCGAGATTCGCTCGCATGACACCGGCCAGGAGGCTCAGTCTGCGAGCAACGTCTGCTGGGCGGCTCGGGGAGGGGTCTCGGCTTCGATACGAACGCGACCGTCGTAGACGGCGTCGTCGAGGAAAGCTCGCATGAGCTTGTCGTGCGCGCGGTATCGCAGTGCCTGTGCCTCACGCCGGACAGCGGCCGCGTAGTCACCGGGGTCCGCGGGCCGCTCTTCGGCGAGGCGGCGCGCGAGGATCTCCTCGGCGGCCCACATGTAGAGCGTGTTGGCTGCCACCTCGACCTCGAGCATTCGGTAGGGGAGGTATTCGCGCACGCGCGCTGCCGGCAGCCCCGAGCGACGCGCAGCTTTCTCCAGAGCCTTGAACTCGCGTCGGCCCTCGTACACGGTGACGACGCCCGTTTCGGGGTCGAAGTGCGCCTCGATCTCGGCGTCCTCATCCTTGCGGGCGATCTCGCGAACCCAGCCCGTGGCGCGATGGCGCACCACCAGCACGACCAGCTCGGCGGTGTGGCCGCCGGCCTCGGCGAGCACGCTGAGACGAGCGCCCGGCTCGCTGGACACGCGGCATCGCAAGTTCGCGTCGATGCGCGACCAGCCTCTGCGGTTGGGCGCGGGGACAGAGTCGGGCCACAGATTGATCCCCAGGCCCGGGTCGACCACCACGTGCACGACCGTGCCGGGGGCGATCCGGTCCGGGTCGACTAGGAGCGAGACGCCGCGGCGCTCGCCTGGGTGCAGTCGCACGAGCGCCTGCTTGAAGCGCAGCGGCGCCTTCTCGGCTGCCGGCGTGTCGCCGCCGGGGTGCGCTGACAGGCCGGCCCGCGTCTCGGCGGTCTCGCCATCGTCCACCACCGGCGGCGCCGCGGAGGGCTGATCGCCGGCCTCGAACCCTGCCTTGCCGGGAGCGTCGAATGCATTCTTGAGCGCGTCGTTGAGCGCGCGCAGGCCAACTTGGTCGCGTGCGCGGAGCGCCCCTCCCGCGCGCACCACATGAGCGCCGGCGCGGCGCTCCTCTTCAGCGACGATCGGTCGCAGCACGCGATCGATCGCGCCATATAGCGCCTTGACGACTGGATGGTTCTCGTTGAGCCCGCTGCGATCGACCTTGACGACCACCTGCGGTCTGGGACGGTCGAGCGCAGCGCGCTGGAGTTCCTCGAGCGCATCGCACCTGACATCGCCATACAGGTGCCTGGTGCCGGGCAGGCCCTCGAGTCCCGCGAACGTTGACTCGTGCGCGGCGCGGCCGGAGCGCACGACCAGGCCGCCGAGGCGAGTTGCTCGCGAGGTGCCCGGCGGGAGGGGCCTCGCGCTGCGGCGCACGGTCACGTGCGCGCTCACGCCGCGGCTCACCTCGACCTCTCCATCGAACAGAACTGGGCGCTCGTGGTCTGGCTCTGCGACGGGGAGACGCACGATCTCGACGGTGCCCGACGGAAGCTCGAGCCATAGCTCGCGCTCGGGATCTTCCAGAACCGGCCTGATCTGGACGAGCTGCGAGACCAGCGTCCGCAGGCGGCCGTCGGCAGGCAGTCGCTCGAGCGCGAGCGGCACCGTCACGCGCGTGCGCGAGCGCTCGCCTGACACCGGGTGGTCTCGGACGTGGAGATACGCGTATGGATCATCGCCCGCCGCGGGGAAGAACCACGACTCCACGGTCCGTCCGTCTCGCACACCTTCGATCCGGCCCGCTCCCTGAGCCAGCCAGACGTCGCGAAGGCCACGGCCGAACAGTCCGCGCTGACCACCCTGCTCGGGCAGCTCGCCGAGCGCGCCGAGCCGGCGGTCGACCGTCGCGGCGTTGACGCCGACGCCGTCGTCTGCGCAACTCACCTCGAAGCGCCAGGAGCGCAGTGCCGGAACTCGCAGTGCTCGCATCTGTGCACGCCAGGCTGTGAGGAAGGCCGGGTCCGGCGCGCCGAATCGCACCTCGATTCGTCCGCCGGAGCGACCGCCGGCGGCGATCGCGGCATCCGCGTTGGTCACGAGCTCGGGAACGATCTGCACCAGGTCGATGCCGCCCTGGGCGAAGTTCTCGCGGAAGTAGCGTCCACGCACAGCGCCAACCCGTACCGCCTCCGCCGACAGCAGCTCAGCCATAACCAGCGGCGCAGCTTATACCCGTCTGGCGACGTCGAGGCGGCCCAGCATTGCCACCGGGATGCTCAAGCTCGCTGGCGCAGGCTTCGCCGCGCTATCGAGTCGCCGCCATTCGGCGGTCAAGCCGTGGAAAGAATGCCCGAGCCGGGGCCGGCAAGCCAACGGACCAGCCACCGTCATGATTCTCCGCGTTCGAACCGCTATGGGAGCCGGCGGAGTTCGCTGACGCGATACGCGGGGCCACCGATGCATGCCCGGTGCCGGCCGGCAGCTCATAGCCGTGGTCGGGGATATGCGTACGGAACCCACCCTGCTATGCGAACATCAGCGACCGCAGCGTTGAGCATTTAGATTGGAGTCGGCATGTAGCTCGTGTGGCTGGCGCAGCTTCGGCACAGCGTCTTGTACCAGGGGGAGCGCGACGGAGTGCCGTGTAGCGATCCCGGTTCTCCGCACAGCTCGCAGGTGACGCCCGCTCGCTTCTCGGCTGCGTCTACCAGCTTCTCGGCGAGAGCGACGCGGCGCTCGAGGACGGCGGTCCGTCGCTCGACCTCGGGTGTTTGCATGTATAGATCAAGGCGATCGCACCACGCCGCGTAGTCGTGGGCCCATTGGACCCACGCCTCTTCACTCCCATCCCGTCCCGGTGTCGGCGGCTCCGCGTCGTGGGGATCATCGACGCGCTCCCCTGCTTCCCAGTAGTACCGCAGTCCGCCGTACTTCTCCTTGACCTGGTGAATCACGTAATTGGGCAGGAGCGCGCGCAGTTGCTCATCAAGCTCGACAATCAGTGAATACCAGCCGCAGTCGCAGGAGATCCAGCGCCCCCAGCCATCGGGGATGCGTCGCAGCATCGCGGCCAGTGCTTCGGTGTGCCCGCCTGCGTCGGTTGGGACATGTATGGAGTTCAGCACCTGGTTACGATCGAGGTCGCGCGAGAAGCCCCGCGTTGCCAATCGGCCACCGTCTGCCATGATGGCCGGCGATGGCAGCGAGATCGGAAGACCATGTCGCGCTCGGCCAGGCGATTAGGGAGCTGCGCATCTCCACCGGCCTCTCTCAGGAGACGTTCGCCGACAGGTGCGGCCTGCACCGCACCTACGTGGGTGGGATCGAGCGCGGCGAGCGCAACCTCAGCTTTGCCAACTTGCTGCGTGTGGCCAGTGCTCTCGGCTTGCGTCCCTCGGAGCTGTTGGTGCGCTATGAGCACCGCCTGCGGGAGATGTGAGCGCTTAGCTAGCAAACCCAAGCTGCTGACGCCTCAAGCCCAGCATCTTCGCTTTGGCCTCGGCGGCAAGCTGCTCTATCCAGGATTCGGCTGAGAGCTCTTCGCCAAGCATCTGCGCCTGGCGCTTGACCGTTGCAAAATCCCCAGGCGCAAGGTTGTCGATGGCGCCCAGCGACTGCCTGAGCTCGTCCGCGTGCGCGGGATTTGCGTTTGGGTCGAGCCCACTCTCCCTGCAGAACATCGACCACGCCTGCTCCTGGCGGAGGGCCTTGAACTCGAGCTTCCAGGTGAAGCGGCGCATCGCCGCTGCGTCGATCGAGTCCATCAGGTTTGTCGCCGCGATGAATATTCCCTCGAAGCGCTCCATTCGTTGGAGCAGCTCGTTGACCTGTGTCACCTCCCAGTGGGCGCGTGCGAGCGTGCGATCGCGCAGGAACGAGTCCGCCTCGTCGAGGAACAGCAGCGCACCCTCGTTCTCTGCCTCGGCGAACATCTTCGAGATCTGCTGCTCCGTCTCACCGAGCCACATCGACAGAAGCTCGGACGCCGAGCGCATGAGAATTGGCATGTCCAGCTCGACCGCGATGTGCTCCGCGAGCTGCGTCTTGCCCGCGCCCGGGATGCCCCAGAAGCACAGCGAGCCCACTGGGCGCTTGCGTAGCGACGCGATGATCTGCTGCGGTGTGAAGCGCCCGCCGATGTTGAGGAGCTTGAGGTCGTAGCCGGTGACGGAGTCACGTATTCCCTCGGTGCGGTCACGCCCGAGGACCTTCTGACTGTGCGCGACCGCGCGCTTGATCACCTGCTCGCGCTCTGCGTCCAATCGCTCCCGGTGCCTTCCGGACTCACCGTCTGGCAGCACGATCAGACGAGCAAGCTCGGCGGCCTGACGGACCTGCTGCTCGCCGAGCAGACTGTACTTTGCGAGGTCGCGCTCCAGGCGAGAGGAGAGGCCGAAGTCCGAGATCACCTGTGCGACACGTGCCCGCCGCTCTGCGCGCGAGCCTGGCAGCGCTTCGCAATGGAACAGGAAGGCGCCCAGGTTGCGCTCAGAGAGTTGCCGCGCGCGGTCCGTCATCCAGACGCAGCGCACGCGGCTTCCCGTCAAGCCCTCGTCGGAGGCGCGCTCCGGGTCATCGCCGTAGGCGAGCTCCGCATCGTCGAGGTCGAAGAGGTGCAACATAGTGCGAGGCCGGGAGGCGAGCGCCTCATGAGCGCGATCGACGACCAACACCGCGTCAGGGCTTGATCGCTCCACATGGCGTTGGGCGATGTATGTCCAGGTCGGCATGTCTCCCGCCGCGACGTGCCTCGTGACGACCGCATGTCCCTCAACGCCCTCATCCTGGAGCAGCCGCGCCATCATGTCTCGCTTGTCGACCGTCTTGGGGCCGTAGACGAGCGCGTGCACGCCGCGACCGGCGGGCAGTGGCTTGCGAAGCAGGCCAAAGAGGATCTGCCTGTCGTCCTCGTGCAGGCGCCCGAGAGACCCTGTCGAGGGCGAGAGACACAGGGGCTTGACGAACCGCTTGACGAGCGCAGCATCGTCCTCAGCGTGCTCCGCGAGCGTTGCGCTCAGATGGCTCGACGGGCCCTGTACCCGCAGCGGACGCTCCTTGACGTTCAACAGGCCGGAGCGCGCCAGCGCCCCCTGCTCCGACAGCGCCGAGACCACCTCTGACTCCGAGTGGCCAAGTGCCGCTCCAAGTACCGCCTTGGTCGCCTGGTCGGGCCCCATCAGCAGCTCGAACAACTGAGAGAATCCGGGCCGAGCGCAGCCAATCTGGAACGCAAGTACATCGCGCTCGATTGTGTTCAGATCCAGCAGTCGCGCGATGCGGTCGATGTTCTCGTCCAGGGCGGTGATGGACCGCGACGCCTCGACTTCCGCCACGCGTGCCCAGTCGCGCAGCGCGTTTCGAAATGCGCCGTGATCCCGGCCGATCACTCCGAAGACGCTCGTCCCGCGCAGATACAAGCGGACGAAGCGCCCGCTGGTGCGCTCGCCGAACTGTCGCTGGAGATCCTTCAGGGTCGGCAGCAGCTTCTCATCGGCCGCGCCCTCCTCGCAGTTCTCGCCGGCAAGAGGGCCAGGCGGGGAGGCGGCCGCGGCACAGCTCGCGTAGAGCAACGCGAACAGATGCGGGTCTGACGCGAGCAGCCAGCCGAAACCGGGGCTTTGCGCCAGGTGCAGCGTCCATGCCGCCATCTGCTGCGCGCCAGGCGTTTCGAGGGGGTTGTCGGATGGGTTCTGTTGAGGGCACATGCTCGCGTGGGCGCGGTCGGGACCAGATGACTATAAGTATCGCACACAGATGTCACGTATGCGGTTCGGATTTGGTCGGGTGACCACGGTCCCCAGTTCGAGGTCGCCAGCGAGAGGTGCGCCTGGTTGACGCGCAGCAGCCCGTGGCCGAGCGAAAACCGGTGCATGGGATCAGCGCGGATTGCCTTGACCTGATGGTCACGGTCGTGAGCTGATGGCAGTCGTGGCGGCTGAAGACATTGGCTTGAATCTGTGACTGACGCGAGTCGAAGCGGGCGCCACGAGCGGCTTCGCGTCGTCTGCCTGTCTCAGGCATCGAGCTCCCGCTCTTCTTCGACGCGGTAGGTGACGCTGGTCGCTGATCGGTATTCAGTCCCCGCCCCCGCCTGGGCCTCGGCTTCCAACCAGAGCTGGGTTGCGGTGCTCGGGTCGATGGTCGTGCTCATCGGAGCTTCCTCCTTCTGGTGCCGCCCGGCGCCGGTTGACTGTGCCCACTATGGACCCGAACCGCCGGTCACGGCCAGGCTGCCACGGGTCCGTCCACTGGCCCCGACCTCGGTATGGGCCCAGGGCTACTACCAGGGAAATCCACGGGCGCGAAGGGGCTCTCGAGGCGAGAGCCTGAGTCCACAACACCAATCAGCCAATGGAGGTCACGATGAGCACCATGGATATGAGCAGCAGCGCCTCGACCGAGTCCTACGAGGTCGCGAGCATCGATATGAAAATCGAGGTCGTGGCGCTACCGGTCTCGGATGTGGATCGAGCAAAGATCTTCTACGGGCGGCTCGGATGGCGCTTGGATAACGATCTCGTCCGCGGTGAGGACTTCCGGGTGGTCCAGATGACGCCTCGCCATTCGGCCTGCTCGATCGCCTTCGGAAAGGGCTTTACCACGGCGGAGCCGGGATCGGTCCGGCGACTGGAGATCGTCGTCGAGGACATCGAAGCGGCGCGTGAGGACCTGCTCGCTCGCGGCGTCGAAGTCGGCGAGATCTACCACGGTGGCAACCTGCCGGGCCCTGACCCTGAACGACGCTCCTACCAGAGCTATGCCACGTTCAGCGACCCGGACGGCAACGGATGGCTGATGCAGGAGATCACGACGCGGCTTCCCGGACGGGAGTGGGAGGACTGAGGCCGTCGTCTGCCTAGGAGAATCCAATGGAGGACACATTCACAACCCCGCACTGTCCTCGCTGAGGATCACCGCGATGGCCGTCGTGATTCTGGCGGCCGTCGTGTTCCTGGCGTGGAGGTCGCTGGTCGGTCTGCTCGTCGCTCGCATACATACGGGCTTGGGGCTCGGTGCGGCGGTGGCGACCGCCACTGCGGGTCTTGCCGTCGCTCTCGGAATGCTCGCGGCCTCGCCCGCACTCGGGCGAGCGCCCGACGCGAACCCTACCTGGTGAAACGAGGCGCACCCATGTCGCATACGTGAATGCTTCTTCGATTGCGCGCGGAGGCTGGTCGGGCAGTGGGGCGGGTTCACGCTTCCTTCTGGCCTGCCGTGCTTGCTTGGCGTGGACACGCTCGCGCTGGGAGTCATCGTCCTCACGACGATGTTGGTCGCGACCGCCTTGGGGTGTCATTTAGGCGAACGCTTCAATTTGGTCGATAGGTCCGGTGTTCCGTATAGTCCCAGTGCTGCACAGGATCCTGCACGCCTGGGCGTCGGTACGACATTCGCCGAAGGAAACGGTGAACTGATCACGAATCGGACAGCGCGGCGCCTACGGTCAGGCCTGACGTGGAGGGCGCCTATTTCTTTGCACTTACCACCATCGCCTCGACAGCCGCTCGGCTGAAAGCAAGAAAAGCTGACATCTCCGCCATGTCGCGCTCGATCTCCCATCGCCTACTAACGATCACGATGGTGGTCCTCGCCGTCGGAGGCACTGGAGCGCTGCTCGCTGGTCATGACTTGTTTGCTCCCGAGACTGCCGGCGCCGACGCGGGACTTCTGCTCACGAGCAGCACGCACCGCGTCTCCGCCGTCCAAACGCGACGGGCCGGCGCGGCGAGCGGCAAGGCGGCGAAGAAAAATGGTGCTCGCAGAGGACCACGCGGGGCCACAGGACCCAGCGGGCAGCCCGGCAAGGAAGGCCCCCAGGGACCCGCAGGCGCGACCGGTGCGCAGGGACCGCAAGGCGAAAAGGGCGCGGCCGGCGTTGAAGGCAAAGCGGGCGCCACCGGCGCAACCGGTACGCCTGGCAAAGAAGGCCTACAGGGCGTTAGAGGCGAAACGGGCGCTGCCGGCCCGCAAGGCAAAGAAGGCGCCGTGGGTGCGCAGGGTGTTGAAGGCAAACAGGGTGCTACGGGTGCGCAGGGTGTCGAAGGCAAACAGGGTGCTACGGGTACGCAGGGTGTCGAAGGCAAAGTAGGTGCCTCTGGCGCCGAAGGCAAAGAAGGACCGCAGGGCCCAGCCGGTTCCCAGGGACTGGAAGGCAAAGAAGGCGCCAAAGGGGCTCAGGGCGTCGAAGGCAAAACCGGCCCTGAAGGCAAAGAAGGCGCTAAAGGCACTCAGGGCGTCGAAGGCAAAGAAGGCGCCAAAGGGGCTCAGGGCGCCGAAGGCAAAACCGGACCTGAAGGCAAAGAAGGCAAAGAAGGCGCCAAAGGAGCTCAGGGCGTCGAAGGCAAAGAAGGAGCCAAATTCGCTCACCCCAACGCGCAGTACGCGACCACCGAAGCGCTTGCCAAAAACATCTACAACAACGCCGCGGGCACGCTTACCAGCGAAGCCCAGGTCGTGCTGTCGGTTGACGGGGCGTCGCCCAAAGTCGGCGAAAGGATCTTGGTCAAGAACGAGGCCGCCGCATCCCACAACGGCGTCTACTCGGTCACGAAAGAAGGCAAAGCAGGTACGGAAGCCTGGGTGCTGACTCGTGTGAGCGACCTGAGCTCGCCCGAACAGTTCCCCGGCTCCGTCGTGTTCGTCGAAAAAGGCACCGCCAACGAACAGTCAGTCTGGTATGTGTCTGACGCTGGACCCTTCACGCTGGGCACGACGGCAATCGAATGGGCCAAGCAGCAGGTCTCCGAAGGACAGATCCACGCCGAAGCCGTCTCGGAAGCGAAGCTGAAGAGCGAAGCTGTCACCGCGTCGAAGATCGCGAAAGAAACGATCACCGCGACGCAGCTGGCCGCGGGCGCGATCTCGGCGGCCAAGCTCGGCGCTGAAGCGGTCACCGAAGCAAAGCTGGGCGCCGAAGCGGTCACAACGGCGAAGCTCAAAAACGAAGCGGTCACCGAAGCGAAGCTGGGCGCCGAAGCGGTCTCGACGACAAAGATCAAGAACGAATCGGTGACCGCCGCCAAGCTGAGCTCCGAAGCGCTCTCGACGGCGAAGCTCAAAAACGAAGCGGTGACCGAAGCCAAGCTGGGCTTCGAAGCGGTGAACACCGCCCAGCTGAAGAGCGAAGCGGTGACCGAAGGCAAGCTCGCCCCCGAAGCCGTCGCGGAAGCCAAGCTGAAGAACGAAGCTGTCTCGGCGGCGAAGATCGCGAAAGAAACGATCACCGCGTTTCAGCTCGCCGGCGGCGCGGTCACGGCGGCCAAGCTCGGATCTGAAGCCGTCACCGAAGCCAAGCTGGGCGCCGAAGCGGTCTCGGCGGCCAAGCTCGGCTCTGAAGCGGTGACCGAAGGCAAGCTGGGCGTCGAAGCGGTCGCGTCGACTAGGCTCAAGAGCGAAGCGGTGACCGAAGGCAAGCTCGGCCTCGAAGCGGTCTCGTCGGCCAAGCTCAAAAACGAAGCGGTCACCGAAGCCAAGCTCGCCCCCGAAGCCGTCTCGGAAGCCAAGCTCAAGAGCGAAGCGGTGACCGCGGGCAAGCTCGCCGCCGAAGCGGTCACGGAAGCCAAGCTGAAGAACGAAGCTGTCTCGGCGGCGAAGATCGCGAAAGAAACGATCACCGCGATGCAGCTCGCCGCCGGCGCGGTCACTGCGGCCAAGCTCGGCTCTGAAGCCGTCACCGAAGCCAAGCTGGGCGCCGAAGCGGTGACGACGGCCAAGCTCGGCTCTGAAGCCGTCACCGAAGCCAAGCTGGGCGCCGAAGCGGTCTCGGCGGCCAAGCTCAAGAACGAAGCGGTGACAGCCGCAAGGCTGGGCTCTGAAGCGGTCCAGACGGCGAAGATCAAGAACGAAGCGGTGACCGAAGCCAAGCTGGCGCCCGAAGCGGTCAACACCGCTCAGCTGAAGAGTCTCGGGGTGAGCTCGATCAAGCTCGCCTCCGAAGCCGTCACGGAAGCCAAGCTGAAGAACGAAGCGGTCTCTGCGGCGAAGATCGCGAAAGAAACGATCACCGCGACGCAGCTCGCCGCCGGCGCGGTCACTGCGGCCAAGCTCGGCTCTGAAGCCGTCACCGAAGCCAAGCTGGCCGCCGAAGCGGTCTCCACGGGCAAGCTCGCCGCTGAAGCGGTCACCGAAGCCAAGCTCGCTTCCGAAGCTGTCTCGGGGGCCAAGCTCAGCGCAGAAGCGGTCTCGACCGCGAAGCTCAAAAACGAAGCGGTGACTGAAGCCAAGCTGGGCGCCGAAGCGGTGAACACCGCTCAGCTGAAGAACCTCGGGGTGACTGAAGCCAAGCTGGGCGCCGAAGCGGTGAACACCGCTGAGCTGAAGGCCCTCGGGGTGACCGAAGGCAAGCTCGCCACAGAAGCCGTCACCGAAGCCAAGCTGAAAAACGAAGCAGTCACGACCGGCAAGATCAAACTGCTCTCGATCACAGCCGGGACGCTCGCCTCCGAAGCCATCGAAACGGCCAAGATCAAGCTCCTTGCGGTGACAGCGGGAGCGCTCGCGGCCGAATCGGTGGAAACGGCCAAGATCAAGCTGCTTGCGGTAACGGCGGCAACGCTGGCCGCGGAAGCCGTGGAAACCGGGAAGATCAAGAACGAAGCCGTCACCGAAGCCAAGCTGGGCACTGAAGCGGTGAGCGAAGCCAAGCTGAAAAAAGAAGCGGTCGCCGAAGCGAAGATCAAGAACGAAGCGGTCACCACTGCCAAGATCAAACTGCTGGCGATCACGGCGGCGACGCTGGCCGCGGAAGCCGTGGAAGCCGGGAAGATCAAGGCCGAAGCCGTCACCGAAGCCAAGCTGGGCGCTGAAGCCGTGAGCGAAGCCAAGCTCAAGAAAGAAGCGGTCACCGCGAGCCGGCTCGCGAAAGCCGTGAGCAAGCAGATCCCGGCCGAACACGGCGTCAGCGCGGCGATGGTCGGGGGGGAAATCACGATCGCGGCTCCGGCTACCACTGCCACTGGGGCGATCATCGTGACCTCTGAAGGGGCGACTCCCATTGGCGTGTCGGTGGTGGCGCGTACGGCGGGGACGGGTTTCAAAGTCCAGGCCACGGCGGCCAGCACCGACAAAATCGATTGGGAGGTCTGGACCGAATGAGCGGCAGCGTGCAGGGAACGGGCGCCGCCTGGCGAAACGAACGGTCATGAGCGCCGCGCCTCCGCTTCCTCCCCCCGCCGCGGTGGGCGTGGCGACGGGGCCCGCGAGCTATGCGGGTGCCCAGGGCGCGCAGGGACCAGGAACAGCGGCGCCTTGGCTCGCTCCGCGTGTCACCAAGCATCGCTTGCAGGGGCTGATGGTGGCGCTGGCGGTCGCGGCGGTCGTCGTGATCGCGCTGCTGCTCGCCGGGGTCTTCAAGTCGGGGTCGAACGTGACCACGATCCAGGCGCCCGAGTCGGCCGCGGCCGCCGCCCAGGCGCAGGCTGGGCTGAAGCAGCCGGGGACGCTTTCGATGTCCGGGCAGGCGCCGTTTGTACTGCATTACCCAACGGGGTGGACGCGGCTGGGCGCGCCGCAGCTCGCGAAGATCGCCAACGTGCCCGCGGCTGGCCTGATCGCCGAAGGCGGCAGGGCACTGTTGCTCGTGCGGCCAAAGAAGCCGCTGACCCAGTCGCTTTCCACGCTCTCCAGCCAGCTCACCAGATCCCTGAGCAGCAGCTTCACGGACTTCAAGCTCCTGAGCACCGGCACGATCAGAACGCTGGCGGGCCCGGCATGGGTGTACACGTTCGAGCGCAGCAAGCACGGGCTCGTTCAGAGCGAGGTCGTGATCTCCACCAGCAAGGTCGCGTATGAGATCGACATCGCCCTGCGCGGCGGGGCCGACCGCGCCGCGGCGGAGCTCGGCGAGATCGTGCGCTCGTTCCAGACCTGAGGGGCAAAGAGCCGATGGGCGCCAGACCGCCGCGGCACCCGAACACGCTCATGGGACTCGCCGTGGCGATGCTCGCAGTCCTCTGCGTATCCGCGTGCGGGTCGAGCGCTCGAACCCTGGACAGCGCGAAGGTCGAGCGTGCGATTGCGAACTCGATCCTCGACGAGCGCGGTCTGTACACCACAGTCGCGTGCCCGTCGAAGGTCGTGCAGCAGGCGGGCCACGTGTTCACGTGCACTGCGCGTCTGGATGTGGGCATCTACTCGGTCACAGCCACCGAGACCGGCGGCAGCGGACAGGTGCGTTTCCAAGACAAGGCGCCGCTGGTCGGGTTGGACGTCGCCAAGGTCCGGCGGGCGATACAGGCGTCGGTCTTCAGCCAGAGGCGCAAGCACGCAACGGTGTCCTGTCCAACTGAGGTGCTGCAGCGAGCCGGACTGGTATTCACGTGTACGGCCGTGATCGAGGGGGCGCCGCGCCGCTACCCGTTCATCGTGAGCGAGGTCGACAACGCGGGCCACGTCCGATATCTCGGCTCCTGACGCCGTAGATGCCCGAGCGCACGTGAGCTGGCTCGCGCCCGATCGCCGTCCTGGCCGGTACATGGCTTGTGTCGATCAAACGGTCGTAGGTCTTGGTAGTGCTTAGGGGGTGCTCGGTGACGACGTGGTCGCGGCCGGTGTGTGCCGTGTCCCATATGGCTCGGTGATGGTGGCGGCTCCGACGATCACCGATTCGTGGCGTGGTCCGCGCGATGGTGTTGAGAGGCTGCTGTTGAGGTATTGGACCTTGAATTCATCGGAGGTGCAGTTGAACAGCCCCGATGATTGGGTGCGTACCCTCTCGCCCTGTCGGATGTCCTGGAAGAACGACCAGCTGGACGCGCGCGCGTGCGTGCAGCTCGATCTGGCGATCACGTCGTAGTCGCTGCCGGCGCTGGTGACTGCGTAGGGCGCCTCGAATTCGATCTCGGCGCGGTAGCAGGGATCGACCAGATAGGCCGCGCTGCAGCTCTCATGCGACTGTGGTCTGAGCAGGACATGCACCGGCTCGTGCAGGCTGCGGGCCGGTGCAAATTGGTTCTCGGGCGTCGGGCGGGGCCTCGGGCAGCTTGTCGCTACCGGCGCGCCGTGGCCGATCGAGCAGGTGAACGAGCCGAAGCGAAAGGTCGCCGCGAGCACAGGAAAGGTCGCCGCGGGCACAGGGCCGCCTACCCTGCCGGCGGGCAGGGCGGTGACCTCGTGTCCTGAGATCTCTCCCACTAGCTCTTCGCCCGCGCCGATCGAGCGGGGTACGCGGCTGACTGCGCTCACAATCAGGTAGGCGCCGGTCCCGCGGGCCACCGGACGGGTTCGCACGCCGGCGGCGGTGTGGTAGGTGATGCTCACGGCGTGTGGTCCCAGCAGCCCCCATGAGATCGATCGCAGATCCTTGGCTGTCGGCTTGAAGCTAGTTTCTTCCGGCCCGTTCGGGGCCGCGCTGCGGTCGCCGCTTCGCCAACTGCCGATCGCGATCGGCGCGACAACGTTGCAGCTGACGTCGCCGCTGTCGCTGTATTGGGGGAGGATGTCCGGCGCGAGCGGATGAAAGCGCCCGTCGTCGTGGAAGGCGCCATCGATACCGAGCTGGCCGAGCTGACCGTCGTCGACGCGGCCGATCTGCACGCAGATCTCTCCACGGGTGGTGTGCACTAGCCGCATGCCCCACGGCAGGCCGCCCTGGGGGTCGGCTGCCCGCAGCGCCAGCAGACGCGACCCTCCGGGGGCCGGGACGCCGATACCAGCGTTCGCGCTCAGCCTTCCCTGCTGCTTGACCGGGCTGCCGTTGAGCACGCCGGTCGCGGCGACCGCGATCGCGCTGCCCGCCAGCACGAGTACCACCGCCATCACAGCCGCGTTCAGCCGGCGCGACAGCCACGAACGCACGACGGGCGCAGCGCGATGGTTGGCCTCTTGCCTGTGGGCGGCTGCGAGGAGCTGCTTGCCGAGGTTTGTGTATGGGTCGGTCATGTGTTCTCCTGGGTGCTTCGTTTGAGCGTGGCGAGGCCGCGCGAGACACGCTTTCTGAGGACCTGCTCGGAACAGCCGATCCGCTCGGCGAGAGCCGCGTAGGGCTCCTCGGCGATGATCCGTTGCTCGACCGCCTCGCGCTGACCCACCGGCAGGTCGGCCAGCGAGCGCTGAAGCGCGGACTGGCTTTCGCGCTCGATGAGATCGAGCTGCTCGTCATACACCGCGATCCGCTCCAAGCCCAGACGCCGACGAGACTCCTCGGCCACCCGCCCGCGACGCATCGCGTCCTGCCACAGGTGATGGGCGATCCCCAACAGCCAGCCGACTGCCGAACCACGCGCCGGGTCGAACTGCCCACGGTGCTCCAGCGCCCGCGCGAAGGTCTCGGCGACGAGATCAAGCGCTAGGTCCGGGCGCGGTCCGACGCGATGGCGCAGATACGCGCGGACCAACGCGACGCGACGCTCGTAAAGCAGGCCGAACCCCTCCGCGCCACCACCCGTCAGCAGCTCCTCATCGGTCATCTCATCCATCTATAAGCCACTACGAGCGACCATGCCGGCTGTGACTACGACGATCCGAGATCACGGCGCGCGAGGTCGACACAAGCCGGCGCCGCTAGGGTTTCGCGGGTGCACCTCGTGCCCAGAGCGCTTCTGCTTGCGGCGCTACTGATTGTGGCCGCCAACGCAGACGCGGCCGTGGCCGACGCAGCTGCGCCACTCGCGGCGCCGAGCAGCGTCGGCTACGACCTGTCATATCCCCAATGCGAAAGCCGGCCGCCGCCCACCGTGAGCTTTGCGATCGTAGGCGTCAACGGCGGCCTTGCCAACGACCCAAACCCGTGTCTGGTGCAGCAGCTCACCTGGGCATCTCAAGCTCCCGGCCTGCGGCGCCCTGCGCTGCCCGGAGTGTCGCTCTACGTGAACGCAGCCGACCCTGGTGACAGCGTCGCCGACTGGCCGTCGCCGGCCACCGGAACCGCCGGTGATGCGACGCCATACGGAGCCTGCAACGGAAGCTGGAGCCGCGCCTGCGCATTCAGCTACACGATGCAGCGTGCCGCCTACTCCTATGGCCTCGCCGCTTCAGCCGCCTCGCTTGCCGCCGCAACGTCGCCGTCGCTCACCGCAACACTGCCGTTGCTCGCGGCGAAGGCACCCTGGTGGATCGACGTGGAGATCGGCGCCAGCTGGGCCGCTCGCTCCAGCTCGCGCCAATGGGCCCAGCTGAACATCGCTGCGCTGCGCGGCTATGTCGCAGGCCTGCGCGTCGCGGGCGCCCGCGGCACCATCGGCATGTACTCCAACGCCTATCAGTGGCGCACCATCACCGGGCTTGGGGCGCGCGCCAGCAGGGCCTACTTCCCGCGCGTCGAGCATGACTGGGTAACCGGCTCGCGGACGCTTGCACAGGCACGTCGTGCCTGTGCAAGGCCATTCAGTGGCAGTACAGCGACGATCACGCAGTTCATCGAAGGCGCCTTCGACCGCGACTACGCCTGTCCAGCAGCTCTACCGAAGTAGCTGGATCGCGGCTACTCGCTCGCCGAGCGCCCGCAGCCGCCGACACCGCGAGCATTAGAGTTCACTTAGCTTTAGACATTGATTAAGGAACCGCAAATACGCTGCGGCGCGTGAGCACCGAGACGATTGACAGCGGCGGCCGATCGGAGCGCCGCGCGGGGGTTGACTGGAGGCGAGCGGAGTTCGTCTTGACGTTGCTCGCGTTCCTCGCTTTCCTCACGCTGCCGATCCGGATCAAGACGATCTACAGCGGCCTGCCTGCGCACCCGCTGTTCGTCCACGTGCCGGTGATCCTGATCCCGAGCACGATCGCGGCCGCGATCGTCTTCATGGTCAGGCGCGACTGGTTTGCCCGTTACGGGATCGCGCTGGCTGTCGTGTCGATCGCCGCAATGAGCTCGATCTTCCTGACGATGCAGGCCGGCGCCGCGCTGCGCGGTGCGCTGAACCTGCAGGGCGAAGCCGCAAAACTGATCTCAGAACACTCGCAAGCGGCGCACATCCTCGCGGTCGTCTATGTGGTCTTCACCGCCACGCTGATCGTCACCTTCGCCGCGCATCGCATCTCCGGCGGCAGCCCAACCGGTCTCGGCATCGTCGATGGCCTGCTGTCGTCCAAGTCGCTGTACGCAGCCCTGCGAGTCCTGCTGGTGGTGCTGTCAATCGGCGCCGGCTACATGTGCTTCAGGACCGGAGACCTGGGCGCGAAAGCGGTCTGGCAGGGGCGGCTGCAGGCCCATGGTGGCTTCCCCGGCGGTCCTGGCGGCGCACAGCTGACTCCGCCGCCCGGCGCCAACGGCACGCCTTAGCGGCCTGGGGCAAGCGGCTATCCCTTCGGCGGCAGCTCGATGCGCGTCACATGCAGCGCGTTCAAGAACGCGATTCGCTGCGCCAGGCTGTTGCCGAAGCGGACCAGCAGCCATGCCGGGCCGACGCGCCGAGCGACCGTCGGCGGCACGAGCACATCCCAGTACGTTTCCCCTGCCTTGCTCGCAGCGCGTTCGACCTGCCGAATGAGCTCCTGGGCCCGCGCGCGTCCCGCGATCTTGGTGTCGCGTGCGAGCTCGCGCGCGAGCTGTGCGCTGCTGGGCTTGGGAATGCGGAAGTGAAGCTCGCGCTCCACAGGCGGAATCTCAACGATCCCCGGGTGGCCCGGCACGGGTATCGCGCCCCACAACGGCGCCGGCGTGCTGCCCGGCGAGGAGGCATTGAGCAGGATCGCGGTCTCGAAGCTGGCTGCGCCATCTGAGTACCACACGTGCAGGCACGTCAGCCAAGCTGGAACGGTGACGTTCCGGTCCGCGGCGATCTGCTGTGTCACCTGGCCCCATTCGGTCTTCACGCCCGGCAGCGATGAGCTCATCGCACAGCGTCCGCGCGCAGGCTCCGCTCGAGCACCCTGCCAGTAGCTGTTGGAGAGCGTGAGCGTCGATGGTTCACGTGCGGGGATCGTGTGACCGGAGGCGTCGAGCAGCGTCTCGGTCAGCGCCGGGCCGCGCGCGTGCTCGAAGCCGCGCAGCACCCCGGCGCTCGTGCCCGGCGGCAGCACCGACCCGCGCGCGCCGGGCGGGCGGTAGAAGACGACCTGCTTGACCGAAGCGGGGAGCCAGGAGACGCGGCGGGCGGGAAACGTGCCCAGGTGCGCCACGCGCACCGCCGCCACGCTCGGTCCCGTGAACAGGGCGTCGATCTCTCCGCGCGGCCCCACCTTTTCCTCCACGGCGAAGCCGCCGCCGCCATACGTGGGGTCCGTGGGGGAGGGCGGCGGGCCGTTGCAGGAGCCGCCCTGGCCGGTGATGCTGATGCACACGCCCACGTTGCCCGCCTGCAGCGACGGTTCGATGCTCACGGGAGCCGGCTGGCCGCCGAGGAGCACGCGGCCGTGCGCCAGCGTCAGCTGCAATGGGCGCGCGAGCGCTCCGCCACCGCCGCTCGTGCGCGAGCCGCCGCCACCGATCCACAGTGCCCCAGCAGCAATTGCAGCGAGCACAGCGAACGCCACGCCGGCCGCGCGCTGGCGGTTCTGACGGCGCCTGGCCTCTTCGATCACGCCCGCGTCCGGCCCGTCAGCAGGACGCGGCTCAGCGATCAGCGCCATCCGCAGGCAACGTCGACAGAAGTCACTTGTACTACTCTAACTAGCACAATCGAGGATGTCAAGGTCGGCCACGGAAAGACACAGCGCCTGTAATCGCGCGCCCGTGCCGGACAACATGCAGGGTATGAGCGACCAGCGCGCAGCGATCGATGCCGCCTTTCGCGCGCATCACGCAGCCGTCTACCGCTACGTGCTGCGACGCGTCGAGCGCTCGGCCGTCGAGGACATCGTCGGCGAGACCTTCCTCGTCGCATGGCGCCGGCACGAGCAGCTCGCAGGCGATCCACTGCCGTGGCTGCTCGGCATCGCTCGCCGCGTCTGCGCCAACCACCTGCGCGCTCGCAGCCGGCGCGCCGCGCTCGGCGCGCGCCTTGCAGCCCAGCCGGCGCCAGCCGGCGCCGCCGATGCGCCCGGGCCCGGGCCGACAGCGCCGTTCTCGCCGCGCTTACAAGCCTGCGCGACGCCGATCGCGAGGCAATCCTGCTGGTCGCGTGGGACGGCCTCGACAACCACCAAGCCGCAAACGTGCTCGGTTGCGGCGTCGGCGCCGCCGACCCAGCGCGCGGCGTCAGCGTCGATCACGAGGCGGGCGACGCGCTGATCGAGCGCGTGCTGTCCGTGGCCATCGAGTCGACCCCCGCACGGTCGGGCGCAGGCTCTCCGAACGGCGGTGCGCGCGTGCGCCGCCGCGGCCTGCTCGTCCTCGTCGTGGTGCTCGCGCTGCTGGTGGCCGCGGCCGCGGCGCTCGCCGCTGTCGGCGTCATCAAGCTAGGCGCCGACCTCGACGCCAACGATCGGCTGTTCGACACCGTAGGCGCAGACGTGGTGCCCGCCAGCGCCGACGGCGAAAGCGACCCCTCGCTGGGGATCGGCGCTGTTCTGAGCCTGCGCCACGCCAGCGCCCGCTGCCCCGCCGCCGATCTGCGCCAGCTCAGCTACGGCCTGCTCGGCCCCGACGCGCGCAGCCTCACCTACACGCTGGCCGGCCACCGCCACACGCTCGCGCCCAGCGGGCCCGAGGGCGCCTACCTGATCGTCAGCACCCCGCCATGCGGACGCCGCGCACAGTCAACAGGCGCCAGCCTCATGCCGCTGCCCTGGGACAGTCCCGTCGACACCATCAGCTACAGCAACGGCACCATCTGCAACATCGCTCGAACACAGCCGGGCAAAGGCCCCGAAGACAAGCTTTCCGGGCAGTGCAAACCGCCAGGCTATGTGCCGCTTGGCGCTTCAGCGCCCACGCACGCGCAGGTCGCAGCCGCGATCCACGCGACGCTCGTCACCGTGCCGCCAGCCCAGGTCTCGCAGTTGGTCAGCCGCCGCGCGATTCGCGTGAGCTTCACCGCGCGCGTCGCGGTCACCAAGGCCGCCAGCGCATATGAGCTCGTCGAGTCCACCTCCAGCCCGCTGGCGGTGTTCGTCGAGACCCAAAAGGACATCGCCGTCGGGCAGACCGTCAGCTGGCTGCTGCCCGCACCCCGGCCCGGCACCTACAGCGGCACCGTCACACTCGGCATCGGCGTGCCGCCCGCCTACCCCATCTACAGCTACAGCCCCGGCCCGCTCGTCGGGCGCTTCAACATTCGCGTGCCCTGACGCCGGCGAGCAAAGCCGGCGGTGAACCGGCCGTGCGTCACAGGATCCGCGCTGGCGGCAATCTAGTCGTGATGGCTGACCCGGAGGGCTTCGTGCCGTTCTATCGAGGAGAGGCCAAAGCGGTGCTTGTGTTCTTGACGCGACGAACGCTGGATCCCGAGGTGGCACTCGACTTGACCGCCGAGACGTTCGCGCAGGCTTGGCGCGGCTGGCCGCGTGTGCGCGCCAACAGCAGCGAGGAGATGCGCGCATGGCTGTTCACGATCGCGCGACGCCAGCTGTCGCACTATCTGCGCACGGGCTACGCGCAGCGCAAGGCGATCGCACGGCTGGGCATCCGCGTGCCGAGCGTGCACGAGGACGACCTCGCGGCGATCGAGGACGCCGCCGGGCTCGCCGAGCTGCGCCGCGAGCTGGCGGTCGAGCTGGGACGGCTGAGCGCTGAGCAGCGCGAGGCGCTGCAGCTGCGCGTGGTCGATGAGATGCCGTATGAGGAGGTGGCGAGAAGGCTGGGTGTCTCCGAGCCGGCCGCGCGAGCGCGAGTCTCGCGCGGCCTTCGCGCGCTGGAGCGCGCCCTCGGTCCCGCTGCTGCGATCGGCGGGGGCACGCTGTGAGCCACGGCGTGCGTGTGCTCGACGAGCTCGACGCCGAGCTCGTGCGCGTGGTCGAGCGCTGCTCGCCGGCGCACGGCTCGGCGGCCGGGCGGCACCCGCGGCGGGCGTGGCTCGGGCGCTCCAACCGCCTGCGGCTGCTCGCAAGCGCCGCCGCGATCGCGCTGCTGCTCGCCGGCGTGACGCTCGCCGCCGGCCAGCTGATCGGCACGGGTGTGCCCGTCAAGCCGGTGGTGGGCGAGGCGGTGTTCCCCAACACCGCCACCAGCGGCGAAGGGCTGGCGATCCCCGCGAGCGTCAAGCTGCTCAACCTCGCCAGCGCCGATCCCGGCGGCGGTCTTGCTTGGGGGATGCGCGTGTTCGACACGACGCGCGGCGTCGGCTGCGTCCAGGTCGGGCGGCTGCTCGCCGGCCAGCTCGGCGTGCTCGGGCGCGACGGCGCGTTCGCCGACGACGGTCGCTTCCATGCGCTGCCCCTGCAGCAGTCCGAAGGGTATGAGCGCTGTGCGCCGCTCGACGCGCACGGGCGCGCCTACCTCGCAGGCTCGATCGTCGGCGTCGCCGCGAGCGCCTACCAACTCGGCTGCACCCCGGTCTGGAACAAGCCCGCGCCCGGCGAACCCGCTTCGTGCCCCGCGGGCGACGAGCGCGAGCTCGACTTCGGGCTGCTCGGGCCGCAGGCGCTCAGCGTCACCTACGAAGCCGACGGGCACACACACACGGTCCCCACCGTAGGCCCGCAGGGCGCGTACCTGATCGTCACACCGCTGAAGTCGGCAGCGCTCGCGTGGCGCAAGCACCCGCGCCCGCTGCCACCGGGGACGATCGTGTTCGACCCACAGCATGGGCTGCCCAAGGTCAGCCTCGACACCGAACAGGCGATGCTCCGCGGCATGCTGCCGCAGGCGGCCTACATCTGGCGCTACCTTCAGGGAACCCCGCAGCAGCCGATCCGCAAGATCGTCTATCGCGGCGGCTACACCTGCACGCTGACGGCGACGCTGACGGCGACCGGCGGCGCCCTCGACAACGGTGGCAGGCCGTGCCGCCCCGTGGGGTACGTCCCCGCAGTCGTGCCGCTGCCGCCGAGCGCCGCTGTCGCCGCGCCCGTGCACGTGGCCATCCGCCACCGGCGCATCGTCGAGCCCAATCACGTCGTCTGGTTCAAGCAGGAGATCGCCGTCACGTTCAAGGCGCGCGTCGCCGTCGAGGACGTTCATGCGAGCTATGGCGACACGCTGCAGCTGCCCGCCACGGCGCCGTGTGACGGCGGCGTGCTGCTCGGCGGCATCTTCCGTGACGTGCGCGTCGGCGAAACCGTCACGATCGAACAGTCGCCGCTCGGCGACGACGCCGCCGCCAACCTGCTGCGCTGTCCCGGCACCTACCGCGGCACCGTCTACTACCACGTGCCCACCCGCTTCCCCGCCAACCGCGAAAGCGAGGCGGTCGTCGGCACCTTCAGCTTCCACGTGCGCTGAGCAGGTTCGACAGATCTTCACCATTTCGCGCATAATCACAGCGACTCTGGGTAGCCATCCGGTTTGACCAGCGAGGTTGATCGTTGAGCACCAGGTTCTTCTCGAATCGAGATGTCGAGCACGACGCGCCGTTCGAGCCGCTCGAGCGTCAACAGGCAGTGCTGCTCGCCGCGCTGCGCAAGGCCGGCGGCGCCCCGGTGAGCTACGCCGAGCTGCGCGACGCCGGCATCGAGTTCCCCGCCAGCGTCGTCTCCGAGCTCGAGCTCGCAGGCGTCACCATCGAGCGCCTCGACGGGTCCCGCCACGCCGTCGGCGTGCGGCTCGACCCCGCAAGCGACAGCCCGGTGATCCCCGCCGCCCCAGCAGCAGACCGGCGCACCCGACGCTGGCTCGCCCCCGCTGCAACGCTCGCGGCAGCCGCTGTCGTGCTGGCGCTGGCGATCGTCGCGCTCACCGCAGGCGGCGGTGCAGGCCACAGCGGCCCGCGGGCGCATACGCGCAGCTCGGCGTTCACCGCGGTAGCGCACGTGGGCACGCCCGCCGTCGCTCGCAGCCAAAGCTCCTCGCCATCGCCATCCACATCGCCACCGCCATCCACATCGCCACCGGCGGCCAGGCCGCCGGTGCAGCCCAAGGCCACGCCCGTGTCAGCCACGCTCGCCGCGCAGCTCGAGGCCGAAGGGCATCAGCTGCTGGCAGAGGGGCGCTATGCCAACGCCGTGCCGGTGCTCGAGCGCGCGCTCGCAGCAACCGGGCAGAGCCTCGGCGCATGTGTGCAGCCCGCAAGCGAACCATGCCTCACCTATGCATACGCGCTGTATGACCTCGGGCGCGCGCTGCTGCTCAGCGGCGCGCCCGCAGCCGCCGTCGGCGTGCTCGAACACCGCCTGCAGATCGAGAACCAGCAGCCGGTCGTGGCCGCCGAACTGGCCTCAGCGCGGCGCCAGCTCGGGTGAGGAGCGCTCGAGCAGCTCGCTGAGCGCGCTGTCGATGTCGCCCGCCAGCAGGCCCGCGTCGGGCAGCGCCTCGCGGTCTGCGTACACGCCAAAGCACGCGCGCTCGCCGATCGTGGTCATGCCCACCGACACCGCATGGCGGTCCGCCAGCGGCACCACCGGGTAGGCCGCGTCGAGCGCGCAGCCCAGCATGTACATCGGCTCAGCCGGCCCAGGGATGTTCGAGACCACCAGATTGAAAGTGCGCGGGCTGGCCACGATCCGCGAGATCGCATGCTGCACCACGCCGGGCGTGTGCTGCGCAGCCTTCAGCGCCAGGTCCGCTCCCTGCGGCTCGCCGTCGCGCTTGCGCGCGCTCATCGTGGCATGCACGCGACGCAGGCGATCGAGCGGGTCGGGCTCGTCGCAGGGAAGCTCCGCGAACACGAACGACAGGTGGTTGCCGAGCACGTCGTCGCTGCCGCGAACGCTCACCGGCACCATCGCCTTGAGCGCCAACGGCTGCTCGTCGCGGCGCATCAGGTAGGAGCGCATGCCGCCCGCCACGGCAGCCAGCACCACGTCGTTCAGCGTCGTGCCGTATCTGCGCTTCACCACGCGCAGATCCTCCAGTGGACGCTCGGTCCAGGCCAGGCGGCGCAGCGGCGACAGCGGCTCGTTGAGCGCGCTCGCCGGCGCCGCACGCAGCGAGTGGCCCAGAGCGCGCGTCACTCGCGCAGCCCCCGTTGCGGTCTCGCGCACGGCGCTCGCGGGAGAGCGCACTGCCCGTAGCGACTCGCGCAGCAGACCCAGCTGCTCGCCCAGCAGGTCGCGCACGCCACGCACCAGCAGCAGCTCCGTGCTCGGCGCCGGCCGCGCTTGCCAGCCGTCACGTCCCGGCGGCGCGCGCTCGGGCGTTGGATCAAGCAGCATCGAGCCGAGTTCGACCGCCGCGATGCCGTCGACCATGCAGTGGTGGGTCTTGCCCACGATCGCAAACTGCCGTTCCCGGGGTCCCTCGCAGATCCACATCTCCCACAGCGGGCGGTCGCGGCGCAGCGGCACCGACAGCACCTCGTCGACCAGCTCGCCAAGCGGACCGGGCGCTCGGTAGACGTGCCGGTCGACCGAGAACGCCTCATCGTCGATCCACTCAGGCGCATGCAGGCCGAGCGGCACCGGCGCAAGCTTCTGGCGGTAGCGCGGCGCGCGCGCCAGTCGCTGCTCGATGTGCTCGCGCAGCTGCGCGAAGCTCGGCAGCAGCTCCCGCGCAGGCGCCGAGAACACCGCCACCCAGCCGGCATGCATGTGCGCCGTTGGCGTCTCCACCGCCAGAAAGGACGCATCCAACGCGGACAGCCGCGCGCGACTCATCGCACCAGCGCAGGCCGTGATGAGAGCGAACGGCCTCGCGATGCCCGCCGAGCAGGAGGCCGCGTCAGTGGACCGAGCGCATGCGCGCGCGGGATCTGGCACTTGCCCCAGTCGGCCGCCACCGCGAACTCCACCAGCCGGTCGAAGTACGTCGGGAGGGGCGTCGGCGCGATCCGTGCGCCGCGCAGCGCCACGCGGGCGCGCCGGTCGTCGTAGGCAACGCGCATCGCGAAGTACGGAAAGAACGTCTCGCTACGCGTCAGCGCGCGGCGGCGACGCTCATCGCGCACGCTGCGGACCAGCACCGGGTGCATCACGCGGCGATACAGCGCCGGCTGGATCAGGCGCGGCGCGGGGCGCTCGAAGAACGCGCTCGCAAGCGCCACCAGCTCACCGACGCTGCTCGCATGCCTGCCGGCAACCAGGTTGAAGGTCACACCCTCGGCCTCCGGCGCCTGGCTGAGCGCGAACGTCGCGTCAGCGACAAAATCGACCGGCACGACATCCACCGGTGCATCACGGCGTGCCGGCAGCGCCGCGTACGCACCGCGCGCGAACGCCCGCAACGGCCAGTAGAGAACATTGAAGGAAGCCGTCCAGCCGCTGTCGCGCGCACCCACCACGATGCTCGGGCGCAGCACCGTCAGCGGCAGCCGCCCGTGCCAGCGGCCGACGAGATGCTCGGCCTCGAACTTCGACTGCTCGTAGGAGTTGCGAAAGCTCTGGCCCACGTCGAGGTCGTCCTCGCTGAAGCAGCCCGCATGATCGCCCGCCACATACGCGGTCGAGATGTGCGAGAAGCGCCGCAGGCCGCCGCGCGCATGGCAGCGCTCCGCCAGCTCCAGCACGCGCCGCGTGCCCTCCACGTTGATCGCGCGCGAAGCCTCGAGGTCGAGGTCGAACGACACCGACGCTGCGCTGTGCACCACCTCGTCGATCTGCTCCGCAAGCGCATCGCGTGCGCGCCCCCGCCGCAGGCCGAGGCTCGGACGCGTCACGTCGCCGCGCACCGCCACCACGCGCTCGGCAAACGGATGCCCGGCGCCGAACAGGTCCGCGAGGGTGCGCTGCACCCTCGCCGCGACCGCACGCTCGCTGGCTCCGCGCACGAGCACATGCACGCGACGATCGGTGTGCTCCAGGTAGCGCGCCAGCAGTTCCATGCCGACGAAACCCGTCGCACCGGTCAGCAGCACGCCATCGGATCGGGCTTCCTGCGTGGTCATATCTGAGCTCCTCCGCCACACGCACGTTCGCGGCAGCAGCTCGGGTTTGGTGTGTTCAGAAGGTTGTACCCGATTACCCAGGATTTGGACTTCTGGACGTTTGTTCGATCTTCCAGCCTCCACGCGATCGGTCCTCGGGCCGCTGTCGAGGGGCTAATGGATGCCGCGACTCGAGGCATCGTTCGTGATCCACCGATCTCGCGCGCGTCAGCGGCGCGCGAAGTTAGGAGGGAGATGCTGAGCAGAGCCGACAACACCGGCAGTTCGACACCGACATCGGTGCCGTTCGCGATCGAGCGGAGCGATCTCGACCAGCGCACCAGCGTGATCTCAGTCGAGGGAGACCTCGATCTCGCAAGCGCGCCGCGCCTGAAGTGGATGCTCGTCGATGCCCTCGGCGAGGGCCACAGCCAGCTGATCCTCGACCTGTCAGGCGCGACCTTCATGGACTCGACCGCGCTCGGCGTGCTCGTCGGCGTCAACCGCAGCCTCGAGCAGAACGGAGCGCTCGCGATCGTCTGCGCGCACGCCAACCTGCTGAAGATCTTCGAGCTGTCCGGCATGGACGGCGCCTTCGCGATCTCGCCGACGCTCGAGGACGCGCTCGCCCACCTCAACCCGCCCGCCGCCCAAGCGGGCTGATCGGAGGGAGCTGGCAGATGGTGCGCAGCAGCTCCAGCAAGCAGCCAACGCCGTCTCGCCGCAGCAAGCGTCTCGTTGCCGCGTTCGCGCTCTGCCTCGCGCTCAGCCTCGCGTTCATCTCCACCGCAATCGCCAGACGCGATCACTCCAAGGCGCCCGCCGCCACCGCGCCCGCCGCCGCGCCGAGCGCAACCGGGGAAGCCGGCGCCGCCGCCTCGAGCGGCCGAGCAGGATCCGCCGGAACGTCCTCAGGGGAAGCGGGCAACGCGTCCTCGAGTCAGGAAGCTGCGGGCAGCTCGGAAACGGCAAATGCGCAGACCAAGAGCAAGAAAGAAGCCACCACCAAATCGAAGCAGTCGCATGAACGCAAAGGCAAAGGCAAAGGCAAGTCCGGCAAGGGCAGCGCCGCGGGCGAAGCCGAAAGCGAAAGCGCCGCCGCGGGCAAAAGCGCAAGCTCCGGAACGAGCACGTCGAGCACGCCCACGCTAGCCGCGCCGGCGCCCACCGCGACCCCGGCCGCCGCTGCGCCGGCAGCGACCGCTGCGACGACGCCGGCCGCCACAACGCTCCCCGCCACCGGCACCGCCACCCCAGCGGCCGGCAGCCGTGCCTCGCGTCGAGCGCGTCGCTCGACCCCCCGACGACGTCGAGGCGCCACGACTCAGGCCGGAAGCGGTGCGCTCGCAGCAGCTGGGAGCGGGCCGGCGGGTGTTACACACGCCGGCGCCGCACCAGCGGCACGCTCGCGACACGCGCGCCCGAGCACGAAGGCCGCCAAGCACAACGGCCGCCGCTCGGCGCTGGCGACGACCATCACCAAGATCGTGGGCGTGGTGCCGCTGGCCGTGCGGTTGCTGATCGCCGCCCTGTTCGGGCTCGCGCTCGCGCTCGGCGTACGCTCGCGCCTGGCGGCGTTGAGCGCGCGCCGTCTCGAGCGCCAGCGCGTGCAGCTGCTCGAGGACGTCGGGCTGCTCCAGGCGGCGCTGCTGCCGGTGCCGCCGGCGCGCCTCGGTCCGGTCGGTACCTCCGCCGCCTACCAGCCGGCCGCGGGGCCCGGCGCCGGCGGTGACTTCTATGACGTGTTCGCGCTCGCGGACGGGCAGCTGGCGGTGATCGTCGGCGACGTCTCCGGTCACGGGCGCGAGGCGCTGCCGCACACCGCGCTCGTGCGCTTCACGCTGCGCGCATATCTCGAGGCGGGGCTGTCGCCGCGCGACGCCATCCAGACCGCAGGAGCTGTGCTCGAGCGCCAGCTCGGCGGGGTGTTCGCGACCGTCGTCGCCGCCACCTACCAGCCACGCGATCGCATGCTCGTGTACGCATCCGCCGGTCATCCGCCCCCGGTGGTGCTCGGCTCAGCCGCCGGCGCAGACGCCGATGGCGGAGCTGCGCAGGCACTCGAGCCTGTCACGGCCTCGGCCTCGCCGCCGATCGGGGTGGGAGGACGCACCGGCATGCGCCAGAGCGTCGTATCGATTCCCGGTCGCGCGCAGGTCTGCTTCTACACCGACGGGCTCACCGAGGCGCGAGTGGGGACCGAGCTGTTCGGCACCGAGCGGCTCGCCGAGACGCTCGCCGGGCTCGGCAGCGCGGCAACCGCTGCAGCTGTGCTCGAGTGCGTCGCCGAGCATGCAGATGCGCGCCCCGACGACATGGCCGCCTGCCTGCTCAGCATCGAGGGCGACGACGGTTCGCCGGTGGCTCTGTTCGAGGAGCTCGAGCTCGACCGCGACGAGGCTGGCAGTGCCCGCACCGAGCGCTTTCTGCTGGCGTGCGGAGTCGAGCGGCACGAGGTCGCCGAGGTGATGCGTGCTGCAACTGCCGCCGCCGGAAGCGCCGGCACGGTTGTGCTTGAGGTCCGCCACATCGATGGCGGACCGCCTGAAGTGACAATGCAGCGTGAGCAGATCGCCTATCTGCACGCGCGCCGAGCCGACGTGGAGGTGGCGCTATGAGCTCTGGACCGGTACTCGCACCCGATGCCGCGATCGCACTGGGGATCGCATCTACGGCAATGCCGTTCGCCCGCACCCCCGAGGACGAGGTCGAGCGCTGGCTGCGCGTCCTGCGCCTGCACGGGCAGGTGGGGATCGCGCTGCAGGCGCTCGGGGTGAGCGAGGTCCCGCTGCCCGGCAGCGAGCACAGCCCCGCTCACCACGATCAGCCCGAGGCTGGCGGCGATGCCGTCGCGCGAGTCACCGAGTACGCCGTGCGGATCGCCGACGAACGACGTGCGCGGGCGCTATCGACACGCGACATCCTGATGGCGGTCATGCATGTCTACGGCGAGGATTTCGATCATGTGCTGCAGGAGCACGGCACCGATCGCGAGGAGGTCCTGGAGCGCCTTGGCCTGCCGTAGCGCACTAGTACGTTCGTCCATTTGACGCTAATACCGCGCATTGGAACTTGCCGGTTCGGGCATAACTCGCCTATGGCGATCCTGTTCGTGGTTCCGATCGGTGCGCTGGCGCTGCGCTTCGGCCTACGCGGCGGGCTTGCCGGTGCGCTGCTCGCGTTCGTGCTGCTCGCGATCTGGGACGCAAATCCCGATCACACGCCGCTGAGCGCGTTCGGCTACGCCGATCGCGGCGTCGGGTTCCTCGGGCTGGCGGTGCTGCTCGGTGCGGTCGTCGATCGCCGCAGGAGGGCGGAGGCTGAGGTCCTGCGTCACTACGACGCGTCGCTGGACGCCCAGCGCAGAGCCCAGCAGCAGCTGGCGAACAGCGCGCGCTCGCTCGAGCGCAAGGTCGCCGAGCGGACATACGAGCTCGACGACGCCCACGCCGAGACGCTGCAGCTGCTGGCGGTCGCCGTCGAGTACCGCGACGACGACACCTTCCACCACACCGAGCGCGTCGGCGCGCTCGCCGCGGAGATCGCCACGCGGCTGGGACTGCGCGACGAGCAGGTCAGGCGTCTGCGCGAGGCGGCGCCGCTGCACGACGTCGGCAAGATCGCGATTCCCGACCGCATCCTGCTCAAACCCGGAAGCCTCACAGCGGAAGAGCACAGGGTGATGGAAGCCCATGCCGCGCTCGGCGCGCGCCTGCTCGCGCGCAGCAGCTCACCCGTGCTGCAGATGGCAGCCGTGATCGCCGCCACACACCACGAGTGGTGGAACGGCACGGGCTACCCCAGCGGCCTGGCCGGCGAGCGCATCCCGATCGTCGGTCGCATCGTCGCCGTCGCCGACGTGTTCGACGCGCTCACCCACCAGCGGCCCTACAAGCCCGCCTGGCCCGTCGCTCGGGCGATCGCCAGGGTCAAGCGCGGCGCGGGCACGCAGTTCGACCCGCGCGTGGTGGAGGCGTTCCTGGCGGTCCGGGAGGAGGGCGTTGCTCCTCTCGCCAACGGCCATCGCGCCCGCACGCTCAGCCCCGCCATAGCGGCGGGGCGTGAGCGCGAGCGGGCCGAGTCGATCAGCCCTTGAACGAGTGGAATTCGCCGAGCGCGCTCGGCAGCGTGGGCGTGAACGGTGTGAACGTGTATGGCT
>Ga0182024_10000266_pt1 | contig 130856 bp, 106 predicted proteins | sample P32metaG_FD_120480 | JGI IMG/M metagenome (GOLD analysis project Ga0182024, IMG submission 120480) | Permafrost microbial communities from Stordalen Mire, Sweden - P3-2 metaG (Illumina Assembly) | ecosystem: Environmental > Terrestrial > Soil > Wetlands > Permafrost | place: Sweden: Stordalen... | reverse complement strand
GGGCACCAAATGAGGTGGTACTTCGCCGAGTACACCGTCTTGTTCGACGACCGATAAGCCACAGCAGGAGCCTTTCAGGCGGGTGTATGACTGGGCCACATCGGGGTTCCGGCCCAGACGGCCTTGACTCACGAGTGAAGTCGTGGGCTTGCGGGCCGTATTCGGTCATGACCAGAATCCGGGGCCCGGGGCCCCGGGACGCTGGCTGTGACGACCGTCGCTGGCCGGGGCCGGTCCTAGGATGCGGCTGTGGCGAGCGACAGAGCCGGAGAAGTGGCAGAGCTGTTGCAGCAGATGATCCGCAATGCCTGTGTGAACGACGGCACCCCCGGTTCGGGGCAAGAGCAGCGCAACGCCGAAGTGCTCAAGACCGTCCTCGAGGGCACTGGCCTCGATCTCGAGATGCACGAGCCACTGCCCGGGCGTTCCTCCCTGGTGGCCCGGATCGAAGGACGGCGTCGGGGTGCGCCGTCGCTCTGCCTGCTCGGTCACACAGATGTGGTTCCGGCCAACGGCGACGACTGGCGTCACGACCCTTTCGGCGGCGAGCTCATCGACGGCGAGGTGTGGGGTCGCGGTGCCGTGGACATGCTCAACCTCACCTCGTCGATGGCCGTGGCCTTCCGCCACCTGGCTGACGACGGGTTCCGACCCGAAGGGGACCTTCTGTTCATCGGCGTCGCCGACGAGGAGGCACTCGGCATCCACGGGGCCGAATGGCTCACCGATCACGTTCCCGACCAGGTACGCGCCGACTACCTGATCACGGAGGCCGGGGGCTTTCCCATGGAGTCGCCCGACGGGGTCCGCCTTCCGGTCATCACCGGGGAGAAGGGCGTCTTCTGGTGCGTCCTGACCGTGCGGGGGACGCCGGGACACGCGTCACAGCCCCTGCGGACCGACAACGCCCTCGTCAAAGCAGCCGAGGTCGTTCGTCGTCTGGCCGAGTACCAGCCGGTGGCCGATATCCACGACGCCTGGCGCCGCTTCGTCGAGGGAATCGGCCTTCCCCCCGACATCACCGCGCCGCTGCTCGATCCCGACGGCATCGATGCGTTCTGCCAGGAATTCCCCGCCCTCGGGCTGGCGCGCCAAGCCCACGCCTGTACCCACACCACGATGGCTCCGACAGTCATGACGGCCGGCACCAAGGTGAACGTGATCCCCGACCGAGTCCGTCTCGAGGTGGACATCCGGACCCTTCCCGGATGGGACCGGCCCGAGGTCGACGCCATGCTCAATGACGCGCTCGGTGATCTGGCCGGTGATGTGGAGGTCACCTGGAACTTCACCGGTCCGGCCAGTACCTCGCCCACCGACACTCCCCTGTGGAACTCCCTCGAACGGGTGGCACGGCGCTCCTACCCCGACGCCCGATGTGTGCCTTTCCTCACCGTAGGGGCCACCGATGCCCGCTTCTTCCGCAAGCTCGGCACCGTCGCCTACGGGTTCGGGCTCTTCAGCAAGCGACTGACATTCGAGGATTACGCCACCATGTTCCACGGAATCGACGAACGGGTCGACGTGGCCTCGCTCGGACTGTCGGCCCAGCTGTGGGACGGTGTGGCTCGCGACACTCTCGCCTGACCGCCTGATGCCCTGTTCGATCGAAGCCGTCCTGTTCGACTTCGGCGGGGTGCTCTCGACCAGCCCCTTCGATGCCTTCGAGCGTCACGAGCGTTCCCAGGGTGTCCCCGCCGGCTTCATCCGCACCCTCAACTCCACCAACCCGCACGACAATGCCTGGGCCCGTCTCGAGCGCAACGACGTGGACTTCGACCAGTTCTGCGACGAATTCGAGGCCGAGGCCCTCGCCGCCGGCGGACGGGTCGACGCCCGGGCGCTGTTCACCACCATGTCCGGGGAGTTGCGTCCGGAGATGCTGGAGGCTGTCCGCCGGTGCCACGAGCACTTCAAGACCGGCCTGTTGACCAACAACTTCATCACGCCCGAGACCACCGCACGCCATCACGACGTCTTCGACCTCTTCGACGTCGTGATCCAGTCAGCCGTCGTCGGCGTGCGCAAGCCCGATCCTCGCTTCTACTTCCTGGCCTGCCGCGAATTGGGGATCGAGCCTTCGGCCGCCGTGTTCCTCGACGATCTCGGAGTGAACTTGAAGCCCGCCCGCCAGCTGGGGATGCAGACGATCAAGGTGGTCGACCCGGCCCAGGCTCTCATCGAACTCGAGGCCATCGTCGGCATCCCTCTGCGCTAGCAGGACCTGCCGGTGACGCCCGGTTCGACTCCGACGCTCAGGCGAAGGCGCGGGCGAGCAGATCCTCGTGTTCGAGGTGGTGCAACGCCGCGCTCCCGGTGGCCGGGCTCGCCGATTCTGAGCGACTGACGTGGGTCAGGGTGAACCGCTCGCGCAACAACCGATGCAACCGCCCGTGGGCGAACGACCATGCGCCCATGTTCTCCGGCTCCTCCTGCACCCAGACAACGTCACGAGCGGACGGGTAGCGCTCGAGGACGGCGCTCAGCGCGTCCTCCGGCCATGGGTAGAGCTGTTCGACCCGGACGACGGCTACCGCCGTCGCCGCCACGCCGGGGATGGGCAGTCCGGACACCTGGGCCGCCAGCTGGTCACGGCGAGCCATGGCGTCGAAGGCGACCTTCCCCGAGCACAACAGCACGCGCTGCACGGCACCGGGGTCGATGACCGGGCTCCCGGCCGCACCGGGTTCGGCGGCCCCGGGAGCGGGGGCCGAGGAGCCACCCGACGTCGCCGGATCGTCCATCACGGCCCGGAACGTTCCCGTGGCGAGCTCCAGGAGCGGGGACCGCGACTGTTTGGCGCGCAACAGCGACTTGGGTGTGAACACCACCAGTGGTTGGCTCCCAGCCCCGCGTGCCTGGGACCGCAGAAGGTGGAAGTACTGGCCGGCCGTCGTCGGTTGGGCGAGCCGCATGTTTCCCCGCGCGCACAGAGTCAGGAAGCGCTCGATACGCGCCGAGGAGTGCTCGGGTCCCTGACCTTCGTAACCGTGCGGGAGGAGAAGGACGAGACCCGACTGCTGTTCCCACTTGTCGTCGGCCGCCACCAGGAAGTTGTCCACGATGATCTGGGCGCCGTTGGCGAAATCACCGAACTGGGCCTCCCACGCCACCAGCGCCTCGGGCACCTCGACCGAGTAGCCGTATTCGAAACCGAGTGCCGCGTACTCCGACAGCAGAGAATCGTGGATGGCGAAGCGACCGACGCCCTCTGCGCTCAGGTGGGCCAGCGGCACCCACTCGTTGCCGGTGGCGTAATCGACCAGTACCGCGTGCCTCTGGCTGAAGGTCCCCCGTCGCGTGTCCTGGCCGGCCAGGCGCACGTCGGTGCCTTCGAGCAGCAGGGACCCGATGGCCAGAGCTTCACCCAGTGCCCAGTCCACCTCACCCTCGGCCACGACTCCGGCGCGCTGCGCGAACTGACGGGCCAGCTTGGGATGGATGGTGAATCCTTCGGGAACGGCGGTGGCGTCGACGACGAGGCGTTCCAAGGTGGCACGATCCACCCCGGTGCCGATGTCCTCGCTGGGTGCCGCCGGGATCGCCGGCGGCGGCAACGTGGTCGGTTTGGGTGGTGCCGCCTGACGCGTCTCGTCCAGAGCCGTCTGCAGCCGCGCTTGGAAATCCGCCAGTGCCTGCTCGGCTTCCTCCATGGTGATGTCGCCACGGCGTACGAGCGCCTCGGTGTAGAGCTTGCGCACCGAGCGCATGGTTTCGATGATGGCGTACATCCGGGGCTGCGTATAGCTCGGATCGTCCCCTTCGTTGTGCCCGAAGCGCCGGTAGCAGACGATGTCGATGACAACGTCCTTGTGGAATGTCTGGCGGAAGCCGAAGGCCAGGCGCGCCGCGCGCGCACACGCTTCGGGATCGTCGCCGTTCACGTGGAAGACCGGGGCCTGGACCATCTTGGCCACATCGGTCGGGTAGACCGACGAGCGGGCCGATTCGGGAGCCGTGGTGAACCCCAGTTGGTTGTTCACCACCACGTGGACCGTCCCGCCGGTGCGGTAGCCGGCGAGCTGCGACAGTTCGAGTGTCTCGGCCACCACCCCCTGTCCGGCGAAGGCGGCATCGCCGTGGATGAGAAGCGACAGCACGCCGAACGGCTGGTCCTCGGGCAGTTGGTCCTGCTTGGCTCGCACCATCCCCTCGACCACCGGGTCAACGGCTTCGAGATGGGAAGGGTTCGAGGCCAGAGTCACCGGGAGCGGTTCGCCCGAGTGCCCCACGAACGTGCCGCTCGCCCCCTTGTGGTACTTGACGTCACCGGAACCTTGCACCGAGTCGGGATCGAGATCGCCCTCGAACTCGCGGAAAATCTCGCCGTAGGACTTGCCCACGATGTTGGCCAGTACGTTCAGGCGGCCCCGGTGGGCCATGCCCAGTACCGCCTCGGTGATGCCGGCGGCGGCGGCTTCGTCGAGCAGGGTGTCGAGGAGAACGATGGTGGACTCGGCGCCCTCCAGACCGAACCGCTTCTGCCCCACATAGCGCGTGTGCAGAAAGCGTTCGAAGGCTTCAGCCGCATTGAGCCGATCGAGGATGTGACGCTGCTCCTGTGGGGACAAGGTGGCCGGGACGCCCTCGACGTGGTGCTGGATCCACCTTTTCTGCTCGGGATCCTGGATGTGCATGTATTCGATCCCGAGCGTCCGGCAGTAGGCGTCGCGCAGGATATCGAGGGCCTCGGCCAGTCTCAAGGTGTCGCGTCCGGCCAACCCGTCGACCACGAACTCCCGGTCGAGGTCCCACAACGTCAACCCGTAGGTCGTCGGATCGAGCTCGGCGTGCAAGTGCCGGGGCTCGGCTGACAACGGATCGAGGTCGGCAATGAGGTGGCCCCGGACCCTGTACATGTTCACGAGACTCTGCACCCGCACCTGCTTCACCAGACGCTGGTGTTCGCTGTCGACAGCGTTGACGTCGGCTTGCCACCGCACCGGCTCATAGGGCACGTCCATGGCGGCGAAGACGCTCTCGTAGAACCCGTGCTCCCCGGTCAGGCACTCGGCCATGTGCGTGAGGAACAGACCTGACTCTGCTCCCTGGATGATCCGGTGGTCGTATGTCGACGTGAGAGTGACCACGGGACCGACACCGAGGGCGGCCAGGCTGCGCCGGTCCGCCGCCTGGTACTCCGCCGGATAGCCGAGCGATCCCACCCCGATGATGGCTCCCTGTCCCGGCATGAGGCGGGGCACGGACTGCACCGTTCCGAGCGTGCCCGGGTTGGTCAGGGTCACGGTGGCCCCGGCGAAGTCGTCGGCCGACACCTTCTGGGTATGGACCTTGCGCACCAGGTCCTCGTAGGCGACGACGAAGGCCCGGAAATCCAGGCTCTCGGCGTGACGGACAACGGGAACGAGCAGGGTGCGGGTTCCGTCTTTCTTGAGCACGTCGACGGCCAGACCGAGACCGACATGGTCATGGTGGACCACCCCGGCCGTGCCCTTCTCGTCGATGTGCTCGACGAAGGTGGCGTTGAGAGCCGGCACCGCCTGCAGCGCCTGCACCACGGCATAGCCGATGAGATGGGTGAAGCTGACCTTGGCTCCCGACGTCCGGACCAGGTGCTGGTTCAGCATCGACCGATTGACCTCGAGCAGTTTGGCCGGCACCGTCCGCACGCTCGTAGCCGTGGGCACGGCCAGCGACGCCTCCATGTTGACGGCGATCCGTGCCGCCGCCCCGCGCAGCGGCACGGGTGCGGGATCGTCGGTCGCCGCCGGCGGGACAGCTGCCGGTGCAGCCGCCGGTGTTGGTGTCGTCGTCGGCGACGGGCCGGCCGCCACGACCACGCTGGCGTCGGTGGCCGCCGCAATCGGGGGTGCCACCACCGTGGCCCCACCTGTCGGGGCACCGTTGGCCGACGTCGGTGCGCCGTTGGTCCCTGCTGATGCACCGTTGGGCGACGCCGGAGCAGTCTCCGAAGCGGGCGCCCGGGGCGGGGTGTAGTCGGCGAAGAACTCCCGCCAGCTCTCGCTCACCGAGCTGGGATCGCTGCGATACTCCTCGTACATGTCGTCGACCAACCAGGCGTTGGGTCCGAAGGCACCCCCGGTGGGGGCACCGGGAACGGCACGTTGCTGATCAGCCATCGCTCGTGATCCTACCGGGGCCCCTCTGTCGAATCGGGCCGCTCGGGTTACCCTCTTGCCTCGATGCCCCCATTCTCCCGGGACCCTGTCGTGCCCACGCCACCCACGGCGAGGGTTCCGGCGACCCCTGCGTCGGATGCATGACCTGTCTCCGACGGAAAAGCCAGCGACCACGACGTTGACCGAGAAACCACCTGGTCTCCACGTGGTGGACCATCCCGCATCAGGATCCGAAGGGTCGTTGGTTGTGGTGCTCGTCCACGGATCCCTCGACCGCGGAACGAGCTTCGCCCGCGTGGTACGCCGGCTTCCGGATCTCCATGTCGTGACCTATGACCGCCGGGGATACCACCGCTCGCGCGACGGCATCGCTCCTGCCACCACGCTGGAGGACCATGTGGCCGACCTGGTGGCGATCGTGGATGGACGACCGTCGGTCGTCGTGGGCCACTCCTACGGGGGGGACGTCGCTCTCGGCGCGGCGGCCGCGGCGCCGGACGCGGTGCGGGCTGTCGGGGTCTACGAACCGCCGCTGCCCTGGACAGACTGGTGGCCGAGACGGGCGAACCGGAACGCGCCGGCCGAGGACCCTGCCGCGTTCGCCGAGTCGTTCTTCCGACGGGTCGTGAGCGACGATGCCTGGGGCCGACTTCCCGAGAGCGCGCGTGCCGAGCGCCGGGCGGACGGCCCCGCGCTCATGGCCGAGCTCGTCGACATCCGACGGGAGCATCCGCCGATCGACCTCGCCGGCATCGTCGTTCCCGTTCTTCTCGGGCGCGGGAGCCGGTCGATCCCCCACCACCGCCGGGCCATCGATGCGTTGGTCGATCTCCTCCCCGCCAACGAGGTCGTCGAATTCCCGGGTGCCGCCCATGGCTCGCATATCTCCCACCCGGACGCCTTCGCCGCTTTTGTCCGACGGGTCGCCGAATTGGGAACCGGAGACGGCTCATGAGGACGGAAGGCCCAGAACCCGTTCGGCGATGATGTTGCGCTGCACCTCGGCCGTCCCGCCACCGATGGTCAAGGCGCGGGCGAACAGATAGCCCCACGACCAGATCGCCGGGGGCCATTCATGGCCGGTCTCCAGAGAAGGACCGTCGTCCTCCCGGGGCGAACCACTTCGGGGGCGCCGGGCGGTCAGCGCCTCGAAGGGCCCCGCGTCGGTGAGGCCGTGCGCACCGGAGAGGTCCTTCGCCACCTCCATGATCCGTTGACCGTGGTCGTCGGCCAGGGCCTTGCGGACAGACGCTTCCGGGCCCGGGGCCCGCCCAGCCACCGCCGCGCTCACTGTCCGCAGGCGGATGAGTCTGAGGATCTCGCCCTCGGCCCAGACGCGCACGAGCCGGTCCCGAAGCAACCGGTCCGGTGTCCCGCCGGCGCGCCGCACCAGGTCGACCAGATCTCCGGCGGTGGGGCCTTGGCCCCAAAGGGCTCCCTCCCCCGACAGCGAGACCCGTTCGTTACCGAGCGTCACCTTGGCCAAGGCCCACCCACCATTGACCTCACCGACGAGGTGGTCCCGTGACAGGCGGACCCCGTCGAGGAACACCTCGTTGAAGGAATGATCACCGGTCATGTCGACGATGGGCCGGATCGTGACGCCCGGAGCGTCCATGGGACAGATGAAGTACGAGATTCCCCTGTGCTTGGGCGCGTCGGGGTCGGTGCGGGCCAGGAGTATCCCGAGGGAAGCGATATGGGCGAAGCTGGTCCAGACTTTCTGGCCGGTGACCACCCACTCGTCACCGTCGCGCTCGGCGCGGGTGGATAGGCCGGCCAGGTCCGAGCCGGCCCCCGGCTCACTGAAGAGCTGGCACCAGATCTCCTCGGCCGCCAGCAACGGGCGTAGGTACCGCTCTTTCTGGGCGTCCGTGCCGGCATAGATCAGCGTGGGACCTGCCCACCCGATCCCGATCTGGTTGGACGGCCGACGCACGCCGGCACGCCGCATCTCATCATCTATGACGAGTTGATCCACCGGATCGGCGCCGAGGCCCCATGGACGGGGCCAGTGCGGCGCCACATAGCCGGCATCGGCCAATTGGCGCGCCGTCGGACCTCGATGCTCGGCCAGCCATCGACGGAACGCGCGCCGCGCCGGGTGCTCTTCTCCCGGAAGGGCGAGATCCACGGCGCGAAGCGTAGGCTGTATGGGTGACCGATTGGAATTTCGCCGACGTCTGGGAGGCTGTCGCCGACACGATTCCCACTGCTCCCGCCCTTATTCATGGCGAGAGGGGCGTCACTTGGGCCGAATTCGACCGCCGGGCCAACGCCGTGGCCAAGGCCCTTCTCGGTGTCGGAGTCGGGCGCCAGGACAAGGTGGCCCACTATCTCTACAACGGCACCGAGTACCTCGAGTCGACATTCGCCATGTTCAAGATCGGGCTCGTCCCCGTGAACACCAACTACCGCTACACCGACGACGAGCTCGTCTATCTCTGGGACAACGCCGACGCCGTGGCCGTGATCTTCCACGGCACTTTCGTCGACCGCATCGAGGGCCTACGCCAACGGGTACCCGGTGTACGGACCTGGCTGTGGGTCGACGACGACTCCGGGCCCTGCCCCGGATGGGCCACCCCCTATGAAGCTCTCGCCTCGGTGGAGACGGACAAGGTGACCGCACCCTGGGGCCGCAGTGGCGACGATCTTCTCATGCTGTACACGGGTGGAACCACGGGCATGCCCAAAGGCGTCATGTGGCGCCAGGACGACCTCTTCAGCCGCATCAACGCCGGCAACCTCCTGCGTGTCCCCGAGGATGGGGGTCTCGAAGGTATCCGCAAGGCGATCGTCGGGGCCGGTCCCCGCATCGTGCCCGCCTGTCCCCTCATGCACGGAACCGGATCGTTCACCTCGATCGGGTCCCTCAACATCGGGGGCTGCGTCGTCACGCTCACGAACCGTCGTTTCGACCCGGTGGAGTTGCTCGACACCATCGATCGCGAGAGCGTCAATGTCATCGCCATCGTGGGTGACGCCTTCGCCAGGCCCATCCTGGCCGCCCTCGACGAGCATCCGGGCCGATGGAGGTTGTCCACACTGCTGGCCATGATCTCGTCTGGTGTCATGTTCAGCGAAGAGACGAAACGGGGATTGCTCCGACACCACGCCACCATGATGTTGATCGACGCCTTCTCCTCCTCCGAAGCCCTCGGGATCGGTGCCTCGGTGTCGAGCGGCGCCTCGACGGAACACACCGCCCACTTCACTCTCGGTCCCGACGTGCGGGTTCTCGATCCCGACACAGGCAAGAGCGTGATCCCCGGCTCGGGCGAGATCGGCGTCCTCGCCCTCGGTGGCCGCAACCCGGTCGGCTACTACAAAGACGAACAGAAGTCGGCCGCGACCTTCAAGGAGATCGACGGCGTGCGGTACTCGATCCCCGGCGACTTCGCCACCGTCGACACCGACGGGTCCATCCAGCTACTCGGGCGCGGTTCCGTGGTGATCAACACCGGCGGGGAGAAGGTCTTTCCCGAAGAGGTCGAAGAAGCGTTGAAGACCCACCCGACGGTCCGTGACGCCGTCGCCGTGGCCATCCCCGACAAGCGCTTCGGCGAAGTCGTGGCCGCCGTGGTGGAGTTGAAGCCGCATACAGCACGGCCGAGTGAGCAGGAACTCGTCGACCACGTGAAGGGTCGCCTGGCCGGATTCAAGGCACCGAAACGCGTCCGGTTCGTCACCAGCATCGAACGCTCGCCCGCCGGCAAGATCGACTACGCGCGCCACCGGTCCGAGATGACCGAGTGGGCGACGAGCGCGTGAGGACGGCCTAGGACCATGGGCGCCCTCGAACTCGTCACCTGGTGGCCGGTGGACGCCGCCGCCGGCGGCGTGGTCCGGTCGACGGGATCCGCCGGCCGCGAAAGCGCCACCGTCGTCGATGACGTCGGCGACATCGAGCGACCTTTCGCCTGGGCGTCGATGACAAAACTCCTCGTGACCATGGCCGTCCTCGTCGCCGTCGAGGAAGGGACGATCTCGCTCGACGAACCGGTGGGGCCACCTCGAAGCACCGTACGTCACCTTCTTTCGCATGCTTCAGGACTCGGACCCGATTCGCCCGTACCAGTGGCGGCACCGGAGAGGATGCGCATCTACTCCAACATCGCCTTCGAGCTGTTGGCGGACGCCCTGGCCCAGCACGCACACATGCCCTTCGCCGATTACCTCGCCGGGGGCGTCCTCACCCCGCTCCACATGACCGCTACCGCACTCGTACCCGGGAGCTCGCCGGCTTCCGGGGCACAGGGTCCGATGAAGGACCTTCTGGCCCTGGCCGCGGAGTTACTGGCGCCCACCATCGTCTCACCCGCCACATTGGCGGCGGCAACGGACGTGGCCTTCCCGGGTCTGCGCGGCGTGCTCCCGGGATACGGCCGATTCGATCCGTGCGACTGGGGACTCGGCTTCGAGGTGAAAGGCACCAAGGACCCTCACTGGACGGGCACACGGACCACTGCGGAGACGTTCGGCCATTTCGGCCGGGCCGGAGGCTTCCTGTGGGTGGACCCGGTGGCCGGCCTCGCCTGCGCGACTTTGTCCAACAGGGACTTTGGACCATGGGCCGTGACCGAGTGGTCGACCCTGGCCGATGCCGTAGTCGAAGAGTGGAATTCGCTGCCGGCCGCCGTACCGCTGGAGAACAGCCGGAACAAGCGTGAGGCCGAAGAGACGGAAGCCGAGCGCCGCGCCCAGGAGGCAGCCCAAGCCGAGGTAGCCCAGGCCGAGCGCCGCGCCCAGGAGGCAGCCCAAGCCGAGGTAGCCCAGGCCGATCGCCGCGCCCAGGAGGCAGCCCAAGCCGAGGTAGCCCAGGCCGAGCGCCGCGCCCAGGAGGCAGCCCGAGCCGAGGTAGCCCAGGCCGAGCGCCGCGCCCAGGAGGCAGCCCGAGCCGAGGTAGCCCAGGCCGATCGCCGCGCCCAGGAGGCAGCCCGAGCCGAGGTAGCCCAGGCCGAGCGCCGCGCCCAGGAGGCAGCCCAAGCCGAGGTAGCCCAGGCCGAGCGCCGCGCCCAGGAGGCAGCCCGAGCCGAGGCCGCCCAGGCCGAGCTCCGGAGGCGAGAGGCGGCGGAGTCCGAACGGCAGCGGAACAGAGAGACCGCACGGACGGCTGAAGAAGAGGCTGAGCGCAGTAAGCGTGCCGCCGCCAAGGCCGAGCGTCGTGACAGACAGGGGTCGCGAGCCTCGGGGGCCAACGGCGGGAAACGCAAGAGAAAGGCCGCTGAGGCCGATCTGCGGGTTGCGGCGATGGCCGAGCGACGAGATGAAGGGGTGGCACGGGTGCCAGATGCCAAGCCCGCTGAGGCCAGGAACGACGAGGTCGGGCCTCTCGGACCGGGCATACGGCCCGCTGATTTCTGGGGTGGCTGACCCCCGATGACGTACGCTCAGCGTCGATGAAGGGCGTCATCCTCGCGGGGGGAACAGGTACAAGGCTGCATCCACTCACCCGCATCACCAACAAGCACCTCTTGCCCATCTACGACCGCCCCATGATCGCCTACTCGATCGAGGCTCTCGTCCTGGCCGGCATCTCCGAGATCATGCTCGTCACCGGGGGCACTCATGCCGGTGAATTCCTCCGTCTGCTCGGCAACGGGCACGAGAACGACATCGACCGCCTCTCCTACGCCTATCAGGACCGCGCCGGCGGGATCGCCGAAGCCCTCGGACTGGCCGAGCGTTTCGCCGCCGACGACGCCGTCCTCGTGATGCTGGCCGACAACATCGTGGAGCGCACCTTCCGACCGACGGTGGAGCGCTTCGGCCAGCAGGGTGGTGGGGCCCGCATCGTCCTGACGGAGGAGGACGATCCCGTCCATCTTCGACATCTTGGTGTCCCCCGCTTCGACGACTCCGACCGGATCGTCAGGATCCACGAGAAGCCGGAGGATCCCCCTAGTCATTACGCCGTCACCGGGATCTACTGCTATGACCCCGACGTCTTCAGGGTCATCGGGAACCTCGAACCCTCGGGCCGTGGTGAGCTCGAGATCACGGACGTGAATAACTACTACGTCGACCAGGGCACGATGTCATTCGACGTCCTCGAGGGTTTCTGGGGGGACGCCGGGGAGTCGATCGACGCCTACTACGCGGTTAACGACTTCGTCCGGGCCAATGGGGCCAACAAGGGTTGATCGGCACTAGCAGGGGCGTCCTGTCAACGCTGTTCGCCAAGTGTCGCCTCGATGCCGCGAACGTCCCCATCCTCGTCGACGAGAACGCTGACGTCGATGTAGCCGAGGCGGGCTAGATCGTCGCCCAGCGCGTCAGCCTGCTCACCGCCGAGCTCGAGCAAGAGGGCACCGCCTCGGCGGAGAAAGTGGGGGCTGTCGGCCAGGACGCGGCGGAGGACCGCGGTACCGTCGGGGCCGCCGTCGTAGGAGAGCGGCGACTCGAAGGCCAAGGTGTCGCGCGGCAGCAGAGCCAGCGAGGACGTGGGGACATAGGGCACGACGCCGACGACGACGTCGACGCCAACATAAGTGGGCGGCAACGGGGCGAACAGATCGCCGCAGTAGACCTCGACGCCGTTGGCTGTGGCGCAGGCGACGGCATGGTCATCTATTTCGGACGCCACCACGCGGGCGCCGGGGCGGGCCGCCATCAAGGTCATGGCCAGCGCTCCGGCGCCGGTACAGAGATCGATCGCCGTACCGGTGGCCGGCAGGCGCTCGACGGCGCGGCGCGCCAGGGGCAGGCTCTGCCAGCGTGGGACGTAGACAGCGGGATCCACGCGGACTTCCAGGCCGCCGAACATGATGCGACCCGTGATCCAGGCCAAGGGCTCGCCCGTGAGACGACGCTCGACGAGAGAATCGAGCAGCTCGCCGTCCCCGGCGGCGCGAGCAAGGAGCTCATCGGCCTCCTCTTCGGCGGCGACGAACCCGGCCCCCGAAAGCAGAGCGACGAGCGTCTCCAGATGGTTCGTTTCCGGCACGCTTGCTATTGGATCATGCGGGAGCCGAGATCACCGACATGAAGCACGACGACGTGAGCCGCATGTCGGGCCGGGCGACGAAGTAACGGTTGACATTCGTTGAACCTCGTGCGCGAGAAATGCGGCGACCACCTCGGACACAGAAATGTCGTCGTAGAAAACCAACGAGCTTCAGAGTGATTGGGAGACACAAGCCCGACCTTCCGACCGCCCCCGCCGGCCTCGGTGTGGTGAGGCCGCAGGACGGCTTTCGTCCCTGTGTGCTCAAGCGTCGAAACGAGATGCAAGCTGTAGAGTTGCGGCCCATGTGGATGCCGGGGGCCCGATCGTGAGCGAGCCCGACCAGGCAATCCCCGGCGGGACTGTTACCGGCGACCCTACTTCGATGGTCCGTCCTCGCAGGGGCAGTCATGTTCATCAGCGGGACCGGCGACATGGCGGGCTCCGAGGTTCCCGTTGGCCGCTCTCGTCGCATCCGGAACTGTTCTGGTGCGCCATCGCGGTGGTGGCTGCCGTGTGCTTCGAGCTCATCGTGGAGTGGTTCGTTCACACCAAGGGTGTCAACTTCACGGGAGACGAACCGTCATACATCATGCAGGCCCAGGCCTACCAACACCTGCATCCACAAATTCTGTCCACCATTAAGACCGATCTCGGCGCGCACTCCTTCTCCTCGGCCTATCCCGTCGGTACGCCCATCAGTGCCGTCGAGCAATTCCGCGGTCCCCGAGGGGTCATCAGCCCGTTCGAACCGGGATTGGGCATGCTTCTGGCGCCCTTCGTGGCTTTAGCTCACCGCGTCTTCGGGGCTGTGGTCGGGATGCTCGTGTTCAACTCGGTAGGTCTCGTCTTCATACACCGCCGAATGACGACTTTGGTGAATTTGGGGCGCAGGTCCCAGTTTCTCCTGGCTGTGATTCTGAGCGCCCCGGCCCTGCTGCTTGCTGTCACTCAGATTTACCCCGACCTCCTGTCTGGAGTGCTGCTCGCCTGCGCAGTGGTCGAAATCGCCATCATCGAACAGAGGGGCAGGTCGAGCCGCCTCAGTACCGTCGTCATTGCGGTGGTGGCAGCCTATCTACCGTGGCTTCAGGTGAAGAATTTCCTCCCGGCCATTGTCCTGCTGGTGGCATTCGCCATCACCGGATATCGGTCCAAGAGCGCGTGGCGGACCACCGTGGTGATCTCGGCGGTTTGCATCGTGTCATGGGGCATTCTGCTCACATACAACCATCTCTACTTCGGTCATCTTCTCGGCCTGCCTGAGCCGAAACCACGTCTGAGCAGGAGCGGGGTGGAGTACACACTCGGCCTTCTCTTCGACCGCGATCAGGGCCTGTTCGTGCAGCTGCCGTTCGCTGTTATCGGCCTGCTCGGCCTATGGATGGCACGCAGAAAACTCCCCGTAGCCGTGATCGCCACCGTTCTGAGTGTGGGAGGGATTCTGGTCCTCAACGGCACCTATACCTCCAATCCGTACGGGGAGGGCTCCTTTGCCGGGCGGTTCATGTGGACGGCAATGCCAGTCTTGGTCGTCTGGACCGGAGTCGTACTCGCGCAGTGGCAGCAGATCAAACGACTGTTCTGGGCACCGATCGTCATCGTGGCCGGGACATGGGCCTACCAAGCCGTTCCCATCCTTGACGGCTCCCACACCTACTTCACCCAGGCGCCTCCGTGGGATCCCGCGCTGTGGCCTGGATGGTGGCCGGGTCTCGCTCGTGTTCTGCCCCAGTTCGATCTGCCGGGGCGTGCCCTCGGCGCACCGGCGATCGCCCTGGTCATAGCACTGGCAACGGCGAGCATCCTCGTCCTCGCCGCTCGGCAATATGGGAAACCCGACCGCTTCTCGAAGACGTCGTTCGCCACAATCGGAGTGCTTGGCGTACTGATCATCGTTGCTCTGTTCGTCGTCAAGCCTCTAGGACCCACCACCACTCTGACCTACGATTCGGCGCAGCTCGGAGCGCCCGTTATCGGTCTGGATCAACCAGTGGATTCCCCCGTTGTCAACCTCCAGGGAGTTCTCCCGGGAACCTATCTGCTGACCCTCTCATACAGCCTTGGTGGTCCGGCGGCGTCAGGAGCCATGGTGGTCTCCTGCACCTCCTCCTCTGGTGCGCCACCGCACAGCGTTGCCGCTCCTCTCCCCTCCGGGCAGCGGTCCACGCGGTTGGCGATCCAATGCCACGATTCCGGAGATGTGGCAACACAGCTTCAGGTCGATGCACACTCCGAATTGATGGTGAAGTCCTTGCGTTTACAGAGTGCCTCCACCTGAGCTCGCATGGTCAAGATGGGCCGCCCCCGCTGCACCCTGGTCTCGGCGAGCGCCAGCCTGCTCCGAACAGTGGTCGCCACTGCGTTCGACCGATATCTAAGCTGGGCCGCTGCTGCACCATCGGCACAAGGGAGCTTGATGGAAAAGGAATTGATCCTCGCTGGATTACCCGTGCTCTTCACGGCCCCCGCCGAGGACTACTACTTGCAGATGATGCCTTTGGACGGCGACACCGACCTGGAAGCTGTCTTCCGGGGGTTTTGCAAGTCGGGAGACGACTTTGTAGACGTAGGTGCCAACATTGGCGTCACGGCCGTCCTTGCCGCGCGCATCGTTGCCCCTGGACGAGTTCTGGCGATAGAGCCGATGCCATCGACGTTCAGCCACCTTCAGAAAAATATCGATGCCGCCGGACTGGACAACGTCAACTGTCTCAGGCTGGCCGTGGCATCCAGCCCGAGCGAGGTCAGTCTTGTCGCTCGTCCAGGATTCGGATTTGCGGCATATGTTGGTCACGCCGAAGGACTCGATGAATACACGGACTATCCGGCCAAGGCGCTCCCACTCGACCAATTGGTCGCCGATGAGGGCCTGCGGAGCCTGCGGTTTGTGAAGATCGATGTCGAGGGGTACGAACTCGAAGTGCTCCGCGGCGCTCCATGGGTGCTCGATACGTTCAAGCCCGTGGTGTTCCTCGAATCAAATCCCTACTGCCTGAATATCTTCCAGAAGGTGTCTCTGGTCGACTTCATCGCTGAGGTCCTGTCCATCTTCCCGTTTGTGTTCGCCCTCGACTTCACCGCTGCCGTATCGATCCTCGACCTGACAGCCAGTGAGAACCTGCCGGGGTTTTATCATGAGAGCGTCGTGAAAAATGGGTTTCCCAACCTCATTTGCGGCTTCGAGGCCGACATGCGCGAACGACTCGAACAGATTCGACAGGAGACCGTCAAGGCGCCGCCACCGGCCCCCCACGTGACGTCTCCAGAATCCGTGTCTGAGGGGTCCGAGACCATGACCGTGAGCCGCCGGGAACGAGACTCGATCCTGTTGAAGAGACGTGTGATGACCAAGATCCGTGGCGCGTTTCCACGTCGGGGCGCGGCATCGTCATAGCTTGCGGGGGCGGGCCGCTCGGCTTCGGGATGTTTCGCTGTGGAGGCGGCCGGTCGGCCGACCTCGAGACGGCAGCTATGCGTCGAGGAAGCGCCGAATGCCGAGGGCGGAGCCGACCGATCCGATCAGGACACCGACGAGCAGTACCAGCAGGCTGGTGGCGACCACCTCGTGGGTGGGCAGCCGCATCTGATACCAGATGTTCGTCGTCTGGCCGTTTCCGAGCGCGTCGAGTCCCAGATGCAAGATCACCACCACCAGGGCGGCCACGATGGCGCCGAGCAGACCCTGGACCACACCCTCGAACATGAAAGGCAGGCGGATGAACCAGTTCGTGGCCCCCACCAGCTTCATGACCGACACCTCGCGCCGTCGGGCGAAAATGGCCAGCCGGATCGTGTTCAGTATGAGGACCGATGCCGAGAGCAGAAGAATCACGGCCAGGATGAGGAAGACCAACTGCAGGATGTGGGTGACCGACTCCATGTTGCGTATGGCCTGGTTGGGAGAATCGACCGCCTTCACCCCCGGATAGCCGTCGAACTGCTTGGCGATGGCCTGGGCTTGAGTGGGATTGTTGAGCACACATCGCAGCGACGACGGCGTACTGGCGACGGTGAGGGCCTGGGCTTCGTCGGGACTGAGCAGGTGCGTGGCCTCGTTGAAGTCGTAGGCCTGCGAGCGGTAGAGGCACGATTGGACGTAGGGCAGCTGGTCCAATTGCTGTCGGACGGAATGCTCTTGAGAGTCGGAGATCGACGGCTTCAGAAAGACGGCCACGCTGACCCCGTGCTGCCACTGGGTGGTGGCGTGGGCCACGCCTTGGCGCAACAGCAGGGACGTCCCCACCAACGAAAGCGAGACCGCCACGGTGAGCACGGCGGCGATCGTCATCAGTCGGTTGCGCCACAGGTTCGACGCCGTCTCGCGGGCGACATAGTCCACGGACACCGGCATCTCAGGACATCCCTTTGCTCTCAGGTGCCATAGCCGTAGACGCCTCGGGCCTGATCGCGCACGAGGGTGCCGTGGTCGAGCTCGACGACGCGGCGTCGCATCTGGTCGACGATCCCGGCATCGTGGGTGGCGATGACAACGGTGGTGCCGGTCTTGTTGATCCGCTGCAGTCGCATGATCCCTTGACTGGTGGCCGGGTCCAGGTTGCCGGTGGGTTCGTCGGCCAACAAGATCAGTGGGCGGTTGACGAAGGCCCGGGCCACGGCCACCCTTTGCTGCTCGCCACCGGAGAGTTCGCTCGGAAGGCTTTCCCTCTTCTTCGACAGTCCGACGAGATCGAGGACCTGGGGCACCTGGGCGGCGACAACATGTTTGGGTCGGCCGATCACCTCCAGAGCGAAGGCCACGTTCTCGAAGACATTCTTGTTGGGCAGCAACCGGAAGTCCTGGAACACACAGCCGATGTTGCGCCGGAGATACGGGATTCGCCACTGGCTCAGATTGGCGATGTCGCGGCCGGCCACCAGGATGCGGCCGTGGGTGGGGATCTCCTCGCGCAGCAGCAGACGGATGAATGTTGTTTTGCCCGAGCCCGAGGAACCGACGAAGAAGACGAATTCGCCCTTGTCGATCTCGACAGACATGTCGCGTATCGCGACAGTGCCGCCCTTGTAGTCCTTTGTCACGTTCTCGAAGCTGATCATCGAGTCGACCCCTGGGTGTTCGGTGCCCCGCCACCACCGCTGGGGGAAGTGGCACCCGAGGTTTTCGCGAGGTTACCAGTCCCGAACATGACGGACGCGTACGGTGAAACTACTGGCGCGGTCAACGGTGAGGACGCCGCACTCTGCGCGAATGTGCAGGTCATGCTGCGATGAGATTCCGAGGGTGGTGTGAGACCACAGCCGTGTAATTCTGCTATGTCCTGCGGCGGTCGCTGCAGACGAGGCGACATGACGCGTTCATCGTGGCTCATGGCGTCACGTCGCGTCACGTCGGGGTCGCGTCGCCGGCGACGGAAACGTGCGGCGATGCGGGGGCGCGCTGTGTAACGCAGCGCGCCACGGCACCCGTATGAGAATACGGTGTGCCGATCACGCGTCGGATGTGGGGTGCCCGCCGCCGGCAGTGCGTTGACGGCGCAGCTCGGCTTCGATGAACTCGTCGATGTCACCGTCGAGTACCGCATCGACATTGCCGGTCTCCACCTGCGTACGCAGATCCTTCACTAGCTGATAAGGCGCCATCACGTAGGAACGGATCTGGCTACCCCAGGCCACCTCGGACTGGGGGCCCGACAGCGAGTCCAGCTCGGAGCGCCGCTCGGCGCGTTGGCGCTCGGCCAGTTTGGCCCCGAGGATCTGCATGGCCTTGGCCTTGTTCTGGTGCTGGCTGCGTTCGTTCTGGACCGACACCACGAGCCCGGTGGGGAGGTGGGTGAGCCGGACGGCCGAGTCCGTCTTGTTGACATGCTGACCGCCGGCGCCTGAGGAGCGGTAGGTGTCGATCCGCAGTTCCTTGTCCTCGATCACCACTTCATCGGACAGATCCTCGAGGAACGGGGTCACATCGAGCGAGGCGAAGCTCGTCTGCCGACGATGTTGCGAATCGAATGGCGACATACGCACAAGACGGTGGACGCCGCGCTCGGCCGACAACAGTCCGTAGGCGAACCGGCCCTTCACGATGAAGGTGGCCGACAGAAGTCCGGCTTCCTGTCCGGCCGTGGCTTCGTCGATCTCGACGTCGAAGCCGCGGCGCTCGGCCCAACGCTGGTACATGCGTAGGAGCATCTCGCACCAATCCTGGGCGTCGGTCCCACCGGCGCCCGAGTGGAGCTCGACGATGGCGTCGTTCTGGTCGTACTCCCCGGTGAAGAGGCTCCGCAGCTCGAGGTCGTCGAGCCGGCGGGCCAGATCGTCGATGACGCCGGTGAGCTCGCCGGCCACCGAATCGTCGCCCTCCTCCACCATCAGCTGGTAGAGGACCTCAGCGTCGGACAGGCGCTGGTCGAGATCCTCGAGCAGCTCGATATCGTCCCCGACAGAACCGAATTCGGAGGTGATCCGGCGGGCCAGGTCGGCGTCGTCCCACAGATCGGGACGAGAGACCTCCTTCTCGAGCTCGGCCCGGCGCTCCCGGAGGGCGTCGAGGCGCAGGTAGCCCTGGGCCTCGATCAGGCGGGATCTCAGGGCCGCCAGCTCAGCCTTGGGGTCGCGCTGATCGCCGGCACCGGACGCCTCGCTAGCCCGCGCCATGGCACAGCTTGAACTTCTTGCCGCTCCCGCACCAACAGGGCTCGTTGCGGCCCAGCTTCTCGGTCGGCGCCTTCACCACCGGCTGGAGGACCTCGTCCATGTGGTCCATGTGCTGCGGGGTGGGCTGGGCACCGTTGGCGAATTGACCGCCGGCCCCCACGCCGTCAGGCAACCCGGCGCCGGCGGCCATGGCGGCGTCGACGTCGGGAGCGGTGGCCCGGAAGGCGTCGAGGAGGCTCGGACCGTCCGAAGGGTCCTCCGCCGCCGCGTACTGGGCCTGGGTGAGGTCGGGCCCGAGACCGCTGTCGGCCACCACCTGGACGTGCATCACGTACCGGAGGTAGTCGTCGTCGATGGCGTCCATCATCTGGCCGAACATCTGGAATCCCTCGCGCTGCCAGGCCACGAGCGGGTCCAGCTGGCCCATGGCCCGCAGGTTGATGCCCTCGCGTAGGTAGTCCATCTCCGACAGGTGCTCGCGCCAGCGCTGGTCGATGATCTGGAGCATCACCTCACGCTCGACCTGGCGGGCCTCGGCCTCCCCGCCGGGGAAGATCTCGTCGCGGGCGTGGTAGGTGTCCATGGCCTCGGCCACGAAGCTCTCGATGATCTGGGGGATGGTGGTCGCCGCGTGCAGATCCTCGGCCGTGAATGCCGTCGGGTAGTACTGGGTGACCTCGGTGACCAGTCGGTCGAGCTCCCACTCTTCGGGGTACTCACTGGGACAGGCCGCCTGGACGAGGGCCTCGGCGGTCCCCTCGAGCATCTCCTCGGTGTTCTCCTTCAGGTCCTCACCGTCGATCACCTGCAATCGGCGCTTGTAGATCACCTTGCGTTGCCCGTTCAGGACCTCGTCGTACTTGAGGACGTCCTTGCGGATCTCGGCGTTGCGGCCCTCGACGGTGTTCTGGGCCCGTTCGATGGCTTTGGTCACCATCTTGGCCTCGATGGGGATGTCGTCGGGGAGAGTCTTGGTCATGACCCACTGCATGGCACCGGTGGCGAACAGGCGCATGAGCTCGTCCTCGAGCGACAGGAAGAAGCGGCTCTCGCCGGGGTCGCCCTGGCGGCCCGAGCGGCCCCGCAGCTGGTTGTCGATGCGACGCGACTCGTGGCGCTCGCTGCCGAGGACATAGAGACCGCCGAGGGCCCGGATCTGGTCGCCCTCCTCGGAGCACTCCTTCTCGAAACGGGCTAGGAGCTTCTCGTACTCGGCTTGGCCCTCCTCGGTCTCGAGGTCGACACCCTGGCCTATCGCCTCGCGCTGGGCCAGTCCTTCGGGGTTCCCACCAAGGAGGATGTCGACGCCACGGCCGGCCATGTTGGTGGCCACGGTCACGGCGTGGAGCCGTCCGGCCTGGACGACGATCTCGGCCTCGCGAGCGTGCTGCTTGGCGTTCAGGACCTCGTGGGGGATGCCTCGGCGCTCGAGCAGACGGGCCAGCTGCTCGGACTTGGCCACCGACGCCGTACCGACGAGAACAGGCTGGCCCGTCTCGTAACGCTCGACGAGGTCCTCGACCACGGCGTCGAACTTGGCGTCCTCGGACTTGTAGACGAGGTCGGGCTGGTCGAGGCGGACCATGGGCACGTTGGTGGGGATGGGCACCACGGGGACGTTGTAGGTACTGGCGAACTCGGCCGCTTCGGTCTCAGCCGTGCCGGTCATCCCGCCGAGCTTCTCGTAGAGGCGGAAATAGTTCTGGAGGGTGACGGTGGCCCAGGTGTGGTTCTCCTCGGCGATGCGCACGCGCTCTTTGGCCTCGACGGCCTGGTGCAATCCGTCGGACCAGCGCCGACCCTCGAGGGTACGGCCGGTGAACTCGTCGATGATGTGGACCTCGCCGTCGGTGACGAGGTAGTCCTTGTCCCTCTTGTAGAGCTCCTTGGCCCGCAGCGCCTGCGTCAGCTGATGGACGTAGTCACCGGAGACGAGGTCGTACATGTTGTCGACGCCCATGGCCCGCTCGACCTTGGCGATGCCTTCCTCGGTGGGGACGACGATCTGCTTCTCTTCGTCGACCTCGTAGTCCTCGTCGGAGATGAGGGTCCGGGCCAGACCGGCAAACTGGTAGTAGAGCTTGGCCGACTCGGTGCCGGGGCCGGAGATGATCAGCGGGGTCCGGGCCTCGTCGATGAGGATCGAGTCAACCTCGTCGACGATGGCGAAGGCGTGGCCCCGCTGGACGAGGGCGTCGCGGGAGCGGGCCATGTTGTCGCGCAGGTAGTCGAAACCCAGCTCGGTGTTGGTCCCGTAGGTCACGTCGCAGGCGTAAGCGGCGCGCTTGGCTTCGAAGTCGTCGATGTCGGGGCTCACGCGCCCGACCGTCAGACCGAGGAACCGGTGGACCTGACCCATCCAGTCGGCGTCACGGCGGGCCAGGTAGTCGTTCACGGTGACGAGGTGGACGCCCTCGCCCCCGAGCGCGTTCAGGTAGACGGGCAGGGTGGAGACGAGGGTCTTGCCTTCCCCTGTCTTCATCTCGGCGATCCATCCGAAGTGCAGGGCCATGCCCCCCATGAGCTGCACGTCGAAGTGGCGCTGGCCGAGGATCCTCCAGGCCGCTTCCCGGACGGTGGCGAAGGCGTCGATGAGGAGGTCGTCGAGCGACTCGCCGCGCTCGACCCTCTCCTTGAACTCGACGGTCCGGTGGGCGAGGTCCTGGTCCGACAGTGCCTCGACGGCCGGTTCCAGTTCGTTGATCAGGGGAACGAGCTCGGCTAGCCGGCGGACTTTCTTTCCCTCACCGGCGCGCAGGGCCCGCGCGAAGACGCTCATGAGAACAGGAGTGTACCGCCGGCCCGCGGCCGGCCAGCGTTCCGGCCCACCGTTCGGGCGGGGGTCAGACGGTCAGGAGGTGGCGGGTCTCGAATGCCGGGGGTGCGACCGGCCCAGGAGCTTGCCCTTCAGCCGCTCGACCTGGTGCTCGAGCTTGTCGACCACCAGGTCCACGGCGACCGGCGCATCGTGGGCGGCGGCCCGGGCTCGGACGGTGTGGCCGTGGCCGGTCATCGTGACCTCACACACCTGGCGGGCCACTCCGGAGGTATCCCGGTTTTCGGAGATCCGGACCTCCGCCCGTTCGAGGACAGGGGTCAGACGGGCCAGCCGGGCCACTTTGGCCTGGGCCAACGACCGGACCTCGTCGGGGACCGTCTGCTTGCGTCCGAGGACAAACACGTCCACTTCTGCACCTCCTTCAGCACAACCGACGCGTTGCATCTGCGCCGACGCGGCTGATTAGTCTGACGCTTTGCGGGTTGCGTCCGGCTGACCTGGTCTTTGTCCCCACACTCGCCTGCAGAGGGGTTCACGGCCGGTCACCGGCGGCCAAGCGGTGTCATGAGGACACCGACACGGCCCGGCGGCAACCATGATGGCCGACTTAGCCCCTTCTCCACCGGGCGCCGACAGCCGGCACCGCGCTGGGCAGGGCTTACGTCTAAATCGCACCATGCTCAGCAACCACGAGTTGCCTTACGTGGGTCGTTTCGCCTGCGACTGGCTTCGACTTGCAACCACAGACCCGGACGCAACCCACAGGTCGATGCTACGCCGACCGGACCTCGAAGTCCCGGACGTCGCCCGATGTTGTGATTACAACTCGGCGTCGGAGCCCACGGAAGGGCTTGTGACCAGGAACAACCCGGAGGTCAGGTCCCGGTCTGCCACGAGCCCAGGTATTCCTCCTGGGCCGGGGTCAGGCGGTCGATGGAGACTCCCATCGTCTCCAGCTTGAGCCGGGCGATCTCGGCATCGATGGCCCGGGGCACGTTGTAGACCTTGGGCTCGAGGGTCTTGACGTTCTTCATCACCCATTCGGCCGCCAGGGCCTGGTTGGCGAAGCTCATGTCCATCACGTCGGCCGGATGGCCCTCGGCGGCGGACAGGTTCACCAGCCGACCCTCGGCGATGACGAGGACGCGCTTGCCGCGCACCTGGAACTCCTCGACCATGGGCCGGACGTGGCGGCGCTGGCCTTCGGACAGACGGGCCAGGGCGATGAGATCGATCTCGACATCGAAGTGACCCGAGTTGGCCACGATGGCGCCGTCGGGCATCCGCTCGAAGTGCTCGGTCCGCAGGACGTCGCGGTTGCCGGTGACGGTGATGAAGATCTCGCCTTCGGCCGCCGCGTCTTCCATCGTCTCGACCCGGAAGCCGTCCATGACCGCCTCGAGGGCACGGAGGGGATCGATTTCGGTCACGATGACCTGGGCGCCCATGCCACGGGCCCGGCTGGCCACCCCCTTGCCGCAGTAGCCGTAGCCGGCGACGACGATCCTCTTACCGGCCAGGAGGACGTTGGTGGCCCGGATGACCCCGTCGAGGGTCGACTGGCCCGTGCCGTAACGGTTGTCGAACATGTGTTTCGTGTCGGCGTCGTTCACGGCCACGATCGGGAACTTGAGCGCCGCTTCGTTCTCCATGGCCCGGAGGCGGATGACACCGGTCGTCGTCTCCTCGGTGCCCGCGATCACTTCGGCCACCTGGTCGGGACGGTTCTTGTGCAGACGCGACACGAGGTCGCAACCATCGTCCATGGTGACCGTCGGGTGCAGGTCCAGAACGGTGTCGATGTGAGCGAAGTAGGTCTCGGTATCCTCACCGCGCACGGCCCAGGTGGAGATGCCTTCGTCACGGACGAGGGAGGCGGCCACATCGTCCTGGGTCGACAACGGGTTCGAGGCGCAGGCGAGCACGAGGGCTCCGCCGGCCTTCAGCGTCCGCAACAGGTTGGCCGTCTCCGTGGTGACGTGCAGGCAGGCGGCGGCGATGACGCCCTCCAAGGGGCGCTCCTTGGCGAACCGCTCTCTGATCGACTGCAACACGGGCATGTTGGAGTCGGCCCAGGCGATGCGCTGGTGGCCGAGATCGGCCAGGCCCAGATCGGCGACGTCGTGTGCGGGAAGAGGGGTAGGCATGGGCCGAATCCTCGCACGTGATGGCCAGGGGGGGCGAACTTCTGGGATCAGGCCCCGTGAGTCAGGCGAGTCAGGCCTGGCGCAGTCGCTGCTTGATCTCGTCGAGGACGGGGACGGGACCGGGGTCGATGCCTTCCCGGGCGGCGAGGTGGAGCGAGACGAAGTCGCCGACCAGGATGAGGTCGAGGAGCTGGGCGAGATCCCCCTCGCCTTCGGCCCGGACCTCGAGGATGTCGGCCACCACCTCCCGCAGAATCTCGGCCACGAGCTCGAAGCGCCTGACGACCTGGGGGTGCTCAGCGTCGTGGCGGAGGTTCACGATGGTCATGACCTGGCGGGTGACGTCTCCGTTCTGTCCCCAGCCGGCGATCTCGTTGTGACAGAGCTCGGGGTAGACGGCCGAGAAGGCCGGTGCCTTGGCGTTCTCGTTGATCTGGGTCTTCCACCGCAGCGCGGCGGCGGCACCGAGGGCCTCGGCCCCGTGGACGAGCGGGATGGTCCGACCGATGGCCCGGGCCAGCGTCTCGGCCAGATTGCCGGGCATCATGAGAGCGTCGCGGCGGCGGCCGAGCTGCTCGACGGCCAGCTCGACCCAGCGGGTGGCGCCCGGGAAGAGACCCATCTCCTCCAGGACGATCAGGGGCGGGATGGCCATGGCGCCGAGGGCGGCGCGGGGTTGGGGGATGTCCCCGGGGACAGGGACGGCCGGGGTCCCCCACTCGGCGGCCAGGCGGGCCAGCTCCCCACCAGACGACACCACCACCACGTTGGCCCCGGCACCGGCCGCCTCCCCGGCTGCTTCGACGGTCTCCTCGGTGTTGCCGGAGAACGACAGGGCGAAGACGAGGGATCCGGGACCGACGAAGTCGGGGAGGTCGTAGGACTTCACCACCACGATGGGCAAGGGCAGGAAGGGCCCGGCCACGGCCACCATGAGATCGCCGGCGATCCCGCTGCCGCCCATGCCGAGAACCACCACCTGCTCCACGTACTCGTGGTCCGGCAGCCCCTTGAGGCCTCGGGCCACGCCGGCGGCCGCCGTCACCTGCTCGGGCAGGGCGGCGGTGGCCGCGAACATCCCGAGGCTGTCCACCACATCGGCCGCGGGGATCCCGGCATCGGAAACGGTGGTCACGACGAAGCGCCACCGGAACCCAGCGTGGGCTCCAGCCCGTTCTTCTCGGCCTTGGCCACCAGACGGGAGTGCTCGGCGTCGTCGACCGTGGTGGCCTCGTCCACCAGCATGACCGGGATGTCGTCGCGCACGGCGTAGCTCCGTCGCAGCCGGGGGTTGTACAGGCGGTCCTCGTCGGCGAAGTAGATGAGCGGGCCCTTGTCCTCGGGGCAGGCCAGCACCTCCAGCAACAAGTGGTCCAGCGCCATGGTGGGCAGTCCTTTCTTTCAGGATGATTCTTGCGGGTCGGAAATACTGATGCCGGAGCTACGTGGGTCGGGTCCTCGTGAGAGATCGGTCAGGCGCCGGACAGCTTGTCCACCAGACCGAGCACCTCGGCCACGTGCTCCTCGCAGGCGGCCGGCGAGGAGGCCTCGACATTGAGTCGTAGCAGGGGCTCGGTGTTGGATGTGCGGAGGTTGAACCACCAGTCGCCGAAATCGACGGTGATCCCGTCGGTCCGGTCGACCCCGATCCCGATCCCGCCGTAGTGGTCGGCCACGGCTTCGACCGAGGCGGCCGGATCGGAGACCTCGGTATTGATCTCGCCGGAGTCGGAGTAGCGGCGGTAAGGCGCCAGCAACTCCGACAGGGGCTCGGCCGCGCGCGACATCACTTCGAGGACGACCATGGCGGCGATGATCCCGGAATCGGCCCGGTAGTTGTCGCGGAAGTAGTAGTGCCCGGAGTGCTCGCCGCCGAAGACGGCTCCGGTCTCGGCCATGATCTGCTTGATGAAGGAGTGCCCCACTCGGGTGCGCACCGGGGTGCCGCCGTTCTCGACGATGGTCTCGGGGACGACCTTGGAGCAGATGAGGTTGTAGAGCACGGTCGAGCCCGGGTGGGTTCCCAACATGGCCTTGGCCACGAGCGCCGTGGTCAACGAACCGGAGACGCCCTCGGCCTTCTCGTCGACGAGGAACACCCGGTCGGCGTCGCCGTCGAAGGCCAGGCCGACGTCGGCCCCGTGCTCGAGGACTGACCTCTTCAGGTCCACCAGGTTCTCGGGCTGGATCGGATCGGCCGGATGGTTGGGGAAGGTCCCGTCGAGCTCGGGGAAGAGGAAGGTCACGTCGAAGGGCAGTCCGGCGAAGACTTCGGGGGCGATGAGTCCGCCCATGCCGTTGGCCGTGTCGGCCACGATCGTGAGCGGCCGCAGGGCGGCGACGTCGACGAAGGAGCGAACGTGGGTGGCGTACTCGGAGAGGAAGTCCTTGCGTTCGTAGCCCCCGGTTTCCTCGCCGTCGTCGGCACCGGAGGAGATCGCCCTCTGCGCCTCCTCGCGTATCTCGGAGAGACCCGAGTCCTGGCCGACGGGCTTGGCCCCGGCCAGACAGAGCTTGATCCCGTTGTAGGCCGCCGGGTTGTGCGACGCCGTGAACATCGCACCGGGCGCGTCGAGGCGACCGGAGGCGAAGTACATGGTGTCGGTGGAGGCGAGGCCGATGTCGACCACGGCGGCGCCGGCCACCCGGGCGCCGGCGGCGAAGGCCTCCGACAGGGCTTCCCCCGAGGCCCGCATGTCACGGGCCACGACCAGTCGATCAGTGCCGGCGAAGCGGGCGAAGGCCCAGCCGATGGCCCGGCAGGCGCGGGGGTCAAGTTGGTCGGGGACGATGCCGCGGACGTCGTACGCCTTGAACACGGCATCGAGGTCGACCATGGCGCGAGAGGCTATCCCTCCCTGGTCCTCCGGCGTCCCCTGCGAACAGAAAGCGCCGACCAGGCAGCGGCGAACGAGCGCCGTCGTACCAGCTCGACGAGGACGAGGATCCCGATGATGGAGAGGATCAGACCGAGGTAGTCGGCGCCGGTCGAGCAGTAGGTCAGGGTCACGTTGTGGGAGGTCGGGTCGACGACCATCAGATTGGGCTCGGCCCGCCACGGGCCGTCGGCCCCGGTGGCCTGCCAATTGGGAAAGTACGAGACGCCTACGGCCACGGGGACCCCGGTGCGGTCCACGTGGAAGCTGATGCTGTCGATCCCCACCTTCACATCGGTGACATGCACGGCCGGCAGGGGCCGGCCCGCCGGCGGCGCTGACGGGTTCGACGCCCGGGACCATGAGGCCAGACCTCCGGTGACAAGTTGTTGGCTCCAACGCGTCGGGTTGGCGTACCACTGCTGGGCCACCGGCAGCCACGTGTCCTGTCCGGCCCCGGTGTCGCTGAGAACGTCGGGGGTCTTGGTGAGCGGGGTCACGATGGAGGCGTCGTGGACCTCATAGACCTTCCAGGTGGTCACGATCTCCTGGCCCTGGTAGCCGGTATGCCAAGGACCGCTCGTGGCCACGAGCGACAGCGCCGGATCGACGGCGGCCTGGGCCTCGACACTGGGCGACGAGGCCATGAAGTACTTGATGCCGAGCAGCTGGAGATGCTGGATGCCGAGCGACACGTCGAGAGGTCCGTACTGAAGGCCGGTGGTCTGGGCCACCACCGCTTCGGAGGGTTGGGCCGACAGTTCGGCCTGGTTCAGGAAGTGATACGGCGTCGTGGCCGACGACTCGAACAGGACGCCCTCGATGGAGTCGATGCAGTTGTTCGTCCAGTAGGGAAGGAGCATGAGCGATTCGGGGGTGCCGAAGCGATTCAGGTTGGAGTTGTACTCCCACATGGCCCGGCCGCAGCCGTCGGTCTTGCCCACTCGTTGCATGGTGGGGATGACCCCGTCGTAGAGCTCCTTGGCTCCCGGCGTGTTCTGGTAGCCCGAGTAGTTCCAGTCCGCCCACGAAGCCACGCTGCTCTCGGGGAACTGATGATGGAAGAGGTCGCCGGCGTGGGTGTCCAACCAGGGGACGAGCGGCGGCAGAACGACGGCCAACGCCGCCAGCATGGCCACGATGGGAACGGCCACGGCCCCGGGGGCCCAAGGTCCGAAACGGGGACGGGGCCACCCCACGCGTGCCGGACCGGGTCCGGCGGCCACCGGTGCTTGCGTTGCCCCATTTCCCATCGGCGGGCCCGGCGTCGCTGCCCACGCCGGCTCTCCCGGTTCCACCCTCCCCACCGACGGGCCCGGCGTCGACGCCCACGCTGGCGCCCCTGACGTGGCTGGACCCATCGGCGCCCCTGACGTGGCGAGCGCCGTGGGGACCGGGATCGGCGGGGCCAGGGCCGCCGCCGGTGGCGCCCATGTCATGGCTGTCGTGATCGAGTCGCGCCATATGGCCAGTCGCAGGGCACGGACGCCCCGGGCCACGGCGATGAGGACCTCGGCCACGAAATAGCCGGCCAGGAGGTAGACGCAGAACATGTAGAAGGGGAGAAAACGGACGTTGTAGAGAGTCCACTGGGGGTCGTAGCGCACGGTCAGCCCGGCGGCGGCGCCCAGGACGGCCAGCAGCAGCGGGGCCGACTGTCTCTGGGTGACGGCAACGACGACGGCCCACACCGTCCCGGCGGCGGCCAGACCGATGGCCCACAGATTCCCGCCCGGGAAGAGAACCTGCATGTAGGTCGAGACGTTCAGCCAGCCCATGTTCGTGCTGTAGGCCTGGTCCAAGAAGAAGGGCACGGCCCACCAGGACACGAGGAGCAGACCACCACCGACGCTCGACACCATCCACCAGAGCCGGCGGCGTGTCGGTCCGGCCAGGACGAAGATGACGAGCGCGCCGGCCAGGGCGAAGAGTGCTGTCAGGAGATGGCAGAGGATGCAGACGGCCAGAACGACGGCCGTGAGCGCCCGGTAGCGGCCCGTCTTCATCCCCCGCACGGCCAGCCCCAGGAAGACGAGGGCGAAGGACAGGCCGAGCGAGAAGGCGTACTCCCCGGCCATCGTCGAGTAGAGGTTGCCGCCGTAGATGGTGAAGGACTGGTCGAAGAGGAACGGCAAGGTGGCGATGGCGAGCACGGCCGGCCGGGGCCGCTCGAGGCCGGAGAGCCGACCGAAGAGCCAGGCGGCCACGGGGAGCGTCAACGAACCCAGGATCGTCATCAGCTTGAAGGCGATGTTGAAGGGGATGATGTAGCCGAGGGCGGCGGCCAGGAAGTCGGGCAGCGGGAAGTAGAAGGTGTTCAGCGGGAAGCCGTCGTAGGCGCCCGGGTCCCAGCCCGTCACGTGCCCGTGGGGCAGGAGATTGGACTTGAGGAACCCGGCCAGCCCGACATGGGCCCCGGTGTCGCCACCGGTGATCGTCGTGTTGGAGAAGAGCAGCGAGGGGTGGAGCTGCCACAGAACCACGGCGATGACACCGGCCACGGCCCCGAAGGTGATGATCGAAGGGGCCGCCGGACGACGCATAAACAGACATCTTCCCCGACTCCGGGGCCCTAGTGGCGGCGCCCGGGACCCGGTGTCGTCAGTGAATGGCGCCGCTCTGGTGGGCGATGTCGAGAATGGCGGCCAGATTGAAGGTGGCGTGGGCGAAGATCGAGGGGCCCAGCCGCTTGAATTTGTAAGCCAGCACCGACAGGAGGATCCCGAAGGCGGCCAGGCCCAAGAGCTCGAGGAGCTCCCCGTGGGCCAGGCCGAAGACGATCCCCGTCGTCGTGACGGCCAGCACCGGGCCGAGGATCGGGCCGGCGCCCCCGAACAGTCGGATGAACCCCCGCAGCACGAGACCACGGAAGAAGAGCTCCTCCACGACGGGGACGACGAGGACCGTCAACTCCCCGATCACCGCCAGGTCGACCCCCGGGAAGCCCCCGGTCAAGTGCTGGGCCGGTTGCTGCAGCTCCTTCGAGAGCTTCGGGTCGAAGTGCTCCCAGGGCAGGTAGAGGACGGTGACGAGAACGAATTGTCCGACCAGACCGGCGACGATACCGATGACCGGGTCCCAGGCTCGAAAGGACAGGCCCATATCGGCCACGACGTCTCTCGTCCCCCGCGTCCGGCTGGCGATCACGACGGCTCCGACGAACCCGATCCACAACCCCACCAGGCCACCGACCACCACCCAGGCCGGCGGCACCGCCTCGGTCACCAGCCTGGACAGATCCGCACTGTGCCCGTTGATCGAGGCGACGACGAGAAGGATCACCGTGGACAGCAGCTGGCCGGCCACGAATCCCCCACCGGCCAGCAGGAGCCAGGTACCGGCGTCACCCACCGTCCGGGGCGGGGCTCCACCGTCGGCCACTCCGGCCATGGCGTTCAGGGGCGGGCCCGACGGCGATTCGTGCCCGGATCCGGGATAGCCGGGTGCCGACGTCGGGCCGTTCGGGAGCAACGACCGTGGTGGGCCATCCGCCGCCCGGTCACTTTCCGAGCCGGACGCGCCCTTCGCCATCGAGCAAGGTTATCGAGCGCATCTGGCCGTCACGCTGCGCGGCTGTGCATATCCGGGCGACTCGGGCGCCTACCATGGGGGAATGAGTCCGTCGCTCCCCGACCGGCGTTCCGGTCGTCCCGTGCCTGGTGGCAGCGGCGGTGGTCCCTCGTCGGGGGGAACCCCCGCCTCGGGATCGAATGATCAGAGTTGGCGGTGGGTGTTCGCCCTCCTCATCGTGGCCGTCGTGGCCGTGCTCGTTCTGCCCCCCTTGCTCCAGCACAAGCAGGTCAAGACCCTCTCCTACAAGACCTTCCTCTCCGATGTGAAGGCCAAAGAGATCAGCTCGGCCACGATCAACAACGCCACCGGGGTCATCACCGGGAACTTCAAGAGCGGCATCAGCGGCGGCATCGGCTACACCGTGAACGGCGGCACCCCCCCGCCCCAGGCCGACGTCACTCTGATGCAGAAGGACATCCCGACCTTCAAGTTCAACACCCCGACCGAGAGCTTCCTCGCCCAATGGCTCCCCACCCTCGTGATCCTCGTCATCTTCGTCGGGTTGTTCTTCTGGATCTCCCGGCGGGCCCAGGGACAGATGAGCGGGATCATGTCGATAGGCCGCTCCCGGGCCCGGCTCTACACGACCGAACGGCCCCGGACCACCTTCGCCGATGTGGCCGGGTACCAGGGCGTCAAAGTCGAGATCAGCGAAGTCGTCGACTTCTTGAAATCCCCCCACCGCTTCAGAGACATCGGGGCCAAGATCCCGAAGGGGATGCTGCTCGTCGGGCCTCCGGGAACCGGTAAGACCCTTCTGGCCCGGGCCGTGGCCGGAGAGGCCGGCGTGCCCTTCCTGTCGGTGAGCGGGTCCGACTTCATGGAGATGTTCGTCGGCGTCGGTGCCAGCCGCGTCCGCGACCTGTTCCAGACGGCCCGCAAGCAGGCTCCGGCCATCATCTTCGTGGACGAGATCGACTCGATCGGCCGCAAGCGCGGGGCCGGTCTCGGTGGTGGTCACGACGAGCGTGAACAGACCCTCAACCAGATGCTGAACGAGATGGACGGCTTCGACCCGGCCGAAGGCGTCGTCATCATCGCCGCCACGAACCGCCCCGACATTCTCGACCCGGCCCTCCTGCGCCCGGGCCGGTTCGACCGCCAGATCGTCGTTCCCCTCCCCGACTTGGAGGAACGCCTGCCCATCCTGAAGGTCCACTGCAAGGACAAGCGGATCGGACAGGACGTCGACCTCGAGCTCGTGGCCCGGGGCACGCCGGGAATGAGTGGTGCCGACCTGGCCAACCTGGTGAACGAGGCCGCCCTGCACGCCGTGCGGCGCGGTTCGCACCAGGTGGACGGGCGCGACTTCGAAGCCGCCCGCGACCGCGTCCTCATGGGTCAGCGCCGCGAGAGCCTGGTCCTCTCCGAACTCGAGAAAGAGCGCGTGGCCTTCCACGAGGGCGGCCACGCCGTGCTCGCCTATGCTCTCGAGCACGCCGACCCCGTCCACAAGGTGACCATCCTCCCCACCGGCATGGCCCTCGGCGTGACCCAGCAGCTGCCCATCGAAGAACGCCACATCTACCCGCGTGAAGTGATCGAGGACTCCCTCGCCGTCCGCATGGGCGGACGGGCCGCCGAATTGCTCGTCTACGGCGATCTGTCCACCGGCGCCAGCAACGATCTCGTCGGCAACACCGAGCTCGCCCGCAAGATGGTGCGCGAGTGGGGCATGAGCGAAGAGCTCGGACCAATGGCCTGGGGTTCCCAGGGCATGGTGTTCCTAGGCGAGGACCTCATGCACACGAGGGATTACTCAGAGGACACGGCCAGGGTCGTTGACGCCGAAGTGTCCCGGATCCTGCGCCGCCAGGAGGAGAGGGCCATCGAGCTTCTCTCGCGTCACCGCGGCGGCCTCGATGCCGTGGCCCGGGGCCTGCTCGAGCGCGAGACCCTCGACGGCGAAGAGGTCGGCCGCCTCGTCGACACCGCCTACGGATCACCCGTCCATGCCGCCGGATCCACGGTCGTACCGCACTTCGCCCCCTCCGAGGACCCCCCAGCCGGCATCGACGCCCCCAGCGCGAACGGTGAGAACAGCGAGAACAGCGAGAACAGCGAGAACGGCGAGAACGGCAGCTATGTCGAAGCGTCACCGGCGGCCAAGCCGACGGGCTCCACCGCCGGCACTTCGTCAGACTGACGCCCCCCACTCCCCCACAGTCACCTCAAGGGCAGAGCGGGAATCACCGTGACCCCCGGGCTCCCGGCCGGGAGGGCGTCGATCTCCACGGCCACCGGCCCGCTCGATTCGAGCTCCAGGGGCACCGCTCCGATGGACGAGCCCGTCCCCGCAGTCACGATCAGCGGCACGCCCGGTCGAACCCGCCGGCGTCCGAAACCGGCCACCGTCTCGAGCCGACCGGCGGAGGGCCTCAACAGCCTGACCGTGACCGGAGTCCGGTGCAGATTCACGACGGCCAATGTCGACACACTCATGGCCGGTGCGTAGGCGGCCGGCAACAACCACCGGTCGCTTCCCCCCGGCACTCCCATCGTGTCGCCCTGTTGCGGTGCCACCGCGCCGGCGGGCGATGACACGTGGCGATCGACGACGATGCCCGCTCCCGGACCCGAGATGAACGTCACCGCGAACGTGCTGCCGGAAGGGATCCGGGTGACGCTTTGGGCGTCGAGGCTGGCCACGGACGAGGGCGGGATCCGCATGACGAGCGGCTCAGCGGCCCCCTGCTCCAACCCGATCTTCACCGTCACTCTCACCGGGCGACGGTTCGGGTTAAAGACATGGAACACCGTTTGGCCCGTCGGCGCGTCGGTGTTCTGAGCGAACGACCACGTCGAGGTCGGAGTCGTCGCTCCCAACACGATCGACGCCCCACCGTTTCCCGCTTGGCCGGCCGACTCGAGTTCGGAGGCCACCACCGCTCCCGAGAGGGTAGACACCACAGTGGCGATGCCGGGGTTGTTCGGGACGTGGATACCGACGTTCTCGACGGCCATCGAGTCCCCGGGCACCTCTATGCCCTGGTAGGCGGGCGGGGCCAGCACACCATGGGACGAGACGAACGAGACGTCGACGACGGCGAAGGTGTCGGTCGGATTGAACAGCGACAAAGACAGCGTGTCGCCCTGGGCCGTGGAGGCGTCGGCGAAGTACCAGTGGTTGGCGGTGGTCGACGCGCAGGGCCCGGCGCTCAATCCCAAGGCCCCGGACGAGACCTGGGACACCCCGACACCGCCCTCGTTCAAGACCACCGTTGATGCAACCGCCCCGCCGACGAGCCCCTGGGCCGGGACCAGGCCGGACTGGGAGGCGGCCGGCGCGGCCACGAACGTCGATGTGGGGGCCGAACCGGTGGCCAAGGTCGTGAGCGTCCCCGTCACCGCCTGGGGGGTGGGGTTGCTGAAGAGCAGGGCGCCCTGGGCGACCCCGCCACTCCCGGTGCCGCCGGTGCAGAACCAGGCCGAAGATTCCGCCCCCATCGCCGTGACCGCCGTGGCCGACAGCGACCGGTTGCCGACGCCCCCATTGCCGGCGCCCCCATTGCCGGCAACGCTGCTGCCGGGATCGGCCACGGCGATCCCCACCAGGACGCAGAGCACCCCGAGAACGAGCACGGCCCGGCGCATCGTGTCGCTCACCGGTCGGTCCCCCCTGTCTCACTCATGTGGGAACTCCGGCTTCCGACGCGCCGGCGCCGACAGGTTCTTCCCTGACGATCTCTGCGCCCGGGAACGGCTCGTGCGCTGTGGGCGATGCCGACCGGCGGGCGTGCCGTCGTCTGACCCGGCTCGACAACCGGGACAACGACCGCCGGCGTCCGAGGAGGAGTGCCACCACCACCAACCACAGCAGTGCCTCGATCGTGACCTCGAGCCCGTGCACCCATGATCCCCGGAACTTGACCGTGACGATGCCGGGCCGGGCGACATGGAACGAGGCGGCGTACCCGAAGATCGTGGCCGACCTCTGGACGTGACCTCCGGGCTCCACCAATTCCCATGAACGGGCCGGAGCCACCGCCGCCAGCACCGTACCGGCGGGCACCCGGCCTGTCGCCTGCGATGATCCCGTCGGCGCGTCGAGCGCCGACTTCCATCCGACGAGGGCCTTGTCTGGTCCGATCGGTGACGTCGTCGCCGGTGTTGATGGTGTGGCGGCCGACGTCTGCCCCGATGCCGACGATGACCGGTCTGCGCCGGCCAACACGCCGCGCTCGGGGAGTGCGGCATCGTCGATGAACACATCGAAGCCTCCCTGACCGATGATCTGGCGCAGGTCGAGCTGGGACAGCAGCGCCGGTTCGAGGTCGGCCGGCGGCTGGTACTGCAGCGGCGACTGGAACCCCGGGATCGAGGGCGCCAGGGTGTCGACGACGACGACATAGCGGATGGCGTAGGGGGCGAGGAGCCGGCCCAGTCGCACCGTCGACCCGGAGCGGGCCAGCTCCACCCGGTCACCGACACCGGAAGCCGGCCCCGGCGACGATCCCGGCCACATCTCGGTGGCGTCCCCGAGCCCGTTCTCACTGATCGAATAGCCGAGCCCCGGTGCCAGTTGCCATCCACCTCCGGGAAGGACCCGGGGATCGCCGAGCCACAGGACCCGGAAGTCGCCCTTGCCGGTGTGGGTCGACATCCAGGAGGTGGCTTGGCCGTACCCGCTCAGAGGGAGGTCCCACCGTCCGTTGGAGCTGGCCACCAGGACGGGGATGATTCCGATGGCGGCGGCCAGGGTGGCGGCGGCCGTCGCCGCCTGCCGCCACCCGAACCGGTAGCCGGGGAGATCGGACTCGAACGATGCCGCCCCCAGTCCGACAGCCACGGCGATGGCCGCCGCCGCCGGCGCCAGGAGCACCTGCGCCGAAGGTGTGAAAGCACCCAGCCAGCCGTGTCCTGCCGCCCACGCCAGGACCCAGGCCACCATGGCCATGACCCAGACGCGGCCCGCCCACGCCAGACGCCACCGCGAGCCGATGACCAGGGGAAGGGCGGCGGAGGCCAGGAATGCCCAGGACAGCGGGGAGTTGCCGATGGGTCCGAGCGCCAGTCGCAGGATCGCCCCCCAGCCGGGAGCGTTGGCGTGGGATGTGGCCAGCCCGGTGACGGCCTGCCAGCGGTCGGGCCCCGACAGCAATGTGACCGACCAGGGCATCAAGAGGATGAAGGCCATCACCGTGGCGCCGAGGGCGGTGCCGATGATCCTTCCCGCCGGGCCGAGCGCGCGGCGTCCCGCCGTGGCGATCGATCCGAGCGCCAGGCCGACGGCGATCACGAGGACGACGAAGGCGCCCGACGGAGCCGCCGACGTGAGCAGAGCGTCGAGCACGCCCAGCGCCAGCATCTGACCGACCGGGGATGTGCGCCACCGTGGCCGCTGCCGGTCGGTCCTGGCGACGGGCGCACCGTTGGCGCCCGGCGAACCGACCGCCACTGATGCCACGTAGGAACCCGGATCGACGATGGCGTCCCCGGCCCCGGACTCGGCCACCCCGGACTCGGCCACCCCGGACTCGGCCACCCCGGACTCGGCCACCCCGACCCCGGCCATCAAGAGCTCGGTCTCCACCGCGACGGCCGGTACGGCGTCATCGTCATCGGCATCGACCGGGCCGAACGGCGCCAACCTCGACGCCCGAGCCAGGAAACCGACGATCCACGGGGAGGCGGCATAGGCCAGAAGCGCGTCCCAGCGTCCCGTGGCCAATGCGTCGTACGGCAGGGGCAGGGCCAGGTAGACGAGCGTCGATGCCAGCCGGGCGCGCGGAGATCCCACGGGACGGACGAGTCGGGCCATGCCCAGAGCACCGGCCGGAATGCATCCGAGGACGACGATCTTCTGCAACAGGCCGACGCCTCCGAACAGAACGAATCCGGCGACCCCGAGAATCCCCGTGGCCGGACTCGTCGGATCCGTCGTCCCCACGCCTGACGGTTGCCAGCCCGAGAGGAAACGATGCAGCAGTGAGCCCGCCGACGGCAGCGGGAGCAGCTGCCCGATATAGGGAAATCCGGAACCGAGGACCTGGCGGGTCCCGAAGAGCAGGACCACGACGACGACAGCCCAGGCGATGACGCGCATCGACAACGCGTCGGCCCGTATGCGGCGACGATGGGCGCTGTCGCGTGCCGCCTCGCCTTCGCCCACGTCGCTCTCCGCTCCGAGGTGGGCCGCCTTCAGCCCTTGGTTCACCGCACGGCGGATGTAGGCGTTGAGCCTGGCGCTCCCGCGGAGCTGGAGACGCCTCACCTCGCCGTCGTCCAGGATTCGATGGGCACGCACAGCGACGCGCTCGGACCGAATGGCGCGACGCCGTACGAGGTTCCATCGCCATGCGTGGGCCACCGCCGCGGCACGGTCGCGGTGGCCCGATGCTTTGGCAATGACGTATTCGGCCGACGCCAGCAGGATCAATTGCGGCAGAACCCGCAAGAGATGGAAACGCCCGTACGACTTGAGCACGGCGTGCAACTCATGACGCCGCTGCAGCGATTGCAGGGTGATCGGGGACACCGGCCGCCTCGTCCGGTTCCGGCCGGGCAGCTCGCGCCGCTGCCGGACCCCGGCTCCCTCGTCATCTCGCGGGGGGGATCCCGCCAACGCGGAGTCGAGAACGGCAGCACCGGCGACGACGGCCGCGGCGGCGGTCGGGGTATCCCCGGATGTCGCATCCGTGTCCGCTGCATCGGTGTCCGGCCCATCCGTGTCCGGCCCATCCGGTCGACCGCTCTTCTCGGCGTTCTCCTCGACGGGGATGTCCACCAGCACCGAGTCCGGAAGCCGGCGTTGTCCGCTGGCCAGCACCTCGAGGTGACGGACGCGAGCCTGCGGCGCCACCAGCACCCGGGCGCCGGCGATCTGGGCACGCCAGCACAGGTCGAGGTCCTCGCCCATGGCGAAGATGTCGGGATCGAAGCCACCGAGTTCGGCGAAGAGGTCGGCCCGCACGAGAGTGCAGCCGCCCGGGGCCAGGAACACGTCGCGTACGGCGTCGTGCTGCCCGTGATCGACCTCGCCCGGTTCGACCCGGTCGACCACGGCCCCACCTTTGTCCACGGCCATGCCCACGTGGAGCAGCCGCCCGGGGTCGTCCCAGCTCACCAGCTTCGGAGCCACCACCCCGGCGTTCGAGCGGTAGGACTCCTCGACGAGCAGGTGCACCGCGTCCGGCGCCGGGGCGATGTCGTCGTGGCAGAAGAGGAAGTGAGAGGCACCCTCGACCATGGCCAGCGCTTCGTTGGCGCTCGCCCCGAAGCCGCGGTTGACCCCCAGAAGGCGCACAAATGCCCCAGGAAGCTCAGCAGCCACAACAGCCGACGGGTCCTCGGCGCTCCCGGCGTCGAGCACGAGCACCGACAGCTCGGGGTACTCCTGGGCGGCGAAGGCGCGCAGCGTCTCGGCGAACCAAGGTCCCGGATCGCATGTGACGATCACAGCGACGACCGCAGGTGCCAGCGTCTCCATCAGGGGCCCGAGGCTACCTTCGCCCCACCACCCCTCCCCGGGGACACTCCGGGCCAGTGCTTGCGATTGTTAGCACTTTCCGCTACACTTGCTAGCAGGCGACGGGGACCCATCCCCCGCCCTTATACCGCCGGAACAGGCCCCTCGCCCGAGCAGGCCTCATCACCCGAACAGGAAGGACATCCGATGCCCGAAATCAAGGACATTACGCAGGAGATCACCAAGGCCGTCCGAGACGCCGCCTACGTCGTCGTCGGACTCGGCGTGCTCGGCGTCCAACGCGCCCAGGTCCGCCGTCAGGAGCTCGTGAAGCGCCTGGCCGAGCCCCGGACCCAGATCGAGGACCGGCTCGGAGGCGCCCGCGGTGAGATCACCAAGCGGGTCAAGGACGTCGACACCGCCGTCGAGCAGGTCATCGGCCGCCTCGAGGCCACCCTCGAGCCCATCGAAGGCCGCCTCCCGACCCAGGCCCGCGACCTGGTCAAGCAAGCGCATTCCCAGGCACGCGAGGCCCGCCAGCAGTTGCGGACCCTGCTCAACAACGTCGCCGCCTGAGCGCTCCCCGCAGAGGCGGACCGGAACCTCCGGGTTCCTCGGTCACCAAGTTGCTCCCGAAGCCCCCGCCCTTCACGGCGGGGGCTTCGACGTCTTCAGGTTCTCAGGCCACCTTCTCCCGCCACTGCTCGAGCACGTCCCGCAAGGTGGTGTCGAGAGGGAACTCGGGTTGCCAGCCCGTGGCGGCGTGGATCTTGGTCGGATCACCGCGCACGACAGGAACGTCGACCGGTCGCATGAGATCCTGGTCGGCCACAAGGGTCAGTTCGGTGCCCGCCAGCCGCAGCAGGCGCTGGGCGACATCGGCGATGGCCACGTCACGACCCGAACAGACGTTGTAGACCTCTCCCGGCATCCCCGATTCCATGAGGAGCCGGTAGGCCCGCACGATGTCGCGCACATCGGTGAGATCACGGCGGGCCTCGAGATTGCCGACGGCGATGGTCGTGGCGCCGATGCGAGCAGCCTCAACGATGCGGGCGGCCAGGGCGGCGACCACAAAGCCTGCTGACTGACCGGGACCGATGTGGTTGAAGGGCCGGACCCTCACGACCGGAAGGCCGTAGGCAAGATGGGCCTGGACGCCCACGTACTCGGCCGCCACCTTGCTCGCCGCATAAGGCGTCACCGGGGCCAGGGGCGTCTCTTCGGTGACCGGAAGCTGTTCCTCGACGACCGATCCGTAGACCTCGGCCGAGCTGGTCAAGAGCACCCGGGGCGGCTCCGCGCACGCTCGTGCCGCCTCCAGGACGTGCAGGGTTCCGATCGCATTCACCAACAGGACATCGCCCGGATTGACCCACGACTCACCCACATGGGCCAGCGCCGCCAAGTGGTAGACGGCGTCCGGCGAGACGGCCACGATGGCGTCCCGCACGGCGGCCGCGTCGGTGACATTGACCTCGCGATCGATGCCGACGACCTCGTCGCCCCGTTCCCGTAGGTAGGCGGTGAGCCACGATCCGACGAAACCGTTGGCACCGGTGACCAGAGCTCGCACCCGCCGAACCTTACCGGTCGCTGCCGTCGGCGCCCTGTCCCGCACCGTCGTAGGAGTCGGCCGCCCATCGGTATGCGTCCATGTGTTTCTCCGCGCACTGCTCCCAGGTGTACCCGTCGGCCACCTCGAGACCCCGGCGCCGGCGGCCCTCGACCTCGGGACCGCCGGCCAGCTGGGACCGAAGGGCCTCGGACAGCTCGGCCACGGCGCCCGGTGCGACGAGGACGGCGGCATCGCCGCTGACCTCGGCCATGGCCGTCCCGGCCGTCGTCACGAGCGGTGTCCCGCACGCCAGTGCCTCGAGGGCCGGGAGGCCGAATCCTTCCTCGACCGAGGGATAGGCGGCCACGGCCGCTCGGCGCAGCAGCGCCGGGACGGCGCTGTCGGGCACGTAGCCCGTCCGCACCACCCGATCAGCGTGACGGGCTGACCTGATCGATCTCTCGATATCGGTCAGTCCCCACCCGCGCCCGCCCACCAGAACGAGCGACACATCGGCATCAGAGTCGGCCACCGCGTCGAAGGCGGCCACCAGATCGGGAACCGCTTTACGGGGTTCCAACGTCCCTACGAACACGATGTACGGCGGATGCACCCCGAGCCTGGCCAGCACCTCCTCATCGGCGCCCGCCGACGGTTCCTGGGGCCGGAACTGTGCGTGGTCGAGACCGTGGGGAATGACGAACACCCGACCGGCCGGTCGACAGCGCTCCTGCAACAGCGTCGCCGTCCTGGCGCTCACACACACGAGAGCCGAGGCCCGTCGGGCCGCCACCGTGATGGCGCGCCGGAACACCCGCACCTTGCTCCGCTCGTGCCACTCGGGATGCTCGAAGAAGGTGAGGTCGTGGATCGTCACCACCTGGGCCAGACGGGCTCTCTGCGGCATCGTGTAGTGAGGCCCGTGATGGACCTCAGCGTCCGTGCGCGCCAACAGGCCCGGCAGACGCGTCTGCTCCCACACGAGTCGCAGCGGCCGGCGCCTCGGAGCCACCGCTCGCACTCTGGGCACCGCCCCCGACTGGGCCCGTGCCGGGAGATCGAGGTCCGAGCGGGTGACCGCTCGCCAACGGTCGGCATCATCACGACGGCACCACAGACCGAGGGCCACGTCTGGGCGCCTTTCGAGCGCCTCGGCCAGATGGATCGTGTAGCGCCCGGCTCCCACCGGATTGCCCGGGACGGCGCTGACATCCAACGACAGCCTCAGGATCACGGTCACCTGATCGACTCCCACAAGGCCACGTGGGCGCGCGCCGAAGCGGCCCACGTGAGCGTCCTGGTCCGTTCGGCTCCCTGGGCCACGAGCTCGGCCCGCAGCACCTCGTCCGTCGCCGCCCGGACGATTCCGTCGACGATGTCGTCGACGCTTTCGGGATCGACGACCAACCCGGCACCACCGAGACCGGGCATCGGACTCGACACGACCGGCGTGTGGAGACGCATCGCCTCGACCGGAGGGAACCCGAATCCCTCCGTCAGAGGTACGTAGGCGAGCAGATGGGCCCGCTCGTACAGCGCCGCCAGCGTGCCGTCGTCGATCGGACCCGTCACCACCACACCGACGTTCGACGCTTCCGCCGATCGAAAGACGGGACTCTCGCCCCAACCGACGGGGCCGACGATCACGAGCGGCATGGGTGAGGGAAGGTTCGGCCGGGCGCGCCCGTAAGCGTCGATGAGCCGGGCCAGGTTCTTGCGGGGTTCGAGCGTTCCCACCGACAGCAGGAAGCCGCCATCCACTCCCAGTGTGTCGAGCAGGGCCGCCGCCGCCGCCCGATCGGGCTCCGGAAGGTGATCGGAGCCGTGTGCAATGGCCACGATCGAGCCGGGGTCGGCGCCGGCCGCCACCACGTCACCCGCCGCTTGTTCCGACGGTACGACGAGGCGCGTCGCCCGTCGTCGGGCGCGCCGGAACGACGCCTCGTGCCACCGCCGACCGCGCCCCGGAAAGGCCTCCGGTACCGTCCGCCACGCCGTGTCGTGGACCGTGACCACGAGCGGCGCATGCCGTGCCGGCGGAGCCGCCTGAGACAAGGCGTGGATGACGTCGGCCTCTCCCGGCGCGTCGACGAGTCCATGGTCCCAGGCCCGGGTGAGCGCCGGGCCGGGCAGGATCGAGGAGACCACCTCGAACCCGTAGGCCGCCAGCGGGTCGGTGCCGGCCGGCGCCCGGCTGGCATACAGCATCACCTGGGGGACACCCTCACCGGCGTCGGCCATCTCGGACAGCCCCTGCAGGAGGCCCGTGATGTACCGACCGATACCTCCGGGGAGGGCCCGGCGCAGTTGCTCGACGACGAGAACGACCCGGAGCGATCGGTCAGGGGCTCCTGTCCAACGTCGGGTGCTGTCCGTCGCCTTCGACGTCGTCATGATCGAGCGATCATTCTCGACCCGATCGTGCTGCGGCCACGTACAGGCCGGCCAGCCCCTCGCCGCACGACGTCCATGTGAACAGCCTGGCCCGCGCCCGTCCCCGTTCGATCAGGGCGTCACGAGCGGCGCCCTCACCCAACAGACCGGCGATGGCGCCGGCCAGGGCGTCGACGTCGCCCGCCGGGACCAGAAGAGCCCCGTCCCCGGCCACTTCCGGGATGGCTCCGACCGCCGTGGCCACCACCGGGACACCGGCCGCCATGGCTTCGAGGGGCACGAAGCCGAAGCCCTCGTAGACCGACGGGTACGCCAGAACAGAGGCACCGGCCAGAACATCGTGAATGACGTCGGCGTCGACGTAGCCGAGACGGACGATCCTGTGGCGCCACGGCGACGCCGCCACCGCACGCTCGAGCGCATCGTCACCCCACCCCCGGGAACCGGCGAGGACGAGAGCGACGTCGCCATGGTCCCCGGCGAGACGGTCGAAGGCACCGACGTGTCCCGGGAGGTCCTTGCGGGGTTCGACGGTGCCCAGGGCGAGAACGTACCGGAGCGTTCCCGGCGGAAGGGAAACCGAGGACGGCGGCACGCCGGCCGACCCCGCCCCCGGCGGGGCGTGCGCCGGTATCCCGTGATGCACCACCCGCACCCGTTGGCGGTCCGCCCCGAATTCGGCCACCACTTCATCGGCCACGAACTGCGACGGCGTGTGGACCCACGCACCTTCGGCCACGGCACGGCGGACGATGTCGGGGTACATCCGTGTCGATGCTTCGCACATCTCCGGATAGTGAACGGCCGTCAGATCGTGGACCGTCACCACCCGGGCCGCTCGTCGGGTCGGCGGCACCACGAAGTTCGTCCCGTGAACGACATCAACCGGACCGGTGAACCATTCGATGGGGGGAACCGAGAACCGGGCCCACATCCGGTGAAGAGGCCGGGCCGCCATGGGCCGGTCCACCACCCGGACACCGGCGGGGACGAGCGGTCGCAGCAGATGACGACGTCTCCATGTCACGGCGAAGGCGGCCATGTCGAGATCGGGCCTTCCTCCGAGAGCCTCGAGGGCTCCCTGACAGAACATGCCGACGCCGGTGCGCACCCCCAGCAGCGGCGTGGCGTCGACGGCCACACTGAGCCCGCTCCCCATCGGATCAGCCAGCGACACCCGGGGGAGCCTTGCACACCGGGACTCGGGTCTCGGCCCCACGCCGGGCCATTAGCCTGGCTCGATGATCACCGCCCTCGCCGGAGGAGTGGGTGCCGCCCGCCTCCTGCGCGGGCTTGTCCGCGTCGTACCTCCGGCCGAGGTCACCGCCGTGGTGAACACCGGGGACGACACCGTCCTGCACGGCCTGGTGATCTGTCCCGACCTGGACACCGTGACCTACACCCTGGCCGGCATGAACGATGACGAACGCGGCTGGGGACTGGCCGGCGAGACCTGGACCGTCATGGAGTCGCTCGAGCGTCTCGGTGGTGAGGTCTGGTTCCGCCTCGGTGACCGGGATCTGGCCACCCACCTGTACCGGACACAACGACTGGCCGACGGCGCTCCGCTGTCCCTGGTCACCAGCGAGATCACCACCGCCGTCGGCATCGGTGCCCGTCTGCTACCGATGTCGGACGACCCCGTGCGCACCCGGCTGACCCTGGCCGGCGGCCCGGAGATCGCTTTTCAGGAGTACTTCGTCCGCCGTCAGCACGCCGTCGCCGTCGCATCGGTCCGCTTCGAAGGCGCCGAGGACGCCACACCCGGCCCCGGTGTGCTCGAGGCCCTGGCTCTCGGCGATGCCATCGTGATCTGCCCGTCGAACCCCGTGGTCTCCATCGGTCCCCTCCTCGCCGTGCCCGGGATCGCCGACTCCTTGAAAGAGCACCGCGCCCGGGTCGTCGCCGTCTCCCCCATCGTGGCCGGAGCCGCCCTGAAGGGCCCCGCCGACCGCCTGATGGCCGAGCTCGGCCAAGAGCCTTCGGTCGTGGGTGTGGCCCGGATGTACGCCGAGCTGGCCGGCACCCTCGTGGTCGACGAGGCCGACGAGGCGTTGTCCGGTGCCGTCGAGGCGCTCGGGGTGCGCTGCATCGTGACGCCCACCGTCATGCAGACGGTGGACGATGCCGAGCGATTGTCGGCCACCGTCCTCGACGCCGTCTCCGGCCTCATGGCATGAACGACGACCCAACTCCTCGGACCCTCACCGTGATCCCCGTCACGGGCATGGCCGAGGTCCGGCCGGGAGACGATCTGGCCCGCCTCATCGCCCGTCACGCCGACGTCGCCGACCGAGACATCGTCGTCGTCACCCAGAAGATCGTCTCCAAAGCCGAGGGCCGGCTGGTCGAGGTCGACCCCGGTGACCCTCTCGACCGTGTCCGCCTGGTGGAACAGGAGGCGGTGCGGGTTCTTCGCCGTCGCGGCGATCTGCTCATCACCGAGACCCGCCACGGTTTCGTGTGCGCCAACTCCGGCGTGGACTTCTCCAACGTCGCATCCGGCTGGGCCGCCTTGCTGCCCGAGGACTCCGATCGATCCGCCCGCCGCATCCGCGACGGCCTGCGGGCCGAGACCGGCGTCGAGGTGGGTGTCATCGTGTCCGACACATTCGGGCGGACCTGGCGCCAGGGCGTCACCGACGTCGCCATCGGCTGCGCCGGTGTGGCCGCCGTCGTCGATCTCCGAGGCAGCCACGACGCTCTCGGCCGTGAGCTCCAGGCCACCGAGGTGTGCGTGGCCGACGAGATCGCCTCGGCCGCCGAACTCGTCATGGGCAAGGCGTCGGGTGTCCCCGTGGCCGTGGTGCGCGGTGTGAATCCCGAGTGGCTCCGGCGCGGCTCGGTGGCCGACGAGATCGTCCGCTCCCCCGCCGAGGATCTCTTTCGCTGACAGCAACGGGGATCGGGCCGAGACAGAGGGCGTGGCCCCGGTGGGGTTACCGCGCTCGACTCGTCTTGTGTGTCGGTGCATCACCTTCTCGGCCGGACGTGATCGACGGATCATGAATGTGACACCCCCCGTCGCCCACAGGACCGGTGCAACGGCGAACGCGCCCACCACTTCGCCATGGTTTCCAATTATCGACACCACTCCCGCACCCCCGGCCACCACCATCAAGAACGAAGTGAACCCGATCTTCTGCCACCTCGTCATCGGACGGAAGTCCGACCGGCGCATAGAGTCCATCGGCGGCAAACCCATGACACCCATCATGCCCCGACCGGGTGGCTTCAGACGCTGGTGGCGTCGGAGCGTTGGATCACGCTGGTCAACGTCGATCGCCCCACGGCCTCGTAGGTGGGACGGTCGCGCAGACCGATTCCCAAGAGCATGAGGGCGAAGAGAGCCGCCCACCCGAGCGATCGTTGTTCGAGCGCGGCGTCGACCCCGCCGTAGGCGGCACTGAAGACGTCCATGGCCGGGGCCGGAAGAAGCATCCATGCTCCGGCCAGGTCGGTGGCGGGATCGCCGGCGCACATGTCACCGAAGTCGATCACGGCGGCCAACGTTCCGTGGTCGATAAGAAGGTTGGCCGGGTGGAGATCACCGTGGAGCCACGATGCCGGTGCCGACCATGGGGCCACGGCCAGGGCCCGGTCCCACACGCGTCGTATGGCACCCACATCGATCTCGGTGGCCAGAGTGTCCATGCGCAATGCGAACGTCTCGGCCCGCTGGCCGAGCGCCACGCCTCGGTACGGGTTGTGGGGAGCGTCGGACGGAGCGCTCTGGTGGAGCGACCGCAGAAAGCGACCGAGACGCTCAGCGGCACCCTCCGGCTCTGTCACCGCCGTGCGATCGGCCGGAGTGCCCGCCAGCCAAGGAAGGACCGACCACGCCCAGGGGTACCCGCCGCCAGGGCGACCGATGCGTAGGGGAACCGACACCGGCAGTGGGAGGCGCGGCGCCAGCACCGGCAGCCACCGTTGCTCATTGATCGTGAGCGGTGCCGCCAGCCGGCGTCGCGGTAGACGCACGAGGAACTCGTCGCCCAGACGCCACAAGGTATTGTCCCATCCGGCGTCGACCGGGACGAGCGGCAGCTCCGACAGATCCGGGTGTTGGGCGACGAGAAGCGAGCGAACCGTCTCCTCGTCCACCTCGAACTCTGCGGCCGGCCAATTCACCTCTCAGCCTTGTAGGCGGCGACGATCGGCTCGAGCTCGGCCGGAGTGGCGCCGTGCATGATGACGCCGTCGCATCCCATGGCCAACTGGTTGCGAATGGCGACGGCGCATTGCTCCGGAGAACCGGTGGCGCTGTCGGCCAGCCACTCGTCGGGCAACAGGGTGGCGATGTGCTCGAGCTGCTCGGTGCTGGCGCTCGAGTCGATGCCACCGAGAAAACCGGACACAACGCTGTCGGACCGGAACCGTGCGAGCACCGTCGGATCCCACCCGTTGGTGCGGACGAGGAGGTCACCGTAACCCTGGAGGTAGGTGGCGAGCCGGCCCACCGACTTCATGAGCCGGCGGTCCTCGGCGATGTGGTCACCGATGGTGGCGAAGCACGACCAGACCTTCACGTCCTCGGGCTCCCGGCCCGCCCGGGCGGCGGCCTCCTTGACGGTGGCGACGCAGCGGCGAGAGGTCTCTTCTGTGAAGAAGGTGTGCAGTATGACCCGGTCGAAACACCGACCACCGAGATCCAGGGATTTCGGGCCGAAGGCGACGAGACCGAGGGGCAGCTTCTCGTCCAGGGCGGCCAGGTAGAGCAGCGGATAGGAGCCGGACGGCCCGTCGTGGCCGATGATGAGCTCCCCCCGGAAGAGTCGACGCATGAGCCCGGCGAAGTCCTCGAGCTGGGCGGTCGTGATCCGCGAGATGCCGTAGGTGTCCTGGATCAACGGAATCCCGCGGCCGAGGCCCAGCACGAAGCGACCACCGGTGAGGCTCTGCATGGTCCGGGCCATGGCGGCTGTGATCATCGGGTGGCGTGTGTTGTGGTTGGTGGCGGCCGTGACGATGGTCATCTGTTCGCTCACGGCGCCCGCCGCACCGCACAGAACGCCCGCCTCCTTCTTGTCGAACCGCTCCGATATGAACGCCGAGCCTAAGCCGAGCTCCTCGGCCGAACGGATCTCGCCGATGAGATCGCGCGACGACTCGGGCTGGCCGGCCAGGGTGTAGAAGCCGAGTTCAGCAAAAGCAGGACCGGGCCGGTTTCCGGGCCCTCGGGAAGTGGCGTCGGGCCGAGGTCGGGGCATCGCCTGCAGACTCTAGACACGCTCTACCCGATCGGACCGCGGGCCAAGAAGACTCCCGCCTCCTTCGATATCGTGAACACACCCTGGCCGGCGGCAAAGCGCCCTTGCACCACCCGCCTGAGATCCGTCAACTGCTCAGGTGAGGCGTCTTCACAGGGAGACGACGATGTGAGGAAGGCGATGACATCGTCGGCAACGGTGCAGCGGAGGGTGTCCTCATACTCACGCCACTCGACGTCGGCGAAGCTCCGTTCAAGAATGGCCACGCCCGTGACCGAACCGAACACCTCGGTGTGGGCGCTCTCGGGTGGGCCACCGAACACCTCGGACCGGACCTGCCAGAGCTCACTCAGATGGCGGGGACCGTTCGTCGCCGCCATGAGCACCCCGTCGGACCGGAGCACCCGGGCACACTCGGCCACGGCCCTGTCGGGGTCAGGGACGTGGTACAGCATGTGATTGGCGACGACGACATCGAAGGCGTGGTCGACAAAGGGCAGCTTCTGGGCATCGGCCACTCGGGCCTCGACGACCTCGAACGGCAGCGCTCGGGCCCGGTGGCGGGCGGCATCGACCATCCCGATGGACAGATCGGTCAGTGTCAGACGCAGACCCTCGGGAAGGTCCGCCGCGCCGTGCGCCCACAGCCAACCTGGTCCGCACCCGACCTCCAGAATGTCTGGCGCCGGCGGCCAGTCGATTTGCGCCACCAGCCATGGAACCCAGGCCACCGCCGCCGTCGTGTACTTGACGTGCAGGTCGGCCCGCGCCGTCAGCTTGGCGGGATCCTTGTACTGCACCTCCCGTAGGTACCGCTGGTCGCGGCCCATGACCCGAAGTCAGGTGCCGGCCATGCGGGCGAAGTCGGCGATGCTGGCGGCCGTGTCGCGACTGATGTCGGGACACACCAAAGGAAAGATCTCCGTGCCGTGGATCGTGCCCATGACCTGGCGGCAGCGGGCTTCGACGCCGGCCCGCAAGAGCAAACGGTAGAAGTTGATGCCCTCGTCTCGCAGCGGATCGCACTCGTTGACGCTGATCATGGTGGGCACCAGATGGCGGACGTCGTCTTCGGTGGCGAAGCCGGGCCACGCCAGCGGGTTCCTGCTCTCGAGCTCTTCGATCCCGTAGATCATGGCGCCGCGGTTGTTGTGGAGCTCGAGAAGAATGCCGTTGTTCTCGATTGACGACGGGTTCTCCGGCAACGGCCAGATCCCCGCGATGTACGGGCACAGCGCGTAGAGACCCTTGATAAGGCCGAGATCGTTGTCCCGCTTGAGGCGGAGTCCGGTGGCGAGAGTCAGGTTTCCCCCTCCGCTTTCCCCGGCGACGACGATCCGGTCGGAGTCGACACCGAGCTCGGCGTGATGGGCGGCCACCCACTTGAGACCCGACACGCAGTCGTTCAAACCGGCCGGGTAGGGGGCGACCTCATCGGCCGACGACGGCACGAGGGCGTTGCGGAAATCGACCATGGCCACGGCCACCCCCCGGGCGGCGATGATCCTTCCCCACGCCCGATAGTTGCCGTCGTAACAGGACATGGTGGCCATCCCACCCCCGTGGATGTAGTACACGCACGGCAGCACGTCGGCACCCTCGGGGCGGATGAATCTGATGTTGATCTTGTTCCCGTCCGGCGCTGACACCACGGTGTGCTCGGTGACCACCAACCCTGTCGTCGGGGCGACCTCATCGGAATCGCACATCTCGAGGAAGGCCGTGATGACTTTGCGCTGGGCGATCTCCTCCTCGGAGTTGGCCTCCTCGAGGAGTTGCCGGCGACTCCTGGCGTCACCGAGGGCGACGGCCGGCTCGATGGCCCCGAGCAGGGCCCGGATGCGCGGATCGATCCTCGGATCCTCGGTGATCATGACGTCGCCCATGCCGACCCCTCCAAGACTCGATTGGGGCCGACCCTAATGGTCACGCCACGAAACGGCGGGGCGAAAGCGTCCGGGAGAGACTTACTGATCCCACAGTTGGCCCAAAGGAGTCTCACAGGTAGCGGTTGTCTGCTGTGTGACAGACCGGGAACCGAAGCGGGTGGGCAGTCCACCACCGGGCCCCGTGAGGAGGGCGAGAGGCATGGAATCCGAGTGGTTGGCTCAACGGAAGTGCCGGGACATGGACCCTGCCATCTTCTTCCCGAATGATGGCGTCGGCGTGCAGGCCGCCCAGCGCATCTGCGCCGAATGCCCCGTGAAGGTCGCCTGCTTGGAGCACGCGCTGGCCGACCGGATATGCCACGGCGTGTGGGGAGGCACCTCGGAGCGAGAGCGTCGCCGCATGCTGCGGACCCGGCGTCTGTCGAGGTTGCAACCCACCCACAGCTGATACCGGACCCGGGCCCCCGTTCTGATCACAGGGTGCCCGGGTGAGTGCACAGAGTGCCTGTGCGTCAATCCTCCATCCGGCTGCGGACGTGATCGAGGACGGACCGCACCCCGTGGGAAAGCTCGGTCCATGACGACCACCCCAGATGGATCCCCGCCCGCTCCGGGTCCAGTGCGCTGCGTTGGAGCTCGCCGGGACGGGCCGGGGCGTAGATGGGAGCCGTCGGGTTCCCCGCCACCTCGGCCATGACCCGGGCCAGTTCGTTGATCGAGAGCTCGCGCCCGGTCCCGACGTTCAGAACGAGGCCGCCGCCGCGGGTGGCGGCACGGACGAAGGCATCGACCACATCGTCGACGAACACGAAGTCACGCGTCTGCTCTCCGTCGCCGAAGATGGTGACCGGTTCGCCGCGCAGGAGACGGTCGGCGAAGATCGCTGCCACGCCCGCCTCGCCGTGGGGATCTTGCCGGGGGCCGTAGACGTTGGCCAGGGCCAGGGCGCAGAACTCCACGGAATGGAGCTCCCGGTAGGCGACGAGATAGTCGACGGCCGACTTCTTGGACACCCCGTAGGGCGAGAGGGGCCGGTGGGGATGGGACTCCCGCACCGGTAGGTCGGCGGCGTCGGGCTCTCCGTACAAGGTGCCACCACTTGCCGCGAACACGACCCGGGCCGAGTCGAGGGCCCGTGCGCCTTCGAGCACCCGCAGGGTGCCGAGGATGTTGACGTCGGCGTCGAAGACCGGCCGGTTGACCGACACGCGTACGTCGGCCTGAGCGGCCAGATGGAAGATCACCTCCGGTCGGCGCCGGGCGATCATCTCCACCAGCTCTCCCGACCGTACGTCGAGCTGGTGGAATGTCATTTCGTGGGACTGACCGGCGCGCGCCGCGGCCAGATTGGCCAGGGAGCCGCTCGACAGGTCGTCGACCACGTCCACGGCGTGTCCTTCGGCCAGCAGGCGGTCGACGAGGTTCGAGCCGATGAACCCGGCCCCGCCGGTCACCATCGCCTTCATCTCGGCGCCTTCATCTCGGCGCCTTCATGTCGGGGCCTTCATGTCGGGGTTCTCATGCCGGCACCCGGGCTTCGCTCAGATGGACGCCACGACCGAGGACCTCGTCGTCGCCCACCACGGTCAGGGCCGACACGACGCAGTCTTCGGCCACGATGGCGTTGCGACCGAGAATCGAACCGGTGACCGATGCCCCGCTACGCACGTGGACGCCGGGGAGCAGAACGGAGCCCTCGACCACGGCCCCCCGCTCGATGACGCTCCCCGCCCCCACCACGCTGGAGCGCACGACAGCCCCGGCGGCGACGACGGCGCCGTTGCCGATCAGCGAGAAGGCCCGGACATCGCCGTCCACCGTGGGTGTACCGAGCACCCAGACCCCGTCAGACAATGCGACGGCGCCGGGGCAAGGGAGGCCGCCGCGGGTGCCGTCGAGGAGATCGGCGTGCGCTTGCAGATAGGCCGCCGGCGTCCCGGCGTCGAGCCAGTAGGCGTCGCTGGCCACGCCGTAGACGCGGCCGCCGGCGGCCAGAGCGGGGAACGTCTCGCGCTCGATCGAAACCGGCCGGTCGTCGGCGATCCGGTCGAGCACCTCGGGTTCCAGGATGTAGGTGCCGGCGTTGATCAGGTTGGAGGGAGCGTCACCGGGCGGGGGTTTCTCCACGAAGGCCAGGACACGGCCGTCGGCGTCGGTCGAGACGACCCCGAACCGTGACGGATCGTCGACCGCCGTGAGATGGATGGTGGCCACGGCGTCATGGCGCCGGTGACAGGCCACCAGAGCGGTGATGTCGACATCGGTGAGCACGTCACCGTTGACGGCGATGAAGGTGTCATCGACGCCGGCGGCGAGAGCGGCGAACCGTATGGCTCCCGCCGTGTCGAGGGGCTCCGATTCCTGTGCGTAGGTCAGACGGATGCCGGCGACCACACCATTCGGATAGGCGGCCGTGAAGGCGTCGGGGCGGTAGCCGAGAGACAGCACCGCTTCATCGACGCCGCCGGCGGCGAGGTGCACGAGCACCCGTTCGAGAAGGGGGACCTCGACAATGGGCAACAGCTGCTTGGGAGTGGTGTACGTCAGGGGACGGAGCCGGGTCCCTTCGCCGCCCACCAGGACGACGGCTTTCACTTGGCCGGCGACCCGCCGGTCGACGTCGTGGTCGTGGTGGGGGCCGCCGTCGACGTGGTGGACGACGCCGGTGCCGTCGTCGTGGTCCCCGCTGCCGGTGCGGTGGTTGTGGTCGAGAGCGATACAGGCGACGTCGTGGTGGTGGTGGATCCGGCCGTCGAGATGGCCTGCAACATCGTCGTGATGGTGGTGGCGCTGGGCTTGGGGATCGTGCTGCCCGCCGGGAAGAAGGCGATGGTGATCAACTGGCCGTCGGCCAGCTTGACGCCGGCCGCATCGGTCGTCGTGATCGGGTTGTTGACGCCCGGCGTCTGCGAGCTGGGCCACACCTTGATCTGCACCTTCCCCGGCTTCCCGGCGTCCGGTGTCTGCTTCGGGCATTTTTCACCGTTGGTAAGGGCCTTCTCGCCCGGGAGGGTGACCGACGTCGAGGTGAGCCCGAACTTGGGGTAGTCGGCCACGAAGCGGGCCAAGGTGGCGTTGTTGCCGGCGTCGGCGGCCGTGGTCGGTTCGATCCGGATCACGCCGTCACCGTCGGTGTGGATCCCCGGGTTCGAGGCCGAGTTGGAATTCGTGGCCAGGTTGGGCTGGACGTTGCCGCACACATCCACGGCCAGGGACGCGTACCAGTGGGAGCCCACCGTCGGCGCCGGCCCGGACACCGGGTGCTGGGCCTCGTAGCGGCTGTAGACGACGGAGACGACGCCGACGAGGACGATGAGAAGCAGGGTTCCGTACCACTTGATCGGCATCTGGCCGCGATAGCTCCGCCCACCGCCGGTGGACGCTGCGCGCGAGACATATTTGCCTGTATCTCTTCGTGCCATGACCGGCCTGAAACCCTAGTCGCCCTGGCCTGCGGTCTTGTGCAGGGTGCCCAGGGCCTGCCTGGCCGAGGCCACGACGAAGCGGGCGCTCAGGACGACGGCCGCACCGGGCAACGTCACGCGCTGCCAGCCGTCCACCGTCCGCCACACGAAGTGGAAGGCCGACCGGTGATGGGCCAGCAACATCCGGTAGGGCCGACGGGCGGTGGAGAGACCCTGCCGATGCGTCACGGCGGCGGCGGGCACATAGGCCACCCCCCACCCGGCCCGGTGGGCACGCCAGCACAGGTCGAGGTCCTCCATGTACATGAAGTAAGACTCGTCGAATCCGCCCAGATCCTTGAGGGCCCGGTGGCGGGCCATGAAGCAGGCTCCTGACACCCAGTCCACCGGCGCCGTGTCCACCGGCGCCGTGTCCATCGGCACCGTGTCCATCGGCACCGTGTCCATCGGCACCATGTCCGTCGGCACCGTGTCCATCGGCACCGTGTGGCCGGGCGCCGTGTGGCCGGGCGCCGTGTGGCCGGGCGCCGTGTCCCCCGGCGCCGTGTCGCCAGGCAGGGTGCCGACCGACGAGGAGGCGACGGGGTCGAGATCGGCCATGCGGTAGCGGCGGGTGAAGCGGTTCTCGGGGGAGAGGACCCCGAGAAGGGCATGGCCGGCGGCCAGGGCCATGGAAGGGAACCGGCGCGCCGACGGGTAGCGGGTGCCGTCGACGCCCAGGATGCGGGGCCCGGCGATGGCCAAGGTGGGGTCGGCGGCGAAGGCCGCCATGAGGGCCGAGAGGGCCCCCGGATGCACGCAGACGTCGGGGTTCGACACGAGGACGAACTCGGCTTCGGTGGCGGCCAGCCCGCGGTTGGCGCCGGCGCCGTAGCCGAGGTTGGCGCCGGTGCGGACGACGCGCACGACGGGATCGGCCTCCACGGCGTCAGACGATCCGTCGGACGACGCGTTGTCGACGACGACCACCTCGGTGACGTTCTCGGCGTGCAGTGACTGCAAGAAGGTGCTGAGCGTGTCACCGGCGTCGTGGTTGACGACGACGACAGCCACGTCGGCCACGGTCCCCATCGGCTCCAGAGTGGGGTCGATCACATCCGCCGTGTGAACCGGTAGCGGAGGAGGGCCACGATGGCACCGACGCCGTCGCGCCACGAGATCTTCTTGCCTTCGGAGATCTCACGGCCGGCATAGGAGATGGGGACCTCGTAGATCCGGTGGCCGCGACGAAGGATCTTGGCCGTGATCTCGGGCTCGAAATCGAAACGTTGCGACCTGACGGTGATGCCGGCCAGGACGCGGCGGTCGAACAGCTTGTAGCAGGTCTCCATGTCCGACAGCGTGGACCGGTAGAGGATGTTCGTGATCAAGGTCAGCAAGCGGTTGCCCAACCAGTGCGACGGGAACATGTTCTTGCGTTCGCCGGTGAACCGGCTCCCGTAGACGACGCGTGCCTTGCCGGTGAGGATGGGGTCGATCAGCTTGGGCCAGTCGTTCGGGTCGTACTCGAGGTCGGCGTCCTGGACGAGCACGAGGTCACCGCGCACGGTCTTGAGGCCGGTACTGATGGCGGAGCCCTTGCCCGAGTTGACGCGGTGGTTGACGACGCGGACGGTGGAGTCCTCCAGGGCGGCCAGGATCTTGTCCGTCCCGTCGGACGAACCGTCGTCCACCACCACCACCTCGAGCTCGAGATCGTGGGGCAAGCTCACGGCCCGCATGCGCCGGATGATCTCGGCCACGGTGTTGCGCTCGTTGAAGACGGGGACGATCACCGACAACGTCCGGTAGACGTGGTCCTCGGTCACTGAGTCCTGTGCCGCTGAATCTTCTGCCGCGAAGTCCATCAGTCGGTACCGGCGTCCTTCATCATGAGCTCCTTCGGGTCGACCACATCATGACCGCTCCCACCGGCCCCGACCGTCGACCGGCCCCGACGGCTGACCGACACGGGCCGGCCCCGCCGGTCCGCTCAGGTGGCGGCGAAGAAGTCGGCCGTGCGCCGCAGGCCGTGGCGCAGGTCGACGACCGGCTCCCAGCCGAGCTGGCTCCGGGCCATGGAGATGTCGGGGCGACGCCGGGTGGGGTCGTCGGTGGGCAGGGGTTGGTGGACGATCCGGGACGACGAACCGGTCACCTCGAGGACGATGCGGGCCAGGTCGAGCATGGTGTGCTCGTCGGGATTGCCGATGTTCACGGGGCCGGAGACAGCAGAATCGAGCAGGGCCAGGATGCCGGCCACCTCGTCGTCGACGAAGCAGAGGCTCCTCGTCTGGGAGCCGTCGCCGTAGACGGTGAGGGGCCGGCCCGACATGGCCTGGGTGAGGAAGTTCGACACCACCCGGCCGTCACCGGGGCGCAGGCGGGGGCCGTAGGTGTTGAAGATGCGGACGATGGCGACGTCGGTGCCGTGGGTCCGGTGCCAGGCCATGGTGAGGGCCTCGGCGAACCGCTTGGCCTCGTCGTAGACGCTGCGGGGGCCGACGGGATTGACGTTGCCCCAGTAGGACTCGGTCTGGGGGTGGACGGCGGGGTCGCCGTAGACCTCGCTCGTCGAGGCCAGGAGGAAGCGGGCGCCGTGGTTCTTGGCCAGGGCCAGACCGTGGCGGGTCCCTTCGCTGCCGACGGCCAGGGTCTCCAGAGGACGGGCCAGGTAATCCGGCGGCGAGGCGGCGCTGGCGAAGTGCATGACGGCGTCGACGGGGCCGTCGACGTCGTAGGCCACGCTGGCGTCGGCCACCATCAACTCGAAAGACGGGTGGCCGTCGAGCCCGGAGAGGTTGTCGGCCCGGCCGGTCGAGAGGTCGTCGACACAGACCACCCGGTCGCCGCGCGCCACCAGGGCCTCACAGAGATGGGAGCCGAGGAACCCCGCTCCCCCGGTGACCACCACCCGCCGACCGCCGCTGCCCGCTCCCGGGCTCACGGCCGTCCCACCCCCACGTAGGCGAACCCCATACGGCGCAGGGCCGAGGGGTCGAGGAGGTTGCGGGCATCGACCACCGAGGGCTCGGCCAGAAGGCCGCGGACCTTGGCGAAGTCGAGCCAGCGGAGCTCCTCCCACTCGGTGAGGACCACGACGCAGGAAGCCCCGTCGCAGGCGGCGTAGGCGTCGGCACAGATGTCGACGCCGTCGGGAAGCTCGGCCAGAGCCGTATGGACGGTGGGGTCGAAGGCCCGGACCCGGGCTCCCTCGGCCACCATCCGGCGCACAATCTCGACGGCCGGGGAGTCGCGGCGGTCGTCGGTGCGGGCCTTGAAGGTGAGCCCCCAGGCCGCGATCTGCCGACCGTCGAGGGAACCCCCGACGGCGTGGCGGATCTTGGTCATCATCGTCGACAGCTGGGTCTCGTTGGTCTGGATGACCTCGCGCAGCAGCGGGAATTCGTAGCCGCCGGACTCGGCCATGAAGAGAAGAGCCCGGGTGTCCTTGGGCAGACAGGACCCGCCCCAGCCGGGGCCGGGGCGGAGATAGTCGAAGCCGATGCGGTGGTCGTAGGCCATGCCGAGCAGCACGTCGCGGACATCGGCGCCGACGGCTTCGGACAGGTTGGCCACGGCGTTCACGAAGGACAACTTGGTGGCCAGGAAGGCGTTGGAGGCGTACTTGATCGTCTCGGCCGTGGCCGCGTCGGTGACGATGAGGGGGGCCTGGGTGGCGGCGAAGAGGGCGCCGACGCGCGCGGCAGCGGCCTGGTCGTCGGCGCCGACGACGATGCGGTCGGGGTGCAGGCAGTCGTGGACGGCCGTCCCCTCCCGGAGGAATTCGGGATTGGAGACGACGGGGACCCCGGGTCGGTCGAGAAGCCGCTCCACCAGCAGGGCCGAGCCGACGGGGACGGTGGACTTGTTCACGACCACGGCCCCGTGGGCCAGGTGGGGGCCGATCTCGGAGGCCACCGACTCGAGCACGGTGACGTCGGCCGAGCCGTCGGCCCGCTGGGGGGTGGGGACGCAGAGAAAGACGAAGGCGGCGCCCTCGACGGCCGCTGCCGCCCCGGCCACGAAGCGCAGCCGCCCGGAGGCCAGGCCCTCGCCCAGCAGCTCCTCCAGGCCGTCTTCCAAGATGGTGGGCTCCCCGCGCGAGAGCCGGGCCACCTTGTCCTCGTCGAGCTCGCCGCAGATGACCTCATGGCCGAGGTGGGCCAGGCAGACGGCCGTGGTGAGCCCGACGTAGCCGGCACCGATGACGGCCAGGGGACCGCCGGGCGCATCGTGGGTGGGAGCCATCACCTCGTCTTTTCGAGGAGCAGGGCGGGGACGAGCCGGGCCAGGGCCTCGTGCCAGTCCGGCAGGAGGGGCAGACCGGACAGCCGGAGGGCGGCGTTGTCGAGGACGGAGTTGGCCGGCCGGGGGGCGAGGAGGGGCGGATCGAGATCGGCGGTGGTGATGGGCTCCACCCGGCTCGGGTCGTGGCCGGCGGCGGTGAGGACGGCGGCGGCGAACTCGTACCAGGAGGTCGCCCCCTGGTTGGTCACGTGGAAGATGCCCGGGAGCCGTTCGGTGGCGAGCACGGTGACGGCTCCGGCCAGGTCGGCCGTGAAGGTCGGACACCCGTGCTGGTCAGAGACGAATCGCAGCGGACCGCTCCCGGCGGCCAGGCGCAGGACGGTGCCGACCATGTTCTGGCCGTGGGCGCCGGACACCCACGAGGTACGGACGATGGTGGAGCCGGGGTCGAGCTCCTGTTCGCCGCCCCACTTGGAACGCCCGTAGACCGACAGCGGATGGGGGGCGTCCCATTCGAGATAGGGCCGCGGCGAGGTCCCGTCGAAGACGTAGTCGGTCGAGATGTAGACGAGGTGGGCGCCGTGGCGGCGGGCTCCCTCGGCCATGTTCCGGGTCCCGAGCGCATTGACGGTGAAAGCCAGATCGGGATCCGACTCACAGGCTTCGACCGCCGTCCACGCCGCCCCGTGGATGACGATGTCGGGGCGGAAGGCCTCCATGACCGAACCGACGGCGGTGCGGTCGGTGATGTCGAGCGGGGCACGGTGGTCGCTGCGGACGGCGTCGAGGCCGGCGACGTCGGTCGCCACCACCTCGACGGGCGGGCGGGCGCCGAGGCGTCCGGTGGACGGCGCGCCCTCGAGTCCGCCGGCGGGGACGGCCCCGGACAGGGCGTCGACGAGATCACGGCCGAGCTGACCGGCGGCCCCGGTGACGAGCACCCTCATGGTGGCGATGTCTCAGGCCGGGTCGGCGGACGGGTCGTCGGGCGACTCGGCGGGCGGGTCGCCCCAGGAGGTCTCCACCACCGGGGCCCGGTCCCGCAGGGGCTCCCACCAGGCCCGGTTGGCCGCGTACCAGCGGACGGTGTCGGCCAGTCCCTCCTCGAAGGAGACGGTCGGCTCCCAGCCGAGCTCGGTGCGGATCTTGGTGCAGTCGAGGAGGTAGCGGCGGTCGTGGCCGGGCCGGTCGGGGACGATCTCCTTGAGCGACTCGGGTTTGCCGAGGGCCTCGAGGACGGCGTCGGCGATCTCCTCGATGGAGGCTTCGATGCCGGAACCGACGTGGTAGGTCTCGCCGATGCGGCCCCGTTCGAGGACGGCCTCGATGGCCCGGCAGTGGTCGACGACATGGAGCCATTCCCGGCGGTTCTTGGTCGAGGCGTAGAGGGGAAGGGGTCGGTCGTCGAGGGCGCGGGCGGCGAAGAGGGGGATGACCTTCTCGGGGAATTGGTAGGGGCCGTAGTTGTTCGAGCAGTTGGTGATGGTGGCCGCCGTGCCGAAGGTCTCGATGTAGCAGCGCACGGCATGGTCGGCCCCGGCCTTCGAGGCGTTGTAGGGGGTCCGGGGACGATAGGGATCCTCCTCGGAGAAGGAGTCGTCGGAGTCGAGGGGGAGGTCGCCGTAGACCTCGCAGGTCGAGATGTGGTGGAAGCGGGCCACCTCGGCATGCCGGGACGCCTCGAGCAGGGCCTGGGTCCCGAGGACGTTGGTCGAGAAGAACAGGCCCGGGTCGAGAATGGCCAGGGAGTTGTGGGACTCGGCGGCGAAGTGGACGACGGTGTCGATGGAGTGGGTCCGCAGGGTCTGGAGGGCGAACTCCCGGTCGCAGACGTCGCCCCGGACGAAGGAGATCCGGTCCTCGACATCGGCCAGGCTGGGCCTGTTGCCGGCGTAGGTGAGGGCGTCGTAGGCCACCACGGAGTCGTCGGGGTGATGGTCGACCCAGTAACGGACGAAGTTCGAACCGATGAAACCGGCGCCCCCGGTCACGAGCAGATGCACGGCGCGCCATCGTAGACCGGGTCACCTTGGGGCCTGGCGGAGGACCTCGCCATCCCCTCTCCCCGGTCGCTGAGGGGATGGGGATCAGGTGCGGAGGTGGACGACGTCGCCGGCCGTGATCGTCCTGATGCAGGCGCCGACATCGACGAGGAGATGGCCCTCGATCGTGATGTCCGAGACGATGCCGGTCACGGTCTCGTGGCCGAGAGACACGGTCACCGGGCGACCGAGGGTGGTGCAGACCGAGCGGTACTCCGAGGCCAGCCGCCGCCTCCCGTCGGGCCGGGCCAGGTCCTCGAGCCGACGGTCGAGATCATCGAGGAGGAGCCCGAGGAGGTCGCCGGGCTCGACCCGGGTCCCGGACTCGCGCCATAGGGAGGTGGCATGGGCGAGCTCGTCGGGGACGGCCACATCGCCGGGCTCGGTGTCCGGCGGCGGCCAGGCCAGGTTCAGCCCGATCCCGACGACGACGGCCCGGCCGTGCTCGCCGTCGGGGATGGCCTCGGCCAGGATGCCGGCCAGCTTCCTCTCCCCCACCATGAGGTCGTTGGGCCACTTCAGGGTGGGCTCGATCCCGGTGGCGGCGGCGCAGGCCGATCGGGCGGCCAGGGCCATCGACAGCGTGCACAGGTGGAGCTCCTCGATGGGTTGGGTCGGCCGCAGGAGCACCGAGACGAGAAGGTTGGCCCCGGCCGGGGCTTCCCAGCGCCGCCCGAGCCGGCCCCGGCCGGCCGTCTGGTGGTCGGCCACGGCCACGAGACCTTCCGGGGCACCGGCCCGGGCCTCGTCGATGAGGTAGCGGTTGGTCGAGTCCAGCTCCTCGAAGTGCCGGACCTCGAACCTGGCCCCGTACATGGCAACAACCCTACGGGGCGTGCCAGTGTTGGAGACCAATAGTGAGCCCGGTCACGAGAGCGCCGAAACAGCCGAGGAGAATGCGTGTTTCAGAAGGTCCTGATCGCCAACCGTGGTGAGATCGCCGTGCGTGTCATCCGGACCTGCCGGGAGCTCGGGGTGGCCACGGTGGCCGTCTACTCCGAGCTCGACCGCAACGCGCTGCACGTCAGGCTGGCCGACGAGGCCTATGCCCTCGGGGGCCAGACGGCGGCCGAGAGTTACCTGAACACGCCGGCCATCGTCGACGCCGTGGCCCGCTCGGGGGCCGACGCCGTCCACCCTGGCTACGGCTTCTTCTCCGAGAACGCCGACTTCGCCCGCCAGGTGGCGGCCGACGGGGTCACCTTCATCGGCCCTCCCCCCGAGGCCATCGAGGTCATGGGGGACAAGATCTCGTCGCGCCGGGCGGCCGAGGCCGTTGGGGTCTCCGGGGTCCCGGGCCGCACCGAACCGGTGACCGAGCCGGCCGAGGTCGTCTCCTTCGGAGAGGAATTCGGCTGGCCCGTGGCCATCAAGGCCGCCTTCGGCGGCGGGGGCCGGGGCATGAAAGTGGTCGCCGGCCCCGACGAGGCGGCCGAGGCCATGGAGTCGGCGAAGCGGGAGGCCCAGGCCTACTTCGGCCGGTCCGAGATCTACCTCGAGCGCTACCTGTCCTGGCCCCGGCATATCGAGATGCAGGTGTTCTGCGACACCCAGGGCCATGCCGTCTGGCTGGGCGAACGGGACTGCTCCTGCCAGCGCCGCCACCAGAAGCTCATCGAGGAGAGCCCGGCCCCGGCCTTCGAGAACGAGGTCCGCCAGGCCATGGGGGCCGCGGCGGTCAAGGTGGCGGAGGCCTGCGGCTACGTGAACGCCGGGACCGTCGAGTTCCTCTACGAGGACGGCGGCTTCTTCTTCTTGGAGATGAACACCCGGCTCCAGGTCGAGCACCCGGTGACCGAGCTCGTCACCGGCCTCGACCTCGTCGAGTGGCAGCTCCGGGTGGCCTCGGGCGAGCCCCTCGGCTTCACCCAGGCCGACATCAGCCCGAACGGCCACGCCATCGAGGTCCGCCTGAACGCCGAGGATCCGACCGGCGGCCGCTTCTCCCCCTCGCCCGGGACCATCTCGTCCTTCCGGGCCCCGGCCGGTCCCGGAGTCAGGCTCGACGCCGGCTACGAGTCGGGGGACACGGTCTCGCAGTACTACGACAACCTGATCGCCAAGCTCGTCGTCTGGGCCCCGGACCGCGAGGCGGCCCGCCGGCGCATGCTCCGGGCTCTGGGCGAGACCGAGATCAGCGGGGTGGCCACCACCATCCCGGCCGACCTCGCCATCTTGAGCCACCCCGACTTCATCGAGTCCCGCCACTCGACCAACTGGGTGGAGGAGCGCCTCGACCCGGCCTCCTTCGGCTCACCGACTCCCGCCGGCGACGGGCCTGCCATCGGTGACGAGGGCGAGGTCCGGGTGCTACGCGACGTGACGGCCGAAGTCGACGGGCGCCGCTACGCCGTGAAGCTCTGGGTGCCGGACCTGGCGCCGGCCTCGGGCGGCCGGGCCGGGACCCGACCGAGGAAGCCCCGGACGGCGATGGCCGGGACCGGATCGGGGACCGTCCTCGTGCCCATGCAGGGGACGATCGTGAAGCTCCTCGTCGCTCTCGGCGACACCGTCGAGGTGGGCCAGACGGTCTGCGTCCTCGAGGCCATGAAGATGGAGAACTCGATCAACGCCGAGAAGGCCGGGGCCGTGAAGGAGATCCGGGTGGCCGCCGGCGACTCGGTGGGGCCCGGCGACGTCATCGCCGTCATCGAGTAGCGGGGAGGCAACGGCGACATGGTGGACAGCTCGGCGCTCAAGTCGGCCACCCGGTCCGTGGTCGACGCCGCCGCCGACGACCTCGTCTCTCTCAGCACCCACATCCACGACGACCCTGAGCTCTGCTTCGAGGAGCACCACGCCGCCGCCTGGGTGGCCGACGCCCTCAGCGCCGGCGGCTTCGCCGTCGAGTCCGGTGTCTACGACCTGCCCACCGCTGTCGAAGCCCGGGCCGGATCGGGACCGCTGTCCATCGTCATCTGCGCCGAGTACGACGCCCTCCCCGGTATCGGCCACGCCTGCGGCCACAACCTCATCGCCGCCTCGGCCGTCGGCGCCGGCCTGGCTCTGGCGGCCGTGGCCGACGATCTCGGCATCAGCGTCACCGTCCTCGGGACCCCGGCCGAAGAAGGCGGCGGCGGCAAGGTCTTTCTCCTGGAGCGCGGGGCCTTCGATCAGGCCCACGCGGCGATGATGGTCCACCCCTGGCCCGAGGACCGCCTCGAAGCCACCTGTCTGGCCGTCGACCACATGGCCGTCGAGTACCACGGCCGCGACGCCCATGCCTCGGCCGCACCCGAGAGAGGCATCAACGCCGGCGATGCCTTCGTCGTGGCCCAGGTGGCCATCGGCCTCATTCGCCAGCATCTGGAACCGGGCAACCAGGTCCATGGGATCGTCGAGAAGGGTGGCGACGCGCCCAATATCGTCCCCAAGCTGGCCACCGGCCGCTACATGGTCCGGGCCCGTTCTCTCGAAGACCTGGCCCGGCTCCGGCCCCGGATCGAGCGCTGCTTCGAGGCCGGGGCCCTGGCCACCGGGGCCACCCTCGAGATCCGCGACCTCTCGCCCACCTACTCCCATTTCGAGGGAGACGACGACCTCATGGCCAAGTGGCGCTCGAATGCCGAGGAGCTCGGCCGCCGCTACCCGGCCGACGAAAACGGCTCACCGAAGCCCACCATCTCCACCGACATGGCCAACGTCTCTCTGGCCCTGCCCTCGATCCATCCCATGATCGGCGTCGAGACCCATGGGGCTGTGAACCACCAACCCGAATTCGCCGCCGCCTGCCTCGGCTCCTCGGCCGAAGCCGCCCTCTTCGACGGTGCCATCGCCATGGCCTGGACGGCCATCGACGCCGCCACCGATCCGGCTTTGCGTGATCGCCTCCTCGCAGCGCGTTCCTGAAGAGACTTCAAAGCCCACTGCTCGACACCCGGCACTCAGACGTCAGAGGCTGGCGAGCGCGTGGAAGGCAACAGCGGCGGCCGTTGCTACGTTCAGCGAGTCCACCCTGTCCACCATCGGGATGGGGACCACCACGTCGGACGCGGCCAGTGCCGTATCTGTCAGGCCCGGCCCCTCTGCACCGAGGAGCAGGGCCACACCGACGGGGTGATCTGAGCCGGACATCCAGGCCTTCAGCTCGGCCAGACTGACGGCAGGGACCCCGCTGTCGGCAGCCGGACGCGGTACCAACGCGGCGACGACGAAGCCGGCGGCCCGCACCTGGCGGAGCCCGGTCGGCCACGGCACCAGCCGGGCGAACGGCATGTGGAGGACATGCCCAACGGACACCCGGATCGACCGCCGGTAGAGCGGGTCGGCGCACGTCGGGTCCAGGAGGACGCCTGCCACCCCGAAGGCGGCGGCGTTGCGGAACAGGGCCCCGATGTTCTCATGGTCGTTGAGGCCCTCGAGGACGGCGACGAGCGGAGGAGTTCCCTCTGGAGCGGATGTTCCAGCGGCGTCGGCCAGTAGCCGTCCTGTATCGGCGGGCGACGGGCGGTTGGCGACCGCCACCACACCGCGGTGCAGGGCGAAGCCGACCGTGCCGGCCACCAAGGCACGAGACCCTACGAAGACCGGCGCACCCATGGCCCGTGTGGCCGCCACCAGGTCACTGGCCGCTCCCACCTGGTGATCATCGACGAGCAGCGAACGCACCCTGTACTGAGACGTAAGGAGCCGGTCGACGGCGAGTCTCCCCTCGACCACGAAGACCGACTGGTGGGCGACCAGCCGGATCCAGCCCGCCGGGTCTTTGAGGTCCCGGTAGAGGTCGAGTCGCGGGTCGTCGGGGTCGTCCACCGCGACGAGGGGACCCGGGGTGACGACAGCATCGACCTTGGGAGCGTCCGACACCAGGCCAGCCTCGCGTAACTCACGCGGGGACGACGCGCCGAACTTCGGCGGTGGCATGGCCGAACCGACTTCGGCGTATGGCAGAAGGGCCGTTATGTCGATGGGGCAAGATTGGCGGATGACCGAACAACCGTCATCAGGGGGCGACGCTCTTTTTGGGCACGCACCCTACGAATACGGAGCCGTCGCACCAGCAGGAGCCGTCCTCTTCACTGCCGGCGCATGTCCGCTCGACTCGGACGGGAGCGTTGTGGGGCTGAGCGATCATGGGGCACAGGCGGGCGTAGCTCTCGACAATCTCACCATCGCCTTGGCTCGATTCGGTGCCCGGCTTGAGGACCTTGTCAAGACCACCGTCTATGTCGTTGGTGATCGGAACGACCTACTCGTAGTCTGGGATGTTGTTGCCGGTGGTTTGGCGCCGCATCGTCCACCCAGCACACTGTTGGGTGTGTCGGTCTTGGGCTATGCGGGTCAACTGGTTGAGATCGAGGGAATCGCAGCCCTATCAGATCATCGCAAGTCCGAAGCGATCGGCTAGTGCTCTCGCTCGGACTGCGACCTCAGCGACCGGGCTGGTAGACCCCGAACACCTCGCGCAGGACATCGGAGACTTCCCCGAGGGTGGCCATCCGACGCAAGGCCTCGCGGATGGGGACGAGCACGTTCTGGGTCCCCTTGGCCGCCGACGCCACCTCGGCCAGGGCCGTGTCCACTCCCGCTTGATCGCGTTCCACCCTCACCGACTGGGTCCGGGCTATCTGGGCCTTCTGCAGCTCGGGATCGATGGGGAAGACGTCTTCGGCCTCGAGAGCCTCGTCGGTGAACTTGTTCACCCCGATGACGATCTTCTCGCCGTCGTCGATGGCTTTGGCGTAGGCGTAGGCGGCCCGCTCGATCTCCTCCTGCATGAAACCCTGCTCGATGGCCGTCACGGCGCCGCCGAGCGCATCGATCTGCTCGATGTACCGCCAGACCCCGGCCTCGACCTCATCGGTCAGGGCCTCGACGAAGTAGGACCCGGCCAAGGGGTCGACCGTGTCGGCCACCCCGGACTCGTAGCCGATCACCTGCTGGGTCCGCAGGGCGATCTTGGCCGCCTTCGTCGTGGGCAGACCGAGAGCCTCGTCGTAGCCGTTCGTGTGCAGCGACTGGGTCCCCCCGAGCACGGCCGACAGGGCCTGGACCGTGACCCTGACGATGTTGACCTCGGGCTGCTGGGCCGTAAGGGTCGATCCGCCGGTCTGGGTGTGGAAACGCAGCAGTGTCGACCGTTCGTCTTTGGCCCCGAACCGTTCGGTCATGATCCGGGCCCAGATCCGCCGGGCGGCCCGGTACTTGGCCACTTCCTCGAAGAGGTTGTTGTGGGCGTTCCAGAAGAACGAGAGCCGGGGGGCGAAGCTGTCGACGTCGAGCCCGGCGGCGCGCGCCGCCTCCACGTAGGCGATCCCGTTGGCCATGGTGAAGGCGATCTCCTGCACCGCCGTCGAACCGGCTTCCCGGATGTGGTAGCCCGAGATCGAGATCGTGTTCCAGTTCGGGAGCCGCTCGGCGCAGTAGGCGAAGGTGTCCGTGATGAGCCGCATCGACGGTCGCGGCGGGTAGATGTAGGTCCCCCGGGCCACGTACTCCTTCAGGATGTCGTTCTGGATCGTCCCCCCGAGCTGGGCCGAGGCCACCCCCTGTTCCTCGGCCACCAGTTCGTAGAGCAGCAGCAGGATGGCCCCGGTGGCGTTGATCGTCATCGACGTCGTCACCTTGTCGAGGGGCAGCCCCGAGAGCAGCAGCCGCATGTCGGCCAGCGAGTCGATGGCCACCCCCACTTTCCCGACCTCGCCTTCGGCCCGGGGATGATCGGAGTCGAGACCCATCTGGGTGGGGAGATCGAAGGCGCACGACAGCCCCGTCTGACCGGCGCCGAGGAGGAACTTGAAGCGCTCGTTCGTCGTCTCCGCCGACCCGAAGCCGGCGTACTGCCGCATCGTCCACAGCTTCCCCCGGTACATCGAGGGATAGATCCCCCGCGTGTACGGGGCCGATCCCGGCTCCCCCAGCTTCGTGGCCGGATCGAAGCCCTCGAGGTCCTGGGCGCCGTAGACGGGCTTGATCTCGATGCCCGAGTCCGTCATCCGGACGTCCGGCTCCTCACCCTTGTTGGCGGCGTTCACGCCCTCCAGGTTACGGACACTGCGTCGTGTCCGCCCGTTCGGGAGTGTCTGCATTCGCAGCGAATCCCCAGACAGACCTCCGGTCCCTCTCAGCGAGCCATGTTACAAATGCATGACAGGCGACTGTTCAGCGGTCGCCGACTGGGGGGCGGAGTTCCGGCCAGCACCGGGATCCGAGGATGACCATGAACGCTCTTCATCTTGGGAAGTCCTGATGGCCGACCGTCGGAGGTCGTCGCTGCAGGACAGGAAACCGGGCATCGACCTGTTCGACGACCCGGCCTGGGCCACCCACCGAGACCTCGGGCGAACACCCCTCGGCTGGCTCCGCCACGGGGCCTTCGTTCTCTTTCTCGTCATCCTCGGACTCCTCGGACTGGTGGGGGTGATCGTTCTCGTCTCCCTGGTGGTGGCGGTGGTGGGCGGGTTCCATCTGAATCTCGGACCCATCAACATCACTCCACCACCCCCCTCGTCCTACGGAATCGACATCGCTCTCTCGGCCGACGGTTCGGTGGTGTACGTGACGGAGCCCGCCGACAACCGCTTGGTCGTGGTCAACGCGACCACGGGCCAGGTCCTGTCCACCGTGGCCGTGGGTACTGACCCCTCGGGTCTCGCCGTCTCACCAGACGGCTCCCAGGTCTGGGTGGTGGACACGACGCTGTCCTCGGGCACGATTGTCTCCGGATCCGGATCGGTCTCGGTGGTCTCGACCGCCACGGACCAGGTACTCGGAACCATCCCGGTCGGTTCCGGCCCGATCGACGTCGCCTTCTCTCCCGACGGACGATCGGCTTACGTCACCAACAACGGAGCCCTCACTCCCGGTTCGGTGAGCGTGATCGACACCGCCACCCTGAAAGTGGTGGGAACACTGACGCCGACCGCCAGCTCGTCGGTGGGTTCAGCGGGATCGAACCCCACCAGCGTGGCCGTGACCCCGGACGGCGAGGAGGTGTGGGTCAGCCAAGTGGACGACCTGGACGACCTGAGCGGATCGTCCACCACACCCGATGCCGTCTCTGTCTTCGATGCGGCCACGGGCGCCCTGATGGCGACGATCCCCGTGGGCTCCGGACCGTTCTTCATGGCCCTCTCCCACGACGGTCGCGAGGCCTATGTGGCCGACAAGATGAGTTGCGACCTCCGGGAGATCAACACCGCCACGTTCTCGGTCGTCGCCACCGTCGATTGGCCGTCGTCCCATGGATGTCCCTACGGGCTCGCCACCGGTCCGGACGACAACGTCGTCTACACGGTGACGGGCAGCGACCACACGCTCAGCGAAGGACATGCCGGCAACGCTTTCGGTTCGGCGGACTTCGCCACCGGTCAAGCCCATGTCTCTGGCCACGTCGGCCAGGACCCGGTGACGGTTGCGCTCTCTCTCGACGCCACGACGGCCTATGTCGTGGACGCCGACCGGCCCGTGATCGACCTCGTCGATCCGACAGACGGATCGATCAAGGCGGCCTTCACGATTCCCGACTGAATTCCGGCTCCGGCCATGGCCTGATGCAGAGGATCACCGTCGCTGTCAGACCGTCCAGGGTCAGGCGCCGGCCGGAGCGACGACGTGGGGCATGCAGAGGTCGTCGTACTCGGCGATGACGATCGGGGCCGCGTTCTCCCCACAGGCCGGGCACTCCGGGTCGCGGCGGACCTTGAAGGTCCGGAAGGACTCCTCCAGGGAGTCGTAGGCGAGGAGCCGGCCGACCAGCGGGTCGCCGATCTTGAGGAGCATCTTGATGGCCTCGACGGCCTGGATCGATCCGATGATCCCCGGCAGCACACCGAGAACCCCGGCCTCCGAGCACGACGGGGCCAGCTCGGCCGGCGGTGGCTCGGGGATGAGACACCGGTAACAGGGGCCGTTGTAAGGGTCGAACACCGTGGCCTGGCCCTCGAACCGGAAGATCGACCCGTGGATGACCGGGATCCGCTTGAGCAGTGCCGCGTCGTTCACCAGATAGCGGGTGGGGAAATTGTCGGTCCCGTCGACGATGACGTCGTAGCCGTCGATGATGTCGAGGATGTTGTCGGCTCCGAGCCGGACGTCGTAGGTGACGACGTCGACATCGGGGTTGAGTGCCGACAACGTCTTCTTGGCCGAGTCCACCTTGCGCTCGCCCAACCGGTCCATGTTGTGGAGGATCTGCCGCTGCAGGTTGGAGGCGTCGACGACGTCCATGTCGATGATCCCGATCGTCCCCACCCCGGCCGCCGCCAGGTAGAGCGCGGCCGGTGATCCGAGGCCGCCGGCCCCGAGCAGCAATGCCTTCGAGTCGAGAAGCTTGAGCTGTCCTTCCACCCCGACCTCGGGCAGCAGGAGGTGGCGTTGGTAGCGGTTGCGCTGCTCCGGGGTAAGCGTCCGCGGCGACTTCCAGGGGCGCCCTTCGTCCTTCCAGCGGTTGAAGCCCCCGACGAGCGAGACCACGTCGGTGTAGCCCATCTCGGTCAGGGTCTTGGCCGCGAAGGCCGAACGCGATCCGCCGGCGCAGTAAGCCACGATGGGCGTCGACTTGTCCGGGATGCGGCCCTCGACCTGGAACTCGAGGAAACCCCGGGGCACATGGACCGCTCCCGGCAGAGCTCCCTGCTCGTACTCGTCGGCCTCCCGGACGTCGAGGAGCACGGCTTCGTCCAGAATCGGCTCGACCTCGTCGGGCTGGACCTCGCGAATGGCTGATTTGGCTTCGTTCAGAAGCTCCCGTGTCGTAGCCACCTGATCAGACCTCGTTTCCAGCGATACTTCGGGCGCTCGTTCCCGGCCATTTTCGCCGCCCTCGGATCTACAAACCCTACCAGCGGGGTCGGCATTCCCGGCCGGGCCCCGGGCCGGGTGCGACCCGGTCGCTTAGCGTCGCCGGGCATGGAGTTCACCGAGACGGTCCGGCGCCGCAAGATGGTCCGCTCCTTCTCCGGCCGACCGGTACCCGGTCCCCTGCTCGACCGGCTCCTCGACAGTGCCCTGCGGGCCCCGTCGGCCGGGAACACCGGAGGCTGGGACGCCGTGGTCCTCCAGGGCTCGGCCGAGACGTCGATCTTCTGGCTGGCGACGACCACGTCGCAGTGGCGCGCCCGGTCCCGCCGGTGGCCGGGTCTGGAGCCGGCCCCGGTGGCCGTTCTCCTCTACGCCCACCCCGATGCCTACGCCGAGCGCTACGCCGAGCCGGACAAAGAGGCGAGCGGACTCGGTGTCGGCGTTGATGCGCCCGACGCCTGGCCGGTGCCCTACTGGTTCGTCGACAGCGGCTTCCCCGCTCTCCTTCTTCTCCTCGGCGCCGTCGACGCCGGACTGGCCGCTTGTTTTCTGGGGAACTTCCGAGGTGAAGAAGCCTTGGCCAAGGCTCTCGGGGTGCCCGGCGACCGGCGCTTCGTGGGTACGGTCCTCCTCGGTGAGGCGGGCGACGTCGACCCACCTTCGCCCTCTCTGGCCCGGGGCCGGCGCCGGGCCGAGGAGGTCGTCCACCGGGGGCACTGGTAGCCCTGGTAGCCCTGGTCAGGCGCCGGTCAGGCGCCGGTCAGGCCCCGGTCAGGCCCCGTACAGCGCCGACAGACTCCTGCGGAACTCGGGCCGCTCGAGCCGGCGCAGGGTGGACGTCCGCGCCTGGTGGACAACCTGGGCGCGTCGGCGGGGATCCATCAGATTGAGGCCCATGGCTTTCTGGTCTTCGGCCGTGGGCTGAAAGGCGACCACCGGCGTTCCCCGCCTCCGCACGGCCAGCGCCTCCAACCCGAGCTGGGCCCGGCTCGCCTCCCGGACGAAGACGTTGCCGGCCGACCATCCGGCCAGCAGTCCCGGGAAGCTCCGGTGTCCGGTGCGCGACATGGGGGCGATGACAACGACAAGATCGAGACCCTGGCCGGCGACCTCGAGCAGATGGGTGAGCGAATGGGCGCCGCCGTCGACATAGCGCACCCCGTCGATCTGGACGGGCGCGAAGTAGGCCGGGATGGCACATGATGCCGACACGGCTTCACCGATGCGAGCGGGCGGGGCGCCGTCCTGACCGAAGATGACAGGCTTCCCGTCCTCCAGACGAACGGCACAGACCCACAGCGGCCGGGTGGGCCAGACATCGCCGAGCAGCGCGTTGACCCCGTCGCTGATAGCCGACGTCGGCACCGTCCCCTCGGGAAGCAGCCCGGCCATGAGCGAGGCGGGCCGCACCTGCCACGGGCGGCGGGCGGCGGCGAGCAGGATCCGGGGAGCAGCGGGACCGTAGGCCGGCAGGGTCTTCCTCTTCTGGCGCGGTGGGTGCGGCGGTGGGGCATCGCCGACGGGGGCGATCAGGGCGGCACCCTTGGCCGACAGCGGCGACCCCTCGACCATGGCGGCCATGTCGTTCGGGGAGAGCCCGGCCCGCAGGGCGGCGGCGGCCACCGATCCGGCCGATGTTCCCATCAACAGCTCGGCGCCGTTCGGGTCCCAGCCGATCCCCTCGGCCAGTCCGGCCAGCACGCCGGCGTGGAAGGCGAGACCGGCTTCACCACCGGCGCTCAGTACGACTCCGACGCGTGCGGCCATTCGTCGTCAGGAGGGGAAGAACAGACGGGCGCTCACGTGCAGGCGGCGAGCAGGCGTTCCATGCCGCCTTCGATGCCCTGGCACAACACATCGAGGTCCTCGGTCGTGTCATGGTCACCGGTGATCCCGAAGTTGACCTGGCCGTCGTAGGAGAAGATGGCGATCCCGATCCTGATCTGACCGGCGAGCGGAACGTAGGGATAGGCCTTCAGCATCCGGCAGCCGGCGACATAGAGCGGCATCTGGGGACCGGGCACATTGGTGGTCACGGTGTTGACGTTGCGCTGGGCCACCCGGGTGGCCAGCCGCATGCCGAGGGCGAGGAGCATCGGCGGGGCGAATCCCCCCATCGATGTGAGCGCCTCGCCGGCCACCGCCTGCTTGGACTCCTTCAGGCCATCCATCTGGGCCGTGACGGCATGCAGTCGTTCCACCGGATCGCCGATGCCGACGGGCAGCTCGGCGAACATGGCCGACACCTTGTTCTCGAAGGTCCCGTCGCCCACGGCCCGGCCCGACGTGTCGCGTGGCCTGACCGACACCGGCACCAACGTCCGGACCACCCTGTCGACCGACTCCCCTCGGGAGAGCAGAAGGTTCCGGAAGCCGTGGGTGATGGCAGCCAGGACGACGTCGTTGAACGTCCCTCCCAGGCTCTTGCGCACAGCCTTGATGTCATCGACCGACGTCGACGCCCAGCCGTAACGACGGTGGGGTCCGATCGGTCCGTTCAGACTCGACACCGGCGTCCGCCGGACCAGTCCGGCCATGGCCGACAGCCCCCGGGCCACTTCGACGGCCTGATGCAGGGCCTGACGGGGCACCCGCGTGCTGGCCCGGACGGCCCGGAACTGCTCGTAGGGATTGCGCAGGAGGTCGACGACGGCCTCTGCCGCCAAGGTGACACCCGTCGGCGAGGGCTTCGGCTCCCAGTCGTCAGGTTCGGCCGCCGGGACCGTCGGGGAGAGATCCATGATCGTCGCCATGAGGTCGGTCCCGGCCACGCCGTCGACCATGGCGTGATGGGTCTTCGACAGCACGGCCCATTGGCCACCGTCGAGTCCCTCGACGACCCAGATCTCCCACAGGGGCCTGGTCCGGTCGAGAGGTTGCGACATGACCCGGCCCACCAGCTTCCGCAGATCCCCTTCGCCCCCGGGAGCGGGAAGGGCGGTATGGCGGAGGTGATAGTCGATGTTGAAATGGGGATCGTCGACCCACACCGGCCGGCCGAGGTCGAAGGGGACGAAGCGGACGATCTGGCGGTAGCGCGGCACGAGCGGCAGCTTGCTGCGGACCCGGGCCACCACGTCCCGAAACGGTGGGGGCGGACCCTCGAGCACGGCCACCGAGGCGATGTGCATGTGGCTGACGGAGTCCTCGACGTGGAGGAACAAGGCATCCAGTGGACTCAACCGGTCAACGCTCACACGACCACCCCCGTCGTCGGGACGGCGCCACCCTCACGCACCGGAAACTAACACTCAGGGCTCTGGTTCAGGAAGGCCCCGGGGCGATGTCGAGGGCCGGGTTGGCGTCGAAGAAGCCGCAGGGCACCAGAGAGAAGCCGGTTCGCTCCACCGGCATGACCGGCCATTGCTCGGGGCGCACGATGTGGGTGACACCGAAGGTGTGCCACAGCACGAGGTCGGTGTCCACCAGTGACCGGTCGGCGGCGGTCCAGCGGGGAAGCCCGTCACCACCGGGGTGCTGGTTCGGATAGTCGCCGGCGGCCCAGCGCTCGGTCGGGTCATAAGGGGTGACCCAGAGGTTGCGGGTGGCGAAACCGGCTCGTCGTCCGATGCTCGAATCGGGATGGGCCAGCAAGGTGGGCGTGGGCCCCGGCACCAACTTGTAGGCGACCGGATCGCCGGCCGCATTGAGCACGGACGGGTTGACGATCTTCCAGGTCCGGCTGCGGGCGGGATCGACGACCCGCTTCGCCACCTGCTCGTGTTCGAGAGCCGTGGCCCGGGCGACGAAGGCGTTGCCCCAGGGATTGTCGGGTCCGGCCGCCTCGGCTTCGACATCGATCTCGTAGACCGAGTTGGACGGACCCTCCACGTCGAGGTCGAGTCGGGCGCAGAAGAGGTGTTGATGATGCGGCGCCGCCAGCTCGCCGGTGATGCGGGTGGCGTGTCCGGGGACATCCCCGGGTTCCAAGGCGATCGTGGTGACGATCCCGGTCAGCTTCACCTCCATCTCGATGGTGCCGTCTAAGTAGAAGTACCAGAAGAACCCGTAGTCGTAGTTGCCGGCGGTGGTGATCGAGCTCACCACCAGACGGCGGCCGCGGCGCACCTCACTGGTGCCGGCGGCCAGGTCGACGTGCTTCCAGCCGATCCCGACGTCTTCTTCGTGGATGCAGACGGCGTTCTTGATGACATAGACATTGCCCCGCTCACCGACCATGGCCGCGTCGAGATAACGGATCTCTCCCAGGCAGTCGCAGTCGGCGGCCAACGAGTTGGCCATCTTCCCGAGGCCCCACTCGCTGGCGTCGAAAGCGTTCTTCCAGCCGTGCATGGGCCCGGGATGCCCGTAGGGGACGATCATCTCGGTAATCGAGGCGCGGTGCAGGATGGACCTGATCCGACCCTTGTCCTCGTAGCCCACAGTGTGGAAGACCAGCCCTTCGTGCGGCTCGAGGCTGACCCGCATCGACCATCGCTGCCAGCGCAGCAGGTTGCCCTCGATGGTGAAGCTCGGACCTTCGGGCTGGGTGATGGCGATCGGCATGAGGTCGTCACGCCACGGTCTGGTGTCGGCCGAGTGGTAGCGCCCGCGACCGGCAGGAACGGCAACGGCGCCATGATCGACGACCTCGAGCACTTCCTGGCGACCGAGATCGACGAGGGCGATAACACCTTCGATCGGCCGCGCGTGCTGATTGTCCTGCGGCTCCTCCCGGAGATACGAGATGGCCCGACCGAGTCTCCGACCTTCCTCTTCGGCCAGACCGAAACGTCCGGCCGGCCAGGGATCCACCTCGACCGTGGCGAAGTCTTCGATGCCGCGGCGACGCATCGCCTCCTGCCAGCGCCGGTCGGCCCGCACCGCCTCGGCCGTCAACCAACTCTCTCCGACGAGCATCGTCGGACACACCCCCGGCACCTCGGTGACGGCCAGGACTTGGTCGCTGGTCAATGAGACGAGGGCCTCGGTGCATGCCAACTCGGGCCCGGTGACGAGACGGAAACACACGCGACGGTCGATGTCAGCCGCTCTAGGGCCGATCAGCGTCGCCTTGGCCGGTTCGTCGTGATAGACGTCGGCGAACCGGGCCGTCTCCGCTATGCGGGGATCGGCCCGCAGGATGGAGACCGCTCGCCGAAGCTCGTCGGCCGACAGGGGGTCGAGCGGATGCACCTCAGTCGTGCCGTCGGGACCGCCAGGCCTCCGTGCGAAAGCCCACATCGACGGTCGACTCGCCCTCGACGCCCAGTAACGCACGAAGGAGTCGGCGGGCCTCAGCCATCACGCCCTGGCGCGTCTCCTCCGGCATGGTGATGATCCAGCTGAAGGTACCGAGCAGACCGATCAGCTCGTCGGCATTCAGTGCGATGTCCCACCTGAAGTCCTCGTGATCGGGCTGATCGAAGGGGACTCCGGGAGGGATCTCGAGGCTGGGCGTCGGGCGGTCGGCGTCACCCATGATGAGGCTGGCGAATTGCGAGCCGCCCGGGTCGTTCTCCCCATCGCTCACGGCGGCATCGGCTCCGCCTTCCGCCCGACCGGCGAGAAGGGCCCGGGCCTCGACGAGGAAAGGACCCTCAGGGTCGGGTCCGGACCACAGGGCGCCGAGGATTCCTCCGGGTACGAGGACGCGGCCCACCTCGTGGAGGGCGGGGACCGGATCCACCCAGTGCCATGACGATGACGCCAGCACGGCGTCGGCGTACCTGTCGGGCAGGGGCATCGATTCGCCCCGGCCATTCACCGCCCGGATGCCAGGGAGCTCGTCGGCCAGCACCGACCGCATGCGGTCGTCCGGCTCGACGGCCACGACCTCGTCGGCCCGGTCGATCAGGAGCCTGGTCAAGGCGCCGGTCCCCGCTCCGAGATCGACGACCCTGCTGAGATGAGTCGGAATGATCCAGTCCACTGCGGCAGCCGGTGGTCCGGGACGGTAGCGCTCGTAGTGGGAGGCCACCTGGCCGAAACTGGCCGCCCGCTTAGCCTTCTCCTCAGGCGGGAGCAGAGAGAGCGGTAGGTCGTGGTCGGGCGGGCCGGGGTCGGTCACGATCCGACCTTAACGGAGCCTCCCCGCTCGAGACCGTTGGTCACCCGGCACCGCCGTCCATCGTTCGACCCGACCTCAGGCCGTGACGAAGATGTCGTGCGCCGCCGCCGGAGCGAGGTGACGGGCAAGGAACCGGGCAAAGCCCAACGGCGACGATGCCCATGTCCAATCATCTCGCCGTTCGCACAGGAGGGCCCGTACCCAGTTCCAGTCCAGCCTCCCCCACCGCCCCACCCCGGCGCGGTGTCGACTCGCTCCCCCCCGAAGTCGGCACCGCGCCGGAGGGTCCGCACACGCTGCAAATCGTGGCTTGGACCGATCCCGTCATCGACACCCTCGGCCACGATCCCCGGTCCTGGTCCGTCGAGCAGTTTTGGCTTCCCATTATCGGCCCGCCGAATATTGAAAGAGAGCCATAACCGAGGGAGCCTCGTCAGCCGCATTCCTCCCAAGGAGCGGACGTAGCCTGGAAAGGTGCCGATCAGGCGGTGGAGTTCCTCGGCTCCATTGGCAATACTGCTGGTTCTCACCGCGGGCGCCGCGGTCCGGTCAGTCTCGTCGTCGCCCGACGCGTCCATGATGACGTCGGCTTCCGTGGCCACTACTGCGCCCGGAGCTCGTCTGACGGCGACGCCAAAAGTCGTCCTCGTCGGTCAGCCCGTTCAGCTCTCAGGAACAGACTGTCCCCGACGCGATGAAGTGCTCACCGGGCTCACGGCACCAGTCATTCCCAACGGCGACGGATCCTGGAAGGTCGACGAGACCGTCGGCATCACCAATCCGGTCGGACGACAGGACTTCGGGGCGTACTGCTTCACGAGGGGCGGCGGGTCAATGGTGTTCAGCTATCCGACGGCCCACGTCCGGGTGAGCATGTCCCCTCCGCCTGGTGCTCGTTTCTCAATGAGCCCCAAAACCCTCATGATCGGCGAGCCGGTTCACCTCACCGGGACCGATTGCCCTCATGGCGACCACGTTGACACCGACTACGGCGACGCCTCGCCGGATGCCGACGGTTCGTGGAGCTTTGCCGGGACAGTCGACCAGAGTTCGCTGATCGGTTCGGTTCCGGTCGAAGCCGAATGTCTGGCGACGCCGAGCGAATATGAGGTCTTCACGTACCGACCCATAAAGACCCAGGTGGACACGTTCAGACACTTACGCGTGAGTCCCGGCCCCATCGTCGGTACGACGACACTCACGGTCCACTCCGTCGGACCCTGTCCCGTGGGTTCGGGATCATCCGGAGGAACGACCTCTGGGTACTGGGCCGAGGTCGACCTGACCCGGTATCCGAGCACTGTGGCCATCGCCGGCGCGAACTCCATCCAGCAGTACGTCTCGGGTCGGGAGTGGTCGGCCATCCTCTCGATACCGGACGGTCTTACCGCTGGTCGGTATGTCGTGACGGCGACCTGCGTCATACAACGGCTCTTCCTCGGCTATTACAGCCCGCTGACCTTCGCCGTCACCGCGGCCCGATAATCCGTCGGTTTCTGAAAGGTCGCGAGCGGTCCACGCCGTCCCACGAGCTCCGGATTCTTTGACTCGTGGGAACGGGCAAGGTTCCGAGCAAGGCCGAGAGTCGACGATGGATCTGTCAGCTCACCGCATCACTCGATCAAAAGGGTCCGCATCCATGTCTACGTTCACCTCCGGTCCGGCCTCTCCCACCGCCCTACCCCGGCGCGGTGTCGACTCGCTCCCCCCCGACGTCGGCACCGCGCCGGAGGGTCGGCCCGCTCTGCACGTCGTGGCGTGGACCGATCCCGTCATCGACACCCTGGGCCACGATCCCCGCTCCTGGTATGTCGAGCAGTTCTGGCTGCCCATCATCGGCCCTACCTCCACCTGGCTTCTCCGTCGGATGGTGGCCCGCTTCGACGAAGAGCCCGACGGCTTCGACCTAGACCTCGACGACACGGCCCGGGGCCTCGGCCTCGGAGGTCGCGAAGGGCGGCACTCCCCTTTTCAACGAGCCCTCTCCCGCTGTGTCTCCTTCAAGCTCGCACGCCACCAGGGTCCCGGTGCCCTCGGTGTCCGGAGGCGGATCCCGCCGCTCACCCTGCGAAATCTCGACCGGCTGCCACCGTCGCTTCGGCAGCTCCACACCGAATGGTCGGCGTCACAGATCCGCAGTGGAGTTCTCGACGAGGCCCGCAACCGCTCGCGCCGGCTCGCCCTCAAGCTCCTCGACATCGGGGCCGACCGCCACGCCGTGGAGCTCCAGCTCATCCGCTGGCGGGTGCATCCGGCCATGGCCCACGAAGCCACCCAGTGGGCCATGTCTCTTCCGACGAGCTGAGTCCCTGCCGACGACCTAACGCCCCTGCCACCGCGGCGGACGGCGATCGGCGGCGGCCCGCATTCCCTCGGTGGCGTCGGCCGTCGATGCCGCGGCCAGGCGCATGGCTTCGCCCATCCGGATCGCTTCCGGTGAGGAGAGGTGGGGGGCGCGCATGGCCATCTCTTTCATGGCCCTCTGGGCCAGCGGCGCGCCCTTCACCAGTCGGTCGGCCAGGGCCTCGGCCTCGGTGATGAGGTCGTCGTGGGCAACGACCCGCCAGACGAGTCCGATCTGCTGCGCTTTGTCGGCGTCGATCGCTTCACCGGTCATGAGCAGCTCCATGGCGTTCGACCAACCGATCCTCTGGGGCAGACGGATGGCGCCCACCATGGCCGGCATCCCGAGGGCGGCTTCCGGGTAGCCGAAGCGCGCCCGGTCGCTGGCGAAGACGAAGTCGCACCACGTCACCAGAGTGAGCCCGTAGCCGAGGCAGTGACCGTTCACGGCGGCGATGACCGGCTTGTAGATCTCCCACCCACTCTCGAACGAGTTCACCGTCGGCTTCTCCCAGAAGCTGCCGGAGAACTCACCGGTCGCTCCGGCCCCGTCCCGGAGGTCGGCGCCGGCGCAGAAGGCCCGGCCGGCGCCGGTCACGATGGCCACCCAGGCCTCCTCGTCGTCCCTCAACCGGGCGAAGGCCTCGTTCAGGTCACGGCGCATCTCCCCGTTGACCGCCCGCCTTCAGGACCTCGGGCCGGTTGTAGGTGATCGTGGCCACGTGATCCCGGCGTTCGTAGAGGACGGCATCAGCCATGCCGGCACCGTATCCGCAAGCCCCCGGCCTGCGACGACCGGCCCGAAGTCACTTATCGTCGCCACTACAGCTCAAGATCACTACTCTCCGTGACGATAGTGGTCGAATGATGATCCGCAAGTTCTTCTTCGGCGCGCTCGCCGTCCTGCTCCTCGGGCCCGCCCTCCTGCTCACTGCCGGCGGAACTGGCGCATCAGCGGCCGTGGTCGCTCCCTCCGGATTCGGGGGCAGCCCCACGCCCACCAACTACTGGCTGGCCACGGCCACCGGGGGCGTCTATCCCATGGGTAGCGCGCCCTCCCTCGGGTCGGCCGCCGGCCTTACCCTGGCCCGGCCGATCGTCGGGATCACTCCGACACCTTCCGGCAACGGCTACTGGCTGGTGGCCTCCGACGGCGGCGTCTTCAGCTACGGCGACGCCCAGTACTACGGCTCCACCGGCGCAGTGCACCTCAACCAACCGATCGTCGGCATGGCCCCCACCCCCGACGGGGGCGGCTACTGGCTGGTGGCCTCCGACGGCGGCGTCTTCAGCTACGGCGACGCCCACTTCTACGGCTCGACCGGTGATCTCCGCCTGAACCGGCCCATCGTCGGCATGGTCCCCACCCCCGACGGGGCCGGCTACTGGTTGGTGGCCTCCGACGGCGGGATCTTCGCCTACGGCGACGCCGGCTTCTACGGTTCCACCGGCGCAGTGCACCTCAACCAACCCATCGTGGCCATGACCCCCACCCCCGACGGGGCCGGCTACTGGTTGGTGGCGGCCGACGGCGGCGTCTTCAGCTACGGCGACGCCGCCTTCTCCGGCTCCATGGGCGGCGCTCCCTCACCCGAACCCACCGAGCGCATCGTCTCCAGCCCGACCGGTCACGGTTACTGGATCATCGATCAGAACGGCACGGCCACCGCCTTCGGCGACGCCTCGGGCGCTCCGCCCACCCTCGGCCTCATGTTCCGTCCCGTCACCGAGGGCGACGCCGCCGTCATCTTCGCCTTCGCCCAGTTGGGCAAGCCCTATATCTGGGGCGGCAACGGCCCCGTCGGCTACGACTGTTCCGGTCTCGCCCTCGCATCATGGGAGCACGCCGACAATGTCAGCTTCGCCCGGGTCGCGAACGACCAGTTCCACACAGCCGGAACCCCGGTCCCCCTGAGCGGTCTCGTGGCCGGGGACCTCGTCTTCTGGGGCACCAGCCAGACCGACTGGACGACCGTCTATCACACCGCCATCTACGTCGGCGGAGGCCGGATCGTGGAGGCGACGGGCGATCAGGTCCAATTGAACTCCCTCGTGCAGTGGGGATCGGGCGACGTCATGCCCAACGGTCGACGCCCATAAAACCATTTCCGGGTCCATAGCGTGCGGCGGACCGAGAACGAGAACACCGGACCATGGGCGAATCGCCCGCTCTGAGGTGGGATGTCCTGCCCTCGTGGTACATCCAGCCCGTCGGTTTGATTGTTCTGGGGGTCGCAACCTGTGTTATCGACGTCCTCCCCTCCAGCGATGCGATCACCGGGGCGCGCTCTTTACGGGCGTCGAGCAGACCGTTGATCAGATGGACGGTCCCCGGGCCGGCCGTGCCGCAGACAGCCACGGGCTGGCCGGTGAGACAGGCGTCAGCCACCGCCGCGAAGGCGCGTATTCCTCATGCCGAACGTGGACGAAGTCGACCGAGCCGTTGCGTCGCAACGCATCGATCATCGGTTTCAGCGCGTCGCCGACGATGCCATAGCACCGCCTGACCCCGGCGGACACCAGCATCTCCCATACACCGTCGGCAACGGTCTTGGCCATCGCAAGCCTCCTTGACTATTTACTTCATTGCCTGGGCGAAATGGTTGGCCCCGGGCCGCCAAAACGAATCTGCACCTCGTCAGTCTCCAACGTCCACAGGCACCACACCACAGCGAGACCGCTTCGTTGAACCGCTTCTTCACCGCCAGCTGCTACCCGGGACCAGGGCCAGGCTCGTCATCGGCGCCGACACCGTGACCGCCTGGCCCGGCTACCTTTGATCCCGTGGCCCCTGACCGTTTCGGTCCCATCGACTTCGATGCCTTTCACCGGCAGGAGCTCCCCGGCCGCCTGGCCGACAATCGGCACGTCTTCACCGCTTCGGACCGACGCGCCGTGCGGCCTCTCGCCTTCCGCCTCGACGACGGGCGGTCCTATACCTACACGCCCGAGGACGACGGCTTCACCGTCGCCCCCGGCGACGTCGACGCCCACACCGTGGTCTGCCTGGCCTACGACGACTGGTGCGCCTTCGCCTGGGAGCTCCGCTCCTGCTTCGCCCTGTTCTACGCCGACAAGCTGACCTTCCCCCGGGGCCACTTCGGACAGCTGGCCCGCTGGGAGCCGACCCTCCGGGTGGCCTTTGACGGACAGGCGATCTACGACCTCGACGATCCCCCACCGGTCCTCGACGACGCCGGACGTCCTCTCGATCTCCATTCCACTTTCACCCTCGACGATCCCGACGCCGCCATGGTCGACTTCATCCAACGCGCCGGCTTCCTCCACCTGCGCGACGTCGTCGGCCCCGACGAGCTCGAGGCGCTGCGGGCCGACGTGGCCACCGCCATAGCAAACGCCCGTCCCGACGACAAGCGGTCCTGGTGGACGACCGTCGACGGCGTCGACACCTGCAACCGGGTCAACTACCTGAACGACCAGTCGCCGCTGATCGCCGGCCTCGGCGCCGACGAGCGCTTTCTCCGCATCGGAGCCCTGGGAGGCCCTGACCTGCGCGACGCGCCGGACCGACTCGACGGCAACGGCGTCGTGATCAAGGTGCCCGGTGCCACATCGGGCCTGGCCGACCTGCCCTGGCACCGTGACTGTGGCATGGGCGGACATCCCGTGAAGTGCCCCATGCTCAACATCGGCATCCAACTCGACCGGGCCACCGGCGGTGCCGGTCAGCTCCTCGTGCTCGCCGGCTCGCACCGGGGCACCTCACGACTTCCCGGCCGCGACCAGACCGACGGCCTTCCCGTCGTCGCCCTCACCACCGAGCCCGGGGACGTGACCGTTCATTTCGGTCACACCCTCCACGCCGCCCCACCGCCCACCGACCCGACGGCGGCCGGCCGCCGGGCCCTCTACCTCTCCTTCGTCCCGCCCCTGACCTTCGACATGATCGGTCCCGGCCAGGGCTACAACGACGTTCTCTTCACCCGCGACGCCGGCCACATCCAACACGTCGACGCGCTGCGCTAAAGCGTCAGGAGAGCACCGCTTCCACCAGCGAGGGGCCGTCCTCACGCAGTGAGCGCTCGAGCTGGACCGTGAACTCCTCGGCCGTCGTGGCCCTGGTGGCCGGGACCCCCATACCCCGCGCCATGGCCGCGAAGTCGAGATCGGGACGGGCGATGTCGAGCATCCCGTGGGCCAGCGGTCCCGGCGTCCCCGCCCCCACCCGGTTGAGCTCCATCTCCAAGATGGCGTAGGAGCCGTTGTTGAAGATCACCGTGGTGACGTCGAGGCCTTCACGGGCCTGTGTCCACAACGCCTGCAGCGTGTACATCGCGCTCCCGTCGGCTTCGAGCGAGAGCACCCGGCGACCCGGACAGGCCACCGCCGCTCCCGTCGCCACCGGCATGCCTTGGCCGATGGCGCCGCCGGTGAGACAGAGCCAGTCGTGCACCGGCGCACCGGCGGTGGCTCCGGGGATGAAGATCCCCGAGGTATTCGCCTCGTCGGACACCACCGCCCCCTCGGGCAGCAGCGCTCCGATGGCGGCGCTGGCCGACTCGGCCGTGAGCGCGCCCGTCGGCCGCCCGGGTCGGATTGCTCCTTGGAGGACGGCACTGTCGGCCGGAGCCCCGAGCATGTCGGCCAACTCCTCCAGGGCTCCCGGCGCGTCCTCGCCGGCGCCGGCCGCCATCAGCACATGGACCTCGCAGCCGTCGGGCACCAGGTAGCCCGGTAGGTCCGGATAGGCGAAGAAGGACACCGGGGCAACCGCATCGACGAGCACCAGGTGCCTGGCCCCGGCCAGTTGGGCCAACGTGAACTCGGCCAGGTAGCCGAGCCTGTCGACCGATGGCAGGCCCGCCCCGCGCTCGAGTGAGGCCGGGAACGTCTCGCACAGAAGCTTGGACCCGGTCGTGTTCGCCGCCCGGCTCGCTGCCATCAGGCCGCGCCGGCGCGTGGCGCCGCCACCCAGGAGAATGACCGCCGGCTCACCCGACCGCAGCGCCTTGGCCACATCGGCCACCACCTCCTGCGCCACCGCCTTCGGACCGACCCGTGCGGGGGCGGCGACCGCATCCCCGGCCTCCATCCACGACGCATCGGCCGGCACCACCAGGGTGGCCACGGCGCCGGGAGGTCCCCAGGCGGCCGCCACGGCGTCAGCCGTGTCGGTCCCGAGCGCCTCGGCACCGGACGACGAGCGGTACCACGACGACACCGGTCGGGCCAGACTCTCGATGTCCGATGTCAGCGGCGGGTCGTAGCGCAGGTGGTAGCTGGCGTGATCACCCACGATGTTCACGAGCGCGGTGCGAGCCCGGCGGGCGTTGTGCAGGTTGGCGATCCCGTTGCCGAGTCCCGGTCCCAGGTGCAGCAGCGTGGCCGCCGGCTTCCCCGCCATCCGGCCGTAGCCGTCGGCCGCGCCGGTGACGACACCTTCGAAGAGCCCGAGGATGGCCCGCATCTCCGGGACGTCGTCCAGAGCGGCCACGAACTGCATCTCCGAGGTCCCCGGATTCATGAACGAGACGTCCACGTGGCAGGCGACGAGCTGTCGGATAAGTCTCTGAGCCCCGTTCATCGGTCGAAGAGTACGTCGGGTCCGAGGATCCCGTGCGGGTCGAACGCCTCTTTGATCCGACGCATGAGCGCCACCTTGGTCGGGTCCTCGAGTTCCTGGAAGTACGTCTTCTTGGCCGTCCCGATGCCGTGCTCGCCCGAGATGGCCCCACCGAGATCCATCCCCGCCCGGAAGATGGCCCGCAGGACCTCGGCCCGCTTCTGGGCATCGGGTTGGAAGACAGAGAGATGGACGTTGCCGTCCCCGACGTGTCCGCACCCCGTCACGAGCGTGGCGTGGGTATTGGCCACCTCGGCCGCCGTGGCCAGGAACGCCGGTATGGCGGCCCGGGGCACGACCACGTCGATGATGTCGTCCGCCCCCGCCGCCTTGGCCACGAAGAACGCTTTCTCCCGCGCACTGATCAGCTGCCCGGCGGCTTGGGCAGGAAGGACATAGATCTCCAGGGCCCCGAGCTCGACGAGGAGATCGGCGAGCGTGCCCACATCGTCTTCCAGGCGGTCCTCGTGCGTGTTCTCGAGGACGACGACCAGGTAGGCGGCGGCGTCGTCCTGGACCCGCTTCGGAATTCCCAGGTCGAGACCGACGTTGGCCGTGATCGCCGCCATCGTGAGCATGTCGATGTACTCGAGGATGAGCGGCGCCGCCCCGCTGGCCACGATCCTCGGTACCGCCGCCGTCACCTGATCGAGAGTGCCGAAGGGTATGAGAATGGTGGAGGCGTGAGCGGCGCGGGGATGGAGCTTCAGGGTGGCTTCGGTCACGAGCGCCAGCGTCCCCTCCGACCCCACGATGAGCTGCGTGAGGTCGTAGCCCGTCGACGCCTTGACGAACTTCCCCCCCGTCCGGATCACCTCACCGGTGGCAAGGACAGCCTCCAGAGCCAGCACCTGATGGCGGGTGACCCCGTACTTGATGGCCCGCATCCCCCCGGCGTTGGTGGCCACGTTTCCCCCCAGCGAGGCGCTGTTCTCTCCGGGGAACACCGGATATACGAGCCCTTGCTCATTCGTGGCCCGGTCCAATTGCTCGAGTGTGACACCCGGCTGGACCACAGCAACGTGGTTGTCCGTGTCGATCTCGAGTATCTGGTTCATCCGCTCGAACGACACCAGGATGCCGTCAGGCCTCGGCACCGATGCCCCCGACAGACCGGTTCCGCTTCCTCGGGCGATGACCGGGATCCGGTTCTCGTCGGCCACCCGCAGGACGCCCGCCACCTCGTCCCTACAGCCGGGCCGGACCAGAGCCAACGGCACCCCCGGCACCGTCGTGAGCGCCTCGTCATGGGTATAGTCGTCGTGGACCTGCGTTCCGGTCAGGACATTGTCCTGTCCCACGACCTTGGCCAACTGCTCGACCAGGTCCCCCATGCGCGCTCCTCCGTCACTGCCGACCAGCGCCACCCTACGGCCTGGCGCTCGTCGGCATCTTGGTCATCAAGGCCGAGCCACGGCCGCACGCCGTATTGCCATCACCACAAAGGGCGCGCTCGTAACGACACGGACTCTTCCTCGAAACACACCGTTCATCTAGCCCACGTAGCCTTACTTAATGGCGACCTTCCTGGTCCGCATCGAGCTGCCCGACCGACCTGGGGCTCTGGGTGCCGTGGCGAGCCGGATCGGAGCCGTCCGGGGCGACGTCGTCTCCATCGAAATCATCCGTCGTCAGGACGGCCGGGCCCTCGACGAGTTCGTCGTCGAGCTGGCTGACGCCGAACTGGTCCCTCTTCTGCTGACCGAGATCGCCGAGGTCGACGGCGTATCGGTCGAGACCGTGCACCCGGTGTCGGCCGGCGTGACCGATCAGCGCCTCGACGCTTACGAGACGGCCACCGCCATCCTCGAAGAACGGGCGCCCCACGGCGTCCTTTCGGCCCTGGCCTCCCGTACCCGCCATGAACTCGATGCCTCCTGGGTGGCCATCATCGACGGCGAAGACCACATGGTGATCGCCGCCGCCGGTCACCCCCCGGCGGCGCCATGGCTGTCGGCTCACATCCGCGAATCGAGCCGACCGCCCACCGATCCCGGTGCCTTCGGTGGTGACATCGTCTGGGTCCACCTCGCCGCATGGGACCTCACCCTTGTCGTGGGCCGACCGACATGGCCCTTCGGGGCCAGAGACCGCAGTCGGCTCAGCTCCCTGGCCCGCCTGGCCGACGCCCGATGGGTCGACCTCTCCGAACGCGACTCACGCCTGTCCCATCCCAGCCACACCGGCTGATCTGCTCTGCTCAGGGGTTCAGGCGCTCGAGGTGGCGTAGCTGTCGAGCATCTCGAGGAGCGTCCGGACACCGAAGCCGGTGCCCCCTTTGGTATTCACCCCGTCCTCCTCGTCGGAACGAGCTGGACCGGCGATATCGAGATGGACCCACGGGACGTCGTCGACGAACCGGGCCAGGAGAAGGGCGGCGGAGATCGCCCCCGCCTGACCCGCCTTACCGATGTTCTTCATGTCGGCGATATCGGATTCGATGTGCTTGTTGTACGACTCGGGCATCGGCAGGGGCCATGTCGGCTCCCCCGCTCGGGCCGACGCCGCCTCCACCCGCTTGTTGAGGTCGTCGTTGTTGCCGAACAACCCGGCGACCGAGGTGCCGAGGGCCACCACGCATGCACCGGTGAGGGTGGCCAGGTCGATGATGGCGTCGGGCTGCAACTCGGCCGCCAACGACAAACCATCGGCCAGGACCAATCGACCCTCGGCGTCCGTGTTCAGCACCTCGATCGTGTTCCCGTTGCGAATCGTGAGCACGTCGCCGGGCTTGGTCGCCCGACCGCCCGGCATGTTCTCGGTGACCGGCGTCAACGCCGTCACCCGAACCCGCACGCCCAGGTCACTGCACGCCGACAGCGCCGCGATCACCGCCGCCGCGCCGCTCATGTCGGTCTTCATCGTCTCCATGCCGCCGGCCGTCTTGAGCGAGAGGCCGCCGGAGTCGAAGGTGATGCCCTTACCCACGAACACGACATGGGGCACTCGGCCGTCGACCTCCACCGGATCGGTCGGTTCGTACGTGGCCCGCAGCAGACGGGGCGGTTCCGCCGATCCCCGGGCCACACCCAGCAGGCCGCCCAGCCGTTCATCGGCGATCCGCTGCTCGTCCCACACCTCGAGCGTCACGTCGCCCTGCGAACCGAGTTCCTGGTCGGCCATCTCCGCCAGCCGTTGCGGTGTCATCGAGCTGGGCGGCTCGTTCACCAGATCACGCGCCAGCGAGACAGCACGGGCGATCCTCGATCCTCGTTCGATCCCCCGGCGGGCGGCGCCGGGGTCGAGCCCGACTCCCAGCACGACCAGGCGGGAGATCCGACCACCATCGTCCTCGCTCTTGTGCCCCACGAAGCGGTACGTCGCCAGCACGGCGCCCTCGGCCACCGCCTGGGCGGCGCGCCGGTCTCCTTCGTCCTCCGTTTCCACCGTTTCCACCGCCAACGATCGAGGTAGCACCATGACCCCCGTCCCCGATCGGCCGGCGGCCCTGACGAACGCAGCCGCAGCGCGCCGCATCGTGTCGAGGCTGAACTTCTCCGGATCGCCACAACCCACGTACACCACCGCCGGCGCGTCACCGGAGCCGAGGGCGACGAGCGTCCGGCCGGCTTTCCCTTTGAACCCCCGACGCTCGCTCAATCCCCGGTCCAGGCTGACACCGAGAGAGACAGAGCCGATTCTGACAGGGTCGGGAACGCCGGCCGCCAGTCGAGGGCCCTCATCGTTCGTGAAGACCAGGATGCCCACCGACGACACCGGGCCATCGGCCAGCCGTCCCGCCTCCTCGTCGTCAGGGGCGAAGACGACCTCCAACGGTGGCGATGCTGTCGTCATGGGGCTCAGCTCTCCTTACTCTTCTTGCCGGCGTTACTCTTCTTGGCGGCGTTACTCTTCTTGGCGGCGTTGCTCTTCTTGGTCTTGCTGTTCTCGGTGGCGGCTGCCGCACGCGCCAGCAGATGTTCGCCCTCCTGCCACCGCGCCATGGTCCACAGGAGGTCGGAGAGCCGATTGAGGTAGGGCCCGACCTGTGAGTCACCCACGTCCGCCATGGCCGTCACCACGAGTCGTTCGCCCCGACGAACGACCGTACGGGCGACGTCGAGAAGCGCCGACACCCTGTTCTGGCCGGGAACGACGAAGTCGCTCGGCATGTCGAAGCGATCGTTCAGTTCGTCGATGCGGACTTCCAGGGCCGACACCATCGCCGGTGTGACCAGAGACTTGCCGGCCCGCAGCTTGTGCCGGTTGGCCGGGGCCGTTGCCACTTCGGACATGAGGACCCACAGGTCGCGCTCGACCTCCACCAGGAGGGTGTCCAGTTCGCCGCCTGGTGGCGTCTCGGACCGGGCCGCGCCGATCACCGCCTGGGCCTCGTCCACCACGCCATTGGCTTCGATCACCGGCGAGTTTTTCCGGACCCTCGGGCCGCCGAACAGCAGGCCAGTCGTGCCGTCGTCGCCCTTACGTGTGTAGATCTTGACCACGGAGGCGCATGCTACCGGCCGCATCCGCCGGCCCTCCTAGACTGACGGGACCGTGTCCGACGATCGCCAGGGACTCCAGCCGGTGCTGGCCCATGCCGCCTTGCCCTTTGATGAGAGGGGAGCCGCCTATCTCCGCGCCGCGGCCACCCGTGTCGTCATCTTCGACGGCGCCATGGGCACGAGCCTGCAGCTGGCCGGATTGAGCGCCGAAGACTTCGGGGGGCCTGAGCTCGAAGGGTGCAACGAGGCTCTGGTTCTCTCACGCCCCGACGCGGTCTCCGCCGTCCACCAGGCCTTTCTTGCCGTCGGGGTCGACGTGATCGAGACAGATGCCTTCGGTGCCTTCGGTATCGTCCTCGCCGAGTACGGCTTAGCGGACCGGGTCAGAGACATCAACCTGGCGGCGGCGCGCATCGCCCGGCAGGCGGCCGACGACGCCTCCACCCCCGAGCGGCCGCGATGGGTGGCCGGGAACCTGGGACCGGGAACGCGCTTTCCTACGCTCGGACAGATTCCTTTCGCGACACTGCGCGACGATTACGAGGAGCAGGCCACCGCTCTCCTCGCAGGCGGCGTCGACATTCTGATCATCGAGACCGTCTTCGACCTGTTGCAGGCCAAGGCGGCAATGAACGCCTGCAAACGCGCCATGGTCGCCGCCGGACGACGCGTTCCCCTCCAGGTCCAGGTCACCATCGAATTGACCGGGCGGATGTTGCCCGGTACCGAGATCGGTGCCGCCCTGACCGCCCTGGAAGCAATGCGGCCCGACGTGATCGGGCTCAACTGCGCCACGGGCCCGGCCGAGATGGGCGAAGCCGTCCGGCATCTGGCCCAGAACTGCAGGGTCCCCGTCGCCGTGCAACCGAACGCCGGCTTGCCCACCGTCGTCGACGGTGCCATGCACTACGACCTCACTCCCGAGGGCCTGGCCGACCACCTCGAACGATTTGTCACCGAGCTCGGGGTGAACGTCATCGGCGGTTGCTGCGGCACCACCCCTGATCACCTCCGCGCCGTCGTCGAACGCTGCCGGGATCTCGTCCCGGCTGAGCGGCACCCGGAGCACGAGGCGGCGGCCGCGTCCATCTACAGCGCCGTCCCCTTTCACCAGGACACCTCCTTTCTCGTCGTCGGCGAGCGCACCAACGCCAACGGGTCGAAGAAGTTTCGCGACGCCATGCTCGAAGCAGACTGGGACGCCACCGTGGTTGTCGCCCGCGACCAGATCAAAGAAGGGGCCCACATCCTCGATGTGTGCGTCGACTACACCGGCGCCGACGGCGTGTCCGACATGAACGAGGTCGTCAGCCGTTTCGCCACCCAGGCCAGCGTGCCGCTCATGGTGGACTCCACCGAAGCCCCCGTGGTCGAAGCGGCCCTCCAGTGGATCGGTGGCCGCGCCGTTCTCAACTCGGTGAACCTCGAGGAGGGTGACGATCCCGGCACCCGCCTCGATCGCTTCCTCACTCTGGCTCGAGAGTATGGAGCCGCTGTCGTCTGCACCTGCATCGACACCGAGGGTCAGGCGCGCACGGCCGAGTGGAAGGTCCGTGCCGCCAAAGCCATCCATGACATCGCCGTCGACCGCTACGGACTGGAGCCCTCGGATCTCATCTTCGATCCGCTCGTACTCCCCCTGTCGACCGGCATGGAGGAGAGTCGTCGGGACGGCATCGAGACCATCGAGGGGATAAAGCGCATCAAGGCCGAGCTCCCCGGCGTGTTCACCATCGTGGGGTTGTCGAATGTCTCGTTCGGCCTGACACCCGCCGCCCGGCACGTCCTCAACTCGATGTTCCTCCATGAGTGTGTCGAAGCCGGGCTCGACGCCGCCATCGTGCACGCGGCCCGGATACTCCCGCTGTCGAAGATCGACGAGAAGGCCAGAGAGGTCTGCCTCGACCTTATCTACGACCGGCGCAGAGAGGGCTACGACCCTCTGTCGGAGTTGCTCACGATGTTCGAAGGCGTCTCGGCCGGCACCGTCGTGGCCGAGGACCGCACCGATTGGACCGTCGAGCGGCGCCTCGAGCAACGGATCGTCGACGGCGAACGCAACGGGATCGAGGATGACCTCGAAGAGGCTCTATCCGGCGGACACACTCCTCTCGCCATCGTGAACGAGTTCCTCCTGGCCGGGATGAAGACGGTCGGTGAGCTCTTTGCGTCCGGCGAGATGCAGCTGCCCTTCGTCCTGCAGTCGGCGGAGACGATGAAGACGGCCGTCTCCTATCTCGAGCCGAAGATGGAAAAGGTCGATCAGGGTGGCAAGGCGACGATCGTGCTGGCCACTGTCAAGGGAGACGTCCATGACATCGGCAAGAACCTGGTGGACATCATCCTCACCAACAACGGCTACGACGTGGTCAATCTCGGCATCAAGGTCGGCATCACCGAGATGCTCCAGGCGGCCGAAGAGCACAAGGCTGACGCCATCGGCATGAGCGGACTGCTCGTGAAGTCCACCCTCATCATGAGGGAGAACCTGGAGGAGCTGAACGGCCGCGGTCTCGCCCACATTCCCGTGATCCTCGGCGGAGCGGCCCTCACCCGTACCTACGTGGAGCGCGATCTCCGCCAGGTCTACGAAGGCCGTGTCTTCTATGGCAAGGATGCCTTCGAGGGACTGAACACCATGGATCGACTGGTCGAACTCCTGCGCAGCGGAGAGGACGATCCCGCCTTCGGACGCGAGCTGGGCGGGCGAAATTTGCCGCCCCGCAAGAGCCAGACCGAAGCGGTAACCGTGGCCGACCGCCCCACCCGTTCTCCCGACGTGGTCAAGGACAATCCCGTCTTCACCCCGCCCTTCCTCGGTAGCCGGGTGGCGAAAGGGATCGCCCTGGACGACATCGCCGGTTATCTGAACCTCACCGCGCTCTTCCGCAACCAGTGGGGTTACCGCCCCGAGAAGGGTGAGGACGACGGTGCCTTCAAAGAGCGCGTGCGCAGTGTGCTGCGCCACGAGCTCGACAGTGCCAAGGCCCAAGACCTTCTCATCCCCCAGGTGGCCTGGGGGTACTTCGCCGCCAATGCCGAGGGCGACGACCTCGTCCTGTGGACCGACGAGACCCGCCGCACGGAGCTCCGACGCTTCGCCTTTCCCCGCCAGAACAAGGAGCCGTGGCTCTGCATCGCCGACTTCTACCGGCCGATCGAGTCGGGCGAGCTCGACTACGCGGCGTTTCAGTTGGTCACCATGGGCCCCGCCGTCTCCGAAGCGGCCGCCGGGCTCTTCGCCGAGGACCGCTACTCGGACTACCTCCGTCTCCACGGGCTCGGCGTCGAGATGGCCGAAGCCCTGGCTGAGTGCTGGCACCGCCGTATCCGTGAGGAGTGGGGCTTCGCCGACGAGGACGGAACCAATCTCATCGGGCTCTTCCGCCAGCAGTATCGCGGTGGTCGTTACTCATGGGGGTACCCCGCCTGTCCCAATCTCGAGGACAATGCCAAGGTCGTGGACCTTCTCGGGGGCGACCGGATCGGTGTCGTCGTGAGTGAGGGTTTCCAACTCCATCCCGAGCAGACGACCGACGCCATCATCTGCCACCATCCCCGGGCCAAGTACTTCGTGGCATAACCCGGCGGCAGCGCCGCCGCCCCAGACTTCCTTGGCTGGCCGGCGCCGAACGGTGCCTGTGGACGCTCCCGAGTGATTGCCCACCCTGATCGGCCCGAAAGGGGTCTCGCTTCCTTATGGCAGCGAAAAGGCGTAGAAGGTGGTGCTCCCTGTCCCGATCGAAGAACCCAGGTGGGCGTAGCCGTTGCCCCAGTACACGACGCCGTCCACGATGGCCGGACCGGCGATGGAGCTTCCCTGACCTAGGTAGTTCCACAGGATGCTGCCCGTCGCAGCGTCCATGGCGTACATCTGTCCCGACAACGAACCGGCGTAGACCACGCCGTTAGCCGTCGAGACCGCCCCGATGTCGACTCCTTTACTCGGGTCCGGCGTCTGCCAGAGAATCGTGCCGCTCGTCGGATCGAGGGCCGCCCACGAACCCCAGGTGATCGTCTGGGTCGAGCCGGCCGGTGTGTACGGCGTTTTGTTGGAGTCCGCCTCGGCCACATAGATGCGACTGCCATCGGTCGCCGATCCCCACTCCACGCCGCCCAACGCTCCGCCGGGGCCGACCGGAGTCCCCCACAGGATTTTGCCCGTGGTGGCGTCGGCTTCCCAATACGTACCGCTCTTTTGTCCGGCACCGACGACCAACTCCCGTGAGCCGTTCGTGCCTTTGATGGTGAAGAGCTGAGCCCCACTACCGAAGTCGGCGTCGGCTCCGGGATTCGGGCAGTTGGCATTGCCCCCGGGCGTGCACGCTTCGGTCCAGGCATCGAAGCCTCCTTGGCCGTCCGCCCATTTAACGGTCCCGGTCGTGGCGTTCATGGCCACGATGGCATCGATGTAATTGGTCGGAGCGAGGCACTGCGCCGGCGTGCCGCCGTCCGTCTGGCAGGTCGAGGCACTGGCCGGAATCGTGTAGTTGTTACCGGTCGTGATGTAGAGGGTTTTGGTCGCCGGGTCAAGGGCGGGCGTGCTGCTCCAGACCGCCCCGCCGCTGTATCCTCCGGTCGCCCCGCCGTTGGCAGGGACCATGTACCTCTTCCACATGAGGTGCCCGGTCTTGGCCTTGACCGCCGTCATCGAACCTCGGAACGTGCAGCACGGGTACTTCGGGTTTTTCGCCGCCGCCTGCTCACTGGAGGAGACGCCCTCGTAGACCACCCCTTTGTAGACCAGCGGCGACTGGGTGATGATGGCCGACGGATGCGTGTCCAGCTGGGTGTTCCACAGCAACTTCCCGGTGCTGGCCTTGACGGCGATCAGGTGAGCACCCTGCTGATCGCCGATGTAGACAACGCCTTTCGACACGGCCGGACTGGTCCGTGAGTCCGAAGGGGAGATGCCGTCGTAGGCCGAGATCGGCTTTCTCCACACCAATACTCCGGTGGCGGTGTTCACCGCATTGAGGTAGCCGCCCCAGTCCGGGAAGTAGGCCACGCCGTTCACGATGGCCGGCGTGGCCGACACGTCACCGCTGGGGGCGAACGTCCATTTCACCGCCAGCGAGCCCACGTTCGAGGTTTTGATGGTTGACTCAAAGGGATTGGAGTGTGTGTCAGAGATGTTCTGACCCCCCGAAGGCCACTGTTTCTTCACCGCTGGACTTGCCCCGGCAGGGGAGGCGAGCGACACCGCGGCCAGGACCACGGCAAGGGCCAGCGAGATGCAAACGATGCAATGGCGCGACACGGCACGCCGAGGGGACACAAGCATCACAGCCTCCGAAAGATTGGGTACGTCTCTCTCTTGGTTAGGTCAACCGGCAATCGCTCTTTCGTGAAGAGTCGGGGGGAGACATCAGAGATCTCTGGGTGGAACCGCGCCGCTCCCATCTCTGTCCACGGTCCGGAGCCTATGTCCACGCTGGTCGACGGAGTCGACTGACCATCCCGGGACCGCCCCGGAGGGGCCGGGACGGCCGCCATGAGCCTCGAGGGGATGATCCAGCGCGTCAGTCCCAAATTTTGACGATGCCTGGCGTGTGTGCGGCAGTCATCATTGAGGTAGTCGAAGACACATCGGCCAGGGACCTGAGGGAAACCCATGAGCGACGCCAGGCTGCACGATCGGAGGTTCCGGGCTTCGGACCCGGCGCTGAAGCCGGGATCCCGACTCTGCCGCGTCTGCTTGAGTGTCGTCGTCCTTGCCCCTGAGCAGATCGAGACGACTGAGGTGCACGTGTACGTCCGTTGTCCGCATTGCGGGGGTTCATTCCCGATCCGCCACAGCGATGTCGAGACGTTCTTCGGTCGTGAGACCGCGCTGACCTGATCGAAGCCGGTGGGGATGTCTAGAAGGTCGTTGCATCCGGCCGCGACCTCGATTGCCTCTTCTTAGCGGCGCGCACGAGGTAGTAGCTGACGGGGAGTTCGACGGCCAGCAGATCAGGGCAATGACAACACCGAGGTTCCGGCGGTGCCGTTCCGACAGTCCGACGAAAATCACGATGGCCGTCAACAGTGACGCGGCGTAGAGGGCCAACCGGAACATCGCCATCTGCTGCTTCTGGGGGTCCTTGTCGTTCCCCAGATTTATCGATCGCATCTGTTCCCCTTGCCGGCACCGTGATGGAATGAGGGGACGGCTGGAACCAGCGCCGCCTACAACGCCAGCGTCGTCCCGCCGTCGACGACAATGGCGGCACCGTTCACGAACGAGGCGTGACGTGAACAGAGGAAGGCGACCACCCGTCCGAAGTCGGCGGGATCCCCCATCGGCCCGCCCCCGCCGGCTCCACCAGCGAGTTGGCGCATCCGTTCGGTGGCGTGGGGACCGGGGCAGGCCAGGTTCAAAGTGATTCCGCTCTGCTCGGCGGCGAGATCGGCGGCCGCCGTCTTGGCCCAGGCCCACAACCCGACACGGGCCGTGTTGGACAGAGCCAATCCGGGCAGGGGCTGCACGATCGAATACGACGATAAGCAGCAGAGCCGGCCCCACCCCTGGGCCCGCATGTGGGGCACAGCGGCGCGCACCAATCTCACCGAGCTCAAGAGATTGGCTTCCACGGCGGCCCGGATGGCGTCATCGTCGACCTCGAGGGACCGCCCCGGCGGAGGGCCGCCCGCATTGGCGACCACGATGTCGATCTGACCGAAATGCTCCACCGCCGCCGTCACCAGACGCTCGGGTACCTCGGGATCGGTGACGTCGGCCACGATCCCGAACACCTCGGCCCCCGCCGCCCGTAGCTCCTGCTCGGCCTCATCGAGCGACTCGGCCCCCCGGGCATTCACCACGACACGGGCCCCCTCGGCCGCCAACGCTGCCGCGCTGGCGCGACCGAGTCCACGCGACGACGCCGTGACGAGCGCCACCCGTCCCTCGATCCCCAGGTCCACGTCCGATCAACCCTTTCCGACGACTCGTCCCGGCCGGCGCCGACCGACGGCCGCCCCCTTGCTGCTCAACGCTCCGCTGTTCACCCGTCCACCACGACGAGGGAATGGTCGGCTTCGTTGAGCGGATCCGGTCCGTCGTGCCCGACGACGACGATGTCCTCGAGACGCATGCCGAAACGGCCCGGGAAGTAGATGCCGGGCTCAACCGAAAAGGCGTGGCCGGTCGTGAGCGCTGTCCGGTTTCCGGCCACGATGTAGGGATCCTCATGCTCCTCGATGCCGATGCCGTGGCCGGTGCGGTGAATGAAATACTCCCCGAATCCGGCGTCGTCGATGACACCGCGGGCCACGGCGTCGACATCCTCGGCCGCCACCCCGGGGCCAACCGATGCCACCGCCGCCTGTTGGGCCGCCAGCAGAACGGCGTAGCAGTCCGTCACCGCCGGCTCGGGTTCGCCGGTGACAACGGTGCGGGTGATGTCCGAGCAGTAGCCCACGTCGCTGCCGTTGTCGTACTCGCCCCCGAAGTCGCAGACCACGACCTCGCGGGGGCCGATGCGCCGAGACCCTGCCTCATGATGAGGACTGGCGCCATTGGGACCGCTGCCCACGATGGCGAAGTTCACCTGACGGTGACCGGCGGCGAGCAATCGGGAGGCGATATCTTCGGACACCTCGGATTCGGTCCTCCCCACGAGCTGGATCTCGCCCGCCTGCAGTTCTGCGGCCACCCGGTCGGCCGCTCGGGCGGCCGCCCGTAGCTGGCTGATCTCGTCGGCGTCCTTGACGGCCCGGAGCGCGGAGGTGACGGTCGAGGCGGCCATCCACGTCGTGCCCCGGAGGCGCTCCTGAAAGGCGAGAAGAGACGTGGCCCAGGCCCGGTCGGAAATGCCGAGGGTCCCCTTCCGTCCGCCGAGCAGCTCGGTGGCGATCTCGACCGGATCCTCCGTCTCGGCCCAGGGACGAAGGGTGAAAGCTCCCGCTCCTTCGGGGACGCGAGGCGCCTCGAGGCCGGGGACAACGAGAACGGCGTCACCGTCCACCGGCAGCACCAGCACTGTCAAGCGCTCCAGAGGCATGGCCCGGTAACCGGTCAGCCACGGCAAGTCTGCTCCGTGGGACAACAACAGGGCGTCCACCCCGCTGGCGGCCATGTTCCGGCGGACCCGGTCGAGCCGCGTGACCCTGGTCCTGTCGGCCTTCGATGGCGATGTCGTCGAGCTGCTCACGCCTGGACTTTCCCGAGCAGCGCGTCGGTCTCCCCCGACCCGTCGCCCGCCCCCGATGCGGCCGACGCCGCCGCACGGGCGTGATAGCTCGAGCGGGTGAGCGGCGACGACTGGACGTGGGCGAAGCCCATGGCCTCTCCCACCTCTCGCAGCCGGTCGAACTCCTCCGGAGCCCACCACCGCGCCACCGGCAGGTGCGACGCGCTCGGCCGCAGGTACTGCCCCAGGGTGACGATGTCGACACCGGCCCCCCGGAGGTCAGCCAGCGCCCCCACCACTTCGGCCTCGGTCTCGCCCATGCCGAGAATGATCCCCGACTTGACCGTCAACCCGCCGGCCTTGGCCCGGGCCAGCACTCCGAGGCTGCGGGCGTAACCGGCGGACGGCCGCACGGCTCTCTGCAACCGGGCCACCGTCTCGAGGTTGTGGTTGAAGATGTCGGGCGAGGCCCCGATCAGGGCGTCGATCGACTGTTCGTTCCCCTTGCAGTCAGGGACGAGGACCTCCACCGCCGTCAACGGGCACCGCCGGCGTATGGCGGCGATGGTGGCGACGAACCCGGACGCCCCTCCATCGGTCAGACCGTCGCGCGCCACCGCGGTGACCACGGCGTGCAGGAGGCCGAGTCGCTCCACCGCGGCGGCCACCCGTTCCGGTTCGTCGGGGTCCATGGCCAGCGGATGCCGGGTGTCGACGAGGCAGAACCCACAGGCCCGGGTACACCGCTCACCGTTGATCATGAAGGTGGCTGTGCCGTCGGCCCAACACTCGAAGATGTTCGGACAGCCCGCTTCTTCGCACACAGTCACCAGATCGAGGTCCCGCATCGTGTGGCGCAGCGCCAGGAAGTCGTCACCCATCCGGGCCGGCACACGCAACCAGGGGGGCTTCCTCTCGGCCAGGGCCAGGCCCCCGTCGGGGTGGACACCGGCCTGACGCAGCCGGATGCGAAGCTGTCTGCCCGGTCGACCCTGTCCGCCCGGTGCCGGCGTCTCGGTACTCTCCCCCGCCGACAGCGAGAACCGACGAGATGCGCTGTCCACGTCCTGGCGATCGACGAGGCCATCAGGGGCCCAACGAGCAGCGGCGTTTCGGGCCAGGACATCGACGACATCGGCCACCGTGGCATCAATGCCCTCGGCAGCGAGCGACGTCACCGCCTTGTCGGTCAGTCCGCATGGGATGATCCGGTCGAACCAGGACATATCGGGGTCGACGTTCAGGGCCAGTCCGTGCATGGAACGACCGCGGCTCACCCGTACACCGACGGCACAGATCTTCCGGGGCTCAGGTCCGTCGGGGCCGACCCAGACACCCGGATAACCGGCCTGGCGCCCGCAGCCGAGTCCGAACTCGGCCAAGGTGTCGATGACCACCTGCTCCACCGCCTGCACGTGGCCCGGTATCGCCTCATGGCCCATCGGCACCGTCACGATCGGATAGGCGACCACCTGTCCGGGACCGTGGTACGTGACGTCTCCCCCTCGATCGGTCCGCACCATCGTCGCTCCCACCGACGCCGGATCGACCAGAACATGGCCAGGGTCACCCCGCACCCCGAGGGTGAAGACGTCTGGGTGTTCGAGGAACAGGACATAGTCGTCCTGACTGCGCGCATGCAGCGCTCTCTGCAAAGCGTGGGCCTCGTGATACGGGACACGCCCGAGCCAACGCACCCGCAGCACAGCGGTCTCCCGCCGGGTCAGAGCTCTGCGGCCCAGTCGTGGGTGTCGAGCAGTTCGGCGATCCGCGCCACGAAGGCGGCGGCGTAGGCGCCGTCGACTGCCCGGTGATCCCATGACAGGCACAGCAGGCCTATCGAATGGATGGCGATGGCTTCCGTGCCGTCGTCACCCGTGACCACGACCGGACGACGCTTCACGCCGTCGGTCGACAAGATGGCCACCTGTGGTTGGTTGATGATCGGTGCCGTCAGGAATGTCCCGAACGGACCGGCGTTGGTGATCGAGAATGTCCCACCTGAGATGTCGTCGGCGGTCAGCTTCTTGGTCCGGGCTCGGGTGGCCAGTTCGTGGATCCGACGGGCCAGGCCCCGCAGCGTCAGCTCCTCGGCCCGCGGCACCACCGGGACGATCAGGCCCTGATGGCCGAGATCGACGGCGATCCCGAGGTTGACCTGATGATGAACGATCAACGCGTCCTCGCCCACCGACGAGTTGAGATCGACCCATTCGTGAAGGGCCTCGACCGTGGCCCGGGCGATGAAGGGAAGGTAGCTGAGAGAGAACCCCTCCTCGTCCCGGAACGCCTTGCCATGGGCGCGCCGGACCCGTTCGACGTTCTCATAGTCGGCTTCGAGGACGACGAGCGTATGAGGTGACGTGGCCTTCGAGCGCACCATGTGCTCAGCCGTCCTACGCCTGATGTTCGTGAAGGGCACGATCTCGTCGGTTCCCGCACGTGCCAACGGCTCCCCCTGGCCGACCGCCGACGCCGGAGCCCGTGCCGGGGGCGCCGCCGGTGGTGCCGGTACAGCCGCGGGCGCAGGTACACCTGCAGGAGCGGGCGCTGGAGCCTGGATCTCCGGTGCCGCAGGAGCGACCGCTTCGACCGGGGCTGCCGGGGGGGACACCGGCGACGGGGCCGGAGCGCCGCCCGACCGTTGTTCGTCGATCAGGCCCAGGACGTCGGATCGGGTGATCCTGCCGCCGAGCCCTGTGCCACTGATCTCCGATGGGTCGAGACCGTTCTCGTCGAGAAGACGACGGACGACCGGGGAAAGGATCCGGTTGTCCCCACCGGATCCGTTCGCACCTCCCGCCGCCGGGGTCGTTGCGACCGGTACCAGAGGCGGTGCCGACGGTGCCGTCGGCGTGGGAGCCGGTGGGGTTCGAGGCGCGTGGGGAGCGGCGGCGGCCACCGGAGCCGGTGCTACCGGAGCCGGTGCCACCGGAGCCGGTGCCGCCGGAGCCGGGGCTACCGGTGCGGGTGCCGGCGCCTGTGGGACCTCGGGCGGGGTCGGTGCCACCGGAGCCGGTGCCGCTTCGGGGGCCGGTGCTGCGGCCGGTGCTTGGGCCGTCTCCGGCCCCGGTGCCGTCGCCCCGTCGGCGACGACGGCGAGAACGGTACCCACATCGACCGTGTCCCCTTCCGGGACCCGGATCTCGGTCAGCACCCCGCCCGCCGGCGAGGGGACCTCGGAGTCGACCTTGTCGGTCGACACCTCGAAGAGGGGCTCGTCGCGCTCGATGGTCTCACCTACCGCCTTCAACCACTTCGTGACAGTGCCCTCGGTCACCGTCTCGCCGAGTTGCGGCATCACCACGTCAGCCAAGATGTAACCCCCTGCCCGTCAGGGCCTGGACTGTCTCACCGAACGACTCCGAGAGTGTCGGGTGCGGCTGCACGAACTGGGCGATCTCGTCCGGCGTGGCTTCCCAGTTCACCGCCATGTACCCCTGGCCCAGCTGTTCGGTCACCCACGGCCCCACCATGTGCACCCCGAGGATCTTCCCGGCCCGGCCGTCGGGCAACCGTTCGGCCACCACCTTCACGAGCCCGTCCGTCTCTCCCACGATCCGGGCCCGGCTGTTCCCGCCGAAGGGATCCTTCTTCACCACCACATCCAGACCGGCCTGTCGGGCCTGCGCTTCGCTCATCCCCACGAAGGCCACCTCCGGGTGGCAGTAGATGCACCAGGGCACCTTCGAGTACTCGACCGGGACGACCCTCTCACCGAGGATCCCCTTGATGATCACGATCCCTTCGGCGAATCCGACATGGGCCAGCTGTGGCGTGTCGACCACATCCCCGGCCGCCCACACACCCTCGGCCGCCGTCCGCATGTACTCGTCGACCACCACGAAGCCCCGTTCGTCGATGACCACCCCGGTGCCCTCGGTCACCAGTCCGGCCGTCAACGGCCGCCGGCCCACCGAGAGAACCACCGCGTCCACCGACACCTGCGCACCCTGACCAAACGAAACCGTCGTTCCCGTTCCGTTCGGGCTGTGCCCGGTGACCTGGACCCCCGTGTGGACGGCAATCCCCCGCTTGCGGAACGAACGGGCCACCACTGCGACGACGTCTTCGTCGCATCCCGTCAGAAGCGAAGGCAGGGCTTCGAGGACCGTCACCTGGCTGCCGAGGTCCGAGAACATCGATGCGAACTCACATCCGATCGCACCCCCGCCGATGATGGCCACCGATCCCGGTGCACTGTTGAGAGAGAGGACCTCGTCGGAGGTGAGTACCACCCTCCCGTCGACACCGAAACCCGGGATCGTCCTCGGTACCGATCCCGACGCCAGCACCACATGGCGACCACTGAGCTCGATCGTCCCGTCCGACCCCGTGACCCGGACCCGACGGTCCGGGAGGAGCTCGCCCGATCCGGAGAACGTGGCGATCCCCCGGCCGTGCAGCAGGCCGACCAGTCCCTTGAAGAGCGTGTCCACCACCTTCTGCTTCCGGCCCTGGCTGACCGAGAAGTCGACCGTCGGCTGCTCGGCCTGGACCCCGAATTCCTTGGCCCCCGCCACCGTCCGCATCACCGACGCCGTCTCCAGGAATTCCTTGGCCGGGATGCAGCCCCGGTGCAGACACGTACCGCCGAGCTTGTCCCGCTCGACCACCGCCATCGACAGTCCCGCCGAGGCACCGTAGAGAGCCGTCGCATAGCCGGCCGGCCCTCCGCCGATCACGACGACATCGAACTCGGTACCTTCGGTCGTCGTCATCACCTCCTGGGGGCGAGCCCTGCCACGTTCTGTGCTCTCTGCACGTTCTGCACTCTCAGCACGCTTTCTGAATCCGTCCGCCAGCCTACCGGGGGCATATCACGATTCCTCACAGCTCCGGTGGCAGCGGCAACGGCCGCCGGCCGGCGAAACCGTCTTCGGGAAGATGCCACCAGGCGAGGTCCTCCTCGCCCAGCTGCCAGCAGAGCTGGACGACCCGTCCGCTTTCGTGGAGGGCCGGAAAATCCACCAGTCCCCGGATCGGATCCCGCAGCACGATCCCCTCGTCCTCCAGTTCGGCCAGGACCTGCTGAGGATCGAGGTCCAGCGGAGCGTTCTCGGCCGTCGCCGACGTCCGCACCGTGGCATGGCCGTTCGTTCCCGCCGTCACCGTGAGATCGGCCGACCGTCGCAACAAAGAGAGAAGCCGCCGCAGCCGAGGGAGATACGCCCGCGCTTGATCCTCTGTGAAGTACCGCACTCCTGTCCTCGCTACGACGCCGACTGCGACATCGACCGGGAGCCGCGGCCCTTGAACCGCTCGGCCATCCCGGCGAACCTCTCACGCGCCAGCTGCGGCCACACCTCCCGCACGCCCCGCGGGTGGAAGGCGTCGGACGCCTGGCACAGCGCCCCGTCCTCTTCGTCGGAGAGTTCCAACTCGGCCGCCGCCGCGTTGGCTTCCACCTGGGCCACCGAGCTGGCCCCCGGGATGACCACGACGTTCGGCCGCCGGATCAGCCAGGCCAAGGCCACCTGCGACGGCGTGGCCCCGTGACTGGCGGCCACGCTCCGCACGACATCGATCAACGGTTCGGCCAAGGCCAAGTTCTCCGGCAGGAACGCCGGCGAGTTGACCCGGACCATCCCGGCCGGACGGTGCTCGGCGTCGTAGCGGCCCGACAACAGGCCCTGGGCCAACGGGCTGTAGGCGATGATCAACCGGTCGTTGGCCTGCGCCCACGGCAGCAGCTCGCGCTCGGGACGGCGGTCGACGAGGTTGAACGGGACCTGGTTCGACAACACCGGACGCCCGAGCGCTTCCTCGGCCGCCTGCCAACGGGCCAACGCGTAGTTCGACACCCCGGCGTGCCCGATGACGCCCTCGTCGATCAACTGCCCGAAGGCCGGCATGGTCGACGACAGCGGGACGACCGGGTTGGGCTGATGGAGCTGGTAGAGATCGATCCTCTTGACCCCGAGCCGCCGCGCACTGCCCCGGGCCCGCCGCAACACGATCGGCCCCAGCGGCAGGACAGGGAGGATCTTGGTGGCCAAGAAGGCCTCGTCGCGCCGGTCCCCGAGGGCCCGCCCGAGGATCCGCTCCGACCGGCCGAAGGCGTAGATCTCGGCCGTGTCGAACAGCGTGATCCCCACATCGAGGGCCCGATGCACGATGGCGATGGCGTCCTTTTCGGCGTACTCGGTGCCGTAGCCCCATTCCCGTGACCCGAACTGCCACGTCCCGAGGCCTATGGCCGACATCCGGGCCCCGCCAACCTCGACGTACTTCATCGTTTCAGGCTCCTCACTTCGGGGGCATCCGGATCCCGCCGTCGAGCCGGATCACTTCGCCGTTCAGGTAGCTGTTCTGGGCGATGTGCGCCACCAGCTGCCCGTACTGCAGCGGCTGGCCGAGCTTCTTCGGGAACAACACCGACTGGGCCAAAGCGTTGCGCTGCTCGTCGGGAAGCATCCCGAGCAGCGGTGTGTCGAAGAGCCCCGGGGCGATCGTCACCACCCGGATGCCCACCGGCGCCAGGTCCCGGGCGGCCGGCAGGGTCATCCCCACCACCGCTCCCTTCGACGCCGAGTAGGCCAGCTGACCGACCTGGCCGTCGAAAGCCGCCACCGAGGCCGTGTTCACGATGACCCCCCGCTCGCCGTCGGCCAGGGGCTCGGTCCCGGCCATGGCCGAGGCGGCGATCGTCATCACATAGAAGGTCCCCAGCACGTTCAGCTCCTGGATGAACTTGAACGCCTTCGGATCGTGCGGCGAGTTGTCCCGGTTGATGACCCGACCGACCCAGCCCGTCCCCGCGCAGTTGACGGCCACCCGGAGGTTCCCCCCCTCGGCCGCCTGGTTCACCGCCCGCTGGCAGTCCTCGGGGTCGGTCACGTCCCCGCCGACGTAGTTGGCCCCGATCTCCCCGGCCAGCTGCTTGGCCCCTTCTTCGTTGCGGTCGAAGATGGTGCAGCGGACCCCGAGCGATGTCAGTGTCCGCGCCGTCCCCGCGCCGAGACCCGAGGCACCACCGGTGATGACGGCTGACGATCCTTTGAGCTCCATGGGCCGCATGCTACGGGCCGCCCCGCCGGGCCCGCCAAAGGCCGGTCGACGGCGACGGGGCCAGGCGTGCCTCGAGCCCTAGGCCGGGAAAACGGCGCCCGACGTCCCCACCTGGGCCGCCGCCGCCTCGGTGGCGAGCAGGTCGACACGGTCGTTCATGGGGTCCCCCGAGTGCCCCTTCACCCACCCGAACCCCACCGACCGGCCCGGATCGAGCGCCAACCCGAGCAGCGGCTCCCACAGGTCCCGGTTGGCCACCGGTTTGCCGGCGCTGTTGCGCCAACCACGGCGGCGCCATCCCTCCCACCACCGGTCCCGGAAGCAATTCACGACGTAGGTCGAGTCGCTTATCACGAGCACCGGCCCCGGCAACGACTCCAGCGCCCGCAGGACGGCCGTGATCTCCATCCGCTGATTGGTCGACTCTGCTTCGGCTCCACTGGCGTAGGGACCGTCGGGAACAGCCCACGCCCACCCCCCGCGTCCCGGATTCCCGAGACAGGACCCGTCGGTGTAGACGACCGTCGCTCCCTCAGTGGGCACCGGTGGCGCGGCGGACCGGGGGCGCGGGGGCGACATGTCCCTCAAGTTACGACATGACCCTCGAGTTACGACACGACCTTCGAGTTACGACACGACCTTCGAGTTACGACCCGGTCTTCGGCTCAGAGACCGTCGAAGTCCGGAGGTGGATGCCAACTCCAGTCCCCCGGTCGCCCCTCGAGAGTCCAGCCCTCGTAGGTGAGGAGGTCGTGGTGCCACTTGCAGATCCGCACCAGGTTCGAGAGCCGGGTCGGGCCCCCGTCGGTGAAAGGAACGAGGTGGTGGTTCTCGAGGCGGCTGGTCATGTCGCACTTCGGCACCGCGCAGACCGGATCTCGTTCTTCCAATGCCGTCACCACATGGGCCGGGACGCTCCGGCCAAGGTGACAGACGTTGCCGACATCGCGGCCTTCGGCGATGACGATCTTCACGAAGGCATCACCGAGGGCCCGGGTGGCACTGGCCAGCGGGACCGGCCCGATACCCGGGATCTCACAGACCTCGTCGCCTTCGGTCTCACCGCGCTTCAGCGCCGCCAGGTCCACCCGCAGGACCACCGTCGGCCGGGCGATGCCCGTGCCGATCCCGAGAACGGCGTCGGCGGCCAACGAGACGAGGCCGTCGGCGGCATAGGCGCTCATCGACTCGTACTGTCCGGCAGCCCGGGCCTCCTCGAAGAAGACCGTCGCCTTGGCCTTCACCGCCTCGACAATCCGGGCCCCGTCCCCGGGGGTGAGCCGGGCTTCGAGGCGGACGGCACCGTCCGGTTCGATCGAGTGCCGGAAGAACCGGCTCTTTCTGATGGCGTTGTAGCGGCCCATCTCGCCCGTCTCCCACGAGGCGATGGCCTTCATCTTCTGACAACGCGTCCGCAGGCCCTTCAAGCCGGTCCGGGCCGCCACATCCAGCAACTCAGCCTCGGCCGCCGGGTGGACCGCGGCCGCCGAGGCGATCTCCTTGATCTGGGCCGCCGAGAAGTCCCCCCGCCTCAGGCACACCGCCGTCTCCGGCAGATCCCCCAGCTGCCGGGCCGTCTCGAGCACACCGTTGGCCTGACCCTCCGTCCTCCCCGTCTTCTCGGCCAGATAGCTGGCCGCGCTCCTGTGACCCTCCTGACGCCAGACGAGCCGGTCGTCGACCACCGGAGCCACCACCATCGATCCCGCCGTCCCCAGTCGCTCGAGCTTGGAGAAGTACTCGAGCAGTCGCGCCGCATCCCGACCGGTCAGGGTGTCCGGGTCGAGCCGGGCTAGGAATTCCCGCTGCCGTCGCATGGACTCGTAGAGATCCTCGAGCGTCTCGTCTCGCGGACACAACTCCTCCGGGCGACACAACTCGTCGGTTGCCGACATGGAGACCAGCCTGTCATGAGGCTGTACCGGTCACTCCGGAGCAACAGCGAGAACCGCCGAAGCCCGGTCATCGGACTCTCAGTATTTAGGAGGACACCAGTCGCAGATCATCATCCCTGGTGATGTGCGACAACCCCCGCGCAGAGGAGGATGGACCTGCGGCTCCAACCGCCGGAGACCACCATCGTCGCACCCGAGCCGACCTTCAGATTCTCCCCGAGTCTCACGTCATCTCTCCGACGTTGGGAGTGAAGGAGGGGCGTTCATGCGCCCCTCCTTCCAATTCCCCACCGTCCCAGGCCCCTCACCGACAGCCGGCCGTGGCGCCAGGTCACCCAAAGGGCCACCCTGGGCCCGGCCGTGGGCCACCCATGGGCCACCGGACCGGTAGCCCGCCCGTAGCATGGAGCCGTGCTCTTCGACGGAATGTCGCACCAGCTCCCCGACATCGATCCCGGGGAGACGGCCGAATGGATCGACTCCTTCGACGCCGTCGTCGACGCCGAGGGCCGGCCCCGGGCCCGCTTTCTCCTCATGAAGCTCCTCGAGCGGGCCCTCTCCAAGCAGGTCGACTTCCCGGCCACCGTCTCCTCCCCCTATGTGAACACGATCCCCCGGGACCAGGAGCCCTGGTTCCCCGGCGACGAGTACCTGGAGCGCCGTATCCGGGCCTATATCCGTTGGAACGCGGCCGTCATGGTGATAAGGGCCAACCACCGCTCCGAGGGCATCGGCGGCCACCTCGCCACCTACGCGTCCTCGGCTTCTCTCTACGAGGTCGGCTTCAACCACTTCTTCCGGGGCAAGTCCGACGGCGGCTTCGGCGACATGGTCTTCTTCCAGGGCCACGCCTCTCCGGGGATCTACGGCCGGGCCTATGTCGAGGGACGGCTCTCCGAGGACCAGCTCGACCACTTCCGCCAGGAGGTATCCGGCGCCGGCCTGCCGAGCTACCCCCACCCGCGTCTCCTTCCCGACTTCTGGGAGTACCCGACCGTCTCCATGGGACTCGGTCCCTTGACCGCCATCTACCAGGCCCATGTGAACCGCTATCTCCTGCACCGGGAGATCGCCGATACGTCGGCCTCGCGGGTCTGGTGTTTCGTCGGTGACGGTGAGCTCGACGAGGTCGACTCGACCGGTGCCCTCTCGGTCGCCGGTCGCGAGCATCTCGACAACCTGACCTTCGTCGTCAACTGCAACCTGCAGCGCCTCGACGGACCCGTCCGGGGCAACGGGAAGATCATCCAGGAGGCCGAGGCCACCTTCCGGGGCGCCGGCTGGAACGTGATCAAGGTCGTCTGGGGCTCGAAGTGGGACGAGCTGCTGGCCCGTGACATCGACGGCGTCCTTCTCGACAAGATGAACACCACCCCCGACGGCCAGTTCCAGAAGTACGCCACCGAGTCTGGCGCCTATGCCCGGGAGCACTTCTTCGGTCCCGATCCCCGTCTCCGCCGGATCGTCGAGCACCTCTCCGACGCCGAGATCCAGGCTCTCCCCCGGGGCGGCCACGACTACCGGAAGCTCTACGCCGCCTACAAGCTGGCCACCGACCAGACCAACCAGACGAACCCCGGCCAACCGACCGTCATCCTGGCCAAGACCGTGAAGGGCTGGACCCTCGGTCCCGAGATCGAGGCCCGCAACGCCACCCACCAGATCAAGAAGATGACGAAGGCCCAACTCCTGGTCCTGCGGGACCGGCTCTATCTCCAGGAGGAGATCCCCGACGAGGCCCTCGACGCCGACCAGCCTCCCTACTACCGGCCTCCCGTCGGGTCGGCCGCCCACGAGTACCTCACGGCGCGCCGCCAGGTCCTCGCCGGTCCCCTGCCCTCGCGGGTGGTGAGGCCCCGTCCCGCCCAGCCGCCCCAGCCGACCGTCTTCTCCGACCTGACCGCCGGCTCCGGCACCCAGCCGGTCTCGACCACCATGGCCTTCGCCCGGCTGCTCCGGAACCTCGTCCGCGACCCGGCCATCGGACGGCTGGTGGCCCCGATCGTCCCCGACGAGGCCCGGACCTTCGGCCTCGAGCCCCTCATCGCCGAGACCAAGATCTACGCGCCCGAGGGCCAGCTCTACACCCCGGTCGACTCCGACCTCATCCTCCGCTACGCCGAGGACAAGAAGGGTCAGGTCTTGGAAGAAGGCATCACCGAGGCCGGTTCGATGGCATCGTTCATCGCCCTCTCCACGGCCTACGCCACCTGGGGCCAGCCGATGCTCCCGATCTACCTCTTCTATTCCATGTTCGGCTTCCAACGCACCGGCGACCTCATGTGGCTCCTCGGCGACATCCGCGGCCGGGGGATCCTGGCCGGTTGCACGGCCGGCCGGACGACCCTCCAGGGCGAGGGCCTCCAGCACGACGACGGCCACTCCCCCCTCCTCGCCTCGGTCAACCCCGCCGCCCGTATCTACGACCCCGCCTTCGCCTACGAGATCGCCGTCATCATGCAGGAGGCCGTCACCCGCACCCTCGGCCCCGAGCCCGAGGACCGCTTCTGGTACCTCACCCTCTACAACGAGAACTACGTCATGCCCCCCCTCCCCTCCGGCGAGGCCGGTGCGACGGTCCGGGCCGGCATCCTGCGCGGCATCTACCGCTTCGCCGGCCCCGCCGACGTCTCCAGCGACCCCCCCGGTTCCGGTCTGGCCGCCCTCGGGCTGGGCGACCCCGCGGCCGCCCCGACGGCTCCATCGCCGGGCTCAGGGGCCGGCGGCCCCGAAGCCGACACCGGTATCGGTCCCGGTGCCGGACGTGTCGGGACCGGGTCGGGACAGGGAGAGATCGGTCGCCGCCGGGCCACACTGCTCTTCTCGGGACCGATGTGGCGCGCCGCCATGGAGGCCCGTGACATCCTGGCCCGCGACTGGTCGGTCTCGGCCGACGTCTGGTCGGTGACCTCCTACACCGAACTCCGAAACGACGCGCTGTCGGCCGAGCGGGCCAACCGGCTCCACCCGGGCGAAAGGGCCCGGACGCCGTTCGTGACCGAGTCAATGGCCGGCGGGGTCGGCCCCGTCGTGGCGGTCACCGACTACCTGCGGGCCGTACCGGACCAGGTCTCTCGATGGGTGGGCCGGCCCTTCACCTCTCTCGGGACCGACGGCTTCGGCCGTTCCGATACCCGGGCCGCCCTGCGACGGTTCTTCGAAGTCGACGCCGCCCACATCGTCGTGGCCGTCCTGGCCGCGCTGGCCCAGGAGGGCGACGCCAAGACCGACGAGGTGGCCGAGGCCATCGCCACCTACGGCATCGATCCCGACGCCTCCGATCCCTGGGCCGTGTAACTCCCGGGCGCCGGCACTCCGGTGGTGACGGCCAGCCTGTTCCAGGCGTTGATCTCGATGATGGCGTAGACGATCTCGGTCAGTGACTCCGGCGCGAAGACAGCGGCGGCATCGTCGATGACCGACCTCGGGATCTCGGTCTGCGCCAGAAGGGTGACGGCTTCGGTGAGAGCCAGAGCGGCACGCTCGCCGTCGGAGAAGAAGGGCGTCTCCCGCCAGGCGCTCAAAGCGTAAAGTCGTTGCTCGCTCTCACCGGCGGCCCGGGCATCCTGGCTGTGCATGTCGATGCAGAAGGCACAGCCGTTGATCTGCGAGGCCCGCATCTTGATCAGCTCGAGCAGGACCGGATCGATGCCCGAGCTCTTCACGGTCTCGTGCACACTCTGGAGAGCCTGATAACCCTCGGGCCAGAATCGAAACTGGTGTTGACGTTCGTCGGTCACCGATGAAGCGTACCGAGCCGGAGCAGCCCGGGATCAGCTTGGTCCCGATCCTCGCGGCGGTCGCCGCCATCTACAGTTCTTCGCATGACCACCCTTCGACTGTCAGGCAATCCGGAGGCCGACAAACTCCTGTCCAAAGATCCCCTGGCCCTCCTGATCGGGATGGTCCTCGACCAGCAGATCCCCTTGGAGTGGGCCTTCGCCGGGCCGGCCGAGCTCCGGCGCCGACTCGGCCGCGATCTCGACGCCCAAGAGATCGCCTCGATGGACCCCGAGGCCCTCGCCGCCGCCTTCTCGGCCCGGCCGGCGCTGCACCGCTATCCGGGATCGATGGCGACCCGGGTGCAGGAGCTGTGCCGCATGCTCGTCGACAACTACAGCGGCAAGGCCGACAACGTCTGGAAGAGAGCCGGGTCCGGCACCGAACTGCTGACCCGTGTCCGCCAGCTCCCCGGATTCGGCGACCAGAAGGCGAAGATCTTCGTCGCCCTCCTCGGCAAGCAACTCGGAGTACGGGCCGCCGGCTGGCAGGAGGTCTCCACCCCGTACGGCGATCCCGAGACCTTCCGCTCCGTGGCCGACATCACCGACGCCGCCTCTCTCGACCGGGTCCGCGCCTTCAAGCAGGACATGAAGGCCAAGGCCAAGGCGGCCGCGGCGGCCAAGACGCCGGCGTCCAAGAAAGGACGGCCGGCGAAGAAGACAGCAGCCCCGAAAGCTGCCGTCAAGAAAGCGGGACCGGCCCAGAAAACAGCGTCGGCGAGCGCCGGCGAGCGTTGACAGGCCCGCCGATCGCGTCACGCCCGGATCGGGCGCTGGCCGGGCGGAGCCTTTATCTCTGCACCCCGGACCGAACCGACCTCGACTCCTTTCTCACCGCCTGCATCGAGGGCGGAGTGGACATCGTCCAACTGCGCGACAAGCACCTCGACGCCCGCGGCATTGTCGCCCGGGCAACCCTCGCCGCGCGCGTCTGCGCCGATCACGGCGTGCCCTTCATTGTGAACGACCGTCCCGATCTCGCCCTCGAGGTCGGTGCCGACGGTGTCCATGTCGGCCAGGACGACGCCTCCCCCGCCCTCGCCCGCCGGATCCTCGGGCCTGACGCCGTGGTGGGGCTCTCCACCCATGCCCGGGCCGAGCTCGATGCCAGCGTCTCCGAGCCGGTCGACTACGTCTCGGCCGGACCCGTCGAAGCGACGCCGACGAAGATCGGACGACCCGGTACGGGAATCGGCTACGTCACCTATGCCGTCGAGCGGGCCCGGAGACCGGTGTTCATCACGGGAGGCGTCACACCGGCAACCATCCCCCACCTCGCCGCCGCCGGGGCCCGGTGTTTCGTGGTCGTCCGTTACCTCACCGAGGCCGATGACCCCCGGACATCGGCCCGACAATTGCGCCATTCGATCGACGCCTCGGTGGCCGACGTCTGACCCGATCAGGGGCTCTGGCGCTCCAGCCAACCGACCAGCAGGGCCATGGCCCGGGGGTCGGCCCGCAGGCGATGACCGGCACCGCCGATCACCCGCAATTCGGCGCTCCCGCCCACGGCGTCAGCCAGGATCCGGGCATCGGACAACGGCACCTCGTCGTCCTCGACGCCGTGGACGATCAGGACCGGACGCGGCGTCAGAGCGGCACAGGCCTCGTCGGGACGCAGCGCGGTGAAGCCGTCGGCCCAGGCGACGGTGTCCGGGGGGTACCCCGCTGTCCGTATCACTCCGACCCGGCGTGAGAACTCGAGCATCCCGTCGACATCCTGAGCCCAGTCGGCGAAAGTGGCCGGCGATCCGAAGCAGGCCACTCCCCTGACCCGTTGATCGCCGGCGGCCAGGCACAGAGCCAGCGCCCCGCCGGTTCCGAAGCCCACGAGCCAGACTCCCCCGCCCGCGACGAGGGTCGCCCCGTGGGACACGAAGGCTCCGAGATCCTCGAGCCAGCCGTTGAGCGAGAAGTCGCCCTCCGACGGACCGATACCCCGGAAGCAACCGGCCACCACACAGCGGCCGGACTCGGCCGCCAGCCGGTCGGCCAGGGCGGGCAGGTTGTCACCGGTGCTCTCGGCGGCGTCGACGCCGAGCGGGAAACCGTGGCACAGCACGACGACGGCAGCCAGAGGGCCGGGCGCCGTGACCTCAGGGGCGACATGAACGGCGAGAGCGCCGGCGGGTCCGTCGAAGCTGTCCCAAGCCCGTGCCATCCGATCGCCCCGATCCGCCGAACCGGCGGCGGCTGACTCTCAGGTCCGCCGCTTGTGTACGCGCCGTTCAGTATCCCCGGCGCCGGGGATCAGATGCCGATGCGCTGGGCCAGAAGCTCGCGGTGGTAGCTCGGATCTCCGAGCAACAGCTCGGAGGACTTGGCGCGCTTGAAGTACAGGTGCGCGTCGTGCTCCCAGGTGAACCCGATACCACCGTGGATCTGGATGTTCTCGGCGGCGGCGTGGAAGTAGGCCTCCGAGCAATAGGACTTGGCCAGGCTGGCCACGACCGGGAGCTCCTCGGAGTCCTCGGCGGCGGCCCAACCGGCGTAGTAGGCGGCCGACTTGGCCGACTCCACCTCGAGGAGCATGTCGGCACACTTGTGCTTGATGGCCTGGAAGGAACCGATGGGGCGACCGAACTGGATGCGGGTCTTGGCGTAGTCGACGGCCATGTCGAGGCAGCGCTGCGCCCCTCCGACCTGCTCGGCGGCCAGAGCCACGGCGGCGAGGTCGAGCGTGCGCGACAGCGCCGGCCCGGCACCACCCTCCTCGCCCACCAGGCGGGCCGGGGTGCCCGAGAATTCGATCCGTGCCTGCTTGCGCGTCTGGTCCATGGTGGCCAGTGCCGTCCGGGTAAGACCGGCGGCGTCGCCCTCGACGGCGAACAAGCTCACGCCCTTGCCCGTGCGGCCGGCAACCAGGATCAGGGTGGCCGTGCTGCCGTCGATCACGAACATCTTGTGCCCGTCGAGCTTCCAGTCCCCACCCTTGCCGGTGGCGGCCAGGCTGACGGCGTCGAGGTCCCACCGGCCGGTGTCCTCGGTCAGGGCCAGCGTGGCGATGGTCTCTCCGGAGGCGATGCCGGGCAGGAGGTCCTTCTTGGCGCTCTCGTCGCCGCACGACAGAAGCGCGTTGGCGGCGAGGGCGACGGTCGAGAAATAGGGGGCGCACAGCAAGGCGCCGCCCATCTCCTCGAAGATCACCGTGAGCTCGACGTAGCCGAACCCGACGCCGCCGTACTCCTCGGGGATGGCGATGGCCTGGAGCCCGAGCTGCTCGCCCATCTGCTTCCAGACGGCGGTGTCGTATCCCTCGGGTGTCTCCATGAGCCGCCGGACCTCGGTCATGGGCGACTTGTCCTCGAGAAAGCGGCGCACGGAGCTGCGCAGCTCCTCTTGTTCCTCGCTGAAGGCGAAGTTCATGGATCGATCCCCCTCGACGGGCCCCGGGTTCGTCGGGTCCCCCGGGCGGATTGGTGACGCTGGTTGTCTACCAGACCGGGGCCATTGTTGACCACCGAGTCAATCCATTGTTGACCACCGAGTCAATATGGGGTCAAGGTCAAGAGGGAGTCAATAAGGTGGCATCCATAGACGCCCCTCCCGTCGCTCCTGTCCGGCGGGCCCGAACCGGGGGCAGAACCGGAGGAAAGAAACGTGCTCCACTACGAAGACAGCCTGGTCGAGGTCCACCGGGTGGTGGTCGGCCCCATGGACAACAACGTGCACGTCATCCGGTGCAAAGAGACAGGCGAGGCGGTCCTCGTCGACGCCGCCAACGAACACGAGCTGCTGCTCGAGATGTGCCGGGACCTCGGGGTGCGCCAGGTGCTCGAGACCCACGGCCACTGGGACCACATACAGGCCGTCCCGGCCGTCCGCGACGCCGGCTATGCCGTGTCGGTGTCGGCCGCCGATGCCGGGATGCTCCCCTCCTACGACCTTCTCATCGAAGACGGCTCCGTCCTCGAAGTGGGTCGGTTGCGCCTCGAGGCCATCGCCAACCCGGGCCACACACCGGGTTCGGTCTCCTTCTTTCTCCACGACACGCCGCTGCTGTTCAGTGGCGACACTCTCTTCCCCGGAGGGCCGGGCAATACGAAGCTCGAAGGGGCCGACTTCGCCACCATCATCCGCTCGATCGAGGACCGGCTCTTCTCACGGTTCGGTCCCGACACGATCGTGCTCCCCGGACACGGGACGGACACCACCATCGGCAACGAGAGCCCGCACCTGCAGGAGTGGATCGATCGGGGCTGGTGACGCCCCCGACGTACGCACGCGGACCGACCTACGGGAAGAGCCCCCGCGCCGAGATGGCGGCGGCCAGACGGTCGACGGCGACGACGCCGGCGGCGCGGCGCATGGAGACGCCCATCGTCTGTGACCTGTCCCACACCTCGCTGAAGGCATCATCGATGGTGCGAGCCAGTCGGGTGGCGACAAGCTCCTCGTCCCAGGCGTAGCCCTGCCTGCTCTGGGCCCACTCGAAGTACGACGCCGTCACCCCTCCGGCATTGGCCAGGATGTCGGGGACGACCGTCACCTGGCGGGCGGCCAGCACCAGATCGGCGTCGGGCGTGGTGGGTCCGTTGGCCGCTTCCACCACCACCGACGCCTTCAGGGAGTGGGCGGCGGCCACGTCGATGGCGCCCTCGAGGGCGGCGGGCACGGCGAGTTCGGCATCGATCCCCCAGAAGTCGTCATCGTCGATGGCCTGACAGCCTTCGAAGCCCACCACCGAACCGGTGCGGTGGACGTGATCAGACAAGGCACCGGCGTCGATGCCACCGGGATTGTGGACGGCACCTCCGACGTCGGCCACGGCCACCACCCTCATGCCCGCCGAGGCCAGGAGGAAGACGAGCGGCCCACCCACCTTGCCGAACCCCTGGACGATGGCGCGGGCACCGGCGAGCTCCATCTGTTTGGCGGCGAAGACGGAGCGGACACAGCGCACGACCCCGGACGCCGTCGCCCCCGAATGCAGGGGCATGCCGCCGACGGACAGGGGTTTGCCCGTGACCACGGCAGGGATCGATCGTCCTTCGAGCATGTCGAGGGTGTCGAGCAGCCAGGCCATGACCCTCTCGTCGGTGTTCACGTCGGGCGCCGGGATGTCGCGCTCGGGTCCGAGGAAGCTGGCGATCTCGTAGGTGTAGCGGCGGGTCATGCGTTCGAGCTCGGCGGCGGACATCTGCCGGGGGTCGCAACGCACGCCACCCTTGCCTCCGCCGAAGGGAATGTCGACCACGGCCGTCTTGAGCGTCATGTCGGCGGCCAGCGCCGAGATCTCCCGGGCCTGCAGTGTCGGGTGGAAGCGGATGCCACCCTTGGCCGGTCCCCGGGAGGTGTCGTGGTGGATCCGCCAACCGGTGAAGACCTCGACATGGCCATCGTCCATCCGGACGGGAACGGACACCTCGAGGATCCGCTCCGGAGTGCGCAGGAGGCGATGGACATCGGGATCGAGCGAGGCCAGGGCGGCGGCGTCATCGATCCGTTCGAGGATCGCCCCCCAGGGGTCGTAGGGCGACGGATCCTGTCCCTGGGCGACGTTGCGCTCCACGGGGACCTGCGGCTTCCCGGCCACCGGCGGAACGGTCACCCGGGTGCGGTCGCCGGGTCGCCGGAGGTCCAGTCCGGGGGATCCGGGCGGCCCCGGGCGGCCCGGTGCTGGTGCGACAGCATGTGGGGGGAATCGCCGTCCTCGGTCTTCACCCCGATGATGAGGGGCGAGCGCGTGAGCGAGTAGACGCCGAAGAAGAGCACGGCCAGGGCCAGCACCTCTCCGACGCCCCGGCCACCGGACGTCTGGACGTGGTCACCGAAAAGCCCGATGCCGATGATGATCGACGCCAACGGGTCGACGATGACCAAGGTCGACTGCGAGGCCGTGACCGGGCCGGCGCGAAAGGCGTTCTGGGTCAGGAACAGCCCGGCCAGTCCGGAGGCGGCCAGGGCGTAGGGCGGCCAGGTGGTGAACACGCCACCCCAGCCGCGGCCGATCTCGTGGTTCATCTCCTTCATGAGCGACGCCGTGAAGGCGAAGGCGATGGCCGACGCGGCCCCGAACATGGCCGCCTTCCACGCCGGCGACCCCACCCGCGTGAGCATGACGGCGATGGTGGCGCCGCCGATGACGGCGATGGAGACGAGGCCCCAGTCGTAGAGGCTCGGGGTCTGGCTGCCGCCACCGGGTGCGGCGATAAGGAGGAAGCCGGCCAGGCCGCCGGCGGCGAAAAGGGCTCCCACCCATTCGTGCCACCCCAGGTGCTGGCGGAACCAGATGCCCAGGATGGCCACCAGGAAGGGCAGCTCGAGGGTGAGGATGGGCTGGACCTCGGTCAGGCGACCGAAGTGGAGAGCGGTGAACTGAAAGAGGAAGGCGGCGATCATGAAGCCGAACCCGGCCAGCCAGACCTTGCGGCGAAGGGCGTAGGCCATCAAGCCCCATCGCAGGGTCGTCGAGTCCGGGGCGGACTCCACTCCCATGCGCTGGAGGATGGTCGTCAGGGCATTGGCCAGCGCCGCCCCGACGGCCAGTACGTAGGCCATGACTCAACTACCTTACGGGCCCCGGTGGCGGGCACGCCCGCATGGGCCCCGGTGGCCAACACGCCCGCAGGGGCCGGTGGCGGGCACGCCCGCACGGGCACGGTGGCGGGCACGCCGGGCCCGTCGGTACCCTGGCCCCACCGCCGCTGTCACGGCGCACGGTCATGACAGACGGTCACGAGTCAGGGGAAAGCAATGCCCGACACCATCTCCGAACAGGACTTCGAGCGCTCGGCCCTGGCGTTCCTGGAAGCCAACGCCGAGCCTCGGGTCGAGTCCGAGCAGAGCTGGGGCGAGGGTTCGGACCAGGTGTCGATCCTGCCGGAACGGACCCTCGAGGAGGAGATCGCCGAGCTGACCGCGGCTCGGGCCTGGGCCCAGAAGCGGTTCGACGCTGGGTTCAGCTGGATCACGGGGCCCGTCGAGTTCGGCGGGCGCGGATTGTCCCGGGACTTTCAGCGCACCTACAACGACCTCGAAGGGGGCTTCGGCACCCCTCCGATGTCCGCCTACGGCATCGGCCTCGGCATGGTGGCACCGACGATCCTGGCCCATGCCACCGACGAGGTGAAGGAGCGCTACCTGAAGTCGATGTGGCGCGGCGACATCGTGGCCTGCCAGCTGTTCAGCGAGCCCGGGGCGGGCAGTGACCTGGCCAGCCTGCAGACGAAGGCGGTGCGCGACGGAGACGAGTGGATCGTCACCGGGCAGAAGGTGTGGACGTCGGGTGCGCATCTGTCGGAGATCGGCGAGATCATGTGCCGGACCAACCCCGACGCCCCCAAGCACAAGGGCCTGACGGGCTTCGTCGTCGACATGCATGCTCCGGGTGTCGAGGTCCGTCCGCTGCGGCAGATGACGGGCGGCGCCTCGTTCAACGAGGTCTTCTTCTCCGAAGTGCGGATTCCCGACAGTCACCGTCTCGGAGACGTGAACGAGGGATGGACGGTGGCGCTCACGACGCTCATGAACGAACGGGCGGCCATCGGTGGCGGGATGGCCAGCGGCGGTGGCGGCAACATGGGGACCCAGCGCCTGATCGAGCTCGTCCGGCATCAGGGCAAAGCCGACGACCCGCTCATCCGCCAGCAGTTGGCCGACATCATCATCAACGGCCGGGTGGCGTCGTTCACCAATCTCCGGGCCATGGCCAAGATCGCCACCGGCCAGCTCCCGGGACCGGAGATGTCGATCGGAAAGTTGACGCTCACGGCCAACATGCGCCGGGTGAGTGAGTTGGTGGCGTCGGTTCTCGGCCCCCGGCTGGTGGCCGACACGGGCGAATGGGGTACCTACGCCTGGTCCAAGTTCGTCCTCGGCCTACCGGGGATGCGGCTGGCCGGCGGCACCGACGAGATCCTCCACAACATCATCGGTGAGCGCGTCCTCGGCCTGCCCAAGGAGCCGGCGGCCAACAAGTAGCAGCGGCCGTCAGCTGCCTTCCCGCCTTCGTGAACAGTCGGATGGCGCAGCTCGAGAACGCACTGCTCGAGACGTCCATGTCATCGTCGACCCGGACAAGATCGGCTTCTTCTCGGCCCCAGTGACATCGGCCCCACTGACATCGGCCCCACTGACATCGGCCAAACTGAGGTCGGCCAAACTGAGGTCGGCCAAACTGAGGTCGGCCAAACTGAGGAAACCCTTCAGGCTGTCGCCGTGCACACCCAGCCGAGGTCGTAGACACTGACGTCGACAGCCGAGAACCCGACCTCGGCCAGCCACTGCCGGAGGTCGTTCGGATCGATCGGGTTGTAGATGTCGTCGTTGTGGAAGGCCCGGGTGGCGTCGTTCTCGATACCGTCGGCGGCCACGAGAGTGGCGCCGGGCCGCAGGACGCGGGCCAGTTCGGCAAAGACCGACTTCTGGTCCTCATCGGTTTCGATGTGATGGAGCATGTGGAAGGAGGCGGCGCCCGAGAAGTGGCCGTCGGGGAACGCCAGAGACGTGGCATCGCCGAGGACCACGTCCACATTCGTTCCGGCCAGCCGGGCCGCCAGGGAACGGGCCAGGTCTTCGTCGAGTTCGACAGCGGTGAGATGCTCGACCCGGCCCAGCAGGACATCGGTGGTGAACCCCGGTCCCGGACCGATCTCCAGCACCGTCGGACCGAGGTCCACATCTCGCAGGGCGCGCGGAAGGATCGTCTCCTCGACCATCTGCCGCCACTCGGGACTGGCGCAGAATTGGAGGTGGAAGGGGTTCACGGGCGGACCACCGTGATGTCACGAGACGGGAGGTGGTTTCTCATTGCTCATTGGTACACTCCGGGATCGTGACCGTCTCTGCACGTTCGGCCAATAAACCGCCTTTTACGGCCAGGAGCGGATTCGTCGACATGCGCGATGGCACCCAGGTGCGGGCCGGGACGTTCCCCTATGACGGGCCCGATGCGGTCACCACATGGCATTCCCACGATCTTCACCAGATCGAGTACGCCTTCAAGGGAGTGGTCGAGGTGGAGACGTCCATGGCCCACCACCTCCTGCCGCCCCAGCAGGCCGCATGGATACCGGCCGGGCTGACGCACAGGACCACCTTGAAGGGCGTCCGGAGTGTGTCGGTGTTCTTCGAACCGGACATGGTCCCCGAGGTCGACGGCCGGGTCCGGATCCTGGCCGCCGAACCGGTGATACGGGAGATGATCCTCTACGGGGTGCGCTGGCCGATCGCCCGACCCTCGAGCGACCCCACCGCCGATGCGTTTTTCGAGGCACTGGCCAGGATCGCCTTCGAGTGGCTCGACCACGAGACGCCGCTCAACCTGCCGACGAGCACAGATCCGGACGTGGCCGCCGTGATGTCCTACACGCAGGAACATCTGAACGAGGTCGCCGTACGCGACGTCTCGCGGGCCGTTGGATGGTCCGAGCGGACACTGCGGCGAAAGTTCCTCGAGGCGACAGGGATGAGTTGGCGGAGCTATCTGCTGCAGAGCCGCCTGATGCGGGCCATGGCTCTTCTGGCCGAGCCGGGACCGTCTGTGCTCGACGTGGCCAGCACGGTCGGATTCGAGAGTGTCAGCGCCTTCACGCGCGCCTTCGGCCGATACTGTGGTGAGACCCCTTCCGCCTACCGGGCCCGGGTCACGGCTCCGCCACCCGATCTGGCCTAGCTCTACCGCCAGGGAAGATTGTCGACGTAGACCCAGGAACGGCGGTGGATGGCCGTGAGGCCGTAGCCACGCAGCGCCCGTTGGTGAGTGGGCGATGGATAGCCCTTGTTGCGGTCGAACTCGAACGGCGGGTACGAATCGGCGTCGGCCCGCATCAGCCGGTCACGGGTCACCTTGGCCAGAACCGAGGCGGCCGCCACCGAAGAGCACTTGGCGTCACCTTTGATGACCATCTGCACCGACGGCGCCCAGTCGGGCAAGGTGCCGTCCTCCTCGTCGAACAGAGAGGGCGCCGACACCGGGGTCACATAGTCGAAGTTCCCGTCGAGGATCACGGCCTCGGGAAGGAACTCGGCGGGCAATTGGCCGAAGGCGCGCCGGGTGGCCAGTCGGAGCGAGGCTGTCATCCCGAGGCTGTCGCACTCGTGCGGCCCGGCGTGGCCGACGGCCCAGGACGTGCACCACCGGGACAGAGGATCGAAGAGACGCTCTCTCACCTCCTCGACGAGTTGCTTCGAATCGCGCAGTCCCGACGGGGTGCGACACGGAGGCGGGGCCAACACGACAACTCCCACGGTCAGCGGACCGGCCCACGCTCCGCGTCCGACCTCGTCCACTCCGGCGACGAAGCGATGGCCCTGCGCCCACAGCCGCTTTTCCCAGGTGAGAGAAGGCTTGGGCGCCTTGCCCCGGGGCCGGGTGAACGATGGTGACGGGGTCACAGTGGTCGCGTTTGTTTGCATCGCGCTGTCCGCTGTTTGCACTGTGGTGTCCGCTGTTTGGCCCTTGTTGTCCGCCAGGCCCTTGTCGGAGGGTGCCATTGGGCGCATCATGGAAAGGGTCGTCCGGGGACCCCCCCGAGGGCCCGGCGCACGACCCCAGAGGCTTGACGAGCAGCGCCTGGTGCGTGGCGTTCCGGGGAGTTGCAGGAGGAGTGGGGAATGGTCAACACGGCCTTCGATGCATCCAAGGCCACACCACGAGACAGACTGGCTGCGGGCACCGCCGTGGACGTGCGTAGTCGGTATGTCGGCGCCTGGAGCTCCGGCTTCGAGGTAGCCGAGCCCGTGAACGACGGGTACCGGGTCCGTCGGCTGTCCGACGACAGCGTCCTACCCGACGTGTTCACGAACGAAGACGTGCGGGCGCAACGCCACAAGGCCGGCATGTGGTGGTACTGACCACCATTCGTTAAGAACCACCGACGGCGTCGATGAACTCGTCGATCGGGATGGCGGTGAGCGTCTTGGTCTTGAGCGTCCCCCGGGCGCCGAGGGTGAGAGCGACCCGGGCCACCACCTTCTCGTCGGGGGCCTCGAGGATGGTGGCGAAGTCGTAGGGCCCGAGCAGGGCCCACTGGGACACCACGCGGACGCCCATGGCTTCGACCTCGCCGTTGACCGCTTTCAGTCGCTCGGGGTTCTCGCGCAGGGTGGCCATGCCCTCGGGCCCGAGTGTCGACAACATGAGGTACATCGGCATAGAAGCAACCTATCTCAGGGCTCTTCGAGGCGGGCGATGAGGGGGAGCTCGGCGGCGTCGGATTCTGTCGACAGGAAGGCGTCGATCATCTCCCGTGCCACGGTGGGCGAGGTGAGCCGCAGACCGAAGGCCAGGACATTGGCGTCGTTCCACCTCCGGGCTCCCTCCACCGTGGTCGCGTCGGTACACAGGGCGGCGCGTACGCCGGGGACCTTGTTGGCGGCGATGGAGACGCCGGTGCCGGTCCAGCAACAGACGACACCCCGGTCGGCGCGTCCGGCCGCCACGGCCTCACCCACGGCCCGGCCGACCTCGGGCCATGGCTCACCGGGTGCCACACGCTCGACGTCGTGGCCTCGCTGGGCCAGATCGACGACCACGGCGTCGGTCAAGGAGGTTTCTTCGTCGGTGCCGAAGGCGATCCGCATGGGTGGAACGCTAATGGTGCTGCCGCCTACGGGGAACGCAGATCGACCCGTCGCACCTTGCCCATGGCGTTGCGGGGCAGTTCGTCGACGAAGTGCACGCGCCGGGGCCGCTTGTAGGGAGCGAGAAGACCGGCGGCAAAGGTGAGCAGTTCCTCGCTCGTTGGTGGGCGTCCGTCGGTCACGACCCAGGCCGTCACCGCCTCGCCCCACTCGTCGGAGGGGGTGCCGGTGACCGCCGCCTCGGCCACGGCCGGGTGCATCAGGAGCACGTCCTCCACCTCGACCGGGTAGACGTTGTAGCCCCCGGACACGATGAGGTCGGAGGCCCGGCCCTTGATGCTCACGTAGCCGTCGTCCACGACGGCCAGGTCCTCGGTGCGGAACCAGCCGTCGGCCAGCCGCTCGGCGGTGGCAGCGGGGCGCTCCCAGTAGCCACCGAAGACGGTCGGTCCCCGGACGAGGATCTCCTCGCCGTCGAAGTCGACGTCCACGCCGGGAAAAGGAAAGCCGATCGTCCCCGGCCGCCTGTCAGCGTCATAGGGATTGGAGATGGTCATGAGCGTCTCGGTCATGCCGTAGCGCTCGAGGACGTCGGTCCCGCCGTCTTCCAGGATCCGGCCGTGCAGTTCGGCGGCCAGAGGGGCCGACCCCGACACGGCCAGCCGCAGACGCGACAGCTCGCCGACCCGGGCCGATCCGGCCAGCCGGTGGTACATGGTGGGGACGCCGAAGAACATGGTCGCCTGGTGGGCGGCACAGGCGTCGAGAACAGCCTCGGCATCGAAGCGGGGAAGAAGGACGACGGAGGATCCGCGCAGAAGAGAGGTGTACAGAGCGACGCAGAGTCCGTGGCCGTGAAAGATCGGTAGGGCGTGGACCAGGCGGTCCTCCGGTTCCCAGCGCCAGGCGACACTGACCGATTCGCTGTTGGCCAAGACGTTGCCGTGACTGAGGACCGCCCCCTTGGGGGCACCCGTCGTTCCCGACGTGTAGGCGATGAGGGCGGGATCCTGCGGAGCGGAGGCATCGAGTCGGTCGGCATCGGGCATGGCCGCAGTGCCCGACTTCTCACCGGCCCGGGGACCGCCGGCAACCAGCTGCAGATCGGCGGACATCACAGGTAAGGGCGCGGTAGCCGCCTCCGCCACCCAGCGCGCCCGATCAGGGTCGTCGACCACAGCGGCGACCGGACGCACATCGCCCACGATGTGGGCCAGCTCCCGCGCCGTGTAGGCGGCGTTGGTGGGAACGACTACGAGCCCGGCGCGCAGCGCGGCGATATTGACGACGACGGCCGGGAGCGACGAGCCTGTGCACCACAGCAGACGATCTCCGGGTCCGAGTCCCATGTCCCGGAGTGTCAGCGCCGCTCGTCGGGTGCGATCGTCGAGCTCGCCGGCCGAGATCCAGCGGGCGGCGTCGCCGGCGCCGACGTCATAGATGATTGGAGCCGACGGGTCGGCCGCCCAGACGTCAGCCCAGGCGGCAGGGAGACTGCCACGGGCGGTCAGATCCTCGACCTTCAGATCGCTGCCGGCGGGCAGGTGCTCACGCCAGTGACGAGGAGGCACGGTCGGGAACAGTACCAAGAGCCTCGCCACCGCGGTCGTTGGCGTTTGCGAGATCCTCCGCGGCGCGAGTAATGGCAGGGCTGCCTCTTTCGGGGCGGAGGCCGGTGGGTCATCGTGGTCGCAGGCAGGCCATGGGACTGGTAGCGAACCGAGATTTTTCGACGGCGTCGAAGACCCCTTCGTCAATCCCGACGATGCCACGAATGCCCCATCACCCCTAACGTGAGCCCACAGGGGAGAGCATCACATGCGAGATATGTCGAGGCGAGGAAGGGCGAAACTCGGGGCCCGAATGGCGCCCCGGCTCGTCGCCGCCGGCCTCGTGACGGGGCTCGCCACCTTCTCCTTGGCCGTCATTCCGGCCCCGATCGCCGCCGCGGCCACTGACACAGTGACGAACTGCGCCGGTTCCGGTGCCGGTTCCCTGCCTTATGAAGTGCAGAACGCCGTCTCCGGGGACACCGTCACCTTCTCGGTCTCCTGCCCGCCGAGCTCGCCCATCGTGCTCAGTAGCGCCATCGACATCACCGAGAACCTCACGATCAACGGGCCGGGGGCGAGCAACTTGGCTTTGACCGGGTGTTGCGCCATCGTCATCTTCCAGGTCGACTCGGGAGTCACCGCCACCATCTCCGGGCTTACCATCGAGAACAACAACGGGTCGGCTCCCAAGTACCTCATCGTGAACCCCGGCGGTATTGACAACAACGGCACGCTCACCCTCACCGACAGCACGTTGTCGAACAACAGCGCCGGCTACGAAGGCAACGGCGGTGGCATCGAGAACGGCGGCACGCTCACCGTCATTGGCAGCACCCTGTCGGACAACGTTGCCGGCGGCGAAGACGGCGGCGGCGGCATCTGGAACGATGGAGGCACGCTGACCGTCACCGACAGCACCCTGTCGGGTAACGGCGGAGGAAACGGCGGAGGCATCAGCAACGACGGAGGCACGGTGACGGTCACCGACAGCACCCTGGCTGGCAACGACGCCTATGACGGGGGCGGCGTCGGTGGTGGAATCGACAACAAAGCCGGCACGGTGACCGTCGTCGGCAGCACCTTGTCGAACAACACCTCGATCGCCCCGGGAGGCGGCATCTACAACTCCGGCACTCTGAATGCAGCGGCCACCATCGTCGCCGAGAGCGGATCAGAGGAAGACTGCTCGGGGACGATCACCGATCGGGGTTACAACATCGACGACGACGGCACCTGTGGGTTCAGCGCCCCGAGCGTCAGCCAATCGACCAGCCTGGACGGCACCCTCGGACCCCTGGCCGACAACGGCGGTCCCACCGAGACCATCGCCTTGCTCCCAGGCAGCCCCGCCAGCCGAGCAGTGACGAGCACGGCGCTGTGTTCGACTCCCGATCAGCGAGGCATCGTGCGACCAACGCCCTGCGACATCGGTGCCTACCAGTTCTCCACCAACGATCTGAGTCAGACCATCGCATTCACCTCGACCCCACCCTCATCGGGCTTTGTCGGCGGTCCTGCCTATGCGGCCTCGGCCACGGCGTCCTCCGGTCTTCCGGTGGTGCTGGGCGTCGATGTCTCGGCAGTATCGGTGTGCTCGCTCTCGGGCGACGAGGTCAGCTTCACAGGCACGGGAACGTGCACCATCGCCGCCAACCAGGTCGGCGATGCGACGTACCTGGCTGCGCCTCAGGTGACGCAGAGCTTCAGCGTCACTCGAGCGCCCGGAGCCATCACCAGCCGGGACAAGGCCACTGCCACCGCCGGATCGCCCTTTTCGTTCATGGTGACCACAACGGGATCTCCGGTGCCGAAGATCACGACGAGAGGCACGCTGCCCAAGCACCTCAGATTCGTCGACAACCACAACGGCACGGCCTCGATCTCCGGGACAGCCGTGACGTCGGGCGTCTATCACCTGAGTATCACGGCCAGGTTCGGCCATGGCTCGACAAGATACGTGGTGATAGAAGCGTTCACCCTGAAGGTTGAGCCACACGAATAACCGTCGCTAGCCGCACGCTCGGAGTCTCAGAGTCTCGAAGGTACCTAACTCCCGGCGTTGTTGGCCGCCATGAAGGCATGGGTGGACTGCACGGCGATCAGGCACCGGGCCGGAGAGCCCAGCTGCGCATCGATGGGAACAGTCACCTTCCAGGGGCCATTCCCCTCCATGGTGAAAGGGTGCTCAGCCCCCAGTGCGGCAACTTGGATGGATTGTTCGCCATTCGACCCAGGAGCGGTGTCCGCATACAGCTCGACGACATCTCCGTAGCGCACGTCGGTCTCCGGCACGGAGCCGCCGCTGAAGGTGCCGAGAGCGGTGAGTAGGCCGTTCTGCTGGCCGCAGGACGAGGGCAACAGGATCGACGGGTCCTGGCCCTGTGACGACAACTGGGCGCTGACGGCGATCGGAAGGTGCTCGATGCCGGAGGTGGTAAGGGTTTTGGTCACGGGTGCCGTCGTCGTCGTGTCGTGCACCACGGTGCTGGCAGGCAATCCCGTTCCCGCCGTGGAGTCAGGAGATGGTTTCGCCGCCTGTGGACTGGCACTACATCCGCCCAGCGCGGCCGGTGCGCAGAGGATGACGAGTGCGCCTGTCCTACGGATCCACTCCCACACATCTTCAGTGTGCCTCAAGGCGAGTCCATAGTGTGCCTGGGGCCGTCGATACCGTTCCTTCAAGACGGGGTTCCGCGCAAGAACGGCCTGTCGATCACCGGCAGGCGGACGGCTCCGACGATGGGGGCGGGCGGTACCGACGTCGCCGGGACCGGCCGGAATGGTGACCTGGACCGAAAGCGCACCCGGGGCGCCCCAGAAAGGCGGCGGAGACGCGTAGCCTGAAGAGATGGCCCCTCGGCGTGTCTCCATCGTTCCGCACACCCACTGGGATCGGGAATGGTACGAACCGTTCCAGACCTTCCGGCTGAAGCTGGTGCACCTGATCGACACGTTGCTCGACCTGCTCGAGAGCGATCCCTCGTATTCCCGGTTCCTGCTCGACGGGCAGATGGCGGTGATCGACGACTACCTCGAGATCAGGCCGGAGAACGAGGAGAGGATCCGGGCGCTGGCGGCGGCGGGGCGGCTCTCGATGGGCCCGTGGTACATCCTCATGGACGAGTTCCTCATCTCGGGGGAGACGATCATCCGGGATCTGCAGGCGGGACTGCGTCGGGGTGCGTCCTTCGGGGGGGCCACGGAGGTGGGATATCTCCCGGACATGTTCGGGCACATCGGGCAGATGCCGCAGATCCTGGCGCTGGCCGGCTTCGAGCATGCGGTGGTGTGGCGGGGGGTGCCGTCGAGTATCGACAAGACGGGATTCTTCTGGGAGGCACCGGACGGATCGACGGTGCGGGCCGAGTACCTACCGGTCGGCTACGGCAACGGGGCGGCCATCCCCAACGACGCCAAGGAGCTCGTGCGGCGGATCGCCGACCACGAGAAGGAGATCGGGGACTTCCTCGTCGACGGACTGCTGTTCATGAACGGGACGGACCACCAGGAACCGCAGCCGTGGCTCGGGCGGGTGGTGGCCGAGGCCAACGACCTCCAGGACGACTACGTGCTGGAGGTGACGGCGCTGGCCGACTACCTGACCGGCACGCCGACCGATGGATTGCCGCGGTGGCGGGGCGAGCTGCGCTCGGGGGCACGGGCCAACGTCCTCATGGGGGTGGCCTCGAACCGGGTCGACGTGAAGCGGGAGGCGGCCCGGGCCGAACGGGCCCTCGAGCGGCGGGCCGAGCCGTACAGCGCTCTGTACCTGCCGGCCGAGCGGTGGCCGGGGTCTCTGCTGGAGGTGGCCTGGAAGCAGGCCATTCGCAACGCGGCCCACGACTCGTCGTGCGCCTGTTCGGTGGACGAGGTGGTCGACGCCGTGCTCGTGCGCTACGCCGAAGCCCGACAGATCGGTGACGGGTTGGCCGACCAGGCGCTGCTGGCGTTGGCCCGGTCGCTGGCCGATGCGGGACCGGTGGTGGTGAACCCGTCGGCCCGTGGACGGAACGGGGTCGTCGAGATGGTGGTGGCCGGTGACGATCTGCCGGCCGATACCCAGGCCATGCCCGAGGAATCGGGTGCCTTCGGGATCCCCCGGGGCCTCGGGGCTCTCACGCTCGACTGCAATACGGTGCGCACCATTCTCGGGATGCTCCCGGCGGGGAGCCAGATCGACGCCCATACATGGATCCAGGATGTCCAGGTCGAGGAAGACGAGACGGGGATCGACATCACGATCAGCTTCGGCAGCGAAGAGCGCTTCGACGTCCCCCTCGCCTCGATCAAGCAGGACCTCTACACGCGGCTAGGCGCCCGGCCGGATTCGGTGGTGCGGATCAGGATCGATCAACCGCCGATCCGACGGGTGCTGGCCCGGGTCACCGATGTCCCGGGCTTCGGCTGGAGCGAATGCGTGCCGGCGGCCCTGGCCCACCCGGTCACGGTGACCGAGGGTGTGAGAGTCGGTGAGGGTGAAGAAGCCGCCCCGGTCGTCCTGGCCAACGGTCTGGTGACGGTCACCGTCGACCCCTCGTCGGGAACATTCGCCGTCGACGGGGTCACCGGATTCGGGCGGTTGGTCGACGGCGGGGACCACGGTGACTCCTACAACTACTCACCACCTCTGCGGGACACGCTGGTGGACACCCCCGACAGCGTCTCGGTCGTCGTCGCCGAAAGCGGACCGGTCCGGGCCAGAGCCGTAATCAGGGCCCGCTACACCTGGCCCGAGTACGTCGACGGCAACTCCCGGACCCGGACCGGAGAGCGGATGGTCGAGGTCACGACCACGGTGGAGCTGCGGGCCGAGGAACGCATCGTGCGGGTGGTCACGCGGTTCGTGAATCCCAGCCGGGACCACCGGCTGCGGGTCCATCTGCCGCTGCCGGAACCGGCGCAGTACTCCGAAGCGGAGTGCGCCTTCAGCGTCGTGCGGCGGGGTCTGGTGGCCGAGGGCCGGCCGGACGAGTTCGGTCTCCCGACCTTCCCGTCGCGGCGATTCGTCTCCGCCGGTGGACTCACGGTGGCCCACGAGGGCCTGCTCGAGTACGAGCTCGTCGACATCGACGAGGAGGGCGGGTCGGCGCGCACGCTGGCGCTGACATTGCTGCGGTCGACGGGAATGCTGTCGCGTCTGGGCATGGCCTACCGGCCGCTGCCCGCCGGGCCGCTCACGCCGGTGGCCGGTCTGCAGCTCCAGGGTCGTCCCATCGAGGCGCGCTACGCCTTGTGCGTGGGGTGCGAGGACCCCTACGCCATGGCCGACGACGCCTTCCTGCCGCTCGAGCTCGTCCATGCACCGGGGGGCGGGGGCCGGACCACCCCGGGGAGCGCGCTCGAGATCGAAGGGGCGGAGGTGTCGGCCGTGCGCCGGGAGGCGGGGATGCTCGAGGTGCGGGTGTTCAATCCCACCGATCAGGCGACGACGGTACGGGTGGGAAGCCGGTCAGGCTGGCTGGTCGACCTGCGGGGGCGCACCCTCGACGCCTTCGACGGGTCGTTCGGGTTGCGACCGTACGGCATCGCCACCTTCCGCTTGCCCCAGAGCTAGTCACTAAAGCTCGGGCTCGCCCGTCGTCGACTCGGGGTCGGTGGGGACGGCGCCGAAGTCCGAGCGTCCGCTTCCCGACAGTAGGCGCTCGCCGCGTTCGCGGAGATCGTCGAGCTCGTGGAGGACCTCCGACAGGCGCTCCCATCGGCGCGACGCCCGGCGGTCGAGGGTCAGGGGCTCCGAGCCCGGACGGTGAAGGGCCCAGAGCTGGACGCGACCGAGGTCCTTCACGAGCCGGGGGCGCAGAGACTTGAAGGCGAACTCCCCCGCCGCCCCTGCCACCGAGGGCACCCCTTCGACCTCGAGCAGCAGGGCGGAATGGAACTCGTCGGAGACGAGCACGCTCCCGGGGGCGGCGATGCCGGCGGCCCTGCTGGCCAGATTGACGACGGGCCCGTAGAAGTCGCCGTCCTGGACGAGGACAGGACCGACGGCCAGAGCCACCCGTACGTCGGACAGCATCTCGTCGTCGGCGTAGGCCTCGGCGAGGGCCAGGGCGATGCGAGCGGCGTCGGTGGCCAGGTCGGTCACGAACATGACCTCGTCTCCGATCATCTTCACCACCCGTCCGCCCCGGGCGGTCACGGTGTCGTGGGCCACGTCCTCGAAGCGGCTCACGAGGGCGGCCAGTTCCTCTTCGGACAACTGCTGGCTGAGCATGGTGAAGCCGACCATGTCGGCGAAGCCGACACAGAGATGAGGAAGGGCACCGGGGTCGTGGCGGTTGCGCAGCAGCATGGCCCGACGCACCGATGCCTGGACGTGGCGACGCCAGGTGAACTCGAGGAGGCGGGTCATGGCCGGCAGCGAGCGGTCAGCGAGGCGGACGAAGCGGTCGGCCGCCTCGATACTGGAGTTCACGCCGGGTCCCGGGGCCCCCATCATCCCGCGCACGGCCGGCGCCACCTCGGCCTCGGCGATGCGGGCCATCGAGGTACCGATCACGCGGGCCAGCTGCAATGCCGTATCGACGTCGGCGGCGCCGAGGTCGACCATGGTCTGGAGAACACCGATGGCCTCGATATCGAGGTCGGTGAATATCCTGTCGTCGGCACCGACGTCGGCGAACCCGAGGGCGCGCCAGAACCGGCCGGCCAGGTCTTCTGGCATACCGGTGATCTGGGCCACCTCGCTCTGGGTGTAGCGCTCACCGGGGACGAGAAGGCAGCCGACGACGAGGAGGTCGAGAACATCGTCTTCCTCGGCCCGGGCGATGTCCTGCTCCGACACACGGTGCTCGACCAGGAATGCCCGCACCCGCGCCAAGGCGGCGGACTGCGACGCCGTCTCGCTCACGCTGGGCCTTCGGCCCCGGGACCCGAGGTGCTTCGCCCAGACGGAGGGCGACGGCCTCCCTCGAGCCCGTGGAACTCGGGCTTGGCCGACCGCAGCATCAACGCCGGGATCGTCTGCGACGGCGTACGGATGCCCTCGAGGACGTCGGCTACCTGCTGGCCGATGGGCATCTCCACGTCGTGGGCGGCGGCCAGCTCGAGCAGGGGCCGCGCCGACTTCACTCCCTCGGCCACCATGCGCATGTCGCCCAGGACATCGTCGAGTGCGCGCCCTTGGCCGAGAAGCTCGCCGACGGTCCGGTTCCGACTGAGACGACTGGTGCAGGTGGCGACGAGGTCCCCCACGCCGGCCAGGCCGGCCATGGTCATGGGATCACCGCCCATGGCCACGGCGAACCGGCCCAGCTCGGCCAGTCCACGGGTGATGAGGGCGGCCAACGAGGAGTCGCCGAGGCCGAGGCCCTGGATCATCCCGGCGGCGATGGCGAGAACGTTCTTGGTGGCGCCGGCCGTCTCACAGCCGATGAGATCGGGATTGGTATAGACGCGGAAAGTGTCTGTGCGCAGGAGCTCCTGGATCTCGCGGGCGATGGCCTCGTCGGTCATGGCCACCACGGTGGCGGCCGGCTGGCCCACCACCACCTCGCGGGCCAGGTTGGGTCCGGTGAGGACCCCGGCGGGGTGGCCGGCGACGACTTGGGCCATGACCTCGGTCATCCGCAGATGGGTCCCTTGTTCGAGACCCTTGGCCAGGCTGAGAAGAGGGACGTCGGATGCCAGATAGGGGGCCAGGTCCGCCAGGACGGCGCGAAACCCGTGGGAGGGAACGGCCATGACGATGAGGGAGGCGCCGTCGACGGCCTCTTCCAGCGACGCCGTCGCCCGCAGGCTCTCTGGGAGAGCGATGCCGGGCAGGTAGTCGGGATTCTCGTGACGCTCGTCGATGGCGTGGCCCAGGGCCGGACGACGGGCCCACAGCACGGTCGATGCCGATCGCGATGCGATGGCGGCCACGGTCGTTCCCCATGAGCCCGCGCCGATCACCGCGACCTTGTCGAGCATTTGGCCAACCCTACGGCGTCAGGCGCCGGGAGAGGACCGGTGGGGTGGCCTTACACTGAGGTCCGTGACCATCGACGCCTCCGAGGTCCCCCACCTCGCCGGTTGCGTCGTGCTCATCCCGGTGAAGGCGTTCGCCGAGGGTAAGGCCCGTCTGGCCCCGACATTGGACCGCCGCGCCCGGGCCGAGCTCTCCCGGATGATGGCCACCCGCGTCCTGGAGGCGGCGGCTCCGCTTCCGGTGGCGGTCGTGTGCGACGACGCCGAGGTGGCGGCCTGGGCGGTCGAGAACGGCGCCATGGCGTTGCCCGAACCGGGGCGCGGCCTGAACGGTGCCGTGGAGGCCGGAGTGGCACGCCTGGTGGCGCTCGGGGCGGACGAGGTTCTGGTGGCCCACGCCGATCTGCCCATGGCCCACGGCCTGGCCCAGTTGGCCGGGTTCGACGGTGTGACGCTCGTGCCCGACCGGCGCGACGACGGGACCAACGTGGTCTGCGTGCCGGGCAAGGCCGTGTTCCGGTTCGCTTACGGCCCGGGGTCCTTCGCCCGGCACCGGGCCGAGGCGCAGAGTCTCGGGCTCCGGTACCGGGTCGTGAGACAACCGGATCTGGCGTGGGACGTGGATGTCCCGTCGGACATCCCGGCCGAGTTCGTTCCGCCGGCTCGTCTCTGAACGCAGTGGTCGACGACACCGGCACGTCCGGCGTTCTTCGCGTCGGGGACCTTCCGGGGCACGGCGCCGTCGGCATCGACCTGGCCACACCGTCGGTGGCGCTCGCCGTCGCCGCTCATCCCGACGATGTCGAATTCGGGTGCGGGGCGACGCTGGCCAAGTGGGCGGCCCTTGGCTGCCGCATCCATCACCTGATCCTCACCGACGGATCCAAGGGGACGTGGGCGGCCGACGACGATGTCGCCACCCTCATCGAGCGCAGACAACACGAGCAGAGGGAGGCGGCCAAGATCCTCGGCGGTGGCGGCGCCGGCGACGTCCACTTCCTCGGCTGGCCCGACGGCGAGCTCGAGGCCGGTGTGGTGCAACGCCGTCAGGTCTGTCAGGTGATCAGACAGGTCCGACCCGAGGTCGTCCTCGGACACGACCCGTGGCGCCGGTACCGGTTGCACCCGGATCACCGCAATGCCGGATGGCTCCTCACCGACGGGGTGGTGGCGGCGCGGGACCCGAAGTTCTTCCCCGAGCTCACCGAGCCTCCGCACCGACCGACGTCCATGCTCTTGTGGGAAGCGGACGAAGCCAACCACGTCGAGGACGCCGGGGGCATGCTGGAGGTGAAGGTGGCCGCTCTGCTGGCCCACCGGAGCCAGTACCGCTCCACCATGGGGATCGGGAGCGGGGAACCCGACACCGGTGCACCGGACTCGGGAGCCGCTTCCGACGAGATCGCCGCCTTCAGGGCCGTTGTCGAGAATCAGCTGGCTGCTCACGGACGCCTGGCCGGTCTGTCGGCGGGCGAGGCGTTTCGCCTCATCAGCGATATCTGATCGCTCGCTGAGCGCGGTGCGAGGGGCCCCCTAGGGCCCCTCGCACACTCACTCTTTCCATGCCGCCGGATCTACCGGCAGGGCGACTCAAGCTTTCTTGGTCACCCGCCGACGAGCCGGACCACGCTTCTTGACGGTCCGCTTGGCGGCCTTCTTGGCCGGAGCCCGCTTCTTGACCGCACGCTTCTTGACGGTCCGCTTGGCGGCCTTCTTGGCCGGAGCCCGCTTCTTGACCGCACGCTTCT